>Ga0209164_1000159_pt1 | contig 212596 bp, 169 predicted proteins | sample MTBNYHSulfiMetaG_FD_187458 | JGI IMG/M metagenome (GOLD analysis project Ga0209164, IMG submission 187458) | Enrichment culture microbial communities from rom New York Harbor, USA that are MTBE-degrading - MTBE-NYH (New York Harbor Sulfidogenic)... | ecosystem: Environmental > Aquatic > Marine...
GATATACTTCATATGTGCACCTCCTGTGAATTGTAGGGGGTATGGTTTTCCTACCGCCCTGTTTTTTACTTAGGGGTTAGTTTATAACTAACGCCCTCGGAGGTGCACTTTTTCATGTTATCATTCCTGCCCTATATCAAGTACGGGATAAACCCCGGCAGGAATCCAGAACTTATTGAAAACACTGGATTCCGGCTAAAGAACTGCCGGAATAACAGAGTGTATATGTTAGTTTATACACAGACATTTCTTAGTAATCTCCCTTACCCCTCTCAACTAAAACTGGGACATATTGCTTTCTACCCGCATTTTGTAAACCCGCAGTTGTGGCAGACGAGGCAGCCGCTTTCGCGCTCTATTGCCCCGCCGCACTCGGGACATGCACCCATGAGCATGGCGACACCGTGCACGTCTCCGTTGCCCCTTTCGCCTTCCATGCGGTATTTTTCAAGTGCCTTTGCAATGGCATCGGAGCATGAAAGAATCCTGCCGCCGCTATGCCACGCAGGCTCGTGGCAGGATATGCCCTTCAACTGTTTGATAATTTCTTCGGGCATGATATTAGACCTGAACGCGAGGGAGACCAATCTGCCGATTGCTTCTGACTGGCTTGCGGCACATCCACCTGCCTTACCCATCGAGGTGAAGAGCTCGAAGAGATTCCCGTTTTCATCTTCGTTGATCGTGACGTAAAGATTGCCGCACCCGGTCTTCATCAGCCTGGTCTTTCCGCTGATGACCTCGGGCCTTTTCTTGGGAACGACCTTCTTATCAGATTTGTCTTCTTTCTCTTTCTCCCCTTTGTTGCCCTTTGTGAGGACCTGGTGCTCTCTCGAACCGTCCCTGTAGACGGTTACACCTTTGCAACCGAGTTTGTATGCAAGGAGATATACTTCCTCCACATCAATGGGAGTTGCCTCTTTGGGGAAATTCACGGTTTTCGAAACAGCATTGTCAACGAATTTCTGGAAAGCCGCCTGCATCGCGATATGCTCCTTGGGCATTATGTCATGGGCAGTTACAAAGATCTCCTTTATCTCTTCCGGTATCTCTTGGAAATCCCTTATCGACCCCTTGTCGGCGATCCGTTCCATAAGCTCCCTTGACCAGAAACCCGTTTCCTTTGCAACCTTTTCAAAGTAAGGGTTTACCTCTATAAGCTTAGTCCCCTCCATGACCGTCCTGACATACGAGACTGCGAATATGGGCTCGATGCCTGAGGAACAACCGGCTATAATTGAGAGCGTTCCCGTAGGTGCAATCGTAGTGACCGTTGCATTTCTAAGCTTCACCTTCCCTTCATGGACACTCCCTTCATAGTTAGGGAACACACCGCGCTCCTCGGCAATCGCAACGGATGCAGCCTTCGCTTCCTTCTGTAAAAAATCCATGACATTTTCTGCAAGCCTTATGGCCTTGTCAGAGTTATACGGCACGCCTAGCTGGACAAGCATGTCTGCCCACCCCATGACTCCAAGTCCTATCTTCCTGTTTGCCCTCGTCCTCTCCTCTATCATGGGAAGGGGATATTTATTGACATCTATAATATTGTCAAGGAAACGAACCGCCTTCCATGTCACGTCCTTGAGTCGTTCCCAATCAAGCTTTCTCCGCACCATCTTCTGTGTTGCATTTTCAGTCTTCACCATCTTGGCAAGATTAATCGATCCCAGATTGCAGGATTCATAGGGGAGGAGGGGCTGCTCGCCACACGGGTTCGTTGATTCTATGCATCCAATCCGGGGTGTAGGATTAGAGGCATCCACCCTGTCTATGAAAACTATGCCCGGCTCCCCGTTCTTCCATGCATGCTCTACAATGAGGTTGAAAACTTCACGTGCCTTGAGGGAATCGGTCACTTTCTTTGTCCTGGGATTTATAAGGTTGTATGACTTATCTTCTTTTACCGCCTCCATAAATTTATCGGTAAGTGCTATAGATATATTGAAATTATTGAACTTTGAATTGTCGTCCTTGCAGGTGATAAAACTGATGATATCAGGGTGATCTATCCTCAGTATGCCCATGTTGGCACCCCTTCTCGTTCCGCCTTGCTTGACAGCCTCTGTAGCAGTATCGAATACAGTCATGAATGATACGGGGCCGGATGATATGCCCTTTGTTGAGCCAACTATGTCTCCGTTTGGCCTCAGCCGCGAAAAACTGAACCCTGTACCTCCGCCTGACTTATGGATGATTGCCGTATGCTTCACTGCATCGAATATCGATTCCATGGAATCATCAACAGGGAGCACAAAACATGCACTCAACTGGCCAAGCCTCCTGCCCGCATTCATCAGGGTAGGGCTGTTAGGAAGGAACTCCAGCAAAGTCATCATCCTGTAAAAATCCTCTTCAACAGCTGCGATTTCTGCCTCTGTCTTACCGTATAACCTGTCTGCCTCTGCAGTGGCCCTGGCAACCCTTCTGAAGAGCTGCTCCGGGGTCTCAACTATCTTGCCCTCTTCGTCCTTTTTCAGATATCTTTTCTCCAGCACTTTCAGGGCATTTGGCGTCAGGTCAAGAGCAATATTTACCTCCATAAATACCTCCTTTTTTATCTTACGAGATTTCTCTCAGTTATTATCAATAAGTTGTATAAAATCTTCAATCAGCTTGAATTAAACCACAATATATTGTGTATGTCAAGGGAAAAATGATTTTTTTATAACTATTTGATTTTTAATAATATTTCCTGTGAAATGTCTGTTAAAAGGCAGTTAATCGCATGTTGATAATTTTCTTTAAAAATAATAATTGGTTATATTTAAAATCTAGTAAAAACATAGCAATAACAGAATAACTTCTTGATAATATTAATTTATTTTATACTTGTTAAGATAATTGTGTCTATAAAGCGCCCTGCCTCACAATTATTCCGGACGGCAATAAATTTATCTAATAATTTCAGCAGAAAAGGTATATAAATCAGCGTCCTTCCACGCGTCTTTCAGGAGCCCTGCCTTGGAGCAAAGTTGCTCGAGAAAAGTCTCCCTGTCCCATCCAAACTCTGTCGCTACTTGGGGAAGGAGAACCCCTCTTTTCATGCCCTGCACTATGACCAGACCGTGTCTGCCGACCTGAACCTCCCCGATCTCTTTTACAGGTTTCAGAGGTGAGAGAATGGAAATCTCTATATCTATCTCCTCGAGCTCGCCCTCTTTCAGCGGAGGGAACCTCGGATCACTCGAGCAGGCGGCAACAGCATTTCTTATGATGGACTGGTACAGTGGCATGACAGGTTGTATATGGCCGATGCATCCCCTTAATTTGCCCCCCTTTTTAATCGTGACGAAAGAAGCTCCCTCTGCTTTAAACTTTTGGTTTTTCACTTCTTTTTCGATGATAGTCCCTCTAGTAACATAATCTGTAATAGCTTGGCGTGCTAGTTTTAACAGTTCATCCTTATCTTTGGCTGTAAACCTGCTTTGGTACAACCCCATAGAGGCATATCCGACTACCCTCTCCCTGTCGCCCGTTACGTCTCCTGAATTTGCGTAACTATAGAGAACCCCCATGTTTGCTCCGGCCCTCCTGGCTGCCTCCAATGTTATCAGGACAGGATATCCGCCGCAGAGTTCACCCTCACCTGTTCTTAAAAGCTCTTCCGTCTTTACAGCAGATAGAGTTTCAATCGCTTCTATTACCTTGCTATCCATCTTTTTTGCCGTACTATATTCATGGAAGTGTGAGAGGTCCGTGCTTGCAATGAGCAGGGTCTTTTCATCGAGTATCTCGGCCAGTTCCGAGACAAGATGCTCAAATGTTTTCCTTGTCGGTGAACCGATCAGGATAGGCACAATAGTGAAATCTTTTAATATATTCTGAAGAAACGGGAGCTGTACCTCCAGAGAGTGCTCTTTCTGATAGGCCTCGGGGTAAAAACGCACACCGGCGTCTTCGCTTAAAAGAGACTCTGCTATTTTACCATTAATCCTGACTGTTCCAAGAGGAGTTTTAAAAACCCCTTTTGTATAGACAGAAGCCCCTCTGAAGGCTAAATGATGGCTCGGTCCGATTAAGACAACATTCTTTATGTCCATGCCTTTCAACTCCTTGTATCCGGATGCAGCTACCTGGCCTGAATAGACATACCCCGCATGCGGTGATATGAGAGCGACAAGCCTTCCATGACCGGAATTTTTTCTTGCTTTCAGGAGTAATTCCGATACGAGTTCATTAAGCCTTTCCCTGTCAGCCGGATAGAAAGTGCCTGCAACGGAAGGCTCCTTGACTGTCCCGTTACAGGAGAAAAGGAATACAATGACGAGTATGATATGGATAAAAGATCTTTTATTCATGAGTCCAGTCTTTGCCAGAACATTGCTTCCTTTAGTTTCTCTTCAGGCCTTTGTTCAGCTTCAACCTTTCTGCCCAGAAGACTGAAGAGCCCTCCCAATAAAAACATCCGCAGGAAATCTCTTCTCTTTAAAATACTTAAATCGTATTGTGTAAAATCTTTTTCCTTATCCATCCCGATCACACTCCCCTAAAACCATGTTCCTTATAATGCATTTATCGGAGGCACAGTTGACTGAAAAGTCTTTTGTCCCGACAAAAGTCGGGATTGAAATCAAAAGACTTTGAATGCGACTGTGCCTCCGATTCAACAATCAACTGCATTTTTCTGGTTAGCTCCATACACCTGCAATCGATCTGCCGCAAAAACGGCATTTGCCATTCGATATGTTGTTCTGTTTTACAAAAAATCCTTCCCTCTCAATAAGTATCTTATTACACTTCGGACAATAGGTGTTTTCGCCTTCATGCCTTATGTTCCCGATATAAACATATTTCAAACCGACATCCATGGCGGTATTCCTTGCACCGGTCAGTGTTTCAAGAGGTGTGGGCGGAAGATTCTTCAGTTTGTAATGGGGCACGAACCTCGAAAAGTGTAGCGGGACATCGGGGCCAAGGTTTTTCAGTATCCATCTGCACATCTCCTTAATTTTATCCATATCATCATTGAGAGTAGGTATGACGAGATTGGTTATTTCAAGCCAGACACCTTCATCCTTTAAAACAATAAGGGACTTGAGAACAGGCTTGAGGCTGCCGCCGCATATCCTGGCATAAAAACCTTCTGTAAATGCCTTGAGATCAATATCAGCAGCATCCATGTATTTCGATAGCTTTCTGAGCGGCTTCTCATTTATATAGCCGCACGAATGCATGGTGTTTCTAATCCCCTTTTCCCTCGCAATGACGGCTGTGTCGTACATGTATTCATAAAATACTGTCGGCTCTGTATATGTATATGAGATAGATTCAGACCCGTAAAACTGTGCATTCAGGACTACTCTGTCCGGAGGGAGATTATACGTATCAGTATCTTCAGGCCGTGCCTGGGATATCTGCCAGTTCTGGCAGAACTTGCAACTGAGTACACACCCTGCTGTAGCTATGGAAAATGCGGTAGTTCCCGGGAGGAAATGGAAAAATGGTTTTTTCTCGATTGGATCAACATGTACAGCGCAGGGCTTTCCATATACAAGACTGTATAATACCCCGTCCTTATTTTTCCTGGTCCTGCACCTGCTCACCTCGTTTATGCCTAATACACATCCGTTCGGACAAAGTTCGCATTTTACAGTCTTTGCCATATATTTATTATAAAACTTCTACACTATTCCCCTCCAGTACGTTCCTCTTTCATTCATATCCCCTTTCCTTGCACTTAAAATCATCGCTGCCGACAGGGTCTTCATCGCAGCCATGAGCAGGAGTGTCTGGGGCACACCAAAGAGCGGTATGAGGATTACTGCGGGTACAAATGACCCGAAACATGAACCAATAAGATCGAGCCCGTAAAGCCTGCCCGCTGTCTCGGTTGCATACATCGAGAGATTTACTGTAGCAAATTGTCCTCCGGTAAACAAGCCGGCGAGAAATACTATCCCGTAAAAAAGGAGTGCCCCCCCAAAAAAGAGCGGCGCAGTGATCGCAAGGATAATGGTGAGGAGCTCCAAATACAGCAACACGGTTAACGGCCTCTTCGTTCTTCCTGTTGCCCTCGTCCCTACCCACATCCCGAGCATGAACAGCGCAGTTAGTATCCCTATCATTTCAAATATATACCCGTATAAGGCCTGGTATGCGAGAACCACTGCCAGCATAAATGACATGCTTGCAAATCCCGTAGTGAAAACCGAGTAGTACAAAACACGCCTTCTCCTCTTATATGTTAGCCACGAAATGAAGATGAAGAGTACGGTCATAAGAAAAATAATATGCCATCCCTTGATCTCCATAATATATTTTACGGCCCTCCCCCCCTGTATCTCTGACCAGAGCATGAGATTATACAGATACGCTGAAGGCCGCAGGTCTGTATTAATACTGTCAATTTCATCGAGCCTGCTCATAACATAATCCACCCCGAACGTTGAAAACACATCCCGGAATATATACGGGCTGAAATGTTTTACACTTATGTCTCTCTGTTCAAACCTTTTTTCCAATAACTCAGGATTTATGTAGATGGGACTACGCGATGCAAATACCCCGCCATACTCCTGTGCAGTCAATGAAACATGTTGAAAAACTGATTTGAGAGAATTATGGATTGACCCGCTTGCCGTCTGCATGCTTTTCCCTATATACCCTGTTGACCTTGGAAGGGGCAAGGCTAATACGCCGTCCTCTTTTAGTACTTCCTTGGTCTCATCAAAGAACTCGGCTGTATAAAACCTGTTTACCCCTGCCGTGGTAGGCTGCGGAAGATTGAGGACGACAAGATCGTATCGAATCCTTTTTGACCCCTTTATGAATCTCCTGCCATCCTCCACTATGATGTTTAAACGGGGGTCTTTCATGGCCTGCATGTCTTCGGCATTGAGCAACCCGAAAGACACCTGGACAATGCGGGGATCAAGCTCTACAAAGTCGACCTTTTCAAGGGGATATTTCAGCAACTCCCTCAAGATACCGGGGGAGCCTCCGACAACCAGCACCTCTGCCGGAGAAGGGTGCAGCGTCATTGCAAGGTGTGCCTTGAACTCTTCGCTCGGCACATCCGGATACGTAAAAAGCAACTGCCCGTTTATGTAAATGCTTGATTGGGCCTGCATGTCGATAACAGCGATCTCACCATATTTGGACTCGATATTCTGTGAAAGCTGTAACCCCCGCCAGGGAAGAGAAACCGTAACAGCGTGGAACGTAACATAGAAAGACACCGGGATAAGGATTAAAAAAAGGATAATTTTCCTCCGCTTTATAAAGAAAGCCATCAGGATATCGAAGCAGGCTATGAAGAGACATAATTCCATGAACTGAACTCTTGAAGAAACGACAAACGTAAAGAGTAACCCTGCGAGAAAAGCGCCAAGGGCTTCAAGACCGTAGACCCTGCCGGCTGCGTCCTTGCTCTCTGCGTATGTGACAGCGAGGGGGAACTGAAGGCCGGCAACAAAACAAAGAGGGAACAGTGCAAGAGCAGTTGAAAGGACAGTGGCAGCAAAAGGTACTATTTCACCAGGTTCAAGAGAAAGCAAGGGCCTTATCGCTTTTATCGCAAGTGCGGTCGGCTGCGCAAGGAGCGCAATGAGAATAAAAGAGAGCACGAATGCATGTTTGAATTTCATATGTCTTCCCGTGATACTTCCGAGTCCAACATACAGAAGCCAGAAAGAGAGCGTTATCCCTATATCCAGTTCATTTCCGGAAAACGTTGAGAGAAGAAGACGCAGGATTGTTATCTGGAGCAGCAGGGAGGAAAACCCTATAGCAACAAACGGCAAGAATCTATTCAGATATATCATCTCTTCTCTGTTTTATTTTGTCTATTATGAGTTATAAAGATTTTACAGGAGCTCATAACGCTTGACAATCACTCAGATCTGATGCTATTTTGAAAACTCCGGTAATACATCGGGGCTGTAGCTCAGTTGGGAGAGCGCTTGAATGGCATTCAAGAGGTCGTCGGTTCGATCCCGATCAGCTCCACCAGAAAAAAGGGGCTGGCATGGAAAGTCAGCCTTTTTATTTCGGAGGACTCATGGGGTTTTCCGTTTACGTTCTGAAGAGCGAATCCGGCAGCCGATCTTATATAGGACACAGTAAAGACCTGTTAAAGAGGATATGCGAGCATAATATAGGCAAGAGTAAAGCAACTCGGGGAAAGGGGCCTTGGAAGCTTGTTTATAGCGAAGAATACAAATCACGGTCAGATGCATCTAAAAGGGAAAAATATTTCAAGACTGTTGAAGGTAGGATAGAGCTTAAAAAGAAGGGGATACTATAGATTAATTGATTTTAACTGTTTAAGGGAGAGCGGTCGTATCGACAGGTCGGGAGTTCGATCCTCCTCAGCTCCACCATTTATTTTCGGGCACTTGCACGCCCTTGAAACACCCTGCCCTAGGACTCCATACTTTTTAAAAAATTTGGAAACTTCAAACCGAATACAAGATATACTTAAACCGCAGTCCAGAGGGAATCGACGAAATAGCTTCTGTCATCGAAATAATTATCAACGATACTAAAACCTGCCTCTTCTGCCATGACCGAGCACTGACCGGTTGTGAACTTGTATGATGATTCTGCATGGACGGCTTCTCCCTCATCGAAGGTGAAAAAGGTATTCAGCCCCCTGATGTGAACATTCTGGTCACATGTGCTGACAAGGTAACTTTTTATAGCGCCGCTTAAATCATCCCAGTTGCTGACGAAGCGGAAACAGCCAGGGTCGAATTCCCCGCCTAGCTCGCGGTTTATACGTAAAAGTATGTTGGTAATAAATTGTTCTGTTATTCCCTGGGCATCGTTATATGCCCCGACCATTGTGTCAATATCCTTTTTCAGATCGAAACCGATAAGTATGTAATCGCCTTTATTTATTGACCTCCTTAGGTGCTTCAGGAAATCCATGGCCTCGCGAGGAGAAAGATTACCGATATTGGATCCGAGGAAAAGCACAACGTTCTTTGCGTTATTCTGTTGAGAGAGCCAGGTAAGCCCCTTGAAATAATCTGTGACCAGGCCTCTGATCTTTAGCCCTGGATACTCTCTGTTCAGGCACTGAGCCAGGTTTACAACAGCACTTTCTGAAATGTCGATCGGGTAATAATGAAAATCATGGCCATGTTTTAGCAGATGCCTGATCAGGATTTTCGTTTTCATCCCATCACCTGCGCCAAGTTCTATGAGATTGCTGTGCCCATGCCCGATAGTATCACTGATAGAACCTTTATGTGCGTTAAGGGAATTCTTTTCACAATCCGTTAAATAATATTCCGGAAGTTCCATGATCTTGCAGAAAAGCTCACTGCCTCTTTCATCATAGATATATTTACAGGGTATAGACTTGCATGGTTGAGAAAGGCCTTTTAGCACATCACGCGCAAACTGCCTCTGAAGGGTCTCTGCATCAAGGGAGCAGTCATGTTGTATGATGGCATGTGTTATGCTCATTGACCCCTCCGGGCGCGTTACCGACATGGCACGAAGTGTATCATGCTTTTAGAGTTTTTTACAGTATCGGCAAGACATTGGATAGCATAGCCGATATCCTCTTCATTTGTCTGAACGCCGAGTGAAAAGCGGATGGAGCAGTGCGCCTGTTCTTCTGATAGTCCCATGGAAAGGAGGACATGTGAAGGTTTTGGTGAGCCTGATTTACACGCTGAGCCCGATGAAAAATAAACGCCTCTGCGTTCCATCTCAAGCACTATGTTTTCCGCCCTGAAGCCCGGGAAAGTCATGTTCGACGTATTTGGAAGCCGTTTTTCAGGGTGCCCGTTTACATAACAGTCCTTTATGACAGCGCGAATTCCTTCCTCAAGCCTGTTACGGAGCATCCTTACCTGCTCCATGCGGGCGGTACCTGCCGGGATAAGTTCAGCAGCCTTTCCGAATCCTGCCAGCCCTATTACATTTTCGGTTCCGGATCGATAACCGAACTCCTGTCCTCCGCCGCTGATGAGGCTCTCGAGTTTTATCCCTTTCCTCACATAGAGGGCACCAACCCCTTTTGGTCCGTTTACCTTGTGAGCAGACACTGAAAGGAGATCAGTACCGAAATCATCTACAGCAACAGGAATCCTTCCAAAGGCCTGAACTGCATCTGTATGCATAACAATATTCCTTTCCTTTGCAATAGCCGCACACTCACGGATAGGCTGAATTGTGCCGGTTTCGTTGTTTGCAGCCATGATGCTGATGAGACAGGTATCTTCAGTAATGGTATTTTCAATATCTGCAGGGTTGATAAGTCCGTAATTGTCAACGGGCAGATAAGTGATGCGGAAACCGATCTGCTCCAGCCATCGGTATGTATTCAGGACAGACGGATGCTCAACAGATGATGTAATGATGTGGTTCCTCTTGCCCCGATCGGCAAAAGCCACACCTTTCAATGCGAGATTATTTGCCTCGGTTCCGCTTCCGGTAAAAACAATCCTCCGGGAATTACAATGCAGTGCCTCTGCAACGTTCCTCCTCGCCCTGTCAACAATGGCCTGAGCCCTTCTTCCAGCGGTATGTATGCTCGAGGGGTTTCCGTATACTTCCATGGCAGCAGCCATCACCTCTTTAACTTCCGTGGCCAGGGGAGTCGTAGCATTGTTATCGAGATATACCTCTTTTTTGGGGGCATTTGCATTATTTATACTTAGTTCACCTGCTTCCGCTTCCCCAAAATCGATGCGAAATGATTCTGTCCCCGGCTCTGCTTTTTCCACTTCACACAATAGACATTTGTAAACCGGGAAACCGGAAATGGGGTCGAACTGGTTCATATCCGTGAGGGTATTGATGTTCCTCTTCCGCCATGCCTCGGGGCCAACAGGGCTTCCGCATGCATGATTGGCATCGATAGCACCTGGTACGATGTCATCTGTTATAAAGCCGCGCATCGTCAGGGATCCCCTGGGTGTCCTGATCTTCACTAGGTCACCGTCCTGTATGCCCCGCGCCCGTGCATCTTCCCGGTTGATCGTTACCGTGGGCTCCGGACGTTCTTCCGCCAGTCTCCTGATCCCCCGGTGCTGTGTATGAAATCCCGTCTTCACTCTAGATCCGGAGTTGAAGACAAGGGAAAACTCTCTCAGCAGGTCAGGTCTTGAAAGAGGACTTTCCTGCGGCTCAGCATATACCGGAAGAGGGTCATATCCGTATTCCTCAAGAACCGATGATGCTATCTCAAACTTTCCCGATGGCGTATCATAGCCCGGCTTTCCGTCTGTCCTTAGCAGGCCCCTTTCCCATTTCCTGTATTGCATCGTTTCCGTTGGAATGGTGACCATGCCGCCTCTTTCTTTTACATCATCGTAGGTAAAGCCGGATTCTTTCAGGATGTGTGTAAAAAGTTCACGCTCATTCTGTGGATAGAGATGGCCGTACCCGAGACGCTTCGCCAACTCTGCCATGATGAACAAATCATTTCGCGCTTCTCCGAGGGGCTGTATAAAACGCTCGCGTATTCTGAAAAGAGGTCCGTAAACCATATACGATTCGTTTTCATAATAGGTTGTCGCGGGCAGAACGATATCCGCAAACCGTGCGTCGGCCGTCATTTGCCTGTCAATGCAGACAAGGAATTCGAGACCGGCAAGCGTCTTCTGCCAGAGACCCGGGTTAGGCCACGACGTCGTTATCGATGCTCCCTGAATAATAAGGGCTCTTACTTTATAAGGAATCCCTTTCAATACCGATTCCGGGAGTCCGCTCGCGTGTGCCTCGTCACGATATTTCACGTAAACAGGGAAACGGTCGCCGCCAATCCTCTGCACACCGCTTGGGCTCTGTATATGACCGTCCCGGTTTATTTTGAAGGTATTGCCCGGCATCCTGAAGCACCGTCCGCCAGGCCTGTCGAGCTGGCCTGCGAGCGCCCAGAGAACAAGTGCTGATCGGATCGCCTGAACCCCGCATCTACTGTATTCGAGTCCCGTATACATTAGCTGTGAAGCTCCTTTTGCCCGGGTTATCCTCCGTGCAAGATATACAATCTTTTCTCCGGGAATGCCAGTAATTCCTTCAACTATATCCGGCCTGAATTGCTGAACATACATGGAAAAGTCATCGAACCCTGCGGTCCAGTCTCTAACAAACTCTTCATCATAAATTTCTTCTTCGATAATGACGTTGCACATGCCCAATGCCAGTGCACCGTCCGTTCCAGGCCTGATCGGGATCCAATCCGCCCCATCAAGCTTTGCAGAACGTGTTTTCCTCGGATCAATAACCACAACCTGCGCTCCCCGGTTGTGTGCGTCAATAATCCTCTTCATATCAATAGGGGGGAGGTCTGTCGAGGGATTCGTCCCCCAGACAACGATCATGTCTGAGTGCTCAATATCATTGAACATGTCAATGAGCATCTTCCCGCAGGTTGCGTGTGGTGCTATCATTCCGTAAGATACGTAACAGAGGGCTCCGACACCCATGGTATTGGGTGATCCGAAGGGGAAAAGGACGCTGCTTGCCGAAGAGACTGCAACCCCTTTTGGCTGAAAAATATCGCAGAGTGAGAGTTCAAAAGTGCCAACTCCGGTGTATACTGCTGCTGCTTCTGCACCATGTTCTTTCTTGATCTGCCGTAGTCTGTCGACAATAATTTCATACGCCTTGTCCCAACTGATACGGTCGAATTCATATGTCCCCTTTGGGCCTCTTCGCTTCATCGGATAGAGGAGCCTGTCTCCTGAATAGATGATATCCGGAGAGTGCCTGCCCAGTGTACAGATAATTCCCATGTCTGACCCTTCGTCGGCCCGGACATTGACGATCCTTCCGGTATCGTCATATTCAGCGATGATCCAGCAGCCTGCGCTGCAAACCCCGCATATTCCTCTCTTCTCTTTTTTTTCAGTCATGATATGCATTTAGAAATTGCGCCGGGATAATAAAAATCTGCATACTTCAGAGGATTAGCTTCCAGTTGTATTCTCCTCTTCTAGGCGGAAAACGATGATATAGAATCTGCTCTGCTTATCCACGAGTCATAGATAAATAGATAATCTGTATTAAATTTCTTCTCATTATTATCAGAAAAGGTCAAAACAGGTATCCGCAGAGTTCCTATTTTTATGTAAGTAAAGGTCTTTTTCTTTTGTCGGTAATGTTTGTACAGGGCTATTTCTTCCCCTTATCACTAATCTCGTGATCCCTTCTTGCTTTAACCATGTGTTTTGATAAAAATTTTTCAAACAATTATAATAGGATACTTTATTTAATGTACGTTTCGCTTAATTACTACAGGATTCGATGCCGGGACTGTCATACCTTTCACCAGATGACGATTCATTCCCCTTTAAAATGCACAGGGAACTGAAGATTTACCGATGCCAACCCGGTTTGGAAGTAGACTTTGAATCTGTCCCGGATGATATAGCAGATACATGCTTATTTGATCAACCCTATGGGAAGTACTTGCATGAACCCCTTTATAACGGATATAGAAAGAATATTCCCTCTCATTTTTAACTACCTCAGCAGAGGCAGTTCCGACAGTAGCCCTCTCGTGCAGTATCTAGATCATGAAACACTCAAAAGCAGACTAAACCTGTCTATCGGGCATAACGGGATATCCTTTGAAGAAATCCTGAAGGAAATAGAACAGTACCTCGATTTTTCAGTCAATACGTCGCACAGGCAGTTTTTCAATCAACTCTTTTCCGGGTTTAATCTTCCCGCATTTCTGGGAGATCTCTTTACCGGGTTAGCCAATACGACGATGGCGACCTTCGAGGCAGCTCCTGTCGCAACACTCATTGAAGAAACCCTTGTCAGGAAGATGTGCGCTCTTATGGGATTTCAGGACGGAGAAGGTATATTTGTAAGCGGAGGGAGCCATGCAAATATGATCGCCACACTTTGTGCCAGAAACAGTAAATTGCCCCACGTAAAACATGGGGGTTTAACCAAAAAAAGAAAACTCGTCATGTTTGTATCCGACCAATCCCACTATTCTTTTTACAACGCTGCTAATATTCTCGGGATTGGCGCAAAAAATGTGATAAAAGTTACCTCTGATTACCATGGACGCATGATACCAGGTGACCTTGAAAAGGCCATCAGGAAAACTATCCGTGCAGGAAATACGCCGTTTTTAATCGGAGCAACAGCAGGCACGACAGTCTTGGGAGCTTTTGACCCCCTGCATGCTATCGCACCCATTGCATCAAAATATAAAATCTGGTTCCATATCGATGCATGCTTCGGAGGGTCCGTCATTTTGAGTGAAAAGTACCGGCATTTACTCTCGGGATGCGAGCAGGCGGATTCAATTTCATGGGACCCGCATAAAATGATGTGCATCCCGCTTGTCTGTTCGGTGATTCTCGTAAAGAAAAAGGGCACGCTCTATGAAACATGTTCTGCCTGCGGGACAGAATACCTCTTCCATGGGGAGAGAGATTCAATCAGTGACCTCGGCCGCATGTCTTTGCAATGCGCGCGAAGGGCTGACGCACTGAAGTTATGGCTTTCCTGGAAATTTCACGGGGATAAGGGATACGACAGGATCATAACCAATCTCTTTGAACTTGCCGATTATGCAGCAGGGTTTGTCAACAGGCATAGCAGGCTGGAACTGCTTGCCCCTAGAAATTCCGTATCAGTATGTTTCAGGTATATCGTGAATAAAAAAATAAATAGCGATAATTTCAATATCGCGGTCCGGGAACACCTTCATAAAACGGGCAAAAGTCTCGTCAATTATGCAACTATACACGACCGTATTGGTATAAGACTCATGATCATAAATCCTCATCTGACTAAAAAAGATATAGACAAATTTTTTAATAATTTCCTCTCAACGGCTGAGGAACTGGAAAAAAACTGGAACGATGCATGAATATTATCACTGCGTAACAAAAGACCCCGATTTTGAACATGGCTTAAGGGATTGAAAGGTGCATTTAGATATTAGATATTATGTCCGGCCGGAATTACATTCCGGGGTGAAAATACAGATGTTTTATTCCTTTGTCTTAATCTTCGTCAAGATCAATTACGTCTTCTTCCTGACTATCTATGATATCCTCTCCTATTTGCCTTTTAATAAAATTCCTCAGCATCTTGGAATTAGTCTTCGAAATCTTCCTGAATTCTATCCCCATGCCGGGCGGAGTCGTCATAGCCTCTCCAAAAAGCCCTTTAACGTGAATGACCTCTCCCTGCAGCCTTATCGGCTCTCCTTCATCCAGAGGCAACACAATCTCCACGTGGGAGCCGATCGGAAACGGGTCCCGTTTCCTTATAAAGACACCCCTCTCTGAAAGGGTCTCGGTATAAAGCTCGTGTTCAACTCCATGAAGAACAACGCTGACTTTCTTATTGATAGGAATGCGCAAATATTTCCTTTTTTTTCTTACCTCCGAGAAGGCACATGTTTCGAGGATGTCATGTAACTTGTCCAGCTTTACAGGCTTTTTCAGGTAGCCTGCACAGCCCAGAGCTTGGCACTTTTTCACGACAGAAATGGTGGAATCACTCGATACCATGATTACGGGGATCTTTGAGGTCATTCTGTTTTCTTTTATATACTGTAAAATCGTAGTGCCGTCCATACCGGCCAGCCAGACATCAAGAATTATTACATCCGGGTCACAGAATTTCAGGAGTTTCAAAACTTCCAGTCCGTTCTCAGCGGGTAAGACAGTAAATCCTAATCTCTTCAGGAGTATTCCCATATACATCAAAAATGTGTGATTGTCGTCAGCGATAATTACTTTTTTTGCTTTAGGCTCTAGCATTTTGCACCATAAATAACAGGAATTTCCCTTACCAATTCATGGATTGCTTTGAGATACTTTCTTATCATACTTATCATAATCATCTCCTGTAGCCTGGAACCCAGCGACCGCCAAGGCTTCTATGCTGTGGTATACGCTCAGGTGCCTCCTCTTTAAAAATTGGGGAAAAACAAATTACTGCTTTACAAATATGCGCTGCTAGGCTCAAAGCAACCCGGCACACATTATCGGAAAATAATATCATTTTTTATGGAGTATGGCAATAACTGCTAAAATATGAAACATGAAACCGATAGCCGGAAAATCAACCCTCTCCCCTTTTCCGGAAGAAGGTAAATCACTGCTTTTCCTGTTACGATTTATTCCGGACAGGTATGATATAAGCCGTTTCATAAGTTACAGGATTTTCCCGCGGTGTAATTTGGAATAATTATGATAGAATATGGACATTCGTAACAGCTTGAATATCCTATGTCTTGAGAAAAAACGCATATGCATCTCAGATTGACCTCAGGGACAACATTAGAAATCTCGGAAGGAGAAAACATTCTCCAGGCATTAAAGAGACAAGGGGTATACCTGGTTGCCTCATGCGGCGGAAAGGGTATCTGCGGGAAGTGCCGCATCAGGCTCATCGAGGGAAAATGGCATATAAAATCTAGGGGAAAACTTGACCCAACGGATATAAAATCAGGTATTTCTCTCGCCTGCCAGACATTCCCCCTTACAGACATCACCATCGATATCCCAAAAGAATCAATACTAGTTGTAGGAGACAAAATAGCTCTGTCAAAGTCCGGAGACCTGTTGGATCTCCTGCATTCTTTTAAGGTTGACATATTCCCTCTCGTCAGGACTGTCTTAGTTGAACTTCCTCCTCCGACAATCGACGATAATATAAGCGATCTTGAGAGGCTGAAACGTTCATTAGAAGAAAAGGAACTTCTGGGCGTCAGGTTCCCATATCCCTTTGTCTCTTCCATGTCGGATATTCTCAGGAACTCCGGCTGGAATGTGACCGTAGGCTATACGGTCAGTAATGACATGGTCTATATCGAACCCGCTGACGGGCAAAAAGAGAAATACGGTATTTCAGTTGACATAGGGACAACAACGGTTGTTGTCTATCTAGTGAACCTTACGAGCGGTAAGCTTGTAGATGTGGGCTCGACATACAATTCCCAGATGAGATACGGGGATGACGTCATAAACCGTATTATTTTCGCCACCGAGCGGGGAGGTCTTGATGAACTCAGGGAATCCATCGTGACCGATATCAATAGTCTCGTAATGTTGCTTAAAGACAGGCATGGCATACAGAAAGAAGACATCGAGTCATCCGTCATAGCAGGCAATACGACGATGACCCATTTATTCTGGGGGATTAACCCTGCTCCTATTCGGGAAGACCCCTATGTCCCGCCAATTAACTTTTTCCCGCGATGGAGAGCAGAATTTTCAAGACTTGAAATTAATGCCATGGGACCTGTCTATACATTTCCCTGTGTTGCAAGCTATGTTGGCGGAGATATTATTTCAGGTGTCCTTGCCTCACAAATGTACAGAAAAAAGGAAGTAGCACTCTTTATGGACATAGGGACCAACGGAGAAATCGTTATGGGGAATAACGAGTGGCTCGTTACTGCTGCCTGTTCTGCCGGGCCATGCTTTGAGGGGAGCGGCATAAAACACGGCATGAGAGCGACCGGGGGAGCGATTGAATCTCTCAGGATAGACCCGCAGACATTTGAGCCAACCTGGACAGTAATCGGAAACGGGGAACCGATGGGCATATGCGGTTCTGGCATGATCGACGCTGTCTCCGAGATGTTTTTAACAGGCATCATAGACCAGAAAGGCAGGTTTGCAGAGGGATTAAAGACTCACAGGATCAGGGACGGCCTTGAAGGCCCTGAGTTTCTGATCCATAGCAGAAACGGCAGCGATATCGTTCTTACACAGGTCGATATAGAAAACCTTCTCCGTGCCAAGGCCGCGATGTATGCAGGGGTTTCACTCCTTTTAAAAGAGTTGAGCCTTGACCTCGATGTAATACAAAAGATATATATTGCAGGTGGGTTCGGTAATTATATCGACGTTGATAAAGCCATCATAATGGGCATGTTACCGGATCTTCCCAAAGAGAAATTCTCTTTCATCGGAAATGCATCAATTACGGGAGCATATCTTGCGCTCCTCTCTAAAGACCTTCGAAAAGAAGCAGGCATAATCGCTTCAAAGATGACGAACATTGAACTTTCAGTATCACAGGGCTTTATGGACGAATACCTGTCCGCCCTTTTCCTTCCCCATACCGATATCAACCGGTTCCCTACCGTAGCAAAGCTTCTGAAAAAGGAAAAAACTTAACCCAAAAACTGCATTTATCGGAGGCAATGTTGTCTGAAAAGTCTTTTGCAGCGACACCTTGTTCATGCTGTGATGCAATTCTTGAGTTGCTTAAAATATGCGCGAACTTTTGAGAATTGCATCAGAGCATATGATAAGATCATGTCGAAATCAAAAGACTTTGAAGGCGACTTTGCATCCGGTTCAATAATCAATTGCATTTTTCGGGTTAAGGATTGAAGGATCCGAGGGTTCGAGGATTCCAGCGAAGGATCGATTTTTTTATCACTCGGATCCCTGACTCCTTGGCCTCTTGAACCCTTTTTAGTTTTAATTGTTCAATGTACAGGCCCTGAAGAGAGCAATTTGTCTACTTCTTTCCTTATAACGGTAGAAGGTATCCCTCCGTGTATCTTTAGAATTCCGTTTATCAAGACAATCGGGGGATTTATCGCTCCGAGCCTTAGAAGTTCCCTTATATCTTCAAACTCTTCGTCAGAATCCATAAAGAGGTCAACATATTCAATATATACTACAGAAGGATATGAATAGTTCATCTCTTTTGTGAGTTCTTCTACGAGTATCCTGTTCGCTCCTGTTATAACTGTCTTATCCTCAAAGATAACACTCTCTGTCGGGTTATCGAGTATCTGTATATGTACTCTCTGGAACATCTAATCACCTTTCCTGCATAGAGTTTACAATTATATTATCGATGAGTCTCGTATGGCCCATCTTAACTGCAACTGCAAGCAGCACATCTCCTTTTATTTCGGGTAGTTCTTCAAGGGAATCGGGGTCATACACTCCACAATACTCAACCTCTGAAACTGCCGTGGAATGAACGAGCCTATCCCGCATGGCCCCCTTGATATGAATCGCATCCATTATACCAGATTTTATCAATTCTGATGCCTCGACAAGGCACACATATAATACCGTTGATGCTTTCCTTTGTCTTTCATCGAGGTAGACGTTTCTCGAACTCAATGCTAGGCCGTCATGTTCTCTTATGGTCGGACATACAATTATATCCACATCCATATCAAGATCCTTTACCATCTTCTTGATAATCACAGTTTGCTGATAATCCTTCTGTCCAAAGTATGCTCTTTTTGGTCTTGTGATATTAAACAGTTTTGTGACGACTGTAGCCACTCCCCTGAAATGACCCGGCCTGAATTCACCGCAAAGTTTCCCTGAAAGTTTTTCAACTTCTACATGAGTTGAAAATCCTTCAGGATAAATTGCAGGTATTTCCGGCGTGAAGAGTATATCCACGCCTTCTCGCTCCAGTTTTCCGGCATCACCTTCGATATCCCTCGGATACTGCTTGAAATCTTCCGTTGGTCCGAATTGCAAAGGATTCACGAAAATGCTCACGACGGTTTTATCGTTCTCGTTTATTGACCTTCTGACGAGACTAATGTGTCCATTATGAAGCGCCCCCATTGTAGGAACAAAACCTACGGCCTTTCCGGAGAGGATATAGTCCTGCGAAATACCCTGCATGACACGCGGCATCCTTATTATCTCCATACATCTTCCTCTCTTACACTATTGATTTTGAATCCCTTTACAGATCAACCGGCATATAAATGCCCGAAGATAACACCTATTTTTCCAGTTCATCAAGAAGGGCATCAAGAAGGGCATCTTCCTTGACTGTTTTTACTATCTGTCCTTTCCTGAAGAGAATCCCTCTGTTCTTACCCCCTGCTATGCCGAAATCGGCCTCCCGTGCTTCACCGGGTCCATTCACAACACATCCCATGACAGCAACCGTTATAGGCTTGTCGATTCCCTGAAGTTTTTCCTCAACCTTTCTTACAAGTCCCCTCAGGTCAATCTTGCACCTGCCGCATGTCGGGCACGACACAATATCCACACCTTTCTTTCTCAAGCCAAGAGACCTCAGTATCCCATAGGCAACACGCACTTCTTCTTCCGGTTCCGCAGTCAGTGAAACCCTTATCGTATCGCCGATGCCTTCATTGAGCAGGATACCAAGCCCGACAGAGCTTTTTATGATGCCTTTCGAGGGAGGACCTGCCTCTGATATCCCCACATGTAGAGGATACGTATAATGATCGGAGAATAACCTGTAAGCTTCGATTGTCCTCAACACATCCGATGCCTTGAGAGAAACTTTAATTGCCGTAAAATCAAGATCCTCGAGTATTTTTATATGTCTTCCTGCACTCTCAACAAGGGCCTCCGGTGTTGGGTGCCCGTATTTCTTGAGGAGCTCCCTTTCCAGTGATCCGGCATTGACACCTATCCGGATCGGTACCCCTTTATCTTTTGCAGCAGATACAACCTCTTTAATCTTCCACCGTGCACCGATATTCCCCGGGTTTATTCTCAGGCCGTCCACCCCTTCCTTTATAGCCCCGATTGCGAGTCTCCAGTCAAAGTGTACGTCGGCAATCATAGGAATGCTGATTGATCTCCTGATCTTGCCTAGTGCATCCACATCCTTCTTATGGGGTACGGCGAGCCTTATGATCTCGCAACCCAGTCCTTCAAGTGACTTTATCTGCTTGACAGTCGACTCTACATCTGACGTCTCCGTCTTCGTCATTGACTGGACAACAATAGGACTTCCTCCGCCTATAGGGACTCCGCCGACATAAACCGTTTTTGTTTTTCTAAGACTTTTCATTCTCCTGTGCCTCTTCCAGTTTCTCCTGCTCCTCCTTTAATTTTTTCTCCCGATACGCTTTCACAGCAGCCATATGTTCTGCAGCAGTTACGGAGAATTGGTGTGTCCCGTCATTGTTTGACACAAAATAGAAATAGGGTACATCTGCTGGGTAAAGCGCTGCTTCAATTGACCTGATCCCGGGAGATGCGATAGGCCCCGGCGGAAGTCCTTTGATAAAGTAAGTATTATATTTTGTTTTTTTCCGCAGGTCTGATGCCGTTATTTTCTCCTTCGAGCTCTTTATCCCATATATGGCTGTAGGGTCTGCCTGGAGCAGGATACCCTCCCTGAGCCTGTTATGGAATACGGCAGATATGATAAACCGCTCTTTGTCTGCTACAGACTCTTTTTCAATAATCGATGCAAGGGTTAGCACTTCCTTCTCTGAAAGACCGATCTCAGATGCCCTTTCACTAAGCTCAGGTGTAAATTTTTCCCTCATCCTGTTTATCATCATCCCTATCGCGTCTTCCGGGTCGATGCCCTTTGGAACCCTGTAGGTATCAGGGAAGAGATACCCCTCTATCGATGGGGCATCGATACCGTACAAGTACATAAACTCTTCATCCGAGGCAAGTTGCCAAAAATCCTCCTTGCTTATGATACCCTTCTCCGCGAGTTTGTCCCCGATTTCCAGGAGCGAATCACCTTCCACGATGGTAAGGACATATTCTGTTATTCGCCCTTCCTTTAGCATCTTAAAAATATCAAGAGGCCTCACTGAACCGTTAACAGAATAATATCCGGCCCTTATTTTTTTATCAATACCACTTATTTTCCCAAGAAGGAGAAGGACATTCTTATCTCTCAAAAGCCCTTCCCTCGAAAAAATTTCCAGGGCATGCCTGAACGTAGTCCCTGGCGGTATTTCAACCTCTATAGTTTTATTGCCGATAGGAAGCGGAACCATAAGTTGTACTAAAAAATAGGAACAAGCCACGAAGATGATGGCGGCAATGACAAATATGTTCGTTCTTTTCATGATAATAGCATGACAAAATTAGCACGAAGAAAGCAATTTACCCATGTTCCAGTGTCAAGCCAGACAGTCTGTTGAAAAAGTATATTTGTGTCACCCTGAACTTGCCTGCCAGCCGTCATTATGGAGGGATCCAGGGTCTCATCCCCTATTGATTTTACGAGATGCTGAACCAGATCCTGAATTAAATTCAGGATCTGGTTCAGCATGACAAATTGTCCATGTTTGGCCTTTTTCAACAGGCTCTGACAGTCTGAAAGCCGGAGTTTCCTCACAAAAACGGAACAGTGCACAGGTCTTTTGATTTCAATCCCGACCTTTGTCAGGACTAAATACCCTTCAGTCAACATTTTCCCCTGATAAATGCATTTTTTCAGGCCAAAAAAGGGGCGTTTTTTACGCCCCCTTTATTTTAAAGCATCTGTTACCTGAAGGTTTGCTTCTAATACATGTCTCCGCCCATGCCCATTCCGCCACCAGGCATCTTCGGTGCCTTCTCTTCTTCAGGAATATCTGTAATCATAACCGCTGTCGTCAACATTAGTGCTGCGACGGAAGAAGCGTTCTGGAGCGCGGTCCTGGCAACTTTCGTAGGGTCAATGATACCGGACTTCATCATGTCGGTATATTCTTCTTTATCGGCATCATAGCCATAGCTGACATCTTTGGAATGCTTCACTTTTTCGACTACTACAGAGCCTTCTATGCCGGCATTATTCGCTATCTGCCTTATCGGCTCTTCAAGTGCCCTTTTGATAATATCAACACCGATCTGCTGATCTTCATCCAGTTTAAGGCTTTTGAGAGCAGGAAGGCAGCGGATAAATGCAACACCCCCGCCCGGGATGATACCTTCCTCAACAGCAGCCCTTGTTGCATTCAGGGCGTCTTCAACCCGCGCCTTCTTCTCTTTCATTTCTGTCTCGGTTGCCGCACCGACGTTGATTACCGCAACTCCGCCAACAAGTTTTGCAAGTCTCTCCTGGAGTTTTTCGCGATCATAGTCTGATGTGGTTTCATCTATCTGGGTCTTGATCTGCTTGACCCTGCCCTGAATCTTCTGCGGGTCTCCGGCGCCTTCGACGATTGTGGTGTTTTCCTTGTCTATGTTTACCTTCTTTGCCTTGCCGAGATCGTTCATCTTTATATTTTCAAGCTTTATACCGAGGTCTTCTGAAATCATCGTACCACCTGTAAGAACGGCGATGTCTTCCAGCATAGCCTTCCGCCGCTCGCCGAAACCCGGCGCCTTCACTGCACATACCTGAATCGTCCCGCGAAGTTTATTAACAACGAGGGTTGCAAGGGCTTCACCTTCAACCTCCTCTGCAATAATCAATAAAGGCTTCCCCATTTTTGCTGTCTGCTCAAGGATTGGAAGAAGGTCCTTCATGCTCGAAATCTTTTTCTCATGAATAAGAATAGATACGTCTTCAAGGACGCATTCCATTCTCTCGGGGTCTGTAATGAAATAAGGTGATATGTACCCCCTGTCAAACTGCATCCCCTCAACAACATCAAGTGTTGTGGCCATGCTTTTTGCTTCCTCTACGGTAATGACCCCGTCCTTGCCAACTTTGTCCATAGCCTCTGCAATAAGCTCTCCAACAGAAGGGTCATTATTGGCAGAGATTGTACCGACCTGAGCTATCTCCTTTTTATCCTGAACAGGCTTGCTGAGTTTCTTCAGTTCATCGGTAACAACTTCAACCGACTTTTCAATACCCCGTTTGAGGTCCATTGGATTTGAGCCCGCAGCAACATTCTTGATTCCTTCCCTGTAAATCGCATGTGCAAGGACAGTAGCTGTTGTCGTACCGTCACCTGCTACATCAGAGGTCTTTGAAGCTACTTCCCTGACGAGCTGGGCACCCATATTTTCCCACGGGTCTTTCAACTCGACCTCTTTTGCAACGGTAACGCCATCCTTTGTTATTGTCGGTGCTCCAAATTTCTTGTCAAGTATCGCGTTTCTCCCCTTGGGACCCAACGTTGCCTTGACTGCTTCAGTAAGCATACCCACCCCTTTTAGAATGGAACTCCTTGCTTTCTCATCGAACAAAAGTTGTTTTGCCATGTGTAAATCCTCCTTGTATTCTTTTTAATTCTATTTTTCGATTATCCCTAATATGTCTTCTTCCCGGATAATGAGATATTCTTCCTCATCAATCTTGACCTTTGAGCCTGAGTACTTGTCAAAAAGTATAGTATCCCCCACTTTAACCTCAAGCGGCTGACGTTTGCCGTCGTCTGTTATTCTTCCCGGGCCTACTTCGATTACAATACCCTTTTGGGGCTTCTCCTTTGCCGTATCAGGAATATAAAGACCCCCGGGTGTTTTCTCCTCCTCCGAGGTAAACTTCACAAATACCCTGTCCCTAAGCGGTTTGAACTTCATAAAAAATCACTCCTTTCTTAATGTAGTTTTTGTTAATTTTGTTAGCACTCAATGTTAGCGAGTGCTAATATAATACGGATTGCTTTTATAAGGCAAGGATTTTTTAGGATTAAAAACAGCAGAAATCAATATAAAAATACCGTTTATTACTGATTTTCGCTTATTTTCTAAAATTTTTAAATTATAACTCTTTCTTTTTATTTGCTATGAAATTGTCTATTTCTTCCTTGAAGTAATCTCCATGCGCGCGCACCTCATCCGAAATCCGGTTTTTATATAGTTTTAACCCCTCTTTTATCTCATTCTCAAAGACTGAATAAAAGGTGTCATTAACTATCGATTCTTCTGCCTTTGCAGTATTGTAAAGATAAATATCCGATACTATAGCTCTCGCAAGTCTCCTCGCCCTTTCAGCCTTGTCGCTGTCAACCGCTGTAAATGTTTTAATTTCCGGTTCTGTCTTGGGTTCAGCTTTCTGCTCCGGTTTTTCTGGGCTCGGTTTTTCAGGTTTTTCAGGTGGCTCCCCGACCTTTTCTTCAATCCTTGCTTCCGGCTTAATCCCCTTTAAGGTATTTACCTTTTCAATTAGGAGGTCCGATATGTTCTGTTCGTCAATATATTCATCAGCTCCGTGAAACGATTCGGGTTCTCTCGTATACCTCCTCTGATCGTAAAGTGCACCGACAAGTATAAATTTCATCTCCTTCGTCTCGCTGCGCTGCCTAAGTCTCTTGCATACCTCAAAACCGAATATCTTCGGAAGACCAACCTCAACTATGGAGAGAAAGGGAAGTTCTCTGGTAGCTTTTATCATCGCATCTACACCGTCGCCGGATACGACAGTAAGATACCCTTCACGGTTCAAAATTGATGTGATCTCATTTGACGTACCGGGATTGGAATGTGCTACAAGGATCTTATTCTTATCTAACTCCTTTTTGGGCAGGGCCGACTTTGGCAAGAAAGCAGGTTTTTTCACAAGAAGAATGGCACGGCACTTCGGGCATTTAAACCTCGAGCCCTCCGATTTTATTTTACTTTCATCGACTTTCAACCTCATCTTGCATTTTGGACATACTACAACCACCGCTTATTCCTCCTTGGTAACCAGAGTTTTATCGTCAAAAGACCTGTGAGGAAACCCCCTATATGAGCAAACCATGCTATCCCGCCTTTATCATGAATACCTGTGCTCATCAAACCGCTAGCGAATTGTATAATAGCCCAAAAGCCGATAACTATCAAGGCAGGTATCTTAACAGTTGTAAAAAAGAACCCTAGAATAACAATAGTATGGACCATCGCCCTTGGGAAAAGTAATATATATGCGCCCAGAATCCCGGAAACAGCCCCGCTCGCGCCGACCATCGGAATATGTGAATTCTGCGCTGTGATAGCATGAGCATAGGCTGCAATAACACCGCAAAATATATAGAAAATAATAAACCGCACGTGACCTAGCTTATCTTCTATGTTATTTCCGAATATCCAGAGATAAAGCATATTGAATGCCAGGTGTAAAAACCCCCCGTGCATAAACATGGAAGTAAAGACCGTAAAAACCGGGTTTATTGGCTGGTTTGTCTCGAAGTTTATCATATTGTATGGAATTGCACCATAGGTGAACACAGACCCTTGCAGACCGCTTGTGGAAAAAATCTGCAAGAAAAAGGCAAGAATATTAGCAGCTATGATCCCTATCGTAACATAAGGGGAGCTACGGGTAGGATTATCATCTTTATATGGAATCAACTAAATCCCTTGTCGCACCCGTTTCCCCGGGAGACATATCTACGGAGAATCTTTATTTCCATGTGCGCATCGATGGGGGTATTTTCCTGATTGAAAATATAGCAAAATTATACGGAAAAGTCGCTTCCATGTCAAAAACCCCCAATCATTTCTTACTTGCATTCTATATATTAGATATGCTATAAATTTACGGTTATTTTGGCAGCTCTTTATCATGGAAAAATTTAACAGGGGGCTTTTATGGACAACATGAAGAAGTTGACGGCATTTCTGTTCATTGCTTTCTTACTATTCCCCGCCTATTATGATACTTTACACGGCGAGATCTCGGATGAGGCTAAAATATGTCTGACGTGCCACGGAAGCAGGGGAATGACAAAGATTTTGGAGAATAAAGAAATCTTGCCTCTCTTTGTAGACAAAGAACAGTTCTCCGAGTCTGTCCATAAAGATATCGACTGTAACGGTTGCCACACAGGATACATGGCTGCCCATGTATCCGAGAAAAAAATAATTAAGAGCAGAAAAGAATATACTCAAAAAGCCTCAAAGGTATGCTCGACATGCCATCCAGACGAGCTGTTGAAAACAATCCCATTGCACGCCCAGTTGATGAAGCAGGGCACGTGCGTAGAATGTCATGGTTCGCACTACATAAAAAGCATGAAGGAATGGAAAAAAGGTCTCACCGAAACACAATATTGTTTCACATGCCATGAAAGTGCATTAAACAAGCGTCTGGAGAACGGTGAAACTTTGTCGCTCCGTGTCAATAAGTCAGCTTTTAATAGTTCCATACATGGGAACCTTCCGTGCAGTTCCTGTCACCCGGAGTTTTCAAAAACCAAGCACCCGATAAGAAGATTCAAAAGCAAGAGTGCATATACCGCCCAGGCTACAAAGGCATGTTCAACCTGCCACACAGATGACCAGTTGAAAAAGAGCCCGATACACGGCTCTCTTATGGCCAAGTCATCATGCGTCGAATGCCACGGCTCACACGCTGTAAGAGGAATAAAGGTTGCAAAAGCAACAGCAGATGAAACCGAGTATTGCCTATCCTGCCACAGGGGCAGCATGAGCATGACAATGGCGAACGGCGAACGGTTATCCGTTTATGTCGATGTAGCTTCTTTGAAAAACTCAGCCCATGGGTCATTGCTATGCACTGCCTGCCATTCTGAATTTTCTAAGTCCCAGCACCCTATGAGGCGCTTCGAGAGTATACGCGCTTATAAGCTCGAAAGGGCAAAGCTCTGTAGCAAATGCCATCCGGATGCATATACAGAGTATGAAAAGAGCATCCACTACGCCCTTTTTGCAAAAGGGAACAAGGATGCACCTAATTGCTCAGACTGTCACGGCAGCGCCCACTCGGTAAAACAGACAAAGATCGACAAGACCATCGGATTAACATCTTGCAATAAATGTCATGCTGAGTGGAACACCTCATACGAGGCAAGTGTCCATAATAAGGCACGGTTGCAGGGAGTGAAAGATGCGCCTGTATGCTCGTCATGTCACAATGCACATGACATACAGTCTACGAAGATGTCCACCCAGATTAAGGAGGGGTGCTTTAAGTGCCATAAGGATATGGGCAAAGTTCATAACAAGTGGCTCAAGAATCCCCCTATAAAACTTACTACGTTTGTTGAGCTTCATTTTGAAGGGATATCTTGCGCAGCGTGTCACTCTCCAGGTGCTCAACGTGTCATCTCTCTCAATATGTTCGACTGTAAAACAGGAAAGCCACTGACAGATGAAGAGGTTGCAGCACATCTTGGCACTGATACCTCCGGACTAATGAAAAAGATCGACACTAACAGTAACGGAGTGATTGATGCGAGCGAGTTATGGAGCCTTTTTGCAGACCTTATAAAAAACGGGGTCTGGGTAACATTCAATGGGAAAATGGATGTGAGCAGCTCTGCCGAGGCTCACCAGCTTGGAGCAAAAACAGAGGCAACAAGGGGTTGCGAAACCTGCCACCATCCTGATTCTGAATACTTTAAAAATGTAGCCGTTGTCATGAGCACCGGTGAGGGAGATACATCGGCCTTTCCTGCAGAGAGCGGCGTTCTACAGTCAATATATTCAATACTTCCCGTGAGAAAGTTCTATGCTATCGGAGGCACTAATATAAATCTCTTCGACCTGCTCTTTTATATAGCCCTCATTGGAGGTCTTGCTGTTCCGATTGCGCACATTTCAGCACGTATAATATTTACACCAATCCGTTCGTTAAGAAAGATGGGGAAAGGAGGTAAGAAGAAATAGATGAAAAGAATATATCTTCATCCACTACCGGTTAGAATATGGCACTGGGTAAATGTCCTAGGTTTTATCATCCTAATTCTTACAGGAGCGAATATCAGGGGGATCGTGAATATTTTCTCCATTGAATCGGCTGTTGAAATCCACAGCTGGCTCGGGTTTATCCTCCTTGCTAATTATTGCATTTGGCTCTTCTACTACATTCTGACTCTTAATATAAAAATATACATCCCCCCTTTGCGCCATCCGGTCGATTTCGGCAAAAAGGCAATTACCCAGGCGAAATTTTATGGATATGGCATTTTTGTTGGCGATGATAACCCGCACCATCCTACACCAGAGCACAAATTCAACCCCATGCAGCAGGTCTCATATCTCATGATCATGGTGCTGCTTATACCTCTTCAGATTATCACCGGTCTTTTTCTGTGGGACCCGAAGCTTTTTTCTTTCATAGTCAACCCCGTGGGTATTCAGATTTTTGATGCTATCCATGTCTTCCTCTGGATATTCTTCAGCGCGTTCATAATTGTCCATTTCTATTTAGCCACTCTCGGACACACAACATGGGCTCATATTATTGCCATGTTCAAAGGGTACGAAGAAGAAGAGGAGCACGAGCACGGTCACGGTCACTAGACCATTTTTATAGAGAAAACAAAAAAGGCGGGACAAACTTCCGCCTTTTTTGTTTTCTTAAAGATAAGCACTTTCGAACAGCAGTCCTGCTTAAAAAAACGCCATGTTGAATTATTTTCTAGTTTTTTAATCTTTACATTATAATAATAGTTATAAAACATAACCGAGGAGGGAATATTATGAGTATTCTCCCGAAGGGAGAGCAACTGAGAAGGGCAATCAGGTGGATTTCAGACGAGCGTCTCGAAAATCCAGAAGCTAACCTGTCCAAGCTAATCGGCGACGCATGCTTGAAGTTTAATTTACCCCCTAAGGATGCAGAATTTCTCGTGAATTTTTTTGCAGAACAAGGTCCTGAAAAATCAGGGGAATAAGTATGGAGCAACCATGGGGTTTCATACCCATGTAATCCTCCGTCTGCAAAGGTCTTCTAACGGGGTTTCAAAGGAGGAGGGAGCATTTTATCAAAATTTCTCGAATCAAGCCTGTTTATGTGATTTCAATCACCGATTTTCATGGAATTATTTAGTAAGCTCTAGTTTAGCAAGTACAGGATTCCCTTAAATTTTACCCTCCTTCTTACCCCTCGCCCTCCTTATGGGAGGGCTCCTTCCTTCCTATTTTATAGCATTCATGACATGTACCAAAGAATTTTGTAAATGCATGTTTATCCTACCTGTATAATTAACCGTTAGATGTAGTAAAATCTTCTAATGGCTTTAGAAATTATCAAGGCATCCGGGCAGACCGAAAAATTCAATCCTCAAAAACTTGTTAACTCACTCGTCCGCTCAGGGGCCTCTGAAGATGTTGCGCTGGAAATAGCCGATAAAGTGGCAAAACAGATTACCCCTTCAACGCACACAAAAAAAATCTACCGGCTGGCAAAAAAATACCTGAAACATTATAACCGTGCTCTGGATATGAGATATTCTATCAAGAAAGCACTCTTTGCCCTCGGCCCTTCAGGTTATCCGTTCGAAAAATATTTTGCGAGAATACTTAAGGCACACGGATATTCTGTTGAAATAAATCAGTTCATGAAGGGATTCTGTGTCAGGCATGAAGTTGACGTCCTCGCCTGGAAATCGAATGAACGCTTTATTATAGAGTGTAAATATCACTCTAACGGAGGTATTCCCACTGATGTGAAAGAAGCACTCTATATCCATTCAAGATATGCCGACATAAAAAAGGCTTATGAACTCGACCCCGAGAACGGTTCCTTTACCTATCATGGCTGGCTAGCAACCAATACACGGTGTACTTCTGATGCGATCCAGTATGCCGAGTGCGTGGGGCTCAAAGTAATAAGCTGGAAGTACCCTGATCATGGAAGCCTGGAATCAATGATTGAAGAAAAGAGGCTCTATCCCGTAACAATTCTCTCCTCGATACGGAAGGATGCCGTTGAAATGCTGTTCAGCAAAGGTATAATCCTTGCAAAAGACATCGCAGTATTGGATTATCATACGTTTCTTGAGAAAAGCGGCCTGAGTCCTTCTACCGCGAGACTCCTGAAACGGCAGGCTGACGAGCTCTGCCCCGCCCATTAACCCGGCAACTATCACAGATTGTTGAACCGGAGGCAGGGTAGTGGGTCAGTTTATAACAGTCTGTTGAAAAAGTATATTTGTGTCACCCTGAACTTGCCTGCCCCCCATCATTCTGGAGGGATTCAGGGTCTCAAGCGGAGATCTCAGCTATAAATTGTGAAATAACAAAGAAGTGAGATAAAGACATTGCTTTTTGAAAGATATCATTTCGTTTTATAATAGAATCAAATGAAAATCCTGAAAAGAACAATCCTCGTATCCGGTGCGCTTTTGCGCCTCCTCATCGGGATAGGAGCAGCCACAACATTATTCCTTGGGCTAAAGCTAAGAAAGAGGAAGGAGCGGTAAAAAAACGCTGATCGGCCAGCCCCACCGGAAGGATGTTCTATAAATCTTTTTTATAGAAATGTACGTCTCTTTGCGGGAATGGAATAATTATGCCGGATTCGTTAAATTTTTTATAGACCGCGCTGTTCAATTCATGTGCTGTCAGGCCCCTGAGCGCCGGATCCTCTACCCAGCAGAGGAGCTCAAAAAGCAGTGCTGAATCTCCAAAGTCTCTGAACCGCACCCTGCAAGCAGGTTCGCTGAGAACATTTGAATTCCCGGCCGCAGTCTCAAGCAATACCCTTTCTACAAGATCGATGTCACTTCCATACGCAACCCCGACAGGTATCCTAACCCTAAATCTCGGGACCGGAGCACTCTCGTTAATTATCTTAGAGTTCGAAATAATCGAGTTAGGGACAGTTATAAGTATGTCATCCCTGGTTTTGATGCGGGTACTTCTAACCCCGATTTCTACTACCTCACCCCTCTCACCGCTGTCAAGGACAATATAATCACCTATCTTATAGGGTCTGTCAAAAAACACACTTATCCCCCCGAAGAAATTCGCCAGAGTATCCTTCGCAGCAAGCGCAATCGCAATACCTACGATCCCGGCAGAGGCAAGGAGCGGCGTAATGTTAATCTTCCAGATGGATAAGACAACGATGAACAGGCCGACAACAATTGCAATCTTGAAAACATTCTTAACCAGAGGCACGATCTCTTTACTCAAACCGGTGACATCCGAAACCTTGTGGAAAAAATGTTCTATTAATGTATTTCCAAGTTTTATGATAGTGATAGTCCAGAGTATAGAAAGCATTGTATATAAAGCATTATTTGAGTAGAAGATCACTTCCGGGGAGGGGTTCAAATAGATAATGGCGAGAATGCATCCGGTCAATATTATGGTAAAATAAACCGGCCTGTGAATGATGTCGATAATCCTGTCATCAAAATCTGTCTTTGATAACCTTATGAATCTTCTGAAGACTTTATCTATAAAAACGCCAACGACCTTTGCAATAATGATAAATACGACAATAGAAAAGATGGCATTTATATAGGGAGACATTGATATATTCAAGGATTCTATTAACCGAACCATATTTAGTCTTCACTTGATATAACTCTGGTTATCATTTCCATTCCTATCTAAAAAATGCGACCTTACCGAAGACCAGGAACACCAGGAAGAGGAGAACAACCTGGATGAACCAGCCTATAATACAAACGCCGACCGCCCGTAATGTACTCCTGTAGTCGAGTGCCTGTCTTACAGCAATAACCATTGTCACCAGCATCCATAATGAGGCCGCGAGGAAGACAAGCCCGACAAGACCGGGGATTATCCCCAATAACCTTATCAGACCCGGAGACCTTGAGAAGCCGATAGTTCGCAATAATTCACCCGGGGATGAACTCGTTTGAGGCTCGGGAAGAATTTTTGTGCCTATAAAATAGGTAATGTAGGCCCAGATAAACCATCCGACAATATCCGCAATGCCTATTAAGAAGATCCCACCGATCCCTCCCTTTTCGAAGGATCCTATACCTGCTGCAATGCTGGACAGGATGACGACCAGCATTGCCTGCCCGCTCGCTGTTGAATCGGCCTCGACCTCTTCATAGACCCGGACATCCAGTTTTGCCGCCCTGATAATACGGTCTTTAAATATGGACAACATAGCAATCCTCGCTTCCCGATAAATTTATTACCACAATGGAAAAAAACTGTCCTTATCAGTCTGACATCTTTCTCAGTATCTGCCCGAGTTTTTCCATCTGTTCACCATAGCCTTTCCAATCTCCACGCCTGAGGAGCTCATTCGCCCTCTCAAATGTACTCCTTGCCTCTCTTGCGAGTCCTTCAGTAGAAGGACTGACTTCTCCGGTCACTTTTTCCTGTTGATCGAGAACCATCCTCCCACCGAACAACCGCTGGAGACCTGTCTCAAGATTTTCCTCCATAACGACATTATTTTCATAGGCAAGAATAACCCTCCTCAATTCCGGCAGCCCTCCCTTGTCCTCTGCAGCCAGGTACAGGGGCTGCACATAGAGGAGAGAGGTTTCTATGGGGATGATGAGCAGACTCCCCCGGATAACCTGTGACCCACGCTGCCCCCATAGCGTCAGTTGCTGTGATATATAGGAGTCCTGATCGATACGGGCATCTATCTGTCTCGGACCGAATATGAGCCGGTCTCTCGGGAAAGTGTAAACGATCAGCTGTCCGTAGTTAGGCTCATCGCACCTTGCTGCCAGCCATGCTGCCAGATTGTCTCTCTTTGCAGGGGTATACGCCAGCAGTAAGATGTACTCTTCCTCTACTTCTTCAGGGAGCTTTAAAATCATGTAGTAGGGCTCCAGAGACTTTTCCCCGTAGGCAGGGATTTCCCACATGTCCTCCTTGTTGTAAAAAACCTTCGGATCCGACATATGAAACGTCGCATACTTGTCTGCCTGGACCTGAAGAAAACCCTTCGGGTATCTAATGTGCCTTCTCAAATCAGCCTTCATGTCTGAAAGAGGTTTGAAAAGTTCGGGGAACATTGCCTTGTAGACCTTGACGATGACGTCGTCAGGATCACTGATATAAAAGTCAACAGAACCGTTATAGGCATCTATAATTACTTTTAAAGAGTTCCTCATATAGTTGATCCCCTTTTTTAGAGGTTCTGAGTAAGGAACCCTGTTCGATACTGTGTAGGCATCGACTATCCAGAACAATCTGCCCTCTTCGGAGACAACAATATACGGGTCAGAATCATAGAGGAAGAAAGGGGCAATCTGACGGACTCTTTCCATGATATTCCTATAGTATAAAATCCTGCTTTCAGGTGTTATATCGGACGACAGAATGGGCTTGGCATTATTATATTTTACAGAGTAGGCAGCCTTTCTCAAGAATGACGACAATTGTACGCCACCGCTGCCCGTATAATTGGTATAAATGTTTTCCGTGGAAGTGGGATAATCGAACTCGGGCACCTTTGTTTTTACGATGACATAATCACTCGAAAGTTCGCCGAAATATATCTCGGGCCTTGTTATCACGATATCCGCAGATGAAACAGGCGGGATATCCTTGATAATGAATTCAGGGAGGCCTTCTCTCGAGATCCGGCTCACCGGCCCCATTGTTATCCCGTACCCGTGCGTAAATACAATCTTCTCGTTGATCCATGACTTGCTGGGCAGGTCACCGTACGATAGCTCCCTCGGAGACATCATGACCTGCATGTAATCACCATTAATGGTATACCGGTCATTATCAACGTCCTGAAACTTGTAGTATGTCCTTATCTGCTGGAGCTGACTATATGTCGTCAGCAGGGGGTCATCATCCCACAACCTTATATTTTTAATGGTAGCCTCGTTCTCCCCGATGTCCTTATCGGTAAGATTATATGAAACATCAAACGGCCTGACCTCGACTTTATCAAGATCATAACCGAATCTGGTAAACCTGATATGGTGTTCGATGAATTCGCGCTCGAGGACAAGTTCATTTGGGGTAACCTTGAAATTCTGTAGCAATGAAGGATATATCATGTAACCGATAACATATATCAGTACTGCGAGACCCAAAGGAGCGAAAGCTGTCTTCCAGGAGCCCCTTAAAATTCCTGCTGCAAAGAAAATACCGCTCACAAACGTTACAACAGTGAGCACCTGCAAGATAAATAGCCTCGCGTGAACATCCGTGTAGCCCGCCCCGAAGAGCACACCGTGTGAGGAAAACAAAAGATTGTATCTGCCGAGGTAAAACCCGAAGGCCGTATTCAGGATGAACAATGCCATGAGGAACCCGACATGCTTTTTAACCTTCCTGTCGGTATAAAGTTTTTTTTCTCTGGTTGCGATGCCACCCCTCAGAATGTAATTGAAAGACACGATGAAGAGGCTTGATACTATGATAAGGCCTGCGAACTCTTTGATAAAGAGAAAGACGGGAAATCTGAAAAGGTAAAATCCTATGTCTTTGTTGAATAGTGGATCCTGCATGCCAACATCAAGGCTGTTTTGAAACATCAAGGCCTCTTTCCATATCGAACTCCCCCAGATGCCGAGCATACAGCCCGTGAAAATGCCCCCGATTATTGTCAGAGGTTTAACCCATCTGCCGAGCATTCCTATGTTGAAAGAAATCTGGGTTTCCCTGTCGAACATGAAATCTACTGGCGGGAAATTGCTCCTGTTTGCAATAACGACATTCACTAGAATGAAGACAAGCGCAAAGAGACCGCAGATACAGCCATAGAGAACCCTCGTATATATAACCTTCGAAAAAACACTTGAATAATCTACCTCCTTGAAAAAGAGCCAGTCCGTATACAGGTCAATGATCATCACAATGCCTGGTATAAGGAAAAAAACAAGGAAAGCTATGACAAAAATAAGTGTCCTATTCCTTTTCATATAGAAACCCGTCCCGATTATAAATTACCTTCATCAAGATTTTTTTCTTATACATGAACTCCGGGAAAAAACTTCCCGTCAAGAGATGTAATATCTATCCATTGTAACCGAATTTTCATAATCATTCCAGTTTTTCATGTTTTTCATCGTACTCTGTCTCGGAGATGAGTTGAATTATTGCTTTATTCCAGCCCTCTGACCCGATCGCGTCAATTCTTCTCAGATTTGAGATATTGCCGCTCACCGCGTAAGTCTTATCAGGGCTTTGAACAATTATCGGGCATTCGACTCTCTCAAGCATGGGGATATCGTTTGGACTATCCCCGAGGGCAACCGTAGTTATCTCACCGAATGCCCTTGCATATAGCCCGGCCAGGATGGATACCGCCTGACCTTTATCACTGTTACCGATGATATGCAGAAAATTACCCTTCGTGTAATGAAATCCTCTCGCAGTGATCGCCTCGAAAAGTTTATTGGCTTCTTCTTCTGTACCTTCAAAGATAAAGGGCTCGTCGAAACTCCTCTCCTTTGCCATCCCCGCCTCGGCAATGCTCATATTTGCTATCTCGGCAATCTCCGGCACCGTCATATCGCCGAATCCCCTCACGTGAAACCCTTCCCCGCGCAAATCCTCAAGTGTCTTTCTCAAATCAGAATACGATGCACCGAGCCTCATAACAAGATAATCATCCTCTTCAATAATTTCACATGCCGTACTCGGCAATCTGAATTTGAAATAATCCCTCGGAATAAATATCCCCCCCCCGTTTTCTGAGATAAAGGGATGACGGTTCTCCAGCTTCTCCCTGTAATAAATAACCTCTTTTGCTGTCTTGCTGGAAGATATGACAAGGGGGATATCCCGGTCTCTCAGCAGTTGCAGAGCGGGCATGGATTTCTCAAACGAGTAAGTAGAATAATCGAGGAGTGTTCCGTCAAGGTCGGTAAAGACAATTAACTTCTTCATTCAACCACCACGATCTGTATATCCATGACATTGGTCCCGGTTGGCCCTGTAATAAAAAGCCCGTTAATCTCATCGAAAAAACGATATGAATCATTATTACTCAAATACATCCCGGGATTCATGCCGAGAGCGCCTGCCTTTATCAACGTCTGCCCTTCTACAACAGCTCCCGCAGCGTCTGTTGGGCCATCCGTACCGTCCGTCCCTGCCGACAGGAGGGTAATCCCATCCATGCCTTCTATTTCAATTGCGAAGGAAAGCGCTAACTCCATATTCCTTCCGCCTGAACCTTTTCCGGTCACAGTGACCGTTGTTTCACCCCCTGAGATCATGCAATAAGGTCGCGGCATATCTTGAGATTGTTTTATTGCCCGTGCTTTCCCTGCAAGCCACCTGCCGGCGTCCCTGGCTTCTCCGGAAAGCTCCGATGAAATTATTTCAGTTGTCAGCCCTCGTTTTTCAGCCTCTTTTCGGGCTGCTTCAAGTGCTATTTTGTTACTGCCTATAACAACATTTGCAATCCTATCGAAAATCTTGCTGCCTTCCTTTGGTGTCTCGGGTATTATGCCCTTTACCCCTTTCTCGAGAATATCGACAACGGACCGCGGGACCCTGTCTCTGATATGATATTCCTCCAGTATATGCAGTGCATCGCTGTATGTCGTTGTGTCCGGAGACGTCGGGCCGGAGGCAATTACATCTAGCCTGTCGCCGATCACATCGGAAAGTATGAAAGATATCATGCGGGCCGGATATGCAATCTCGGCAAGCCTGCCTCCTTTTACCCGTGATATGTGTTTTCTCACCGTATTAAGTGCGAAAATATCCGCACCTGCCTTAAGGAGCAACCCTGTAAGTTCCTGTTTTTCATGAAGTGTAATACCCTTATAGGGCGAAACCAGGAGTGCTGATCCACCCCCTGATATAAGGCAGACTATAAGCGTATTTTCAGATGAATCTTCCAGGAGTCTCATGACCTCCTCTGTGCCTTTTAAACCGTTTTCGTCGGGGACAGGATGTCCTGCCTCAAAAATTTTAATCTTCTCAGATTTAAGCTGGGATCCACTGTGTCCGTATTTAGTGATGGCTATTGCCTCGTCTATCAAACCACCCATAGAGTCTTCAAGTGCCTTCATCATCGGGCAAGATGCCTTGCCGAAGCCTATGACGCATATCCTTCCGCATTTAGAGGTGTTATACGTTTCAATTACCCTGTCTATATGTTTTTTTACTGATGCATAAGGATCAACCGCCTTCAAAGCAGCTTCAAATATCGCTTTTGCCAACTCTTTCCCGGACATGTTTCCCATGTTTGAGATTATACAAAATCACATGGGGTTTTTCTTGACCATATCCTCATTCCTGTATATACTTACTTATACTTACTGTTATCTCGTTCATTTCCTGACCCGGAGCAAAAACTGTTGGAGGAGGGTTATTATGGGTGATTTTTACCAGACCGGCGTGGTTGCTACCTTCCATAAGCTGGGAAAGGGCAATCTTGAAAAGATTGAATCGGAGCTGACTTGGTACGCCCGGGAAAGACCCCTTGCGCTCGTACTACCTTCGCTATATAGCGAATTAAAAGGCACCGCCCTTAAACATATCCTGAACGAACTAAAAAAGGTCAAATACATCAAAGAGATTATCGTCACTCTCGGGCCTGCAACAAAAAAAGAATTTGACCATGCCAGAAAATTTTTCTCTGTACTTCCTCAAAGGAAAAGAATCATCTGGAATAACGGTCCGAGACTGAACAAAATCTACAAGGCTATCGAAAATGCAGAACTCCCGATAGGTGAACCCGGGAAAGGGAGGTCTGCCTGGATGGCATACGGGTACATCCTGTCACGGGGCGAATTTCAGGCCATCGCACTTCATGATTGCGATATTCTCACATATAACAGGGATCTGCTTGCACGACTTTGTTACCCGGTTGTCAATCCAAGCCTGGATTATGAATTCTGCAAGGGGTATTACAGCAGGGTAACAGACAGGATGCACGGAAGGGTTACAAGGCTTTTCTTGACCCCTCTCATCAGGGCGCTTCAGAAGACCATCGGACACCATCCGCTTTTGTCCTTCTTTAACAGCTTCAGGTATCCGCTTGCCGGCGAATTTTCCATGGATGCGAATCTCGCACGAATAAACAGGATACCCGGAGACTGGGGGCTGGAAGTCGGGGTGCTCGCAGAGGTATACAGAAATACATCGACAAGAAGGGTCTGTCAGGTTGATATAGCAGAAAACTACGAACACAAACACCAGCAATTATCTCCTGAAGATGCCACAAAGGGCCTCCATAAAATGTGTATCGACATTGCAAAGAGTCTGTTCAGAACACTCGCATCAGAAGGGGTTGTATTCTCTGAAGGATTTTTTAAAACCCTCGTTGCTACTTATGTGAGAACTGCTCAGGACCTGCTTAAACGATATGAAGACGATGCTGCGATTAATGGCCTCTTTTTTGACAGGCATGAGGAGAGCCTTGCTGTCGAGACATTTATAAACGGGCTGCAGGAGGCAGCGGATATCATCATAGAAAATCCTATCGGGATACCGCTTATCCCGAGCTGGGACAGGGTAACTTCAGCGATACCCGATATCCTTAGCACCATACAGGCTTCTGTCGAGGAAGACAACAAGTAAATAACGCTACTTTACAACGGGGGGTTACGGCGATGGAAAGAAATGTTCTCCGGCATGCACATGTTCAGCTCGCCATCCTGCACAAACAGATCAAAAAGAGATTCCCGGTGACCCTTGAATCGAAGCGGGACATTTCCCGTGATGAAATATGGGATCTAAAAATTATATACATTACAGATCAAACAGGGGGTAAAAGATCATGAAAGCCATACTGATCGTCGTAATAATTTTGATCGCCGTCGGCACAGCAATAGGCTACTTCGGGATACCGATCCTAATCGGAAAAGAAACCGCTGTCCTAAAATCGGATATAGCCGATCTCAAACAGAGCATACAAAAAATAGAAGAGGAATCAAAAGCTGCTCCATTGCGTCCGGATGCTGACGTCCGGAGTATAATCACGACTGTCAATGCTCTCCATAACAGGACTGAATCACTTGGAATGTCCATGAAGGAAACTGCGACCAATACAGACAGGGCGATAGAAGATCAAAAATCTGCACTCGACGATGCTACGAAAAAACTTGCGGGTGAGATTGAAACGATAGAAAAGGATACAAAGACACTTATACAGAAAATAACATTTGATGCTGCCATGGCAAATATCAGGGGCCACATCTTAAAAGCGCGTGCAGACCTCCAGTACAAGAATATAGGAACTGCAAAAACAGAGCTCGAGCATATAGCCGAGGCGTTTGAAAAGGTAAAAACCACGGCTTCTGATGAGAACAAAAAGGTTATAGAAGAACTCCAGGGGATCCTTAAGAAGGCACAATCAGAACTGGACAATAACCTCCCTGCCGCGGTCAATAGGATTGACCTTCTGTGGCACGAAATGGGCAAATTGTTAAGGAACGCCTGATCGGCTTTTTAAAGAACTCCCGTATCATCTTTGGTATGCTCTTTTTGTGCCAGGACAAAAAATCCCATACCGGCTTGACCGCCTTCAACCTTGTCGAGTGAAGCAAATTCTTGACAGTACATCATCACTAGGCTATGCTTTTTTTAAATATTGCTTAAAAGCAGGTATGGCTCCTTCCTCAAGTCAGGGAATAAGTTAAAATAAACGAGCAAAGGGATACTCGCTATTGTTAACCGGAAAGATATGTATAAAAAGATTGTCAAAAGGATTTTAGGATAAGAAAATTCCTTCCTGAAGGCAACATCTTTTAAACCTGCTAAAATTGTGTTGAGTAAAAGTCATACTCAAAAGGGTAAGCTCTACAATAAGTGCTTGTTCTCGTCATTGCGAGCGGAAGGCGAAGCAATTTCATCTTTTGTTTTTTAATAATACAACCATGGATCGGCAATTTAGAAGTTATCTATGAATGTAGAACTTCAAAGCTGCTAACTGCTGTAAAAGAGACGAATCCAATCCTTCCTATAAAGATTACTGCCCTTTTCCCCGTCTTACTTTATCCACAGGAAATCAGTGTGAATCCAGCCGGTTGCCCCCCACTCGTCTTTTACCTTAACCCATGGACCCTGCTTTTTCAGGACCTGAAATGAATAGTATTGCTTTGCAGGACCGGATGAAGTATTCGCATAATTCGTACCAGGCCCCTTTCTGATATTTACCTCGTTGGATTTTACGACAGCACATTGATATTTCTCGGTAACCAGCTTCTTGTAAATCCAGCTCACATCGCCGTCAACGTCCTGTACGGCATACCAATCGCCCGAGAGTGAGGTACCAACTTTCTTAAAGGGCATGTATTTGTAGACCTCCCATACTTTTTCATATGTCGTGCCAGGGCCTGAACGCAGATTTGCCTTTGATACACTGACACAGATAGCACCGGCATCAGTATGGGTACTTGCCATAAGAATCAGGAAAATGAAAACTGCTGATAATTTTTTCATGTCTAACCTCTTTAAAAATTTTACGCATCTATTGCTATCACAATTGATCATAAGCACCTTAACTATTTTACGGCTCTGAATTTTTATGTCAACCCTATCCCGGAAATAGCCGCAAAGGTTGACTATCTGTCGTTCAACAGATAAACTATACTGCAGAAAAACTTACACAGGGGGTATGTCATGCAGACAAAGAACCTGCTGGTCATAGTAGCCTTTCTTGTCACTTTACTGGTCGTCGTAAAATATAAAGCTCCTGCTCCCTATAACGGACCGAAACAAGCTTTCCAGAGCAATATTAGCAATATTTCCGCAAGTAATCAATTAGATAGTCGGGACGCACAGGATTATAAACAATACCGGGAAATAGCCGGTAATATCAAAAAGGGGGAGACCCTCTTTGATATATTCAAGAAATACAAGCTGGACCTCGTAGAACTCTTCAAACTGAGAGAAGCATCTGCTGACATTCACCGTTTAAGGGACCTGTATCCCGGTCGTCCCTATAAAATCGTTATTGATGACCGGTCCCAAATCAATGAATTTACGTACTGGATTGATGATGAAAGTATTCTCAATATCACCCGCACCGGATCTGGATTCTGCGCTTCGAAAAAGAATGTCCAATATGACAAAAAGCTTCTGCATATAGGTGGGATCATAGAGAACCACCTCATCGGCTCCATGGGAGAAGATAATCTTATATTGGCTCTTCAGCTCTCGGATATCTTTGCATGGGACATCGATTTCTCAACAGACCTGAGGCCCGGGGACATGTTCAAGATCGTCGTTGAAAGTTGTCACCTGAACAACGAATTCAAGAAATATGGGAATATCCTTGCAGTAGAATTTATCAATAACGGACGGACTTACCACGCATACAGATTTGAACATAACGGCGAAGTTGACTACTATGATGACGAGGGGAAATCACTGCGACGCTCCTTTTTAAAAGCACCCCTGAGTTTCAGGAGGATAAGTTCCGGCTTCACCAAAAGACGGTACCATCCCATTCTCAAGATATACAGACCCCATCTCGGGGTTGATTACGCCGCCCCGGCCGGGACCCCGGTATCCTCCGTCGGTGAAGGCACTGTCAACTTTGCAGGGTATAAGGGACAAAATGGCAATATCGTCATCATAAGACACCCCAATGGTTACACGACTTACTACGGACATTTGTCAAGGATTAAAAAGGGAATAAAAAGGGGTGTAAAGGTCAAGCAAGGCCAGCTCATAGGTTATGTTGGAACGACGGGTCTTTCTACAGGACCCCATCTTGATTACAGAATTAAAAAACATAATAAGTTTGTGAATCCTCTTACACTTGAACTGCCCAGCGGAAAATCTATTACCAAAACAGCAATGGCTGACTTCAACCTGTTAAGGGATCAGATGGATGTCCAACTTGCTTCAATAAAACCTCCCATGTTCGTACTTGCTGATCAAAAGAAAGAAAGCAAAAAGATATAAGATAATTGATAGATTTTGGTATTTTGTCTTCATGGAAAACGGCATTCATTGCTTTTGGACGCTTCCCTGATCATATGCGTGACATAATGAGGTTTCCTGAGTGGAGTTTTCGCTGGTTTGAGATGGGCACTGGAGAGAAAACGGCATGGCAGAAATAATCGAACCCTTTGAGTTCAGGCAGTGCATCAATATATTGAAGGCTACAGGGAAAAGGGCGAAAAACCTCAGGGAATTGCAGGATACAATAGCCACCGTAAGCGACGAGTGCATATTCCATCACACCTATCAGTTTTTCCTGAAGATACACGTCCTTGACTATACCAATGACTTTGCATTCTGGGCAGGCGACAGCCTCGAGGAAAGAGCACTCTCCGAACAACTCTCAAATATCGACCCATACGATTATAAGTCTATAAACGACTTAAGAAATCAGATCATAAAAGTTATACACGAGTATCTAGAGGAATTTCCTGAACCCCGGGAAGCCATGCCCGGCAAAGAATTCTATTTCAACGAGACAGTAATACTTATTTTCCCCGAAGGAGTACGGGCTAAAAATCTCGCCGAATTCCTTACCGCAATAAAACACATCGATGCGGATTCCATCTACTACCATTTCTATGAGGCACGGATACGTCTTGGGAGCGGGGTGGATGACTTCTCGAGATGGATAGAAGATGTCTTCGAGAAAAAAGAGCTGGCCGGGAAAATACGCTCTATCGACCCGTTCATGCACAACATAGAAGGGATAAGGGAACACCTTATAGAGGCCATTGAGGAAGAAGTAAGAAGGGATATGGAGGTCATCGATCGTTGTTTGACCAATATTTAGGCATATCACCAAAGGGGGACCTGTTACTCCTACAGATGCTTTGTGCAAAGATGCGCGGCAGGTCTTTTCTTCATATCAATTCAACCCGAGAGGGAGGGGGGGTTGCTGAGATATTACAGAGGATGATCCCCGTACTCAAGGACCTCGGGATTGATGCGCGATGGGAAGTTATAGAGGGAGATGCAAGATTCTTTGATATCACAAAAAAAATCCACAATGCGCTTCAGGGCAATAACGAAAGCATTACAGAAAAAATGTGGCAGTACCATTTTGAAATAAACCAGGCCAACAGCAAAAATCTCAACCTTGATGCAGACGTAATACTCATCCATGACCCCCAACCTGTCCCTCTCATAGAATTCAGAAAAGACGGCTTATGGTTATGGCGCTGTCATATAGATATGTCAAACCCCCAAAAAGATGTAATAGATTATCTCTGCCGGTACTGCGAAAAGTATTCCGCTTCTATCTTCTCCGTTGCAAAGTTTGCCAGATCAATGGCTATTGATGAATTTATCGTGCCCCCTTCCATAGATCCCCTGAGTGAAAAAAACCGGGAATTGTCGGATGAAGAGATCAATGACACATTGCATAAGTTCCAGATACCGCGGGACAGACCAATATTACTCCAGGTTTCCAGGTTCGACAGGTTCAAGGACCCCATAGGCGTTATAAAAGCTTACAGGATAGTCAAAAAATATAACGACTGCATCCTTATCCTCGCGGGAAGCCCTGCCACGGACGATCCGGAAGGAGAGGAAGTCCTGAACGAAGTCAGGGAGTACGCAGCGAACGATCCCGACATCTATATCCTCCTGTTACCGCCTTTCAGTGACAAGGATATTAATGCGTTGCAGAGAACGGCAACAATCGTGCTGCAAAAATCCCTGAAAGAGGGTTTCGGTCTTACCGTATCTGAAGGGATGTGGAAGGGGAAACCGGTTCTCGGTGGAGCTGTCGGGGGTATCCCTCTCCAGATCGTACACGGCATTACAGGGTTTCTCACCCATTCAATAGAAGGCACTGCTTTCAGAATAAGACAGATACTTAACAACCCTGCGATGGTTGTGAGAATGGGGGCCAAAGGGAGAGAATATGTACGGAAGCATTTTCTCATTACAAGACAGATACGGGATTATCTCTCAATATGGTATGCATTGGAGCATAAAAACAGCAGCGTATTGGAACTCTGACAGGACCGGCACCTGAATGGCTAATGTCCCCCCGATAACATAATCAGCTTAAACATGATTACATGAAAAAAACCGTTTTTGAAGAATCCGTCCTTTTCATCAGTATTATCAAGTGGCTTTTCCTTGCATCCTGTGTAGGTGTCATTGTCGGGCTGTCGACATCGGTGTTCCTGAAGCTCCTTGAAATGAGCATAGCTTTTACGGGCAGGGGAAGATATTATTTCCTCCTTCTCCCTTTCGCTCTCTTTTCAAGCTCTCTCCTCGTAAGATATCTCGCTCCCGACGCACAGGGCCATGGTACGGAGAAAGTCATCGAGGCTGTCCACAGGAATTCAGGCAAAATAAAGCCCATGGTTGTCCCTGTAAAACTCGTGGCTACCATTATTACCATAGCCTTAGGTGGATCGGCAGGGAAGGAAGGTCCCTGTGCCCAGATAGGCGGCGGCCTGTCTTCGATATTCGCAGGGTTTCTGAAATTCGAAGATAAGGACCGAAAGAAGCTTGTCATCTGCGGCATCAGCGCAGGATTCGCCTCAGTGTTTGGAACTCCCATTGCCGGTGCAATCTTTGGCGTTGAAGTCCTCGTTGTCGGAAGCCTGCTCTATGATGTTCTCCTCCCTTCTTTTGTATCCGGCATAGTCAGTTACCAGATCTCATCTGCACTGGGTATTGCCTACTTCCATGAACCTATATCTTTCGTCCCCGTATTCAGCAGTCTCATTTTCATCAAGGTATGCATAGGCGGATTATTTTTTGGACTATGCTCTCTCGTATTCATAGAAATACTGCATCACACTGAACGGATGGGCCACAAGATAAGAATCTGGAGACCTTACAAGGGGCTCCTCGGCGGATTACTGCTTATTATCCTTGCCTTCATATTCTCAACCAGGTATCTAGGGCTTGGCCTTGAAACGATTAAAGATTCACTGGAAGGCGGGTCTGTCTCCCCCGCAGCATTTTTATTGAAAATAGTGTTTACCTCGATTACGCTGAGTTTCGGCGGCAGCGGCGGCATCGTCACACCGATATTCTTTATTGGCTCAACTGCGGGGAATTTATTCGGCAACATAATCGGAAGCGACCCTGCGGTGTTTGCAGCGATAGGGCTGGTCAGCTTGCTGGCCGGGGCTGCAAATACGCCGATCTCGGCAAGCATCATGGCAGTGGAGCTCTTCGGGCCCTCGGTAGGCCCTTATGCCGCAATAGCATGTATCATCAGTTTCCTCATGACCGGACACAGGAGCGTATTTCTCAGCCAGATGCTTGTAACCACAAAGTCTTCCTCTATCGTTGTGTCAAAAGAAAGAGAAAAGGGAGGTTTCCCCGAGGTCTCAATTAAACCCAGGGGCAGAAGCGTAACAGGCGGCATCATAAAAGGGATCAACAGGGCCAAGAGAGGCTTGAAAAAAGATAAAAAGCTGGAAAAGGAATAAAAGAATTAGCGGAGAAATGTTATAATAAAAATGCTTGTAATCATGAAAAACCAAAAAATGTCAATTTTCTGCCAATAAAATATCAGTTTTCAAATACAATACCGGGGGATCATTAATACCCCTGAAAAATATCTGATGATTTTTAAAATAAACAAGAAAGACTTTTTTCCTAATTTAAAACCATTTTTATTGATTCAAAGTTTACATGATTTCGATGTAAACAGTATTTATTAATGAAACTTAACGTAAAGGGGGAGTTTTCAAATGTGTACAATATGCGGCCATTTTGCCAGGGATAGCAAGAGAATTTCAACCGATATATATGACATGCTGAAAAAAATGGAGCACAGGGGGCCTGATACGCACGGGATCTATCTGGACGGCATCATAACAAGGGAAGAAGATATTGCAGGTTTTAAAGATATAGTCCGGAATGAGAGTCACATTGCACTCGGACATTCGAGACTTAAAATAGTCGGAAGAGAAAAAACGACACAGCCTTATACTTCATGTGACGGAAAACTCACGTTGATTCATAATGGTGAAATCTATAATTATAAAAAATTAAAAACGCTCCTCTTATACCACCACAAGATAAAAACCAGGAGTGATAGCGAAATCATTGTTCACCTTCTCGAGGAGACCTACCAGGGAGACCTTCTCGATGCGGTTAAGCAGGTCATCGGTATCCTTGACGGAATGTATACACTTGCAGTCACCGATGGAAAGTCCGTTGTCATTGCGAGAGACCCCATAGGGAAGAAACCGCTCTATTATCTGAGGAACGGTAACATAACGTACTTTGCCTCCGAAAAAAAGGCACTATGGAATGGCAAGAATGATCCTGAACGCCTGAAGCCGGGTGAACTTCTTTATATCGACGACTCTGAAACCACAATTAAGAAAGGCTTTATCCTCCAACGCCCACAGATAGATATTATCGATTTTAGAGAAGCCGTGGAAATGTACAAGGCTTCTCTCATAAAATCGGTCAAGAAAAGGTTAACGGGTCTCCATGAATCCCACCTCGGCGTCATATTTTCAGGGGGGATAGACTCGGTCCTTATTTCAAATCTCCTGCAGAGAGAGGGGAAGAATATCATATGTTATTGTACGGGCACTGAAAATTCGGGGGATATCATTGCTGCATACTCGGTCGCAAAGGAATTAGGTCTGGAGCTGAAAACAACGATCATCACCGAGCCTTTTATTGAAAATATTTTACCCGAGATAATTCAGAACGTCGAAGAGAGCGGCTTATTGCAGGTCGAAGTGGCAATACCCATGTACATGGCTGCAAAAATGGCTTCGAAAGACAATATAAGGGTAATGTATACAGGACAGGCAGCGGACGAACTATTTGCGGGGTATCCCTGGTATAACGACGTTCTCAGGGAATTCGGTTATTTACGGCTCCATGAAAAACTATGGGAGGATCTGAACTATTTATACCATGATACCCTCGAGAGAGAGGACAAGCTCAGCATGGCTCATTCAATTGAACTGCGGGCACCCTATCTTGACAGAGATGTCATACAGACCGCCATGAGGATTTCACCCCGCCTGAAACTGGAAGGTTTTCAAGATAACCTCAGAAAAAGAGTGCACCGCCAGGCAGCTGTAGAATTAGGTGTCCCTCCTTATCTCGCATTCAGGGTTAAAGACCCGGCACAGTCCGGGTCCGGGATACACGGGATAATCGAGAATATTGCTAAAAGAAACGGGGATAAACCTGACAATACACTGGCAGACGAAAACATACGGAAAGACAAAGGGAGCCTGTATCGATACGGTAACGGCACCTATGGCACCTCGAATACCCGTTGTTATCTTCAGATTATCGAAGAAAATATCAAGAACAAGTATATTCAAACCTTTTTCTGACAAAAAGGAAGAACCTATTGAAAAAACAGATCTGCATCGCCCAGATAAACTATGACAAGGAAAGCCCTCATCATAATATCGAAAAAATAAAAGATATTATTATCAGGAACAGGTCTTCGGACCTCATTGTCTTTCCCGAGCTTATCCTGCACGGTCACCCATCCCTTGAGATACCCGAAGGTATCCTGTACAGGAGAATGAAGAAATTTTACGCAGCCATCCATAATGAATCCGACGACCTCTACAAATTTGTTAAAGACGTTGATGCACGGGTAATCATCGGTGAATTAAAGGGAACTGCAGGAAGCTTTTATAACGTTGCAACTTATGTTGACAGGGACACCCTTCAGCATTACACAAAGGCGCACGTCCACTGGACGGAAAATTTTATCCCCGGCGATAAGCTCAAAGTCTTCCATACGCCTTTCGGGCCGGTAGGGATAACTATCTGCTTTGACGGTGCATTCCCGGAAACCTGGCGCGTTCTTGCCCTCAAGGGCGCCCCTATTATAGTCAACATAGCAGCCGTACCCAGGTCTTTCCCGGTAAATTACATGTGGAGAAGACTAAAAGGCGCAGCGATCAGCAACCAGGTTTTCATTTTATATGCAAACAGGCCCGGTGATTTCTTTTCCGGCAACAGCGCCGTGTTTGACCCCAGGGGAGAAACTGTCATACAAGCAGGGGAAGGAGAGGCGATACTCAACGCCGAAATCGACCTGAATGACCTGGTAATGTGGAGAACGGAAGAGAAGCTTTACCAGTACAGGCGTCCTTTGCTCTACCGGGACATCACCAGAAGGCCTCCCGGACAGAAAAAATTCTTTGTTATTTCAACAACAGCCGATAAACAAAAAACTTAAAAACTGCTCATGCACCTTAATTGAAATTAAAACAGATTCTCAATATAATCAGGGGGAAAAACAAGTATCACAAACTGCATGGAGGAAACCTATATTGAACAGGGCATCTGTTCCGTCGTCCTTTTTAATTAAGCATCGCTTTCCGGTTTTAAAAATACCGGCAGGATTCTTTTTCATTCTGGCGGTATTCATGGTCTTTCTTCCTGCCGGCTGTGCTAAAAAAGGGGATAACGATACAGCTAAAATTCGCTTTGTAACCTGGAAACCGAATCAACCGGCAGTATGGGATGAGATCATAGACTTATTCGAGACCGAACATCCCGGCATCCGTGTTGCAAGGGAGACAGGTCCCCATTCATCAACAGCTTTCCACGACCTTCTCACCCAGAAATTAAAAAACAAGAGCAGCGACGTGGATGTTTTTTTTATGGACGTCATATGGCCCCCTGAATTTGCAGCTGCCGGCTGGGCCATGCCCCTCGACGATCTTTTCCCGGACGGTGAACAGCAAAAATTTTTAAAGGGGCCGATCCTTGCCAATACATACAATGATAAAATTTACGGCATACCCCTTTTCATCGACAGCGGGATGCTTTTCTACCGGAAGGACTTGCTGGAAAAGTACGGGCTACGCCCTCCGGAAACATGGGAGGAGATGGTCCGCATTTCAGAACAAATAGTATCCCGGGAAGCTAGATACGGGAGTGACATCAACGGTTTCTCAGGCCAGTTCAAGCAATACGAGGGTCTTGTCTGCAATATGCTTGAGTATATCCTCAGCAATAACGGGTGCATACTAAATCCGGATTCAGGGGAACCCGGACTTTCCGAGCAACAGGCTATTGAGGCAATGAGGTTTGTAAGAGATAAAATCATAAGGAACATTGCGCCGGAAGGAGTTCTGACATATGAAGAACCCGAATCAATAGCACTTTTCATACAGGGTAAAGCAGTTTTTCACCGTAATTGGCCCTATGCCTGGGAAGTATCAAATAACCCACAGCGGTCAAGGATAGCCGGCAACGTTGGCATTACGAAACTTCCCCACTTTAAAGGGGGAGAGAGCCATGCAACACTGGGTGGTTGGCAACTCGGTATCAGCAACTATTCTCGGAACAAAGACGCTGCCTGGACCTTTGTAAAATTTCTGACGAGCGAGAGAATCCAGAAGCTTCTCACCCTTAAGGCGGGGTTTGCCCCGACAAGAAAAGCCCTTTACGGGGATACAGATATCCTGGATGCATATCCGCAATTCTCTGACATGAAGAACGTTTTCCTTACCGCATATCCGCGTCCGCGAAGCCCCCTCTATCCTTCAATATCCAACATCCTGCAGCGCTTCTTCAGCAAGGTCATCTCCGATCCGGATTCCCGGATTGAAGACGAGGCCCGGATGGCTTCTCTGGAAATAAAAAAAGTGCTGTCATTAAATCAATAGGGGTTTTTTTGCATTTTTTGAAAAAGAAGATGGTGCGCACTTCCTTTCTCTTCAAGGAGAGGCTTTTTGCCGTAACCCTGGTAATCCCGTGTTTTCTATTCGTCTCTGTCTTTGCCTTCTATCCCATCCTTTACTCCTTTTATCTCAGCCTGCACAGAATAATACTGAGCCTTCCGGGGCTGGAACAGCCCTTCACCGGTCTCGGGAATTATAAACAGCTTCTGAACGATCCCATTGCAATGCAATCACTGGTAAATACGGTTATCTTCGTATTCGTTTCCACCTTTTTTGAAATTTTATTTGGCCTTGCCATAGCACTTGTCATAAACAGGTACTTCAGGGGGAGGGGGGTCGTAAGGGCTGCTGTTCTTATACCATGGGCGATACCAACTGTTGTGGCGTCCCAGATGTGGAGATTCATTTTCAACGACAATTACGGGCTTCTCAATTTCTCATTGTTCGGCTCAGATACGGCAATGTATCATGCATGGCTGGCCGACCCGTTCTTCGCTTTTGCAGCTATCGTAGTAGCCGACGTGTGGAAAACATCATCTTTTGCAGCCCTTATCATCCTTGCAGGGCTCCAGATAATTCCCGACGAAATATACGAAGCAGCCAGAATTGACGGGGCAAACGCATGGCAGCGTTTCATAAAAATCACCCTTCCTCTCATAAAACCGGCCCTGCTTGTCGCACTGCTTTTCAGGACAATGGATGCCTTCAGGGTATTTGATGTTGTTTTTGTCATGACTCAGGGCGGACCCGCTGATTCGACAAATGTTCTCCAGTTTTACGGGTACAAGAAAATATTCGCTGAGGGACTTATGGGGTACGGGTCGACGATTTCCGTTCTTGTTTTCCTTATCACTTTCATAATCTCTCTTGCATACATCAGGACAATAGGTACAAAGCTCTTCCGGGAAAGCCCATGAAAAGAATATTCTGGAACATAAGTTTTTCGCTATCGGTCGTCCTCGTTGTATTTCTCAGTCTTTTGCCGTTCGTCTGGTTTCTGAACACGTCCTTAAAAACCCAGATGGATGTTACTTCAATTCCACCCACGCTTATTCCATCGTTCTCGTTTCACTTCTATCAATCGGCTATTATGAACTACAGCCTCCTGCATTTCGTAAAAAACAGCCTGATAGTGGCAGGTTCTTCAACCCTCATAACATTGATCATCGCGATCTTTGCCGGATATGCCCTTGCCCGTCTGAAAATCAAACACAAGGGCCTGATAATGGGCAGCCTCCTCCTCGTCTCGATGTTCCCGCAGATATCAATAGCCGGGCCTGTCTGGAAGATACTGTCCTCTGTTGGCTGGCTGAACACCTATCAGGGACTGGTGTTGCCCTATGTCACGCTCACCCTCCCCCTCGGCGTCTGGATACTGGCGAGTTTCTTCAAGGAATTGCCTGCGGAGCTGGAAGATGCTGCAAGGATTGACGGCTGCAGCCACTTCCAGACACTTTTCAGGGTCATCATACCTCTTTCAGCACCCGGGGTTTTCACTGCCGCCATACTCGTCTTTATCTATTCATGGAATGAATTCTTCTTTGCCCTCCTGATCATGACGGAGCAAACATACCAGACCCTCCCGGTAGGTATCGCTCTTTTTCAGGGCCAATATACCATGCCATGGGGAGAAATCGCCGCCGCTTCCACCGTGGCTACAATTCCCCTGGTGCTCCTCGTTTTTCTATTCCAGAAAAGGATTGTCAGGGGGCTTTCAGCAGGTGCTGTAAAAGGATAGGCTATGGCTGAGATAAGATTTGAAAAGGTTGAAAAGAGATTTGGGGACATCGTGGTTGTCAGGGAGCTCGATCTTACAGCATACGATGGCGAGTTTTTTACCTTTGTCGGACCAAGCGGCTGCGGTAAATCAACCCTTCTCAATATTATCGCTGGTCTCGAGCCTGTCACCGGGGGCCGGATATTCTTTGACGGCGCAGTCGTGAATGACTTTACACCAAAGGAAAGGGATGTTGCCATGGTCTTCCAGAGCTATGCCCTTTATCCCCACATGACAGTCTATAAAAATATAGCTTTCCCTCTGGCAATAAAGAAGACCGCAAAAGAGACAATAGACAGGGAAGTGAGGAAAGTTGCCGGACTTCTTGGGCTCGAAGAGCTTCTATCAAGAAAACCCAAAGAACTCTCAGGCGGGCAGAGGCAGAGGGTTGCCCTCGGAAGGGCTATTATCAGAAGGCCAAAAGTATTCCTCATGGATGAACCTTTATCGAATCTCGATGCACGCCTGAGGGTCGATATGAGGGCCGAGCTCAAAAGACTCCACCATGAATTGAAAATTACCACGATATACGTAACTCATGACCAGTCAGAGGCCCTAAGCCTGTCGGACAGGATAGCAGTGCTTTACAGGGGCGAAGTTCAGCAGTGCGGGACCCCTCGCGAGGTCTACTCAAAACCGGCCAATATCTTTGTCGCCGGTTTTATCGGCAGCCCTCCGATGAACTTTGTCGACGCAAAGGTACAAAGTCTTTCCCCCCTCAGGTTAGATTGCAACGGTCTCATCCTTTACCCCCGCGAAGAAATCTCAACGGAACGCGACAATGTAACCGTGGGAATCAGGCCGGAAGATATCGCCGTGACGGACAAAAAGTCATCCAGCTCAGTTGAAGTTACTGTCTCGCTTGTCGAACCTGCCGGCTCTTTTAACTGGATAGATTTTGTATGGGGAAATATAAAAATGAAAGGGACCGGGGAACTTGACACGGACATAAACACCGGGGACAAGGCTTTTGCCCTGATCCCGGCAGACAAGGTTTTGCTGTTTGATCCGGAATCCGGGATGAGATTATAGCCCATTATTTTCCGGATTGCCCGTGCCCTGCCATCTCCTGGTAGAATCTCAAAGTGTTCTGCGCTGTAATGTTCCAGTTAAAGTGCTTTACAACCCATGCGCGTGCCTCAAGTCCCATGGTTTTTATCCTATCCGGTGACGACAGGAGAGAATTCACGGCTTCAGCCAGTCCCCTTGAAAATTTCCCTGGATCCCGTGGTTTGAAGCAATCCGTGTCCGAATATTCGAGAGGGACAAGCAACCCGGTCTTCCCATGGCAGACGACCTCGGGTATCCCGCCTGTAGCAGAGGCAACGACGGGTGTACCGCAGCTCATTGCTTCGAGATTGATAAATCCAAAAGGCTCATAGATTGAGGGGCAGATAAAAACAGATGCATGGCTGTATAGTATTATTATGTGGTCTCTCGACAGGACCTTGTTTATCCAGATGATTTCATTTTTGCTCTTCTTTCGTGCTTCCCTGATCTTCTTCTCTATCTCTATCCCTATCCCTTCAGTGTCGGGTGCCCCGGTACAGAGGACGACCTGTATGCCTCCCGACAGGTACCGTAATGAATTTACAAGGTATATCATACCCTTTTGCCTCGTGATCCTTCCGACGAATAGTATATAAGGCTTGTCAGGGTCTATCTTGCATGAGATCAGGAATTTCCTGTCAAATGTGGGCTTGTATTGGTCGACATCTATCGCATTAGGGATTACACGGATCTTGCCGTAAGGGACATTGTAGATGTCATGGACCGCCTTTTTCATGAAACGTGAAACAGCAATAACTCCGTCGGCATTTTCAAACGCTGTCTTTTCCACCCACATGCTTGCCCTGTACGCAGACCCCAATTGCTCTTGTTTCCACGGGCGCTGGGGTTCCAGGGAATGTGTTGTGATGACAAGGGGTATATTTAAAATCCGTTTTATCAGGCATCCTGCAAGGTGCGTATACCATGTATGGCAATGGACGATGTCTGCCTTTTGTACGTTCCCTGTCATAATGATATTTCTGAAAAGGGTGTCGAGCAATGCCCGGTGCCCGGGGTCCCGGTAGGGGAAATCAAAATCCAAGTGAATCCCTTTTATCGTTTTTCGGGCGGTACGAACCATCTGGTCGCCGAAGCAGAGGACATCTAAAGTATGCCCGGTTCCACTGACCAGAGAAAGGTGCTTTATCAGGTAGTCGACATGAACACCTGCTCCACCATATATATAAGGAGGATATTCTTTCGTGAGGATGAGAATTCTCATAACAGGTTTTTTGTATTGGAAATCAGTACCTAAATGTCTACCAATTGCCTTATCCCCTTGAGAGGGATAATCACCCAGTTTGGCCGGTTATTGAGCTCATAGCCGATCTCGTATACAGCTTTCTCCAGGATAAAATCCCTGAGGAGGGATTCAAATTCATCCCGGTCCTGGGGCATGAAAGACGCCTTGCCGGCCGTCTGAAGATAGGCGTTAAGGAACACACCGCCGACATAACGGTACCAGAGATCTGCCCATGGTTGCAGCATGTGAACGTCTTCGGGCCTGAACATCTGTTTAAACAGTGCGCTGTATGCTGCGTAATGGAAGGAACGGAGCATCCCGGCTACATCTGTAAGGGGGGACTTCTTCAACCGCCTTTCACTGATAGACCGTTCCGGTTCTCCCTCAAAATCAATGATGATAAAATCATTACCCGTGAACAGTACCTGCCCCAGATGGTAATCTCCGTGTATCCTCATCTTCTTAACTGACATCTTTTTCCTCAGGAGATTCGTGAAACTTTCTATGATCACGTTTTCGTTGCTTGCTATCCCGGCAGCCTCTTCCCTCAGGTCTTCCGGGAGATTTTTGATGTTCCTTTTGAGCATGCCGATGGATCTCTTCGTAAGGCTCTGCATTGACTGAAATAGGGACCTCTGGTAGAGGAGGGAGAAAGGCTCGAGGGTAAAATCATGATCATCTACAGAAGAAGCAAGCGCAAGGTGAAGCTCGGCCGTTCTTTTCCCTAGGAGGTTTGTCATTTCCAGGTAGACGCCCCCTATAAGCTCCTGGAAGATTTCCGGTATTTCCTGGATAGGTATCTCGAGGGGTGCCGGGGGAGACGCAGGTAATTCCTGCAATTCGCTCCGCTTCGACAGGACTCTGTCGATATATCCGCGCAGCACGTCGAGTGTATAGGTCCATGCATCTCCCTGGTTCGGGACCTGTGCCTGGAGCATGCCGATGACCCGTGGTTCGGCATCACGGGTTCTATACTCAATAGCCCCTGCGAACGGCGAAGAGTTCCGGAAAGATGTCTTTTCAGAGAGAAACCTGCTTATTTCCAGGTCAGGATTTATTCCTTCAGTAGGCCGCCTGTAGAGTTTAAAGAAAAGCGCATTCCCGTACAAAACAGATGTATTCGTCTGCTCGCCCTTGAGAATCTGTGAGTCTGCTTCCATGAGTTCCTTTTTCCCAAACGACTTCATCAATTTCCCGGCATATGCTGTAACCTGACCTTTCATACCCTTAATGGAGCGCCTTTTTATAATCATTTCGAGGAGGTCCTTGCGCAGCTTCTCAGAATAGATACTGTCGTAGATTATGCCTTCATTATGTTCGTCCTCGAGCCTTGCTATAATTGCATGGGGTTTTTCGTCTATGATCCTGTATGCCTCTTCCCCTGATGCGAATGAAACGGGAAGGAGATATGTCTCGGTCTCACCCTCGATATACGACACCTTCAGCAAAAGGAGGTATGTGACAGGGTCTTCTTTACCTATGGGGATGTTCTCGATAATGCCGATCTTCCGGATTTTTCTGCCTTTGCCGCCAAACCACCTGCATCCTGCAAGGTAAGAAAGTAATACCTCTTCTTCCAGTTTCTCCCTGGCCTTCCTTTGAAAAACTGTCTCCCAGCCCCTTCTCACCGTCATGTGAGGTATTACACCGAGTATGTCTCCCATGCGTATGACCTCCTCTTCTTTCTGAAGCAAAAACCAGAAATAGTCATACGAGCTCAACGTAAAGACATAGGGAGAATCCTTGATGGGAGGGAATTTATTCCTGCTGAAGACTTCCTCAGGCGTATATCCCGAAAACCGGGAAAGGTCGAGTTCCAGGACCTGTGCAAACCGAGAGAGATTGGCGAGCACAAGGAGGGTCTCATCCCCGTATTTACGTATAAATGCCAGGACCTTCGGGTTTTCCGTACTGAGAAATTCTATGCTCCCCCTGCCGAATGCCTTGAAACGCTTCCTCATCCCTATGATCCGCTTCATCCACCACAGAAGGGATGCGTTGTTCCGTTCCTGGTTCTCGACGTTCACCGCCTCATAGTGATACTCGGGGTCTATGATGATCGGGAGATAGAGTTTCTGCGGGTTTGCCCTTGAGAACCCGGCGTTCCTGTCCGCACTCCATTGCATGGGAGTTCTGACCCCGTTCCTGTCCCCGAGATAATAGTTGTCCCCCATCCCGATTTCATCACCGTAATATATGATGGGGGTTCCCGGCAGGGAGAAAAGCAGGACGTTCATGATCTCTATCTTTTTCATGCTGTTCCTGAGCAGCGGCGACAAGCGCCTGCGGATTCCCAGGTTGATCCGTGCGCTCGGGTCCTTCGCATAAATCCTGTACATGTAGTCCCTCTCTTCATCGGTCACCATCTCGAGGGTCAGCTCGTCGTGGTTTCTTAAAAAAAGTGCCCACTGGCAGTCTGACAGTATCGGGGGGGTCTGTTCGAATATGTCGAGTATGGGGAAGCTGTCTTCCATCCAGAGCCCCATGAACATCCTGGGCATGAGAGGGAAATGAAAGGCCATGTGACACTCGTCCCCCTGTCCGAAATAGGCCGCGGCATCCTCCGGCCACTGATTGGCCTCTGCGAGGAACATCTTGTCCCTGAACCGGGCATCAACATGGGCCCTCAGGCTTTTCAGGAACGCATGCGTCTCGGGCAGGTTCTCGCAGTTCGTTCCCTCTCTCTCGTAGAGATATGGGACAGCGTCAAGGCGCAACCCGTCAACGCCGAAATCAAACCATTTGTCTATGAGCCTTGTTACTGCCTTTTGGACATGCGCGCTATCGTAATTCAGGTCAGGCTGGTGCGAGTAGAAGCGATGCCAGTAATACGACTTTGCAGTATGGTCCCAGGACCAGTTGGATGTCTCGAAATCCTTAAAAATGATCCTCGTGTCCTTGTATTTCTCCGGGGTGTAGCTCCATACGTAGAAATCCCTCCATACAGAGCCCTTTTTTGACTTCCGGGACCTTTGGAACCATGCGTGCTGGTCAGACGTATGGTTTAAGACAAGCTCTGTTATAACCCTGATGCCCCTTGCATGCGCCTCGAGAAGAAAATCCCTGAAATCTCTCAAGGTGCCGTAATCGGGATGGACACTGAGGTAGTTTGCAATATCGTAACCGTCGTCTTTCATGGGCGACTGATAGAAGGGAAGGAGCCATATGGCATTGACACCGAGACCTTCGAGGTAGTCAAGCTTCTGGATAAGCCCCCTGAAGTCACCGATGCCGTCACCGTCGCTGTCAAAAAAGGCCTTTACATGGAGCTCGTAAATGACGGCATCCTTGTACCAGAGCGGGTCATCTTCAAAGAACGAATCTCTCCCCGGCATCAGGCTTTCTCTTTACATGTAATAATCAAAATCGGTCTCTCTCCGCAATCTCCTCTTTATGCTGAAAATGTATGCAGGGGAAACGTGGGGGTCCAGTTCGACATAGTTTCTCTCACCCTGCCATATGAACTTGTCATCTCCCAGCAGGTCATGGACGAGATATGACTGGGAAGGCTGTATCCCGAATTTAGTTACGGGCACGGTGACCGAGCCGGACTGCGTGTGAAACGCATCGAGATTGACCACAACGAGTATGATGCTGGAAAGGTCTTCCGTAAACTTGCCGTAGCACAGGAGAAGGTCGTTATCCGTCTCGTAAAATTCAATGTTCCGGGTCATGTGAAGGCACGGATTATCTCTCCGTATCTTGTTTACCCTCGTGATGAAATCCCTCAGGTTGCCGGGCTGGTCCCAGTCCCAGTATTTAAGCTCGTATTTTTCAGCATTGAGGTACTCTTCTCTATCGGGGACCGCTTCGTTGATATAGAGCATGAAGGTCGGCCCGTAAATCCCGTAGTTGGACGACAATGTTGCCGCGAGGACAAGCCTCATCATGAAAGCCTGCCTGCCCCCGTACTGGAGGTGCTCCGGAAGGATGTCCGGCGTATTGGGCCAGAAGTTCGGCCTGAAATATTCTTTCGGTTCTGTCCGTGTGAGTTCTTCCATGTACTGTGTGAGCTCCCACTTTGTATTCCTCCACGTGAAATATGTATATGATTGGGTAAACCCGAGCTTTGCAAGGCGGTACATGACCTTCGGTCTTGTAAACGCCTCTGACAGGAAAATAACATCCGGGTATTCCCTCCTGGTTTCATTAATGAGCCACTCCCAGAAAGCAAAGGGCTTCGTGTGGGGATTGTCTACCCTGAAAATCCTCACGCCCTTTCCGATCCAGAAAAGGACAATGCCCCTGAGTTCGTCCCAGAGCTCCTGCCATGTCTCTGTCTCGAACCGGAGGGGAACTATGTCCTCGTATTTTTTAGGCGGATTCTCTGCAAACTGTATCGTGCCGTCAGGCCGCCAGTTGAACCATTCAGGGTGCTCCCTTACATAGGGATGGTCAGGGGAGCACTGAAAGGCCAGGTCCAGCGCTATCTCCATACCGTGTTCTCTTGCCTTCCTGACAAGCCCTTCAAAGTCGCCCATCGTGCCGAGCCCGGGATGGACTGCCTTGTGGCCTCCCTCCTCCGATCCTATCGCCCATGGGCTCCCCACGTCTCCCGGTCCGGCCACGAGGGTGTTATTTTTACCCTTCCGGTTTGTCCTGCCGATGGGATGGATTGGGGTAAGGTACAAGACATCAAATCCCATCTTCGCAATCCCGGGAATTATCCTCTCGCAGTCCCTGAACGTCCCGTGCCTGCCGGGCTCAGGCGAGCATGACCGGGGGAATATCTCGAACCACGAGCTGAAGAGGGCCTTATCCCGGTCTACGGAAACAGCCAGTTCCCTCTCATACGTTGTGGCAAAGCCCCTGTCTGTGTATTGGTCCATGAGGGTAGAAAGCTCTTCGCCCATGGATAGCGAAAAAATCTTCTCTATATCTTTTTTCCTCCCGATGAAATCAGCGATTTCGGAAAGCCTTTTCGCATCCTTCCCGGAAGCCCGCTTTGAAGCCTCTCTTATATATTCCACCCCTGTCAGGATATCAGCGCTGATGTCCTGCCCTGCTGAAAATTTCTTTTCAAGGGCCTTCTGCCATGAACTGAAATGGTCAACCCATCCGGTAACGGTGTAAAAGTATCTGCCTATTTTCTCAACAATGAACTCTCCCTGCCACCTGTCGTTACCGATAAACTGCATCGGGGTTTCGGTCCACTGCACCTCACCCGGTCCCCTGTACAAGAGCATTGCAGAAATCGAATCATGACCGTCGGCGAATATGTCGGCCTCAACTACAACCTTCTCTCCGGCAACACGCTTGACAGGGAACCTTCCACTGTCAATCTCAGGGGCCACATGCTCGATAACAACCCTTCTTCTTCCGTCTGTATCTCCCGTTGCAGTCTGCCTCATATTAATTTATTACACCATTTTGCTTGCGAGACTTCAATAAAAAATCGTGAATTATAAAAAACATATGGTTCTTCTCTAATATAGTTGTTAATAAGGGTTCCAGGGTTCCAGGATTCAAGGGATCAAGTTTTGGCTCCTAATGTTTTATAAGTGCTTTAAGCATTCTTTCAACTTCTCCTATAGTATTCTGGATTTTTTTTAATTTCTCGTTATTAATATAGCCTAGATCACCAGATAATAATACCTGTGTCTCCAATTCACAATTTGAGCCATAAGCTATATATAAAGACCTAATATATTCTGGAGTCGTTTTTCTTCCATATCCTTCTGCTATATTACATGGGACAGAAACTGCTGCCCTTCTTATCTGGGATATAAGACCATATCTTTCTTCTCTGGGGAATCCTTTTGTTATTTTGTAAATCTCTAAGCATAACTGATAAGATTTTTGCCAAACTTTTAAATCTTTATAATTTCTAAGCATTTCACCCGAATCCTTGAACCCTTGAATCCTTGTACGTTTACTAGATTTTCTGAGACGACCTAAGTATTTTATTTTACTTCATAAAAACTAATTATTGTAATGGATTTTTACGGGAACCGGGGGACACTGTGCAGGGGCATTTAAACATGAAGGGATGTCCCTGAGTGGACTGCATCCTGGTTCTTTCCCTTTTTATAACCCTCCCTTTCCCTTAACCTAAAAACTGCATTTATCGGAGGCAATGTTGCCTGAAAAGTCTTTTGTCCCGACAAAAGTCGGGATTGAAAATGGATAGCGAGCGTATTCCCCGTGGTTTTGCCACGGGTGTCTTCGCCACGGGTGAATCCGCCTGAGTGCGGAAGCGAGCGAATGGAAATAATAAAGAATTCCTTACATTAAGATTCCCTGCGGTCTTGCAGGGAGTCTTCAATTAAAAGACTTTGAAGGCGATTTTGCCTCCGATTTAGTAACCAATTGCATTTTTCGGTTAAGGGGGGATGAAGGGGGTAGTTTCAAAAGCAAAGAGGGGATGCCTTTGAAAGGCATCCCCTCTTGTAACTTACATTTCCAGACAACACCTTCTTAAGCAAAGGAGTTCCAGCCTTTCTTAGTGTTTACCTCCTCCTGTTTTATAGTGGCTTGAAGGCATCTGGTGGCACATGTAACACTCCATCTTGCCATGCTGTGCCGGTATCGGGTATGAATCAGCATGATGACAAGTCTGGCAGTTGGCAGTTGCATCTGAGACGCTATACAAAGGATTGTCCCCATTTATCAAGGTTGCTGTAAAATATGCCATATAAGCGCATATCTTACCGCAGCGGTCATTCTTATAAATGATCCCTTCAGGAGTCGTATCATTCAAATCTACTTCCGCTGCATAACACCATTTGCTGATCGAGACATGGCAAAGAGGAGAATCGGGTACGACATATGCCGGGACGTCAGAATCCGGTAGCGGTCTAATATTAGCAACTCCCAAGTCCCAGCCTGCGGATGCATCGTAGAGGCCTTTTGGCGGAAATTCCGACTGTGAATATTCAAAGAGTACCTTGTCCGACAATGCCGCCAGATTGACAAGATTTAAAACTGCGCAGCATCCGTTCGGAACACCGCAGAGGGTGCCCCATCCCGAGATTCCGCCGCCGCCGTACTTGAACCAGCTCGTCCCTCCACTGGGTATCAAATCCCAGTCTGTGCCTGGAAGTGCTGCTTTGAATGCGTCTATAAGACCAGACGCAGCACCGTTCATTCAGCCGCCTGAATTAAAATAATGAAACCAGGCTCTTTCCATTGCATAATCTACATCAAGAGTCGTTGTGGGCAGATATCCGAGAGCGGCATGGGCCTTTCCCGGTTTTATAAGCGTACCACCGATGCCTCCCAGAACTGCTCCGCCCAGGATGGCGCCTGCACCTACTTTCAGAAAATTCCTTCTCGAAAGATCTGTATTTTTCTCCATAGTGTTCTCCTTTTATATTTTATATATTCAAATGCATCTACCTGCTAAAAGTACCCGGAGGACACCTGAGCAGCTTGAAGCAAAACTTGTGGGAGCAACACTCTGTTACCCTCACTATCCGGATTCACCTGCGCATTTAATCACCACCTTTCATCGAAGCAAATTACCGGGCTCAATAAATGGAATCGATAACCCTGCCCTGCTTTGTGTCTTCATAAGTAACCTGTACGCGGTCCCCTGTCTCTATTCTCCCGACTAAGTCAAGGGCCCCCATGTCGTAAGAGACACCGTCTATAACCACTGTCCTGGTGCACCAGTCAATAATGGTCACTTTCCCCTGCACAGGGCCCTTTATATCCCTTGGCTTTTCAGCCAGTGCAGCCTCCCGGGCCGGTGTCCTTTCAGGCAGTTTTTGAGGCTGGTAAACATGCCTGGTTCTCTTGACCGGAACTGGCGTGGTTTCTTTCTTGCTGAGCACACGGATGGACACTATAAGCTTGCCCTGCCTTGTGTCTTCGTACATGACTTCTACGAGGTCGCCTATCCCTACTACCCCGACTAAATCAAGAGACCCCATATCAAAAGCGTCATCGTCTATAAGTACCAGCCTGGAACACCAGTCTATGATGGTCACTTTCCCACGCACAGGCCCTTTAACATCTCTTGCATTGCTGAATGATGCAGACTCCCGGTCAGATGCTGCCCTCTGAGGTAAATTTTGTGGCTGGTAAAACGGCCTGGTGCTCTTTATCGTATCTGGCCTGCCTTTTTTCCCGCCCGGTGTATCCCATAGTGCCAGGACAATGACAAGGAGGGCCACGAGAAACAGGGCAACCAAAATATAAACGGTTTTGGCACTGCCGGAATTTGTCTTCATGCTATCACCACGATGATCCTCTTATACATGCTTTCTCTTTCACCTCTTCCCGCCCCTCCCGGGAAAAGAAAAAATTTGTATGTACGTATTGCAAAACCTTAAAACAGGTTGAAAAAGCTTTGGTGAGAGCGATTTATACAGATTTTGCTTTAAATTGCAAAAATTGTATATTATTTAAACCGCATAAAGCTATTAAGTAATAATTAGGGGGGGTTAAGAAAAACTTATGTAAGGGACTCCATATACTCTATCGCCCTGTCAATCGTTTCCTTTTCTCCTACAAGGAGCACCGTGTCACCCGACTGAAGGATAAAATCAGGCGACGGATTCTGGAATATCTTTCCTTTTCTCTGGACAGCCATGATAGTCGCCCCTGTCCTGGACCTAAGCTTTATTTCCTTGACGGACTGGTCGGCGACCCGTGAACCCTCTTTTATCATGTACATCTCTGTGCCGAGACCCCTGAGAAACTCATACCTTTCGGGAAGGTGTTTGCTCGGCAATTTCAGCGAGCGGAGCATCTTGTAGCTGTCATTCCTTACATGTTCTACATATTCATTTATCACATTTCTCGGCATATTATAATGGTGGAGGACCCTTGAAAATATTTCCACTGATGTCTCGAATTCCTCGGGAATGACCTCGTTAGCGCCCAGCTTCTTCAGGTCTTCCACTTCCAGGACATACCGTGTCCTTACGATAATGTGGAGCGCAGGGTTCTCCTTCCTTGCGGTCTGGACAATCCTCCGCGTTGCCGCTGCATCCGATATCGCTATGACGAGTATCCTGGCTTGCTGAACTCCCAGTTTATGCAGTATCTCCAGGCTTGTTCCGTCCCCGTAGTAAATGGGCTCACCTTTCTTCTTCATCTTTTTCACTGCCGTGATGTTCAGTTCAAGGATGACATAGGGAATGCCGGATTCTTTTAATACCCGTGCAAGGTTGCTTCCGTTGACACCGAACCCGATAATAATGACATGGCCTGATACCTTCTCGGGATATGTTTCGTTCACAAACCCCCTCTGCGATTTATCAAACCTGTGCAAGGCACGCCTCCCGACGAGCCATGTTGAAACAGGGGACGAAGCACTGACTGTGAGGGGTGTTATTAACATGGTGATTACCGAAGCAGCAAGGAATGTCTGGTACATGTCCTCTGTTATCAAACCGTACATCTTCCCTGCTACTGCAAGGATAAACGAGAACTCTCCAACCTGTGATAGGTAAAACCCCGTCTGGAAAGAGTTCTTCAGGGACTGCTTCAATGCAAAGGCTGCTGCGCCGGCTGTGAATACTTTGACGAAAAATATGATCATGACAATCCCGATAACTAAAAATAAATGCTGGTAAAAAAACTCTAGGTTCATGAGCATGCCTATCGAGATAAAAAACAGGCCTGTAAAACTTTCCTTAAAGGGGAGGACGTCGGAAATAGCCTGTGAGGAATACTCTGAGTCGGATATGACGATACCGGCAAGGAATGCACCCAGCGCAAGGGAAAGGCCGAGCTTTGAGGTAAGCAGGGCGGTACCGATGCATATTAGCATAATACTGATAACGAACAGTTCACGGCTCTTCGTATGGACTACCTGGTGCAGCAAGAAAGGAACTCCCCATCTGGCTATTAAGAGCACTGCCGCGACTACGCCGGTTGCCTTGAGCATGATGAGCATGAAATCTCCAGCGCCGCCCCCCTTGCCTGCAAGGACCGGGACAAGGAGCATCAGGGGGACAACGCTTAGGTCCTGAAATATGAGGATACCCACGGAGGTATTCCCGTAAGGCGTTGTGATCTCACCCCTGTCAAGCAGCAATTTCATTACGATAGCCGTACTGCTCAGGGATACTATAAAACCGTCAAAGAGAGCAGCATTTAAGTTTTGCTGTAAGAAAAAAAAGCTGATGAGGGCAATAATCGCCGTGGTGAGCAAAACCTGTATATTCCCCCCTCCAAAAACAGTGGAACGGAGCATGTAAAGATTGTTCAGGGAAAATTCCAGTCCTATTGTGAACATGAGGAGTATAACCCCGATCTCTGCAAGGACCTCTATGATATGGACATCTCCGACCAGCTCGAAACCGTACGGTCCCATGATAACGCCTGCAAGGAGAAATCCGACAATAGAGGGTACCTTGAGCCTGCCAAGGATGAATACCACGATAGCTGCGGTCCCGAAGATGATGAACAAGGGCTTTAAAATTTCCAATTCCATGACTTCAGCATTATTATACTTTATTGTCCTTTATTGGTTAAACACGCTTGTTTCCCGGAATAATAGGGCATTTTTAAACCTCTCTTATTCCGGCCCGCTCTCGATTTTTTGAAGTTCAGTCATCGATTGGTTCTTCCGGAGAAGGGATATGACCCAAGTTCCGAATCAAAACAAACTAACTCTTTTTATGTTCAAAACTTTATCTCACTTCAGTGTTATTTCACAGTTCACAGCCGAGATCTACGCTTCGACTCCGATCTCCTCAATGTTACCCGTGATTTTGCTTCTGAAATCAAGTCATATCCCTAAACCCAAATAAAGTAATGCAGGGAGGGATACCATATCCTCCCTCATTCTCGGCCTGCTCTTGCAGGCCTCCGAGGTACATTCTTTCTCCGAAAAAATGTAAAGCCGCTCGAATATAATATCCCTCCCTAAACATATGCATAGTGAATTTACCGGGGGTGGGTTGACCGAAAAGTATTTTGTCCCGACAAGAAGCCGGGATTGAAATCAAAGACTTTTGAAAAATGTGAAATTCTAAAACAAATTAGGATATGATATTAATCTGTGTGTAAACAATCGCAAGAACCCCATTCTGATCTTATCAATGAACTGTCAGAGCTCTGCGGTATCGTACCGGAGTACGTTGATATCTACGGCAAAAAGCATATAACACCTCTCGAGACAAAAAAGGCTATCCTCAGTGCGATGCGGCTGGATATCGGGACAGCCGATGATATCTCCAAAGAAATAGAGCGCCGGAAATGGAATTCCTGGAAAAATGTCATTGAACCCGTGCATATCTCGTCGGTCAATGACCAGCCGTTTACTATCCCTGTCTGCATACCCGTCGACCAGGGTAAAGAAGCCGGCCTTGAAGTCACCTGGTCGATCGGCCTGGAAAATCCTCACTTGCAACCATTTCATGACGGGGAGCCGGAGGGATTTCCTGATCAGGGAATAACGCACACCCTGTCAGGGAATGACCTGACGATTATAGAAGAGAAATGGATAGACAACAGGCGTTACATAAAGATCGGGCTGTCCGACACAAAACAGAGGGATCTGGGATATTACAGGATCGATATTGAGTGCAAACATACTGAGAATGTATTCACCGGCGGGAAAAATATTACTACGAAAAGATCCAGGCTCATCATAGCACCTGATACCTGTTACATGCCGCCGGAACTGGAAAACGGGAGAACATGGGGACTCTCCGTAAACCTCTATGCAATACGTTCAGGCGGGAACTGGGGGATCGGGGATTTTTCAGACCTGGGGAAGATCGTCAGGTGGATAGCAAGTCTCAATGGTGGTTTCGTCGGGATAAATCCGCTCCATGCCCTTCCGAATACGAAACCTTACGGTATCAGCCCGTATTCCCCTATCAGCAGGATATACAAGAATTTCATATACCTCGACATAACAAGTATACCCGATTTCCTGGATTCAGAAGATGCAATGGGGATTACAGAATCAGAGCAGTTTAAAAATGAGCTTCATAGCCTCAGGGCCGCAGGCCTGGTTGATTACGAAAAGATAGCATCGCTGAAGGAAAGGGTGCTTAGAAGGGCGTTTTCACATTTCTACGATACACATTACACGAGGTGTACTGACAGGGGCAGCGAATTCAGGAAGTATGTCTCGGAGCAGGGGTCTTCACTCGAGTCTTTCGCCACGTATATGTGCCTGTACGAGCAGATGAAGAGATCAAAAAATATCTATACGTGGCAGGAGTGGGATGAAGAATACCGCACGCTATCGAATGAAAAAGTCCGGGTATTCAGGAAGGAAAATGAAAAGGAAGTGCTTTATTATGAGTATCTTCAATGGTTGATTGACGTGCAACTGAAGGATGTCTTTGATGAAGCGATGGGCCGGGACATGCCCGTAGGCCTATATTATGACCTTGCGATCGGCTCGATCGGCGGAGGAAGCGATGCCTGGAGTTTCCAGGACATCATAGCAGTCGATGCAGATGCCGGTGCCCCGCCCGATGACTTCAGCCCTAACGGCCAGAACTGGGGGTTCCCTCCGCTCAACCCTGAAAAATTGAGAGAGACCGGATATGAGTTGTTCATACAGACCATGAGAAACAACATGAGGTATGGCGGGGCTCTCCGGATAGACCATGCCCTCGGCATGTTCAGGCTCTTCTGGATACCACACGGCATGTCAGCCCGGGAGGGCACGTATGTCAACTTCCCCGCGGAAGACCTGCTTCGTATCATTGCCCTGGAAAGTGTGAGGAACAAGACAATCGTCATTGCTGAAGACCTGGGTACAATTGGAGAAAACGTAAGGGAAACCCTCGAGAGATTTCACATGCTCTCTTACAGACTCTTCTATTTTGAGAGGAACTACCCCGACCCCTCATTTGTCCCCCCTGAGAAATACCCTTCATTAGCTCTCTGCGCCATCACGACCCATGACCTGCCGACGATATACGGCTATTGGACAGGCCAAGATCTGGATGTGAAAAAAGTTCTTGACATGTATCCTGACGGGGAACTCCTGACGGCACAGATCAAGGAAAGGGAAAGGGACAAACAGCTCATACTTTCGACCTTGAAAACATACGGGGCGCTTCCTTCTGATCATCCCTCTGAGCCAAACATGGTTACCCGCATGACACCTGAACTCTGCCTCGCTATTTATAAATACCTTGCAATGACGCCCTGCAAGCTGCTCCTCGTAAGCCTGGATGATATTATCGGGACCATAGATCAGCAGAACATGCCCGGCACATTAGAGGAACACCCGAACTGGGTGCAAAAAACATCCCTGTCCCTGGACGAACTCTTTGAGGACAGGAGGTTTATCGATCTTGCCGGGATGCTGAGGGAGACTATTTAGCGTCTGTTCTTAAAGTCAATTTTGTTCATGCTCTGGTGCAACTATTTCTTAACCAGAAAATTGCATTTTTCGGGTTAAGAATAGTCTATCCAATAATAATTTTTTACTATATATATTAGTTGCCTTAATAGGTCCTTTTATAGTATAATAGATAAATTTTGTCTTATTATTCAATAAGTTACCTTTTTAACTTATCTGCTTGGTAATGCACATAATTTCATATAAGCTTTCGGGATGGAACATTTATATAAGCCCTTACCGGGTACATCAGGGCATATGAGAGATTGCCCATGACACATAAGAAAATAAAAAAGACAGAAAACGTCATCTACGGGGTAAGCCTCCTTACAGAGCATGATATCTACCTTTTTAAAGAAGGTAACCACTTCAAGCTCTTCGACAAACTCGGCGCACATCAGATGTCAGTCCGCAAAAAGCAGGGGACACTCTTTGCCGTATGGGCTCCCAATGCCATGAAAGTCTCCGTTACCGGAGATTTTAACGGGTGGAACAGGGAATCGCATCAGCTATCGGCACGATGGGACGGCTCGGGCATATGGGAGGGGTTCATTCCGGATGTAGGGCCGGGGACCGTTTACAAGTATTGCATCACCTCACGGCAAAATAACTATCAGGTCGAAAAAAGCGACCCTTTTGCATTTCACTGTGAAACGCCCCCGAAAACTGCTTCAGTTATATGGGACCTCGGTTATGACTGGAACGACAATGAATGGATGGACACACGCCGTTCCCGCAATGCCCTGGATGCCCCTTTTTCGATATATGAAGTCCATCTCGGCTCGTGGAGGCGTGTGCCCGAGGAAGGGAACAGGCCTCTTACCTACAGGGAAATGGCCCATTTTCTGACGGGTTATGTAAAAGAGATGGGATTTACACATGTAGAATTGCTCCCGGTAATGGAACATCCCTTCTACGGCTCATGGGGGTATCAGATAACAGGGTTTTTTGCAACGACCAGCAGGTACGGGACACCCCAGGATTTCATGTACATGATCGATCATCTCCACCGGAACGGGATCGGTGTTATCCTGGACTGGGTCCCTTCCCACTTCCCCGATGACGAGCATGGACTTATTTTTTTCGATGGGACCCATCTCTTTGAACATCAGGACCCGAAAAAAGGTTTCCACCCTGAATGGAAGAGCTACATTTTCAATTACGGCAGAAACGAGGTGAAGAATTTCCTTATCAGCAACGCACTCTTCTGGCTCGGCAAATACCATATTGACGGCCTCAGGGTAGATGCAGTCGCATCAATGCTTTACCTTGATTACGGCCGCAAGGACGGGGAGTGGATACCTAACGAATACGGCGGCAATGAGAACATAGAAGCAATACGTTTTTTGAAGAGATTCAACGAGATGGTCTATGAAAATTTCCCCGATGTCCAGACCATAGCAGAGGAATCAACAGCATGGCCAATGGTTTCCAGGCCTTCATACGTAGGGGGGCTCGGTTTCGGCATGAAATGGAACATGGGGTGGATGCACGACACACTTGATTACTTTTCAAACGACCCTGTCTTCAGGAAATACCGTCACAACCAGCTCACCTTCAGCATATGGTATGCCTTTTCTGAAAACTTTGTGCTCCCACTCTCACACGATGAAGTCGTTCACGGAAAAGGTTCCCTCTACGGGAAGATGTCGGGCGATGAATGGCAGAAACATGCAAATTTAAGGCTCCTTTTCGGCTATATGTACGGCCATCCGGGTAAGAAACTCTTCTTTATGGGAGGGGAGCTTGCCCAGTGGAAAGAATGGAACCATGAGGAGAGCCTGGAATGGCATGTGCTTGATTATCCTTACCATCAGGGAATTCAGCGGTGGGTAAAGGACCTGAACAATCTCTATAAAAATGAACCTGCCCTCTTTGAACTGGACTTCAGTAACGAAGGGTTTGAATGGGTAGATTTCCATAACTGGGAGCAGAGCATTATAAGCTTCATGAGGAAAGGCAAAAAGTCTAACAACCTGATCCTGGTTGTCTGTAACCTTACCCCTGTCCCGAGATATAACTATAGGATCGGAGTTCCAATTGGCGGCTTCTGGAAAGAGATCCTGAACAGTGATGCAACCCTGTACCGCGGCAGCGGACACGGGAACGCCGGAGGTCTTCAGGCATCCCCCATCCCTGCTCACGGGAGATATTATTCCCTTTCCATGACACTTCCTCCATTGGGGATCCTTTTCTTTAAGAACGAACGGAATAATGAATGAGGATCGGTGCCCATTATGCAGGAAACGGGATATGTGAATTTGTCGTCTGGGCCCCTTTCCTGAAGGCAGTGTCATTGAAGATAGTCTCACCCCGTGAAAGAATCCTCCCCATGGTAAAAGGCCCTAAAGGGTATTGGGAGAAGACGGCCGACCATGCATCCGTCCCGATGCGCTATGTCTTCATGCTCGAGGGTGAACTGGAACGGCCTGACCCTGCTTCCCGTTTCCAGCCGGAAGGCATCCATGGGCCTTCCGAGACAGTAGACCATGGTTCATTCCACTGGGAAGACAGCGGATGGCAGTGCATGCCTCTTGCCGACATGATCATGTATGAACTACATGTAGGGACATTTACTCCCGGGGGGACTTTCGATTCGATCATCTCACGTCTCCCGGAACTGAAAGATTCAGGGATAAATGCAATAGAATTAATGCCCGTAGCCCAGTTCCCTGGAGATAGGAACTGGGGGTATGACGGTACGTATCCCTTCGCTGTCCAGAACTCATATGGAGGGCCGGCGGGTCTGAAAAGGCTTGTCAACGCATGCCATAAGAATGGGATGGCAGTCATTCTTGATGTTGTTTACAATCACCTCGGGCCCGAGGGAAACTATCTCCGGGATTACGGCCCTTATTTTACGGACAAGTACAGGACCCCCTGGGGTTCGGCAATCAATTTCGATGATGAGTACAGCAATGAAGTCAGGAATTTCTTTATTGAAAATGCCCTGCACTGGTTTGAATATTATCATCTCGATGCCCTTCGCCTTGATGCGATACACGGAATATCTGACCTGAGTGCCAGGCCATTCCTCCAGGAACTGGCAGAAAGAGCCGAAGAATTTTCTTTGCGTGCGGGAAAAAAGTTTTACTTAATAGCTGAAAGCGACCTTAATGACTCAAGGGTGATAAGGCCGAGAGAATCCGGAGGGTATGGCATCGATGCCCAGTGGTGTGACGATTACCATCACTGTATCCACACTCTCCTTACAGGAGAAAAAAACGGCTATTACATGGACTTCGGAACCATGGGGCATCTCGTAAAATCCTTCCGTGAGGGATATGTTTATTCCGGGGATTATTCCGGCTACAGAAAGAGAAACCATGGGAACTCCTCGAAAGACATACGGGCAGATCAGTTAGTTGTATTTTCACAGAACCATGACCAGACAGGGAACAGGATGCTCGGGGAACGGCTTTCTCAGCTCGTTTCCTTTGAGTCGCTGAAACTCGCGGCAGGCATCGTCCTGCTTTCGCCCTACATCCCCCTTCTGTTCATGGGAGAAGAATACGGGGAGGAGGCACCCTTCGTCTATTTTATCAGCCATTCCGACCGGAATTTGGTTGATGCTATCAGAAAAGGCAGGAAGGAAGAGTTCAGGGCCTTTAAATGGCGGGGCGACCCCCTCGATCCCCAGGACAGCGGGACATTCCTGAGGTCGAAAATCGCGTGGGAAAAGCGGGGAACCGGTCATCACAAGGTCCTGCTGGATTTTTACAGGCAACTCATAACATTGAGGACACAACTCCCTGCGCTATCAAGTCTTGACAGGGACAGCCTCGACGTTGAAGGATTTGAGGACAGCAGGATCCTTGCTGTAAGTAGATGGAAAGGGAATAACCATATATTCTGCATATTCAACTTCCATGAATCCGACATGAAATTTCCCTTCCCCCATCAAGAGAGTTACTGGGAAAAAATACTTGACTCTTCCGACCTTACCTGGGAAGGTCCCGGCACCCTCCTCCCCGAAAAAATCAGCGGGCAGGAGGAACTAACCCTCAGGGGACGGAGCATTGCGCTTTTCAGCAAGGAGCTGGGATCATAATGGAGAGATACATCTGTATTCACGCACATTTCTACCAGCCCCCGAGGGAAAATCCCTGGCTTGAGGATATCGAGATACAGGACTCTGCATATCCATACCATGACTGGAACGAAAAGATCACTGCAGAATGCTATGCCCCGAATTTTGCCTCGAGGAACCTCGACGCCGAAGGCCGGATTATGGACATTTTGAGCAACTACTCGAGGATAAGCTTCAACTTCGGGCCCACCCTCCTCTCCTGGATGCAACACTATGCACCTGAAACATACCAGGCAATTCTTGATTCAGACAAGCAGAGCATCGCTTGGCGCTCCGGTCACGGCAATGCCATTGCACAGGTCTATAATCATATAATCATGCCGCTTGCCAATACACGTGACAAGCGCACCCAGATCATATGGGGTATAAAAGATTTTGAATACAGGTTCAAGAGATTTCCGGAAGGCATGTGGCTTGCAGAGACAGCAGTCGACATCGAGACACTGGAGATCCTCTCTGAAATGGGAATTAAATTCACCATTCTCGCTCCGAATCAGGCTGCAAAGGTAAGAAAGATCGGGACAGGCAAATGGAAAGATGTCAGCGGGTCGAGAATCGATCCGACAATGCCCTATCTTTGCAGGTTGCCGGGACGTACGATCACCGTCTTCTTTTACGACGGACCAATATCCCGGGCGGTCGCATTTGAAGGACTGCTGAAAAAAGGAGAGGATTTTGCAAACCGTCTATTGTCAGGGTTTTCAGACGCACGGCAGTGGCCGCAAATACTCAACATAGCCACTGACGGCGAGACATATGGACACCATCACAGATTCGGGGACATGGCACTTGCCTATGCCCTTAACTATATTGAATCAAACGGGATGGCTCGTTTAACCAATTATGGCGAATACCTTGAAAAACACCCTCCGACCCATGAAGTCCAGATATTTGAAAACTCGTCATGGAGTTGCGTCCACGGTATAGAGAGGTGGAGGGCTAATTGCGGCTGTAATTCAGGAGTTAATCCTGAATGGAACCAGGAATGGCGGAAGCCGCTCCGTGAAGCGCTTGACTGGCTGAGGGACAGATTAGCATCGATATATGAAACTAGTGCCCAGGCTTATCTCAAAGACCCCTGGGGAGGACGTGATGGATATATTGATGTCATACTGGACCGTTCCGATGATTGTTTAAAAAGATTTTTCGAAAGACATGCCCTCAGGGATTTCTCACCGCAGGAGACGATTACCGTCCTGAAGCTTCTGGAAATGCAGCGGCACAGCTTGCTCATGTATACAAGCTGCGGGTGGTTTTTCGATGAGCTGTCGGGGCTCGAAACCGTCCAGATCATTCACTACGCAGGCAGGGCGATTCAGCTGTCAGAGGACCTTTTCAAGGATAGTCTTGAGACTTCATTTAAATTGAACCTCTCCCATGCAAAAAGCAATATACCCGGGTACATGGATGGCTCTCACATATACGACAAATTCGTTAAACCGGCAATGATTGACCTCATGAAGGTCGGCGCTCACTATGCCGTCAGTTCACTCTTCGAAGATTATGTCGACAGGACAACGATTTACAGCTACCTGGTCACAAAAGATGATTTTCATAAGATAGAGGCAGGTACCATCCAGCTCGCGGTCGGGAAAATACTGGTTTCATCAAAAATAACCGGTGAGGCTGAACTCATCAGCTTCTGTGTGCTGCACTTCGGCGGTCATGCCTTGAACGGCGGCGTGCATACCTTCGAGGGACACGAAGCCTATCAGGCAATGAAAGACGAGATGATAAGGACATTCGAAAAGGGCGACTTTCTGGATATAGTACGGCACATGGATAACTATTTCGGCATGCACAATTATTCACTTTTCAATCTCTTCAGGGACCAGCAGCGGAAGATCCTGGATGTGCTCATCGGCAAGACCATGGAAGATTTTGAAAATGCACACCGGCAGATATATGAAAACAACAGGATACTGATGAGCTTCCTTAAAGATGCGGGGATGCCGGTCAAACGGGCATTCCTCTCTGCAGCAGAGGTTGCCCTGAATTCCGATCTCGTTAAGGCGTTTCAAGATGACGTCATAGATGCAGATAAGATACAGCATCTGCTCCATGAGATAAAGAAATGGGATGTAACCCTGGATTCTGTTGATATAGAATTTACTGCAACGCACAAATTAGTCTGCTTGATGGAAGCCCTGCTGGGTGCAAACCCGGACTTATCACTGTTGAGGGAGATACAGAAGAGGATTGAATTACTGAGGGCACTGCCGATCAATGTCAATTACTGGCAGCTCCAGAACATCTATTACAAGATGTCAAAAACTCTGTATTTAGAGCTCTTATCAAAGGCCAAGGCAGGCGATGAAGATGCCTTGAGACTGACAGACATTTTCAAATATATCGGAGAGATGCTCTTCTTCAGTATCCCTTCAGTATTACCGGCAAGCTAGAGGAGGCAGTATTGTGGAAAAAGAACCTTCCCTGTTACCAAGAATCCCCTCATCAACCTACAGGCTGCAATTCAATAAGCAGTTCGGGTTCACCGATGCCGGAAACATTCTTGGTTATCTGGATGACCTCGGTATAAGTGATATCTATGCCTCCCCCTATTTTAAGGCAAAGGAAGGAAGCCTCCATGGCTATGATATAGTCAATCCCAATGTCCTGAACCCCGAAGTAGGAACCGAAGACGAGTATAACCAATTCATCAATTCGTTACATGAACACAAGATGGGCCAGATCCTCGATATTGTCCCGAACCACATGTGTATTGACAAGGATAATACATGGTGGACAAATATCCTTGAAAACGGTCCGAGTTCGATCTACGCAAACCTCTTCGACATTGACTGGGAACCGGTAAAACAGGAACTCACCAACAAGATCCTTCTCCCTATCTTAGGGGACCAGTACGGGAAAATCCTAGAGAACCAGGAACTACTTCTTTCATTTGAAGAAGGAGCATTTTTCCTCTACTACTATGACAACAAGTTTCCCATAATACCGAAAACATACATCAACATATTGAAGAACCGCATAGACACTCTGGGAAACATTCTGTCCCAGGATAACCCGGACTTTGTAGAACTCCTTAGCATTATTACTGCGCTCGACCACCTCCCTCCCTACACTGAATCAGACCCTGACAGGATAGCCGAGCGCTATCGTGAAAAAGAAATAATCAAGAAAAGGCTCTGGAACTTATACCGGCATAGCCCTGAGATTAGAGATTTTGTCGATGAAAACGTCAGGATATTCAACGGCACGAAGGGGGAACCGGCGAGTTTTGACCTGCTTGACCGACTCCTATCCCAACAGGTTTACAGGCTATCTTTCTGGCGTGTTGCAACTGAAGAGATAAACTACAGAAGATTTTTCGATATCAACAGCCTTGCGGCAATCAGGATGGAAAATCCCTTTGTCTTTATGGAAACGCATGCATTGATAATGCGGCTTGTAAAGGAAGGCAAGGTCACGGGTTTGAGGATTGATCACCCGGACGGCCTGTACAACCCTTCCGAGTATTTCTACCAGCTCCAGCGTCATTGTTTTTTCCAGCTTCGCCTTGGTTTCCTGGAGAAAGTCAAAGGTGATATGCCTTCATCTCATGAAAACAGCAATCTAGAATCAGAGATACTCAGGCAATACGACGAGATAATATCTTCAGACCCTCAATTCAAGCCTTTCTATATCATCGGCGAAAAAATCCTCCTGAAGGGGGAAAGGATACCGGAAGACTGGCCCATTTTCAGTACAACTGGATATGTTTTCCTCAATTCATTAAACGGGATCTTCGTTGACATGAAAAATGCAAAGGCATTTAACGATATCTATACGAAATTCAGCAAAATAAAAGAGAACTTCCACGAAATTGTCTATGAGAAAAAGAAACTGATAATGCAGGTAGCGATGTCCAGTGAAATCTATACCCTGGGACATTATCTTGACCTCATATCCGAGAAGAGCAGGCACACAAGGGATTTCACTCTCAACAGCCTCATAAATGCCATTACCGACGTCATAGCATTCTTTCCTGTCTACAGGACGTATATAAACTCCTGGACCGTTAATGACAGGGACAGGCACTACATAGAAGTTGCCGTGCTGAAGGCAAAGAGGAAAAATCCTGCAATCAGTGCATCGATATTCGATTTTCTCAGGGATGTGCTAGAACTGAGATTCCCGGAAAACCTGGCCGAAAATCAGAAAAAAGAATGGCTCGATTTTGTCATGAGGTTCCAGCAGCTTACCGGCCCTGTGATGGCAAAGGGACTTGAAGATACAGCGTTTTATGTCTATAACCGTCTTATCTCCCTCAACGAGGTCGGCGGGAGTCCTGACAGGTTCGGCACCCCACTGGAAACCTTCCATGGACAAAATATCGAGAGGACCAAGTTCTGGCCCCATGCCCTTATCGCAACCGCCACCCATGACACAAAACGTGGCGAGGACGTAAGGGCACGGATAAACGTTCTTTCAGAAATCCCTTACGAATGGAGAAAGCGGTTCACCTCATGGGCAAGGCTCAACAAGAAAAGAAGGGTAGTTGTTGACAACCAGTACGTACCCGACGGAAATGAGGAGTATCTCCTCTATCAAACCCTTATCGGTGCCTGGCCTGTTGAGATACCGGATGAGCCCGCATACGATTTTTTCAAGAAAAGGATAAAGGACTACATGCTTAAGGCAGTGAGAGAGGCCAAGGTCAATACTAGCTGGATTAATCCAAACACGATATACGAAGACGCCCTCATGGTATTTATTGAATCGATCCTGCATAATCCTCATGCCAATAAATTCTTGAAGGACTTCCTGCCCTTTCAGAATAAGATCTCGTGTTACGGCATGTTCAACTCCCTATCCCAGACACTTCTGAAAATTACCTCTCCCGGTGTTCCCGACTTTTATCAGGGCACCGAGCTGTGGGATTACCGGCTCGTTGACCCCGACAACCGTGGCCCCGTTGATTACGAGCTTCGCAAACGCCTGCTGGAAAATATAAAAAAACGCGAATCCGAAACACCCCTCCGGGATTTCGCAAGATGGTTGACAGTCAATAAAGATAACGGGATGATCAAACTATACCTCATCTACAAGGCCCTGACCTTCCGCAGGACACACAGGGATCTGTTTGACCAGGGAGAATATATATCCCTCGAAGTCATGGGCGAAAAATCAGACAACGCGTGCGTATTTGCACGAAGGACCGGCAGTTCATGCGCAATCGTGATAGCACCACGGTTGTTTACAAGCCTCTTGCAGCTTCAGGATGTTCCGTTTGGCGAAGTTACATGGAAAGATACGCATGCCGTGATGTCATTTGATGGGAAAAACAGAAGCTACCGAAACATATTCACTGACGAAATAGTTACCGCGAAGGAGCACAGGGAGGCAACTGTACTATATCTCTCCGAGGTCTGCTCGAACTTTCCCGTCGCATTCCTGGAAAGGGCAGATTAGACGGGAAATGTAATCTATTGTTGAACCAGAGGCAATGATGCCGCCGCTACCTCCTTTTTTACTGGCTTGTTTAACCAGCAATTGCCTAAGACCGCTCTATTCAGTAAAATGTTTGTTATATGGGAAAAACCTTACAGGTGTTCAGATAAACTAACTTTTACAGGGAGGTATCATGTCACATCCAAAGGTTCTCGCATTTGTCCTGGCAGGAGGGAAAGGTGAGAGGCTGTTCCCTTTAACAGTATTCCGATCGAAACCGGCCGTTCCTTTCGGCGGCAGGTACAGGATAGTCGATTTTGTCCTTAGCAATTTTGTCAATTCCAATATCCATGCTATTTACCTGCCTGTCCAGTATAAGTCACAGTCACTCATAGAACATGTGAGAAAAAACTGGATTCTATCGTCTGTTATCAAGGACCATTTCGCCACAATTGTCCCTCCCCAGATGCGAATGGGACCGGAATGGTTTCAGGGAACAGCAGACGCGATCTTTCAAAATATAAATCTCATACGCCAGCACAATCCGGCCCTTGTCATTATCTTCGGTGCAGATCACATATACAGGATGGACATCCGCCAGATGATAGACTTCCATCTCGAAAAAGAAGCGCACGTAACCGTTGCATCAATACCTGTCCCCGTTCAGAAGGCGTCATCATTCGGGATCGTTGTAGCTGACAGTGACCACCGGATTACAGGTTTCCAGGAAAAGCCGAAAAAGCCCGCTCCAATGCCCGACGACCCAAATCGTGCCTATGCCTCAATGGGAAATTATATCTTTAACAGAGATATACTCATCGAAGCACTCGCAAGGGCACAGAGAAAAAAACAGCATGATTTTGGTGCGCATGTCATACCAGACCTGGTTCAGACAGGCAAGGTATTCGCATATGACTTCGCAACAAACATTATCCCCGGTACCATGCCTTACGAAGAAACCGGTTACTGGCGGGATGTCGGAACAATACCGGCATTTTTTGAAGCGCACATGGATATGCTGGGTGATTCGCCCAGTTTCGAACTCGACAATAAATCCTGGCCGATCTTCCCGTCAGGGTACTCGGGGCCTGCCTCAAAAATACTGAGCGGCAATATCAGAAACAGCATCATTGCAGAGGGCGTGGTAATCCACAAGTCCAAGATACAGAACTCTTTCATAAGGAGCGAAGTCATTATCGAGAAGGATGTCAGCATAGAAAATTGCATCATCATGGATCAGGTCATACTCAAAAAGGGTTGCAGGCTCAGAAAGGTCATCGTGGATAAAATGAACGTAATAGATGAAGGGGAAGAAATCGGTTTTGACCCGGGCAGGGACAGATTCCGCTGCCATATTGATTCTTCCGGAATTGCTATTGTCCCAAGGGGAGGCAAGCTCATAAGGTCTTCTAGAAAATAATCTTTTTAACCGGATTGCATTTCCCGGGTCAATATATAAACAATATGAACACAGTCATACTCCGAAAAGAGATACAGGATAAGATCAATGAAATAAAGGAGGCTGACATCCTTGTCGGAATTCCCAGTTATAATAATGCCCGCACCATTGGTCATGTCGTAAGGGCAGTTCATGCCGGGCTAATAAAGTATTTCCCGGATAAAAAAGCCATCCTTGTGAATTCTGACGGCGGCTCGACAGACGGTACGATGGAAGTTGTCCAAAACACAACGCTTGACGACCAGCAAACCATCCTCTTTCATCACCGCGTTGAACCCTTCTTTAAAATTGCAACTCCCTACCACGGAATACCGGGTAAAGGAAGTGCTTTCAGAACCATCTTTGAAATAGCAGAAATGCTCAATGTCAAGGCCTGTGCAGTTGTCGACTCCGACCTGAGAAGTATCACCCCCGAGTGGATTGAGCTGCTTATCAAGCCGGTCATTCAAAATGACTTTGACTATGTTGCCCCACTCTATTACAGGCATAAGTACGACGGCACGATAACGAACAGCATTATCTACCCTATGACACGCGCATTATACGGTAAGCGGATACGACAGCCTATCGGCGGTGACTTTGGCTTCTCCGGAAAACTGGCGGAATTCTTTCTCACAAAGGATGTCTGGGAAACCGATGTTGCAAAATACGGCATAGACATATGGATGACTACGACCGCTTTAGCGAATAATTTCAGGAGCTGCCAGTCCTTTCTAGGAGCCAAGATACACGATCCGAAAGATCCGGGTGCTGATTTAAGTGCCATGCTCTATCAGGTCGTTGGGGCAACCTTTGATCTCATGGATATCTATGCTGATGTATGGATGAACATTAAAAACTCGGAACCTGTTCCTACCTTCGGGTTTACTTACGATGTCGGGCTTGAACCGGTCTCGGTCAATGTCGACAGGATGATCAAGATATTCGGTCTTGGCGTCAAGGAACTCTTCGACATATGGAGAATCTTTCTAAAAAAGGATACATTGGATTTCCTTTCTTCCATCCTCTCCCTGCCGAAAGAAGAATTTCATGTGCCTGATGAAATATGGGTAGAGATCATATACAGCTTTGCGATTGCTGTGCACAGGAAAGAACTGAATAAAGAGCATCTCCTCAAATCTCTCACTCCACTCTACATCGGAAGAACCGCCTCTTTTGTATTAGAGGCCTGGGACAGCGGCTCCGTGGCAGTAGAAGAAAAAATAGAAAAACTGTGTACTATATTTGAAGAAAAAAAGTCTTTCCTCATAAACAATTGGGGTTGAAAGAAGGGGGTATTCTCATGGGTATACTACAAAGCATAATAATAGAACCATTTGAGCAATTTTATAACAACGTACTCCAGTTTCTGCCGAACTTTCTCACCTCGCTACTTATACTGGCTATAGGTCTTATTTTCGCGCGGATCCTGAACACAGTCTTCCTGAGGATATTCAGGGCTATCGGCCTCGATAAATTCTCCGAAAGATCAGGCGTCATAGACCTCATCAGGAAAGGAGGGATAAAGGATTCCTTATCCGTTATACTCTCAAGGGCAGTGAGATGGGTTACGGTTATCATCTTTGCCATCATCGCGCTGAGGGCGCTTGAAATCCCTACTGTCGAAAATCTTTTTGAGAAATTTCTCCTCTATCTCCCCAATGTATTCATTGCAGCTATCATACTGCTTTTCGGTTATCTCCTGGGAAATTTTTTCGGCAGGGCAGCCCTGATAGCATCGGTGAATGCCGGGATAAAGATCGCCGGGATAATAGGTAAATTCGTAAAACTCACGGTATTCCTGCTTTCATCTACCATGGCACTGGAGCAGCTCGGCATAGGGAAGGAAACGATCGTGATAGCCTTTGCAATCATCTTCGGGGGTATTGTCCTGGCCCTTTCCATAGCATTTGGCCTGGGCGGCAGAGATACGGCAAAAGAGTATATTGAGAAAAAGTTAAAAGGCGACAGCGAAGAAGAAAAGAAGGACGAAATAAGTCACTTGTAAAGAAATGCAGCAGGCTATTTTTTCAAAGTTGAAAGTCAGGATTTGTGCCTGTAAATCCTTATTCAAGCAGTCCTATAATGTTTCTTTTTCCTTCAAATTTCTGACTGCTCCCCTTGTCCCGATAACGATCAGGTGATCCCCGGCCAATAACCGCTCTTTTGGACCTATCCTGGTGATCTGATCTTTGCCTCGCCGGATTCCGACCAGGGTTACTCCATACTTTTGGCGAAAGCTTACATCTGCCAATGACTGCTCTGAGAGTTCCGAATCACCAGCAATCCTGATTTCTGCAATCTCAAAGAGCTCCGCATCTTTCTTGTCCTCGGTCATTTCTGTCTGGTTGAGCATCCTTTCTGCGTCCTTTATTGCGTCAGTTGGACCCATGACGAGCAGACGGTCTCCCGGAAAAATCCTGAAATCCGGCTCCGGCTCGAAATATATACGCCCTCCCCGGCTGACAGCCAGGATGGACGCTCCAGCCGTCGATCCCAGCGAAATATCTCTTATGTTCTGCCCTATCACTGAAGCGTCCGACTGAATACGTACTTCAATAAAAGAAATAGGCCAATCGATATTTTCAGGCAGGACATCCGTTGCATACGTTAAAGCATCCACAGCTTGTTCCGCTGCATCGACGAATGGTCGAAAGACTAGGTGTGCGCCTGCCCTTTTAAACTCATCTGCCTCTTCCTGGTTTACGGCAGTCAACGCCACCTTTCCTTCGTATCCAATGTTTCTGAGATTATTCAAAAGAGTCAAATTCAATTCTTTTGAACGGACGGTGCTAACCACCCAGCAAGCCTTATTCAGTGGCAATTGTTCATATATTTCAGGATCACCTATGTCTCCGTATAAAACAGATATCCCACGGGACCGCCATATATCCATGGCACCGGGATTAAAATCTACCCCTATTATTCGTTTGCCCCGTCGCAGGAGGTACTCCGCAAGTCCGCTTCCATAATTGCCCAAACCAACAAGAATCACACATCCCGATATTGTTTCATCGAGAGTATCGATAGCAGTTTCCCGGTACGGATTGCGCTTCTCGAATACCTTTAAAGGACCTGACAGGAAACGGTAAAGAGGTCCTGAATACAGGATCATGTATGTAGAGGCAAAAATGGTAACAACCCCAACCAAGGTGATCAGACCCATGGTTTCCTTCGTGATATGATTCAAGCTCAGACCCAAAGCAGCCACAATAAGGGAAAACTCGCTTATCTGGGCAACCGTCAATCCTGCAAGAAAACCGGTACGACGCCGATAACCCATAATTCCCATTATTATCAAGACTATTAAAGGGTTACCTATGAGCACGAATAGAGAAAACACAATGGATTCGGCGACCTGTGAGCCTGCCGAGGACCAATCCAAACGTGATCCAAGGTCAATGAAGAAGAACAGAAGAAGAAAATCCCGGAGACTTACAAGGCGCGCTCCGATAGAATCACGGTAATCAGTGGATGCCAGTGAAACCCCGGCAATGAATGCCCCTACCTCTTTGCTAAACCCGAGCAACTCGCTGCCCGCTCCAAGAATTACCGCCCAAGTAATTGCAAAGAGGGTCAGCAATTCTAAAGAATAAGCCAAGCGCCGGGTCAGGCGTTGAAGAACATATTTCATCAGCAGAGCGACGACGACAAACAGTCCCAAGCCTTTGGCTGCAATGGTAATTGTTGAGATGTAAACCGACCCTTCTTTATCGACTGATGCCCCGAGGGTTGTCAAACCAACCAAGGCAAGAATTGCGGCGATATCCTGAACAATGAGAAAACCAATAGCTATTTGACCATGAAGAGAGTCAATTTCCTTTTTGTCGGACAGGAGCTTTACGATGATAATTGTACTTGAAAAAGTAAGTGCAACAGATACATAAGCTGCGCTGAGGAAAGACATATTCATGGCTATGGCTATCATAAACCCGATTATGGACGTGAAAAAGATCTGGCCCAAGCCTGTAGCCAAAGCAACCGAGCCGGTTTTGCGAATCAGTCGCAAATCGAGCTTGAGGCCGACTATAAACAGCAGAAGAGCAATGCCAATTTGTGCCAGCAACTCGATTTGATGATAGCTTTGTATGATTCCCAAAAATGATGGGCCAGCCATAATCCCGGCTGCGAGGAACATGATTATCAAAGGCTGACGCAACTTCTGTCCGATGATCCCTATTAAAGTCGCAAGGCCTAAAATAGCAGCTATTTCTATAAATGAATTTTCGTAAGCCATCTAATGTATTCCGGGCATAAAAATGTAGAGATAATGCAGGCCGATTACAAATAAGAATTCACAAATTCCGAAAACTATATAAATTTTAGCAAATACCGGGGTTTTTTCAAATAAAATAACTCAAGGTATATTCCATGCATTTGTATTTTGTGGTATTTTTTGTGGTATTTAAGGTTAAAAAAGAAATATGGGCAATAAGTGACTTTTCAGGATAACCAGTAAGTGAAAAAGCATTCCCCCATAAATTTTTGTCGGCGAGATACTGCTTACACCGTGCCGGGGCAATAAACGATCTCTGCCAGAGATGGCAACGGATATTGATAGAAAAAGTAGCCTGTCCCTTTATTGGCCTCAAATAACCTTGTCAATTATAAAAGACAAGGTAACCAAAAGAGCAGAAAACATCTGGAACTGAATAGTACCTGCCTGTGCCGGCACTATGGCGCGAGGTTCTGAATGATATTTCCACATGAGCTTCACAGACCTGACGGCAAAAGGCGCCAGGAACAGAACAAGGAGGGACCAGAGGGGATAGATCTTGAGGATAATAAGAGCAAGCACTGAAATAAAGAAAAGTGAGTCAAGCGCTACATATCCGTATCTGGCACGGTAAGTTCCCAGTTTTACGACAAGATTCCTCTTGCCCACATCCCTGTCAGCTTCATAATCAGGGAATTCATTTATCCAGAGGATGTTCGCGACAATAAAACCATTCGGGACCCCGATAAGGAAAAGCCCGGGTTCAAATACACCGGTAATGACGTACCCTATCCCGAGCGTTATGAGCGGACCGAAGGCGAAAAATATAACCGTTTCTCCCACGCCCCTTGATTGCAATGACACCGGCTGCAAAGAGTATAGAAGACCGCATAGCCCCCCGATAGTTCCGATTAACAATACCTGTGGTCGTCCCATGGCAAATAAAACCCAGCCTGCAATGAATGCTATGGCAAAGAACAGGACTGACATGGTAAGAAAAGTGTTCCTCTTCAGGGCATTTTCGACGTGGCTCCTGCTACCACCGCTGAAAGGCGTCGGGAACTTGTTTATCCTGTCACTTTCATCCCAGTCAAAGTAATCATTGATAGTATTTGCACCGAGGTGTAAAAAAAGGACGCCCAGGATACCCAGAATAGCATGGGTTAGATGGAATTCAGGTGCGTAAACCCAGCACCACACACTGCCTAGAATTGCAGGCAGGACCGAGGCTGATACAAAGGGAAGCCTCGCACCTATGACATATGATTTATTCCTTGAAATCGCCTCAGCATGCATAACCGTATTACCTCCAAATGGTCTATTTAATCCTTTGAACTATTTACATAATCCTTGTAACGAGAGGTCAAAGGAGCGTATTATTTTATATATTACGACTGATTTTTGCAATGACCAAGGAACAAGGCATGTCCCTCTTATCCGTTACGTACTTTTTTCAGCATCTTTCCATGGCCCTGGCTTTTCTTATAAAATATTTTTTTGACAATTATGTTAAAAAATATCTCTTTATGAAAGAGGAGAAATGCACTCATGAAAAATATCTTTAAAATATTACTGTCTTCGCTGGCTGTGATTTTTATTCTATCCTGTGCATTAAAAGAGGTTAAACCGTCCGGGCACGCAAAGGTTGCATTAGTTCTTGGGGCCGGCGCATCGAGGGGTTTTGCGCATATAGGTGCGCTCAAGGTGATCGAGTCCAGTAATATCCCTGTCCATATGATAATCGGCACAAGCGCGGGGAGTTTCGTAGGTTCGCTCTATTCGTATGGCTATAATGCTTTCGAGCTTCAGAAATTGTCTTTTGCTATCGAGAAAGATGATATCATCGATTTAACAATCCCTGACAACGGATTTATAAAAGGAGAGAAGCTTGAAAGCTACATCAACCGTATGGTAAGAAACACCCCGATGGAAAAGCTGGGTATCCCTTTTTATGCAGTTGCAACCGATATCCAAAGCGGGAAAGAGGTAGTTTTCGGCAGCGGCAACACAGGCAGAGCAGTAAGGGCAAGCTGCTCTATCCCGGGAGTATTTGTGCCTGCACATATTTCCGGGAGGTTGTATGTTGACGGCGGAGTTGTCAGCCCCGTTGCGGTAGATGCTGCAAGGAGACTCGGCGCTGATGTGGTTATTGCCGTTGATATATCGGGCGACGTTCCTGAGACTGTTCCGGAAAGTACAATGGAGACATTGCTTCAGTCAATAAGTATCATGTATTCAAAACTTGCTGCCAGCCAGGTCTCAAAAGCAGACATTGTTATCAAACCGAAGGTCGCCTATATAGGCAGCTCAGATTTTTCAAAGAGACACGAGGCAGTGCTTGAAGGTGAAAAAGCAACCCTCGAAGCACTGCCGAAGATTAAGAAGATAATTAACGATTTAGAACAAAGGACAGTAGAGAATTAAGAAACATAGCATGTCTTCTTTATTGAAATATCTGCATCATTCGAAAAGGGCATCATATTAAAAATGAGACGTGTCCATTAAAATACCTAACATTGTATGGTATAATAAAACAATGAGTCTTGTCACGAAACGGGCAGGAAACCGTTCATATGTATATCTCGTCAAGCGTCAGGGGAGCAGAATAATCTATAAGTATATAGGAGAGGTAAATAATCCGGAGGTAAAGAGGATGATATCGGCGCAGAAAGAGATAGATTCAGTGCCTTCAAAGTTCAGCATCTTCTTCTGGGATACCGAACTCGGTAATATCCATCTCAAGAGACATGCACGGTATGTTATTGAGCGAATCCTTGAAACAGGGAACCTGGAGGCAATGAACTGGCTCTTGCGGGTTTACACTGTCCACAATATACTTGAAGTATTGTATACAAGCAGGACAGTCAGTGATAAGTCCCGCGCATTCTGGGGATTGTGGTTCGGAGAAGAAAATGCATAGGGAATGTTTCCCTGATTATGGATGGAAGGTACTAAAAAGCCTGAAAGATGTCTTTTCCGGATATGAAGCACGGCTGGCCGGCGGTACTGCCCTTGCTCTCCAATTAGGTCACAGGGTTTCCAGGGATCTTGATTTCTTTACGCAAGAGACCTTCAAGACAGAGTCTGTTATTTCACAGGTACGAAAAACCGGACAGCCCTTCACCGTGATAGCTGAAGAAGAAGGCATGCTCATCATGGATGTTGGGGGGATCAGGCTGTCACTTTTCACTTACGAATATAATTTTCTCGAGAAATCAATCCGTGTTCACAGCGTTCAGCTGGCAGGGATAATTGATATTGCCTCGATGAAAGTAATTGCAATAAATCAGAGAGGATCGAAAAGGGATTTCGTTGATCTCTATTTTGTTTTGCAGGATATCCCTTTTCACAAGATTGCTACGAATATGGTCAAGCGTTTTGGAGCGGAAAGGATAAACCCTGTGCACATCGGGAAATCCTTTGTGTATTTCTCAGATGCCGACACGAATCCTGAACCGGCTTATATAAAGGGACGTGAAGTTCAATGGGAACGAATCAAGGGCTTCTTCAGAAACCACGTCAGGCAGTTTGTCCTTGACCTTGAGGCTGCAACCCGCTAACAATATGGGGGTAAAAAGGCGGGATGGAGCTGTCCTGCACTTTATCTATTATCGGCTCCTGTGAAGTCCAAGCCAGTTAAATCTACTCCGCTAATAACTTCACCTGCACTGGATGGAGTAAATGTATAAGGGCTCCTGCGGGGTAAACGAACTGTGCCATGTCAATCATGCTAATGATTTTTCATATACTAATCGGGCAATATGTCACTATTCTGAGGCAATATGTCTTAAATTATAGTGTCTTGAGACATTATATTCAATAAAATCAGGTCCCTGTATTCTGGCATTTTTCTTGCTGGCTATAGGATAATCTAATAGATTTTATGTTGTTATTTAATATATGTTGTTATTTAATAAATGACGATAATATTCAGTGAAATCATTAATATGGCTTTTTAAATTGAAAGCAAAAAAAATTAAAAAAATCATAATAGCTTTCATTATAATCGGCTTGATCATTGCCTTCAAGGTTTCCGGTCTAAGCCAGTATGTATCTTTTTCATATTTAAAAGAATCCCGCGAAACCCTTGTTTCCATCTATGAAGAACGAACTGTAGTTTTCATTGCAGCATATTTTTTTATTTATATTATTCTGACCTCACTATCCTTGCCCGGAGCTTCACCTTTGACAATTGCGGGAGGATGGGTTATGGGGTTCTGGGTAGGTACTCTTGTCGTTTCATTCGCGAGTACCATCGGTGCGACTGTTGCCTGTTTTGTTTCAAGATTTCTCCTCAGGGATTGGGTTCAGAATAAGTTTGGCAACAAGATAAAAAAGGTGAATGAAGGGGTCGAAAGAGAAGGTGTATTCTATTTGTTCACTTTGCGCTTGATCCCGCTCTTTCCTTTCTGGATGATAAATCTTTCCATGGGGCTCACAAAGATGCCTCTCATCAAATATTACTGGGTATCACAGATTGGTATGCTTCCAGGCACCATGGTCTATGTAAATGCAGGTAAAGAGCTTGGGCAGATTGATTCTCTCAAAGGGATTCTTTCTCCCAGTCTTATTATCTCTTTTGCACTCATAGGAATCTTCCCCCTTGTGGTAAAGAAACTTGTGAATTGGTATCGTGCCAGGAGAGAAATGAAAACTATCAAATAATATTTATCTATTATCGGGAGGACATATGGCAAACTATGATTACGACATAGGTATCCTTGGAGGAGGTTCAGCGGGCCTGACAGTGGCTGCCGGGGCAGCACGAATAGGCGCAAAGACACTTCTGATTGATAAAGAAAATAGACTCGGGGGCGATTGCCTTTATTATGGATGCGTGCCGAGCAAAACTCTCATCAGAACAGCCCATGTGTACCATCTTATGAAAACCGCAAAAAAATTCGGACTTCCTGAAATAGACCTTCCTCTTGTTGACTACCGTGAAGTAGGCAAAAGGATTCAGTCTGTCATAAGCATTATTCAAAAGCACGACTCAAAAGAGAGGTTCTGCAAGCTGGGTGCAAAGGTTGAATTTGGCAGCTCAACCTTTATTGATGAACATACAATAAGATTAGACGATAGGAAGTACAATGCAAAAATCTGGGTAATCGCAACCGGCTCTTCGCCTGCCATCCCCCCTTTAGAAGGTCTTGATGCGACAAGTTATATTACCAATAAGGAAATCTATTCTCTTGATAGACTCCCGAAATCAATGATCATCCTCGGTGGAGGACCTATAGGTATCGAATTTGCTCAGGCATTTATACGGTTGGGGACCAAGGTCTCCGTGGTTGAACGCTTGAGCCAGATACTGAGTGCTGATGATAAGGATTTGACAGACACTCTCATGGATATCTTAAAGGCAGAAGGCGTAGAATTTTATCTTGGTTCCACTGTTGTAAGCACCAGAGATGTGGGAGATGAGAAGGAAGTAGTCTTCAAAAAAGATGGCGAGACAAAAAGCCTCATGGCAGAGGTTCTTCTGGTTGCCACTGGAAGGAAGGCGAATATCGGGGGATTGGGGCTTGAAGATATCGGTGTTAAAACCAATCAAAAAGGGTTGGAACTCGATTCTAAACTCAGGACTACCCAGAAACATATTTATGGTGCAGGTGATGTAACCGGGACTTATCAATTTACCCATGCAGCAGGTTACGAGGGAGGAATTGTTCTCAGCAATTCTATCTTTCATTTTCCAAGAAAAGTGAATTACAAATTTCTGCCGTGGGTAACATATTCTGATCCCGAGCTTGCAAGTATTGGCATAAACGAGAAAACCGCTCAAGCTTCAGAAATAAAATATTCTGTCTGGACAGAGGAGTTCAAAGACAATGACAGAAGTCTTGCAGAGGGTGAAGCTATAGGGAAAGTGAAGATGCTCCTTAATGAACAAGAAAAACCAATCGGGATTCAGATACTGGGAGCGCGGGCCGGGGAACTGCTCAATGAATGGGTTGCCGTAATGAACGGAAAGACAAAGCTCACAGCACTTGCTTCAGCTGTCCATCCCTATCCTACTCTCGGCGAAATTAATAAGGGCGTTGCCGGATCATTTGTCGGAACCAAGATATTCTCGGAAAAAGTTAAGAAAGGCCTCAAGCTCTTCTTCCACCTCAAGGGAAGGGCTTGTAAAAGCGATAATATTCCTTCTGATTGATAACCGTACTGAAAAGCTTTCATGTATAAGAAGATTAGTGATTATGGAATTATCGGCAATCTGCACTCAGTTGCTCTGATTGGGAAAGATGGTTCCATTGACTGGATGTGTCTTCCTCACATTGACTCGCCCAGTGTCTTCGGAGCAATTCTTGACGACGAAAAAGGTGGGAGGTTCTCGCTTTTCCCGTTAGGCGCAATGGATTCTATGGCGGAATATATTTCCGAAACAAATATTTTACGCACCACTTTCAGAACCCGTAATGGTGAGATGGAACTTACTGATTTTATGCCGATCCCGCGTGAAGGCCGCGAGGGCCGGGAGATGGAATACGAACTCTTCCGCTGTGTGAAAATAACAAAAGGTAAAGTTGAGCTTGCAATGGTTTTTGACCCTCGGTTCAACTATGCACAGACCGAGACCTCACTCACAAAAAATGAACGAATGCTTGTTGTGAAAGGTGGAAGCGAGATAATGACTCTCGCAGTATCACAAAACATCCCGGACAGTAATAAAAACTATACTTCACAATGGACACTTTCAGAGGGTGAGACCCTCTGGTTCAGACTTCAGTACAATACAGAGGAATCCTTCATATGCAATATCGAGATAGGTGAAAATGCATTAAATGAAACCATAGACTACTGGAGAAAATGGCTGGGGAAACGCGAAACAGGCCGGAGCATAAGGCTCGGCCATTACCAGAAAATGGTAGACCGATCAGCGCTGATCCTGAAGCTGCTTCAATACGAAGAGACAGGGACAATTGCCGCTGCAGCGACCACCTCTCTGCCTGAAGAAATCGGAGGCACAAGGAACTGGGATTACAGGCATACGTGGGTCAGGGATACATCTTTTACATTACAGGCACTTTTTAACCTCGGACACCTGTCTGAAACAGAGGGATATCTGAGCTGGGTAGAACGGCTTATTTCCCAGTACGGAGCAGACAAACTTCAGGTAATGTACGGACTGCGAGGCGAGGTAGACCTTCCGGAAATGGAGCTGACGCACTTGGACGGTTACAAAGGATCGCGTCCCGTACGCATAGGTAATAAAGCAGCAAAACAGAAACAGCTGGATCTGTACGGAGAGATCATGGATGCTGCTCTTCGTCTCTCTGACTACGTCGGTAAGATCAGCTTTGAAATGTGGCCTGCTCTCCGGGATATTTGTGACTATGTCGTAGAACACTGGCAGGAAGACGACAGAGGCATCTGGGAAGTGCGGGGTGGATCCCTTCCTTTCGTCCATTCGAAGATAATGTGCTGGGTTGCGCTCGACAGGGGTATTACGATAGCACAGAGATATGGACTTCCGGCAAATCTAGAAATGTGGAGAGCAACAATGAAGTTGATATGGGAAGATGTAATACATAATGGCTGGAGTGACAAAAAAAATCATTTGTACAATACTATGATACAGACTCCCTGGATTCAAGTAATCTGTTAATCCCCATCTATGGATTTCTGCCTTTTACAGATCCTCTTGTCGTCCAGACTGTCGATGCCATCGAGAATGAGTTAAGTCATAACGGGTTTTTATATCGATATAGAGGTGAAGATGGCCTTGCCGGTGAAGAAGGTGTATTTCTCATCTGCTCTTTCTGGCTCGTGGACTGTCTTATCGGGATGGGGAGACTGGGCGATGCCGAGCTTCTCCTTCGTAAGCTTGAAAGTACAGCGAATCATCTGGGGCTCTTTTCCGAAGAATATGATGTACAATGGCTTGAGTCCCTTGGGAACTTCCCGCAGGCCTTCACCCATATCGGTTACATCAACAGCGTTATTAAACTCCTGGAAGCCAAAGGAGAAGTGGTCAGGAAAGACCAGGACTATAAAAAGCTTTCGTTCTGGGAACAACTCATTCCAACAAAGATCCTGCTTAACGACGGTGAACCAAAACGCGAAGTACCCTCTAAGAAAATCGCTTCCGTCCTTAAAAACAGCATGAACGTTCTTCGCGGAGCTTTTTTTGATACTGCGCGCAGCAGGGTGGCTTACGAGAAGATGAAAGGTTCGGATGCCTATGAAGAATCTATTGAATTGAGCTATAGCCTGAAAACCATGAAACTTGACGACCTTTTGAAAAGAGAAGAAAAAATTGCGTTCTGGATAAACCTGTTCAACGTAATGGTTATTCATGCAGTAATAGAGCTTAATATCAGGGACTCTGTCAAGGAAGTACGTAATTTCTTCAGACGCGTCTGTTATCAGATAGGTGACATGCAGTTTACGCTCTTTGAGATCGAGCACGGCATTCTGAGGGGAAACGCACGTCCGCCGCATGGTCTTCTAAAAACATTCCATAAGGGAGACAGACGAATTCACTACTCGATCGAACCAATCGATCCACGTATACATTTCGCTCTGGTCTGCGCCTCATCATCATGTCCGCCGATTGATGTTTACACTGTCGAGAACCTGGATAACGAGCTCGACATATCCGGCAGAACTTTTCTCAATGCCGGAGGCGTTATCATCGATAGGGATTCGGGTATCTTGAAAATTTCTCGGATATTCAAGTGGTATGCTAAGGACTTCGGAGAAACAAAAGAGGAAAGGATAATGTTTATAGCACCATATATGTACAAAGAGGAAGACAGGTTATTCATGGAAAAAAATGCAGGTGATCTTAAAGTGGAATATCAGGACTATGACTGGAGACTTAACAGATATTAACCCTTCAGACAAGTCAGGAGTAATTTACACGCATGTAATGGTTAAACAAGTGGCAAGTCAGGAAAATAAGAAAGACCCGGGTTTTAAAAAATAAAGTCTCTTTTAAAACCCTGCTGCTATGGCTTCTCTGGCGAATTCAATGAGGAATGAGGGGAACACACCTATTGCAAGCACTGCCACAACGGTTATGCCAAGGGCAATGCCCACTGTCTTGGTAGTGGTAAGGGCAACAGCTTCCTTTGGTTCCCGCATATACATGTACATGACAATCCTTAGATAGAAAAATGCTGATATTGCACTAAAGATTACCGCTATAACAACAAGCCATGTATATCCGGCATGTATTGCACTCATAAATAGATACAGTTTTCCGATGAAACCCGCTGTGGGAGGGATGCCCGTCAAAGAAAACATGAATATGAGCATAAGCGCTGAAGCCATTGGATGTGTCCTTGAAAGTCCCTCGTAATCTGTTATGTCCTCTCCCCTGAATCCCTCTGTCCTGAGCATGATTATGACTGCAAAGGCGCCGATGTTCATAAATGCATATATCATCATGTAATTCATCATGCTCGCAAGCCCCTCGTTGTTTGCAGCTATAATACCGAGAAGTGCATAACCCGCATGGGCGATCGATGAATACGCAAGCATCCTCTTGATATTCGTTTGGGATAGGGCAACGATATTACCCAAAGCCATCGTGAGGATTGACACGGGGATGAGAATCGTCGACCAGTCAACGCTTACTGATGCAAAGGCCAACATAAATACCCTGCCTAAGACTGCGAATCCTGCTGCCTTTGGACCGACCGACATGAATGCTGTTATGGATGTTGGTGCGCCTTCATAGACATCGGGTGCCCACATATGAAATGGTACGGCAGCGATCTTGAATCCGAAGGCTACGACAAAGAACATGACAGACAGTAAAAGAGCCGGGTTCCCTGTAAGACCTGTTGTACTGATGAAAATTGCAATGTCTGTGAGATTCGTTGTACGAGTGAGACCGTAGATCAGCGATATCCCGTAAAGGAGGAAGCCGGAAGAAAAGGCACCGAGAAGTAAATACTTCAGCGCTGCCTCGTTTGATTTTATATTGTGCCTTATAAAACCAGCAAGGACATAGGTGCTCAATGCCATGAGCTCGAGTCCTAGATAGAGTACAATGAGGTCACCGGCCGAGGCCATGAGCATCATCCCTGAGGTTGAGAACATAATAAGGCTATAGTATTCGCCGTAATTGACCTTCTCGATGGCGATGTATCTTACCGATATCAAAACCGAGAGAATGACGTTTATGAAAAAGATGATTTTAAAGAACGAGCTATACCCGTCGGAAATAAACATGCCGCTAAACGTCGTGCCATGACCATTGATAAGCATTGCCGCAACAAGAGCGACACCACCTATGCTTACCGCTGCGAGTATCTCTTTTCTCCTGACTAGAAGGTCCAGCAGCAAGATAATGAGCGCTATTGCGACCATGGTCAATTCAGGGATTATCGGGCTTATATCAGGAAGCTGGAAATTCATCTGATTACGACCTCCATAAGGGACTTGGCTAAGTTAAGTTCTTCCATTCCACCAGTCGTATTAACTCTCTGCAACAAATGCTCGACGGATGCATGCATAAACCCGAGAAACGGTGTCGGATATACACCGATCCAGAAAACAAGTATGAGCATAGGCAAAAGTGCCAAAGCCTCTCTCATATACATATCGTCCAGACCCGCAATCTTTTGATTGATCCGCGTGAAAAATATTCTTTGATAAAGCCAGAGCATGTAACCGGCTCCTATAATGATTCCCGTTGCCGCAAGCACACCAGCCAGCCTGCTGGCAGTAAATCCACCGAGGATGATGAGAAACTCACCAATGAACCCATTGGTCCCCGGAAGTCCAACTGCTGCCAGAGTGAATACCATAAAGAATCCTGCGTATACAGGCATTATAGTGGCGAGCCCTCCATAGTCTGCTATCTGCCTTGTGTGTGTCCTCTCATAAACTATTCCTACCGACAAGAAGAGTGCCCCGGTAACAACGCCGTGGTTGATCATCTGCAATATGCCGCCTTCGACCCCCTGACTGTTAAGGGCAAATATGCCGAGCGTTACAAAGCCCATGTGACTAACTGAACTATATGCAATGAGCCTTTTCAAATCTGTCTGGGCGAGGCATATAACAGCGCCATATATTATCGCAATAACCGAAAGCGTCAGCATCACGGGAGTCATGGCAGTTGCAGCCTCAGGGAAGAGAGGTATTGAAAATCTAAGAAAGCCATATGCGCCCATCTTGATAAGGATTGCAGCAAGGATGACACTGCCTGCTGTGGGAGCCTCTGTATGGGCATCCGGAAGCCATGTGTGAACAGGGAACATGGGGACTTTTACGGCAAATGCCGCAAAGAATGCCCAGAAAAGCCAGAATTGCATCTGGTACGGGTAAGTCTTTGAAGTTAATTCAAGGATATCAAAGGTCCTTCCTGCATAGAAATATAGGACGATTATGCCGACGAGCATCAGGACGCTGCCAACCAATGTAAAGAGAAAGAACTTTATAGCGGCGTAAACCCTGTTGGGCCCTCCCCAAACACCGATAATGAGGAACATCGGTATGAGCATCGCCTCCCAGAAGATATAGAAAAGGAAGAAGTCGAGCGAACAGAAGACCCCTATCATGCTTGCAGTTGTCAGGAGTATGGAGATATAAAATTCCTTTACTTTTATTTTTATGGCAGTCCATGAGATAAGTACACAGAGGATGGCCGTCAATGTAGATAAAAGCACGAACAAGACACTGATTCCGTCAACGCCGATATAATAGTAAATATTCCAGTCCGGTATCCAGTTATGTCTCTCGACAAACTGCATCTTGTAGGTTGATTTATCGAAATTCGTAAACAGAGGGATTGAAACGAGAAACGTTAAAACACTTGTCACAAGGGCGATAATCTTTGCTGTCAATTCAGCAGACCTCTTGAGAACAAGGATCAGGAGAGAACCCAAAATAGGCAATAATATAACCGTGCTGAGAATCGGATACCCCAAACTGTTAGTTAGTGCTTGTTCCATTACTCTCCTCTATAAATCATTTACTACATGAATAATAATACGTATGCGATTATAAAGATCGCTCCTCCCACCATAACAATTCCATAATGGTGGGCAAAACCTGTCTGAATCCTCCTTAATGTCTGGCTGAAACCAGCAATCGATTTCGGGACGCCGTTCACAATGCCCTCTATGAACTTCCCATCGGTAATCCTCACGAGGATGTGGTCTGCGATCCAGATTGTAGGCCTTATCAAGATAAAACTATACAGTTCGTCAATGTAGTACTTATTAAACAAGGTGTTATAAACCGGCCTGAAATTCCTCGCTACCCTTACCGGTATATCTAAACGTTTAGTGTATATATACCAGGCGCACGCAATGCCTGCGAGGCCGATAAATATCGAAAGACCCATGACGAACATCTCCTCATGTTCGGTAGCGTGGACATGCGGATGCCCCAGTACCGGTTTCAAGAATTCGGCAATATGGTTCCCTCCGCCGAGCAGATGAGGGATACCAACCCACCCTGCAGCAATTGCACCGACTGCCAGTAACATGAGCGGAATAATCATTACATTCGGTGATTCGTGCAGGTGGTGAGCCTGTTCATGTGTCCCGCGGAATTTACCGTGGAAAGTAAGGAATATGAGCCTGAAAGAATAGAAGGCTGTCAGGAAGGCTCCGATCGTCCCCAGGACCCAGACAAATTTACCTACAGGGCTCCCTCCTGCATATGCAAGCCAAAGTATCTCGTCCTTGCTGAAGAAGGCTGCCATAAAGGGAAACCCCGAAATACTTAGTGAACCGATAAGCATTGTCCTGTACGTCCACGGCATATATTTCTTGAGGCCGCCCATTTTCTGGAGGTTCAATTCTCCTGCCATGGCATGCATTACGCTTCCGGCACAGAGGAACAGGAGGGCCTTGAAAAAGGCGTGTGTATATAAATGGAATATGCCCGCGGCATATGCACCGACCCCGCATCCAATGAACATGTACCCAAGCTGGCTGACGGTTGAATAGGCAATAATCCTTTTAATGTCATTTTGAACAAGGCCGATCGTCGCTGCAAAGAAAGCCGTTAGACCCCCGATCAAGGCAACAACGATCAAGGCTGTTTCTGAGAGATTAAATATCGGATTGCACCTGGCAACTAGGAAGACACCCGCTGTAACCATGGTCGCGGCATGGATTAGTGCGCTGACCGGGGTCGGACCTTCCATAGCATCCGGAAGCCAGACGTGGAGCGGTATCTGTGCTGATTTCCCGATAGCACCGCAGAAAAGCAACAGGGCAATAACTGTAGGCAGGCTTATAACATAACCATATATGTTAACAGTCTGATGAGCAATGGTCTGTACGTTTCCAAACACGGAGCTATAGTGCAGCGTGCCAAAATAAAGAAATACCATTATAACACCGAGGCCAAAGCCAAAATCCCCGAACCTGTTAACGATAAATGCCTTCTTCCCTGCATCAGAGGCCGATTTTTTCTCGTACCAGTAACCGATCAGGAAGTATGAACAGAGACCGACTCCTTCCCAGCCGAAATAGAGCTGGAGGAAGTTATTTCCCATAACCAGCATGAGCATGCAAAAGGTAAAGAGGCTAAGATAGGCAAAGAAACGGTAATATCCAGGGTCGCCATGCATATAGCCCACGGAATAAATCGTTATGAGAGAACCACAGACAGTGACAACGATCAGCATGACTGCTGTAAGCGGATCAATGAGGAAACCGACTGATACCTTAAAGGCGCCGGATATAATCCACGTATAGAGGTCCTTATCATATGTATTTTTCAAAAAGGCAACATCATATAAAGTATAGAGTGCCACCACTGCTGAACCACATACAGCAAGAACAGAGACCCAGTCTGCTCTATTCCGCAAGATGTCCTTGCCGATAGTGATATTAATTATAAAGGCTGCAAGCGGCAGAAACGGTATTAATAAATAATATTCCATTTTTCCAGATCCTTATCCTTGCATCTCATGTATCTCATCGACATGTGCCGTTGCCTTGTTTCTGAACAAGGAAATAATGATAGCAAGCCCTATTGCTGCCTCGGCAGCTGCCACGGCTATGACGAAGAAAGCGATTATCTGGCCTCTCATATCCTGGAGGTAGTGGCTGAAAGTGATAAAACTCATGTTCACGGCGTTGAGCATTAATTCAATGGACATGAACATGATGATAATGTTCCTCCGAGAAAGGAATCCGTAGACCCCAACGGAAAAGAGTGCAGCGCTTAGTACAATATACCAGTATAACGGAACCATTATTTAGCTCTTGAGCCTCCTTTTTGCCAAGACTATTGCCCCGACTATTGCTATAAGAAGTATCAATGATGCGATTTCAAATGGAAAGAGAAATTCTGTGTAAAGCGTCTTTCCTAAAACAACTATGTTTGATTCTCTCTGAATCATTTCGACAGTATATTGTCCTGCAGGAGGAGCCAGATACGACCTAAAGGTCATCACGAAAAGGAAAAAGAGAACCAGCGCAAAGGCAAAGCTCGTAGGCCATGCGTCGATAAATCGTTTCGCCTTTAACTCTTCCTTTATATTTAAAATGAACACGACAAACAGGAACAATACAAGTATCGCCCCCGCATAGACAACGATCTGCACCGCAGCAAGGAATTCTGCATTCAAAAACAAGTACAGGCCGGCAATGTGGAAGAAAAGGAGAAGCATCCATAGCACGCTGTGAACCGGGTTTTTCCTTGTGACAACAAGCATTGCAATGAAAAGTATCGCAAAGGCGTAATATGCAAAAAATAACTTAGGAAGCATGCCCTCTCCCCTTTGCCTGGCCTGGAGGAGTTTCAAAATCCTCTGACATCGGCCGCCAGAATCTCTTGTAATACTCTACCCCTTTGTTGCCGGGCATATATTTATCCCAATTATTTAAAAGCTTTTCTTTTGTCATAAGTAGGGCCTCTCTTGTGTAATCGCTGTATTCATAATTTTCTGTGAGCGATATGGCTCCATAGGGACAGGCCTCAACGCAAAACCCGCAATATATGCATCTGAGCACTTCTATTTCATATCCTGTGACCATGCCTTTTTCTCTGGTGACCTTGATACAATGCGAAGGACATATCGCAGCACAGAGTCCGCATCCAACGCATTTCGCCTTTCCTGTAGGCCCTTTTGAAAGTGCATGCTGTCCTCTAAATCCGGGTGCAATATTTCTCCTCTGTTTCGGGTACTGTATCGTAACTGACTTCGATACCATCCTGCTGAAGGTAAGGGCCATGCCCTTTAAGATCTCTATGAAGGTAATCTGTTTAAGTATTCCCCTGTTAAATATTTCCTTAAGACTCACGCTTTAAACCCCTTAAACCATCATTTTTATAAGCCCTGTTGCCAGTATGTTTGCCAATGCTAACGGTATTAAAATTTTCCAGCCGATTGACATGAACTGGTCATACCGGTACCTTGGTAAAGTTGCCCTTATCCAGTAGTAAAAGAATATGAATACATATACCTTGGCCAGGAACCAGAAGACACCCGGTACCATTTTGAGAAATGGTAACACCTTGTATACATACCATGGAAGCGTCCAGCCGCCCCAATAACAAACGGTAACGAGTGAGGCCATGATAATCATTCCAATATATTCACCGAGGAAAAAGAGTGCAAACCTGAAGCCGCTATATTCAGTAAAATAACCGGCAACGAGCTCCTGTTCGGCTTCCGGTAAATCAAACGGCGTCCTGTTTGTTTCCGCAACAGCTGCAATGACAAAGATTATGAAACCTACAAACTGCGGGATCATAAACATTCCGTATATTGATTCTTCCTGTGCCTTGACAATATCAGTCAGGTTCAGAGACCCTGCCATCATCATCACACCGACAAGGCTCAGCCCGAGAGCAACCTCATAACTGATGACCTGCGATGTTGACCTCAGACCACCGATGAAAGCATATTTTGAGTTTGATGACCACCCTGACATAAAGATTCCGTAGACCCCCATCCCTGAAAAGGCAAAGAGCCACAAGAGTCCGACGTTAATATCGGCTACAACAAAATTTTCCTGAAAAGGTATAAAAGAAAGCGATGCCATGGCAGCACCCATAAAAATTACTGGTGACAGGTAAAATACGGCTTTATCGGCCTGAGCAGGCATGACATCTTCCTTGAAAAACAGTTTCAGCCCGTCGGCAAAGGGCTGCAGAAGTCCATGCGGGCCGACCCTCATCGGCCCAAGCCTCACCTGCATGTGTCCGATTACTTTCCGTTCGAAATACGTAGCATATGCGACATGAAGCAGGGCGATACCGAGCACCACGACAATCTTTATCAATATGATACCTACATCGATACCGAATTTAGCTAGGGCATTGAGATTTTCTATTCCGATACTATTCTGTATAGTTCCAACAATGTCCATAATATTTCTCTATCTATCTATCGCATTCCCCAAGTACTATATCTATCGTCCCGATATTTGCTATAACATCCGCAACAAGATGTCCGATGCACAGCTTAGGTAACGCACCGGCATGTATGAAGGAAGGAGACCTTACCCTCATTCTGTATGGTTTCCCTGTTCCGTCGCTCACGAAATAAAAGCCGAGTTCCCCTTTAGGCACCTCGGTTGCAACGTAGAGTTCCCCTTTGGGAGCCACAGGGCCTTTCTTAACATAGCTGAAATGATCGATAATAAGTTTTGAAGCATTGGCAATATCATCCGGCATCGGAGATTCAATGATTTCCTGCATTTTCTCTTCACTGAGTCCGCGGCCGCCGGGAACCAAAAATAATGCTTTAAACTTGCACGTCGTGTAACAGTTAGCGCATCTCAGGCAGATCTCCTGGTTAATCTTGTGAGGTTTTTTCTTTTCTCCGGTAATCGCACCGACAGGGCATGCCTTTTTGCACATGCCGCACCCCTTGCATGCTTTTTCCTTGATATAAAACGCATGTTCCTTGGTAGGGTGGGTAACAGGGAACATGGCATCTTTCGGTGGGAAAGTGAATTTAGAATCAGTTGCCATGACAGGGCCTGCAGGTATCTTCTCGATCAACTGTCTGAGGATCTTTATTGACTGCCCGAATTCATGCATCCTGCAGCGATATCTGTCATACACATCACCTTCGCTCCCGATAGGGACCTCAAATTCTACCTGGTCGTAAGCATCATATGGGGCATGTTTTCTGACATCATACATAACTCCGGAACCCCTCAACGTAGGGCCTGTGAGTCCCCATTTCACTGCCTCCTCGGCAGTAATGACACCGATTCCTTTAGTCCGCTGGAGCCATATCCTGTTCTGGTCTATAAGTGTTTCGTACTCCTTTATTCTCGAAGGTAAATCATCCAGGAATTTAGAGAGGGTGTCGAGGAAATGCTGTGATATGTCGTTTTTCACGCCACCGATTCTCGGATAGGTCACGGTAAGCCTTGCCCCGCATACCTCCTCGAACAGTTCCAGAATCCGTTCCCTGTCCCTGAAACAATACAGGAAAACGGTCATTGCACCGATGTCAAGGGCATGAGTCGCGAGCCACAGGAGATGGTTGGCTATCCTTGACATCTCTCCAACGATTGTCCTTATATATTTTGCCCTCGGGGGAGCCTCAATGCCTAGTAATTTCTCGACAGCAACAACATAACCGATATTGTTTGACATGGCAGAAACATAATCTAACCTGTCTGTCAGGGGCAGCGCCTGGAAATAGCTCAGACTTTCACCGAGTTTCTCAATCCCCCTGTGCAGATAACCTACTATCGGCTTAACATTAATGATCCGCTCGCCGTCCAAATCAAGCAGGAGACGCAACACACCGTGAGTAGCAGGGTGCTGTGGACCCATGCTGACATTGAGTTCTCTGGTTTCAATGACTTTTTCTACTTCTATCATCTCATCCTACCCATTCATACTCGCTGAGTTCTTTCGACCTCTTGACTACCTCTTTAAAACCTTCCCAGTCATTTTCAAAATCAGGGCCCTTGAGCGGGTAATCTTTTCTCAACGGATGGCCTTCCCAGTCCTCTGGCATGAGAATCCTCCTCATGTCAGGATGCCCCCTGAATTTGATTCCGAACATATCGAAACATTCCCTCTCATGCCAGTTCGCACCAGCCCATATCGGGGTCACGGAATCGATGACCGGGTCATTTTCAGGGACTTCCGCCCTCAGACGGATCATATGGTGATAACGTATTGAATATAGATTGTATACAACCTCGAATCTGACTTCTTTCTTGTTAAGATAATCTACTCCGCAAAGATCCTTAAGGTGATCCATACCCAGCAATGCGTCATCGTGAAGGTATTTGCAGATATTAAAAATCCTGTCTTTTTTCAAGATTACAGAAACCTGGTCCCTGAATTCCGCAACTTCTATAACCTGGTCAGGGAATTCCTGTTTTATCTTTTCTGCTATTTCAGCAGGCGGGACACCAAGTCTGGGGTTTATTCTTACTTCAACTATCGCCAAGGACTCCACCTCGCTGTTTCTTTTTTTATTTTTTCCTGAAGCAATATGATTGCTTCCAGCAGTGTTTCCGGCCGCGGCGGACACCCGGGTACATATACATCAACAGGGAGAAAGGTATCAACCCCCTGCACTGTACTGTAAGTATTGAATATCCCCCCGGAACATGCACAGCTCCCCATCGCTATGACATACCGCGGCTCAGGGATCTGGTCATATACCCTTCTAACAACAGGCGCCATCTTCTTCGTAACCGTACCCGCTACGATCATAGCATCAGCCTGGCGGGGCGAACCCCTGAATATGATGCCGAAACGGTCTAAATCATAGTGGGATGCTCCGACTGCCATCATTTCGATAGCACAGCACGCAAGCCCAAAGGTTACCGGCCATAAAGAAGATACGCGTGACCAGTTTATAACCTTGTCGAGAGCCGTGATAATAACGTTAGGGGGAAGCACCTTCGTATGTTCGTCTACGGTGATAAGTCCGGTTGCTGCTGTATCGATCATCTGTTTACCTCAATGAAGAAAATTCTGTTCATCAGAAAACATAGCCCTGTCAATCCCACTGAAAGGCCTCTTTATCCCAGGCATATATATAACCGACCAGGAGGATCGCGATAAAAATAACCATTTCGATAAAGGCATATATGCCGATCATGTCGAATACCACAGCCCAAGGGTAGATAAAAACAGCCTCGACATCGAATATGACAAAAAGCATTGCGATAATATAAAACCTTATAGAAAAACGGTATCGCGGCTCCCCTTTGGGATTGACGCCTGATTCATACGGCATGAGCTTTTCGAAATAAGGCTTCTTCATCCTGAAGATCGTGCCGAGCAATAAAGCTACGACACCGAAAATCAGACCGATAATAAGAAAGATAAGAACCGGTAAATAATTTGTTGGTATATAAGATCCAGGCATAAGCGGATATGTTATACTTAAAAATGTCATTACTTGTCAAGAAAAAAATACATATTCAAAAACTTCTTGATAAAAATCAAAGCCCTGTGTTAAAAATATTGCAAAATTTTCAACAAGTAACTACAAAACAGTCTGTTGAATGAGTGAATTACGTCAACATGAACCTGGTTCAGGGTGATGTAACCTATTGATTTTATGAGATGCTGTTTTCCCCCGGCGGATCTTCCGGGGCAGAAAATAAATTCAGCATGACAAATTATTGATGCGGGGACTTGTGCTAAAGCCTGAAAAAAATCGATCCGGTAGGAATGTGCAGAAAGCGATATCTGAAATTCTTAAAGCGTACGAAGGCGAAAAAGGCGCTGTAATCACCATCCTTCAAAAAGTACAGGAAAAGCTCGGTTACTTATCAAGGGAAGCAATTGCAGAAGTAGCCAGGTTTCTCAGAATGTCTGAAACCGAGATATTCGGTATCGCTTCTTTTTATGCCCAGTTTCGATTCACTCCGGTTGGAAAGCACTCTGTAAGGGTTTGCCTGGGTACGGCATGCCATGTGCGGGGCGGAGAGGAGATCATGAAAGCAGCTGAGAACAAACTGGGGATAGAAAGGGGAAATACCACAGGCGACCTGACATTCAGCCTTGAGCGGGTAGCCTGTTTCGGCTCCTGTGCCTTAAGCCCGGTGATGGTCGTTGACAAGGATGTTTACGGCAGGCTGACCACAAAAAAGGTAAGAGACATTCTATCGAAATATACCTCTTAGAAAGTATGGCTATGACTTTTGAGGAAATACAACACAGAGCTGTTACTGCATGGGAAAACTGGCAAAAGAGCAAGAAACCCCGTATCCTAGTTGGTACTGCTACGTGCGGGAGGGCTGCAGGCGCTCTTAATATCCTGGATGTCATCAATGAATCATTGCGGAAACTAAGGATCAAGGCTTCAGTTACAGAAGTAGGCTGTATCGGTCTGTGCTATGCTGAGCCAATGGTAGATATCATTAAGCCTGGGAAACCCCGAATCTCTTACAGTGGGCTCTCGCCTGAAATCATCCCCCAGCTTCTCGAAGACTATTTAATCAACGATAATCCCCGTCCTGACTTGGCACTGGGTTATTTCGGAGAAGACAAAGTCGACGGCATCCCTGCATTTTTTGATATGCCGGTGCTTAAACCCCAGGTACGTATAGTTTTACGCAATTGCGGTTCTATCGATCCGAAAGACATCAACCATTACATTGCCAATAGAGGATACAGCGGCTTGCGGAAGGCCCTTTCCATAAAACCCGAAGACATTATCGAGGAATTGAAAAAATCGGGACTTCGCGGCAGGGGGGGTGCAGGCTTCCCGACATGGATGAAATGGAATTTCTGCCGCAACGCGCCAGGGAAGCAAAAATATATCATATGCAACGCTGATGAGGGAGACCCAGGCGCTTTCATGAACAGGTCTTTGCTTGAAGGAGACCCCCATTCAGTTCTAGAGGGAATGGTTATCGGCGCTTACACCATTGGTGCCAATAAGGCTTATATTTATTGCCGGGCCGAGTACCCCCTGGCGTTGGAAAGATTAGGCATGGCCATACGCCAGATGGAGGAGTACGGCTTTCTCGGAAACAATATAATGGGCTCCGGTTTCGACCTGCACATAAAGATCAAAGAAGGAGCAGGGGCGTTCGTCTGCGGCGAAGAGACATCACTCATAGCTTCAATCGAGGGCAAGAGGGGAATGCCCCGTCCCCGCCCTCCCTTTCCTGCCATTGCCGGTTTGTGGGGGAAACCAACGAATATTAATAATGTAGAGACATGGGCAGACGTTGCTTTAATCATGCAAAGGGGCGGGGAATGGTACAGTCAATACGGAACTGAGAAAAGCAGGGGCACGAAGACGTTCGCTCTGGTCGGAAAGGTGGAACGAACCGGTCTTGTTGAAGTCCCGCTCGGTATAAAGCTGAGAGAGATTATCTATGGTGTAGGAGGAGGCATTCTGAAAGGAAGGAAATTCAAGGCAGTACAGACAGGAGGACCTTCCGGAGGCTGCCTGCCGGCAAGCCTTCTCGACTCTCCGGTTGATTATGAATCCCTGGCAGCAGCAGGCTCTATTATGGGCTCGGGCGGCATGATCGTCATGGACGAGGATACCTGCGTGGTTGACATGGCGCGCTATTTCCTTACTTTTACGCAGGCTGAATCCTGCGGAAAGTGTGTTCCCTGCCGTGTTGGGACAAGACAGATGTTAATGATACTGGAAAGGATCACAAGGGGCGAAGGAGAGCCGGGAGATATCGAACTTTTGCAAAGACTGGCCATGACAGTCAAGTCCGGTTCCCTGTGCGGACTGGGACAGACAGCACCAAATCCGGTCCTGACCACGATCCGATATTTCCGAAAAGAATATGAAGATCACATATACAGGAAGAAATGTCCTGCATTGGTCTGCAAGGAATTGGTTTCATTTTATATAGACCCGGAGAAATGCAGGGGATGCGGGATATGTTTCAAGAACTGTCCGGTTGAGGCAATCTCCGGTGGAAAAAAAATGGTCCATATCATTGACCAGAAGAAGTGCATAAAGTGCGGGACATGTTTCGCCGTTTGCCCGGAGCGCTTTTCTGCTGTCGTAAAGGTGTCAGGGAAAAAGATGAAGGTCCCGAAAAAACCTGTCCCTGTCGCAGGTGAAAAGATTTCAAGGAAACGCACATGAGCACAAGGACTGATAAGGAAACAAGATATATCACGCTTACAATCGATGACCGGCAGGTAACCGCGGAAAGCGGTGTCTCGGTTCTGGAGGCTTCAAACGCAGCAGGCATTTATATACCGACTCTCTGTAACCACCCGGCCTTGCCCTCTTACGGGGGGTGCCGGATGTGCCTTGTCGAGATCGAAAACATGCGGGGGTTCCCTCCGGCCTGCACTACGCCTGTGCAGGATAAAATGGTTATCAGAACGAATACACCGCAGCTCCAGGAACTAAGGCGTAATATCCTTGAGCTGCTCCTTACCGAGCACCCACATACCTGTCTTGTCTGTGAGAGAAAACAGCAGTGCCGTCCTTTCCACACCTGTATTAGAAAAGTCGCTGTCACCACCGGTTGCACAATGTGTGCACAAAACGGCATCTGCGAGCTCCAGCGAGTTGTTGAATATGTCGGGCTTAAAGAAGTGAGCCTCCCATACACCTATCGAAAACTGAGTGTGCTCAGGGACTCACCGTTTTTTGACCGGGATTATAATTTATGTATCCTGTGCGGACGGTGCGTAAGAGTCTGTCAGGACATCAGGGGTGCCGGGGCCATTACATTTACATACAGAGGACCCAAGGCACTCGTCGGGACAGCGTTCGATTACACGTTGCAGCAAGCCGGCTGTCAATTCTGTGGTGCCTGTGTTGATGTCTGCCCGACCGGTGCACTGGTTGAGCGGGCAGTTAAATGGACAGGCCTGCCTGATTCTATCGTAACCACAACCTGTCCGTACTGTGGTGTCGGCTGCCAGATCAGTCTGCATGTGAAACACGACAGGATCATCAATTCCTTACCGGTTATGCAGAGCATGCCAAATAAGGGCCAGTTGTGCGTGAAAGGGAGATTTGGCATTGCCGAGTTTGTTCACCACCCCGAGAGATTAACGACCCCCCTTATCAGGAGAGACGGCGAGTTAGTCAAAACAGGCTGGAACGAGGCGCTGGACCTTGTTGCCGAAAAATTAGGGGGGTTCAAAGGTGAACGGTTCGCGCTCATCTCTTCAGCTAAAATCACTAATGAAGAAAATTATCTTGCCCAGAAATTCGCACGCGCCGTTATGGGAAGTAATAATATAGATCACTCATCCCGCTCGTGCCATGCTCCTTCGATAACCGGGCTTGAAAAGGCCTTTGGCATAGGGGCAATGACTAATTCCATAGATGAAATAAGCGAGGCCGCCTGTATATTTGTCATAGGCAGCAATACGACTTCAGGACACCCGGTTCTCTCATTGGAGATAAAAGAGGCAGTCAATAAAGGCGCAAAACTCATCGTTGCAGACCCTAGGGAGGTTAAGGTCAGCCAGTGGGCGGACATATGGCTCCGGCACATGCCGGGTACTGATATCGCCCTTCTCATGGGCATGATGAGGATTATTACAGAGGAATCACTGGCAGACATGTCATTTGTCGAAGAAAGGTGCGAGCATTTCCATGAGTTCAGGGAATCGCTCAAGGACTTCACGCTGGATTTTGCAGAGAAAACCACCGGGGTCCGGAAGGATAAGATAAGAAAAGCAGCTCGCCTGTTTGCTACCCTGAAACCGGCAACTATCATCTATGGCATGGGGATAACTCAGCATAGCCACGGCACTGATAACGTCCTTGCACTCGCTAACCTTGCCATGCTTACCGGCAATATCGGGAAACCATTTACCGGCTTGAGTCCGCTCAGGGCCCAGAATAACAATCAGGGTGCGTGTGACATGGGAGCCCTGCCCGATGTTTACACGGGTTATCAGAGAGTCGATGCCCCTGAAATACAGAAAAAATTTGAAGCAGCGTGGGGAGTCCGGCTATCTTCAGCACCGGGTTTGACATTCCCTGAGATAATGAATTCTGTCCTAAACGGCGGGATAAAATCTCTATATCTCATTGGTGAGAATCCGGTCATCAGCCAGGCTGATGCCGGACGTGTTACAGAGGCGCTCAGGAAGCTGGAATTTCTCGTAGTGCAGGACATCTTCCTCACGGAGAGTGCAAAACTTGCGCATGTTGTCCTGCCCGCATGCAGCTTCGGGGAAAAGGACGGCACCTTTACGAATACAGAGCGCCGTATCCAGAGGGTTAGAAAAGCTATTGAGCCTGTCGGGAATTCACTGCCTGACTCCGGTATTCTCAGCGCAATAGCCAGGCGGATGGGGGCAAAAGGTTTTGATTTCAATCATCCTTCGGAGATCATGCAGGAAATAGCCGGGCTTACTCCAAGTTATCATGGTATTTCATATAACCTCCTGGAGAAGATATCTCCCCAGTGGCCTTGCACTGATGAGACGTGCGAAGGGACAACCATGCTCCACCGAGATTCTTTTGTCCGGGGTAAGGGAAGGTTTACTCCTCTCAGTTATAAGCTACCTGCCGAATTGCCGGATAAGACATATCCTTTCATATTGACGACCGGGAGCAGTCTTTATCATCACCAGACCGGTTCCATGACCCGGAAAGTATCAGGGCTCAATTTCCTGCATCCTGAAAGCGTCGTTGAAATAAACCCTGCGGACGCAAGAAAACTGAAAATAAAAGACGGTGACCCTGTCACGGTCATTTCCCGGCGCGGCCAGTTGAATACCAGGGCAAGGGTGACCGACGCCTGTTTAGCCGGTTTAGTCTATATGGATTTCCACTTTGCTGAAAGTGCGGCGAATATCCTCACAAACCCTGCTCTCGACCCATTATCGAAAACTCCTGAATATAAGATATGCGCTGTGAGAGTTGAGAAAGCACAGGGAGGTTGATTAATGTTTAAAGTCCTGGCAAGCGAACAGATAGTGCCCAATATCCAGATTCTTACCATAGAGGCGCCCGCAATAGCGGAAAAGGCCCTTCCCGGTCAGTTCGTCGTTGCTGTGGCAGACGAACACGGTGAACGGATTCCTCTTTCCCTGGCTGACTGGAACACCGGAGAAGGAACAGTCACACTTCTCGTCATGCAGGTAGGCACCTCCTCCAGGAAACTGGCTGCACTCAGGGCAGGCGATTCTATCGCGCATCTCGCAGGACCTCTCGGTATACCATCACATATAGAAAAATTCGGGACGGTAGTCTGCATAGGTGGCTGCTACGGCATAGGGGCAATCCTGCCCATTGCACGATCGCTGAAAGGCCATAACAACAAAGTGATAACTATCATAGAAGCCAGGAGTAATAATCTGCTCTACTGGCAGGACAGGTTAAAAAACGTAAGCGATAAACTAATTTTAACGGCCGGCGATACATCAGCAGGCTATAAAGGTTGGGCATATGACCCTCTGAAAGAAATGCTTGAGAAAAAGAAAAAAATCAGCCGGGTCTATGCGATCGGATGCACGTTTATGATGAAGCTCGTCAGTGACACAACAAAACCTTTTGGGATCAAAACCCTTGTTGCCCTTAATCCAATTATGGTCGACGCAACAGGGATGTGCGGCGTATGCAGGGTTTCCGTAGGGGGAAAGACAAAGTTTGCGTGTGTTGACGGGCCTGAATTCGACGGCCATGAGGTCGACTGGGATGTACTGGCTGCACGCAAGACAACATACCTGGAGGAAGAGGTAAGATCACTGCAAAGGTTTGAGTGCCAGCAGTGGTATGTTGATAAAGAAAAGTTGCTTGTGAACAGATAGGATGGAAGAAGAGAAAAAAATAAAGCCGCGGATAAAGATGAGGGAACAGGACCCTCTCGAAAGGGCCAGGAATTTTATGGAGGTTCCTTATGGGTATACCCCCGAAGAAGCTGTCAGAGAGGCTTCAAGGTGTTTGAGCTGCCTGAGACCCACCTGCAGGAAGGGCTGCCCCGTTGAGGTTGATATACCCTCATTCGTAAGATTAATTAAAGAGGGTAAATTCATAGAAGCCGCTTGGAAGATAAAAGAAAAGAATGCCCTGCCCGCTGTATGCGGAAGGGTCTGCCCTCAGGAAATCCAGTGTGAATCTCAATGCATCCTGGGCAAGAAAGGCGAGCCCGTCGCAATAGGGAACCTGGAAAGGTTCGCTGCTGATTACGAACGGCAATCAGGTAACATGACCGTTCCTGATAGGCATGGACCAACCGGGAAAAAGGTGGCGATAATAGGGGCAGGACCCGGCGGTCTGACATGTGCAGCTGACCTCATAAAATTAGGCCATGGGGTCACAATATTCGAGGCATTGCACAAACCCGGTGGCGTTCTAATCTACGGGATACCCGAGTTCAGGCTTCCAAAGGTAATTGTAGAAAAAGAGGTTGAATACATAAAGAGTCTCGGTGTTGAGCTTGTTCTCGATGCAGTCATAGGAAAACTCTATACTGTTGACGAACTACTTAACGGAAAGGGATATGACGCATGCTTTATCGTAACCGGCGCAGGGCTTCCCATTTTCCTGGGAATACCCGGTGAAGATCTCAACGGTATCTATTCTGCGAACGAATTTTTAACAAGGACGAACCTAATGAAAGCATACCTCTTCCCTGAATATGATACCCCTATCAAGAAAGGGAAAAAGGTTGCCGTCTTCGGCGGTGGCAACGTTGCGATGGATTCAGCACGGGTTGCCCTCCGGCTAGGGGCAGAAAAGGTCTATCTTATCTATAGGAGGTCAGAAGCCGAAATGCCGGCGCGGAAGGCTGAGGTCCACCATGCACATGAGGAGGGAATAGAATTCCTCTTCCTGACCTCTCCCATAAGATTCCTTGACGACGGCAAGGGAAATCTCTCAGGTGTCGAATGTCAAAAAATGGAACTCGGTGAACCCGACCAGTCAGGCAGGAGGAGACCGGTCCCTCTCAAAGACAGTGAGTTTCAGCTTGAAATCGATATAGCTATCCCTGCTTTAGGGACACGATCGAATCCGCTCTTATTAAGCACCATGCCTGACCTGAGACTCAGCAAAAGAGGGTATATCATGGCTGAAGAAGGCACAGGGATGACGTCCAAGGAAGGTGTCTTTGCCGGCGGAGATATTGTTACAGGCTCTGCAACGGTTATCCTCGCCATGGGAGCGGGTAAGAAGGCAGCCAGGGCGATCGATGAGTACCTTAAATGGAAATTCTGGGATACCCGGAGCATCGGGCAGTAAAAAGCCAGCCATTCTTAAGCTATAACTAATTTATTCCCATAACATCTAATCTCGGAGGTTAGAATGCATCACGTGATGACCAACAAAGGGATGATCATGGATCTGGATCAGGCTCTCAAGGCTCTCTGGAATTATAATATTATCTTCTTTGGAGAGGACCACGATTCCCGTGGTGCCCATGTAGGTGAACTCACCCTTCTTACCGAGCTAGCCGGGCGAGATGCAAACCTGGTGCTTGCCCTTGAAATGTTTGAGCGTGATGTCCAGGATACCCTGGACGCCTACTTAGAAGGAAAGGTATCTGAAGATAAATTCCTTGAACTGGCCCGTCCCTGGCCGAACTACCAGGAGGATTACCGGCCCCTTGTTGAATTTGCAAAGAATAGGGGAATCCAGGTTATTGCGGCCAACGTGCCTCGCAGGGCAGCCGCAGAGGTTGCGATGACTGGCACGATTTCGACTGAAGTAATGGGAAAAGACAGCGTATACCTGCCCCGGAATTTATACCTTGATTCAGAGGAATATTATGAGCGATTTGCTGCTCTGATGGAAAAGATGCCTCATTCGGCTCCAATGAAGGGTTTGGATACCGAGGCGCTTTACAAGGCTCAGGTTCTCAAGGACGCTGTGATGGCCGCCTCACTTGAACCTTTTATTGACCGGCGCATCCTCTTCTGCTGCGGCCGTTTCCATTCCGACTATCACCTCGGTATACCCTATCAACTTCAGAAAAACCATCCGGACCTCAAAATTGCCGTACTGGTTTGTGCAGAATCCATAAAAGACATGCCCATGAAGGGCCGTTCCCGGGTAGCTGACTTTATCTGGATCAATAAATAGGCACTTGAACCCATTAATATTATATAATCCATCGTTGCCTCCTGTACGACAAACAGTAGCGGTTTTGGGTTAAAGGCGGCCCGGACTTCTCCGGATTAAACGGGGGAATCCGGACAAACAGGGAGACCAGCTATTTTATTCCTTTTGGGAATCAATTATAGTAAGATATAGAAATAATAGACTCGTATTTTTTCAGAGGGTGGCTTTTATTCGGTATACCTATTCGCTATTAGAATCGGCCGCGTATTTTTCAGTAGACATTTTAAAGAAAGGAGGTCTGATATGAAAACAATCGCGGTACTGGTGGTATTTATGATGTTGATCGGCAGCTGCGCTTCTATACCCCAAGAACATAGGGGGGCAGCCACAGGGGCCGGCGTGGGAGCAGCAGCCGGGGCGACGGCAGGTGCGCTCCTGGGCTCCAAAGGAGCAAAAACAGAAATGGCAATAGTTGGAGGACTTTTGGGTGCGCTCGCAGGTGGAGCTATCGGTCACTATGCCTATGACAAGAAAAGGAGTGAAGAAGATACCTATGCCAAATACAATTATGAGCCTAAGAGCGGCACAATGGTCAGGATAGAGGAAGCCGGTGCGGTTCCAGCCACGGTAAGGCCGGGAGAGACTGTGGATTTGCAGATGACCTACGCACTGCTCGGTGCGGGGGGTGAGACAACAGTGACAGAGACGAGAGAAATCCTCTACGAAGGGGAACTGTTCGGAAAACCCCAGATAAACGTAAAAAGAAATGACGGGACATATTCATCAAAGGTTCCCATTACGCTGCCGGGCAATGCAAAACGGGGGAAATACAGTGTCGTTTTCTCGGCGCAGACAGCAAATGCGAGCGATTCCAGGGGAACGTCATTTTATGTTCAATAGCCTCAAGGTAATCGTTTGGTGCTTTATTTCTAAAAAGAACACTTGCTGAAAGCAGAGAGAAAAAAAGAGGGGAAATCCTGAGACCTGTGGCCCTGGGTGATGATGTAACGGTTCATCAACTGTCAAGGGAAGGCCGGGGAAATAATCCCCGGCCTTCATTTGGGTGCGCGTGTGGAGGGTCTTATTACTTTTTCTTCTTTGCAGGCTTCTTTGCTGCCTTTTTCTTTGTTGCTGCTTTTTTCTTTGTTGCCATTCTTTTTCACCCCCTTCCTGTCCGCATTCTGCCTTCAGCGGTCAATGCTGCACTTCCTGACTTCAAAGCTTCCCGATTAAATTTATCCTTTTGCCGTTCAGGATTTTCTTAAGACCAGCATCACCCCTCTTCTTCTTAATAAGGTATTCCTCTTCTCCCATCTCACTGCATTGAATCCGCTTGTTGAATCTCCTCTTGATCTCGCGCAGGTCCTTCGTCAACGGAAATTCTGCCCCTACGACAAAAAGCTTTACCTCGGCTTCATCGTCTCCCTCTGCATACCCTCCGTATATACATGCTGCCTTCGCTCCGGAAGTCCTCAGGACTGCCTTCAGGGCACCCGGCAATCCCAGCGACTTCGTAATAAGATTCTTTAGCTCTGCAAATAAAGGCGACTCTGTGTTCGCCTGGAAATATTTCAGATTCGCTACCTTCTCACTCGTAACGATTCCCATTTTTGCCAAATTATCCAACTCCCTCTTAACCCCGGAGGGGTTTTTCCTCAAGAGCTTCGCGATCTCACGTACATAAAAGTGCTCATCAGGACTGTTTAAAAGCAGCGATAGAACATCTGCCCTTATTGACGACGAAAATAAATGACTTAACATTACCCACCTCATTTTCTTTATACACGATAATTCATTATTTGTCAACAATAAAATTACTTTTTAGAACAATTGATGCTTTTTTTTGAACGATCTCTTTGTTTATACAATCGTTCTAATTTTGGAACTATTGTTCTCTTTTTGAGTGCTTCCGTTAAATAATCCATGGCATATCAATTTTGCCCGGGAGACGGATTATTTATTTTCACAATCTCCCATATATTCCGCTTCCTGACCCCACCATCAATGCCTTTCCTTCGTTACCCCGGTATCTTCCAGCATATCCGGGCGTCCACTTCCGGTGTTTCGTATGAAAATTGTACAATGAGTATATGATCGTTCTCGACAACGTCGGTAAATCCTTCCGGGGCAAATGGGCTGTAAAAGGCCTCGGCTTCACTGTTCATAAAGGTGAGCTTTTTGGCCTCCTCGGTCCAAACGCTGCCGGAAAGACAACGACAATAAAGATGATGACCGGCCTCTTGAAGCCAACCGAGGGGAAAATAACCATTCATGGATATGATATGGTCAGGGAACCCCGGAAGGCGAAAGCTGTTTTCGGTTATGTACCTGACAAGCCGTTTCTTTATGAAAAACTCAAGGGCCGTGAATTCCTCTTTTTTGTTGCATCTCTCTACGGTGTCAGCAAGTCCAAGGCTCTGACGAGGGTCGAAGACCTCCTTGTTCAATTCGGGATCAAGGATATCGGGGAAGAACTAATAGAAAGCTATTCCCAGGGTATGAGGCAGCGGCTCCTTTTCTTATCCGCCCTGATCCATAACCCGGCGGTCCTTTTTATTGATGAGCCCTTTGTAGGTCTTGATCCCTACGGGGTCACAATGCTGAAGGAGAAACTGCTGAGGATGAGTTCGGAAGGCGTCACGATCTTTTTGGCAACACACAGTCTCCATATTGCTGAAGAACTCTGCGGCCGGGTCGGTTTGATCAGAAGAGGCCGCCTGCTAAATATAAAAACAAGGGAGAAAATATTTTCGGAAGGCGGCCTTCTGAAGGTATTCTTAAACAGCACCTCATGAACACGACATTTTTATTGCTGAGCCCAAAGATCAGGTCATTCAGAAACGCCCTTACCTTTAAATCCTTCTTGAAAAAGCTTCCCTTCCTCTGCATCGGGCTTGCTTTCTGGGTTTTATTCTATGCAGGCTCTTTCGAGGTCTTGACATTCATCCGGTCGATAGAATTTATCGGGGAAGAACTCTCAAGGAAACTCCTCTCGCTGACCTTCTTCAGCCTCAGTATCTTTCTTGTACTCAGCAACACGATAACAGCCCTTGCTGCTTTTTACATGTCCAATGATTTATCTTTTCTCATGTCAAAACCTGTATATATACGTGAGATCCTGAACTTGAAGACGGTCGAGACATTTACTACTTCATCCTGGATGGTCATCTCGTTCTTACCCCCCCTGTTCATCGCATATGGGACGAGCTATAACGCACCGTATCATTTTTATACGATACTTCTCATAACATTTATACCCTTTCTCCTGATATCTTGCGGTATCGGGGTTACATTGGCACACCTCTTAACATGTGTTTTCCCGGCTAGGAAGGCCCGCTTCGTCCTTCTCGTCATCGGTCTTTGCCTTTTTTTATTCGTATATATCCTCTTCCGGTCACAATGGTCTATCAGCCCTGACAGTCCTGAGAGGCTGCTTGAAGCTTTCTTTGCGATCCGGTCTGACTCTCCTCTGATTCCGAGTTTTTGGATGTCAGAGTCTGTTTTTCCTCTGCTCTCAGGGAAGTCGCCGGATATGCTGTACCCAATATTACTTTTCAGTACAGCTGCGTTCACTCTCATGATATCAGGAGGAACGGGGGGCATGCTCTTTACCGGTAATCTCGAACTGCTCCAGCCTTCTACCAGGCAAGGGCCTCCTGCTGTCAAGAATTACTATCCCGCACGCATGCTGAACATCCTGTGGAAAGATCTAAAGATTTTTTCCAGGGATGCCGGCCAGTGGTCGCAGCTCCTGATCGTAAGCGCATTGATTCTCATCTACATTTATAATTTCAGGGTCATTCCCGTCAAAGCACTCTCGGAAATTTTCCCGTATATCAGGGAAATCATGGTACTTATCAATATGCTCCTGGCAGGACTTGTCCTTTCAGCAGTCTCTGCCAGGTTTGTCTATTCATCGATAAGTCTTGAAGGGATGGCATTCTGGATCATCAAGGCATCACCCATGCCGGTGCAAAAAATACTCTTATCAAAATTCCTGTTTGGCTTCATTCCCGTGACACTCATACTTACGGCAGTAGTCACGGCAACAAGTATCGCCATAGGTGCGGACGGCATATTACTTTTTCTTTCCGTAGTAACCACCCTCATCCTCTGCACCTCGGTCTGCGGTCTTGGCACCGGGTTGGGGGCTATCCTTCCTCAATTCCGGCACGAAAATGTAGCTTCCATTTCAATGAGTCCTGGCGGTATTCTATTCATGCTCATTGCCTTCTTGGTCGTGCTTCTTACGGTCTTGCTTGAGGCTCTATCTTTCTACCTCTATAAAACCGGCGCCCTCTCCGGTTTCTTATTACCCTGGATGGAAAAAGCACAGGTCCTTCTGGCAGGCATCACCATTATCGTTCTCAACTCCCTCACCTTCTATATCCCTATGAAGCTGGGCGCGAAGCGCCTTGAAGGAGACTTCCGAGCTTAATCCGCATCATTCTATGTTTTAGGGAGGAATATTGTATTTGAGCGGTTTTAAATTCTTCCGCAGAAAGAATTTTCCTAGGACCCTGTAGAGTACGTCTTACTACCCCAAGGGTAGAATGAGCGAAAATATTATATCCCTCCCCATCTTACACATAAGTTTATAACTTTATGACTAGAGTTGGTTAGGTAATTCCAAGCGCCTTTTTCATTGACTCTTCATCGTGCCCCAGAATAACTTCTTCGATTATCAGCGTAGGAAACGTCAGTGCCGGATTATATCTTTTGATCTCCTTTGATGTAACCCACTGCTCACCGCTGTCAAGGAGGTCTACTTCTATTTGTTCAAATGCTATACCGTGTTCCTCAAGAAATTTTTTTACTCCTTTGCATATGGCACATGTAGAAAGCGAGTAAAGCCTGACCCTTTTCTGCCCCTCCATACCAATGCCTCCTTTTTTCTTTATTAATGATAAATATCGTCGTATATAATACTATACAATTAACCACTGCATCCTCACACGGGAATGCGGTTATAGGAGGCCAGGTTGTGGATCCTCTCGGCAAAAGGGAACTCCTTGATTTTTATACAAGGCATCTGAAAGATTTCGGTGACAGACCGCAGGCTGTCAGATGGACCCCGGACGGTCAGATCAGGAGATATAAAAAATTACTAAGCATAGCGGGTAATTTTTCCGGCAAAAGCGTCCTGGACTTTGGATGCGGTAAAGGAGATTTCTATGGCTTTATGAGAGAACAAGGCTTTTCTCCCCGCTATTGTGGAATCGATATAAACAAGAATTTAATCGAGCTTGCAAAAAGCAAATATCCCGGGGCTGATTTTATCGCCATGGATATCGACGAAACAGACTTCAACCAGTATTTTGATATCATTTTTATTTGTGGAGTATTTAATCTTCGAATCGCAGGGATTGAAGAATCGATGAAAAACATCCTCAGGAAGCTCTTCGGGTTCTGCAATGAGGCTCTTCATCTGAATCTCCTTACGTCCCATGTACCCAAAAAGAGCGTCGAGCTATTTTATGTGAAGCCTGAAGAGATACTCAGCTTTGCAATTACGGAACTTTCCGGGTCTGTCGCTTTAATGCATGAAAAAGAAGATATCTTCCTGTCTGTTTACAGATCATAGGGTATCTTGTATCTTATTCACCTGGGACTGCATCCCCAGCTGAAAATCCGGTTTCAAGTGAACCGGACTGGTCTTCTGCTTGATATATTCTTCAAGGAAAAATAGGGTGGTCAGCTCTCTCCCTGAGGTCTCCTGCAATTGAACGAGTATTTCATACGGTATGTTTTTACGGAGCCTCGGGCAAAGAAAATTAACGCAGATGACGTGTCGGGCTCTGAGTATGCACCCCTCACGCGAAAGGAAGTAGCATGAGTCAGGATCCTGAGCTTGAACAGGGAGTGACCTGCCGAGCAAAAGGTTAACCAGTAAGAGTATGCTGTTATATTTATACCCCGTACGTTTTCCACAGCATGTTCCTTCCCCGTTTACTGCGCAGTCGGCACATTCCCGCGCAATGCCACCCGCAACAAGCGCATTTTGTGTAGCTTCAATATTCCGGTCTAACTGGAGCAGAAGTATCCGGAGCTTTTCGTCACGGAGTAATGAGTGACCAAAAGTCCTGTAGAGATGGCAGGCTAAAATAACTTCATGCGCAACTGGATTCGTATCAATCACCTCTATTATTGCCGTCTGCTCCACTCTCACACTTTTTTCGTTCTGTCAAAATCGTCCATCCTGTCAGCCAGGCTCCTCCAGTTGCACGTCTGTATAAGCTTTACTAGGGTGTGAACAGCCTTGTTCCGGATGACTTTCCATCTCTCTGATTCATCTTTCACTCCGTAGAAGGGGAGCATGATGAAAAAGGCACGATCCACATAGTTCTTCACTGGTGCGAGCACGTCTTTACGTCTTGTATAATAGGGGTCTTCGTGCTCAGCACAGGGCTCACCAAAAACAATAAACTGCCGGCACGATATGGGTCGAACTGGATGCACCAGACAAGACCCTTTCAACAGAAATGGACACGGATCATTTCCCCTATGTGCACGAAGCTGATCCTTGAGCAATTCGCGTTCAACCCCTTTTATCTTCTCGATGGCATACCATGAGATACCGACAAGCTCCAGTGGATAAACCGGGATGGTCTGATGGGTTCTGCAACAGCTAGAACACCCTTTCCCGCAGGCTATTTTCCTTTTTTTCTTCTCCTCTTTATGAATGGCCTCTGCAATGCCCTTGTCAACGATATAGTAGGCTTCTATAAGGGGTGGAAGCCAGTCATGGATTTTTATATCGTCCGGGAAAGAAAGCCTTGATGGCCTTACATAACTGTTGTTCGCTTTTTTCCTGTCAGCCATATCTTATACAGCAAAGTCTGTCTGTGAGAGTACAGATACAAGTGTTGATACAGTAAAAGAAGAGCCATCCTATTGTTCATCAAGCCACTTCTTCAGCATCCCCATGTCCTTTTCGCTCAAATTGAGGTTTTGAGAAGTTCTGTCTCCTTCGATCTGTGCCATGACCTTGGTCAGTTGTGTCCTGATTATTCCGTAACTATCTGCAAAATTCTTAAGATTTTGTTCCATAAATGGCATTACTGCCAACATGTCCTTTGATGCTTCTTCTTTCATACCTATTCGTGCGTATGCTACTGAGCGCGAAAACTGTGCGATTGCATAGTCTCGTTTCAGTTCCAGGGCCTTTGTGAGGTCCGAGACAGCCTTTTCAAATTCTTCCCTCATCATGTGGACAATTCCCCGGAAATAATACGGCCTGGCACTCTGACTATTCGCATCGATAGCCAGGGTAAAATCATGTATGGCATTGTCAGTCTCTTCCAGCTTGAGGTTTGCAGCACCGCGGCTTAAATATGCTATATACAGGTCGGCTCCTGCCTCAATCGCTTTTGTGAACATGGCAATGCTGTCTTTATGATTTCCATTGACAAACAGCAATTGCGCTTCTTTCATTAATTCCATTGGGTCCATAGCTCCCTCCTTACCGAAATGCTTATCTTAAAAAACGCCCTTCAGTGTCTGAATGCCCTCTGGCCCGTGAAGACCATGGTTACCTTCGGCCGGGCTTCATTACATGCAATAATAGATTCAAAATCCCTTTCAGAACCTCCTGGGTGTACGATTGCTGAGATACCTTGCCTTATTCCGACATCAACACCGTCCCTGAAAGGAAAGAATGCATCAGATATCATGACAGAACCTTTCAGGCCACCCTTTCTCTTTCTGGTCTCCCTGTCTATGTCACGGAGTGCATCCTTATCCCGCTCACCTTTCTTGATATCGAACTCGAACGTCTTATACGGCACCCCGTATCTTTGAAAACATAGCGCATCAGCGTATTTCTGATATGCCTTGAAGACCGCTATCTCGGCAACGCCTACTCTGTCCTGCTCACCCGTCCCGATGCCGACCGTAACCCCATCTTTGACATATATCACTGAATTCGATGTAATGCCCTGCTCTACACTCCAACCGAAAAGCATGTCATCGTATTCCCTTTCCGTTGGTTGTCTCTTTATAACGTATTCCTTACCCTGATGCATTGCCTTTGCCGGCAAGAAGTCGTCCTTTGATTTAATTCTGTTCAGCGGAGACTGCTGGACAACAAGACCTCCGTCGATTAACGATTTAAAGTCTACAAAGCGGAGGTCCTGATATTTCTCCATCTCATATATTTTGCTGACCCGGATAATCCTCAGGTTCTTTCTCCTGGCCAAGATATCAACTGTCCCGTCCTCGAATTCAGGCGCAGCAACCACCTCCAGATAATTATTGCTCACCATCTCTGAAGTCGCTCTATCCATCGCCCTGTTTAGAACAAGGCATCCACCAAATGCTGCTATCCTGTCAGCCATGTTAGCCTTGTCGTAGGCTTCGGCTATGGTCTCTCCATATGCGGCACCGCATGGATTGTTATGTTTCAGGATTACAGCAGCAGGTCTCTTCGTCAAATATTTCATAATATTGAGACCATTATCAAGGTCTGTCAGGTTCGTCTTGCCGGGATGTTTTCCCGCCTGTAACATATCCTCTTCAGTAATTCTGCTGACGAGGCCGTTGCCCGGCTGGATAAACCGGCAATCTCCGAGGATAAGATTGCCATTGACTAATTCATAAAGGGCAGCCTCCTGGCCCGGGTTTTCTCCATACCGTAGACCTTTTTCGATAAAGTCGCCTGACACCTCATCACGTATCTTCCATGTCCTTTTTTTGTATACCAATGTCTGGTTTCCGAATCTGACGACCAAGTCCTCAGGGAAATGGTCATCCATAATAGTTCGGTAGGCCCTCTTTATATCAGACATGCATGCACCCCCTCCCTCTGTCATCCTTGTGAGATCATACCCATTGCTTAAGGCCTGGCCTGTAAAACTTATCAGGATTTCTTTTTCAGTTTGAATGTCTCCTCGATCATCAAAAGATACTTAACATAGTTAATCGCAAACTTCATGAGAGCGATTTCATCGTGCTTTATCCTCTCGATCTCTGTATCCTCGATATCGAATACATCCAGAAACTTGCTCTCAAACACAAACCTCTTGAATCTGTCCAGATCATAAAAGGCCGTGTAAATCTGCGCCTGCTTGTTTGAGTCAAGGCCATGACCGGGAAGATTTTGACGCAACTGGATTTCCTTCCACTCCCTGTTCATCTCATCATAAATGTCAACTTCCTGATCTCTTCTCCAGGACTCTATTGTCCACTCTGCGTCTTCCTGGTATCCAAAACAATGGGGTTCCCTGATGAAAAAATAGAACTCTTCATGTTCAGTCCCTTTTTCTTTTTCCTTTCGCAGCGATGCCTGCCCAACCGGGTAGTAGCGGCAGTTTGCAGGCCTGTCAGTGTATATGATGCATCCCTCAGGTGTCACAAAGGGACATCTTTTTGTGGGATCATCCATCATCTTGAGCATCGCAAACGGGTGTGAAGTCTTTTTATCTACCTCCATGTAGGTATATTTCTCAAGAAATTCTTCAGATGTGATACCCAGTCTGTTTTTCATCCTCAGAATATCATAAGGTGTCAAGAGTATATCTATTTTGCTACAGCATTGCGTGAAACACTTGACCCCCTTATGGCACTTGAATTTGAATTTTGTATCCTTGGAGTATTTAGTCGGTTCCACGTCTTTCATGCTTGGTATTGGCATTTCTGTTCAGTCCTTTCTAACGTATTTCTCTAGCTCTTAACGAGCAAAGTCATCATCACTCCTTCATTGTTATAATATAAGGTTTTTATAATGTTCGTCTTTTCTTCGCAGATCACTTTCCTCCGGAGAGGGCGTGTTTTACCAGGGCAGTAACGTACTACTTTTTTCCTGCTTTCATAGTATGTCCTATTTCATTGAGAAAAAGAAAGGTATAAAACTCCCTCCCCATCCTCCCCTTATAGGGAAGGCAAAGGTAGAGCTTTGAAAATGGATAACACCCTACTAAAAAAAGCCGGAAGAATCAAAAGACTTTGAAAGCGACTTTGCCGGTTCAACAATCAATCATTTCCCGGGTCAAAACAATGCTTAGATAAAAAAAAGGCCGGCAGACATATCTGCCGGCCTTTTGGATTCTATAAACTTAGATTAAAGGAACGATCAACAGTGCAACAATGTTGATAACCTTGATCATCGGGTTGATTGCCGGTCCGGCCGTATCCTTATATGGGTCACCAACCGTGTCACCTGTTACAGAAGCTTTGTGTCCGTCGCTACCCTTCCTGTGTACAACACCCTTGGAGTCGGTAACGCCATCTTCAAAGGATTTCTTCGCATTGTCCCATGCGCCTCCGCCGCTTGTCATTGCAATGGCCTGGAACAGTCCTGTGACGATACTGCCGATAAGGACTCCTCCCAGTGCCTCCCTGCCTAAAAGTAACCCGACAATTAACGGGGTAACAACGGGAATAAGCGCAGGGAGCATCATTTGCCTGATAGCGCCTTTTGTCACGATATCAACGCAGGTACCATATTCAGGCTTGCCGGTTCCTTCCATAATGCCGGGGATTGTCCTGAACTGCCTCCTGACCTCTTCAACGACACCACCGGCAGCCTTACCGACTGCCTCCATTAGGAGAGACCCGAAATAATATGGGAGCAAACCGCCAATAAAGAGCCCCACGAGAACCAGCGGGTTTGAAAGCTCAAATGAAAGCGCTTCACCGAATGACCGTGAATACTCTGCAAACAGGACCAATGCTGCAAGACCTGCTGAACCGATAGCATAACCTTTTGTAACCGCCTTTGTCGTGTTACCGACGGCATCGAGCGGGTCTGTGATGCCACGTATCTCATCGGGCAGTTCTGCCATCTCTGCTATTCCACCCGCATTGTCAGTGATCGGACCGTATGAGTCAATTGCCACGACAATACCGGTCATGGAGAGCATCGAGACTGCCGAAAGACCGATTGCAAAAAGTCCTGCAACTGCCTGTTCAGGAGTAAGCCCTGTAAATCCTCCAGCCCCTATGTAAAACGCCCAGATAATCGCACCGCAAATGACGATAACAGGGGCACCTGTCGACTTCATGCTGACGGCAAGACCAGAAATAACATTCGTTCCATGGCCTGTAAGGCTTGCTTGCGCTATATGTTTTACCGGAGAAAACTTGGTAGATGTGAAATACTCTGTGATCATAACGATGAGGCCGGTCAGTAAAAGACCGATCACAGCTGTTGTAAAGACCCCCAATTGTGTGAAAGCAGGGTAAACACCCTCGAGGTTGAGGAACCATCCGGCTACAAAATAAAAAGCTATTGCGGCCAGGATGCCCGATACTGCCAATCCCTTGTAGAGTGCTCCCATGATATACTGGCTTTTACCCAGTCGTACAAAATAAGTCCCTATGACAGAAGCCACGATCGAAATGCCACCGATGAGAAGCGGGAATTCAACCCACGGGCTTTCCGGTCCGAAAGCTGTCTTTGCAAGGAGCATTGCAGCAACGAGAGTAACCGTGTAAGTCTCATAAAGGTCAGCTGCCATTCCTGCACAGTCACCGACATTATCACCAACATTATCTGCGATAACTGCAGGGTTCCTCGGGTCATCCTCAGGAATACCTGCCTCGACCTTACCGACAAGGTCCGCACCAACGTCAGCGGCCTTAGTGTAAATACCGCCTGCGATACGGGCAAAGACGCTCATGAGAGAGCAGCCGAATCCAAGGCCGACAAGTGCATGGAAGGCTTCTTCACCCACTGCTGACTTTGCGATATAGTAATACCCGGATATTCCTAGAATCCCCAATCCCACAACCATGATGCCGGTAACAGAACCACCTTTGAATGCAACTGTCAGCGCTGAACTGAGCCCTTTAAATGCAGCCTGTGCTGTACGGACATTAGACCTGACGGTGACCATCATGCCTATATATCCGGCAAGTGCTGATCCTACTGCTCCGATGACGAAACCAATCGCTACCCACGCACCCAGGAAAAACAGTAAGATAGTTAATACTACGCCTACAATCGCAACTGTCCTGTATTCACGACTAAGAAACGCAGTTGCTCCTTCCTTTACAGCGCCCGAGATAGCTTGCATGCGTTCACTCCCGGGATCCTGCTTGACTACCCATGCTGCGGTTATGAGCGCGTAGGCAACGCCAAAAACACCACAGACTAAAGCAAATAAAATAATTGTACTCATCCACTTCCCTCCTTGATTAAGAATAACCGCATTAGACCTACTAATTAAGAGTTATCCTCAGTTAAAAGTGCAGGAAGAAAACTTCCGGGACTTTCAACTGTTACCTTTGACTATTCCTAATTTTCCCCTTTCACCCCCTTCTTCACAAAGATTGCCTTATACTTTAGGCTATTTCTCGCTCTCTGTATACTTGTCGAAAGTCATTGCTACCGCCCTGTAGATCATGTGTGCCATCTTTGAATATGGGGCATACGCAAAAAGGAAAAAGACAGCGACAAGGTGAATAAAATATGTGGGAAATGCAGCGATTGGGATATCAGCTATCCTCAAAAGCTCAGCTAAAATACCTGATGCAGCAATTATATATATAACCGATATTAGAAGCCAGTCGTAATAACCGCCCTGGCCGGCCTTATCCTTATTCTGCAACCTGTATCGTACAACAAGGTTGATGCCAAAAATAAGTCCTATCGCACTTGCGTTTCCTATCCATTTGACCGGGTCTGTCAGCGGATAAGGTGAGTGACCAAGCATCCAGCTGTACGGTTGCAAGCCAAGCAACTTCATGAGAGGCGGCCCGTATAAATAAATGACTGCCCATGCTGTAGTTATTGCTAGTCCTATAAAACTGTAAAAAACCAGAAAGTGCGATACTTTCCGCATTTTTGTCAATTCGCATTTTTCAAAACGGGTATGTGACAGTATGTCCTTGATCGTATCAATCAGAGCGCTGGTAATACTCCTGCTGGGAACTTTCCCTTCCGAGGCTGCTGCGCGTAGCATATCTTTCCAGTACCTGTAGACCCCTACAGCCAACACGGCGACGGCGAAAAAAAACGCCGACAGATAAACAACGTCAATGAATATTGAGGGTATATAAATAGAGTAAGCAAGCTGACCGTGTTCATTTCGAGGAACAGTTAGGGGATTAAGATGTCCAAGCGCTGCAAGGATACCAAGGAGGATTACCACCGGAATTGCTACAAGGAGACCAAGACCACCGGGCTTTCCGACAATCTTCCCCAAAGATTTTGGTGGTGAATAATGCTCGATAGACATTTTTCTTACAGCACCGAGGACCTCACCGGGCTTTGCTCCCCGGGGACACTGGGCAGTGCAGTCGCTGCACTGGTGGCATAACCAGATATCAGGATTGGGAAAAAGCTTATCTTTCAACCCCCACTGCGCATAGATCATCTCTTTTCTCGGGAACGGTTTATTTTCAGGGGCTAAATTACAGACAACGGAGCATGTCGCACACTGATAACATTTCTTTAATGATTCACCGCCGCTCTGGATTATTTCATTGACAAATTGCAAATCAGGGGTAACAACCGCTCCTTCAAATGGTGGCTGTTCCGGCGCCTTGGGCTCTTCCTGGGCCTTCGGTGTTTCTTTCGTCTCTTCTGCCATATTTAACCCTCCAATACTCTTTTAAAATTCCTTGAATGGATTATGTCCTATCTCTTTCACCTTCTCTGCAAATTCATTGATCATGGTCGGAATTTTGTGGTATTCATCAATTGCAACCTGCAACATTAGGATACGCTCTGCCTCAAGCTGTAATTTGTCTAGTGTTTCACCGACCTTGCTGAATCTGTAATTGGCAAGTTCACTTCCTTTCACGAAGTGACACTGATAATTCTCGCCAAACTTACACCCCAGGAGGAGAAAGCCATCAATTCCTTTCGAAAAGGCATCGGCGATCCACACGAGACTCATTCCGCCAAGGCATCTAAGAGGTATGAACCGGACACAAGGGTCAATTTTTTGCCGGTTCAGGGCCGCCGTGTCAAGAGCAGGATATGCATCGTTTTCACATACCAGTGCTACTATCTTGAACTCCTCCTCATCAATATCAATAGACTTTATCATGGAACCGATTATGTCTATGCTGTAATCTTTAAAAGATACTATCCTTTCAGGGCATGCACCCATGCAAGTCCCGCATCTCCTGCACCTGTTGACATTATAAATAGGAATGCCTTTTTCATCTTCGTCTATCGCACCAAAAGGACATTCTTCAGTACATCTCTTGCATGCTGTGCAGCGTATGAGCTGTGGGTCGGGGTACGTCAAATCCCATGCCCTTGGATGTACTGACTGTCCCTTTGCAACATGGTCCATGCATTGTATTGCCTTGAATGCAGCACCTGCTGCATCTTCCTGCGCCTCTGTCATGTTCATGGGTTGCCTAACACAGCCGGCTGCGTATATACCAGTCCTTCTCGTCTCGTACTGGAAGCATATGAAATTCGAATCAGCAAAACCATAGGCATTCTCAAGGGACGGGATTTCAGGCCCCTGCCTATATGAAAGGTTCAGAATATTCTCTGGTTTAGGTGTCGATTCGAGATATGTCTTTTTTGCTTCGTCACCCTTTGCGGATGCCGCAATAAAGTTGTCAAAATACTCCTGAGGGGCTCTTGTTGTCGGGACCATTCCGGTAGCGAGAACGACAAGGTCAGCTTCCACCTTGACCTTTTCACCGAGGAGGCTGTTTTCCACCTCGATAAAGAGGTTCCCGTTGCCTGCCTCCGAAACTCCATGGACATCCCCCTTGGTAAGCATTATTCCCGGATCATTTTGTGCCGCTTGATAAAACGCCTCAAGTCTTCCTGGTGTCCTGATATCTTTATAAAAGATCATCGCAGTTGCATCGCGGCTCTGGGTAACATACCTTGCCTGTTTTAACGATGTTGCGCAGCACATTGCAGAACAATACGGGAGATGGTCTGGATCCCTGCTTCCCGCACACTGTATGAATGCCACCTTGGTAGCCTTGTCTCCATCAGAAGGCCTTGAGATCTGGCCGTTTTTTGCAATCTGCTCTAATTCAATATTTGTCACGACGTTCTTGTATTTTCCATAACCCAGGTGTCCGAGTTTTGTTGCATCATATGGTACCCAGCCCGTAGCCATGACAATTGCACCGATCTTTTCTTTTTGTGTCCCTGAAGCTCCCGAGATTGTTACATCAAACAGCCCGGGCTGCCCTTCGGTCTTTTCCACCTTGGAAGATTTGAAAACCTTTATGTTAGGGTTGGATTCAACCTGCTGGATCACCTTTTCGATTTCAGTATCAACGATTACCGGCTCCTTGAAATCCCTCGCCGGTATCTTTTTATATAACTTATTTGCAAACCCGCCTAGCTGAGCCTCCTTTTCAACCAGTACAACCTGGTATCCTGCATTGGCTGCATCGAGAGCAGCGGTCATTCCCGTGATGCCACCGCCGATGACTAAAATGGTACTGCTAAGATTTTCCAGTATGGCAGGTACGGGCAGCTCTCCTCTTTGTGCCTGAGCAACAGCCATATTAACGTAATCCTCTGCTGCGAGTTGTGCTTCGTCGCTTTTTGGCTCCTGCATCCATGCCACAAATTCCCTGATGTTAGCCCGCGTAACTACTGCTCCGGGAAAATCAAACTCCTCGTACTTCACACGCGGGGAACACGCAGCAATAACAATGGAGTTGATCCCGTTCTGTCTCATATCGTTCTTTATCAGCTGGAGTCCTTCAGGGCTGCAGAGAATCCCGTGTGTCTTGATATTCTCTTCCGGGACAGCGCTTGATTTTGCAGCCTTGGCAAGCTTCTCTATGTCGATAGAATCTTCAATCCCGCAACCTTTGCAGATATAGACACCTATTTTTTTCTCTATTTTTTTCTCTTCAGCCATTCCATTACCTCCTATTCACACTCTGGATGCATTTTATAGCAACCCCTGTAGCATCCTGAACTGACCTTGCAACATCAGCAGGGCTTTTGAGCGTTCCCAAAGCATATATACCCTTCTTTAATGTGCCGTCATCCACAAGCCCGTCAGGAGTATAAGACACATCAATCCCGGGTTTCGAAGTCTTCGTTGAAACTTCCATCCCGGTTGCAAGTACTACCATATCAAATTTTTCCTTTACCTTTTTCCCCTTATAGATATCCTCAACCTCAACGATAACATCCTTGGTCCCGGCTTCTTCCGTTATGCCGGCGACCTTGCCTTTCGTAAAAGTCACATTCGGGTCATCCTTTATCTTCCAGTAAAACCTGTTCTCGTATAGGCCGGGGGTTCTTATATCAATATAATAAATCTGGATCTTTGAATCAGGGTATTGTTCCCTTAAATACATTGCCTGCTTTAAAGTTGCAAGGCAGCATATATAGGAGCAATACGGGAGATGGTTTTCATCCCTTGAACCCGCACACTGGACAAAGGCTATCTTCTTTACCTCTTTCCCGTCAGAGGGCCTGACGATGCTCCCCTTTGTCGGCCCGTCTGGCGCTGCTAACCGTTCCATCATCATATTTGTTATGACATTCTGAATCTTGCCGGAACCGAGTAGATCAAGCTTTCTTATATCATAGGGATTCCATCCGGTTGCCAAGACAATAGCTCCGACATTTATATTGACAGTCTCCGGTTTCATTTCGAGATCGACTGCATTGTAGATGCAGGCTTCAAGGCATGGCTTGGCACAATCTTTTGGACATGCCTTCCTGTCAATCACATACTGAAACGGGAATGCCTGTTCACAGGGAAGATAGGCCGCTTTTGTCTTATCCATCCCGAAATTGAAATCGTTATCCCTGTAGGTTGGGCATGCCTTGGCACAGGCATCACATGCAACGCACTTGTCGTTGACATAACGGGGGTTTACCTTTATCGTAACATCAAAATTTCCTTCTTCCCCCTTGATAGATTCAACCTCGGCAAGTGTATAAAATGTGATACGCGGGTTATTTTTGATTCTCTTGAACTGGATTTCAAGGCCACAGTTAGGAGGACAGAGTTTCCAGAAATATTTATTGATTTGTGTAACCCGTCCGCCAAGGTATGGGTTCTTCTCAACAATATAAGCCTCAAGGCCAGCCTCAGCAGTCTCGACTGCAGCTGTAAGCCCGCTCATGCCACCTCCGATTATCAGTACTTTCTTGTTTTCTGCCATCTTAACCCTCCTTTAAGGCAGTATGTCATAAAGAGATATTTATACTGCCATGTATAACCATCTCTTTACAGCATACATCATAACATGCATCCATAAATGGGGCTTATTATAGAGCATAACAGAATAGAAATCAACATAAAAAAATGGGGAGGGCTATGCCCTCCCCGACAGCCGGTATTTTATTGGAACATCTGGACGTATGGTACCTTCTTGAACTCCCAGGTATTGTTCTCTGCATTGTATACAGAGTTTGTAAAGCATTTCCAGTTCTCGTCGTCAATCTTGTTGAAGTCGCCTCTGTAGTAGTAACCGGGATACCTGGACTCTTCCCTGAAGAGGATGTGGCGTGCGTGTGCCTCAACTGACAGAATTCTGTGGTAGTTTTCATAGCATCTCAGGAGTTCATGGAGATCCTTTGCTGCCATCCTGTTGCAGTCCTCTTTGAGCAGCTCGAGCTTCTGGAGACCAGCTTCGAGCATGGTCCTTGATGTCATATACCATGTCGCAACACCGCCGAAATACTCATCGGCTATCTTCATCAGCCTTGCCTGGAGAGCCTTTGGCCCGATGTAATTCGGGTTGATATCGGGGTCGGTTGTGTAGGTCTTATATTTTTCGTAAACCTCAAACGGCAGATAAAGTTCAGCTGCGATTTCATCGAGGGTCAATTTGGGTGACGGCTTATAGTCTGCATTGTCCAGGATGTATGCGATTGCAGCCTTTGCAGCCATTCTGCCCTCTGCATGTGAACCGGAGGAGAATTTATGGCCTGATGCGCCGACGACGTCGCCAGCCATGAAGAGACCGGGCACGGTACTCATCCTGTTATACCCCCATGTGTAATGCTCAGGCGTGCCTGGAATATCGCCAGGGCCGCTTACCCAGAATCCTGCGCAGCCGGCATGTGAACCGAGAAGATACGGTTCGGTCGGCATGATCTCTGAAGGAACCTTGTCAGGCTCGGTATTGGTTGCAGCCCAGAGGGATGCCTGTCCGATAGCCATGTCGAGGAAGTCCTCCCATGCCTCTGCCTCAAGGTGTTTCAGCTTCTTTGCGCCCGCTTTCTCACCAAGTTGCTCGGTAATCTTCTTGGAAAACTCAGCCAATGCGATATGGGTATTCATGATGATCGGACCCTTACCGTCTTTCATTGCCCTCATCATGAGATGGTTTCTGATGGCCGTACCGAGGTTCTTTGCATAGTCGCCATATCTGGCAACGGCGTCATCAAAATATTCTTTATTTGCACAGTAATCTTCGCCATAGCTGTCAGTGGCCTTTGCCTTGAAGAACAGGAACCATGCACCAACCGGCCCATAGCCGTCCTTAAACCTTGAAGGGACGAACCTGTTTTCCATAAGGGTCATCTCTGCCCCGGCCTGCATGCCAAAGGCATAACCTGAACCGGCGCAAAATACCGGGTACCAGGTCCTTCCCATACCTTCACCGACCGACCTCGGCCTGAAGCAGTTGACTGCTCCTGCACTCGCGCAGACCATTGCCTTTGCCTTGAAGGAATAGATCTTGTTTTCCCTACAGCTGAATCCGATGGCTGCTGCTACGTTTTTCCCGTTTGTATCCATGACAGCCTTGACAATGAATACCCTTTCAAAATGGTTCTGGTCCATGCCGGTCTTTTCCCTGTTGGTCTGGAGGGCCTTTTTCGCAGCCTCTGAAACAACAACCTTGTAGGACTCACCATTTATCATGATCTGCCATTTACCTGATCTTACCGGCGGTCCGCCGTCCTTCAAAGATTTAATGCCTTTTTCTTTTGCCTCAAGCCCGTCCATGGAAAATCCGTCATCGCCTTTCTTCCAGATCGGGAGACCCCATTCTTCAAAAAGATGAACGGAATCATCAACGTGCCTGCCGAGGTCATATACGAGGTCTTCCCTGATGATGCCCATCAGGTCGTTTCTCACATATTTGACATAATCTGCTACCTTGTTCTCACCCACATAGGTGTTTATAGCAGACAGGCCCATTGCAACGGCTCCGCTTCTGTCGGTAGCAGCCTTGTCAACCATAACAACCTTCATTCCTTTCGGATTGGCCCAGGCGCATCCCTCGACAGCTGCTCCGCAGCCTGCCATGCCTGCTCCCAGTATGAGAAGGTCGCATTCAACCTCTGTAACTGCTGGCTTCTGACAATATGAAAATGTACAGGTTTCTTTTTCCATTATATGTTCACCTCCTTATTCTGTTCTTGCCGGTACGTTAAAGAACCCGGGAGATTTAATTTTTGAAAAATCCGGCTCCGGTTTCCCGGCAAACGGATCAACAGTACCTTCAACAGTGGTCCTGATCGGGAATTTAAATCTCTTGGTCAATCCGCTCCTGAATTTAATCGTCCACATGATCGTGTCGGTTCCTCTGAGAGGAACTGTCTGGGATCCGAGGGGAACAAAGTCCGAGTATCCTCTGACCTCAATAGCCTGCTGGGGGCAGATCTTTACACAGTTAAAGCACTCCCAGCACTGTTCCGGCTCCTGGTTGTAGGCCTTCATCTTGTCCCTGTCGAGCGCCATGAGATCGTGGGGGCAAATATACTGACATGCGGTTTTATCCTGAGCTTTGCAACCGTCGCATTTCTCGGTAATTACAAAACTTGGCATATGTAACACCTCCTTTAGATTTAGTTATGAGTTACGTTAACAAACACAAAAAAGCTTAAAGTTTATTGTGCTCCTTCCACCTCCTTTCTATAATTATTTTTTGTACCCCTTCAGGAAGTCTGTCATGACATCGACTTTCTTTTTCTCGACAACCATGTCAAATATCTTGTCCTTCACATCCTTCGGGAGCAACTCGATACTCTTGGTTGTAGCACTGTCATACTTCGCCATAGGAAATACTTTCAGGACCTCGTCCCGTTCTGTCTCATTCGTAGGAATGCGCAGGACTTTAAGACCCGCGAGCATCTCCTGGGTTAAATTATCAAGACCTGCCTTTTGAAGCTTTGCTAATCTGTCTTCATTAATCCATATGTTGATCGGATACGTTTCTGCCATTTCTTCCTCCTATCCTAAAGGTTCTATAGTAAATACAGGTTGTCTCTTCTTTAAATAATCCTCTGTAACAAATGCTGAGCCGAAACCATATTTTTCAGCAGTCTCCATGATGACATCGAAAACTTCAGGTCTGTAAATCAGTCTCGGAGGTTTTACGCCGTCTATGATTATACTTCTTACGACAGTACCGCTGAATTTCTGCCATTCCTTCTTGTGGTCGCAGATGCCTTCATTAGTGATCTCTCCACAATGCGGGCAATAAAGCCAGTTCATGGAATATGCAGGTTTTATATTTATCTTATCCTTTACTGATTCTAGCAAATGGTGGGCATCATACGGACCATAATAGGAACCGACACCTGCATGGTCTCTGCCGAACATATGATGGGTCAACCCAAGGTTTGTTCTCAGGCATGCATGGAATATCGCCTCTCTCGGGCCGGCATACCTCATGTCCCAGAAGGTACACGATGTCATGTGATTGTGCTCGCCGAAATAACCTGCGGTCCTCAATTTGTCATGGGTCAGGATGATCGCCTCGTCAATGTAATCACCAACCCTCTTCTCACCGATGATAGCATTTACCAGAACCCCCACGATCGGCTTCTCGATCGTTAACGACCCGTACGTCTGGAGCCATGCTCCCTTGCAGAGCCATTCATGGCCTGTATGCGGGACATTCCTTGTCTGGTGATTTACGATTCTCACCCATCCTTTTTCTTTAAATCTTTCTCTCATCTTGAGCGGGGTCAGCCAGAATTCTGTAAAAGGCGGGTTTACTTTTGGTGGATTGAGGAGTGTGATCTTTCCTCCCAGGAATTTGTCTTTATAATTATAAGTCCTCTTTACACCCGGGTGCTTCTCTTCAGTGGTACCATAGACCTTCATGGCAACGTCTTTCTTATCAAGTTCAAAAATGTCAGTAACATCGAAGATTGCCATGGGATTCCCCGTATAAGTGAGGATTACTGAATCATCCTTCTTTATCCCGGTTGATTTCAACTCCTCCTCAGAGATGTCAAATACAATCGGTATGCTCCATACCGTCCCGTCTTCGAGGGTCATCTTGTCGCACACAGAAACAACATCTGCCTTTGTCATGAAACCTTCAAGGGGTGTGAAAAAGCCATATGCAAGGTCAATAATCTCTGTCGCAATCTGCAAACGGACATCATACTCCTTTGCCTTTGCTTCTCTCAATTCTTTTAGCCTTTTAACTGCAGTGTCTTTTGGTAGAACTCGTTCTACAATCGGTTTTCCGCCATGACCAATGTTTTCCATCTTCTCCTCCTTTAATTGATATTGGACCTGTTACTTGCCTTCTAATACAGAGCAAACTTTCTTGAAAATATCATCTATGCTTCCGGTGCCTTCAACGCTCTTGAGAATTCCCTTTTTCTTGTAATAATCAATAAGCGGCGCTGTCTGCGCATCATAGACATCCAGTCTCTTCTTTATCGTCTCCTCCTTGTCGTCACCTCTCTGGAAAAGTTCACCGCCGCACTTGTCACAAACGCCTTCTTTTTTCGGTGGTGAAAAATATATGTTATACATCTGCTGGCAATTCTTACAGGTCCTCCTGCCTGTCAATCTCTTCATGAGGTCTTCCTTAGGAACGTCAACACTCAAGGCAGCGTTCAGTGGCATCTTGAGTCCGTCCAGCATCTTATCGAGTTCCTCTGCCTGAGCAGTATTTCGCGGGAATCCATCAAGGATAAACCCGTTTTTACAGTCGTCCTGCTTCAATCTCTCTTCAACAAGACCTAAAACAATCCTGTCAGGGACAAGTTCACCCTTTTCCATGATTACTTTTGCCTCTTTTCCGAGTGGCGTGCCGTCAGCGACAGCTTTTCTTAAAATATCTCCGGTCGAAATCTGAGGAAGCTTATATTTTTCAATAAGCATCTTCGCCTGAGTTCCCTTTCCGGCTCCCGGTGCACCAAGCAACACTAATCTCATTGTTCTACCCCCATATATTGTATTGACCTTTTGAGTAACTACTACTGCTGCTACTAGATATCAGATGCGAAGTTCTAGTGCCAAAAATGCGTGTGCTTAAAAAAAATATAATCTTAAATTTACTATGGCAGAATGCGCTTTTTTAAAAACAAAATATTCGGACAAACTAATATATGCTTAGTCTTGTTTTAAGTCAAATTCATATTTTTGATAAATCAATAAGATTTATTTATTAATCCTTTTAAAAGTCCTAATCATTGAATTAAAAGTCCTAATCATTGAAGAATTGCTAGTGACTTCCTATAAAATTACGTGTTCTAAGGAATTCATATACCTGTCTGAGGGCCTTCCCGCGATGGCTAAGGGCATCTTTTTCTTCGTCAGGCATCTCTGCGAATGTCCTTCTATGTCCTTCAGGATAAAACACCGGATCATATCCAAACCCATAGATTCCTTTGGGCTCTGTCGCAATAATGCCCTCGGCATAGCCGAAAAATTTATGGATGATGCCGTCAGGGAATGCCAGAACCATGCAGCAGACAAAGCGTGCACCCCGTTTGTCCGGACCTAATGATCGCATTTCAAACAGTAACTTTTTTACATTTTTCTCATCGTCAGCATTTTTACCAGCAAATCGTGCAGAACGGACACCCGGAGCGCCGTTTAATGCATTAACCTCAAGGCCTGAATCATCGGCAAGAGCCGCCTTGCCCGTATAAGCTGCAACAGACTTTGCCTTCTTTTCTGCATTTTCTTCAAAAGTAACGCCATCCTCTATGACCTCGGGACATCCCGGGAAATCATCGAGGGTAAGAAGCGCGACACCAGTATCCTTCGTAATCCTCTTAAACTCCTCTATCTTTTTCTTATTCCTCGTGGCCAGTACAATTTCTCGCATTGAGTTTATAGAATTTGGTTCGAATACCGGGTTTATTCAGATTCTCCGGGTTACCGGGTCTCCCGGGTTATCATGCTAAGCGTGCTTATCGAGTTCGTGGACTGTTATATCACAATATCTTCCAAAAACACAATAAATTACTCTATTCTTTGATAATCTTTTTATAACATTTTGCTATAATATGAAATGTCCGAAGAAAACAAGGCAGGCTTGCTTCTCAGAACTGTTGCCAAATTCCTTGATTTCATTATAATTTTTGCTGCTCTGGAAAATGATTTTATACCGAAGGCAGGATTTTTCGCAGGACTTACGTATCTTTTAATCGGTGACGGTTTCTTTAACGGGAGAAGCCTGGGGAAAAAACTCCTCGGGCTCAGAGTTGTGTCAGCAGACACACAGTCACCCTGTACTTTCAGGAGTTCCATACTCAGAAACAGCACGCTCGGTATCGGGCTTTTGTTTATCAAGATACCATGGTTTGGATGGATGGTACTTGCAATTATTGCTGGGTTAGAGTTTATTATGTTGTTAGGGAGTAGCCAGGGAATGCGCATTGGTGATGAGTTGGCCGGGACTATCGTCGTAGAAAGTTCACCCGTTAAGCAGGAGGCATAATGATTTTAAACAAACTTCTCGGATTGTTCTCAAATGATCTTGCAATAGACCTCGGGACAGCAAATACACTCGTCTATATCAGAGGAAGAGGAATTGTTTGCAACGAACCTTCTGTTGTGGTCATAAGAAAAGATAACAAAAAACCGATAGCTGTCGGGACAGAAGCAAAGAGGATGATCGGTAAGACCCCGGCAAACATTACCGCAATAAGACCTATGAAAGACGGTGTCATAGCTGACTTTGACGCCACAGGCGAAATGCTCAAATACTTCATCAAAAAGGTTCATAAGAGAAGCAGTTTTGTCTCTCCAAGGATAATCATCGGTGTACCTTCCGGAATCACTCAAGTTGAACAGCGGGCTGTAAAAGATGCTGCCCAGGTTTCCGGAGCGAGAGAGGTCTACCTCATCGGAGAGCCGGTTGCCGCTGCAGTTGGGGTCGGGCTTCCAGTAGGTGAACCTTCCGGGAATATGATCGTTGATATCGGCGGGGGCACAACAGATGTTGCCGTCATTTCACTTGACGGAGTAGTTTACAGTAAGGCCGTACGTGTAGGTGGCGACAAGATGGACGAGGCAATCATGGCCTATATCAAGCGTAGATACAACCTTATGATAGGGGAAACAACGACAGAGCAGATAAAGATAAATATAGGCTCCGCATATAAGACTGACAGCGGTGAGCAGCACAGTATGGAAATCAAAGGAAGAGATCTCATTTCGGGTATCCCGAAAACCCTTTCAATCAATGAGGACGAAATTCGTGAAGCCCTGCAAGAACCTATCAACACGATACTCGATACCATCAAGGTAATCCTGGAAAACACACCCCCTGAACTCGCAGCCGATATTGTCGACAGGGGAATTGTCCTTGCAGGAGGCGGAGCACTTCTGAAGGGACTTGATTTATTAATAAGAGAGGAAACCGGCCTTCCTGTCATAGTAGCAGAAGATCCCATAACAGCCGTTGTCCGTGGAGTCGGAAAGATGCTCAATGAGATAGATCTCCTGAAGAAACTGGCGTTAAGCGTATAATGCCTCCCAAGAGACTCCTACTTTTCCTCTTCGTTTTAATTTCCCTCATATTCATCACTTACCAGAGTAACAGGGCCCACTTTCAACCGCTGGACCTTTTTAATAGCATGTTTAGTACACTGCACAACGTGAAATACTCTATAAAAAACTCGTTGACGTCCCCCTTTAAAAGAATGCTTCTCAGGGAAGAAGACAATAAAAAACTGCGTGCAGAGGTCGCGCGACTCCTTGCAGAGAGACAGAAATATCATGAAGCTTTACTTGAGAATAAAAGGCTCAAGAAACTGCTTTCATTGAAGGAGGAAGAACCCCGTTATGTTACAACTGCACAGGTCATCTCAAAAGGCACAGACCAATGGTCAAGCATAGTGACCGTTAACAAAGGCTCATCCGGGGGTGTCAAGAAGGATATGACGGCTATCACTTCCCGGGGACTGGTAGGCAAGATTACAAGTGTATCCGGTTCCTATTCTTCCCTCCTCCTTATTACCGATATAAATTTTTCTTCAGCTGCACGGCTCCAGAGAAGCAGGGCAGAGGGAGTTCTCTCCGGCACAGGGTTCAAGAAATGCAAGCTCAAATATGTCCCATACGAAGAATGTGTGGAAACCGGCGAAATAATAATAACCTCAGGACTTGATAAACTTTTCCCAGAGGGAATTCCGATAGGTTATGTATCGAAAGTCGATAAAAAAGGGACCGGCCTTTTCCAGGATATCGAGGTACTACCGCTTGAAGACATTGAAAAGATTGAGGAGGTAGTCATCATACAAAGAGAATGATCTATATCATATGGGTGACTATTATTATTCTGGCATTCCTCATACAGGGGAGCATCTCCTTTATGCACATCAAATTAAATCTCACCATTCTCCTGGTTTGCTACATGGGGTTGAAGAAAGGTGAGATGCCGGGAATGTTTTTCGGAGCTTTCATAGGGCTTATTGAAGACAGCCTTTCAGGGGTCCTCTTTGGCCCAAACATGCTCAGTAAAGGACTCATGGGCTATCTCTCCTCTTCGCTTTACAGAAGATTATTCATCTGGACCCCCCTCATTGGAGCAATTATTATTTTTTCTCTTTCATTTCTTGACAGCTCTCTTGTCTTTTTGTTGAGGAGTGCATTTGATAGAATACCGGTAAATCTGGGGGCGGCTCTTTTTATCGTTATGGTAAAGTCGATCGTCAATGCCCCTGTGGGCATCTTTTTGAAACCGAAAGAGCGTCATGAAAATATCCTTTAAGGATAATCCATGAAACAAGACGAGAAGTCAGAAAAACTATCGCTTTTTGCCTACATGTTTATCATAGCCTTCTTCATCATTCTTGTGCGTCTATGGCAGTTACAGATTCTGCAGGGGGACCAATACAGGGAACTGTCAGAAACAAACAGGTTACGCATTATCGCAACAACGGCACCCCGGGGAATTATATTCGACAGGAACGGGATTCCGCTTGTGAAAAATTCTCCCTATTTCTATGCCTCGGTCATGCCTGACAAGTTCGATTCACATGCCCTTCAATCATTGTCAGGCATTCTGAACATCCCTGTTGAAGAGATAAGGGACAAAATAAACAAAAGCTTATCGAGTCCTCTTGCACCTATCCGACTAAAGGAGGGGTTATCCTTTGATGAGGTTGCATATATTGAGTCGAGACGTTCTGACTTACCGGGCCTCATAATCGAAGTAGAGGTAACAAGGGAGTATATATATGGTGAAACAGGAGCTCATCTCATCGGTTACCTCGGTAAACTCACACCTGAACAGACAAAGGATCCCTCTTATAAAGAGATGCCGCGAGATGCGTTTATCGGGCAATGGGGTGCGGAGAAACTGTTCGATAGTTCGCTGAGAGGAAAACCAGGCAGAACGATTACCGAGGTAAACGCGCTCGGCAGGGAGATTAGATTCCTGAAAGGACAGCAACCGGTAAGGGGTGAGAATGTCACATTGAGTATTGACATAAATCTCCAGCAAGAGGCTGAGAAAGCATTTGATGAAAAGAGCGGTGCACTAGTTGCAATAGACCCTGAAAATGGTGAGGTGTTGGGCCTTATAAGCAAGCCCTCCTTTGATCCCAATTTGTTTACGAGAGGGATAACCCATGAAGACTGGCAGAAGCTTTCCCAGGATGAAAAAAAACCTATACTTAACAGGGCCCTGCAAAGTCAATATCCCCCTGGCTCTACTTTCAAGATTGTTTCTGCAATAGCCGGTCTTGAGGAAGGATTAATTACACCGGATACGAAAGTAAACTGCAAGGGGGGTCTCCGGCATGGGGGTCGTTTTTTCGGATGCTGGCAGAGACGCGGGCATGGCGTTATATCCTTGCACAGGGCGATCGTCGAGTCATGTGATACATATTTCTATGAAGTAGGGAGACGTCTGGGCGTTGATATAATCCATGACTATGCACTGCGCCTAGGACTCGGTAAGGAAACCGGCATCGCCCTTGTCAGAGAACAAGAGGGTTTAATCCCGAATACAAAATGGAAACGTGAAAATAAGAAGCAACCATGGTTTCCTGGAGAAACGCTTATAACTGCTATAGGGCAGGGATATGTTACTGCAACCCCGATCCAGATGGCTGTATTGACAAGCACTTTGGTCAATGGCGGAACCCAGTACAAACCTTTGCTTTGTAAAGATGCAGAACCCGTAGTACTAGGAAATATAAACATTAACCCGGAAACGCTCGAGATCGTAAAAAACGCACTCCGCGGTGTTGTTCAGGACAAGGGGGGGACCGGCTGGGCAGCGAGGTCCCAGCTCACTACGATAGGTGGGAAAACAGGGACAGCCCAAATCGTGGGAATAAAGAAAGACTCTGCACTGCTGCCCGAAAAATACAGAGATCATGCATGGTTTATCGCTTTTGCACCCGTTGAAAAACCCAGGATAGCCCTGGCTGTCTTTGTAGAACATGGTGGCCATGGGGGAGCAGCCGCGGCACCCATAGCAAAAAAGGCTATTGAGGCATATATCCAATCCCAAAACAACAATGAAGAGGGCGATTCCATCCAACCCGGCATTTAATCACTTTCAGGGCGACTTACACATTTCTATTGAGGTCACTTGACCGATAGGTGAACTCATAATTTATAATTAAAATATGGGAATACTGCAATGCATTGGAAATACTCAAATTGCGAGCATTGAGAACATTAACCCAAATCCTAACGTTAAGCTCTTCGCAAAACTTGAAGGCAATAACCCGAGCGGTTCTGTAAAAGACCGCATTGCCCTCTTCATGATCGAAACTGCAGAAAGAAATGGGGAACTCACACGTGATAAGATAATCCTCGAGGCAACGTCCGGAAATACCGGGATAGGACTGGCCATGGTTGCATCAGCAAAGAAATACAGGGTAAAGCTCACGATGCCTGCATGCGTAAGCATTGAGAGGAGACGGATACTTGAGGCATTCGGAGCAGAGCTCATATTAAGCCCCTCAGAAGAAGGCACAGACGGTGCTATCCGCTTAGCGAACGAAATACTTTCCAAGGCACCCGGCAGATATTTCATGCCAAACCAGTTTGACAACGAGGCAAACGTCAAAGCACATTATGAAACAACAGGTAAAGAAATCCTGGAGCAGACCAATGGAACAATAAGCCACTTTATTGCCGGTATGGGAACAACCGGCACGCTCATGGGTACAGGGAAACGGCTTAAGGAGTACAATGAAAATATAAAAATCATAGGGGTAGAACCTGTTGCAGGTCACCGGATACAAGGTCTTAAAAACATGTCAGAGTGTATTGCCCCTAAAATATTTGACCCCCAAAAACTTGATGAACGCATCATGGTCAATGATGACGAGGCATTCGATACTACAAGAATGCTCGCTGTAAAAGAAGGTATCTTTGCGGGGATGTCCAGTGGTGCAGCGATGCACGTGGCCATCAGGAAATCGAGTGAACTAAAGGAAGGAGTTATCGTCGTTCTCTTACCCGATAGAGGGGACCGGTATCTCTCCACGGCGCTTTTTACGTCAGTATGCGCAAAATGCCCGCCGTAGGAAAAATAAAAAAAGACAAGATAAAAATACCCATTCCTCCATCATGAACTGCTCCCTTCCCATAGCTATACCTTTACCCGTCTTTTTTCTGGTAAATTAAAAGATGTTGTTAATAGACCGCAGAGTCATTAAAAACTTTGATTGGATAATGTTTTCTGTTTCGATCCTGATTTCTCTAATCGGTATAATGACAATTTACAGCGCAACCCGTCCTCTCGGAGCAGAAGACCACCCAGGGTTTTACATGAAACAGCTCTACTGGCTCGTTCTCGGCATCATTGCCCTCCTTCTTGTTGTAAGCTTTGATTATATATGGTTGCGCAGATATGCTCTCCCTCTTTATATTACAGGTGTCATTTTTCTTCTGGCTGTATTTATCTTCGGGAAGATGGGCCTCGGTGCAAAGAGGTGGCTGAGTTTAGGGCCCATTTCATTTCAACCTTCAGAATTCTTTAAACTTGTGTACTTAATAATGCTATCCCAGCAACTCAGCACTTTGAAGACCACTCTCAACACATCCCATCTGTTCAGAATATTCTTTTTAATAGTTCTCCTCCCTTTTCTGCTTCTTATCAAACAGCCTGACCTGGGGACTTCGTTGATAGTACTGGCCATTTTTGTCCTGCTCGTATTAACAAAGGGCATACAGAAACGCGTTGCGGTAATCCTTATTATAATAGGATTGGTATCACTCCCTTTTCTGGGAAATATTTTCTGGGAGGGTCTCAAAGACTACCAAAAAAGCAGGATAGTAGCCTTTATAGAACCTGAATCAGACCCCTCAGGGATAGGGTATCATCTCAATCAGTCCAAGATTACTATTGGCTCGGGTAAATTCATCGGCAAGGGATACCTGCAAGGTACACAGGGACCTTTCAGGTTCCTTCCCGAAAAACACACGGACTTCATCTTCGCTGTCTTCGCAGAAGAATGGGGATTCCTCGGCAGTCTGATGCTTTTATTTTTCTATTTCATCCTGATAATAAGAGGTATCGATACCATCGAAAAAGCCAAGGATGACTTCGGAAGACTCCTGGCCTCAGGGATTACCTTTATGTTCTTCATGTATTTTTTTATCAACATAGGCATGACTCTGGGAATGACGCCGGTCGTAGGCATTCCTTTGCCATTCATGAGCTACGGGGGTACCGCGCTCCTTTCAAATTTCATAGCCATAGGGATCCTTATCAACATCCGTACCAGAAGATTCGAACTCTTTCACTAATACCTTTTTTTCTGTTATAATTTTTTGTTCCGTAACATTTCATATCATTATCACCTTTATATCCAGGCGGTGTAGCTCAGGTGGTCAGAGCATGCGGCTCATATCCGCAGTGTCCGGGGTTCAAATCCCTGCACCGCCACCAATTCTTTTAATTCCGTCTTTGAATGCAAATGACAGGGGATGCTTCAGGCGTGTAAACTCTTTTAGTGGAAGGTGAGAAATCTTGATAATACTTCAAGGCACTCCCTTTTGCTTTCCCGATAGAAGGAAAGATAGTCCTTTTTTTCATATACAAAGTCTTTAAAATTATCTTCCAGATCTTTCAAAAAATTTTGAACGGCATTTTCAACCTCTGACCTGTCTTTAGCCTTCTGTAGCATGCAATCAAATATAATCATCTTGCCGTTCACATATTTTTCCAGTATATTACGCCTTGGGCAACAAAGCTTTCCACCAGGGGCATCTTTATACATATAGGCAGTCTGCCATATAAGGTCATATACGGCGTTTCTTATCTCTTTCATATCTCCAAAACTCACTCACCTGCACCTCCGCCCAGCACCCTGTAGAGCGTTACCATATTGGTAAGGCGGGAAAGGCGGACAGCTATCAGACCCTGCTGGGCGCCGTAAAGCGAACGTTGGGCGTCCAGGACGCTCAGGTAGCTGTCAATCCCGCTTTTGTAACGAAGCTCTGAGAGGCGATAGCTCTCCGCACTGGCTTCAACAAGAGACTTTTGCGCAGCCATTTGGTCCCCCAGGGTCCCCCTTTGTGCCAGTGCGTCGGCAACCTCTCTGAAAGCCACCTGGATCGCCTTCTCATACTGGGTCAATATGATTTCCCTGTCCACTTTACTCGCATCCAGGGCAGACCAAGTGCGGGGATCAAAAACCGGCATAAGTATCTGCGGCGCAAAACTCCACTTACCCGAGCCGGAGTCGAATAGGCCGGACAGCTCACTACTCGCACTACCAATAATGCCGGTCAGAGAGATACGGGGGAAAAACGCTGCACGTGCTGCACCGATATTGGCGTTTGCAGCCCTGAGCTGGTTCTCGGCCCGAAGGATGTCAGGGCGGCGTTGCAGAACATCTGAAGGCAACCCCGGAGAAATATCCTCAAGAAGTGTAATCTTATTAAGCTCGGTTTGCAGAAGCCTGTCAGGAACGGGTGAGCCGACAATAAGCATCAGTGCGTTCTCATCCATGGCCACTATGCTGGTATACCGCGCTGCATCCACCCGCGCTGCATCCACGCGGGTCTGCGCCTGACGGAGATCAAGCTCGGAGGAGGCCCCGACTTCATAGCGTCGTTTTATCAGATTGTAACTTTCCTCCTGGGTCTTCAGGGTATCCTGTGCCAGCTTCAATAACTCCCGGTCAGCAGTCAGTATCAGGTATGTATTTGCAACCTCGGCCACCAGGCTTATCTGTGCGCTGCGACGGGCCTGTTCCGTAGCTAAATATTCCTGAAGCGCCGCATCCTTCAGACTGCGAAGCCGGCCGAAAAAGTCAACCTCCCATGAGCTGATGCCGAGACCTACATCGTACCGCTCAATAGTCAGCGGTTCCGGAAAGCCCATAACATTGGCCGGAATCCGTTGTTTGCTTCCGCTGGCTTCGGCCTCGACTACCGGCAAAAGCTCGGCCCGCTTAATGCCGTATAATGCGCGGGCCATTTCAACATTCAAGGCTGCAAGCCTCAGATCCCTGTTGTTGTTCAAGGCCATCTCAATAATCTGTTGCAGGTTTGTGTCGATGAAAAAGTCCTGCCACCTCAGTTCAGGTGCAGCCGGTGCTCTGTCAGCACCTTCGATTCCATTATACGCCTCACCGCTTGGCCAGACTTCGGGGACGGGCATTTCAGGCCTCTTGTATTCCGGTGCAAGCGTGCATCCCCCAAGTACCATGACAAATCCAATAATTACTACCAAAAGAAGGGTTCTATTCATTTAAATCATCTCCCGATGGATTTATCTCAGTGCCCTCGGTTGCTTCACGCTTCCTTTGTTTGCCGAAGGTCTTTTCGATCATCACATAGAAAAGCGGTGCAAATATGGTCACCAGGAAGGTCGAGGTCACCACGCCGCCCACTACCGCGGTCCCTATGGCCTTTTGCGCCCCTGCGCCAGCGCCGCCTGCAAACGCCAGAGGCAGGACACCGAACCCGAAAGCAAGTGAGGTCATAACGATCGGACGTAACCTCAGCTTTGCCCCTTCAAGGGTCGCTTCGATCAGGCCCATTCCCTTTTCAACCCGGGCCTTTGCAAACTGGACTATCAGGATGGCGTTTTTGGTCGTCAATCCGAGGGTGGCCAGCAATCCTATCTGGAAATAGACATCGTTGGGCAGTCCGCGCAGTGACGAGGCGATCACACCCCCGATCGCCCCAAGGGGGAGAGCAAGCAGGATTGAAATCGGGATGGGCCAGCTCTCATAGAGTGCCGCCAGACACAGAAAGATTACCAGTATAGAAAAAGCATAGAGAGGTGCTGTCTGGGTACGGGCCTGTCGCTCCTGATAGGAGACGCCGGTCCAGTCAAAACCGATCCCTTGCGGAAGCTTCCTTACAAAACCTTCCATGGACTGCATTGCCTCTCCGGAACTCCGTCCCGGAGCTGCTTCGCCCTGTATATTCATGGAAGGAAATCCATTGAACCTCTCCAGTTTAGGAGAACCCATAGTCCAGTATCCCGACGCAAAGGAAGAAAAAGGAACCATCTTTTCCGCTTTATTTCGTACATAAATTTTTTCCAGATCCTTGGGCAGCATGCGATAGGGTGCATCCGCCTGGGCATAGACCCTTTTCACACGGCCGCCCTGAATGAAATCGTTAACATATGCGCTGCCGAATGCAGCCGAGATCGTATGATGTATTGATGTGATTGGGATCCCCAAAGCTCCGGCCTTCTCCCAATCCACGTCGATCCGGTATTCCGGAACGTCTTCAAGACCGTTGGGCCGGACATTTGTCATTACAGGATCCTGTGCTGCCATCCCAAGGATCTGGTTGCGTGCTGCCATAAGGTCTGCGTGGCCCAGACCGCCACGGTCAAGCAATTGAAAATCAAACCCTTTTGCCATACCGAGTTCAACAACTGCCGGCGGTGGAAAGGCAAATACCATGGCTTCGCGTATCTTGGAAAACTCTCTCATGGCTCGTCCGGCTAAGGCACCCACCTTAAGGTCCGGTCGATCCCTGAGTTCCCAGTCCTTGAGCTTGACAAATGCCATTCCTGCATTCTGCCCGCGGCCGGAGAAGTTTGTTCCGGAAATCGCCATGCAGGATTCAACGGCGTCTTTTTCATGCTCCAAGAAATAGTCTTTGACCCCTTCCATAACGTCTTTGGTCTGCTCCAGGGTAGAGTTACCCGGAAGCAGAGCCTGCACCAGCAGGATCCCCTGGTCTTCATCAGGGAGATAGGCAGTAGGCATCCTTTGAAACAGGAATCCCATTCCTGCGACTATTAAAAGAAAGATAACTATGTAGCGGATTTTTTTGGAAAGGGAGTGGCCAACAAGCTGCATATATTTGTCCCTGGCCCTAAAAAAGATGCGGTCAAACCATCGGAAAAACGGCCGCAGGAACTTCGCACCAGCCTCCGATGCCGCATGTCCCTTGGCCACCGGCTTGAGTAATGATGCGCATAACACCGGCGTAAGGATCAGGGCCACCACCACCGAGAGAAGCATGGCGGCAATGATGGTCACGGAGAACTGGCGGTAGATGACCCCCGTTGACCCGGCGAAAAACGCCATCGGTCCGAAGACCGCTGAGAGCACCAGGCCGATTCCGATCAATGCACTGGTTATCTGGTCCATGGATTTGCGGGTAGCCTCTCTGGGGGAAAGCCCTTCCTCTCTCATTATTCTCTCCACGTTTTCCACTACGACGATGGCGTCGTCTACCAGCAGGCCGATTGCCAGCACCATGGCGAACATGGTCAGCATGTTTATTGAGAAACCGAAAATCCCAAGCACTGCAAATGTTCCCAGTATCACCACCGGCACCGCAATGGTCGGGATCAAAGTGGCACGCATGCTCCCCAGGAAAAGAAACATCACTAAAAAAACCAGCAGTATCGCTTCGAAAAGGGTCTTTACCACTTCATTGATGGCTACCCTGACAAATGGCGTAGTGTCGTAGGGATAAATGACCTTCATGCCGGCAGGGAAGTAATGGCTCATCTCTTCCATCTTGTCCCTGATTGCATTTGCCGTATCCAGGGCATTCGCGCCTGCAGCCTGACGGATGGCGAGCCCGGAAGCGGGTTTGCCGTTGAAATAGGCTTCGACATCATAGGATTCGGTTCCGAGTTCAGTCCTCCCTACATCCCTTACCCGCACGATTGATCCATCGGGGTTGGTGCGGATGGGAATCGCTGCAAATTCATCGGGCGTCTTGAGCAGGCTCTGAACAATGATCGAGGCATTCAGCCTCTGGCCTTCAACAGCTGGTACACCTCCGAACTGGCCAGCGGACACCTCTACGTTGTAAGCCTGTATCGCCATGATCACATCCTCTACCGTCATATGGTATTCAGTCAGTTTTTCGGGATTCAGCCAGACTCTCATGGCATACTGGCCTCCAAATACTTCAACCTCACCCACTCCAGGTACACGCGATAGCACCTTCTCCAGATTGGATTGGGCGTAGTCCCGCAAATCATTCCCGTCCATGCTCCCGTCCTCAGAGATCAGGCCCACTATCAAAAGGTAGTTACGGGTGGACTTACTCACCTTCACGCCCTGGCGCTGCACCACCTCTGGAAGGCTCGCCATGGCAAGCTGAAGCTTGTTCTGCACCTGGGCCCAGGCTAGGTCCGGATCGGTCCCCGGCGCAAAGGTCAGTTCAACGCGGGCTGCACCTGATGAATCACTACTTGCGGAGAGATATAGCATATTGTCGAAGCCGGTCATCTTTTGCTCGATGATCTGCGTCACGCTGTTTTCGACAGTTTCCGCCGATGCCCCCGGATAAAACGCAGTTATAGCGATCGAGGGAGGAGCGATGGGAGGGTACTGCGAAACAGGCAGGTTATAGATCGCCAGCAAGCCCGCTATCATGAGGATGATGGCAATGACCCAGGCGAAGACCGGGCGATCCAGGAAGAATCTTGATAACATTATGATGCTCCTCCGTTACCTGGATTTTTCGGCCGGCCGGGCCGTATTCTCAGGTTTAGCCGTATCATTCCGGCCTTCGTCAAAAGGAACAACTTTAACAGAAGCTCCGGGTCTCACTTTTTGTACCCCCTCTATGATCACACGGTCACCATCTGAGATGCCCGATGAAACCAGCCATTTATCGCCAATGGTCCGGTCTACCGTAAGCATACGCTGTTGTACTTTTCCGTCAGCATCCACAATGAGAGTTACAGGATTCCCTTTTGGATCCCGTGACACGGCCTGCTGTGGGATCAGGAGAGCCTGTTTATTGACCCCCTCTTTTACCACAGCCCGGACAAACATGCCCGGCAAAAGAACACCTTTTGGATTGGGAACAATAATCCGCAGGATGACAGAACCGGTTGAAGGATCTACAGATACGTCCCGAAACTGCAAAATTCCTTCCAGAGGGTATTCTGTGCCGTCTTCCAGGATAAGCCTGACTTTGTTCTGGCCTGCTGCTTCATATTTGAGGCGGCCTTCCTCCAGGCGACGCTGTAATCTTAGCAATTCCGCGGTAGATTGTGGTACATCCACATAAATGGGATCCAGCTGTTGAATGGTAGCCAAGGCTGTTGGCTGATGAGCCGTCACCAGCGCCCCCTCTGTCACGTTGGATATGCCGATGCGACCTGAAATAGGGGCAACTATGCGGGTGTATCCAAGGTTAATGCGGGCCGTTTCAACAGTCGCCTTCCAATATTGCACATCAGCCTCGGTTTGTTTCAGGGCGGCTGCCGCATCATCATAATCCTGTTGGCTTACAGCCTTGTCATCGAGCAGTTCTCTAAAGCGTTCTGCCTTTGACCGGATTGCGGGCAGATTTGCCTCAGCCCTTGCGAGGGAGGCGTTTGCATTGTCCAGTGCTGCCTGAAAAGGTGCCGGGTCGATCTGGTAGAGCATCTGGCCGGCCTTGACATGGGCACCTTCCGTAAACAGGCGTTTCTGTATGATGCCGCTGACCTGGGGCCGGATTTCCGAAATAAGACGGGCGGACGTGCGGCCAGGCAATTCAGTGGTGAGCAATACCTGTTGCGGCTTGACTGTTACTGTAGAAACCTCTGCAACGAGGGGAGGCGGCGGAGATTTTTGCCGGCGGTCACAGCCGCCCCCGATAAGTCCAAGCAGGAGAATTAACACTGCAGCAACTTTCAATATTCTATAATTTTCTTTCATAAAGATACCTTTATCTGGATTGAATTTTCATGTACATATATTGTCGCTTTTTTCTTTTCTATGCCCATCAAGGATAAATTCGCTGCTTTTCTCCAAAGAAAAAGTGAAGTCGGATTTGCAGCAACTGACAGATAAAAACTTTTTATTATACTACAAAGACTTTCGTTGCCTTCATGAATAAAAAAATTTACTTCCGGAATCCCCTTAATAAACCATCGACCAGTGTCGTAGCAAGGACCTTCCTGTCAGCCCAGGGAAAACTGTTGCTATGAAGTGTCATAGCAATCAAGCCGTGAGGTGCTGTTGCAAGCACCTGTGTTAATACATCTATATCAATAGGTCGGAGTTTCCCCGCCTTGATGCAAGCCCTGACTATTTCCCTGAATTCAAAATATGAATTCCGCGCCATTGATTCTCTTTTCATGAATTCTTCCTGCGTGCCGTACACATTAGGCTTCGTCAAAAAAAATACTTTATATTGATTTGGATTGTCGAACGCGAATTCTATGAGATAAAGCATGGACTGACGCAAGGCTTCGTAAGGTTTGTTCTGGACCGATCTGAGATAGCGCAGCCTGGAAAGAAATTGTTCAGCAACCTCTTCACAAACAGCAAAAAGTAAATCATCCTTGTTCTTGAAATAGTGGTAGATTGTAGTTGGCGAATAGTCAATTTTTTCGGCAAGTCTGCGCATGGAAAATTTTTCATATCCAACACCAATAAATAGCTCCCGGGCTGAATTAAGAATTTCCTTGTGAAATTCTTGCTTATATCTGCGTCTTTTTTCCTTAACACCCATTTATTTAAAACACCGTTATAAAATTTTAACACCGTTATTTTAAATATTTTCATTATTTTATGTCAACTCTTTTCTACAGATTTCTTAGACGGACTGTTCTGCCTGCTCATTCAATGCGAAACCTGTATTTATCGGAGGCAATGTTGTCTGAAAAGTCTTTTGTCCCGACAAAAGTCGGGATTGAAATGGATAGCGAGCGTATTCCCCGTGGTTTTGACACGGGTGTTTTCGCCACGGCGAATCCGCCTGAGTGCGGAAGCGAGCGAATGGAAATAATAAAGAATTCCTTACATTCAGATTCCCTGCGGTGGTGCAGGGAGTCTTCAATTAAAAGACTTTGAAGGCGACTTTGCCTCCGGTTCAATATCCAATTGCATTTATAGGGTTAATGCAATATTTCGCCTAACAGACAATACTGAAAAAGGTTCGAATTATCATCCCGACAAGCAGGTTCCCTATATCTTCAATCCGAGCATCAACTCTGCTTTCTTTCCCGGTTGCCGCTGCTATCCTGGTGATCTTTGGATTCTTTTCGGCAAGACATGCAAAAAGGCTCGACCATATTGACGGCCCCGTTATGAAGAGAGGCAGGAATATCGGTCACCTGGCAATTAGACCCCGGGGACATGCATCACACGACTCTGTTATCAAATACTCGCCGCAGATGCCTTGCCGCAGGCCAATGACAGAACAGGTCTCTTTACAATAGAAGAGACCGCAAAGAAGAAAAAGAAATAAGTTCCCTCCATCCGTCGCTACCTCAATTCTTTAGGCTGGAGAAGACCTTCTCCAGCCCCTCCTCTGCGGCCTTATATATAATAAAACTAAATTTCACAGAAAAATTCAAGTTAATTTCATAACTCCTTGTAAAATAATACTTTTTTGTCTATTCAGGGTTTCCGGTCTCAGAGATTCAGCCCTGTGCTTATTACTACATTTCCATAAGACGAAAATTGGGAAATAGATGAGAGATGATCCAGGTAATTTATGACGTCGTCTTCGATCTATTCTTCAATGACTAACTCTTCCTGAGAGTCAATAATATCACCTGTGAGCAACTTCTTGACAAGATTCTGCAGAATCTCTGTCTTTTCAGTCGTAAGGTTCTTAAATTCAAGGGCCATGCCGGGAGGTGTTTTAAATAAATCACCGTAAACGCCTTTTATATATATTACAGATGCATCCAGGCAAAGCTCTTTCCCTCCTTCCAGATAGAGCCTTACCGTTACTTCTGACCCTATCGGGAATGCATCCTTTTTAGTAACATATATCCCGCCCTCGGAAAGGGTGCTGGCATAGAGTTCGTATGTAATGTCATTATATGATATAGATACCTTGTCTGTATAAGCAGCCCTTACATGTCTTCTCCTGAAACCCATCGATGAATAGAGATTCTCCTGCAAGATATCGTGTATCTTTATAATATTCACCGGCTTTGTAATGTACCCTGAGCATCCCAGTCTTTTGCATTCTTCAATCGTTTCACTACGGGCATCAGTGGTCACCATAATCACAGGAATTTCTGTTGTCCTTTTATCTCCCTTCAAGAGTCGCAATGTTGTGATGCCATCCATAACCGGCATCTTGTTATCCAGCATAACGAGGTTCGGTTCCGTTACCTTGATAAGTTTCAATGCCTCCAATCCATTCTCAGCGGGTATTACATCGAACCCCAGTCTTTTTAAAAGAAGGCTTAAATACATTACGAATGTTTCGCTATCATCTGCAACAAGCACTGTCTTTTTTCTCATGGTCATTGTCTGCTGGTTCTGCTCTTATCTTTCACAGGCTTTTTCATTTTATAATACCAATAATATTAGTGGTCATCTCGGGTAATGTCAAGAAACTTACTGATCGCCATCTCTCCTTTCCTCTCCCTTCTTTGTTGCGCTTATTGTCTTTCGTAATGTTTTTGGATAGAATTATTATATAAATCGTTCTGATATCTTGCTGCAAAACAAGCTGGAGGGAATAAAAAATGTTATCCGACAACGCTGTCTTCCTTGAAGTTATTGAATGGTTTGATAAAACCGGCCAAGAGATCATCCACAGGATTCCTGAACAGGGGTCAGGTGAAATCAAGCTGGGAGCACAACTGATTGTCAGGGAAAATCAGGCCGCTGTATTTTTCTATCTGGGCAAGGCATATGACGCTATTGGTCCAGGCCGTCACACGTTAAAGACAGCCAATATCCCCGTCCTGACCAAGGTGCTCAGCATCCCGTGGGGCATGAAGAGTCCGCTCAGGGCTGAGGTATATTTCGTTAATATGAAGCTCTTTCCCAATCTTAAGTGGGGGACAAAACACCCTGTGGCCTTTAAGGATTCCGAACTCGGTCTCATCCGGCTCAGGGCATTCGGTATTTTTAACATAAGGGTACTCCAGCCCGTGTTGTTTATTAATAACCTTGTGGGAACACAGGGAATATTTACTACCGAGGATATTGAAGATTTCTTAAGTCGTGTCATCATTTCACGTTTCAACGATCACCTCGGTGAGAACCTCGATTCCCTGCTTAATCTTCCCGGGAAGTATGACAGGCTTTCAGACGGCCTCAAGAAACGTCTCGAGGAGGATTTCAGCCATTATGGGCTCGGCCTCTATGAATTGTTTATAACTTCGATTACACCGCCCGCTGAAGTGCAGAAAGCCATAGACGATAAGAGCCGCCTCGGGGTCTTCGATGACCTGAACAGCCTAATAAAGATGAAGGCAGCCATGGCATTGGAGAAAGTCTCCGAGCAACAGGGGGGGGCTGGGACAGGGGTCGGTATGGGACTAGGTTTCATGATGCCCGCCATGTTTGCTGACTTCATGAAAAACACGAGTTTGCAGACGACCGGCATAGAATCTATCTGTCCCGACTGCAAGAATCCTGTACCACCGGACGCGAAATTCTGCCCTTTCTGCGGTCACCAGCTCCTTGTTTTCCAGCAGTGTTCCCAGTGCGGGAAGAACCTTCCTCCCCATGCACAGTTCTGTCTCAGATGCGGAGCCAAGGTTAAAAGCAGACCGCAGTCAAAAAAATGTCCTCATTGTGGAGCAAAAAATCTTATTGAATCCCTCTTCTGCAATAAATGCGGTGAAAAGCTCCAGGAGAAGTGAAAAATCTCCTTATTGAACACCAGTGCCCTCAATGCGGCGCACCCATAACGATTGTGGAAACAGACAGACTTTTCTCATGCAAATATTGCCGCGTCAGGCTGTATATAACCCCAAAAGATTATTACCGGTATTGCCTTCCGGTTAAGTCGCACCCTATGGATGAAATTATTTTTGTTCCTTACTGGCGTTTTCGTGGAATGTCTTTCCTTGTAAAATCATCAGGAATACAGAACAAGGTTGTAGACACGAGTTTCCTGGCCGTGGATTATACGTTCTTGCCCTTCTTGCCCCTGTCCCTGGGCGTCAGAACCCAGAGCCTCAAATTGAGGTTCGCTGACCCAAGGACAAAGGCCACGTTTTTAGATCCTCTGATCTCCTTTCAAGAAGCTGTCTCAAGATTCGGTATAGCAATAAATGAAATAGAGAGTGCTGTCTCTTCCGGTCATTTTTTTGACCATAACCACGCAAGTGACATAGCATTAAAATTCGGCAAGGCAGAAGATGGAACTATTTCAAAATTCATTTCACCAGTAGAAGAAGCACATAAGACTTCCTCCCCAGACCGGTCACCCCTCAGGGCATTTCTAGGAGATACGGTCAGCATTATTTACTTTCCAATCTATGTAAAAGGGACTGCCGTCTATGACGCAATTCTGGACAGACCTATTGGAAAACTTGATGCACGTGACACAGATCATTTATCTTTGCCTGTCAAGCAAAGGGACTGGGCAGTTCATTTCATCTCGGCCCAATGTCCTGACTGCGGGTGGGACCTCACCGGTGGAAGACAGAGCCTCTCACTGGTGTGTAAAAATTGTGACACAGCATGGCAGGCTTCTCAGTGCCGATTCAAGAAGTTATCATGCAGTGTTGTTCCGTGGAAAGAGAAAAAAACTGTTTTTCTGCCATTCTGGAGGATGGAAGTACAGATAAGCGGACTCGATCTGCATTCATATGCCGATCTCGTAAGGTTTGCAAACCTCCCGCGGGCTATAAAAAAAGAATGGGAGAAAACTGAGATCTTCTTCTGGGCTCCGGCATTCAAATTACAACCAGGGATGTTCCTCAAGTTGGCGACACAGATGACGATCTTCCAACCTTCCGGGGTATTGGAAGAATCCTTACCCGCATCTACGCTGCATCCGGTGACCCTTGGCAGTAAAGAGGTCTTCGATACTATTCTGATCACCTTAGCTCATATAGCAGTAAAGAAGGAAAAAATCTTTCCGCTTCTCCACGATGCCGGGATGAAACTCCAAAACGCTGCCCTCGTATACTTTCCTTTTACTGTGAAAGGCAATGAGTTTGTCCAGGCACAAACACGATTCAGCATTCAGCGGAATGCATTAAGAGAGTGATTTTTTTCCTTACAAGATGCCCGGCAGACTTACTTAACGTCACTATACTTCATGTTTAATCAGATTATGCTTTCATTTAAAACAGTTTATATGTAAAATGACACGTGCCGGTTTTCATGCAATATATCCGGATGTTGCAAATTTTTAAATAATGTACCCCTTACAACAATTTTCGGTTGTACCGAACTTAAGATATAATTAGGTAAACATTTAGATTTATTGAAACATATGGGCATAAACTTATCTCTGCGACAAAAAATATTCCTCGGATATGCCGTCATGATCCTTTTTATCATCATCGTGGGGGCATATGCAACGTGGAACCTCAATACACTCAACAAAATCACAGAAACAGTTATTTTCGAAGATATCGGTGCACTCGATCAGTTGAAGAAATTGAATGACATCATCTATGCCCAGGACCTCTATGAAAAGCGGTACCTCGCCTTTCAGGACATGAACTCTGAAGACTCCTTCTGGGAAAGGAGCAACGTGTTCAGATCACTTATCTCAGATATCGGGATAAAATATCCTTCGTTCTCAGAGCTAGCAAACGAAATATCAGCAGTGCATAAAAACTACAATGAATCTTTTGAAAAAGAGGTCCGGGCCCTTAAAAGAAACCAGTTACAGGAGGCAAACGATCTCTCATCATCTGAACTCAGAAACCACTTCATGAAGATCATCTCATTGCTGAAAACCATTGAGATAAAACTGAGGGATCAGCAGAGAGACCATATAAACACATCAAGTATGCTGGGTGAAAGGGCTTTAATCGTAACCGTTTCACTCAACATACTTTCAATCTTTTTCGGCGTCCTGTTCGCCTATATCATAACGAACAACCTCACGTCATTTGTAGAAAAGCTGAAGGACGCCACATACTCTATTCAGAGCGGTAATTTCGACAACCCGCTGGACATCAAGGGTGCTGACGAACTCGCAGACCTCGCAATTTCTTTCAAGGAGATGTCCGCACGACTCAAGGAACTTGAGGCTGTGCATCTTGATGCACAGCCCCTTACGAAACTTCCGGGGAATCTTGCCATAGAGAAAGAGCTCCTTACGAGACTCAACGAGCAGGAAAACTTTTCGTTCTGTCTCATCGATCTGGACAATTTCAAGGCATTCAATGACAGGTACAGCTTTTCCCGGGGGAGTGACCTGATAAAGTGGCTTGGCGAAGAGCTCAGGGAGATATTAAAAAAAGCCGGATCCGAAGAAGACTTCCTCGGACATATAGGTGGCGACGACTTCGTACTTATCTGTGCTCCCGAAAGGACGGAAGCTTTGTGCAATATGATTATCGATACATTTGATAAAGGAGTTGTAAAGTTTTATGATCCTGAAGATCTCGAAAGAGGGTATATCATCTCTCTTGATAGAGAAGATAAACCGGCTATTTTCCCCATCCTCACTGTCTCTATCGCGGCTGTAAATACGGACAGAACTGTTGTCAGGGAACCGCGGGAAGTAGCAGAGAAAGTAGCTGAATTAAAACAGTACGCCAAGACATTCCCCAGAAGTATCTTTGTAGTTGACCGCAGGAGAGCACGGTAGGTAACGTCCGCCTATACAGGACTTCATATCTAGCCTCATCACATATCAAACATATCCACGCTCCTTCATTGTCACCCAGACTGTTAGGAATCTGATAAAATAAACATGTATTACTTAAGCATGAACTATTTAAGGAGTTTTGATGCATGGCGAATGAAGACCTTTCAAAACTGAAGATCGACAAGTCCGCACCGGCATATCGTCCCCTGAGAAGGAAAAAGTTTATTTATGTTATAGGTCTCGTTGCCGTATTATTAATAGCTCTCTTATACGGCACGGGATTTTTAATCCCTGCAGTTGAAGTTGAAATTGTAAATGTCACAAAAATCTACCCTTCACAGGCCTTCACACTGTTGAACGCAAGCGGCTACGTCGTTGCACAACGTAAGGCAGCGGTTGCCTCAAAGGTAACAGGCCGGCTTGTTGCCCTAATGGTTGAAGAAGGAAACGAAGTAAGGAAGGGTGAGATCATCGCACGGTTAGAAAACGAAGATGTGATCGCCTCAAGGGATCAGGCTGCTGCTGCGCTGAAGGCTGCACGGCACAACCTTGAACTTGCCCGCGCTGAACTGACTGATGCAAAACTCTCTTTCGAAAGGTATAAAGAACTCCTGGAAAATGGATTCGTATCACAATCTTCTTTTGATTCAGCCGAAGCGCGTTATAAAAAGGCACAAGCTTCTGTTGAAGCTGCTGCAGCCCAAGTCAATGCGAGTAAAGCCGTCCTGCACGGCGCAGAGGTTGCAGTAGAATATACCTTAATCCGTGCACCGTTTGATGCCGTTGTCCTGACAAAAAATGCCGACATCGGGGATATTGTCACCCCGATTGGCGCTGCTGCCGATGCCAAAGCTGCTGTCGTTACTGTTGCCGACATGGACTCTCTCCAGGTAGAGGTTGATGTTTCAGAATCAAATATACAGGCAGTGAAGATCGGGCAACCATGTGAGATACAGCTTGATGCCCTTCCTGATTCCCGCTTCCGTGGGGAAGTGCATATGATCGTCCCCACCGCGGACAGGACCAAGGCAACCATACTGGTAAAAGTGAGATTCCTTGATAGAGACAGCAGGATACTCCCTGAGATGAGTGCAAAGGTAGCCTTCCTGGCGCGCGATATAAGAGACGATGAGCAGGAACCGCGCACTGCTCTGCTGAAATCTGCTATCCTCACTGAGAATGATAAACATTCCGTATATCTGGTAGATGAAAACAGGGCTGTGAAAAAACAGATTACCGTCGGGGGGACATTCGGTGACATGGTCGAAGTTCTCAGCGGCTTAAAGGCAGGGGACAAGGTTGTTCTGTCACCGCTTGAAAAAATAAAAAACGGCTCGAGGATCAAGATACCTGAAAAGTAATGATGTTACTCTCCAAAAAACTTGAAAATTGTTTAAGTTCCTTAAAGGAACCCGATGATACCTTTATCCCCCTCTTGGAAAGGGGGGATAAAGGAGGATTTTAAGAAAATAAGTGTTTTGCTTCATGATTCATAAAATCTCCCCTAACCCTTTACCAAAGAGGGGTATTTTTTAAAAGCATTATGCACATTAAACAGAGTTTATTATGAATGAAAAAGCCCCTATTGTTCAGATAAGGAACCTTTATAAATCATACAAACGCGGCATCCAGATCTTACCCGTATTAAACGACATATCGCTGGATATTCAGGAGGGTGATTTCCTGGCCCTCATGGGGCCTTCCGGTTCCGGCAAGACGACCCTCCTGAATCTAATAGCCGGCATCGACAAGGTTGACAGCGGCTCCATAAAAGTGGGCGGGGTTGATATTACTACCTTATCGGAAACAGAACTCGCCCACTGGCGTGCATTAAACGTCGGGTTCATCTTCCAGTTCTATAACCTTATCCCTGTACTTACTGCTTTTGAAAATGTAGAATTGCCCCTTCTCCTGACCGGCCTTTCAAAAAAACAAAGGAAGGAACATGTCGCAACCGCGCTCCAGGTAGTAAACCTCGCAGACAGGATGGATCATTATCCGGGGCAGCTTTCCGGAGGGCAACAACAGCGCGTGGCTATTGCGCGTGCCGTTGTAACCGACCCGACGATTCTCGTTGCTGATGAACCAACAGGTGACCTCGACCGGCAGTCTGCCAACGATGTGCTTGAATTGATGGAAAACCTCGTTAATCAACTTGGAAAAACCATCATAATGGTAACCCATGATCCAAGGGCAGCGAAAAAAGCTCATTTGATTATCCACCTTGATAAAGGTATTTTGAATGCACGTCCTCAAACTGATCTTTAAAAATGCATTCCGGCACAAGCTCCGCACTATTCTGACGATTCTCGGGGTTGCCGTAGCTATCCTCTCCTTCGGTCTCCTCAGGACAGTAATCAGCACATGGTATCTGGGGGTAGAGCAATCATCTGCAACACGGCTCGTGACGCGAAATGCCATATCACTTGTTTTTCCACTTCCCCTTTCCTATAAAGAGAAGATCCGTCAGATCGAAGGAGTCAAGAATGTTTCCTATGGAACATGGTTCGGGGGTATCTACATTGACGAGAAACATTTTTTTGCAAATTATGCCGTTGAACCGGGCACATATCTTGAAATCTATCCCGAAATCGTAATCCCCGAAGATCAGAAAGAAACCTTCCTCCGTGACCGGAAAGGCGCAGTTGCCGGGCGTGCTTTGACGGAAAAGTATGGATGGAAAATCGGTGATCTCATCACGCTCAAGGGAACGATTTATCCGGGCAACTGGGATTTCGTTCTTCAGGGTGTTTATAGGGGAAGGGATGAAAATGTTGATGAGACAGCCCTTATCTTCCACTGGGCATATCTCAACGAGAAATTGAAACAAACATCACCTGTCCAGGCAGACAAGGTGGGCTGGTACATGATCGAGATAACAGACCCGGGACTTGCAGCTGACGTGTCACTCAGGATTGACAGGACATTTAAAAATTCTCTCGCTGAAACACTCACCGAGACCGAAAAGTCATTCATGCTAAGCTTCATTGCGATGACTGAGGCAATCGTCATAGCAATCAAGCTTGTATCTTTTGTAATTATTTTTATCATTATGGTAGTCGTTGCCAACACTATGGCGATGACAGCACGTGAGCGAATCGGTGAATATGCAATTTTTAAAACACTCGGGTTCGGGGGATTTCATATTACCGGCCTTGTATTCGGAGAGTCCCTGTTTATAACGCTAACCGGCGCAACTCTCGGTATCATCCTGACATTCCCTGCAGCAAAAATATTCAGTAAAACACTTAGTATGTATTTCCCTGTGTTCAACGTAACTTCTGAGACAATTTACATGGATATAGGGGTCTCTGTTCTAGTAGCATGTGTGGCGGCAGTCTTCCCGACTTGGCGCGCTGTCCAGATAAGGATAGCCGACGGACTGAGGAGGATTGGATAGATGAAAATATTTTTTTCATACAGCATTCGTAATCTCTGGACACGCAGGCTCACCACGGTACTGACGACATCGGGGATGGCCCTCGTGGTGTTCGTCTTTGCGGCTGTTTTAATGCTGGCCGAAGGCCTCCAGAAAACCCTCGTGGAAACAGGGTCATATGATAATGTCGTGGTCATTAGAAAAGCAGCTGAGTCCGAGGTCCAGAGCGGGGTCGAACGTTTGCAGGCATCGATTGTTGAAACACTGCCCGAGATAGCTATTGGGCCGGATGGTAAAAAACTCGTTGCAAAAGAACTCGTCGTACTGATTGCCCTTCCGAAGCGGCTAACGGGCAAACCTTCCAATATAGTCATCCGCGGTATCGAAGAGCAATCCATTAACCTGCGTCCTCAGGTCAAGCTCATCAAGGGCCGCTTGCCCAGACCTGGCTCATCTGAAATCATAGCAGGACTGAGCATTGCCCAACGGTTCCAGGGAGGAGATATCGGGGAAACCCTCCGTTTTGCCATGAGAGAATGGTCTGTTGTAGGTGTATTCGATGCAGGGAACACGGGCTTCAACTCCGAGATATGGGGAGATGTGAATCAGTTCATGCAGGCATTCAGAAGGCCTGCATTTTCTTCAGTTATTTTTAGGCTGCGAAATACCGCGGAATTCGAAAAAGTCAAATCATCCATAGAAACCAATCCGCGTCTTACCCTCGACGCATTCCGGGAGCCGCAGTATTACAAAAAACAATCAGAGATTATGGCAAAATTTCTTCGCATTCTCGGGTTGGTACTCACGACCATATTTTCTCTCGGTGCGATCATAGGTGCCATGATAACCATGTATTCCGCTGTGGCAAACCGTGTCTTTGAAATCGGCACGCTCCGTGCCCTTGGGTTTGAACGGTGGAGGATTTTGGCAGCCTTTCTCATGGAATCTCTTCTTCTCGGTTTTTCCGGAGGCATTATCGGCCTGTTCTTTGCCTCTTTTCTCCAGCTCTATACTATTTCAACAATGAACTGGCAGACATTCTCCGAACTTGCCTTCAGCTTTTCCCTTACGTATAAAATAATTCTTTACGCCATGATCTTTGCTCTCATAATGGGGCTTATCGGGGGAGTATTCCCGGCAGTCAGGGCGTCGCGGATGAATATCGTCGACGCATTAAGGGCAGGCTGATGATAAATTTTAACCATAAACCCTTTATTTTCCCTCGCACCACTCCCTCGCGTTCTGGAACATCCTGAGCCAGGGAGATGCTTCAAGGTTCTTCTTCCAGTCTTCCGGCATGTAGGCCCATTGCCATTTCAGGAAGGTCCTTTCAGGATGGGGCATCATTGCAAGGTGTCTGCCGTCGGGGGAACAGAGGGCGGTTATACCCGAAGGAGAGCCATTGGGATTGAAGGGATATGTTTCGGTAATCTCGCCCCTGTCATCGACGAACCGTACCGGTGCAAGGTCCTTCTCAAAAACATCTTTCTGCATATCTTTATCGGGGAAATAGACCCTTCCTTCACCGTGTGCAACCCAGACTCCCAGGACCGAGTCTTCCATTCCCCTCAGCATGATCGAGGGGCTTGACAGAATTTTTACGGTTGAGAACCTAGATTCAAATCTCCCGGACTTATTCTGTATAAATCTTGGCTGTACTTTATCAGGGATTCCTTTCCACGGTACCCACCCAAGAAGCGCCATGAGCTGACACCCGTTGCAGACACCAAGGCTGAAAGTATCCTGTCTTTCATAAAAACGTTTAAACTGTTCATAGAGCTTTTCATGGAACCTTATTACCCCTGCCCAGCCTTTTGCAGAATCAAGTACATCCGCATAACTGAAACCACCAACAAATGCAATCCCCCTAAAGTCATCAAGCCGGATATTTTCTTCGATCAGGTCGGTCATCATTACATCCCATACCTCAAACCCCGCGTGATGAAAGGCGGATGCCATCTCCCGGTCGCCGTTGCTGCCTTCCTCGCGGATAATGGCAACTTTGGGAAGTACGGGAGATTTGAAGCCCTCACCCCCAACCTTACCTTCCCCTCTCCTCGGCGAGTCTTCGACCCTCGAGGGTAAAGGAGGGGCGGGGTGGCCATCTTTTTTAAAATCGGTAACCCGGGGTGCGGGAGTAAATGTCAGCCTGTATTCAGGCCCCTTTCTGTCAAAATTTACCCTTCTCTCTTCATTTACACATTCAGGGTTTGCCTGGAGCCTGTCGAGATAATAACCCGTCTCTTCCCAGATGTCCCTTAAGACCCTCATATGCTCGTTAAAAACCAACTCATCATTGATGCTTATATGTATTTTCTTTTCGGATGTTGTGTCCCCAAGGATTTGGTAATGAACGTTTTCCTCACTTAATAAAGACAATATTTCCTCTTGCTTTTCCGGAAGATACTCGATGACAAGACCAAGCTCCTCGGAAAATAGGATAGAAAGTGAAGGATCGACACCCCCCCCTTGCCCCCCCTTGGTAAGGGGGGGATGGAGGGGTGATTCCAATTTTATGTCTAACCCGCAATTACCTCCGAATGCCATCTCAAGTAATGTAGTAATTAACCCTCCATCGCTTCTGTCATGACCCGAGAGGATGAGGTCTTTTTCAATCAATTTTTGCACGGCATAAAACGTGCGTTTTAGGAGTTGAGTGTCATCAAGGTCCGGAGATTCGTTTCCAATCTGGCCATAGACATATGCCAGGGCAGTGCCCCCAAGCCGATATTTTCCAACACCGAGATCTATATAGATGAGTCTGCTTTCATCGGGCCTTTTTATATCGGGAGTGATAATTTTTGTTATATCAGGACACGTAACATAGGCCGATATGACAAGGGTTCCCGGAGCTTTTACAACCTCTGTTTTGCCGGATGAATCAACGACCCTTGCAGCCATTGAGAGGCTGTCCTTCCCACCGTCAATTGCTATGCCCAGTTCGATCAGAATATCCCTTAATGCAACGGCTGCATCATACAGGCATGCACCTTCACCGGGGAGTTTTGCTGCCCACATCCAGTTGCCCGAACATTTTATATCTTCAAGGGCTGTCACTTTTGCCCATATAATATTTGTCAGGGCCTCACCGACACACATGCGGGCCATTGCCCGAGGGTCTATCAAACCCTTTACAGGCTGTTCACCGATTGAAAGTGCTGCCCCTGTTACACCGAAGTGGCTCTGGGCTATCACAGCTACATCAGACAACGTCAGTTGAAGGGGGCCGACGCACTGCTGTTGGGCAATGAGCCCTGTAACAGACCTGTCAACCTTGTTTGTTAGAAACCTCTTTGAGCCTACTGATAAAAGTCTGAGGACTCTTTCAACAGCATTTCGAAGAGTGATCCCTCCCCCCCTTTTTGGCAAATCGGTGCAGAATGGGATTTTTAAAGGTTCTAGCTGCGACTTTATTCTCTGAATAATAAATGTCTTCTGCGGCATCTTGCCTAGCACCTTTGATAACTCAAGATTCACCGGTCTAGTTCCGTCAATTTCATCATGGAGCACGATAAACCCATCCCCTGTTATTTCACCAATAAAGGCACACGGCACTTTCTCTCTCTTGCAGATTTCCGTGAACTCCCCGGCCCTGAACGGTTCAATGAGAAGCGCATCCTGCTCCTGATATTCTGCCCCCCATATCTCAAGTACTGAAAGGGTTGCATCGCCTACCTGGATGTCCCTTATCTCTACCCTTGCACCTGCGGGATAAACGATCTCTTTGACAACGTTGCAGTTGCCGCCTGCGCCCTGGTCATGGATACTGACAATGGGATTGTTCTCCCCCATTTCAACACAAGCCCGTATGGCCCTGTTTACCTTCTGCTCCATCTCTGCATCACCCCGCTGAACTGCACTGAAGTCAAGCTCGGCAATATTTTCACCCTGTATCATGCTGGAAGCTGCACCGCCACCCATGCCGATCCTGTATGCAGGACCGCCTATCTTGACGACAAGCATACCCTTTCTCGGTTTAACCTTTTCAATATGTCTGTTGTCTATCTGTCCGATACCACCGGTGAACATGATGGGCTTAACCCATTCCCTCCTCTCACCGCCCTGCAATCTCATGCCAAAAGACCTTGTAAAACCCTGTATAACGGGTTCCCCGAATTTGTTCCCGTAATCAGAAGCGCCGTTGCTCGCCTCGATCTCTATCTGGAGCGGCGATGCCAAAGTAGGGGGGTAAACAAACGATGGGTCTTCCCATGGGAGATGATATCCTGGTATCAGAAGATTACCGACACAATATGCAGCCGTTCCTGCTATGGCAAGGCTACCTCTCCCTGTAGCGTGCACATCACGTATCCTACCTCCCGTACCTGTTTCAGCACCCGGGAACGGAGCAACACCTGTCGGGAAATTATGCGTCTCAGCAGTAAAGATTATGTGGTAATAAAGCAGTTCATCATGAAAGGGGGAAGACCTGTCCGGAAATTTCGGGACGATGGTTACGATTTCGTACCCCTGAATCCCGCTCGAATTATCCTTAAAGGCAATAATGCTGTTCCGGGGGTTCATTCTTAGTGGATCCCTTATTAGATCCAGCAAGTTTTCCGGCTTCTCTTCCCCATCAATGATCAGCCTGCCATTGAAAAACCAGTGTCTTGAATGCTCGCTGTTCGATTGACCAAGGTCAAAACACTCTACATTTGTAGGGTTGCGGCCCAGTTCCCGGACAAAGAGGTTGTAATAAAAGTTCATGTCCCAGTCGTCTAAACCAAGCCCCATCGAAAGATTTACTCTCTTCAATGCCTCGATGCCTTCTTCTATCAAAGGCACATTATAGACAGGCTCTGGTTTTATTCCTGTCTCAAAGGTCATAAGGGTCCCGGGATAAGTGCATTCAGTCATCCGGTCATGGATAAGATCAAGAAATTTAGTCATTGAGTCATTAGTCATCGAGTCATTTTTCTTCTGTAAAGAACTATTTTTATTGACAATTGACTGGTGACCAATGACTAATCTGTATCTGCGGGAACGCTCTATTCTATTGATTTTTTTCAGGCCGCATGCATGGCAGACCGAAACCGCATTTGTGGACCATGCGGTTGTAAAGCTCATGCGTGGACCGACTTCAATGATACTACCCCCCCATATTCCCCCCCTTGGCAAGTGGGGGAGAGGGGGAGTGAAAGTTAAAAAACTCTTATCCGAAAAGTTTTCCGGTTCAAATGTCTCTGACAGGAGCCAGCGGAGAATGTCCAACTCTTCGTGGGTCAGGGATGCCGTTATTTCGATATTAAAGCAATATTCTGTATGGATATCTTCTATCAAAGGAGAGATTTTTTGCCGGGCAACCCCTAACAGTTCTTTTTTCCTGGCAGGAAAAAGCGCAGGTTGTCGATAAAAGTGTATTAAATCCATGTGGCAGTATTGTAACCTAAGATTCTGTCAGATGTCATTGCGGAGGATGGTGCTATGAAACAGGCAGTATTCCTCCGGGATAACAGAATACCTTACCACCGAGGTGATGAAGAGTCCTGGCCTGGCCGAGATTTACCCTCAGGTAACCATCGAATATGCCGTCTTTAACAGCAGCTTCAACGACTTCGCCTACAAAGATCGTATGGTCACCTGCCTCGTGGTGGGAATAAAGCCTGCATTCAATATGACCAATACACTCATGTATGACAGGGGCATTGACTTTCTTTGCCTTGAGCGGGGTTAGACCGCAGATTTTGAACTTGTTCCCATCCCTCCCCGAGTGTGTTCCGCAGCATAAGACTTCTTCGGTCATATTAGCATGAGGTATGCTTATAACAAATTCGCGGCTTTCCAGGATAAGATCGTGTGAAAACCTCCCATGACCTATTGCCGTAGCAACAAGGAGGGGTTTGAAACTCACAGGCATCTGCCAGGCTGCTGTCATAACATTTAGTTTATCGCCTAGTTTCGAGGTTATCAGGACAGTCGGGCCATGGTTAATCAAACGGTTTGCATGCTGGAGCGGTATATTCTTAAAAGGCATGTAGCCTCCTTTCTCTTCCGTAATATTAATCTGGAATTTGTATTTTAGCCTGAATTATTCATGAATTTTTTGTCAATCAGAACAGATGCAGTATCGGGGGATGGGTTGACTGAAAAGTATTTTGCAGCAACACCCTGTTCATTTGGATTGCATCTTTGTTCTTCCTTTGAATAACCCCTACATGCTCCCCTTAAGTTAAGGGGAGGTGCAGGTGGTGTTATTGAAATAGACGGCACAAACAAAGTTAAGAGGATTGAAATCAAAAGACTTTGCCTCCGGTCAACAATCAATTGCATGTTCGGTTATTCGTGGGAACCTCTTCTGTTTACTCAAAATCACCGGACGAACGAAAAACACGCTTGTATATGTAGTCTATATGTTTTAAATAGTATGAGAGGTCAAATATGCCCTCGATCTCCTTTACTGAAAGATAGCCTCTAACCTCCTTGTCTTTCAGAAGTAATTTCTTGAACTGGACGCCTGACCTCCAGCTTCTCATGGCATTTTTCTGGACAATGTCATATGCACCTTCCCTATGGAGGCCTTTCTCTATAAGCGCGAGCATAACCCGTTGAGAAGTAAAGAGACCATAGCTTCTTTCCATATTTTTCTTCATACGTTTCGGATAGACGTGGAGTCTCTTAAGGATTTCTTTAATCCTATGGAGCATGTAATCCACAAGTATCGAACTATCCGGGATGATCACACGCTCTACTGATGAATGTGAAATATCCCTTTCATGCCATAGTGCTATGTTTTCCAGAGCAGCCAAGGCATTTGCCCTGACGACTCTTGCGAGACCGGAAAGATTTTCGCAACCCACGGGGTTGCGCTTGTGAGGCATCGCTGATGACCCTTTCTGTCCTGCCATAAAAGGCTCTTCAGCCTCCAGTACTTCCGACCTCTGGAGATGCCGTATCTCAACTGCGATCTTCTCGATACAGGCTGCAATTAGTGCGAGTGTCGTAAGATACTCTGCGTGTCTGTCGCGCTGGACTATCTGTGTGGCAACCGGCTCTGGTTTCAACCCGAGTTTTTTACATACCTTTTCCTCTATTGCCGGTGGAATATTTGAGAATGTCCCGACAGCGCCGGAGAGCTTTCCTGTACTCACGAGGTCCCTTACACGATTCATCCTCAAAAGGTTTCTCTTCATATCCTCATACCACAGGGCGAACTTAAGACCAAATGTCATAGGTTCTGCATGGACACCGTGACTCCTGCCGATCACAGGCGTATCCTTGTATTTATACGCCTGTGTTTTAAGAACAGCCATGAGCTCCTGAATACCCTCTATGATAATAGAGGATGAATCGCGCATGAGAAGTGCCTGGGCAGTATCCAGTATGTCTGAAGAAGTCATCCCTTTATGGATAAACCTTGATTCCACCCCAACACTCTGTGCTACAGAGGTCAGGAATGCGATGACATCGTGTTTTACAACCTTCTCAATATCATCAATAGCCTGTACGTCAAATCTTGCCCTTTTCTTGATAACCTTGAGGGCGTCTTTAGGTAACTCGCCAAGTGCTGCCCATGCTTCACACGCAGCGATCTCCACATCAAGCCATTTCTGGTATTTCGTTTCCGGATCCCATAACCTTCCCATTTCCGGACGCGTATAACGTGGTATCATATTCCCTCCTCCGAGAAATTATTGCCTTGAAGCAATCTTTTGTCAAATATTTTCATATTTGATCAAAAAAGGTTTCATATGTCAATCCTATCCATGGCCTATTTTACTCTCTATCCCCTTGCAAAAAAAGACATTTTTATGTTAGTCTTCCTTCTCTGAAAGAATACCCTTTCAGAAATCCATTATGCCGCCTCTGTGCGCCGCTGAGGCGTTTTCCCGTGGAAACAGAGGCAAGGAAACAGGAGGGACAAGAAAACATGGTAGCAGCAATGAAGGAACTGCTCGAAGCAGGAGTACATTTCGGACATCAGGTAAAGCGTTGGCATCCTAAGATGAAAAAATACATCTTCGGAGAAAGAAACGGCATCTATATCATTGACCTTCAAAAGACTGTCAGGGGTCTTGAGGATGCCTACAATTTCATCAAAGAGGTCGCTTCGTCAGGGACCCCTATCCTGTTTGTCGGTACGAAGAAACAATCACAGGACGCTATCCAGGACGAAGCAAAAAGATCCGGCGCCTACTATGTTAACCAGCGCTGGCTCGGGGGAATGCTCACAAATTTTTCAACAATCCAGAAAAGTATAGATAAGTTGAAAAAGATTGAAAAAATGAAAGAAGACGGCACTCTCAATCTTCTTACAAAAAAAGAAGCTGCTGCCTATGAAAAGGAACGGGGCAAGCTGGAAAAGAACCTGTCAGGCATCAAAGACATGGCTACACTGCCCGGCGCGCTCTTTGTGGTGGATCCCAAGAAAGAAAAAATTGCCATTGCGGAAGCACGGAAACTAGCTATTCCTATCGTAGCAATCGTAGATACGAATTGTGATCCCGATGAAGTGGATTATGTCATCCCGGGCAACGATGACGCAATCAGGGCTATAAAACTTATAGCATCAAAGATGGCAGATGCAGTTATCGAAGGGAAAGAGATCCTCTCAAAAACTGTCGCAGAATTAGCAGAAAAACAGCAGGTCGAGGAAAAGATTGAGCAGGAAGAGATCGAGGTGTCAGAATGACGAAAATCTCTGCTGAAACAATTAAGGACCTAAGGGAAAAGACAGGCGCCGGAATGATGGAATGCAAAAAGGCCCTTACTGAAAGTAATGGAGATTTCGAAAAAGCGATTGACATCCTCAGGCAAAAGGGACTTTCTTCCGCCCTGAAAAAGGCAGGTCGAATCGCATCAGAGGGACTCATAGACTCTTACATCCATATGGGAAAGATAGGGGTACTTGTTGAGGTTAATTGTGAGACCGATTTTGTCGCACGGACCGACGACTTTAAGGAACTCGCAAAGGATATTGCCATGCACATTGCCGCAACGAACCCGTTCTATTTATCAAGAGACAAAGTGCCCCAGGATGTCATTGAGCGGGAGGAGGCAATATACAGGGCACAGGTAAAAGATAAACCCCCGCATGTTGTAGAGAAAATTGTTGAGGGAAAACTCGAAAAGTTTTATACGGAAGCCTGTCTCCTTGATCAATTCTTTGTCAAGGATCCGGATCAAAAGCTCCGCATAAAAGATATCATTACAGAAAAGATCGCAAAGCTTGGGGAGAACATTGTCCTGAGAAGATTTGTAAGGTTTCAACTCGGGGAGACGGCTTAGGGATAACAGCTTGGTTTATAAAAGAATACTCCTGAAAATCAGCGGCGAAGCAATGATGGGTGACAAGGGCTATGGCATTGATTACTCCACAGTCGATTTCATCGCCCAGGAGATTAAAGACGCAGCTTCAAGAGGCATACAGGTCGCAATCGTAATAGGCGGCGGGAACATCTTCAGGGGGGTTGAGGCAAGTGTACAAGGGATAGACCGGGCTTCGGCCGACTACATGGGGATGCTTGCAACGGTTATCAATGCTCTTGCCCTTCAAAATACACTCGAAAAAAAGGGTGTACCAACAAGGGTTCAGTCCGCCATAGAAATGAAGGAACTCGCAGAACCCTATATAAGCCGGAAGGCAATCCGGCATCTTGAAAAAGGCAGGACCGTCATCTTTGCAGCTGGAACGGGGAATCCGTATTTCACTACCGACACGGCTGCTGCCCTCAGGGCAATGGAAATAGGTGCGGATGTCATATTAAAGGCAACGAAGGTTGATGGCATATACTCCTCTGACCCGTTGAAAGAACCCAAGGCAAAAAAGTATAAACAGGTCACATACATCGATGTATTAAAAAAAGGGCTCAGTGTCATGGATTCGACAGCCGTGTCTTTATGTATGGACAATGATTTGCCAATTGTGGTATTTAATTTAAGAGGGAAAGGCAATATTAAAAAAATTATCAAAGGGGAAAAGATAGGGACCCTTGTCAAGGGGGTAGGTCGTGCAGGAGTTAAAAAGAAAAGCAGTTGAGCGTATGACCCGTACCATCGAGGTCCTCAAGAAGGACTTCTCTTCTATCAGGACAGGCAGGGCTTCTCTCTCGCTACTCGATGGAATCCTGGTCAATTACTTTGATACCCAAACTCCACTTCAACAGCTTGCGACCTTGAGCATACCGGAGAGCCGTCAAATAACCATCCAGCCATGGGACCAAAAGATTATTCCAGATATCGAAAAGGCTATCCTGAAATCAGACCTTGGGCTTACTCCGTCCAACAACGGCAAGATCATACGGATCGTCATCCCCCCTCTTACTGAAGAGAGAAGGAAGCAACTCGTAAAGGCCGTTAAGAAAAAGGCTGAGGAAGCAAAGGTGGCTGTCAGGAATATCAGACGGGATGTCAACGATGAGCTCAAGAAGCTTGAAAAAGAAAAAACTTTGAGTGAAGACGAAGCGAAGAAATTCCATGATGAAGTTCAGAAGATCACGGATACGTATATTGCAAAAGTAGACGATGTATTGAAGCACAAAGAAAAAGAGATTATGGAGGTTTAAGATAACCAACCGTAATTTTGTCCTGAAAGTAACTGATGCCAATCTGTCAGACGTTCAAAAAGCCCTAAAGGCCGCTGGCATACAGATAAGGAGCATCATCGAAATATTCAAAGAGGAAAAAAATCAAGGGCAACCAAAAGAAAAAGATCATGGCAATTAAAGTTAAAAAAAAGAAGAATGATAAAAGGGCAAAACCTGCACGAAAGACTTCGCGGGCAACTATCAAAAAAACAAAACATAATTCAGTAAAGAAAAAAATAAGAAACTCTTTAAAAAAGAAGGCAAAAGCACCTGTTAAAAAGAGCCGGACACAACAGAAAAAAACAGCCGGGAAAAAAATCCTGCCATCAAAGCCTGCTGCCGGAACTTTGAAGGGGAAGATAAAGAAAAAATCCCGTAAGCCGGCAAAGAAAACTTTGAAACCCTCTTCCTCAAGGAAACGGGCTACGAAGAAATCTGAAGAAGAAAGAAACATTGCCCTGAAAAAATTCCTTATAAGCAAGAGGCAGGCTATCCTGAAAGAGGCAAAGAACGAGATATCCAAATACATCAAAGGAGAGACCAGGCAACTTGTCGAGTCAGCCCTTGATGACGGAGATTGGTCGGTCATTGATCTCTCTGAGGATATCAGCTTGAGACAGCTCAGCGCTCACAGGGAAACCCTCCAGAAGATAGATGAGGCACTGAGAAAACTGAATGAGGGTACGTACGGACTGTGTGAAGAATGCGGTGAACCTATAAACGAAGGGCGCCTCAAGGTCATGCCATTTGCTATTTATTGCATTGATTGTCAGGAGAGACTGGAGCAGATGAAAAAAATAGAGGCTGAAGAGGGTCGTTACTGATTAAACAAGAACTTTATGTGCCGGGTCGAGAAAAAAAAGCGTTAATAATTGGTGTAAAGACAAATCCTGACTTATACACTTAATATCATTTCTATCTAACCCCTAACTTTTTAAGATTTTCATTTGATCCTATGAGCACCAGGATATCACCTTCTACCATGGATCTGTTAGGATCAGGACTAACATTCCAAATTTCCTTTTGTACGCCCTTTTCAATGATTTGTTTCTTTATGGCAATCAGATTGACTCCATATTGCGCTCTGAGCTGAGCCTCCGCAAGTGTTTTTCCGATCAGTTTTTCTGGAATTGCGATCTCGACAATGCTGTATTCCTCGGAAAGAGTCAACTGATCGATAATATTAGTACGAATGAGGCTTTGCGCAACACGTACCGCCATATCGCGCTCGGGGTAAATGATTCTCTGTACCTTGAGATGTTCAAGTACCTTCCCATGGAGTGTCGTGACAGCCTTGGCAATGATATTACGGATTTCCATTTCCTTCAATATCATAACTACAATTATATTTGCCTCGATATTCTCTCCGATACTAACAATGGCAGTGTCAATGTTCTGGATGCCAATTTCCCTGAGTGCTTTCTCATCCATTGCATCAACCTGTACCGCGTAGTCAACAAAATCGGATATCTTTTTGACTCTCTCTTCATCATGGTCAATAGCTATAACGTCTGCACCATAATGTGCCAATGTCTTTGCAACATTAAATCCAAATCGTCCCATTCCAATTACAGCGAATTGTTTTTTCATCCAATCATCACCTTTCCTTCAGGATACCTGAACCGTTCCTTTGCCTGCCGTGTTAAAGCGAAAGCAAGTGTCAATGGCCCCAGCCTCCCGACAAACATTATAAAAATTACGATCGTCTTTCCTAACGGATTAAACAGGGCGGTAAAACTTCTCGCTCCTTGATCTCCAAGGGAAAGCCCTACTGTACCGAAAGCGGAAGTAACTTCGAAGACCGAATAAAGATATTTTGTATCCTGAGTAAAGAGAATGAGATGACTGCAGACAGTACAGAAGATAACCGCAAGGATCATAATCGTAAGTGCTTTTGCAACTATTTCGGACGGCATTCTTCTCCTAAAGAATACCGTGTCCGCCTTGCCGCGTATCGTCGAGAAAATGCTTGCGAAGACAACGGCAATCGTTGATGTTTTAACTCCTCCCCCTGTGCTTCCTGGCGAAGCGCCGATAAACATTAAAGTAATAGTCAGAAAAAGTGTTTCTGTTTTAAAAAGTGAATAATCAATAGTATTGAAACCAGCAGTCCTCGCACTAACAGCGGAAAAATAGGAAACCAGTATTTTTTCTTTTAACGTCATTGAGACAAACGAAGCAGGATTTGTATATTCAATGAGAAATATCAATAAAGTAGCTCCCAGGATAAGTACTACCGTTGTAACAAGAACCAACTTAGTATGTGCTGCAAGTCTGTCAACTTCTTTTTTAAAAAACTTATAAATATCTGTAATTACTATAAATCCTATGCCCCCCGCTATAATTAATGTTGTTATCGTCATGTTTATAGCGATGTCCCCACGATAATGCATAAGACTGTTGGAAAAAAGGCTGAACCCGGCATTATTAAAAGCTGAAACAGCATGAAAAAGCCCGTAGAGAAATGCTTTACCGAGTGGATACTCTCTCAAAAATAAACCGGTAAGGATGACAGTCCCGGAACATTCGAAAACAATGGTAAAGAGTAATACTCCCTTTGCAAATCGAATGATTCCTTCAACGGTTCCTACATTAAGTCCTTCTCGTATGGCATATCTTTGGGTAATGCCAATCTTTCTGCCAGCTATTAAAAAAAAGAGCGTTGCCGAGGTCATGTACCCAAGGCCTCCTATCTGAATGAGCATTAAAATGACAAGATGACCAAACAGGGTAAAATCGTTCGGTGTGTCACGGACAATCAAGCCAGTGACACAGACAGCGGATGTCGAGGTAAAGACTGCATCAATAAGGGGGCAGCCTTTCGTACTTGAAATAGGAAGCATAAGGAGGAGCGCACCTATCAGAATTACAGATAAGAAACCGAGTACGAGAATTTGTGGCGGCGACAGTTTTCGTTTCTCTAGTATTAGAATCAACCCTCCTTAGAGGGCAAAGGAGTAGAAATGAAAAAGCGCTGGCAGGGCAGCGCTCATTAACACCGTCCATTGCCCTTCCAAATGCCTACGAGGTTAGCTGACGGGCTCGGGTTTGGAAGTACCCTTTCCCAGGTTATCTGTGGAAATACGCCCCATCTTCTGGGTCCCCCGTATCCATATTCTTAAATGGATTTCGGCTGCTAATTTTAAATTACTCCTGGCAAAACGAATTGTCAAGGGAGCTTGCTGCCATATCAGCAGTGAGCCTTCTCTTTAATAAAAGCAAGGAATGGAATAGTTTTAAAATTCCTTTTGTACCTCCCTGCCGTACACCTCGTCAAGTATCTCACGCGCACCCCTTGAAAGGATATCTTCGGCAAGTGTTAGTCCAAGGGATTCTGCCCGGTCGATTCTACCCTCGATATGCCCCCTTAGAATCCTGTCCCCCGAGATACTTCCGACTAAACCATCCATTACTATTTTCTCTTCTCGCATCGTAGATTTTGAACTTTGAATTTTGGATTTCGGATTTTGGATTTTGGATAATGGCTTTTGGACTCCTTGCTTTATTCGCGCATATGCCGCAATAGGGACCTGGCAACCGCCTTCAAGGCGCTTCAAGAAAGCACGTTCAGCTTTCACACAGACGGCGGTCTCGGGATGGTTCAACGGAGCAATAAGTTCATTAATATATCCATCATCAGTCCTGCATTCTATTCCTATAGCTCCCTGACCAATCGCAGGGAGACTAATATCAGCAGGTAAAATCTCGGCTATCCTGTCCGATAATCCAAGCCTCCTGACACCGGCAACAGCAACTATTATGGCCTCAAACAGACCTTCGTCAAGTTTCCTTATTCTCGTATCGAGATTACCCCTGAGCTGTTTGATCTTTATATCAGGCCTTATATTGAGCAGCTGGCATGATCGCCTGAGGCTGCTCGTTCCAACAATTGCCCCCTGTGGCAATGCTTTCAGAGTTGGGATCTGGAATTTGGATTTCTGCACCCTCGGGAGAAATGCATCCCGCGGGTCCTCCCTTTTACAGATCACGGCGAGATGAAGATCCGGAGGGAATTCGGTAGGTACATCTTTCATGCTATGGACGGCAATGTCTGCATCATGTCGTAAGAGCGCTTCTTCTATCTCCTTTACAAAAAGTCCTTTCCCTCCTATTTTCGCCAATGGCACATCAAGGATCATATCTCCCGTAGTTTTAATCGTCCTTTCCTCTATGACCAGATCGGGGTATAGTTTCTTGAGTTCCGATTTAACCCATACTGCCTGCCAGAGTGCAAGTTTGCTCCCGCGCGTGCCGATGACCACCCTTTTGCTTTTCCGTTTAACTCTAGTCTTCGTCAATTCCGTAAAGTTTCCTTATGAGAGCAACCAGACTCTCCTTGTCGTCAGAACTGTCCTTCAGTGCGGCAGTCGGCGGATGTATAAGTTTATTCATAAGTGCAGTCGCCATATATTCTATTGCCTCCCTTTCTTTTTCCCCGAACCCTTCGACCTTGTTCAAAAGCCTGTCGAGTTCTTCTTTCTTCATTTCCTCGGCTCTCTCTCTCAATGCCTTGATGGTCGGCACAGAATCGAGTGAAGCGTGCCATTTGATAAAGGTCTCTATTTCCTCCTGAACGATCTTTTCCGCCTTTTCCGCCTCTTTGTGCCGTTCAAACATATTCGCATCAACAACACCCTGGAGGTCATCAATGTTATAGAGGTAAACATTGTCCAGCCCGTTAATGTCCGGGTCTATATTTCTCGGAACGGATATGTCAATGAGAAAGACCTGCCGCTGCTTTCTTTCTTTCATCACCTTCTGCATCTCGTTTTTCCTCAAAATATAATCCGGGGCACCTGTTGAACAGATAACGATATCAGCATTGACCATCTCGCGGATGAACTCTTCAAACTTAACAGGCCTTCCTTTGAATTCCTGCGCAAGGTCACAGGCCCTATCATATGTCCTGTTTGCTACCATAACCTCCTTCACTCCGTTCGTGATCAGGTGCCGTGCAGCAAGTTCGGCCATCTCACCTGCGCCCAGGAGCATGCATGTCCTTTTTGAAAGATCAGTGAAGATCTTCCTCGCGAGTTCAACAGCTGCGAAGCTTATCGAGACAGCGTTCTCGGAGATCTTTGTCTCTGTCCTGACCCTCTTCGCGACAGAAATCGCCTTCTTCATTAGCTTGTTCATAAGGATTCCCGTGGTCTTCTTCTCAAGAGCGAGCTCAAATGCGTCTTTGAGCTGCCCGAGAATCTGGGGCTCCCCCACGATCATGGAGTCGAGACTCGATGCGACCCTGTAGATGTGTCTGACCGCTTCGATATCATCATATATATAAAGTGCATTATCAAGTGAACTCCTCTTGATACCATGGAACTCTGCAAGAAACGTCTTGATAGACTCAGATGCCTTTTCTACATCACTCACATGCGCATAAAGCTCCACCCTGTTACAGGTAGACAATATGACAGCCTCGTGAACTTCCGGGAGTTCTTTGAACCGAATAAGACCTTCATGGAGCTTGGGCCCGTCAAAGGCCAGCTTCTCCCGCACGTCAATATCGGCAACCTTATGATTAAGTCCTAAAACAAGAATCTTCATACGAAAACGTGGTACCCCCACCCCAGTAATTTAATGCCAAAAAATGCGATGATAATCGTCAGAAAACCGACTATGGATAATATGGCAGCCCTTTTCCCCCTCCATCCTGCCACGAGCCTTGCATGAAGAATAATTGCATAGATAAACCATGAAATAAGTGCTAGGTTCTCCCGTGGATCTTTGTTCCAGTAACTTCCCCACGCGCTCTCCGACCAGAGAGCCCCTGATATAATTGCGAGGGTAAGAAGGGGGAACCCCATCTTTATAAGCCGGTAATTTATTTCATCTAGTATCTGCAGGCTAGGGAGTCTCTCGAACAACCCTCTGAGATTTTTGGACTTTACATAGTGCTCCTGCACGAGGTACATGATGCCTATACAAAATGCAAGTGCAAAAGCAGCATTACCGACAAAGGCAAGCACGGTATGTATGCCTAGCCAGGAGCTTTGAAGCAAAGGGCTTAAAGGCTTTATTTCCCTCGGCAACATGGATGATAAAAGCATAAGGATAAACACGACAGGCATGATGAAGGAGGAGAGGAGGACAACCCTGTACCGCACCTGCAAAACAAAAAACATAAGAACAATGCACCATGCAAAAAATGACGTAGCCTCATGTGCATTTGTTATGGGGATATGCCCTGCATCGACGTAACGATAGACAATGCAAAGGGTATGCAGAGCAAACCCGATAGCAGCAATCAAGATTATTATCCGGGATGTGATCTTTGAGCCTTTGAAGAGTTCTATGATGCCGACTATGGCTGCAGCGAAATATAAGGTCAGAGCCAGTTCAAATAACAGTAAGCCCATTAGAAACAACCAAGCTCACAATCAGAAATCCTGACACTGAGCTCGTCAGCAGTCTTTCCTACCTCCCGGTATGGAACACCTAGCTTTTGGGCGATTTCCCTGGCAACAGGGCAAGGGAGCCTCCCGTCGACAGTCTTCTTCTTAATCTCTTCTGCTATTTTATCATTCATCGTAATATTAGCCAGTGGTTATGGCATGTGTACCATTTTGTAAGAAATGCCATTATCCATCTTTTCCCAGAATAAATTTTAAAAGGAGGCCTGATACCTCATAATCATGCCGGAGCGACAGGACAATAAACATAGCATGCCTCGTTCTGTTATCAGAAGTTTTCCTCGTTACGCTCATATAAAGATTTATGGGGCACAATTTTTGCGCCGTCACTGTTTATCCTGCACCCGTCTCTTTTTCAGAAGGTTATTCTGGACAGCAATCAACATAGTCGAATTATAGTTCAATTTTAAAATATCAGTTTCTAAAACTCAATGACCAGTGTAACCTGAGACGGTTTTACTATCTTCGTTGTATATGATGTAAATATCAGCATAAAAAAACAATTTATGCGCCACTCATCCCGCATCTATCTGTTATATTAAAAGAAAAAAGCAATGAAAGTATACAAATAAAAACCTTTTGCCAATGAAAATGAATAAGATCGCTTTACTGCAGGAACGACTGACATATATACTTATCATCGCTTTCCTCGCTTTTCCTTCTGCCCGGTCAGAGGGATTTTCTATTCATAAAGCCCCTCCTGATCAGAATGTTATTTCACAGCTTAATTCACTCATTAAAAAACGCGTCACCGAAGCTGGTGAGCCCCTGCAAATCACAATTAATGGAGAACCGATTTATGCCACGCTCATGCTTGAAACCTTCTACAGAAGAAATAACTTCCAGCCCGCCTGGGTGGTTAATGCTCTCAGGCTAGAGCAGGCCTACTATTTAGTTGGAACTATTGAAGAATCCTATCTTGAAGGGCTGACACCGGACCATTATCATCTCAGGACAATTAAAGCGCTCCTCGGTGAGGTATACGAAAACAGAAATAAAAAAGTCCCCCAGGACCCCGGTAAGCTTGTCGACCTTGATCTGCTGCTTACGGATGCCTTCCTCCTCCTGGGCTGTCATTTTTCATCAGGTTGCGTCAATCCTTTAACACTCAAGGCGGAATGGTTTACGAAGCACGGAAAGCTGGATGCAGCCGCTGTCCTGGAAATAGCATTGAGAGAAAACAGCATAAAGGAAACCTTACACGGCCTTCTTCCTCCTCAAGATAGCTATGCAAATTTAAAGCAAGCACTTAAAGCTTACAGGGTGATTGCAACAGAGGGAGGATGGCCGAAAATCTCCAAAGGTGCCCCCCTTAAAACAGGATCCCGGGATGAACGGGTAATATCCCTGAGACAACGGCTTATCCTTTCAGGGCACCTGGATCTTGATGATAATGTCCCTACAGTGACTTTTGACAAAGCACTTGAAAATGCAGTAAAAAACTTCCAGAAACACCACGGACTCCATATCGACGGTGTCATAGGCCCTTCCACCCTCAAAGCCCTGAACGTTTCCGCCCGTGCACGTTCCCGACAGATAGCTTTGAACCTGGAGCGCATGAGGTGGATGTACAGGGATCTCGGTCATCGTTACGTCACGGTAAATATTGCAGATTTTACCCTCGATGTCGTCGAGGACAATAAAAAGAAGCTGTCGATGAAGGTAGTCGTAGGGAAACCGTTCTGGCATACTCCTGTATTTAGCGACAGGATGACCTACATTGTATTAAACCCTTCGTGGAATGTCCCTCACAGCATAGCTTTGGAAGAAATAATCCCGAAAATCAAAAAAGACCCCGGTTATTTAGCAAGGCATAACATGAAGATCTTAAAAGGCTGGGGTGAAGATGAAGAGGAAATCGATCCGGACAGTATTGACTGGCTCTCTCTGGATGCCCGGAATTTTAACTACAGGTTTCGTCAGGAACCAGGGGCTCTGAATCCTCTCGGCAGCATTAAGTTTATTTTCCCGAACGAATTCGGTGTTTACCTCCACGACACCCCGAGTAAAAACCTCTTCGCAAAGAGTGTGCGTAGTTTCAGTCATGGCTGTATTCGTCTCGAAAAACCACTCGAGCTTGCAGAATACCTATTGAGAAGCTCTCCGGATTGGGCACGCGAAAAGATACTGGCTGAGATCGAGACCGGGAAAGAGCAGCAGATAAAACTTCCCGAACCTGTCGACATCCATATCCTCTACCTTACAGCCTGGGTTGATGATGACGGTCTCCTTCACTTTCGTGAAGATGTCTATGGAAGAGATAAGCGTCTTGACGAATCCCTCAGAGAAAAGCCTCCGCGTGCCTTGAAAGAAGAACCACAATAAATAAAAGCATTGGTGGGAGGGTAAATCAACGCTTATTGTTCAGGAATGTTACCTTTCCTTGAAGGGTGCTCCGCATGGCTCAACTTTTCCCATCTATACCAGAAGGTCTTGTAGCTCATGCCGAGGAGTTTTGCTGCATTTGCTACAACACCGTTTGATTTCTCCATTGCCTGTTTGAGGAGATTTTTCTCAAGGTCCTCAAAATTGATCCCTTCATCCGGGAGTATAAAATCAACATACTGCGTGGCCCTTGTACCTTTTAGTTCACTGATAATATCCCTTAACGTAATCGTATCTCCATCTTCAATGATAACGGCCCTTTCAATAACCGATTCAAGCTGTCGTATATTACCGGGCCAACGATACGAAGAGAGGGTTTTGATCGCGGAAGGTTCAATCGCCTTTATCCTTTTACCGAATTCATGGTTGTATTTATTTAAGAAAAAGTGTACGAGGTCAGGGATATCTTCCTTTCTTTCCCTGAGGGGCGGGAGTTCAATCGAGACAACCTTCAGCCGATAGTATAGGTCTTCCCTAAAAAGGTCTTGAGAGAGCTGTTTCTCGATATCCTTATTTGTTGCCGTGATGATTCTCACATCAACTTTTATGGCATCTTTTGCCCCGAGCCTCCTGATCTCTTTATCCTGCAGAACACGCAAGAGCTTAGACTGCATTACTAAGGGAAGGTCCCCTATCTCGTCAAGGAAAAGTGTCCCTCCATTTGTTGCCTCGAACAGTCCGGTTTTTCTTGAGGCAGCACCGGTGAACGCCCCAGGTTCATAGCCGAACAGCTCACTCTCGAAAAGATTTTCGGGGATTGAGGAACAATTCAGTGCTGTAAACGGTCTCGACCGCCTCGGACTATTGTAATGGATTGCACGGGCAACGAGTTCCTTACCCGTCCCGCTTTCCCCTCTGATAAGTACCGTTGCTGAACTGGGCGCTACCTTTCTCATAACGTCGATGGCTATTTGCATCTTTCCGGTCTTGCCAACAATACCCTCTATTCCGAATTTTTCGTAGAGCGTTTTATGAAGACGAAGGTTTTCTTTAAGAAGCTCTGAACGCTCTACAGCCCGTTTCACCATCATGATGAGCGAATCCTTACTGAGAGGTTTTGTCAAATAATCAAAAGCCCCCTTTTTAATCGACTCAACAGCAGACGAAATGGTCCCATATGCAGTCATGATAATTACAGATGTAACCGGGAAATCGGCTGAAATTGAATCGAGCAGCCCGATGCCGTCCATCCCTTCCATTTTAAGGTCTGACAGGACAACATCCGGAGAATATTTTTTCGCAAGTTTGACTGCTTCCTCTCCCGAGGCAGCAGTGTGGACTTCGTATCCCTCTTCACTGAGAATCGTTTTGAGGATATCCCTCTGGAGCTGTTCATCGTCGACAATAAGAATGACTGACATGCTATCCCCTTATCTAACCCTTAAAAAGGAAGGTAAATTATTACCGTGCTCCCCCTTCCTTCTATACTCTGAAAGTCAACCCGGCCCCTATGCTCCTCGATAACCTTCCTGGTCAATGCAAGTCCGAGTCCGAGACCTGTGCTCTTTGTTGTAAAAAAAGGATCGAATACCTTACTTATACTGTCACGCGGTACGCCTGTCCCTGTATCCTGTATTTTAATATATACCCCATTATCTCCTGTTGAAGCCTCGACGACAAGTTGACCACCACGGGGCATTGCGTGAAACGCATTAAGAACAATATTGTAAAGACATGTTTTGATAAATTCAGGATCTACGGAAATTTCCTGAAGAGGAGAAAGTTTTTTCAGAATCACAATATTTTCCCTCTGGGCCTTTGCTTCAATCAGCTGGAGGACTTCCTCGATAATCATGCGCAGATCGCTTTTTTGAAGATTCAATTCAAGCGGCTTGCTCTGCGAGAGAAAGCTTTCCGTGAAGCTGCTCACACGCTGAATCTCGCTCTTGATATTATGTATAAGCGACTCAAATGCCTTTCTGTCTTCAGCCCCCTGTGGCTTATATTTCTCCCGGATATGGTCTATGCATAGACTGATAAAATTAAGAGGGTTCCGTATTTCGTGCGCCATACTCCTTGAGAACTGCCCGATCCCTGCGAGATACTCGGCTTGCCTGAGCCTTTCTTCAAGGTTTCGTTCTTCCCGCAACTTGCCAACCATATAATTGAAGCTCCGGGCGAGTTCACCGATTTCGTCTTTTCTTAGTGTTTGAAGTTCCTGGGTAAGGTCTCCGGCAGCAACATTGCGTGCTGCACGGACAACGTTTTCTATTGGTTTTGTATATCTTCGGGCAAGGATTATCGTAATTATAATACCTATCGAGAAAACTGCTGCCATGGCTATGTTTCGTTTCAAAGCCCTTGACCTCATCTGTGACTCAAAGTCCTCCGTGTTCACTGTAAGATGAATATATCCGTAATGTTTATCGCCTGCAATTACAGGGACGATGACATCGTAGTACTGCTTCGTCCCTGTCACCGGCTCCCCGAGCTCTGCCTTGAAGATGAGTTCCTTCTTTGACCTCGATATCCATTTCCCGATGTTCTCCGGGTTTGTGCTTGAAATAATTTTATCGGAATTGCTGATAAGAGAAATCTCCTTCACTCCTTTTGTATTCAATTTCTGGAGGTAATTTTTCAGGCGTTTTTCTTCAGGAAGTCCGCTGCTTGTTACACCCTCAATTCCCATCTGGATGCCCTTAGAGAGTTCAGCGATATAGTTCTCGAATTCACTGTAGATTGACTGTTCTGTCTGGTGATAGAGGAACGTCAGGATAGCCGAAAGGCTTATGCTCAGAAAAAGCATGAGAAAAATGAGCTTTTTATTTAACGAGAGCGTAAAAATACTGCCTCTTTGGCTTATTATGGTACTCTTCATATATTCATTTTACAGCCCGTTCCAAATTTTATGTCAATAAATCAGCGTTCCGTGCTTTACTCCGGGTACAGTATGCCCTCTGTTCCCTCATGGAAAGACCAGTAAAGTGCCATTGCATCCTTCTTCTCAAGAAAGACATCTAGAGTCGTATATGGCTTTCCCCTGACACCAAACCAGAACGCCATGAAAGGACGGCATATGGCGTTCTTCAGGGATGAAGCCGCGTTTCCGGCCTCTGATGAGAACCCCCTATGAGGTTTTACCGATACATAGACTCTTTTACCCAGTACAAGAGTATACCGTGAAGGCATATCGCCAAGTTCAAGTGCCTGTATTTCAAAGTTGTCGGTCTCCTCATGTTTTACCGGCCTTATTCTTTTTCTCCTTGGTTTGACAAACGTACTCTTTTTTTCCAGAACCAGTGAATTCCAGGGCAGGCTGCTTCCCCAGACACGCATATCGTGTACTGGAAATTCTTTCAAAATCAATCCATTTGCTTTTATCTGTATCGTTTTACCTTCCAGATCAAAAACAAAATAGAGGTTTGACTTTTTTGCCAGCGAGAGTTCCCTCTCAATGAGCCTGTTTTCTCTCGCGAGTTTCTCCCTGTTATCCGCATGGGCATGGATAGCAATAAAGAGCGCCGTCATGAGAATAAATACCCTGACAAGAATACTGGATTGATGTCTCATGAATAACTCTGCTCAAATTGTAATTCCTGTCCCATATCAAGACAGGATAAGGTGAGGAAATGACGGGATAATAAAGTACATAGATCTTTTATGTCCAACACGCTAGAAAATGAATATCTTTGTTCCGAGAGTAGATGCACTGTAAACAGCTCTTAGATCTTCATCGCCGACCCGTATACAGCCGTGGGTTACATTTCTCCCAAGCAATCGTGTGTAGAGTGTACCGTGTATGAAATATCCGTCACCGAAACCGAGGGAATAATCTCCCATTACTCCTTCTTCTTTTCTTGCTATGCTTGAATCCGGGACCTTTTCTCCTTCTTCAATAAACGCCCAGTCCGGCTTTGTCCAGACCGGTGATACATATTTTGACTGTACTTTGAAAACCCCCCGTGGTGTATCAAAAACCCACTGCCTTTTCCCTTTAGGGTCTTTAAGGACATTCCCGCTTCCGCTCGATATGACGGCTTCACGAAGAACCCTGCCTCCTCTTTTTATGTAAAGCCTGTTGCTGCCGGTATCTACAACTATATATATATCATGCAGGTTGAGACCCTTAACCCTGCTTTTGAGATATCTGTTCCGCGATGTCAGCCAGGACATGCTTCTTTTTGTATATGTTCGGTCAACCTCATCCCTTGTAAGCAATGATGTCTTCGAGCCGACGTAATAACCGGCAGCCTCAATGGAAAGGAAAAGGACAAGGAGAACAAATGAGAGGTAAATGGCCGGCCTTTGTACTTTCAATTTACTGTCCCTGGAGATTCAAGGAGAGGCTATTCTGGATGCTGACCGCGCCAACAATAGTAACGGAAGTCCCAACTTTGACAATTTTAAAAAGTTCATCCATATCCCGGTTGTTCATTGCTATACACCCGTAGGTCATAATGTCCTTCCCTCCACCATGTATTTCGATCAACCCCCCGATGCCGGCTTGGTGGGGGACAAGACCTTTTTCCTTTGCAATCTGAAACTGTCTCCGGTCATCGTCGTTCGGATAATTTAGCAGCAATGCCTTGTGATACCTGCTCTTTGGCAATTTTTTAGTAATCCTGTATCTCCCCTCGGGTGTTGCACGATCTCCCGCATGGAGCTTGTCCTGAGAGCCGCTCTGCCCCAGACCGACCGGATATTTCTTGTATAGCAGACCACTTTTATAAACAGTCAGCAACCTTTCACTTTTATTAACGATAAGAACCGTAAGGTTGTGTTCCTTCGATTCAGTTATTGTGTCCTCAACCCACTGCTTCCATTTCATTATCTGTCTTTTATCTGCATATCTGCTGAAGATTGGGAATAGGATATTCTCGGCAGCGATAAGATGTTTGGAAACCATGTCTATCTTCTCCCCGGCCTTTTTAAAATTATGCTCTTCATAGCACTTCTGAGCTTCCCAAAAGAGAACTTCAGCTTTTACGAGATCCCGCCGTGCAAGTCTCCCCTCGTTGACCTTCCCGGTCAATTCTTTGATCTTATCAATCCTATCCTTTAAAATGACGACATCGTTTCCTATGCGACGGGAAAGCTCGTGTTTTGTCTGTTCCAGTTGAACAAATAAACGGTCCCCTTCCTGCATGACATTTATAAATTCTGACCTGACAGATCTATAGCTACGAAACCATACAAACTTTGAATTTTCGCGAAACAGGTGCTTTCTAGCTTTACGGAAATTTACCTTGTATTGGGCATAAGAGACAGGCAGATACACTTGTGCCCCTAACCTCCAGAGGTTCAGTTCCTGTTCCTCTGCCAGTTTTGCCTCTGGAGGTATTTGTGGAGCACTACAGCCTGTTAGGTACATCAGCAAACAGATAAAAAATATTCTTTTCATGATCTGTATCGAGATACAGATATGTTAACAGAAATATTTCTTACTGTGTTTTAACGCCGACTTTTTCCATGGCCTGTGTAATCTGTGAAGAGACTTCAGCGGCTTTCTCCTGTATACCCTTGGCCTTTTCTGATGCCGCAGCATAGTCTTCTGAATCAACTGACGCCTGTACCTCAAGAAGCGAGTCCTCAAGCCCTTTTACATCTGCCTTCATTGCCTCTATGTCAGCAATTGAGCCTTTGCCTTTCGGAGCCTTTGCCAGGAGCTTCTTTGCTTCCTCTATGGCTGTCTTAGCTGCTTCCTGCGCTGCTAAAGCGTTATTCTTGGCTTCTTCTTTTTTCATGGGAAGATTTGTCCTGAGTGCTTCCGCATCTGCTTTTACTTTAGCGAGCATCTCCTGGGCTTTGCTGTAATTCTTCATCGTTTTGCTATCCTGGATCTTGACCTCATCCAGTGCCGCAGTTAAATCATCATTTAGCTTTTTCGCATCTTCAGGAGCAAACTTCTCAGCCCCTTCGGTAATGACTGCATCAACTGCTGATTTTGCCGCGTTAATTTCCTCTGCAGGCTGCTTGCCGCATCCCACGAGCAGCAAACCGGCCATTACAAACACCAAAACCATAATCGTGCTCTTTTTCATTTTTGTTTTCTCCTTTTTAAAAAATATCTTGTAAGCATCTGATAAATGTGCCACCCCTGAAGGTCTTTAATGCCCTTCAGGTATTCACATGCCCCCTCATGCCAACCAAGATTATCTCGTTGTCTTTACCGGAACCGCACTTTTTTCCCCTGCCCTGTTTTCACCCGGTGCTGATGGCTGGCTGGAAACTACTTTCAGGACGTTTATCTTCCTTGCAATATTTTTACCATCAACTATCTCATAGTTAACCCTTACCTTTTCGCCGCTTTTTAGATCTTCAAGGCTTTTTATCGACTGACCTTCAATAATCTTTGTCCCATCGTCAACTAATACTGTTGTTTCACCCCATTTCCCCTTTACCGTCATTGTTCCTGCTTTCATATCAATTATCCCGATATGACCATTGATCTTCTTCACCGCTTCTGTTGAGGCTGCATGTTTTTCAGCAGAATCGGCAGTCTTTTCAGCAGCGATCGATACTGCAGACAGCCAGAAGACAAGTACCGAAGCAATCGAAACAGTTATCGACTTCCTTATGTTATCCACCTCCTTTCATTGCGGCCATAACTTATTTACAAGATTCATGCCAATACAAAATATGGCTGCCATAGGACTTCCGGGTAGATGTTGTTACTCTTTTTGGAATTGGGATTTACTTTTTGGGAAAAAGGATTCCCTTACCGGGAAAGACGCCGGCTTGCTTTGCCCGCCGTCTGCTCGGGAAGTCCTGCACTTTCTCCCCAAAAGAAGGGTCCCAGGAAGAAGGGTTCCAGGGCCGAAAGCGTCCCGGAAGAATGACATACTTTTTGGAATCGAAACTATTCGACAACATCTTGATAATTACTGCGATGTTTAAAAACATCAGATGAATAGGCAGTGATTTTATCACTGATATACATTATTACCGACTCGCACCTTTTCTACAAAAAAAAGTTCGCAGGCATTAGCACCGTGGTCTTCACGTTTTAAGCTGGAGTTCCAGAATACTTTCTCTCCCTCGTAAGTGCCTTTCAAGTATACGAGGAACCCTTCGAGAACAATTTTCTGTTTTTTCTTAACTGATCTGAGTGCCTTGTGTATGTTCTCTGTTGCAGGGATAATATGGTTATTCGCAGAATGATTGCTAATATAACGACCGTCAAGGGGGCTTTCTGAGTCATATTCAAAGTAGTACCAGCGGTCGCTCTGCCTGTAATCTATATGTTCATCATACTGAGGTTCCGTCAATCTCCCCCACGCAAGGGCAAGGTCAATCGGGGCAACTTTTCCTGCCCATCCATACGAATACGACTTCTTGCTCATTACCATCACCGATGCCTTATATCTCGCCATTGGTGTAAGTTCAAAGACACCGTTCTCGATTTCCAGGGTGATAATGTCGTCCGGATCAGCCGGTGTCTGTATCGGGTCACCAGATGTGTCAATCTCTCCGTGTTCCACAGCGGCAGGTTCTGGTTTGCTGCAACTGCCTGCAACCAATATCAGTATACATAAACAAAGAAGGTGTGCAATCGATTTATTAATCATAAATATCTCTCCACTTTTCTCTCTTTTATCTAATATTATTATCTTAACCATCCCTTAAAATTTTTGCCGAACACATGGAGAAGCGTGGAATAGAAAAACTTATTCCACAGGGTCCGAGGTACAGAGTTCTTCTCCTTAAGGCATCGAACACTCTGTAAAGCCGCTCCAATACTGCATCTGTTCTGATTACAGAAAAATTCATGAATAATTCAGGCTAAGTATTCGGGACGGTGTGCAATGATGTCCGTTAAGATTCTCAACAGACTGTCTTTATTTCGAATTATCTTTATGGATTAAGTAGGAATAAGAAAGTGGTGCTTGCTTCCCCCCATTTTCAGCAGATTGTACATCTTGAGACATACAGCTTAAGACTCTTACGTCTACAACCTCTACGTCCTACGACCTTACAACCCACTCGCTGAATTTGAGAGGAGCAAGATCACCACCTTTGGTAAGCTTTCTCTTCTTGATTTACTTATAACTCAATTTAAACAGCTTGTCAAGTTTTTTGTTTCTTCATCGCAGGAAAAATGCAATTAAAATTTATGGATTCCTATCCCTGCATACTGGGTAAAATCAAAATCAGCAGTTGAGAATTTCTCTGTATCGATTATGTATTCCTGCCTGTAGCCTTTAGGCAGCCTGGGATCAGAAACGTTTATTATGCCGACTATGCGTTTGTCAAAATCGTACCCAGTGCCGTTCCATTTCTTCATCACGTAAGTATATATTATCGTCTCTTTATTCATCTGTGTAGAAAATCCGGTAAGGATTTTACTGTAATCAGCTTCTCCTGTTACTGTTTCTGAATATAATATTTCTTTTTTTACTGCTGTTTCGGAAGTTATTCTGTATGCAACATAATATTCCTTCGTTTTACTTAAAGCAGGGCCTTCCTCAGTCCTTCCAATTTCGTAGCACTCCCTCAATGGAGGTGAATATTCCGATGGAATATAGTGATCCAAAACTCCACAATGAAGCTCACATTCCATTTCAAAGATCGTTTTAGAGGCGCTCAAGGACTTGGAAAGGGAATACATAATGATTAATGGATCATCTTCGGGTATGTTATCAAAATCATGAACAAGGATTGTTCCCCCCTCTGTACTGCTTTGTGTCCAATCCGTAAAAGTCACGGTCTCCGGACTCACTGAGCATGATGCATCCGGACATTCAGGGGATGTTTTCCCCCCTATATCCATACTTGTTCCTGAAACATCCCATCCGCCACCTGAATTCTGATATTTTTCAATTTGGGTCATATGAGGAAAAAACTCAATTGCTTCGATTTCTTCTCCTGCAACGTTCAAAGCAACTCGTGTCTTACTTGCATCTTGCTGCTTCTGGTTATTCAGCCAAAAAGTTCCTGTTTTAGTCGAGTATATATAGTAAAATGTGTCATAAGGATAATAAACCCTCGAACAATGCACAGTATCTAAAGTATAATTTTCTTCTATAGCCCTTTCAGACATAGCGGAACTACTTTCTTTTCGCCAGTGTTTATTTTCTATATAAATAGCTTTTCTATTACCCAGTGTGGCGATCATAGTGTTGTTAATCGTTGGACCGGAACATATCAAGGCACCCTCCCCTGGTCTATAGAAAGCTGCACCTTCCCCTAATTGGTCTGAAGTTATCACTTCACCGTCAATAAAATTGTTTTCTGACTGTTCACTTTTGTATCTGTAAATATAATCTGAATTAGTACATCCATTATTCGCTTTAGCCCAAATGCTTTCATCGTACGTCACCATTCTGCCATCATTATCCAAGGTATAATTGTGCCTGCCCACTGCTGAAACGGACAAGTCCGTCTCGTCAGTGCCTCCAGTTGTCGTCAATATATAATCGCTTTCTTCCTCAAAATCTTCTGGTCTCCAGAGGTAGTTTGTACCGGTTCTTACTCCATAATTCTCTATAAAATCAAAATATTGATATTGTCGTGGGAATGTAACAAAGTGTCTTTTATTCTCCGGATCAGTAACTACAGTCCATGTCCTGTACCATCCCTCTCGTTCTCCTTCAAGATATATTTCCCTGTCCAGGGGTTCTATCTTATATCCGTTTCCGTCTACCTCAAACTTAAAGGCTAACTGATCTCCGTACGTAACTAAGAAAAAGATGTTTGTTGCTCCTGCCAATGTAACCACTTTCCCTGTAACAGCTCCTTTTTCTTTTCCCAGTTCTCCGTTAAAAACGAGCATGTATTTACCATCTTCTTTCATATCATCCGGTGGCGTAAATGTAATGTTTGAACTTCTACTTTCCCTGCCTATGCAGAGCCTGCTATCCCAGGCTTTTTTTCTCTCATCATTCGCATCGTCATACCAGAGTTCAAACGTGCCGTCCATATCTTCATTGGAGTTATTTTCGATTACAAAGCCTGAACCTGAAGTATTGGGGACCATGTTGATATCGCCCCTGAAGAAATAGTCTAAAAGACCAACGGAGTAGCCGACAGCACGTGGGATAAGTTTTGAGGCGTAGTCTTCATGACATTTCTCGTCGCGGTAAAATGTCTTATAGAACAGGTCGCCTTCACCAAGAAGATTATAAACCCATCTGGTTAATTTACCCGTTCTGACAAAATGCGAAATTTTTTCTCCGTCAGCAGTCTTACTTATCCATATGCCTGTGTCAGTATCTCCATCTTCAGCCAAAACTGTTTCTGTAAGTTTTGTACCGGACAAATATTGTTGCAAGTCTGTAGAGGTTTTCTTCGGAAAAGGGAAATAGTGCCGATGGTCAACAGGATACTGTTCTGCCGCAAAAATCGTGTCGCCACTGAAAAAATTTGCATTTGCATACTCTGCCAATCCTTGGGCTAAGCTGACTGAGGGATTGGTCCCATTATACACTTCCGCATCAAAAAGCTGGGTCGTCGGCACGAGGCCATTATAAGATATATTAAAAGAGACAGACGGTGAATAATTCTCAATATTAACACATATATTTATGCCATACTGTTGACATTTTGAATGTATATTTGGCGGAAGTGCATTATGGTTTTCTAAGAGGCATTTGATAAAATCTGCGTTTTCTTTTGTCCATGTCTCGAAATACTGGCTTCCGTACAGTGGATTCCCACCGACAATGGCGAATATGGAGTCTTCAGGATGTGCATCGTTCCTCACATGATCAGGGACTGCTGTGTCCTGTAGAAGATGCATCTGATGTCCCAGTCCTCTGAAGGTCATTGCAAAATATTCTTCTCTTTTGACTCTATCCCGCACAATTTCAACCCCAGCAAAATCTCTTCCAGTTAAGGCAGTATAAAAACGCTCCCTCACTTTTCTCCAAGACCAGTCTTTTCCCGGAAAATTATTCTGATTTGTCCCATCCTGCGCCCAAAGTAGAGATGATTCTCCATTCCAATGGTCATTAAGTCCGGCATCTAACCAAGGTGGCTGCTTCCTTGGGTTGTGAAAGTGGTTGAAAGAGCGTGTTGTTGTGCCTGGAAGAATTGGGAAACCTGTATCACTTTCATCTTCAAATTTTGAACCCTCTTGAAGCCATTCCAAAACATCTCCTTTTTTATTCCATATAAAAACCTCTCTCAGTCCATTTTGAAATCCTAAATTTTTCAAAAAATCTCCTCGCGTCTTGTTTAGAACAGAACATTCTGCTGCATATCGAGATAGATCTCTATGTGTAACTTCGTCATTCCACGGTAAGGCATCTTTACAGAATATGAATACAGCAAATCCGATAATAAACAAACTAGAAACTACTTTTTTCATTTTTATTGTCGCTCCTCGATGACAAATGGTTCCCACCCTTGCTTTGCTCTCTCTCTATCGATTTCCTCTGTAATTAGTTTCATCTTTTCTTCTGGAATATTAGGACGAGAAGGAGTGCCTCGATGTTTTCGTATTTCCATCGTCAACTTTTTCAGGATTATAATTGCCCTATCGTCTTCAGTCTCGACACTCTTTTTCAGTTCTTTCCATGTCATATAACCCCATTCTGTATACCCTGATTTGAATATTAAAACATCCATAGGCGTTATATTGCTGAACACTAATATTCCCAAGCCGCGTATTGTAAACTCTCCTTTCTTGTCGGTCACTGTCTCTTGCGCGTCATAGAATTGATGTGTAGCTCCACCGGGGGTAATAATCTCTCTATTCCAAACCCCAAGGACCACAACACCCTCAATTGGTTCACCTGTGTCTGCGTCAATCACTTTTCCTCTATAAGGACCATCCTTGCGGATAAAAGCACAACTATTGCAGGATGTGACAGACACTATGAAAGATGCCACTAGCAGAATAAGGAATATTTTTTTCTTCATATTCACTCCTTATCAGTATCGATAGATTTTCCAGATCCCCTCTTTATCAATCATAAAGTATATGTAATATGTTAAATCCATATTTTGGCCTCCATAGATTTCATTCTGTCTCATACGATATTTAGCGGTGTTATTCTTTAGATAAATTAACTGTATTACCTGCATCTCCTGTGCAATCTGTGGAAGATAATCATGAAGTGCATGAAACAGCTCAGTATAAACCTGCTTCGTTTCATCGCAATAATACATTAATGCTTTTTCAATATCCTGATCTACCAGAGCTATATTCATCCCCTCCCATTTGCCTTTTAGCAGAGTGTCTATTTCTGTCTTCGATAGACCAATTACAGCAATTGTATCAGAATAGGAAATTCCCTGTTCATCCAAGACTATTACTGTCGGATAAAAAATACCTTCGGAATCATAGGTATGTTCAACGTCTTCAAAAGAGGTCTCATTATAATCAAACACTCCATCTCCTTCAAAATCCATCCGGTATGAAACCGGGTTGAAGGAAGCTACGATTGAGAAACAAGCTTTTAGTGGTGTTATGCCGCTGGTAATATTCGATGAAAGTTCTATTTGTTGGGCAGTATCATTTGTATATATAGTTATTGTTTCTGAATCTGTATCTCCGTTAGAACTAGTTGCAGTTGCTGTTATTTTATTATCTCCTGTTATTAGAGGTACGTTGGTCGCAATCCATTCATTGCCGGTTATTATTGCAACTATTCCGTTGACCGTTATACCAATATCCTTTGTATCTGACTGAACGGTTCCTTTAACGATTAACCTGGATTTATTGATTGTCTCTCCACCCGATGGCGATGTTATAGTTATCTCAAGGGGGGATTTAACTTGAAAGATAACTTTATTTGAACTGCCGCCACCGGGTGGAGAATTATAAGCCGTGACCTCATACTGCCCGGGTGTCTTGAGGTTCTCTGATGCGAGGACTGCCTGAAGCTCTGTGCGGGCAATATAATATGTAGGGATCTTTACGCCGTCAAAGTATACGCCTGTATCATTAAAGAACCCTGTCCCGTGCATATCAAGAGTAAGGCCGTCTGTCCCTGCTGCTGTTTCTGCCGGTTCGAGAGCCGAGATGGACGGGATTGGATTTATTACTGTAAAGTCGATGCTGTTAGATGTCCCACCTTCGGGCAGGGGATTTATTACATTTATAGAAAATATACCTGCATCTGAAAGCATTTCAGCAGGAATAGTCGCCTGGATTTGATTGTTATCCATGAACATTGTCTCTAAGGGCAGGTTCCCGAGACAGGCCATGGACGATGCCATAAACTTTTTCCCCTCTATGATTGTTGAAAGATCGCAACCTCCCCTGCCTGTGTTACCGGGTACTATTGATATTATTTCGGGGATGGGATTTGGAAGATGTATTAAAGTGAGACTGTCTGTTTTGTCATCGGCAATTGCTGCTATGTTAGTGAAATTATTAACCGCTATACCCCTCGGGCGTTTGTTTAGTGCATATTCCTGGACAATAGTACGGGTTTCCAAATCAATAATAGACATGCTTCTCGCTTCGTCACAAATTAAAAGTGCACGGTTGTCCAAGGGGTTAATAGCTATTTCGATTGGATGTTTTCCTACTGTTATGTTATAGGTATCCCATGTTTGAAGGTCTATGACTGTAATAGAATTATCCTTCCCGTTTACTACAGCAGCAAGATGTGTCTCCGGATTTATACTTATTGCCCGGGGTTTTTTCCCTAAACTTATTATCCTTTTTACCTGATATGAGTCAAGGTCAATAACCGATGCAGTATAATCCTTTTCATTAATAACCAATGCAACATTAAGATATTGATCAATCGACACGTCCTTAGGCTCCCGGCCAACAGGGATAGTACAGGTAACGCTCTGTCTCATCAGGTCTATAACCGACAGCGTATCGTCCTTGTGATTAACTACCAGAGACGTATGATTCAGAGGATTAATTGCTATGCCTTCCGGCTCTTTTCCAACTGTGATGGTTGCAATTACATGGTATGTGTTTAGGTCTATCATCGAGACCGTATCATCATGGCTGTTTCCGATGACAGCTACCCGGAGTCCTTGGTCAATCGCGCCCCCTCTCGGTGCCCTTCCAACCGGGACCGAAGAAAGAACTTTTTCAGTATGGAGATCAACCACAGAAACAGAATCTGATTTTTCATTGGTAATAACCGCTATATTTCTTCTCGGTTCTATAGCTATGCAGTGTGGATGCGATTCGAGCAGGATTCCTGTATCATCGGTACCTGATTGAAGATGTTTTTCTAGCATAAATCCAATGGATAGAAAGATGGCCAGAAAAACTAACATGTACCGAAAAGAATTGCGCCCTTTCATATAAACACCTCCTCGTTAAAAGGCGCAATAACTATATCAGCAACTACGCGTACTTTTCTCAACACTTCTTGGCTTTTATTTAACATTTTGTAACTATCTCTAGCAGTTACCTTTATGGCTTTAACCGGTAAGAATTCCCAGCTGGATACTTAATTTGTGATATACTGTGGGAGCAGAAAATCACTAGATAGAATCTAAAACATACAAAATTTTCGTGATATAAAGGGTTGAAAAAAGGTAACCGAAAAAAGAGACGCCGTAAACAGGAAAGGCTCCCTTGCAATTTAGATATTGTTATAAACGGCTTGTTTTTCTGCAAGGCCTTTGATATCAGCGAAGGCGGCATGTATGTACTCACTAACCAGGTCTTTTCTCCCGGTAGCACCGTAAGGATATCTTTTCTTTTGAGGAAAGAAAAAATTGAGGTTCATACAAAGGTTAACTACTGTCATGAAGGGGTTGGCATCGGACTTATTTTTAAAGACATGGATGATGCTCTCAAAGCTAAAATCAACGAATTAACAGATAACATGAAGCTGTCAGCCTGATACCTCTTCACAGTTTTATCTCATAATGCAATTCCCTGAATTACATTTTCCTCCGTCCGGAAGCTTCTTTCTTAATTTTCCGAGCCTTATTCTTGACGCTGAAATTGCAATACAATCATAGTCCGCCTTTATATCCGTATAAACACATATCGTTCTATTCTTGTTCGAAAACCCTCTCTCATTAAAAGTTATATGAGCGACCCGCTTGTTATTCCACGTAAGAGGCAGGTCTTGATCCAGGTTTTTCTTTAATAAAGGTATGGGGTCGTTATATCCGGCAGGGCGTGTACTGTCTGAAGCTGTGAGAGATCTATCGCCATCAGGCCAGGGGTCTATATCTTCCCATATTGTATAATTAGTCTGTGCTAAACTCACAAAATGAGCCCTTCTCCTCAGCACAGCCCTTAACCGTGCATCCAGCAAGTCAAGGTGCATTTCCCTTATCTGGGCCTCCACCCGGTACCTGCCTGTCCAATCAGTATATTCAAAACCAAGTGCAACAGCGAGAACACAAACGACAGAGACTGCGACGATGAGTTCCACGAATGTTATTCCGTTATCTTTTGTTGCAATCATCTCGAGTTTCTCTGTTCATGCAAATGATGTTCAGAACCTTTAGAAAAAATATACAAACACGAATACACCATCGAAAGTATATAAGGCAGGATTTAGATTAGAGGAATGCCGGAGATTTTTCTCAACCCTTCTTGGCTTTTATTAAACATTCTGTAATTTTTTCCAGAAAGACAGGGTAAGTTCTTTAGCAGTTAAACAGATGGTTGCTTTTCACTTAAAAGGGTAAAAAGAGAGGATTGCGAATGGAGATGCGGCACCTCCTGAGCATATCCTTTTGCGGGATGCTCAAGGAAAGAAACCAATCTTTAACCTTCAGGAGGTGCCGGATGAATTTGTACACATCTCTAGATCTTCAGTCAAATCAAAATATTGTATAGATTTATCGAACCATCTTTTCAGGACTTACTCCTTCGTCCAGGATAATGACCTCTACCCTCCTGTTCTTCTGCCTTCCGGCTGCTGTAGAATTGGCCGCAATCGGGAACTGTTCACCGTATCCCCTTGTCATAATCCTATCGGGCAAAATACCCCTTGCAATTAAAGCTGTTTTTACAGCATCGGCGCGACGTTGTGAAAGCCCTATGTTATATGTCTCGCTGCCAACGCTGTCTGTGTGGCCCTCGACAAGGACATTTCGGCCAGAATGTTTCCGGAGGAATTCGGCAAGCTGATCTATGGTGCGCATAGCTCCCGGCATAAGATCAGCTTCCCCCGTTTCAAAAAGAATATCTCCCAGTGTAAGGACGATTCCGCGTTCTGACTTTTCTGCCTTTAAGGCTTCTATCTCGCTTTCCAGCGACCTTTTGGCTTCAAGGACCTGTTCTGTTTGCATCCTAGCCCTTTCAGCCTCAATTGCTTTCGCCTCGGCTTCTTTCCTGGCCTGTTCGAGTTCTAACGCCCTCACTTCTGCCTGTTTTCTGGACATCTCGGCTTCAAGAGCCTTTGCTTCTGCCTTGCCCTTTGCTCTTTCAATTTCAATAGCCTTTGCTTCTGCCTCTCTCCGCGCTATCTCAGCCTGTTGTGCCAGCGCATCTGCTTCAGTTTTTATGCGTTCTAACTCCCGTTCTCTTGCTGCCAGCAGCATCTTGTCTTTCTCTCTGGCCAACCGCTCCCTTTCCTGTTCAGCCTTCTTTTCTTCTGCAATTGCCATGGCAATCTGCGCTTTTCTTTCAGCAATATAAGCTAGGTGTTCCTTCTCCCCTGCGTCCTTTGCCTTCTCAGCCCTTTTTAAGTTTTGCGAGGCTTCATAGAGGGCAACAGGCGCATTCTCTTTTACATCAGGGTTTGCCTGTGCCTGTTCATAGACAGTACGGGCACGGTCCATAGCTTCATTCTTTTCCGGTACTGTTGCACATCCTGTCATGAATGCCATGACAGGAAGAAGCACAAAAATGCCAAAACATATAAAAAATAATTCCTTATGTCTAGCTTTCATAACCCCTCCCCCTTTTATTACTCTCTACCCATTTGTGACCGCTCAATTTCCTGCCTCAGTGTATCAATACTGCCCTGCATCTCTTTTGCTACCTTTTTGGCTTTTTCAGAACGTGATTTGGCCTCAGCAAGTTGCGCATCCAACATCGCCTCATCAGCCAGACGACGGGCCTCATCAAACTGCTTCTGTTCCATTGCTGCTTTTGCCTGATTTAGTTTGTCTGTCGCGATTTTCAGTTCGAGAGGAGCATGGACTGAGGCACCACTTTCCTCAGCTACCTTAATGGCCATTTCAGCACTTGTAATATTTTCAACGGGCGCTACTTTCTGGGCACAACCGACCATAAAAGGGATTAAGATAACAATAAAAATAGTCAGTGTTGGCCACACAATATTCGTTCTTTTGATCATTTGATACCTCCTTTCTCTTAACGGCAGACTGTTTTTTTAGTAAAACAAGGACCCCCATTATCCTGATAGCATTATATTAAATAATCCATAAAAAACATACCAATTTTTTGGTTAATCCCATAAACATGCGATAACTAATTTATACTATTATTTTATTTAAAGCAGGACTGCCAGGTTCTTTGCCGCTGTGGGACTCAGGAAAAAGACTTATAATCAGTACCTTATATCATTTCCCCTTTTTATTCTCTTTGTGAACAAGCTCTACGACATAATCTACGCACTCTTGTATATTATCCCACCGGAATCTCCGGGCATGCACCGGAATACCCTCCGGAGGGTTTTTGGGATAGATAACGATATCTGCCGCACTCATGATTTCTCCTGCACCTTCTTTAAACTCCTTCTCGTCTCCCGATACAAATATCACTATATCGGGCTTCAGGAACTCTACAGCACTATTTCCCTCAACCAGGATGCCTTCAAGGTCACGGAGTCTTTCTACTGCCATCTGAAGAATCGCTTCCCGGTCAGCATGTGGTGACCGCACCCAGAGTACCCTTTCAGAACCCGAATCCAGTAATATCTTAGTATCCTTCCCTTCCTCTGAAAGACTCGCAATATCGTCCGTTACAGAAGAATAGATAGTGGTCTTTGTATATTTTATCGCTCCCCAGCCCTTCAGCCTGCGGAGGATCAGAGAAGCAACCGCAGTCTTTCCTACACCGCTGTAAGCGCCGCTTATCCCTATAATGACAGTCTTCATACCATCGTTGATTTAGAATTGACAATAGAGGAATTCATAAATGAAGAGCGCAGAACTGATAGCTGAGAGCAAAACGAATCCGTAAAGTGTATATAGCAGAGCGTAATGTGTTTTTAAATTATAACTTAAAACTGACTTTATCTTAAACTTCACTTCAGTTCTGCATTCTGCAACAATAGCAATAAATTCCCTATGTGGTTTTTACAGTGACCTCTTCTGAAGGTACAGTCACAGTTTCCTTGTATCCGCATTCCTTTTTATGACAGAAATGGATTGTGTTTCCTGCCTTATCCCTCTTTTCAAGGAGAAAATCAGCATTGCACTTAGGACATTTCTTTGGGACCGGTCTGTACCATGTAGCATATTTGCACCTGGGGTAATTACTGCAGCTCCAGAACGGCTTCCCCTTCTTTGAGCGTCTCTCGACGATATCTCCACCGTCCAGGGGGCACCTGATTCCGATAGAAAGCGACTTCGTATTTTTACACTCAGGATATTTCGAGCAAGCAAGGAATTTCCCGAATCTCCCTGACTTTATCACCATTGGTGAGCCGCACTTCTCGCAAGTCTCTTCTGTCTGTTGAAGAACCTGCTCCGAATCATCCGTCTTGTCATTGCCGTCTTCTGCTACAGGTTTTGTATTCTTGCACTTCGGGAAACCGGTGCATGCGAGAAATCTTCCGTGTCTACCCCATCGTATGACCATTGGTGAGCCGCACTTCTCACATACTGTTTTGGTGGGTATATCCTCTGGTTTTACCTTGCCTTTGATCTCAAGAGCCTTTTGGAGCCCGCTACTGAAAGGCTTATAAAAATCATTCACAACTTCTATCCACTGCATTTTTCCATCTTCAATGCGGTCAAGCTCATTTTCCATCTTTGCCGTAAAACTCACGTCCATGAGTTCAGGGAATCTTTCCACGAGATAGTCATTCACAATCGTACCAAGCTCGGTAGGTGCGAACTTGCCGTCCCGCTTCTGGATGTATTTTCTGTCCTGTATTGTCGAAAGTATAGCAGCATACGTACTCGGCCTTCCTATCCCCTGTTCTTCCAGTGCCTTAACAAGCGATGCCTCTGAGTAGCGGGGTGGAGGTTGGGTGAAATGCTGTTTCGGTTGCAGGTTGAGAAGCCTTAAAATTTCACCTTCTTTAAGGGCAGGGAGTACTGATTCTTCCGTATCTTCTCCGTCTTCTTTCATTTCTGTATAGAGGGCCATGAAGCCATCGAAACGGACAACGGTTCCTGAAGCCCGCAATTCATATAAGCTTTCAGGCTGGCCGGCTTGCGAGCTGTTTATAATAAAGGTCGTCTGCTCAAGCTTTGCCGGGGCCATCTGGCTCGCAATAAAACGGTTCCAGATAAGTGTATAAAGTGCGTATTGCTCTTTTGAAAGGAACTGCTTTATCTCCTTCGGCCTTTTGTCGGGATATGTAGGCCTGATCGCTTCATGTGCCTCCTGAGCTGATGCCTTGCTTTTATATACCGGCGGGTTTTCAGGGATGTAATCCTTTCCATACATTTCCCCGATCACATTTCTAGCCCAAACTTGTGCCTCTTTCGCAACCCTGTGGGAATCCGTTCTCATATAGGTGATAAGCCCTACAGACCCTTGTTCACCGAGCTCAATCCCTTCATAAAGCTGCTGTGCTATCATCATGGTCTTTTTAGCAGGCAGTCTCAGTTTCCTCGCTGCCTCCTGCTGCAGGGTGCTTGTGATAAAGGGGGGATAAGGCCTCCTGATCCTTTGTTTCCGCTCTATAGTGCTCAGTACAAACTGTTTGTCTTTTAAGTCATGGACAACTCCGGATGCCGTCTCTTCATCAGTAATAAGGAACTTCTTATCGGTCTTTGTCCTCTGATTGATCTTGCTGAGTCTGGCCTGGAACGGCGGGGGACTCGAGCCTTCAAATTCTGCATTGATGCTCCAGTATTCCTCGGCCCTGAATGCCTCTATTTCACGCTCGCGGTCAACGATCAACCGCACTGCAACAGACTGTACCCTTCCTGCGCTTAATCCCTTTCGGACTTTTCTCCACAGAAGGGGGCTCAGATTGTACCCGACAAGACGGTCGAGTACCCTCCGTGCCTGCTGCGCCTCAACCTTGTTCATGTCGATCTTGTCAGGTCTTTTTATCGCTTCCAGAACAGCTTTCTCTGTTATTTCGTAAAATATGATTCTGTATATCTTCCCGTTTAATGCCCTGGCTTTCTTGTCTCTGATTTCATCTGCAATATGCCATGCTATTGCCTCTCCCTCCCGGTCAGGGTCCGGGGCAAGATATACTATGTCAGCATCTTTTGATTCCTTCTTCAGGTCTTTTATAATTTTCTCCTTGCCCGGGATTACCACATACTGCGGCCTGAAATTGTTATCAACATCAACGCCTATATCCTTTTCAGGAAGGTCTTTTATATGTCCGATTGATGCCTTAACAGCAAACTCTTTTCCGAGTATCTTGTGGATGGTCTTTGCCTTGGCCGGTGATTCGACAATAACAAGTTGTTTCATGCCAGATAAAACCTCTTTCCTGTAGTTTGTTTAACTATACCTTTTAATTCCAGCCCGAGAAGCATGCCGAGCACTGTTGATGAGGGGAACCTGCTCTCCCTTGAGATGCTGTCTATCTGCCTTGGCTCACTGGAAAGGAGCTCACAGAGTTCCTGCTCATGCTCTGTCAAATCGACTTTTAACCTGTCCCGGGATTTTATGAACCCCCTGAGAACAGGTGCGAGTTCTTCTACTATATCCTCTGCATGCCTTGCCAGTACCGCTCCCTTTCTTATGAGATCGTTTGTTCCTTCCGATGTGGGTGAGGTGACGTTCCCCGGGACTGCAAAAACCTCTCTGCCCTGGTCAAGGGCATATTTTGCCGTTATCAAAGACCCGCTGTCGGATGTTGCCTCTACGACAAGCACTCCGAGTGACATGCCACTTATCACCCTGTTTCTTCTCGGGAAATTCTCCCTGTTCGGAGGCGTCCCGGGAGGAAACTCACTGATAACACACCCCGAGCATGCGATCCTCTCCATAAGAACTTTATTCTCAGGAGGATAAGGCATATCAAGTCCGGAGCCGAGCACCGCAATAGTCCTTCCTCCGGCACCCAATGCCCCCTTGTGCGAGAGGGCATCTATTCCCCGCGCCATGCCGCTCACGATGCAAAAGCCCATGGATGCAAGGTCCCCCGATATCCTCCCGGCAGCTGCTTCTCCATACGGAGACGGCTTGCGCGAACCGACAACAGCTATAGAGTATCTGTCCCGGGGCTCAACATCCCCCCTGACGTATATGAGGACAGGCGCATCATCTGTTTCCCTGAGCAATTCCGGGAAAGAAGGGTCTTCAAAGCTCACAGCCCTCATACCTCCCTTTTCAAGAACCTTCAACTGTTTCTCAACATCATGCCATGATGAGAACGCTTTTATAGTCCGCGCCCTGTTTATTCCTATTCCTCCCATGGCAACGAGGTCTTCAACTGTTGAACGAAATATATTCTCGGTTGACCCGAATACGGACAGGAGCTTCCTCGATCCTACAGGCCCTACATCCTGCAGCATGGTCAGTGCTATAGAGTAACGGATATCCGACATCAGTTCTTAACGCCCTTGTTCTCTCTTTTCAGTTTCTGTATCCGCAACCGTAATGCATTGAGTTTGATGAAACCGTCAGCATCTCTCTGATTATATACATCTTCTGCCTCAAAAGTTGCAAGCTCGGGGTCATAGAGAGACCGTGGGGCCTTCCTCCCGACAATATAACAAGTACCCTTGTAAAGCTTGACCCTGACGGTCCCCGTAACATCCTTCTGGACGTCATCTATTAGGCTCTGGAGCGCTTTTCTCTCCGGAGAAAACCAGTAACCGTAATAGACAAGCTCGGCATAGCGTGTCAGAAGGGAATCCCTGAGATGCACCAGTTCCCTGTCAAGGGTAAGGGACTCGACTGCCTTGTGCGCACAGTGAAGTACAGTGCCCCCGGGCGTTTCGTAAACACCCCTCGATTTCATTCCCACGTACCTGTTTTCCACGACATCGACCCTTCCTATGCCGTGTTCACCCGCGAGGGAATTCAGACGTTCCAGAAGAGACGCGGGTGACAGCTTGTCGTCATTCAATGCAACAGGGTCCCCCTGTTCATAGGAAATTTCAATATATGCAGGCCTGTCAGGTGCTTTCTCAGGGGGCGATATCATCGTATAGAGGTACTCCGGCGGCTCTTTCCAGGGATCTTCGAGGATGCCGCCCTCATAGCTTATATGGAACAAGTTCCTGTCGATGCTATAAGGCTTTTCTGCTGTGACTGCCACAGGTATACCGTGCCGTTCAGAATACTCTATCAGAGACCTCCGCGAAACAAAGTCCCATTCCCTCCAGGGTGCAATAACCCTGACATCGGGCTTGAGTGCATAGTACGAGAGCTCAAACCTGACCTGGTCATTTCCTTTCCCCGTAGCGCCATGTGCAACGGCATCCGCACCTTCCTGTTCCACAATCTCTATCTGAGCCTTTGCAATAAGAGGCCTAGCTATGGATGTGCCAAGTAGATAAGAACCTTCATAAACTGCATTTGCCCTGAGCATAGGGAAAACATAATCTTTGACGAACTCTTCTTTCAGGTCTTTTAAATGGACCTTTGATGCTCCTGTATTAAGTGCTTTTTCCCTGATATGCTCCAGGTCTTCACCCTGCCCGAGGTCTGCACAGAATGCTATGACTTCTGCCCCGTATTTCTCCCTCAGCCACGTAATTGCCACTGACGTATCAAGACCCCCGGAATAGGCCAGGACTATTTTCTTTGTCATAAGATAACCCCTTATTAAAAACCTAGGATCTGCAAAAATTGCACTTTGAGCATTCTGTTTATATTCAAAGTATAAAACTTAGCATAAATCCGAAAAAATGTAAAACGAGCGGAAACTGCCGTAGTGGGTCAGTTTGGAACAGCCTGTTGAAAAAGGCCAAACATGGACAATTTGTCATGCTGAACCCTGTCCTGAATTTAGTTCAGGATCTGGTTCAGCATCTCGTAAAATCAATAGGTTATGAGACCCTGAATCCCTCCAGTATGACGGCGGGCAGGCAAGTTCAGGGTGACACAAATATACTCTTTTAGCCTGAATAATTCATGAATTTTTTGTCAATCAGAACAGATGCAGTATTGGAGCGGCTTTATAGAGTGCTCGATGCCTTAAGGCGAAGAACACTCTGTACCTCGGAGGCTCGCAAAGCGAGCCGAGAATGAGCGATGTACTGCATCTGTTCTGCACTCTTATACTTTATGAATAAACTGGGTTAGCAGGCTGGTAAGAATTGACCCACTACCGAAACCGCAGATGAAAAGTGCAAGGAGAAAGTCTCAGGACAACTCTCTTCATGGTAATGCTTATTATTCCTTTTGCGGTTCTTGTTGGCGGGGGCGTTACATTTCCTTCTGGCCGTGATTAGAGTATGAATTCCTGCTCAGGCATGATCTCGAGAGTAAAGCTCTGGAGGATCTCTCCTCCATGGCCATCGTTTACAGCAACAACAATTTTGGCCTTCCCCTTGTAATCAGGGGGGACTTTCCATTGTATCTGGCCGTTATCCTTGTTTATGGTCATATCACGTGGTGCGGATTTAAGAGAATATGCGAGAGGGTCTCCGTCCGGATCTTTTGCCCTTGCCTGATATGAGTAAACCGAGCCATCGAACTCGAAAGTCTCGGCAGACGGCAAGATAACCGGAGGAGAGTTTGCTATAAACACGAACATTTCCATGGGAGGCCCTTTCCTCTTACCGTCGTCGGGAACGAGCTTAACCGTGATTTTATCACCACGCCTGAAGTCATTTGTTATGGCAAGCTTATCAGATGTTTCGGGCAATTCATCATCATTCTTCCACCACTGGTAGGTAAAAGTCACCTCATCCCCTTCTTTGTCAAATGCCTTTGCGTCGATCCTCACCGTATCCCTTGCAACGGGGTTCGGCGGGTACACATTCAAGACGGTAATGCGCGGAGCAGTATTGGCGGTTGTATCAGGGATATCCGAGGGGGTTTCCACTGGTTCCTCGTCAAACGTATCTACACTTTCTTCAGAAACAGCCTTTTCTTCCCCAGCTACCACGGACTCCTGTGAAACAGGCTGTGCAGACTCTTTACCTCTGCATCCTGAAGCAATAAAAACACACAGCACTAACAGAACAGTCAGTGCTTTTAAGAGTTTGTACGTTACCCCTGTTTCAATATGCATAAAGAGCAGATATCCGTGACCTTTCTTCGAGAACGCCGGCAATATCCTCTGAATTTATCTCTACCCTGTGCAGATAAGGCACCGGCGGAGCCGAAATCATGCCAGAAGTTGATGAGACAACGCCAGCTCCAGCTAGTGTTTCTCCGCTGAGATCCGAGTTCCCCCGGATGGTATCGACGATCTTTACTGACACATGATAATTAGTATTGATTCCTGCCAGGTCAAACACCAGATCAGGAGAATCAGTCGGGTCTAATGTTAAGTTGCATCCCGCCAGCCAGTCTGCCGTAGAGTCACAAAGCTTATCGCATAGACACGTACGGACCCCAAGGCTGTCCAGATTATCATTCGGATTATCCGGGTCACCACAATCGCAGGAATTCGGCAAGTTCAAAAGGCCGGGTATAACCATTTTCCCACGGTCGTTAATAAAATCAGCGGCGATCTCAGCCCCTCCTGATGCAGCCTCAAGGGCTGTCCCGTATCTCTTGTAAGCCCCTGAAACCCTTGTGCCCTGTATGACCATGTATATCAATGCTGATATAATTGCAAGCGTTATTAAGGATAAGACAAGAACAGTAACTAATGCAAGACCCTTTTCATTTTTGAGCTGTTTCATCGCAAACGCCTTTCATTTGTCATTCCGACCCCTTCGCTGTCATTCCTGCCCCTTCGCTTCACTCAGGGCAGGCTCCGTGAGGAATCTTTTTGTTTTGCTCGGGACCGGCTCCGCCGGGAACCCGTTCTTAAAGATTGATTCGTTATCCCTGCCCGGCCGGTGCCCGGGCCGGGACTCCTCGCAATGACGTTTCTATTTTTTCCGTCTCTACCAAATTGCTCCCTCTTTACTCACTCAGATTGGCAGGTTTTACCACCAGCCTATACACCTTCCAGCGGTAGTCCTGATAGTTAGGGATTAGCGTCAGGTCAAAGTATCTTCCAAACCCTATGGTATCTACATCGCCAACCTCTACACATGTAGAGCATGCCCCGGCGTCAGTGGAAAAACCGCTGAAATTATACCCCGGGTCCCTTTGTCCTTCATGGGCAAGGATGTACACCCTCACCTCTTTCAGGTGTTCCCGTATGTCGGAAGCAGTATAAATATTCAGGTCGTCCAGGTAGGCATCCCCGCTGCCAGGGACAAAATCCCCGTCTTCATCAGCGTCCCAGCCGAAAATCAACTGCATATCAGCCACACATTCTAGGAGGCGCGTCTGGGTCTTTGTTCCATCCGCCTGATTGACAACCCCCTTGTATAGGACTCCTGTACCTTGAGCGCATCTCGGCGGCATGTCACCGGGCACTTCCACATAGTAATCTGCCCTGTTAAACGGCATACGTAAATTAGTGTCAGGGTCTACGCCATATACGAGAAAGACATCTCTTTCGGTGGATGGCGCAAAATTACTGGGGAAAGGATTATTAAACTGAACGCTAAAATTACCGGCACTATCGGCGACCAGTATCCTCTGGTTCGCTCCTCCCCTGGACGGAATGACGGCGATAACCCTGTCACCGTTATTGAGATCTTCCCTGGGATCCGGCGGAGCTGTCCATATGTTTACAGCATTGCCTCCGCCGGCAAGACCTACCACATATGTCCATTTCGTGGCAGCTTCATTTATGGCAATATTCGTCGCCTTGATGACAAGTACATCCGACCTGTTGAGTGTTCCTGCTATGTCATTCCCGTTCCGGACAGCTGCCGGCGGGTTCGAGTCTCCTGCCAGGTCTGTCCCCCGTGAAGGGTTGTCTGGAGGACCGTCATTGTAATCACGCTCAACCCAGCCAGTCGCCCCATCAGCAATGGTTTCCTGATAGGCCACAACAGAGGGAATAACCCAGGGCAGCCCGAAGCCCGCCTGCTCTATATCCCTTCTCAGGATATCCAGGCCTACAAGGCGCTCTACCTGTGACTCGGCTATCTTGCTCTGCTGCTTGAACTGTGTAAGCATGGGCACAAATATGCTTGAGATTACAGCCATGGCTATGACAAAGACCGTCATGGTAATGATCAGCTCGATTAATGAAAAGCCGGACTGTTTTTTTACGATCCCTCTGGTCATCTTCTCCTCAATGTCATGATGCTGTGAGTAAAGCATTCATCCCTGTACTCCCACCGGACCATTATCTGGATTTCCTTTGTATCAGCGTCCCGGTCAGTCACCGTTCTTCTCGTTCCAAAGGGGAAATCCTGTATGTTCCTGAAATCCTTTTGTACCTCTACCGGAAATGGATTCGGATCGCTCACTGGAGGTCTCTGACAGGCCGGCAAAGCAAGGTTATCATCAGGCACTGCATCAGCAGTATCATCGATTACGTCATCGAAAGGCAGATTCCGTGTCTCTTCCAGCCTCTCTGCGGCAATCTTAAGCGCTTCATCCCTCAGGATGTTCCGCATGTTGCTGTCGATGCTCAACAACGCCGTCTGCATGAGTCCCATGAAGACAAGGAGGAGCACGACAAGTGCGATCATCACCTCAACGAGGCTGAAGCCTTTTTCTTTTTCCACATGCCGGAACATTTTATCTCCTCTCGCAGAGGTTCAGGGCCGTATTATATTCCCCCATCCACATCTTCGATTGCTCGATCACTATGCAGTCCAAATCAGGGTCCTTCGTGTTAATAAACCTGAAAGTCACTTCCTGGGCCGCAGGCACCCACGACATAAGCCCCCTCGTATCAAAGGCTATTGTCTGGGGCATGCCCTGACCGACTGCGCCTAACTGATAATCATACTCGTACTGTTTTGTTGGGGATGGTGACTGCGGGGGTGGTATTATCCGTGCATCTTGTGCTGTGTTAAGTATTCCGTCCCCATCAGGTCCGGGGTCGGTATCCTCGAAAATTGCATACTGCGTTGTGTCGAGAACTGCCCAGTGTATCCTGTTTCTGGACATGGCCGATGACCTCGCATCAGACAGGTCGAAGTAGAGCTGCTTTGTCATGCTCTCAATCCTGTAATTCCCCACCCATCCCCGGTATGAGAAACCCATTGCGACAATAAGGATACCCACAATGCTTACAACTACAAGGAGCTCGACTAATGTCACGCCGCTGTCTTTCATTTCTCAAAAATATGGATGAATTTCCTCGTCGGTTTCGGCGGCACAAGGATGCCGGGTGGCGCGCCGGCAGGAGGGACACCCTGCACACCGACGGTCCTTCTTCCCCCTCTCTCGGTAAAAGCAGTCTTCAGGTCTATTTCCTCGATACTGCCGGTAGACACCTGCATGATAGCCTTTCCTCTCAGAATAGAGCTTGGCACCGCACCTCCGGTATCCCAGTCAACAGCCCAGAGATGTGACATTCCGCCGAATTCACAGACATCTGAAGAAGGCTTCGTTGTCGTATAGAAAACAGCACCTACGGACGTAGCAAGAGTGTCTGTAACGTTACGCTCTGCCAGTAATTCACCGGATGCATTATCTAATAATATATACCATCCGTCCTCATCTGCTGAAGCCGCATCTGTAGCGTCGCCTAGTGCCCCGAAATTAACAGTTGTAGTACAATCAAAATCAAAACCTCCTACTCCATAACAAGGCTCTTTAACCCCGTATAATGCCCTTTGATTCGTTGCGTCATCGATTATATCTGAAATCCTGTAATAGAACCTTCCCGTCCCCCAGAACAGAAATGCCCTGGGATTGGGTGGCTCGTTACCAAAGTTCTGCAACTTCACAACAGCGGACGTCACCGGGCCGGTGTTTATAAACGTACTCAGAATCCACTGGTCGTGTGCTGTGGCCGGGTCAATTCCATTTTTTGTCGCAAGCCTGAGCACACCGCCGGCATTCCACTTTGTGGTAGCAAGCGACGGGTCTGCCTCAGCCCTCACAAACCCGAAATAGAGGGCATCATCCTGATAGAAACTGGGCCTGGTCCGATCATGCTGGTCATAGTCCATCGATGAATCTATCATTGATCCTGCAAATGCATTCTGAATCCCTGAATCGATCGTCCTCAGGAGTGTCCCGTCTGCGAGGTCCAGGACAAAGAGCCTGAGATTTTGGTCAGAAAACCCTTTGAACTGATGAGTATTTGTATCAATAGGTCCAGTGGAGCCTGATCCGAGTACAACATACCATCTCCCGTTCTTATTATTATCCGGGATGCCGTCTGTAAGGGCGCTGATCCTTACAATCGCCGGGCCTGTCGTCGAATAACCCAGGTTTTCGTTCGCGAATTCCCATAGCACCTTTGGATCTGAAGGGTTTGTTATATCAAGCGCAAAATAGGATGAATAACCTTTCCCTGCTGCCGGTGTCTCGACACAATTGGTGGAACCGCATACATCTTTGCAGGCCCCGCCGATACGCATCCCTCCGATGACGATTGTTCTCCATGTATCCGCTGTCTTGGTGCAGTCCCAGTAATTTCCGGCACCACAGTCACCGATGCTGGCATCAAATATATACGGTGTTAAATCAACAAGGTATAAATGGCAGTAGCCCTGTTCAGAGGTGTACTTCAAATATGGCAGGACGTTCTCCGGGATAAAAGCCCACACCTCCTCACCTAATGATGATCCCGACAGTGCTGCCTTCTTGTCTCTCTCTTCAAAGATCTCCAGCGTACCCAAATTAAAGGCATGTAACATCCCGTCATTTGCTCCGACAATGACCTGCCCCCTGTTTGTATAAGTTGACAATTCGGCATAGTCCTCGTATGTTCTGTCGCCGTAAGTCTTATGGTATAAATTCAGCGGTACCCATGAGACAATCCTCGGTGTGGAATTTACAATGTCGCCGAGTTTCCATACCCTTGGAATGCCCTCTGATATTCCATCGACTGTATCGAATACATCTCCGTCGCCGTTTAAATCATGCTTGACCATCCTGCTTCTCAATAAACTTTGACATGTTTCACCGTCAGGGCAGTCACCGTCAGTATTACATGGCTGGGAAATGGTTACAGAACAGAATTTGTCATAACCCCTTACATATGATATGGTCTGACTGGCCTCTGCATCGGTGCTTTCCTGAAGGAGGTCTCTCAAGGCCGCTGCGTTGCCCGGAACAAAATCGGTTCTAGTGCTGCCGTCAATGGTCGTATAAATTGTCCTGTCATCAGGAGACCTTGCCCATAACCGTGTTCCTGCCTCCCAGAGGCTGTTTAAATTTTCGAAATATACAATTGAAACAGGGGTGGAAGAGTCGGCCCTACCGTCGCCGTTTAAGTCTTCGAATAAAAGTGCCTTGGTTAAATTGTCTGTTGCGCATGTTTCACCGGCCGGACAGTCCGAATCCACCGAACAGCACTGTGTAGATGTTATTGAGCAGAGCTTGAAGCAGAAATGCACTATGTAATCCTGGCTGAGCAGGAGGGCCATGTCGTCAACTGTATCTTCTCTTATGGTACTGTCTCCAAGGAGAGGGTCTATGTAATACCATAGGTTCTTGAGAGACCCTGTCCAGATGATTTCATCGCCGGCAAAGGAGCGTTCAGGATAAAAAATCGCCTGCACGATATTGGCTCCTGTCCCCTCACCCGATGCAAGGACCGAAGCAGCAGTTCCTGAGGCTGCCCTCCCAGCAATCATCAGGAACGCTTCCCTGAGTGCAGTATATAATTCTTCCGGGTTTTCAGCCCTCCCGTATGTTCCGCCTCCGTTGGCAGCGGTCTCGCTCATCAGCAAATCAGGATTACACTCTCCAGGATCAGCGCTTCCAATGCCGCTAAACACAACGTGGGTCGTTATCGTCTGGGCATTTATCGAATCTGCTGTCGGCATCTGGGTAAAATCCTGGATGTTCCTGTTTTTAGCAAGCCACGCAAGGTCATCAAGGTTCCTGCTTCCCGCAAACGCCGGGCAGGTTGCCGAGATTTCCGTATCGATCTGCCCGTCACCGTCATTGTATGATGTAACAAGATTATTCACATCATCATGCAGGTCTGTTGTCGACATACCGTCTGTTATTAAAAGGATATTATTTTTCTGGCACCGGTACTGCACGGGATTTTTATCCTCATTAAAATCCGTTTCATTTATTCTTAAGTCTGTCCTGTTTGCAAAATAGCCGATTGCATTATAGAACCCCTCTGCAAACGGCGTCCATGTTTCTGCACGAATATCATTAATTGCACTGATAAGTCCTGAACTATCATCCCCAATATAATGCTTTACCTCCCCGCCGTCTAAATTACTCGGCTCGTTACAAGTATATGTGATGTGGGAGTCCGGCATAAGACACTCTGTTGGTGAACCATAGTTATTGAAGGCCATCATACCAAAGCGTATCAGATCACTGAATTCCTGTATGAGGCCGGTCTGTTCTGAACTTTCAACCCGTGCATGGTAAGTCCATATCGGATCTCCGATCTGAGCCAGAATACCGGAATCTATAATGAAGGCAGGTATGTTCCACAGCTGATCGGAGCCCGTGGACTCTCCGGAAGGGTCAATAACTTCTCCTATCTGTATAGTCTGGCAGAAATCCAAAAGTTCCCTGGCAATGCAATTCTGTGGAGATGTACCGGGTGGCGCTTCCTGCCAAACCTTGTTAACATGGTCCCAGCATATTCCGACGTATCCACCTGGATCATTATTGTCTGAAGGGTCCAGAATATTGGGGTCGCTGACACATACCAATGCTTTTGCATACTCGGGAGGCATATCTGAAGGGTCTACTCCTTCTTTAATGTATATATTTTCGCATGCATTCTGTATTCTCTGGATATCTCCCGTTCCGGGTAATTGACCATGCTTATAATACATCCAGCAAGTCTGTAGGGCATGGTTGTATGGAGGCTCGACCTTTTTCCCTTTGCTCCCTGCGTGTTCCTGCATACAGTCTTCTGTATATTTCTGCGCCTGTCCGTAGCTACAGCCTGAACCCCCGCCGATGGCACAGTTCCATTCGTCAATAGCCTTCTTGCAGTTTTCGTCAAAGGTGAAATCGCCTTTAAAGATATCTATTCTTGTGATCCCGCCGGTTGACGGTTCATGGGGCTCGGTTACCAGTCCCCTTACGCCAAAGGTTATACTGTCGTCTGCCGAAGGCCTGACAACCCAGTCGCCAGAAGGGATTTTTTTGATAAAACGTTTGCCTATACATCCTCTGGTTTCGCCAATAAGTAATCCATTTGCCGTATCATACTTCCCGCCGGTCAGTATCATCTTCTGGATATCCATTTTCGAGGCAGAGAGCCAGTTAAGGAAATTCCCGCCTGCCACAAACTGTGTAACTGTCTCTGGGTCCGTATTCCCCAAAGTGACACACATATAATTCGTCCGGTATGTGCAGCCGACCGGCGGCCATGCTCCTGCATATTCCGAAAACTGTGAGTACTCGAATGTATCTCTTAACACACACTGGCCTCCGCTACACTCCGAATCTACCGCGCAGGATGATACATGATCATCGGAACAATAGTACGCATATTCCAACCCTTCAGAGGAATATAATTTTAATGGATCGAAATTGCCGACATAGGTATTCGTATTATCATAGGTATTATCATAACAGTACTCATCTTCAGCAGAAATGTAGGTCAAATCGTACATACTCGCTGAGTTGTCTATCATGAGAAGCAGGTTCGGGGTCACACCGGCGACAACAAAGGGTGGGACGACACAGTAATCATTCATATCCGCCTGCGAAAGCGCAGGAAGAGATAGGGACAGGAGAATGGCCAGGATCAATATTCCCGTGCATCTTATAGCAGTATTCATCTTTTTCATGGCTGACACCTCACATTGTATCGTAAAAAATAGTATTTTCAAAATGCGCTGTTTTTTCATTGTGCTTAAATTGCAGCGTCTTTACGGCAAAATTAAACTGCAATTACCGTGCCATTAAGCAATAAGCTGAAAATAATGGATTTTTTATGGTATCTGCGGGGTCTTTTCAGGGATATATGAAATTGATTACATAATTTAGGGTCTCAAAATAGTATTCATATTACACCCTCTCCCACCCCTCCCCCCTCAAGGGGGAGGAACTATAATCCCCTCTCCCCTGGAGGGAGAGGGCAAGGGTGAGGGGGATCATGTATGTGTTTATTATTATGAGACTGTTAACAACCTAATCATAGTGAAACAATTATTTCTGTAACCTCAGTCACCTGCTCACCCTGAGGACACCCTCGAGCTGGGCGATCTTCCGGGTAAGACCTGAAAGCTGGCTTTTATCCCTGACTTCGAGGATGAATGTAATATGAGCCTTTTTATCCTCTGTCGAACTCGCCTCCAGATGGCTTATATTGACTTCCATTGAAGAGATGATGGCGCTGAGACTCGCAAGCATCCCAGGCTTGTCCACGGTTTCAATTAACAGCCGGGTGGGAGATGTGACACCATCCTCGGTTTTCCACTCAACATCCACAAGCCGTGCATCATCCACTGCGAGTTTGTCAAGATTCGGGCAGTCTCTCCGGTGAACGGAAACGCCTCTTCCCCTTGTCACAAATCCGACGAGACTGTCACCCGGTATGGGGAAACAGCATTTTGCAGTATGGTAGAGGATGTCATCGATACCTTTTATCGTAATACCTTTCGGCTCTTTCAATGGTTTCGTAATCTTTGGAAGGGGAATCTCTTCTTCCGGTTTCTCCGGCATCAATTTGTTGACAATCTGATGAGCAGAAAGTTTTCCATGCCCGACAGATGCATAGAGGTCCTCAACAGAGTTCAGATTAAAGGACTCAAGGATCTTCTGAGCCTCCTCTGACTTGAGGATTGAGGCATCAAGGTCATGTCTTTTCAGTTCCTCTTCAAAAAGTTTGCTGCCGAGTTCAATGCTCTGTGTCCGCTCTTCTGCCTTTATCCATTGTTTTATTCTGCTTTTAGCGCGCTGGGTAACGACGAACTTCAGCCAGTCCCTGCTCGGTTTCTGTGTCGGGGACGTCATGATTTCCACTGTATCACCGTTTCTCAGGACAAACTTCAACGGGACGATACGGTCATTGACCTTTGCGCCCATGCACCGGTGACCGACCTGCGTATGTATGCTGTAGGCAAAATCCACCGGGGTTGATCCCATGGGCAGTTCCTTGATCTCACCTGCGGGGGTGAAGACATAGATCTCTTCGGGAACAACCTCGCCCTTTACTGCCTCGAGAAAGTCCTTTGCATAAACAAGGTCTCTCTGCGCCTGTATTAATTCTCTCAGCCACTGGATATATTTATTGCTTCGTTCATCAATCTCGCCTTTCTCCTTATAGCGCCAGTGGGATGCCACGCCATACTCGGCAATCATGTTCATCTCAACAGTCCTTATCTGAAATTCGACCCGCTCCCCTTTCGGTCCTATAACAGTCGTGTGGAGCGCCTGATACATGTTTGCCTTCGGTATGCCGATATAATCCTTGAATCTGCCGGGTATCGGTTTCCATATGGAATGAATGAGACCGAGGATTGCGTAGCAGTCAGCTTTTTTCTCGGTAATGATGCGAAGGCCGAGGACGTCGTGCACCTGCTCGAAGGTGATCATCTGTTTCTGCATCTTCTGATAGATGCCATAGTAATGCTTCACCCTCCATGACAGGCCGGCGGGTATGCCTTCCTCTTCGAGCTTGCCGGTGACTATATCAGTAACCTCTTGCAGGTATCCCTCCTGTTCCTCTCTCCTCTTTGCCACCTTCTTTTCAAGTTCATGGTAGAGATCGGGCATGAGGGCTTTAAAGCTCAGGTCTTCAAGTTCGGTCTTGAGCCAGCCAATACCAAGCCTGTTGGCTATCGGTGCATAGATCTCGAGTGTCTCTGAAGCGATCCGCTGCTGTTTATCCTCCGGGAGGTAATGGAGGGTACGCATATTGTGGAGCCTGTCGGCAAATTTTATGAGGATGACCCTCACATCCTCGGACATTGCCAGGAGCATCTTTCTGAAGTTCTCTGCCTGGGCCTCTTCTTTTGTCTTGAAGACTATCTTGGAAAGTTTTGTCAGGGCTTCAACGATAAATGCAACCTCTTCGCCGAAGATCTCCTCTATCTCTTCCCTTGTCTTGCCTGCATCCTCGATCGTATCGTGAAGGAGTCCAGCCACAATGGTCGGGATGTCCATCTTCATATCTGCAAGGATAGAGGCAACTGCAAGAGGATGTTCAATATAGGCTGATCCTTCAACCCGCTTCTGGCTCGTATGGGCTTCCCTGGAGAATTGATAGGCGCGCCAGAACACCTTGACATCAGCATCCGGATTATAGGCAATAACCTTTTTTGTCAGGCTGCCAAGGGTTTCTTTTGCCATGTTTTATTATACAACGTAATCTTGGTCATTCGTCACTGGTCATTTACCCGGAAAATGCAATTGATTTTTGAACCGGAGGCAGTGCCTCCGACAAATGCAGTTTTCGGGTTAAATCAATGACTGATGACTACTGACTATAATCCCCCCATCCCCCCTTTATTAAAGGGGGTCAAGGGGGGTTATTACATGCTCGGCCTTATTGCCTTCAGATTCAGCTGGAGATAAGTAACGCCTTCCCATTCATTTATAAAAGGTGTAAATACGGCATCGAAGGTAGGGGACTGCACCGGACCGGTTTTATCCTGCAGTAATAGTTTGCCGTAAGCTTCAGCCATGTCAAATCCTATTGCTTCAAGGGCATGGCTTTTCTGTCTGAGTTTCATCTTGAGATGATTGCTTTTCACAATCCTCGGGAAAAGGACCTCCAATCCCCTTGATCCCAGGAGCGGCTCAGGGTTACCAAAGCCGAAGGGCTCGAGCATCCCGAATTCCTTTGTGAGTCCGGAATGTATGTCTGAAAAGTCGACCTCGGCATCGATCTGCAAGTGCGGAACCATATCGTGCCCTTCACAGGTTGCCTGTGCAATTCGTGTCAGGCACTCTTCGAAGGCATCTATCTGCTCTGCCTTAAGCTCAAAACCGGCAGCCTGTTCATGACCGCCGAATCGCGTAAGGAATTCCCTGCAACGGCTAAGTGCGTTATAGAGATGGAGAGACGGGATGCTCCTGCCGGAACCCCTTGCAACAGCCCCATCTCTTGAAATGATGCATGTGGGCCGATAAAACTTCTCTGTTATCCTAGACGCAACGATACCGATAACACCCCGATGCCAAGTATCGGAGGACAGGACAATTACCGGGCCGATCCCCTTCCTCTGAATTTGATCGAGGGCCTCCCGGTAAACCTGCTCCTCAATGCGCTGTCTTTCCGCATTCAGTTGATCCAGCCACGATGCAAGCTGCATAGCTTCATCTTCGGAATCTGTCAGGAGGAGTTCTATGACCCTGCCGGCGTGGGCAATCCTCCCTGCTGCATTCATTCTCGGGATAAGCGTAAAAGAAAGTACCTGGGGCCTGAGTGCCCTTCCGCCTATGCCCGATACTTGTTTCAGGACCCGTAGCCCCGTCCGTGTCCCGTTTCCCATGAGAAACAATCCCTCTTTTACAATAAGTCTGTTCTCGTCTGTAAGAGATACAACATCGGCGATCGTGCCTAGCGCAGCGAGATCAAAAAAATCACGCATGTCTAATCGCGAACTGTGCATGACTGACAATGCATGGGCCAGCTTCAATGCAACACCTGCCCCGGAAAGATTGGATGCAGGAGACCGGGTACAAGAGAGCTTGGGATTGATAACTGCCAGGGCCTCAGGAAGTAAAAAGTCCTGGCTTTCACCCCCTCCCTTACCCTCCCCTCTCCCCGGCGAGTCTTCGACCCTCGAGGGGGAAGGATAGGTGAGGGTGGTATTTTCATTCTGACTTCTGATTTCTGACTTCTGACTTCTTATCGGTTCGTGGTGGTCCGTGATAATGACATCGATGCCTTCTTCCGCGCAGAGGCGTGCTGTATCAAATGACGTTATCCCACAGTCAACAGTTATGATTAGCTTGGCCCCGAACCGACGCGCCTTCTCTATAGATGCGGGATGAAAACCGTATCCATGCTCCATCCTGCTAGGTACAAAAAAGGTGCATTCGATACCAAACATCTTAAGTGCCTGCAAGGTGAGAGCAGTTGCTGAAACACCGTCCACATCATAGTCACCGTGGACAAGTATCTTCTCTTTGTTCTGTGCAGCAGCTGTTATCCTTTCAACTGCCGCACGCATTCCCTTCATATCAAACGGGTCGGATAAGTTTGAGAGGTCAGGTTTAAGAAAGGCGATCACTTCTTCAGGTGTCTTAATTCCCCTGTTTATACATATCTGCGCAAGGGTGGGAGAAATAGAGGCGGTCCTTGATAAATAATTTATATATTCAGGATTTGTCTTATTGACAAGCCACTTTCTGTGCATAATTTACTCAGTTGTTTCGTTATCTGTCACTCCCGCCTGTCGGGAGTCCTTCAGAAAGATTCCGGTCAAGCCGGAATGATAACATGAAAAAGTGCACCTCCGAGGGCGTTAGTTATAAACTAACCCCTAAGTAAAAAACAGGGCGGTAGGAAAACCATACCCCCTACAATTCACAGGAGGTGCACATATGAAGTATATCGGAATTGACTATCACAAGCAATACTTTGTGGGCAACAGGTAGTGTCAATCATTTTGTGTAAATTTTTTTAAGGGATGCTTCCCCCATTGTTCGTTCAGATGACTCAATACTGCATAGACAATTCTCTCGATGCTCTGATCATGATTGAAACAGCTCATGGGCCTTGTCCTTCGCCTCACCTCCCTGAAGGCCCTCTCGATAACATTAGTAGTCCGCACTTTGACCCATATCGCCTTGGGACAACTATAGAAATTCAACAACTCCTCCAAGTCCTTTTCTACG
>Ga0209164_1000160_pt1 | contig 212495 bp, 218 predicted proteins | sample MTBNYHSulfiMetaG_FD_187458 | JGI IMG/M metagenome (GOLD analysis project Ga0209164, IMG submission 187458) | Enrichment culture microbial communities from rom New York Harbor, USA that are MTBE-degrading - MTBE-NYH (New York Harbor Sulfidogenic)... | ecosystem: Environmental > Aquatic > Marine...
AGACGAGGGATGGCTATACCTGGCTGCCATAGAAGATCTATTCAACCGCAAGATTGTAGGCTGGTCCATGGACAAAACCATGACCCGCCAGTTGGTACTGGATGCCCTAAAGCAAGCCATGCAGCGTTACCGCCCTTTGGCAGGGTTAATTCACCACTCGGATCGCGGCAGCCAATATGCAAGTCATGAATACCAGCAAGCTTTGAAAGATTACGGTATGTTAGCCAGCATGAGTCGCAAAGGCAACTGTTATGACAACGCCTGTATGGAATCGTTCTTTGGTACGTTAAAACGCGAACTCATTTACGGTAACCGGTTTAGAACCAGGAACCAGGCTCGTCAGGCGATCTTTGAATATATCGAAATATTTTACAACCGGATACGTTTACACTCCGCCCTTGGCTATATGTCACCGGTAGAGTTTGAACTGGCTTTTCGGTTAGCCGCGTAACTATGTTTTTGGCCGCTTGCGCAGCCCTTGATATGGAGTAGGGCCTGTGTTAGCCTGCTTGGGCCAAAGGCCATACGCAGTCGGCCTGCCCCCGGCCTTTACGGAAACACTGGCCCAGAGGCTCCATGTCAAGGGCGGCCAAAAACTCTGAAATATGCAGTATCCCGCCGTTTAACGTGTCTATTTTAACGGGGCAAGCTCAATGTTCGAAACCCATTCTGAGGGAGGATGCAAGAAATGCTACTTTTAAATCGAGTTGCCATAATTACCGGGGGCGCTAAAGGAATCGGAAAAGGTATAGCTCTTAAATTTGCCGAAGAGGGCTGCGATATCGTTATCGCAGATGTTAGCTTAAAAGAATCATACGAAACATTGAACGATATAAGAAAAAGGGGAAGAGATGGAATTGTTATAGAATGTGATATCACTGACATCAATAAAATATACTCTATGGTAAATCAAGTTATTAGCAAGTTTAAAAAGATTGATATTTTAGTCAATAATGCGGGAATCTTAGGGACTACAGTTTCTTCTTCTTTAAAGAGTGTGGCTACTTTACCTGAAGAAGAATGGGATAAAGTTGTATCGATAAACTTAAAAGGTGCCTTTTTATGTTCCAAGGAAGTCGTACCCTATATGAAACAAAAAAGATATGGAAAGATTATCAATATGTCTTCTATAGGTGCAATCCATCCTCCTGCGGTTTCACCTCATTACACTGCTGCAAAAGCTGGGGTCTTAGGTTTGACCTATGATATGGCTTGTGAATTGGGTCCCTATAATATATGGGTTAATGCAATTATGCCGGGGACTGTTCGCACAACAATATTCGACCCAATTTTACAGAAAAAGACTGAACAAGAAATAGATTCTTTTTTTGAAGAACGGGGAAAGATGGTACCATTACAAAGGGTCGGTGTTCCAGAAGATATCGCAGGTGTAGCTTTATTTTTAGCCTCAGAGCTTTCGTCATATGTTACGGGACTAGCTATCCCTGTCGCCGGAGGAAGACCGTTGCAGCCAACTATTTTCTAAACTATGACTCCATAGAATCAAGAAAAATATATCTTTTTTACAAGAGATATTTTTTACAAGAGGCAAATTGGAAGTATTTTTTATTGAAAGAGAGGGAGTTAAACATTGGATTTCTTAAGGGTAGTTGAAGGAAGGCGTTCTATAAGAAATTTTCTTGATGAGCAGATTCCAGAAGAAAAAACAAAAGAGATCATTCGTATTGGAATGTTTGCTCCCAGTGCAGGCAATAAGCAAGGTTGGCGTTTTTTATCAATAACTAATAAAGAACTTAAAAATCAAATGAAAAAAATAATTCAAGAAAAAGCGGTCACAATAGCTAGGCATGCGGGCAAACCAAACCCTGAAAGCTTTTATCAACGCCGCCCGCTGTTTCATTTGTCGACGTACCATTGGCTATAGCGGTTTTAACCAAGGTATATAGAAATACTATTGATGAAATGATGCAGGTTTGTGGGTACTCAGAAGCTGAAATAGACTACTTGCGGATGAGGCCTGATTTGCAAACAATTGGTGGACTGATTCAAAATATTTTACTGGCAGCTTATAGTTTGAGTTATGGTAGTTGCTGGTTGACCGGACCAAATTTTGCCCGGCATGAGTTGGAACATTTATTAAATATATCACATCCTTGGTCCCTTGCGGCAATAATAGCCATAGGCCGAGTGGGAAAAGAGCCGGGTAATAAAAAAATAAAACCTCTCGATAATGTTCTTGAGTTTATTAGATAAGATGAAATCAAGTGGATTATGAGGTTTCACTATAGTGCAGGAGGGATATTAATGGAAATTAGTAAAAATGTAAAAAGGACCCTAGTAACAGGAGTAATAGGAGAGGATGTCCACATTGTTGGTATTAGGTTATTGGAGCACGCACTAATAGATGCGGGATTCAAGGTCGTTTCTTTGGGAATTCACAACTCCCAAGAGGATTTTGTAAATGCCGCAAAAGAAACAAATGCAGATGCTATCTTGGTTTCTTCCCTTACTGGTCATGCTAAAATAGTAGCCTCAGGATTGAAGGGTAAGTGCGTAGAAGCTGGATTAAAAGACGTTCGCTTATATATAGGGGGAATGTTGACAGTTGATGATTCCAAATGGGAAGAGATAGAGAAAATATTTATAGAATTTGGTTTTGATAGAGTATATCCACCTTCTACCTTACCAGGCCAGGTTATTTACAATTTGGAAATGGATTTTAAGATTAAGGGGTGATGATTTGCTTTAAGCCTTGACACCCAGCTGTGTTTATGCAATCCGAATTTGTCTTTGAGAAAATCAGACAGAACTTCCATGAGCCTATTAATGAACTACGAACGAATTACGAACCACAGATTTAGGCAATAACAGATTTTTATTAAATTTTCTTAAGATTCATAAAAAAAGTAATAATTGCTTGTGTATGGAAGGGAGGAGGAGAAGAAAAAATACGATTTATGCAAAAGCTATCACTATAATAACATTGTTAGTCAGAAGCGAGAAAATATTTTCCGTTGATTTTTAGCTAATTTACTAACTATGCATTGGGGTTATACCTATGCCCGATTTACTTTATAAAAAGTAGCTACTAAACTACCACCGGCTAAAGTCGGTGGGTTTGAAACGGACTGAAAGTCCATCTTGTAAGGCTAAAACCGCCGGTTCAGGGTTGGATACATCGAGGTACCCCGACTGAAAGTCCAACTTGTAAGGCTAAAACCTGCTGAAAGCAGCCATTGGCTGAATGCCAACTTAAGCAATGACTGAAACTCATGTGGTGATTTTAAAATTCTCTTCATCACCATCAGTCTGTTGTTTTTCGATATATTCCCTTATCATCTCATTAGTAACGGTGCCTACTGATGCACAAAATTAATATGCCAAATTATGGAACTGTTAGTACTTTTTCATATTCCGTAGGAGACACATAATCTAGGCTAATATGAGACCTTTTAGAGTTATACCCCAAGTTTCAATGTAATAGCAGTTTCCTTAGTGTTCATACTCTACCTTGAGATTCTGAGAATTGGACTGCGTAAAAGTCCAGGTCAAAGAAGTAGCTCATGAATATTTTTGCAATTATTTTGACGGGATCACAATGAAATAAGAAAGCAAGAAAAGAGTAAGAAGAATAGTCCAGAAATTATCGATTTTAAAATAACAGGAAGTGTAAAGGAAAAATGAAAATGGATGTTATGGGGACTTTGGTCAAGCACATTTCAAGTGTTACATTTGAAGACTTGCCTCCGGAAGCTGTAATGGCAGCAAAAAAGGCCATAGCCGATACAATAGGTGTTATAATCGCAGGATCTTCTGTAAAGGGATGCCAACTTCTTACAGAGTATATAAAAGAACAGGGAGGAAATAAGGAGAGCACCGTTGCCGTATTTGGAGTAAAAGCTCCGGCTTATTTGGCGGCCCAGGCAAATGGTTCTATGGGCCGTGCTTTAGAAATCGATGACGTTTATGATGTGTTTCCTCTCCATCCTGATGCTTCCGTCGTGCCCGCTTGTTTAGCTATTGCCGAACGACAGGGGGGAATTAATGGCAAAGAATTAATTACTGCTGTTGCATTAGGACAGGATTTGATGATCCGAATGGCGCTGGCGACGAAACTGAGTCCGATCATTTCAGGAAGAGACAATCTTTTCAGGGTTTTTGCCATTGCCGGAGTTGCGGGTAAACTGTTGGGGCTTAGGGAAGAGCAACTGTCAGACGCCATGGGCATAGCCTATTCACAGATGGTGGGAGACCTTCAGAACCTTGTGGATGGGGCAATGGCGGTATACATACAACAGGGAACCGTAGCAAAATCAGGCATAGAATCGGCTCTTATGGCGCAGAAAGGTATAACTGGAACGAGAAATGTCTTGCAGGGACCTTCTGGATTTTATAATGTTATAGAACCGGATCCTAATATCGATAACTTGACCTCGGAATTAGGTAAAGTATTCAAAGGAGGCGATTTAAGTATAAAATTACACACTTCGTGCAGGTGTACACATGAAGCCATCGATTTGGCTCTCGAAATGGTGGGACGGGGGGGAATCGACCCGAAAAGTATAAAGGCAGTTACGATAAGGGTTAATATGCAGACTTTTAATTTGGTCTGTCAGCCTCTGCAGCGAAAGTATAATCCGGTAACTGAGTCCGATGCGAAATTTAGCCTTCCCTTCACCGTCGCAGCGGCGATGTTAAAGGGAAAAGTCTTTGTTGATGAAGTGGATGATAATGCCGTTAAGGACCCGAACATTTTGGCATTGGCCAAAAAGATTACTCCGATATTAGACAAAAAACTTGAGAGTGAGTTAATTCCGTCACTAGGCTCAACAATCATAGAGTTGGAGACTGAGGATGGCAACAAAGTGTTAAAAAGAATAGATTACCCAAAGGGAAATTTTATGAACCCAGTAGGAATGAATGATGTTATAGGTAAATTTAGGAAATCCGTTATTTATTCAGCGGTGCCTTTTTCCAGCGATCAAGTTCATGAGATGATCCAGATCTTTCAGGAGCTAGAGGAGCTTAAGGATGTTGCTGAATTAGCGAGATTGCTAGTTCCGAACGCATAGCCCTCGGTTGCAAAGCATGCGAATTAGATGCATGGATCATTTAACCGAAGTCCCTGAGCAAAAAATGCCCTAAACCCAAAAACCATCGGTGGATATGTAGACTCTCGTAAATTAAAGAAGGATTTTTGAACAGATTCAATTAATCCGATGGGTGTTGTCCAAAGCCAATGAACATTATGAAAATTTGGCATCCCAAAGAAACCTAGTAAATGGGTAAAAACTAGATTTGGGAACATCAATAATAATGGTAATTAAAGGATTAAGCTGTCTGAGAAATAATCTCACGCTCCTATTGCATGCTCATTGGACGAATATCCAAGCTTTGGTGACTGACCCATGCATCTACATGTAAACACATACTGGCTACAAAAGTTCTAAAGTGCCAGGTCATCGAACTTCTGATTTTGCCCTGTGTTCAAGCAGATAGTCTTCTGGCCTTGATAAAAAAAGCGTTCCACCAGACGTTTCACAATACCCGGTTTATGGATTGGCGCCTTTTCTCCTTTTTTCTTCCCTTTCTTAGGCTTGCGCCTACATTTGCGCACCTTGTTAGAAAGATAGGGGGTATCAGCTAGCCAGAGGCGCTTCATAAAATCGTAAAAGGTTCCTACGCACGTGATATATCTGGAGAAAAACCACTAAAAATTGCCCAGAAGGGAAAAGCCTTTAGCTCCTTGACCCAATCATCTATAGAATTACATCGGGTCATTTCCATTAGGAGCAGAGAGCGAAACATATCAACGGGATCACGGGCAGAAGTACCACGATGAACAGAGTAACGAAATCGGACTATATTTGCTATTTCAGTTAAATCTGTAAACCGAATTCTTGTTAACTCACGATGATGAAGCAATACCGTACCAACGTAACCTGTTTCCAGATAATGAAGCTTGATTTGTTCAGTTAGAAAATCTTGGAATTCCTGGTGTGAACGAGAAGGTTTTAACAAAATAACCACCACTAAAAATTGTTAATAGGCAAAAAATGCCTCCTTCGCAATTGTGGTGGCGATTCCGATTTGTTAAGCCAACATATGTTCTATTTAAATCTTTTGGAGGAAAAAACAAAAATGGCCAAGGCGTAAGCCTTGAACCATATGCGCTTTCGGATTTCCGAGAGACTACGATATAAAAAAGGAGGAAAGACAGGATGGAAATCAGAAATCGGCGATTGAGTGATGAGGAGTTTTTCGAACAGAGAAAAGAGATATTGGCTATGTGGCCAACAGGGAGGGAGGTGGATCTTGACGAGGCTGTTGAGTTTCACAAGAGCTTGCTACCAACGAAGAACCTTGCTTTGAAGCTTCGGAAGGCAAAAAAAAATAGAGGTATTAGCTTTACCAGCATGATGGGTACTGCCCCCCTTGAAAGGGATATCGAATGTTGTCGATTCCTCCAAGACGAAGGGTATGCTGATTTTCTACCAACAGTTGTTGATAGTATGACGAGGAATCATCTTTTTGAAAACGTACAAAAAGAGCTAAGGAAGAGTGAGGAGACCGGTAGTTCCCATCTCAATGGCCTTCCTGTCGTTGGTTATGGTGTAAATAGTATGAGAAGGAAGATAGAAGCTCTTGATTCGCCAGTGATGCTATGGGGTCCCTCTCCTGACATGAGGCTGGTTGACGAAATAGGATTGGCTGGGGGTCATAGTGGTGCTACCCATGGTGGAGCAATGTGTAGCTTTTTCCATTATACGAAGGATCTACCCTTGGAGACTTGTATACGTAATTTTCAATATGTTTACAGGTTGTTGGGTTATTATGAAGAAAGAGGAATTCCAATGCAGCACATAGCTCAAGGAGGACTTTCCTGTATTACACCACCTAGTCTATTATTTGCGCCTCAAATCATTGATAATCTGTTAGCAGCGGAACAGGGGGTAAAGAATATCCAATTTTGCCACTGGGGAGCTCAGGGAAGTTTGGCTCAGGCGGTAGGAAGTATTATGGCTCTCCGTAAACTTGGAGAGGAGTATCTCAGTAGGTTTGGATATACCAATGTAGTTACAACGATGATGGTGGGTTATGCTGGCAATATCCCATTCCCCTCGGACTATGCCCAAGCTTATGCAGTGGTGTGTATGGCACCCATTGTGGCTTTGCTATCGGAGGCTGATGTTTGTTACATCACAACTATTGACGAGGCCCATAAGATCCCTTCAAAAGAGAACAATGTTGCCAGCCACAGGGCAGCGAGGATGATGCTCAACTTGTTAAAAGGACCGAAAAGTGATTTTGCTAATAGCCAGGCGGTAAGAATCGAAGCTGAAATGGTAGAGAAGGAAACAAGAGCTATCTTAGATCGAGTCTTCGATTTGGGTGAGGGTGATGCAGCTTTGGGAGCAGTACGGGCTGTTGAGGCAGGAGTCCTTGATCAACCATTTGCTGCCACTCAATGTGTATATCGCGGAGTGGTGGGGGTTAGGGATGCTGAGGGAGCAATAAGATATTTAAACCAAGGACGTTTGCCTTTTTCAAAAGAGATATTGGAATTCCACAAAGAGAAGATAGCAGAAAGAGAAAAGGCCCAAGGAAGGAAAGTCGATCATGATACGGTAGTAAGTGATATTGTAGCCATAAGCAGAGGATCACTAATACTTAGCCCTGATTGGCAGCAGAAAGAGCTATCGGGCCTTACTTAAATTGGTTACAACCAAAGCGAGGAGTGAGTTGCTTGATGGAAAAGCTCAGTGCTGATGCTATGGACCTAACTTTAGCGGTCGACTTTGGCAGTACTTACACAAAAGTGGTGGCTGTTGATCTATCTAAGGAAGAGTTGGTTGGCGTTTCGCAGTCGAAAAGTACTGTTGAGAATGACATTACAATAGGATTGGATGCAGCACTTAAAAAACTGGCCACGGCAATTGGTACGGAGAGGTTTAATATCCAACATATATTAGCGTGTAGCAGTGCGGCAGGAGGTTTGCGCCTCGTTGTCATTGGTTTGGTAAGTGCACTAACCACTAAGGCGGCAGAAGAGGCTGCCTTAGGTGCAGGAGCTAAGGTTGTTGGTACATTTTCCTACGGTCTTAGCCCTGATGATTTGAGAAAGGTCGAACAACTAAGGCCGGATTTAATTCTGCTTTCAGGGGGAACAGATGGAGGGGATAGGGAGACGATTATTCGGGATGCAGCGCTATTGGCTGCCTCTCAGATAAATTCACCCGTGATCATCGCAGGCAATAAGATGGCAGCCCATGAAACCCAACTGTTACTTGAGAAGGGAAATAAAAACGTGATAGTCGTAGAGAATGTTCTTCCAGAGCTTTCTAAATTAAACATTGAACCTGCCCGCTCAGCTATTAAAGAGACTTATATGCGTCAAATTACTCATGCCAAGGGGTTGGATAAAGCGCAGAGTCTTGTTGGGGATATCATTATGCCCACCCCAATGGCAGTTCTGGAGGGAGCTAAGTTACTTGCTGAAGGAGTTGAAGGAGAGCCAGGATTAGGTGAATTAATTGTAGTGGATGTGGGTGGGGCTACGACCGATATTCACTCGGTGGCCAATGGTTTTCCATCTCAAGCCGACGTTGTCGTGAAAGGACTCCCAGAACCCTATGTGAAACGGACAGTAGAGGGAGACCTTGGAATGAGGCATAATGCATCTTCCATATTACAAATCGCGGGGAAGAAAAAGATAGGGGAGAGAATGGCCTTTTTAAAAATGGTTTCAAAGACTATGGATTTAGAGGCCAAAATTCAGTATTTATCAAGTCATATTGATGCTCTTCCTCAAAACGATGAAGAGTTTTTATTTGACATCACCCTTGCGTCAACAGCAGTAGATATTGCGATGCAAAGGCATGTTGGGAAGATTGAGGAAAGCTATTTTCCTACAGGAAAGGTTCGAATCCAGTATGGAAAAGATTTAACGGAAATCAAATGTGTGATTGGCACAGGCGGTATATTTGCCTATGGTCGGGGGTCTCGTCGAGTGTTAGAGGCAGTTTGTTATAATTTGAATAACCCGGAATCTCTTCGTCCTAAAAATCCAGATTTTTTCGTTGATCACCACTATATTCTATTTGCGATAAGCCTTTTAGCTCAAGTTTCTCCTGCAAAAGCCTTAAGGATCATGAAAAGGCATCTAATAAGGGTATAATAATGGAATTCCTATGAATAATACTGTGGGAACATAAGTGATATCGGCCACCCACTTTTTGGCACGTTTGTTTTTTAATATCCCGTCTTTCGCACTTAAAAATATGAATATGGAATTAAGTTCCATTCTACTCAGGGAACACGTGTTAGCCGGATTCGTTTTGAGTTGTGGCACTATCGCCCCTCTGAGATTGCTCCCATGCCTGGAGCCATAATGTAATCTGTCGTTTTGAATATTCTGGTGCGGCGAAGCCGCAGTTCCGGAGGTTTGGAAACCGCCTGTCCGGAACTGGGAACCGCACTTGATAGCTTTTTACTCGCTAAGTAATTTGTCGAAACCATATACTTCACGCATTGAAATATCTTTCGACGGATCGATGCTTTCGATATTGATTTTGTATGCATCGTGTACGATGCGGTCGAGAATAGCATCCGCTATCGTGCTGTTGTCACCGCCCAACTGATCATACCAGCCTTCCTGCCGGAACTGGGAGCAAAAGATGGTGGAGGACTTCTTTCGGCGCTTATGAAGCAGTTCGAAGATATCCTGCAGCGCCCCTTTTAATCAGGACATCATATTTGTCAAACTGTGGTTTTGCCACTTCTACCTCAAGTAGGGGATGTACCGGGGCCGGTGCATTTACCGGTATCAGATACGCCCGTACTTGCTCTACGGTTATTTCTGGAGTCTGTATACGGCTGATAGCTGACATGAGTTTGTCTTCGCCATAGTTAATAAACAGCCGCAATAGCTTTACCATTTCCCGTGGCCCACAGAGACGCTTGCCCAGTTTGAGCAGTTCTGCGGAGATGTTGTTTTTTACCGGCTTGGCGTTGTAGACGCTGCGGGGTCTTTGCTCAATAAGGTCTATGTAATGTTCAAGCCGGTATTCGGTTTTTCCCCGTTCGTAACAGCGGGTATACCTGGCGATCTCTGTGTTGCGGGATAGCATCACGACTGCGTTACCGTAGCCCTTGACACTGATCTCTTTGCCGGTGAATACGGCGGCACAGATTGAACGGTAGCGTCGCTGAGATTGAACACCCAAAGTCGCGCTGATTGAATACTTAACGGCGGCGGGATTGAACACCCAAACACTTACCTGTAGTAAAGTTGAAGTTAGCACACTGCCAAGTGTGACTAATTTCAAGGAGAGGTCACAACGATGACCGACTACAGGGAAATTTTGAGGCAAAGCAGCCTCGGATTGAACCGCACCCAGATTGCGGAGAGCCTAGGTGTATCACGCACCACCGTAATCCACACGTTACAGCGGGCAGCCGCACATGGGCTTGACTGGCAGACGGCGGAAGGGATGAACGACCGCGAACTGGCCATAAAGCTGTTTCCCGCCGGAGAGGGCAAGCCCAGCTACAAAATGCCGGATTACAACTACGTCCACAGAGAAATGGCAAAGTCCGGCATGACACAACAGCTGCTTTGGTTCGAGTATTGCGACCAATGCAGGGATTGCGGCGAAATCCCGTATCAGCTTACCCAGTTCAAAAAGTATTACCGGGAGTATCTGCTCAAAAACAAGGCGACCATGCACATCAACCGGAAGCCTGGCGAATCAATGGAAGTGGACTGGGCGGGGCAAACAGCCTAATTAGTTGACGGCGACACGGGAGAGGTTTTGGATGCCTATGTGTTTGTTGCAGCGTTGCCCTACAGCGGTTACGCCTACGCCGAAGCCTTTTTGTCACAGAATCAAGAAGCTTGGATTGCCGCCCATGTGAACGCCTACGGTTACTTCGGCGGCGTGGCGCGGATCCTGGTGCCGGATAATCTATAATGAAAAGGTTTTCATTATAGATTATCGTAAACCAGGGTTCTGGCCACCCCGTCAAAGTACTTAAAGGCCATCTGGTGCGCTTCCAGGAAAGTCTCCTCGCGTTCAACCGGGAAGGCCATGACAAAGGGGGAGCAGCTGTGACAGAGCCGCATGCAGAAGAGGTGGGCCGTCATTCTCTCGCCAGCAATGATCACAGTGGCGGTTCCCCAATCGACCTGGGCGGCCTCGCCCGGGGAGAAGGCCAGAGGGATGTACACCTCCGGGTCTCGGGGCCTGAGCTGGGATACCAGGCGGCGCACCGTGGATTCGGCGCCCTGAAAATCTTTCTCTTCCCTCAATCGTTCATAGATCCGCTTGGAGGTATGGCGCTGTTTTTTAGGGGCGGTCTTGTCTTTCTCAAAGCACTGTTTTACGAATTCCCTAACTTCTTCAGTGATAACCTTTTTCTGGCGCTCCACCTTTGGGCGTTTTTCACAGGGCAGGACCTTTCCGAGGCAGTAGCGCTTGACAGTGTTCCGGGAGATTCCGAGTCTCTTTGCTATCGCTCTGATCGATAGCCCTTCAACCGCATAGAGATGTCTGATTTCCTTGTACTGATCCACTCCAATCAACTCCTATCATCCCCATATCATGGTATTTGGGTCAATTCAATGATACGGGGTTTTTGGTTGGGGTGGATCACTTTTACGAGATCACAACCCGGCTAAGTGGTTCAGTTTTAGTGTAGCGTTTATACACATTTTGGCATGAGAGTCTGCCTGCCTTTCTTTTTAGTGAAACAGTCAGGTTATTGTCCGGTAAATATGCATGAACCGGCTACAATTTTATGTTTGATGGGCAATAATATAATGTCTTATTAATGAGATGGAAAAAGCAAATTCCTATCTAATTAGGGGATTTCTAATTTTAAAGTGTCAAAGTCGACTCTAAAGAACTATTCAACAGGATGGTAACCTGGGATAATCTTCTTCAAGCCACTTATGCACTGCTTTTTCTCATAAGCCTGCTTAATCGGCTTTGGAGCGGTAAATCGATATATCATGTTTGGTATAATAATTTTACGCCGGGTTAATCAGTAATTTTGTTAAGGGTGGTGGTATTTGTGACAGAAAATCAAAAAGGCGGAGCAGAAGCTGCGCGGGGCGTTGATGTCGATAGAAGAAGTTAACGGCGGCCTGGACGAGATGTTTTACCAGATCATCCCTTTCACGAGGACAGCTGTACTTTTGACGTCAAGCCCAACGAGCGCACTTCCGTGGAGCAAAAATTCGAACTCTTCAAAGAGTACAGGTTGGCCGGATTTTCTCTCTAGCGGCTGGGGTATGAAGATGAGCTGTTGTGGCAGACTGTTAAGAAATCTCTTTTACAAGGTGGGCGCTTTCTTGAAAACTTTGTGGTATTGGGTCAAAAGGCTGAGGTCAGCCCAAACCAAAGAGGTTCCCGATAGCACACAACTTAAATTGTTGGCTAACTGATTACTTCTTGTGCAGCGTCATGCTGTTCCTGTAGTACACGCACCAAATCGATGTATTGCCGTTCCTGTATAAATTTAGGGAACACATATATCTCTTCAAGCCGCTGGTGATAATTTTCAATGAAATTCCGCGTTATGGAAGCGGTATTCAGGATTACTGGGTTGATTGACATGCATGTGCGGATGTCACGGTAGCATGATGGACACCTCCGCCAGGCATGAATTATGCCGGCAGCAAGTTATGGGAGGTGATCACGATGAGAGTTCGAAGATCATTTTGACAAATCCTTCCTACGGCAACACTGGGGAAATAAAGTTGTAGACTTGCATATCACTTTTGGTGTATAATGGGAATAAATATGAGAACAGGCGTTCTCATATGGCCAAGCGCGGTGGGACTACAATAGCCTTCAAAATTTAAAAGAGGATCAAGGAAGGCGGTGGTCAGGGGCGAGGCAGTGAATACCGTCCATGGCTAACCATGATATCAAGCCCTGTGCCAGTTGCGGAACCTGTGCCGCCAGGACCCCGGGCTATTTCATTGCGCATTTTTACATGGTGCGCGATTTCTTTTAAATGTGCAATTATGCGACAGCTTTTTATTTCCGGAATACAAACAAAAAGGAGTACTTAATTCCCTGTGGAATTGTTTGATCATGAAACTCAGTTTTTTCCCGGCAGGGCAAGGACCGCCCCCACTTGTCCCCATTAAGGAAGGAAAACACATGAAGGCATTAAAGAGAATACTATCAAACGGCCCGGCACAGATGGTTCGTCGATTGCTGCCGGCGGGCAGGCCGGCGACTGTCCTCGCCTGCCTGTCGGCCGTTGCGATAGTGCTTGCAGGCGTATACCTGGCGGGTATGTCCGGTACGGGCAAAAAAGGTCCATTACCCGCCCCCCGCAACGGGACCCTGGACCTGGCCGGATGGGACCCCGGCAGGGACGGGCTGGTAAACCTGAGCGGCGAGTGGGATTTTTACTGGAACAGGCTCCTGTCCTTCGACGACTTTAGGGACACCGGGCCGGCGCCGGACATCAAGGCGCGCGTGCCGTCCTTCTGGAACAAATACGAGCTCGACGGAAAGAATCTCCCCGGCTTCGGATACGCCACCTACAGGCTCAAAGTAATAAATGCGAAAAAGGATATGCCCCTGGCCTTCCGCGTACACACCATGTCCACAGCGTACCGCATGTATATTAACGGCAGTCTGGTCGCCTCCAACGGAACGGTGGCGGCGGAGAAAGAGCGTTTCAAGCCGGAGTACAGGCCTGTGACCGTCCAGGTGGCGTCCCCGGACGCCCGGTTCGACATAGTCGTGCAGGTGTCCAACTTCATCTATGACCACGGGGGCATGTGGTACGCCATTAACATGGGCGCCCCGGAGCAAATCAAGGAGCTTGACAGGCGCATCATCTACGGGGATTTGTTCCTGCTCGGGAGCTTATTCGTCCTCGGTCTGTATTATCTGGCCATTTTTCTCCTGAGGAGAGAGGACAAGACCAGCCTGTACTTTGTCTTACTGTGCCTCGTGGCAATCGGAAGGACGGCCATCCACGGTGATTACGCCCTGGTCAGGCTGCTACCGTTTGTCAGCGTCAATGCGATTGTCCTTATCAACTACCTGACTTTATACTGGTTTCCCGCGGCGTTTATTTTGCTCATGGGCGAGCTGTTCCGGGAGGAGATATCCGGGAAGGTCGTCAGGTCGGCCGTCATTTATGCCCTGGCGGCGTCCCTGGTTACATTGCTTCTGCCTCTCAGTGTTTATACGCGCTACCCTTATGTGGCGGAAGCGGCGGCCTTTCTTGTTACTCTCTACACCCTGGTTTGCACCGGTAAAGCCTTCGCCAGGGGGAAGCAGGACTCGGCGCTAGTGCTGGCCGGCGTGTTTGTCATGATCCTGTGCGCCGCTTACGACATACTGTGTCATTACAATATCATCCGTTATTACATAGGCGAGACGATCTCCTTCGGGTTCCTGGTGTTCCTGTTCCTCCAGGCCTTCATCCTGGCCAGGAGGTTTGCCCAGGCTTTCAGGAACGTGAAAGAACTATCCGACCGGCTCATCAGGATGGACAGACTGAAGGACGAGTTCCTTGCCAACACCTCCCACGAACTGAGGACGCCCCTGCACGGTATCCTTGGAATAACCGAGGCGCTGCTCCTCGGCAGCGAGGGGGAGCTGAACGAAGGGCAGAAGCAGAGTCTTTCCATTGTTGCCGGAGGCAGCAGGAGGCTTGCCAACCTTGTCAATGACATCCTGGATTACTCAAGGTTGAAGCACGGTGATATCAGGCTCGATTTGAAGCCTGTCAGAATTAACGGGATAGTACAGACTACATTAAATGTATTCAGACAGCTGAACAGGTCACAGGAGGTGGAAATATCAAGCTCCCTTCCTGACGGGCTGCCGCCGGTCATGGCTGACGAGAACCGGCTGGCGCAGATTATGTACAACCTCGTAGGCAATGCGGTTAAATTCACAACACAGGGTTTTGTCAGGGTAACCGCGAGGATGTCCGGGGGAATGCTGGAGGTATGCGTGGAGGACACCGGACAGGGCATACCTGAGGATAAATTCGACGATATATTCAAGTCCTTCGAACAGGTGGACACGTCCCTTACGCGCAAGCGTGGGGGTACAGGGCTGGGACTTTCAATAACAAAACAGTTGGTGGAATCGCATGGAGGCAGAATATGGGTCGAATCGGCTGCAGGAAAAGGTTCAAAATTCTATTTTACCCTGCCCGCCGCCAAAGGACGGCCTGAAGAAAAAGAGATGGACCTGCCTGTGTACGAGCTTGCTGCAGCAGGCAGGGAGAAGGAGCCTGTAACCCTCAGGACAGCCGGAGCAGGCGCCCATATCCTGGTAGTGGATGATGAAATTTTAAACCTGAAGTCCGCCGCCGCCATTCTCAAAACGGAAGGCTACTCCATAACGGCGGTGGACAGCGGAACCGCGGCGCTGGAGGAAGTCGCGAAGCATAACGATATTTCACTGGTTGTATTGGATGTTATGATGCCCGAAATGTCGGGCTATGATGTCTGCCGGGCGATAAGAGCGGGCAAATCCCACTTCGACCTGCCGGTGTTGATGCTGACCGCCAAGACGACCACGGAGGACATTGTAGCGGGCCTCGAGGCGGGGGCCAACGACTACCTTCCCAAGCCCGTGGAGGCGAGAGAACTGCTTGCCAGGGTAAAGACGCTGGTGGCCCTGAAGGCGTCGGTGGACAAGGCGATGGCGGCGGAGCTGGCTTTTCTGCAGGCCCAGATAAAGCCGCACTTCCTGTACAATGTCCTGAACACCATATCCTCCTTCTGCGACACCGATCCCGGACGCGCCGGGCAGCTTATCGAGGAATTGGCAAACTACATGAGGCAGAGCTTTGACTTCAAGGACCTGGATCTGTTTGTCCCCATTGACAGGGAAATGCGTCTCGTTTACTCCTACGTCGCGATTGAAAAGGCGCGGTTCGGTGATGATCTGAATGTGGAATTCAACATGGACGACGGCGTACAGGTAGACGTTCCTCCGCTGTCCATCCAGCCCCTGGTCGAAAATGCCATCCGCCACGGCCTGAGGAAGAGGGGCGGCAGGGGTACTGTGACCGTGTCCGTCCGGAACGCCCCGGACGGAGTGCGGGTAACCGTCGTTGACGACGGACAGGGGGTTCCTTCCGACATGCTGGACGGCCTCCTTTCAGCCGGCGGCGGTAGCAGGGTGGGCCTTCGGAACATCGACTCCAGGCTCAGGAAGCTTTATGGAACAGGCCTGTCCATCCGGAGCGAACCCGGCCGGGGGACCGAAGTCTCATTTGCCATACCGTTTGGGGGTGCTCCGCATTGATCCGCGCGATAATAGTTGACGACGAACAGCCGTCTGTGGACAAAACGGCCAGGCTCCTCGGCGACAGCGGCATTGTGGACGTAAGGGGCAGGTTTACAAACCCTTTGGAAGCGCTGGAATTTTTAAAAAAGACACGGGTCGACGCCGCCTTTCTCGACATCGAGATGCCGGGGATGGACGGACTCGAGCTGTCAAACCACGTGCTCGACCTTCAGGGCGGGATAGCGGTCGTGTTTGTCACGGCCTTCCACGAATACGCCGTTGAGGCGTTCCGGCTGAATGCCCTGGACTACCTTTTGAAGCCGGTGAGCAAGGAGCGCTTGAAGGAAACGCTCGACAGGATCGTGGAGGAAAAAAACGTACAGGTCCACCCGGCGCCGCTGCAGGTATACTGTTTCGGCAAATTCAAGGTGGTTGCCGGGGCCGGCGAGGTAAAGTTCCGCACGGGTAAAGCGGAGGAGTTGCTGGCTTTCCTCATCGACCGCAGGGGAGCGGCGGTCAGCCGGAGTGAAATAATCGACCGCATGTGGGGAGAATACGACGGTGACAGGGCGGTGGCCCATTTCAACACAACGCTCCATTACGTCAAGAAGGCGCTGTTGCGGTGTGGAGTCGAAGCCCCCGTGGAGCACGTGAGGGGCGCCTACCGGCTTGAACCCGCCGGGATCGACTGCGACTTTCACAGGTCCATGTCGTTTGTATCCGCCGCGGCTGGCGTCAACGACGTCTCCATACAGGAATACGAGGAAACGGCCGCCCTCTATACCGGAGACTACCTGGCAGGCAACGAATTCCAGTGGGCGGAAAGAAACAGGGTAGCGTTGAAGGAACAATACGTCCGGATGATAATGGACATGGCCGCTTATTACAGGTCGGCCGGAAAACACGGCAAAACGGCGGAAATCATGAAAACCGGCCTGCATCACGAACCGCTGCACGGCGGGATCAACTACAGGCTGGTGGAAGCCCTGCTGCTATTGAACGACCGCATTGCCGCGGCCAGGTACTACGATATTTACAGGAGGAAGCTCAAAAACGAACTGGGCCTGGAGCCCGACGCCGCGTTCAAGAGGCTGATGCGGTGAAAAGAGCCGACGACATTCCGTCCGGACAAACCGGGCGGAATTTTTTTGTCTTTTATGAAAAAACATATGCTGGAAACCGGCATTGGATCCGCCTTAAAGCCTTGCGAATCAGGCGTTTCAGGTTTTGAGGCATAAAAATCCGGTTTAGCCGTGGTTTAGCGGGGCCATTTACAATGAAAGCGCAAGCCTGAAAAGGAGCGGAAATCCCATGTTCAACACGGCAGTAGTAGACCCCGATGCCGGCTCGCTGAAAGCAGCGGCCGGGCTCCTGGCAAAAAACCCGCACGTAGATTCCGTGGCCTGCTTCAGTGGATACACCGGCTTTATGAGCGAAATTGAGAGAGGAGGCGTACACATAGCGTTCATCCGGGTGGGCCGCCCGGGGTTTCACGGGCTGTCCATTGCCAGGGAGACACTTTCAGTCTCCCCGGCGACGAGGGTTGTGTTCATGTCCGACACCGAAAGCTATGCGGTCATGGCTTTTGAGGAGGGCGCCAGCGGCTACCTGCTGCTGCCGGCGGTGCAAAAAGATTTGGACGAGGTGATGGACAACATCAGAAAGCGTGGAACCGGGAGACTGTTTGGTGAATAATTTTGAAGGAGGGTTATAGTTGAACAGAAATACCGGGATGAGGAAAAAAATGTTTTCATGCTTTGTAATTGCGGCAGCGCTTCTAACCTTCCCGATTATCAGCGCGTTTGCGGCCATACCTTCGGACATCGCCGGCCACTGGGCGGGAGCACAGATCGCTGGCTGGGTGGACAAAGGCCTGGTCAAAGGCTACCCCGACGGGACCTTCAGGCCTGACGACAACGTCACCCGGGCGGAATTCATGGCCTTGGTGAACGGGGCTTTCGGGTACACAAGCAAGGCTGCCGTTTCCTACAAAGACGTGCCGGCTGGCGCCTGGTATGCGGACGCGGTGGCAAAAGCCGGGGCGGCCGGCTACATCGGCGGCTACGGGGACGGTACCATCCGGCCGGACAACCCCATCACCAGGGCGGAAGCGGCGACAGTAGTCATGAGGATCAAAGGGCTTGCCGCCGATTCCGGCGCGGCGGCAAAATTCACCGATGCCGAAGCCGTTCCCGCCTGGAGCAGAGGAGCGGTCGGCGCTGTGGCCGCATCCGGCATCATGGGCGGCTATCCCGGCGGCAGCTTCAGGGCCCGGGATTTCATCAGCCGGGCCGAAGCGGTGGTGGCATTAAACAAAGCCCTGGTGGCCAGCCTGACCTATGACAAAGCGGGAATATACGGGCCTGAAAGCGGCACGCGGATCATTGCCGGCCCGGTGATCATCAAGGCGGCGGGAGTTACGCTCAGGAACACCGTCGTCAAAGGAAACCTGACCATTGCCAAAGAAGTCGGCGACGGCGAAGTGAGGCTGGAAAAAGTGGTCGTCAATGGTGAAACCTATATTCAGGGTGGAGGTTTCAATTCTATCTATTTTATTGACACAGAGACGGGTAAAGTATACGTGCAGAAAGACGAGGGGCCTGTGCGCATTGTGGCGAGCGGCAGTTCCGAAATTCAGCAGCTCATTGTCCAGACCAGCGTGAAAGTAGAAGAAGCAGATTTAAGCGGTAAAGGTGTAGAAGGCATTGTTGTTGAGAAGAAGGGCGACGGCGCTGTGGAAATTTCCCTGGCCGGCGTTACAGTTGAAAAGATTGAAGTGAAATCTGAAGGCGTAATAATCAACGCGGATAGCGGCACTAAAGTGACGGAGCTCATTGCTTCCGGCGCCAAAACTGTCGTAAACACCCGGGCGGGTACCCAAATCGCAACTCTTGTTGCCAATGCCAGTATTGATGTTAACGGCCAGGGCGCCATACAGAAGGCAGAAATAAACGCCGGCGGAGTCAGTTTTGATTCCAGGCCGAAAAGCCTGGATGTGGCAGCCGGAGTCAGCGCCCCGACCGTTGGCGCCGGCAGTTCCGGAGGAAGTTCCGGCGGAGGCGGCGGCGGTGGTGGCGGTGGCGGCAGCAGTACCGTTACGGCAACGGCTCTGGGCGCCGCAACGGCTCAGGTGACTTTGGGCAGTATAAACTACGACTATGATTTTTACGCAGATGAGGCGAAAACGACCCCGGTGAATTACGCTGCGGCATTACTGGCGCCGTATTACCTTGATCCCGGCGGATCTACCGTTCAGCTTTTCGGAGACGGAGAGGGTGAGGAATCGGCAACGGTCAGCCTGTCCGACCTGGACCTCTCCGATGATGGACAGGCGGCCTACGAGGGCATGGATGACATGAAGAACGTCTTTGAATTTGACGAAAGTGACGACTGGATCCCCGGCAAAATCGTCCTGAACCTGAAGAGCAGGACCACGGTTGACGGCAAGGATGTGGCAAGCCCGTGGGAAAAGACAATTGAAATTGAAATCGGTGAAGCCTTTAATGTATTTGCCCTGAACGCCGATAAAGACCAGCTTACAATCTACAACTCCATGGGGCAGTCCCTGGCGGGAGAAGCTCTCAACAACATAACAGGGGACCTCCTGCTTCAGGCGGAAGGCTGGCTCGGCTCGGAAATCAGTTGGGAATCAAGTGATGAAGACTTGATCTCCATAAGCGATCAACCGGTAACGTATAACTTTGGGGGTTTTGATCTCGAATTCTACGAAGCGACGGTGATCCGGTCTGTGTATTCAGATGAAACGGCGACACTGACAGCGACCTTGAGCATGGGCGGGGGCCAGGACACGCTTGCGAAGGAGTTTAACCTGACCGTAAAACAGGAGGAGGGCGCCACACCGCCCGAACTCAGTTCGGCGACAATTGACTTTAATACTCTGACCCTCTCTTATGGAGAGAGTCTGGACGAAAGCTCGGTACCTGACGCTGCTGACTTTGCAGTGACCGTTAACGGGGAATACGTCGGCGTAAGCGGAGTAGTAATAGATGGCGCCGGCGTGACGCTGACGGTGGTGGACAGCGTATACTGCGGTGATGAAGTCCGTGTAAGCTACATCCCGCCGGAGACCAACCCTATTAAAGGCCTTGCCGGAAATGAAGCTGAAGGACTGAATAACGTACAAGCAGCCAACATAACAAGTGGAGCCGGCGTTACACAAGTGTCACCAGATACCCTTTATGAATCCTCGGCCAACAATGGCGCCATTAATTCTGAGGGCGATACCATCACCGTCATCATCGAAAACGGCATTTTCGCGGCGGACATCGCCGAGGCTGACGTAACGGCAGCCAACCTGCCGGGGGGCCTTGATTTCACAGTAACCCGGGACAGCGACATCCAGCTCACCATCGCCATCATCGGCGCTGCCGGCAGCCATGACGACACGGACAGCGTCGGCAACCTGACCTTCACCATCGCGGCGGAGAAGGTGAGAGGCGCAGACGGTAACCTGACGACAGGCAGCATCAGCATTATCTTCGATCCTGTTGGGTAAACTCCTTACCCTGAGGGGTCATCCTAAGAAAGGTGTCCTGTCAACCGGTCTTCAAAGTAAATCGGGAACTGAGCTAGGATCATCCCCCAGTTTGGGATACGCATAGTCCACTTATGGGTAAAATCTATGGTTGCCAGGTAGAGCGTTTTCATCAGTGCCTCGTCATTGGGGAGAACGCTCTTTGATTTACTAACCTTGCGTAGCTGCCGGTGGATAGCCTTCGATAACATTAGTCGTGGTGCCTCCTGGCTCATTACCTGGACAGGATCGGACATCGCTGCTTGAGCGAAAAGGACCATAACCATGAGGTTACGGTCCTTTTTATTTATTCGTGAAGACTTCACTGGTTGTTCACACCATGTTCACAATCGCTGTCTATACTGTTCCGAAAAAATTTTCATAATTTCCGCAGTGTTAATTCGTTTTAAAAGTGCACTAAACTAAGCCCGGAATTTAACGGCCTTCCGGTGCCAGATAATGGATACTAATCGACTTACGCAGGCTTATTCAATGTAACCTCGTAGCCCAGTGCCTTAAGTCGATTGACGGCCCGACGGGCTACGGCTTCCTCATCATGTTTGGTAAAATAGTCAGCTCCAAGATCCACATAGGGGGTGCCACGTTTCATGATAACCCAAATAACTACCATGATTGAATGCGCTACTGCAAGAAGAGCTTTCTTTTTACCGAGACGGACAACCAATCTGCGATATTGTGCTTGAAAATAAGAGCCTTTTGCGCGGCTGGCGGCCCAGGCTGCTTCCACGAGGGCCGACCGGAGCATGCTATTCCCTGGTTGGCTCCGTCCGGAGAGCCGCTTGCCACCGCTGGTTTTGTTGCCTGGCGCCACACCCGCCCACTTGCTGGCAGCAGCGGCATTCGGAAATGGATCAACATTTGGGCCTATTGCAGCGAAAACAACATCAATTACCCGAGTTTTAACACCGGGGATGGTTTCAAGTTTTGCGCGCATTTCCGCAAAAGGGCGTGTGCGTTCAGCTACCTCCGAATCCAAAATGGCTATTTTGCGGTCGAGGTATGTTATGTGATCCAATTGTGCTCCCAAAAGCATACGCTGGTGGTCGCTAATTACCCCGTTTAGAGCACGGGCCAGTGTTTCACAAGATGAACGAACACGGGGGTCCGCCTTCTCAGCGAGCTTCCGGGGGTCGGTTTCACCCTGTACTAATGCTGATAACATGGCACGCCCAGAGACACCAAGTACATCGGAGAGGACACTGCCAAGCTTGATATTGGCACCCTCAAGTACTTTCTGCACCCGTGTAACTTCACGGGCTCGCTCTTCGATGAGACTTTTGCGATAACGAACCAGTTCACGCAATTCGCGTTGCTCACGATTAGGGATGAAGCTTGGGCGTATCAGCCCGTGCTGTAGAAGTTCGGCAATCCATTGCGAGTCTTTTACGTCAGTCTTGCGGCCTGGAAATGCCTTTATTGTTGCCGGATTTACCACCCATGTCACGAAGGTGTCTTCAAGTACGTTGAAAACCGGCTTCCAGTAGCTGCCGGTAGCTTCCATGGCAACATGGGTTACGCTTTCGGCAACCAACCAGTCCCGCATTATCATCAGTTCATCGGTAAAAGTCCCGAATGTGCGGGTATTTGTTATGGCTTTTGGAGCGCCTTCAAAATGATGTGATACGGTGGCCGTAATTGTCTTCTTGTGTACGTCAAGGCCAGCGCAGTGGGGGTACATGACTTCCATGGCATCTACTCCTTTCTACACTGCTCCCTATCTTATGGTGACGGACAAGGGTGGAACATTTAGGATTCTGTTCCGCGTGCTCGGCCAGGCCGGCAACAATGTGAGGTGCCCGCCACGCTTCAGGTCAAACTCATAGGCGGATTCGCAAATACCAGAGAAATACCGACCATTTATGGGAGAAGCGTATTAAGGGTATTCGACACGGTTGCTCCTTTTTCATGCCGCGTGGTGCTGCGTTAGCGGCATGTTGAACTCATAGGTAACCTCTAATCCAGTAAAAAATTGGAGTACTGCTTTCTTTCGACCTGTTAGTACCTTAAAATTGTTTTGCAGTTTTACTGTAATAAATTTTAAGGAGAGTACAGTATGGAAAGCAAAGAACAGATTTTACTACGGATGAAAGAAGATATCCTGTTTAGGGGACTGTCAAAAAACACACTTGAGAGTTATACATTAAATGCACGGATCTTTCTTGAATATTGTAACCGCCCGGTGGAAGAGCTAAATGAATATGACATTCGCAATTTTTTATGGTATTTAATTAATGAAAAAAAAGCTTCGCCCGGAACTGTTAATACTTATAGTACAGCTATACGGTTTCTCTTTGCTGTAACATTTAATCGCACTCTTAATTATTTGCAGATTCCACGCCAGAAAAGGCGCAAAACACTTCCAGAAATATTAACGAGAGAAGAAGTATTCTCAATTATCGAGAGCTGCAAAAATATTAAGCACAAAGCCATGCTGATGGTTGTATATAGCTCGGGTTTACGTGTAAGTGAAGCAGCGGCGCTCAAAATGCAGCATATCGATTCAAAAAATATGCGCGTGTTTGTAGAAGATGGCAAAGGAGGCAAAGACCGCTACACCCTGCTCTCGGCAACCTGCCTTAGTGTCTTACGAGAATATTGGAAAAGGTACCGCCCGAAACATCCCGAAGGCTGGCTTTTTCTTGGAACGTACAATGTATCCCATATCACTTCCAGAGATATAAGTTTTGCTTTTAATAAAGCTGTAAAAAGAGCAAATATCACAAAAAACGTTTCCATACATTCGTTGCGCCATGCATTTGCAACACACTTGCTTGAAGACGGCGCCACTCTATTACAAATTAAGGAACTGCTCGGTCATACCAGTATCAAATCCACAACCATTTATTTACACCTTGCTAATGTAACTTCAGACATTAAAAGCCCTCTTGACAACTCTCCCGCGTATCGTAGTTTAGAGGTTTCCTCAAATGCCTGAATTGCAAGATATTCTTGCTCAACATGGAAAAACATATCAACTCAACCATAGCCTTTTACCAAATCAGCTGAAAGTTATGCGTGCCATCGAAAATTGTAGAACCTCAGCATTAGGTGGTCATATGGATGAATGTGATGAATGCGGTTTTATCCGTATTTCTTATAACTCCTGCCGTAATCGCCATTGCCCAAAGTGTCAAACAATAAATAAGGAACATTGGATTGATGCCAGGAAAGATGACTTGCTTAATGTCGGCTATTTTCATGTTGTATTTACTATTCCCGATACTTTAAATCCTGTGGCTTATCAGAACCAGAAGATTGTTTATAATATTCTATTTAAAGCGGCCGCCGAAACCTTATCGGAGCTTGCTGTTGACAAAAAATATTTAGGGGCGCAAATAGGGTTTACAGAAATACTTCATACCTGGGGACAGAATCTTATGCACCATCCCCATGTTCACTGTATTGTGCCAGGTGGCGGACTTAACTCTTGCGGACAGTGGGTTAACTCAAGAAAGAAATTTTTTATTCCGGTTAAGGTTTTATCAAAAAAATTTAGAGGTAAATTTTTATACTATCTTAAACAGGCTAAGCTTGAATTTTATGGCTCAATTTCTTATTTGCATGATAATAGTGTGTTTAATGATTTTATATCAGCTCTTTATCAAAAGGAATGGGTCGTCTACTGTAAGCCGCCATTTAAAAATGCTGGCTGTGTAGTTGAATATCTCGGACGATATACCCATCGTGTTGCTATTTCTAATAACCGCATATTAAAGCTTGAAGACGGTCTTGTTACATTCAAATGGCGTGACTATAAGGATAACAATAAACTAAAAGATATGGTTTTAACAGCTGATGAATTTATTCGCCGTTTTCTTATTCATGTACTACCCAAAGGGTTTACCAAAATACGTCATTATGGTTATTTAAGTCCAAGAAACAAGGCTACAAAACTTAAACTTTGCAAGAAGCTTACTAATACCTTTTTGAATGATAAACCAAAGGTAAAGTTATCAGCACTTGAGTTCTTGAAAAAACTAACTGGTAAAGATTTTTCGATCTGTCCTTGTTGCGGTGTTGGCCATCTTAGAAGGGCTTCGCCAAAAATGTTATAACTACATAATGCTGCTTAAAAAATGCCCCTTGATTGGGGAGGGGGGACTTATGTCTAATTTTTCGTTTTGGTATCTATTTTAAGCTCTTTAGCATCCTCGTTTTGTTAATAAATTGGTTAATACATATAGAATGGAAATTTTTATTTCCCCATAGTTTGTGGCAAACCCACCGCGGTTTCGTCCAATAGAATTATCCAAAGTCAGTCAGCTCCCTTGTCCCTGGGAGCTTTTTTTGTGTACTGACTTCGGATAATTCGCTATTCATTATGTAAAGCTTTACATAACGGGAAAACCCACCTGGTCATTGCCCTGGGCATCAGAGCCTGTATGGAAGGCAGGACAGTCCGTTTCTTCCGATGCCTGGATCTGGCCAATACCCTGCTTGAGAGCAACCGCCAGGGAACGCTGGGGAGATTGATGAAACAACTAGTACCGTGACACAAAAGTCCTTGTTAATATTATGGCAATACAAATAGTTCTTGCATAACAACCATAATTATGGTATACTGTGGGTAATTAAGCAATAGTTTGAGCATTCTAACTTCTCTAAATGGCTGTTATTTAAAGGAGGTTCTGAACCGAATGCTTTGCCCACAGTTGCCTGACGAGCAGTCGATTGCTCTCGCAGGCGGGCAGATGGCAGTCAGTTCATCTACCTTGAATGTTAACGCGTCCAACGTCCGGCTGACGGTGGAATGACTGAATTTGGGCACGCCAAACTTTTCGACGGTTTCCCGGGCGGCTTTTCGCATGCTCTCGCCGGTGAGGTACAGGGCAACAGCATACAGATAGACAAAGACGGGATATTTGCGATAGGGAAGCTTGAAGGCAGGGAAAATGATACCGATAGGTTTCTTACCATCCAGTTGAACCGGGCACTCCACTTGGATGTCTCGATAATACAACACCATGCGATAGAGCCGTTTCTTCTTAGCCACAACGCCCGCCTGCCGAAGTTTTTCGAATTCTTCCGCAGACAGTGGACAAAAAATTGCCTCGAAAGTCTTGTATTCTGCCTGAACCAGTGTTATATTCATATTGTTTTTGAGTGTAGTGTTAAGTTTTTAGACTATGTGGCAGGTGCGAACTGCCACATAGTCTTTTTTCGTGTCTTTTTCTTTCTTTATTCCCCTTTATTCCCCTGGTTCCTTTTCCGGTCCCCTAACAAAGCAGCGATAACAAAAACGGGAGCCAGTTTCCTGGTCCCCGTTTACAGCATCACTGGTTCCCTTTTTGGTACGTTCTAAACAGCGTTTCCATTTAAAAATGGTCTCTGCTTAAGTTTAGTAAACCACCGCCCGTCCAAATGGTGAGCCGTGCGGGGCCCTTATGGTAAATACCCGGCTTAAACCTCATTAAGATAAATTGTGTTGTTTAAATAGATAATGGAGTTGCTTATTTTAACTATTTAATTGCTTAACATATTTAAGGACTCTTGAATAAAATCGTAAAGAGCTTTAAGATTCCGGCTTCTGATTAAAAGACTGTTAAAGCCTGACCTATGCTTGACATTATTTATTTAAAAAGGTAGTCTTTAGGCAAAAGGAGTGGTCTACATGCAAACTGAGACACCTGGCAGGTTGTATACTTATGAGGATTATTTAAAAATTGACGATAACAACCAATACGAGTTAATCGGGGGGAAATTAATTTTGGTTCCGACACCGAAAACGATTCACCAAGAAATAAGCGGTAAGATTTATAGGAAAGTTGCAGACTTTGTTGATCATAATAATCTTGGTAAAGTCTTTTATGCTCCAATGGATGTTTTATTAACTGAAAAAGATAAACCTCAACCGGATATTTTGTTCGTATCAAAAGAACGTCTACATATCATTACCGAAACTAACATCCAAGGCGCCCCCGACTTAGTGATTGAGATTCTATCCCCGTCTACAAGTAAATGGGATAAGGTTGAAAAAAGTAAATTATATTACAAACATGGAGTAAAAGAATATTGGATAGTTGATCCTGATGGTAAGGTTGTTGAGATTTTTATGCCCGGTGAAAAGAATTGGATTTTGTTTCAAGCCTATGATGATGATGATATTTTAACATCACCCTTTCTAACCGGCTTAGAAATATCACTGAAAGACATTTTTATAAATCTGTAGGTAACCATATTTTTACCAATTTTACCCCACTTGCTCCCTGGCCTTGATCATCCGCGTGATGAATTCGTTTAGGGGAGTGGCCACGCCGTATTGACGGCCCAAATTGACCACTGCGCCGTTTAAGGCGTCTATTTCCGTCATTCTGCCCCGCATTATGTTCTGGAGCATTGATGAGTGATGCATTGCGGTAGATGGCACCATCTGGTCATAAAAATCAACCCGGTACGCATTGGCATCGGGCCAAAAGGTTTCCTGTCCCATGGCCGTCAGCAAATCAAAAATTTCAGTGATGATCCCGTTCATTAATTCCCTGGTATGTTTTATCTCAGCCAGCCTTCCGTATTCAATATTTAGTAATGTGCCCAGTGGGTTTAACGCTGAATTGTATATATTTTTACCCCATACGTATTTCATTACCTCATTGGAAGCCCTGGTGGGGATGCCGGCCTGATTAAAAACAGCGGCCAAATTGTCAAGTGTGTCCCGGTTTATCGCATTATCCGGCGAACCCAGGACTACGTCATCGGCTATTACCGTGACCCTTGACTCACCGGGGGCAACAGTTTCCGCCCCAAAGATGACCCGGGCCAGAACCAGCCTTTCCCGGGGAATATATCCAGCGGCGGATTCATAATACCATAACCGTTTTGCAGCAACACCGCCAGTGTGCCCGAATTCACCAGCCCGGCAATGTTTTGGGCGGCAGAACCGGTGGCATAGGATTTGACAGTCACCAGAATCAGGTCGAATTTCTCTTCTAACACTTGATTAATCCCGGTAACAACCTTGTCCAGCCCGGCTGAATGTTCATTCCAGATACCGCTGACGTGGACGCCCTGCTCTCTGATCAGTTGCGCTTTGTCGTCCCGGACCAGAGCCGTCACCCGGTGGCCCGATTTCTTTAACAGGCAGGAGTAAACGGTACCCAGGGCGCCAAGACCGAAAACCAGTACGTTCATACTTGGTTGACAATCTGCAGTATGGCCCGGCAGAAAGCGGGCAAGTCGTCAGGCTTGCGCGAGGTGACCAGGTTGCCGTCCACCACCACTTCCTGATCCAAAAACTCCGCGCCGGCGTTGACAACGTCATCTTTAATGGCGAAAAAGCAGGTTACTTTTTTGCCCTGCAGTATTCCTGCCGAAGCAAGCATCCACCCGGCATGGCAGATGGCGGCCACCACTTTGCCGCGCTGAAAAACATCCTGCACCAGCTTGACCATGGCGGGGTCCCTACGCATGAAATCAGGGGCGAAGCCGCCCGGTATGATCACCGCTTCATAGAGGGAAGCGTCGGCGTTAACTGCGGATACCGTTTCCTTTGCCGGCAGGCCTGATTTTCCGGGGTAAGTATCCAGTCTGCCGGTACCCACCACGTCCAACTTGAATCCGGCTTCGATAAAACGGTAATAAGGATACCAGAATTCATGCTCATTGTATGATTCTTCAACCAGAACCGCTACTTTGCGTTCCATTTATTGTTCCCCCTTTGCTTTAATCAGCGACTGGGCGGCGTCCTGGGACGCGGTACAAACATCGTCTTCATCCATGGTCAGAATCCGGCGATCTTCCATGACCACCCGCCCGTCTATAATTACCGTGTCCACATCCGAAGATAAAGCGGCATAGGCAATATGGGCGTATATATCATGCAGCGGGTATAGATGCGGTTTGTGCATGTCCAGTAAAATTATATCGGCCAGCAGACCCGGCTTAATTTTGCCCACCCGGCCCTCCAGCCCCACAGCCGCGGCTCCGTCGGCCGTGGCCATACGCAGCGCCTCCCGGGCGGGCAGCGCGGTGGCATTGCCGGTACTGACTTTTTGCAGCAGGGCGGCGGTACGCATTTCCTCCATCATATCGAGGTTGTTGTTGCTGGAAGCGCCGTCGGTGCCCAAACCTACCAGTGCTCCCGCTTCTCTAAGCCTGGTCACCGGGGCTACGCCGCTGGCCAGTTTCATGTTGCTCTGCGGGTTGTGGGCGATGCCGACCCGGTGGCGGGCCAATATTTCAATTTCCCGGTCCTCCAGGTGTACACAGTGGGCGGCCAGCACCGGAATTTCAAACAGCCCCGTTTCTTCCATTAAAACAACCGGAGAACGGCTATACTTCTCTGTGATCTCATTTATTTCATCTTTGGTCTCGGCCAGGTGAATGTGGATGCCCACGTTCAGCCGGCGGGCCTGTTCAATGACTCTTTTAATGTATTCCGGCGGGCAGGTGTAAGGGGCATGGGGTCCGAACATGGCGGTGACCCGTCCCCCGGCGCCGCCGTGCCATTGCTCGATAAAGGCAATGCTTTCCTGCATGGCGTTTTCGCCGCCCTCACCAAAGCCGATCATCCCACGGCTCAGTACCGCCCGCATGCCCGTTTCTTCAACAGCCCGGGCCACCCTGTCCATGGCAAAATACATATCGGCAAAGGTTGTAGTCCCGCCCCTGATCATTTCAGCGCAGCTCAGCAAGGTGCCTTTGTAAATATGGTCCGGAGTCAGATGTTCCTCCAAAGGCCAAATTTTTTCTTTCAGCCATTGCATCAGGGGCAAATCGTCGGCATAGCCCCGGAACAAGGTCATGGCGGCGTGGGTATGGCAATTGACAAATCCGGGCATGGCCGCCATCCGCGGCCGGTCCAGTACCAGATCCGGCACAAAATCCGCCGGGGTTGAGCCGGCGGTCCCCACATGATAAATCCGGTTGTTTTGGATGGCAATCTCACCATCCTTGATTAAATCGTCCTCTCCGTCCATGCTCAGGACGGCCATACACTTGATCAGCAGGTTTGACATTAGGTAATCAACCTCCCGTTTCCTACATACATTTAAAACTTATTTTTACCTGAGGGCTTTGTGTTCCTAATCAGCACTTTTTCTTTGGGCTGGCCGTAATCGTGCAGGTACATATCCCTGAGGGTCTGCACTTCCCCGGGGTCAATTACGTCCGTCCGGCCCAGCGTCAAAGACAGGGCGTATACATGGGCCGCCTTTTCCACCACCAGGCACACCTGATAGGCTTCACTTACATCCCGGCCCAGGCCGACCAGACCGTGGTTGGCCAGCAGCACGGCGTTGCTTTGTCCCAGGGCTTCCACCGCGGCGGCAGCCAGGGACGTGGTTCCGGCCCTGGCGTAACGCGCCACCGGCACCTCGCCGCCCACAAGCTGCGCCATCTCTTCCAGGATAGGCGGCAGAGGTTTTCCGGCCACCGCCAGGGCGCAGGCATACGTACTGTGGGTATGCACTATGGCGGCTATATCTTCCCGGGCATTGTAAATGGACAAATGCATTTTCAGCTCGCTGGAAGGCCGGCGGTCACTGTTGATCACACATCCGCTGCCGTCCACCAACACCAGGTCCTGCTTTTTAATCCGGTCATAGGGAATGCCGCTGGGCGTAATCACATAATATGGTTCATCCGGCACCCGGGCCGAAATGTTGCCCCAGGTACCCGTCACCAGGCCGGCGGCGGCCATCATGCCGCCGATGGTCTGAATTTGTTCCCTCACTATTTCCACTGCCAGAGACATTGCTTAAGTTTCTCCTTATTCGCATTGCCAATCGTTAATATAGCTGAACTGTTCGTCGGACAGGCGGTCGATATCGATGCCCAAGGATTTTAACTTCAATCCGGCCACCCGGTGGTCTATATCACCGGCCACATCATAAACCTTATTCTCCATTTCCTTGCCGTGCCGGGCGATATGCAGCGCGGCCAGCGCCTGCAGGGCGAAGGACATATCCATAATTTCCGCCGGATGCCCGTCACCGGCGGCCAGATTGACCAAACGTCCCTCGGCCAGCAGGTACAGCCGGCGTCCGTCGGGCAGGCGAAATTCTTCTATATTATTGCGCACCTGGCGGCGGGATACAGAGGCCTGCTCCAGTTCCGGAATATTTATTTCCACGTCGAAATGCCCGGCGTTGGCCATGATGGCCCCGTCTTTCATGCGCCGGAAATGTTTTTCCCTGAGCAGGTCGCGGCAACCGGTGACGGTAACAAAAATATCACCCAGCGCAGCCGCCTCAAGGCTATGCATAACCCGGTAACCGTCCATGTGAGCCTCGACTGCTTTTACAGGGTCTACTTCACATACGATCACGTTGGCGCCCAGGCCCCTGGCCCGCATGGCCACGCCCTTGCCGCACCAGCCGTAGCCCATGACCACAACTGATTTACCCGCCGTTACCAGGTTGGTGGTGCGCAGGATGCCGGACCAGGCGGACTCGCCGGTGCCGTAGCGGTTGTCGAAGAGGAATTTGCACCGGGCGTCATTTACGGCGACCATGGGAAACAGCAGTTTGCCCGCTTTTTCCAGGGCCCGCAAACGAAGCACCCCGGTGGTGGTTTCCTCGGCCCCGCCGATGACCTCACCGGCCTGTTCCTGTAATTCAGTATGCAAAAGATGCACCAGGTCACCGCCGTCATCAATGACAATTTGCGGCCGGCTGCTTAAGGTCAGGCGCAGGTGGTCGTCATATTCCCGTGGTGAAGCGCCGTGCCAGGCGTGAACTTTCATGCCTGCGAAAGCCAGCGCCGCAGCCACATCGTCCTGAGTGGACAGGGGATTGGAACCGGTGACGGATACGTCCGCCCCGCCCGCTGCCAGTACTTCGGCCAGGTAGGCCGTTTTTGCCTCCAGATGAATGCTCAGGGCAATACGCAGGTTCTGAAAAGGCTTTTCCCTTTCAAATTCTTCCCGGATGGCGTTCAGCACCGGCATGTGCACCCGCACCCAGTCGATTTTTAATCTTCCCTGCGGATGCAGGTTGATGTTGCGGACAGTATAGTCGGACAAAAAATCACTTCCTTTTTTTTTAAGGATGTTCAAAAAGTCCGCGCGAGATCCACTTCGAATTTCACTTTAATTAATTTCCTTGCCATATATATGGCAAGGGCTAAGGAACAAAGTATGGGACGGCGCGCGCTAAGGGAACTGAATCATGCGCGCCTTCCCGGCTGCGTTGGCCCGGTTTTTGCGGTGCTCACGTAGTTCCGTATACGCTCCGCTCCTCAAAGCCTTCGCCGCCTTGAACTTCTCGTGTTTATCGCGCTCCTTTTTGAACTCTATCTTCATCTTGATGTCTTTAGCGCGGCCAGAGACTCGATATACGGAGGATAAGCCACGCCGCGGTCTGTGATAATCGCGGTCACCAGCCGGGCCGGGGTGACGTCAAAGGCCGGGTTCCAGACATTTACCCCTTCCGGCGCCACCATGCGGCCGGCAAAATGCGTAACTTCATGCTCATCCCTTTCTTCAATGGGAATATCCCGGCCGGACGAAATGCTAAAATCAATTGTTGACACGGGCGCGGCCACATAAAAAGGGATCCCGTGCTCCCTGGCCAGCACCGACACCCCGTAGGTGCCTATTTTATTGGCCACGTCGCCGTTGGCGGCGATGCGGTCCGCGCCCACAATCACCAAGTCAACCATGCCCCGGGCCATCAGGTAGCCGGCCATGTTGTCGGTAAGCAGGGTGACCGGTATCTTTTCCTGCCGCATCTCCCAGGTGGTAAGCCGGGCGCCTTGCAGCAGGGGTCTGGTTTCGTCGGCATATACGCTGACATCCTTACCGGCGTCGCGGGCCGCCCTGATCACGCCGAGGGCGGTGCCGATACCAGCCGTGGCCAGTGCTCCGGCGTTGCAATGGGTTAAAATCGCCGCTTTTTGCGGCACCAGCGCCTGCCCGAATTCTCCCATCCGGCGATTGCTTGCCAAATCCTCCCGGTAGATAATGTGGGCTTCATTTAATAATATTTCCTTTAGTGCTGCAACGTTACCGGCATCGCTCTTGTGCAGCAAGGCCAGCATCCGGTCCAGCGCCCATTTTAAATTCACTGCCGTGGGCCGGGTGGCGTTCAGTTGGGTGGCGATTGTCTCCACAGCTTCAATAAACCGGTCTTTGTCGGCGGTTTCAATGCCCCGCGCTCCCAGGGCCAGTCCATAAGCGGCGGCGGCGCCGATGGCCGGAGCGCCGCGTACGCTAAGCCGGCGGATGGCGTCGCAAACGGTGGGAACTTCGCGACAAATGATATATTCGGTTTTTTCGGGCAGCAGTGTTTGATCAAGTATTTCCAGGCAGCCGTTATTCCAGCGCATCGTATCCAATTATGTCACCGTCTTTTCATAACCTATTTTACTGCCGAGGGGTCCGCAAGCGGTTCGCGGCATTCGCAAGGTTCTTCTTCATCCAAAGCTTCTATGGCATCCATTACCAGCGTCCTCAGGTTATGCACGTTTTCATTCATGATCTCCACCACTTCCTGGTGGGAGAGTTTAGTTTTCGAGATCCCGGCGGCAAAGTTTGTAACCATGGCGATGGTAGCGTAACAAATTTGGGCTTCCCTGGCCAGTACAACCTCGGGAACGCTGGTCATACCCACCAGGTCGCCCCCCAGTTGGCGCATCATACGAATTTCCGCCGGAGTTTCAAAACGTGGCCCTTCGCTGCACACATAAGTGCCGGCGGTATGGTACCGCAGGTTGTTTTTTTCCGCCGCCTTCCGCAACACACCTCTCAGTCGGGGGCAATACGGGTCGGTCATATCCAGGTGTACCACGCCCTGTTCCACAAAGGTCTGGGGCCTGCTCTTGGTAAAGTCTAAAAATTGATCTATAAAAACAAAATTGCCGGGCTCCATACCCATGTTCAGGGAGCCCACTGCGGCAGTGGCAAATATGTTCTTTACGCCCAACAGGCGCAGCCCGTAGATGTTGGCCCGGTAATTGACCAGGTGCGGCGGCACCGAATGGTCTTCTCCGTGCCTGGCCATAAAAGCCGCTTTTTTGCCTTTGTATGATCCCACCTTGACCTTAACCCGTCCATAGGGCGTTTCCACCGTTTCCTCACTGATATCCGTCAGAATATTGGGGTCGTACACCCCGGTTCCGCCAATGATGGCAATTTTAACGGTCATGGTTGCTTGGTACCTCCGTCTTTGGGTTTATATTAGCTTAACTTTCCTTGTTACCTAATATTCGCCTTTGGTCCGGTGATTCCTTTCAAACCTGTGCATGCTATATAAAAAGCGCATCGCACCCGGAAACAAATCCGGGCGCGATGCGCTTTTTTTCCTCTTACTTAATGTAACCTGGCTATTGCTCGATATTATCACCATACAACTCGTTGTACTTATCAGCCAGTTCTACGATCCTATTCATAACCATCTTTCCGTCAATGCCTTTTTCATCCAGCACCTTTGCGTATTCGTCCTTAAGCGGCGCCAGTGTTTCCTTCCACTTCGCTTCCTCTTCGGGGGTGAGCTGGATTATTTCACTGCCCTTCTCAACGGCGAGTTCCGTGCCGGCCTTGGTCAAATTCTTATCCCACAGATCGCAGGCAACATTGAATACCTCTTCGTTCACTTCATTGATTTTATCTTGAATGTCCTTGGGGAACGAGTCCCAGACGTCTTTATTCATCACGCAATAGTGCACAGTATTGTACATGAAGTCGCACTGGGTGACGTATTTGGTGACGTCCGCCAGGTTGAAGCCGGCAAGAGCTTCAGCGGGCAGCAACGCGCCGTCCACGACGCCTTTGGACATTGAATCGTAGGTTTCGGCAATGGTTATGCCGACGGGGGTGGCGCCCAGCGCTTCCAGGGTGTCGACGTTGGCGCCGCTGGCGCGGATTTGCATTCCTTTGAGGTCTTCCATCTTGTGGACCGGTTTGGTGGTCATCAGCACCCCGGGGGTGATGCCGTATACGAACATCAACTGGGTACCCTCAAGCTCTTTGGGCTGCAGTTCGTTTAACAGGTCACGGGCGACATTGCAGGATACTTTACCGCTTTTTAACTCTATGCCGCCCACGTACATGGCGTTCAATACGGGCAGACGGCCCAGGTTGTAACCCGACACGTCGTGACCCATGTCGGCAACGCCTGATACAACTCCCTCAAAGATGTCGCCGTTCTTTAACAAAGTGCCCGCCGGATATAAGTCTACTTTCACCAGTCCGTCGGTGACTTCCTCAACCCTGGTCGCCCAGTGCTGCATCATATTTACTGACGCCGGGTGGGTGGGTGGGAAGAAGTCGGCAAACTTTATTGTTACCGGTTCCATTTTTTGATCGGCCGCAGGTCCCTCCGCCTGATCTCCGCCTTGCTCTCCGCCCTGGCCGCCGCACCCGGTCACAGCCAACATGGTGATTAATGATAATGCCATTAGTAAGAAGATTATTTTTTTGAATTTCAAATTTCTTACCTCCTGAATGCGTTTTGAGATAGCCACTTTCCTATTCAGACGTTTTTCCGGCCGCACCTATCTTGCACTTTGAGGCTGAAAACCTTTATACCTATTTGGTAAATTTTACCTCCTTTCGGTAGTTCATCAAGATTATAGTATAGTCTATATTAATTATTCTTAGTTTAAATATAAAATCCTTTTTGAATTTTTATTTTTTTTTGAAATTTTACTCAAAAATTTTTTTGCCTTCTAAAAATTCTAAAAATCGCCACATAAAAAGCCGGATTGGCGGCGGCGCCATCCGGCTCAGTCGGAACTCAACCAGGCGGCCGGCTGAGTTCCGGATCAAAAAGCGCGTCTACGAATTCGCGGGCATTAAAGGGGCGCAGGTCTCCAATGCCCTCTCCGATGCCAATCAGTTTTACCGGCACGTCCAGAATCTGTTTTACCGCCACAATTACGCCTCCCCGGGCGGTACCGTCCAGTTTCGTCAAGGCTACGCCGGTGACTCCCACCGCCTCTTTAAACAGCCTGGCCTGGTTAATGGCGTTTTGGCCGGTGGCGGCGTCCAGCACCAGCAGCACTTCATGAGGCGCACCGGACATCTCCCGCCCCAGCACCCGGTGTATTTTCTTTAATTCGTCCATCAGGTTGCTTCTGGTATGCAACCGCCCGGCGGTGTCCACAATCAATACGTCTGTATTCCTCGCCCTGGCCGCCTGCAGCGAGTCATACGCCACTGCGGCCGGGTCCGAGCCTTCACTGTGCCTGATAACGTTACTGCCGACCCGCCGGCCCCAAATTTCCAACTGCTCCACGGCCGCCGCCCTGAAAGTATCGGCGGCGCCCAGCAGTACGCTTTTACCGTTTTCCTTCAGCATATGGGCGAGCTTGCCAATGGTGGTGGTTTTCCCGACGCCATTGACCCCTACCACCATGATTACGGCCGGTTTGCCGGAACTCAGATTAAGTGCGGAAGTCTCTGTACCCAAAATTTCCAGCACTTGTTCTTTTAATATGGCCATTAACTCTTCCGGTTCGCCAATACGCCGTTTTTTCACTTCCGCCCGCATCTTTTCCACCAGCTCGACGGCGGCTTCAATGCCCACATCGGCCTGGATGAGCGCTTCCTCCAGTTCTTCGTACAGTTCCTCGTCTATATGCCGGCGGCCGGTAATGATGGTATCAATTTTTTCGACAAAATTTTTACGTGTTTTACCAAGGCTTTCTTTCAGCTTACCGAACAGTCCCATGATTACCTTTCCCTCCCGGCGCTAAATCCTTCTGTATTTTTTCCATGGCCATCCTGGCCGCCTGCTGCTCGGCTTCTTTTTTAGTGCGGCCGTTGCCCTCACCCAACCTGACTCCACGGTGCGATACCGTCGCGGTGAACAGCTTGTCATGGTCGGGACCTGATTCGTTTACGATCCGGTAGGTCACCGGCTCAGCGGAGTCGCGCTGCAACAGTTCCTGCAACTCGGTCTTGTAGTCACGCAGCGCCTGGCCGGTGATCACGTCTTCCATGACTTCAGCCAGCAGATACAGCGTAACACGACGAGATTCTTCGAGACCGGCGTCCAGGTAGATGGAACCAAGCAGCGCCTCGACAGCATCCGCCAGCAATGAGGTACGCTCGCGCCCGCCGGACCGTTCTTCACCCCGGCCTAAAAAGATGAACCTGCCCAGGCCGAGGCTTTTGGCCACCCTGGCCAGGGATGTTTCACAAACCGTCAGGGCGCGCATTTTTGAGAGTTCCCCTTCGGTTTTGCCGTTAAAGAGTTTGTAATAATGCTCACTGACGATTATTTGCAGTACGGCGTCACCCAGGAATTCAAGGCGCTCATTATTGAATTCTTCCCTGTCCCGGCACTCGTATGTATAGGAACTGTGTACCAGCGCCTGGTGTAAAAGCGATTGGTCGCGCCACCGGTATTGCAGCAGCTGCTGCAAATCATACATATCCATGGGCGGCTTATCCGTCATCTGAAGCCTATCCTTTCACGGCTGAACCTTTCCAAAACCAGCGTGGCATTATGACCGCCAAAACCGAATGAGTTGGTCAGCGCAATACCGACCGATTTTTGCCGGGCGACATTGGGCACGTAGTCCAGGTCGCATTCCGGGTCCGGCTGCTCCATGTTTATGGTGGGGGGGATTACCCCCCTGGTAATGGACAACACGCAAGCCGCCGCTTCCAAACCGCCCGCGGAACCCAAAAGGTGACCGGTCATCGACTTGGTGGAGCTTACGGCCAGTTTACCGGCGTGTTCCCCGAATACTTCCTTAATGGCCAATGTCTCCAGCTTATCGCCCAGGGGTGTGGAAGTACCATGGGCATTGATATAATCCACTTGCCCGGGCGCCAGTCCGGCGTCTTCCAGAGCCAGGCGCATGGCCAGCGCCGCGCCGATTCCATCCGGGTCAGGCGCTGAGATATGATAGGCGTCGCAAGAGGCGCCGTAACCGATTATTTCAGCCAGTATATCGGCGCCCCGGTCCAACGCATGCTGCATTTCCTCCAGCACCAGAATTACCGCGCCTTCACCGATTACAAAACCGTCCCGGCCGGCTTCAAAGGGTCTGCTGGCTCCGGCGGGATCGTCATTACGGGTGGACAGCGCTTTCATGGCACAGAAACCGGCCACGGCCAAAGGTGTGATGGGGGCCTCGGTACCGCCGGTGATCATTAAATCGGCCTGTCCCCGCTGGATTAGCCGGAACGCGTCGCCTATGGCGTTGGTGCTGGAAGCACAGGCGCTGGTGGTGGTAACGTTAAAACCGCGCAGCCCGTAAAGGATGGATACCCGCCCCGACCCCATGTTGGATATCATCATCGGGATAAAAAAGGGGCTAATCCGGCCGGGACCGCGTTCCAGGAGCACCTTATGCTGCTGTTCCAGGGTCTCAATGCCGCCTACTCCCGAACCCAAAATAACGCCGCAGCGGGCGCGGTTGAGCTTTTCAATGTCCAGCCGGGCATTTTCCACCGCCATGGATGTGGCAGCCACCGCAAACTGGGTAAACCGGTCCATCCGGCGCGCCTCTTTACGGTCGATATAATCCGCGGGCTCAAAGCTCTTTACCTCGGCGGCTATTTTGCTGGTATAGTCTTCCGTGTCAAAACGGGTAATCGGGCCGATGCCGCTTTTCCCGCCGGTCAGATTGGCCCAGAAATCCTCCAGGTTGTTGCCCACCGGAGTAATCACACCAATGCCCGTTACCACTGCTCTCTTTAACAAACCTGCACCTCCCGGGCGCTTATTTCAGGAGCCAGAATTCGTCTTTAAAAAAACCCACCGGTAGCAAGCCGGTGGGATTTTTGATTGTTACTGGCGTTCCTGAATGTAGCTTACCGCTTCTCCCACCTTGCGAATCTTTTCCGCGTCCTCGTCGGGAATCTGTAAATCGAACTTTTCTTCCAGGGCCATAACCAGTTCAACAATATCAAGCGAGTCGGCGCCAAGATCGTCAACGAACGAGGCCTCGGGCTTTACGTCTTCGGGATCGACCCCCAGTTGTTCAACGATGATTGCTTTTACCTGATCAAAAATAGAAGACATATTGTTCACCTCCTTAATTTATTTTTTTATCCAATCATTCCGCCATCCACAACTATGACCTGACCGGTGATATAACCTGCTTTCTCGCCGGCCAGAAAAGCCACCACGGAGGCCACTTCCTCCGGTTTGCCCAGTCTGCCCAGGGCAACACGCCCAAGCAGGGCGTTTTTATTTTCATCCGGCAGTAAAGCCGTCATTTCTGTTTCTATGTACCCGGGCGCCACTGCGTTCACGGTAATGTTGCGGGAACCCACTTCCCTGGCCGCTGATTTAGTGAGACCAACAAGTCCGGCCTTGGACGCGGCATAGTTTGCCTGGCCCGGATTGCCGGCGAGCCCCACCACCGAACTGATATTTATAATCCGTCCCCACTTGGCCTTGAGCATCGGCCGCAGTACAGCCCTGGAACAGTTGTAAGCACCTTTTAGATTGACGTTGAGCACTACGTCCCAATCTTCCTCACGGATTCTGGGCAGCAGGTTGTCACGGGTCACCCCGGCGTTATTGACCAGGATGTCCAACCGGCCGTATTCCGACAGCACGGACTTGATCATACCGTCCACTTGTTCCTGATCCGCCACGTCGGCCTTGACGACCATAGCCCGCGTTCCCGCTGCCCGCACCGCAGCCGCCGTTTCTTCAGCCGCTGCGTCGTTACCGGCGTAGTTCACGGCCACCAGGGCGCCATGTCCGGCCAGTTCCAGCGCCACCGCACGCCCGATGCCCCGTGAGGAACCGGTCACCAGCGCCACCCTGCCGCTAAGATTCATTTACATAGCCTCCTTGAACCGGGCAATAATCCTTTCCGGTTCTATTTCTCCCTGCAGGTTGACCAAACTTGCTTCCTTGCTGATTTTTTTAATTAATCCCGTCAGCACTTGCCCCGGGCCTGCTTCCATGAAAACTTTATATCCGTCGGCTATCAAACGCTGAACGGACTGTTCCCACATCACAGCACCGGATACCTGTTTAAGCAGGGCGTCCCGCACCTCGCCGGCCGTCCTGACATAATCCGCGTTTATATTGGCCACCACCGGAATCTCCGGATCCTTTATTTCCACCTGTTCAAGTTCGGGCTGCAGCTTGCGGGCGGCGGACAGCATCAGACTGCTGTGAAAGGGCGCGCTGACTTGAAGGGGGATACAACGCCGGGCGCCCATTTCTTTAAAGATTTCCATGGCCCGCTTTAGCGCGGCTGTTTCTCCGGCCACCACCACCTGTCCGGGGCAATTGAAATTGGCGGTTTCCACTGTGCCTGTTTCGGATGCACGCCGGCAGCCTTCTTTAATATCTTCCGCCGTCAGACCCAGCACCGCCACCATACCGCCCTGGCCCAGGGGCACCGCCTCCTGCATATACTGGCCGCGCAAACGCACCAGGCGTACCGCGTCGCGAAAGTGCAACGCCCCCGCCGCCACCAGGGCGGAGTATTCGCCCAAGCTGTGGCCGGCCGCCGCATCGGGTTTAATGCCGTTTCTTTTAAACAGTTCATGCATGGCCACACTGACGGTCAGGATCGCCGGCTGGGCATTGGCTGTCTTTTGCAGTTCAGCTTCCGGACCGTTAAAAATAAGCCCGGTGAGTGAAAAACCCAGCACCTGATCAGCGTGATTAAAGGTTTCCCGCACGAAATCATACCGCTCATATAACGCTTTACCCATACCCACTTGCTGAGAACCCTGGCCCGGAAAAACAAATGCTAACATGACCGCGAATTCACCTTCCCATTATAGATGTCCGTGATTATTTTTTCAGCCCCGCTTACAACTTCACGGATGATCGATTCCGCCGGTTGAATTTCCGATACCATGGCGGACACCTGCCCGGCCATCACCGAGCCCATTTCAACGTCTCCTTCCACCATGGCCAGCCTGAGCTTGCCCACGCCCAGTTTTTCCAATTCCTCACCTGCCGCGCAGTATCCCTCCAATTCCAAAAATTTTCTGGCCAGTTTGTTCTTCAAAATTCGCACCGGATGACCCGTGGTGCGGCCGGTAACCACCGTATCGCGGTCCTTGGCCTTAATGACCATTTCTTTAACCCGGTTGTGGATAGTACACTCGGCGGCGCACATAAACCTGGTGCCCATTTGAACGCCCTCCGCCCCCAGCATCATCGCCGCAGCCATACTGCGCCCGTCGCATATACCGCCGGCGGCAATCACCGGCACCTGCACGGCGTCTACTATTTGCGGCACCAGGGCCATGGTGGTCAGCTCGCCCACATGTCCTCCCGATTCCATACCTTCGGCAATCAAAGCGTCAACACCGGTCCGTTCAAGGCGCCTGGCCAATGCCACGGATGATACCACCGGGATCACCTTGATCCCGGCATCGTGCAGCATATTTACATATTTGCCGGGGTTTCCGGCGCCTGTGGTAACCACCGCCACCTTTTCCCGGGCCAGAAAATGCAAAATATCTTCAGCAAAAGGAGAAAGCAGCATTACATTTACACCAAAGGGTTTGTCAGTGAGTTTCTTGGCTTTGTAAACCTGTTCCTTCAGCCATTCCAGCGGCGCCTGCCCCGAACCGATAATGCCCAGTCCTCCGCCTTTACCCACGGCGGCAACCAATTCCGCGGTAGAAACCCATGCCATGCCTCCCTGCAATATCGGGTAATCTATATTCAACAATTCGCTGATCCGCGTTTTGATGCCCTTTCCCCCCTTATTTTGAGAAATTATACCATTTGATTAGTAAACCAGCCCAGGTCAGGCCGGCCCCGAAACCAACCATAATCACATTATCCCCGTCTTTAATTTTGCCTGCCAGCAGGGCTTCCTCCAGAGCCATGGGCACCGAAGCCGTTGATGTGTTGCCGTAGCGATCAACGTTTACCGCCACCCTGTCCATGGGCAGGTTCATCCTTTTGGCGGCATGCTCGATGATTCTGATATTGGCCTGGTGCGGCACCAAAAAATCAACGTCTGCAACAGTCAGCCCGGCCCGGCGCAATACCTCTCCGGCTCCGTCTTCCATGGCCCGGACGGCAAATTTAAATACTTCACGGCCGTTCATTTGCAAAAAATGCATGTCACCGGCCACAGTTTCGGCTGAGGCAGGCATCCTTGAACCCCCGGCGGGCATTTTAAGAAATTTGCCCCCGCTGCCGTCCGAACCAAGCATCACCGACAGGATGCCCCTGTCGTCGGGCGCCTGCTTCATTACCACCGCTCCGGCGCCGTCGCCAAACAGTACGCAGGTGCTCCGGTCCTTCCAGTTAAGCACTTTGGTCAGGGTTTCCGTGCCGGCCACCAATACCGTGCGCGCCGTTCCCGCGGCAATAAACTGGTCCGCCACCGCCATGGCGTAAATAAAACCGGTACAGCCCGCCAGCAAGTCAAACGCTCCGGCATTTTTCGCGCCCAGGCCGTCCTGCACCAGGCAGGCTGTGGCGGGGAAAAGCATGTCCGGCGTGTTGGTGGCGACAATAATCAGGTCCAATTCTTCCGGACTAACCCCCGCGTTTTCCAGGGCCTTCCTGGATGCATGAAGGGCCAAATCCGAAGAGGCCTCATCATCAGCGGACAGCCGCCGTTCTCTGATGCCGGAACGGCTGCGAATCCACTCGTCGCTGGTATCCAGCATTTCCTCCAGTTCAAAATTGGTTAAGACCCTTTCCGGCACATATGATCCCACACCCGCAATAGCGGACCGTTTGACTTCACATTTCATTGGCACAACCTACCTCCCTCGCCGGGTCACACAGACAGGCGCTTATTGATTCAATCAACCCGGTCTCCACCGATTCCCGGGCCCGGCAAAGCGCGTTTTGAATGGCCCGGGCCCGGGAACTGCCATGGCAGACGATGGCCACGCCATTGATCCCTAAAAGCGGCGCCCCGCCATACTCTGAATAATCGATCCTTTTTTTTAAATTCTTTAATGAGGGCAGGGCCAGGATAGCGCCCAGCTTGGCCAGATTACTATGCTGCATTTCACTTTTAATCATATTCATCAGTACAGTGGCCAAACCCTCGCTGGTTTTTAAAACCACGTTACCCACAAATCCGTCGCATACCACCACGTCCATGACGCCGGTATAAATATCCCGGCCTTCAATATTGCCGCAAAAATTAATATTATTGTTTAATAAAAGCTGGTAGGCCTCCTGGGTCAGTTCGTTGCCCTTGGTGCTTTCCTCACCAACATTAAGCAAGCCGATTCTTGGTTTTTCAATATTTAACACTTTTCTTGCGTACAATGAGCCCATGACGGCAAACTGCAGCAGGTTTTTGGCCTTACAATCCACGTTGGCGCCCACGTCCAGCAATATGGCGGCGCCCCCTGCCGTGGGCAGTACACTGGCAATGGCCGGCCGGTCAATACCCTTGATCCGGCCCAGCCGAAGTAAAGCCGCAGCCATTGTGGCCCCCGTACTCCCTGCTGAAACCATGGCCGCCGCTTCTCCGCTGCGCACTAAATCGGCTGCCACCACCATGGAGGAATTTTTCTTGCGTCTTACCGCCGCGGCAGGCGCCTCATGCATGCCGATCACTTCCGACGCATGCACGATCTCCAACCCGTCGCAGGGTCCTAATGAATCCAACTCCTGCTGTAATATTTCCCGGTCCCCCACCATAATCACTTGCAGCCCGTTATTGCGGCAGGTTTCCCAGGCACCGCGCACAATCTCACCCGGTGCGTAATCCCCGCCCATTGCGTCAAGGGCTATTTTCAAGCTTCTTGACCTCCTCGGACAAATCAAATACCAGGAACTTACCTGTAAAAACCAACTCATCCTTAACCTGGGACGAAACCCTTACCATATATTTATTGCCTTTTTTGGCGGTGATAATCGCCCGGGCAACCACTTTCTCCCCTTTTAAAACCGGCCTTTTAAAGCTGACCCGGGCTGTGCCTGTAAGTGTCACGTCACTGTCGATCAGTCCAACGGCCAGTGTATTGGCTTGGGCGAACAGGTATTGACCGTTTAAGACCCGTGTCTTTTGTAAGGTCATCTCACCGGTGACTTCAAGTACGGACATCCCTGTCTGGCCCACAACCAGATCCAGTAATTCACCCACTATTTCACTGCCGGCAATAGCCCGGAGCTCCTGATATGATTCCCGGGCCATTTTTTTTATGCGCGCCCGCATTTCAGGGATGTCCAGTTCGGCTCTGTCCAGCCGCACGGTTTGGATGCTGACACCCAGCACACGTGCCAGATCTTCGTCAGTCAAAAACGGATTATCTTCAATGTGCCTGACCAAAGTTCCCTGCCTGTCTAATTTAGACCGGCTCATACAAATCATCTCATCTCAAACCTTGGTGATCAATCGCTTTATCATGGCGATTAGTACCAGGTACTAAACCTGAGTATATCTCAGGTGGCAAAAAAAAGCAACCTTGCGGGCATAAAAAAATAAGCCCCGTTTCGAGCTTATTTTTTGTTTATGCTTACTTTACCGCCACTGCTTCCCGGCCTTTATAGTATCCGCACGCAGGGCAAGCCTGGTGGGTTACTGTAAATTCCTGACATTGCGGGCACTTTGTCAGCTTGGGGGCTTCAATCTTCCAATGCGCCCTGCGCTGCCGATTCTTTTGTTTGGACCTTTTTCTCTTTGGTACTCCCATCTTTTAACACCCCCTTGCAACGACATAACTTCATTGACTTAATCAATCCCTAGCTTAACAAATCCTTTAATTTGTCCAACCGGGGGTCTGAAGCATCCTGTGTACACCGGCAGCGGTTTTTATTTAAATCCGTACCGCACACCGGACATAAACCAAGGCAGTCTTCCCGGCATATAAAACGCATGGGCAAATGCACCAGTAAGGTTTGCATCACTTCAGGCGTGATATTTATTTGATCACCTGAAAATGGTACCCAATCAGGTTGTATGCCGCCCGGCGGCGGCAAAGCACTGTCATAATATGTTTCCTGAAATTGCGCCTCCATGGGGTAGACCAGGCTGCCCAAACAACGGTTGCACCGGGCGTTCAGTTCCGCCTTAACCGTTCCGTCAACCACAATGGCGTCGCCGGCATTGGTCAATGAAAGATTGTATTCAACTTCCCGGGCCGGCTTGATGTCTTCACCTTCCACGGGTAACGGGGGCAACATTTCAGAACCATGATAATCAATTCGCTTACCCCTGCTCCTTTTGAGCTTACCCACTTCCAATAAGGGCATCGCCAACCCCCCCCCGGCATATCAACAGCTAAAATTATATAAACATGCTGTTGTATTGTCAAGAAGAGTAATCTATTATATCCAACATTTCCATCGCCGGCCGGCGTCTTGGAGCGCAAATTCTTTGGCCTGGAATTTTCAGCGGGCTTGTTCAATATATTTAGTTTGAGTCCAAAGTCTAAAGTCTAAAGTCTAAACAGTTATAAATGTTCAAGAAAGGCTGTTTCAGGCAAACTGCTTTTCCCCGCCGGGCGGCCGGAGAAACGGAGGTCTATTAGCTTTGCGTCCCGAGACCAACGGACAAATTAAAATGTTGTGGGCCATATTGGCCGTTGTTTTTGTCGCATTAATGGTAAATAATCCGCAAGCGGTATTTGAAGGCGCATCCTCGGGTGTGGGAACTTGGTGGAATATCGTTTTTCCTGCACTGCTGCCTTTCTTTATTGCCTCGGAACTGCTGATGAGCTTTGGCGTGGTCAGGTTCATGGGTGTTCTTCTGGAACCGGTGATGCGACCGTTGTTTAATGTGCCCGGGGCCGGTTCCTTTGTGGTGGCGGTTGGTTTCACCAGCGGGTATCCGATCGGGGCCATGGTTACGGCTAAACTGCGCTCGGAGGGAATTATCTCCCGGGTGGAAGCGGAACGGCTGGTTTCTTTCACCAACAATTCAAGCCCGTTATTCATGCTGGTGGCTGTGGCCGTTGGCATGTTTAACATGCCTGCCCTTGGTTATTTAATTGCCGGCAGTCATTACCTGGGCAACCTCACCCTGGGTCTGGCGCTGCGTTTTTATAAACGACACGACGCAGATCAAACACCCGCCTCGCCCTGGCGGGGGAACCGGTTCCGCGGAGCGTTCAGGGAAATGACCGGAGTCATCAATGCGGAACGGCGCCCGACAGGCCGCATTATAAGCGACGCGGTAAGTAATTCCATCAGCAAATTATTAAACATCGGCGGGTTCATCATTCTGTTCGCCGTCCTGATCAGCTTATTTAAACAGACCGGTGTAATCAGTTTACTGACGGGATTATTTTCAATCCTGCTGGTTCCACTCGGTTTTGCTTCCGAAACCATGCCCGCCCTGGCCGCCGGCTTCTTTGAAATGACCCTTGGCACGCGGGCTGTTGCGAATTCGGAAACGACCCTGCTGGCTCAGCTAATGGCGGTGGCGGTAATCCTGGCCTGGGGCGGTTTATCTATTCAGTCCCAGGTGGCAAGCATGGTCTCCGGTACTGATATAAATCTCCGGCTATTCTTATTCGGCCGGATTTGTCACGCCGGGCTGGCTGCGATATATACGGTACTCCTGTATCCTCTGTTTGGATTTGAAAGCAGTCCGGTCAATACCGCCCTTGCATTACCCATGGGCAATTTGTTTTTTCACCCGGGCTATGCCGGTTACCTGCAGGTATCGTTTTTCATGTTGCTGGCTTTTCTTATTGTACCTTTGCTGCTTTACCTGGCTTATTATATGTATCGCGGCATCCGGACCCTGATTTTTTTCAGGAGCTGAATTTTTTGTCCGTCGGAGTAAATAATATTTTACCCGTTAATTGACCGGTTACTTGTTATTACTCTTCATATCCTGCAGTTCGATTCTTCCCGCACGAATTTGCTGCGCAATTTGCTCCAGCTTACTTTCCAGGCCGGCCAGTATATCATCGGCATAATCCCTGGCGCCTTGTTTAATCTGTATTGCCACTTCCTCGGCCTGAGCCTGGATTTGGGCGGCCAGGTCGTAAGCCTTGCGGGTTACTTCGGATTCGTCCGCCTTTTTCTCCACTTGTTTCTCGGCGTCTTCCATGATGCGCATGGCTTCCCGCTTGGAGTCGGTAATTACTTTTTCCCGCTCCTGGATTACCCATTTGGCCTGACGCAGCTCATCCGGCAGGGATGTTCTGATCCGGTCCAGAAAATCCAACAGCCTGTCCTCGTCCACAAGAACCCGCCTGGTCATTGGAACCTTGGGGCTGCTTTCTATCAATTCTTCCATTTCATTGATAATGTTAAATAATTCCAAAGCGGTTTCACTCCCTTTAATCCCTATTTATATACTTTTCGCGCAGTTTCTTTTCCACCATCGGCGGCACCAGGTCCCTGACGCAGCCGCCAAACGAGACTACTTCTTTGACAGCGCTGGAACTGATGAATGAATACTCCGCCCTGGTCATTAAAAAAATTGTTTCCACAGCGGGTTGCAGCTTTTTATTGGTCAGAGCCATCATGAATTCGTTCTCAAAGTCCGATATAGCCCTTAGGCCCCTGATGATGGCCACGGCTTTTTTTTCACAAGCGAAATTAACCGTTAAACCCTTGAAAGAATCGGTAATCACATTATTAAAAGGACTGGTTACCTCGGAAAGCATTTGTGTCCTTTCCTCTACGGTAAAAAGCGGTTTTTTCCCCGGATTCATTGAAACTGCGACAATCAAGCTGTCAAAGAGGCTGGCTGCCCGTTCAATGATGTCAAGATGTCCGTTAGTAACCGGATCAAAACTGCCGGGGTAGATGGCTAAGCGCACATTAATCCTCCTTCACACCGGGCGGTAAAAGGACAACGCGGTGTCACCGTATTTTTCACGCCGCCATAGCGCGAAAACGCCTGTATCTTCGGGCAGTTCATCGTTTGCGTCTGATTCCAAAATAATCATGGTGTTTACCTGCCATACCGGATACTTGGCTAAAGTATTCAACACCATGGCAGCCAGTCCCTGCCGGTAAGGAGGATCTGCAAAAATAATGTCAAACTTTTCATGCCTTTGCGCCGCCCGGCGCAATGCCTGTTCAACATCACCGGGCATTATTTCCGCTCCATTATTCAGACCTGTCAGGCTGATATTTTGCGTCATCAATCGGACCACCCGGGGGTCTTTTTCGACAAACAAAACTTTTCCGGCGCCCCGGCTGAGCGCCTCGATGCCCACCCCTCCGGTGCCGGCGAATAAATCTGCAAAAATGCAGCCTGGTATCCTTGGAGTTAATATGTTGAACAACGATTCCTTTACCCGGTCGGCCGTGGGTCTGACCGGCAGATTGCCAGGTGACTTAAGACGCCGTTTTTTAGCGGTGCCGGCAATCACACGCAAAGAGCAATCATTTCCTTTCCATAACAATGGATTAAATCAGCAATTATTATAACATAATTGTCACAAAAAATCGATTTACTGCATTTATGACCATTTTTTCATCATTTTTAAATCTTACTTAAGACATAAAAATCCATTATTTTTTGCATATTAATACATTGAAGGGCAAAATATATAAAGAGCAGCCGGTTGTTAACCAGGTTGCTAAATTTCACAAATAACTGCAAATCTAACAGGAGTGGTATCATTGGACAGCGCTTTTCTGAGAAACATGGGTATTTCCATGGATCTGGCCCTTGAAGCCAGGGAAATAATCCGGGGTGAAACCGGCCAGGAAATACCAGGCGTGCGGGTGGATAAGGAGACATACAATCACGCCGTGGTCACCACCGTACATGTGGAGGACGAAGCCGCCCAGGCTGTAATGGGTAAACCGGTGGGTAAGTACATAACCATTGAGGCGCCGGTAATCAGGGAAAACAATCCTGAAGCACACCGTGAGGTGGCCCGGGTGCTGGCGGCGCAGCTAAACAAGCTGATTCAGCTTTCCATGGAAGCCAACGTTTTAATTGTGGGATTGGGCAATTGGAATGCCACTCCGGACGCGTTGGGGCCAAAGGTGGTCGGCAAATGCCTGGTCACCAGACACTTGTTTAAATACGCGCCCCGGGAACTCCAGGGGGGCATGCGCCCGGTCAGCGCCCTGGCCCCCGGTGTTTTGGGCATCACCGGCATAGAAACCGCCGAAGTGATTAAGGGGGTGGTTGAAAAGATCCAGCCGGAAGTAATTATCGCCATTGATTCCCTGGCCGCCCGCAGCGTCGAACGCATTGCCACCACCATCCAGCTGGCTGATACCGGCATCAGTCCCGGTTCGGGAATCGGCAACAAACGGGCCGGCATCAACGAGGCCAACATGGGCGTAAAGGTGATTGCCATTGGAATACCCACTGTGTCCCATGCCGCGGTAATTGCCCAGGACGCCATTGAAAAATATATCCAAAGCACCGGCGGCCATACGAGTGATACCAGCACGGTAATCAATGAGATCCTGCAGCCCTTCGGCGGCAACCTGACGGTGACGCCCAAAGAGATAGACACCCTTATCGAAGACACGGCTCATATTATTTCCGGCGGGCTGTCCATCGCGCTGCACCCCGGGGTCAGCCCGGATGACTACGCCTATTATCTACACTAAAGCAAAACAAGCGGTCCTAAAGACCGCTTGCCGGCTCTCGCCTGCCGGGCAACCCTGGTGCTACACCAACTTTGACCGGTTACCCGACAGTGAGGAATTAAGGAGTCATTTTTTGGTTGGTTACCTGCGGGGTGGCGGGCTGTTGGCCCTGAGCCAAATTCTGTTCATAGGCGGCTACCATTTTCTTCACCATGTTGCCGCCTATAGCCCCGTTAACCCGGGACGGCAGGTCGCCCATGTACCCGCCCTGGGGCGTTGAAATACCCAGTTCAGAGGCAGTTTCCCACTTGAATTGTTCCAACCCCTGTGAGGGAAACAGCTTACGATTGGATTTTTGTCCTGCGGCCATTTGTTTTTCACCTCCTCGGTCCTGAAATTAAAATTATTATTGGATTTTTAGCTGACGATTATGTAGGTACATTTTTCACGTCTTGGATTGGAAGTTAAAAGCCGGTCGATGAAACCTTCTTCACCTACCGGCATAATATGTTTTTTTCTTATTTAAATTTTAACTGATATGATAGTAATCGGGCTGCCGCTGTTGAAGCCGTATTAGATGCTCGTTCAAAGGCCGGTTTTCTTCTGCCTGCAAAGCCTGGTCGCTTTTCAGCAGTTCTTCCGCCCGGCGACGTGCGGCCAGCAAGATGTCCTGATCCCGTACCAAGTCGGCTATTTTAAACTCCGGCAGGCCGGATTGCCGCACGCCGGTGACGTCCCCGGGACCCCTGATCTGCAGGTCTTTTTCCGCCAGGTAAAATCCATCGTTGCTGGCTTTCATGGCTCTGATGCGCTCGGCCGCCTCCCTGGTGCGTACCCGGGCGGCCAGTATGCAATGTGCTTCTCCGCCGCCCCGCCCCACCCGGCCCCTTAACTGGTGCAGTTGAGCCAGCCCAAAACGGTCGGCGTCTATAATCACCATCACATTGGCGTTGGGCACGTCCACGCCCACTTCAATCACGGTTGTGCTGACTAAAACCTGGGTCTTTCCGGAGCGAAAACTGCGTATTTCTGCTTCCTTTTCATTACTTGCCATACGCCCATGCAGCAAGCCCACTTTACAGCGGCGCAGTTCATTTTCAACCAGGCGCGCATACAGTTCTTCAGCGGCCTGCAAGTCTGTTTTTTCCGATTCCTCCACCAGCGGGCAGATGACAAAGGCCTGCCGGCCGGTTTTTACCTGTTCATAGACAAATTGAAACACCCTGGGCAGTTCTCCCGGGGATACATAGTATGTGCGCACCGGCTGCCGTCCCGGAGGCATACTGTCAATCAGAGAGACATCCAGGTCGCCATAGACGGTCATGGATAATGTCCTTGGTATGGGTGTCGCCGTCATAATCAGCACATCGGCTTGAAAACCTTTTTCCTGCAACATGGCGCGTTGCCGAACCCCGAAACGGTGCTGTTCGTCAATTACCACCACGGCCAGGTTCTTGAAAGTCACATCCTGCTGCAGCATTGCTTGGGTACCCACAATAAGCGACACCTCTCCCGCAGCGATCCGTTCAATCAAATCGCGGCGCTCCCTGGCCGGCATTCCGCCGCTAAGCAGCGCCACACTGACCCCGAGGTGTTCCAGAGACTCATTGAGCGAAAGAAAATGCTGTTCGGCCAGCACCTCGGTGGGAGCCATAAATGCACCCTGCAGCCCGCCTTCCACGGCCCTCAGCAACGCCAGGACCGCCACCACGGTTTTTCCCGACCCGACGTCGCCCTGCAGCAGCCTGTTCATGGGATAGGGCTTATTCAGGTCGTTTAAAATTTCATCCGCCGCTTTTTTCTGAGCTTCCGTCAGGGTGAATTTTAAGCCGGAGATATAAGCGCGCTGCAATGGATTGTCCCTGGGATACCGGTGTTTTTTTTGCACCCGGGCCAGGTTTTGACGCAGTTTTAAAAGCTGCACCTGGATGACGAAGAATTCTTCGAATACAAACCGGCGGCGCGCATCAGCGGCGCAGTTTTTGTGTTCCGGAAAATGAATCTGCCGCAAGGCTGCTGGGAGTGGCATCAGGTTTTCCTGTTTCATAATCCAAGGAGGCAAGAATTCGGCATAAGTGCCTCCCCATTGTTCAAGGGCGGAGTAAATAAACGACCGCAACTGGCGCTGATTCAACCCGCTTGTAGCATGGTATACCGGCACCAAACGGCCTGCGTGCAGCAAATCACCGTTTTGGTTCAGCACTTCAAAATCCTGCGCCTGGACCTGCACCGAGCCGAACCCAAGGTCCACTTTGCCGCTTACCAGCACCTCGGTTCCCGGGCGGAGTACCTTTTTGACGTGCGACTGGTTGAACCAGACGGCGTAAAAAACTCCCTGCTGCGCCTCCAGAGCCGCCCTGGTAATGGTTAGGTTCCTGCGTGGCCTGGTTTCCTGAGTACTGACCACCACCCCGCGCACTGTGACTTCAGCCCCGTTTTCATGGCCGAAGGGCGAAACAGTCTGACTGCGGTCCAGGTATTCGCGCGGAAAGTGATACAGCAAATCGTGGACTGAAAAAATTTTTAACCGGGCCAGTTGTTCTGCCCGGCGCTGCCCGATCATCTTCAAGTATTTTACCGGCGTTTCAAAAGGTCCACCGCTTTTTCCAGCGTCCATATTCCTTTTCTCCCGTATGCCTTTTTTAATCAAGGCTTGTTGCATAGCCGCAATGAATCTGTTAAAATATAAAAGTCTTGTATTGAAGGAGGTGTTTTCCATGGCCAGGAAATGTTCAGTATGCGGTAAAGGTGTTGCCGTAGGTATGAAAGTCAGTCACTCCCATATCCGCACCAAGAAAAACTGGGCGCCGAACCTGCAAAGGGTCAAGGCCAACGTTGACGGTACGCCCCGCAGAATCGTGGTCTGCACAAGGTGCCTCCGCAGCGGCAAAGTCCAAAGAGCCATCTAAATTTAAAGCAATAAACAATAAAAGCGGCGCAAGCCGTTTTTTATTTTGCGTGGGAAAGGCGTTTTTGCTTTCCTTTGCTCACTTCGATTCCACGCCGGACAACTCCAAGGCTTATACGTTGGGGACATACCTCCGACCCCAAAGCTTCGGCACCAAAGAGGAGGTGTGTCCCCTATCGTCTTTGCGCAACCGGGAGTTGTTTGCCGGCATCAATTGGGGACATACCTCTGACCAGTTAGACATACCCCCAAAAAGAGGTGTGTCCCCTGACCGCTAATTGTCGTTCGCCAAGGAAAGCAAAAACGCCGGTGCCGGTTCGTTAAAAACTAGGCGCACACCGGAGCTGCAGCCGGGGCGCGTTTTAATTATTGAAATCAAATCAGCCTTTCCAGCCGCGCAGTAGGCGAAATGCCCGGGATACGGCCCCGTTTGGCCACCGGCTTTCCGCCAATCTCTTTAATATCCATGGTCATGTCGATGGCCGGGGCGCCGGAAATATAGCTGCCCACCCCAAAGGAGTCGGCGCCGGCCTCGGATAACAGCCTGATCCGTTCCGGGGTCAGTCCGCCGGATACAAATATTTTTACGTGCCGGCACCCGGCCTGATCCAGTCTGGCCCTGATTTCACGCACCAGTCCGGGGGTAACGCCGCCCCTTTCGCTTGCCGTGTCCAGCCTGACGCCCTGCAGATCCCTGCCTAGCGCTTCCGCCACCCGCAGTGTCTCTTCAGCTTCGTCTTTGAAAGTATCCACCAAGACAATTACCGGTGAGCCGGGGGGCATAACCTGCCGGTATTGTCTGGCCACCTCCAGGGTGTCTCCCACGATCAGCATTACCGCATGGGGCAATGTGCCCATCGGTTCGCCGCCCGCCAGTTTGGCGCCCAGGATGCAGCTGGCGCCGTTTGCGCCGCCTAAAATAGCGGCCCTTTCCATAACCGGCGCCACCGCGGGATGAACGTGCCGGGCGCCGAAACTGACCATACTTTTGCCGCCCGCCGCATCGCGACACCTGCCGGCTGCGGTGGCCCAACCGCTGGAACTGGCCAGGATGCCCAGCAGGGCGGTCTCATAAATGCCGAAATCATCGTAGGCTCCACTGATACGCATAATCACTTCTTTTTCCGCAAACGAGGAACCTTCAGGCAGCGACCAAACCTCCACAGGTAATCCGGCCAGCAAATTTTTTGCTTCGGTGATGCCGGCCGCAATTCCCTCCCGGCCGCTGAAAATTTCCGCCGTTACCGGAGTGCGGTCCAACCCCATATGCCTGAGCAGTTCCCTGGTGCGGATAAAGTAAATATCCGTGGTTAATCCGTATATTATCTCGTCCTGGGAGGCCGAGAACAGCCTTCTTTCCGGCGCAGGCCTATAAGCGGCAACTTCAGCCAGATTTTGCAATGTCTTGTTTTCCATAACCGTCTCCAATGAAGGTAGTCTTTTTCAGGATACCAGCGACTTGGTCAAATTGGCCATTTCAATGGCTGTAACCGCCGCATCCCAGCCTTTGTTGCCGGCCTTGGTGCCGGCCCGTTCGATAGCCTGTTCTATAGTATCAGCCGTAATGACGCCGAAAATTACCGGCACGCCCGTATCCAGACCCACCTTGGCAATACCCTTGGATACCTCGGCCGCCACATAATCGAAATGTGGAGTGGCCCCCCTGATTACCGCGCCCAGGCAGATTACCGCGTCAAAGCGGCCGGTGTCCACCATCCGCCGGGCGACCATGGGGATCTCGAAAGCTCCCGGAACCCAAGCCATTTCTATATCCTGTTCGGAAACGCCGTGCCGCTGCAACGCATCCAAAGCGCCGGTATATAATTTATTGGTAATAAATTCGTTAAAACGTCCCGCCACAATACCGAACTTTAAACCTTCACCCACCAGGTGGCCTTCATATACTTTAACCAATGCCGTTCCTCTCCTTGTCGTGTTGTTTTTAAATTTTTCTTGCTGATTGTTAATTTTCAGCCAGGGACAGCAGATGACCCAGTTTACGTTTCTTGGTGCTGAGATAAAACTTGTTGTCACAGCCCGGGGATATCTCAATCGGCACCCGGCCCACCACTTGCAGCCCGTGACCCTCAAGGCCCGCAATTTTCCTGGGGTTGTTGGTGATCAACCGGATTTTGTTCAGACCTAAATCAACCAGGATTTGGGCTCCGATGCCGTAATCGCGGAGATCGGCGGGAAAACCCAACGCCTCGTTGGCTTCAACGGTATCCTTACCCTGATCCTGCAGCTTATAAGCTCTTATTTTATTTGACAACCCGATGCCGCGGCCTTCCTGGCGCATATACAGCAGGACTCCGGCCCCCTCCTGCTCGATGATCTCCAGGGCCCGGGCCAGCTGATCACCGCAATCGCAGCGGCTGGAACCAAAGACATCGCCGGTAAGGCACTCGGAGTGCACCCGCACCACCGGCGCTTCAACGCTTTGCAGGTCGCCCTTGACCAGGGCGATATGTTCTTTATTGTCCAGCAGGCTTTCATAAGCCACGGCGGTGAAGTTACCGTGCCTGGTGGGCAGGTTGGCGGAATCGATCTTCCGGATTAGTCTTTCGTGCCGCCGCCGGTATTTGATCAGGTCGGCGATGGTAACCAGTTTGAGGCCGTGGGTTTTGCTGAACTCCATCAGCTCCGGAACCCGGGCCATGGTGCCGTCATCCTTCATAATTTCGCAGATCACTCCGGCGGGGTACACACCGGCCAGGCGGGCCAGGTCCACTGCCGCCTCGGTGTGGCCGGCGCGGCGCAAAACCCCGCCTTCCTTGGCCCGCAGCGGGAATATATGTCCGGGACGCCGCAGGTCTTCGGGCTTTGTATTTGGGTCGAGTATGGCGCGTACCGTAGCCGCCCGTTCGTGGGCCGAGATACCGGTACTGGTATCTTTAAAATCAACTGAGACGGTGAATGCGGTGCCATGCGGGTCGGTGTTATGCGACACCATGGCCGGCAGTTCCAATTCGTCCAGCCGGGAGCCGGTGATGGGCATGCAGATTAAACCACGGCCATAGGTAGCCATAAAGGCGATGGCTTCGGGAGTCACTTTCTCCGCGGCCATGATCAGGTCTCCCTCGTTCTCCCGGTCTTCGTCGTCCACGGCTATCAGCATTCCGCCCTGTTTGATTACTTCAATCGCTTCTTTAATGGTGCTGAACGGCATATCACTCATCCTTTCCTGCTTTTTTTAATCTGACCCGAAACTAATCTCATCAAAGCGTGGTTAAACTGTCCCGGCTCGCTCATGGCTCCCGCGCCGACGGCACCAATGGCTTGCCTTGGGGCGCAACCGGGTCGCCCCAAATTCGACGTCCTGTCTCAGTTGGGGCTGGCGCGCACGTCCTATGCGCGCCTCCCGGTTGCGCTCCCGCGCTGCGCCGGGTGCCGTTACCGGCGCTCCCGCAATCGCTCGCCTGGACAGGTGTAACCACGTAGCATAATATTCTGAATCCTAACTTCTGAATCCTGACTTCTGACTCCTGACTCCTGACTTCTCTATATAAACCCATGCTTGGCCAGAAAATCTCCTGTTATCGAGCCGCCTTTGCGGTTTTCTTCCTCAGTGTCTTTGTCGGCGTTTACCCAGCGTTCCACATACTTACCGATCAGGTCCCCTTCGAGGTTCACCCGGTCACCCGGTTTTTTATCACCCAGTACCGTGGCGCGGGCGGTATGCGGTATCAGTGACACAACAAAATCGTCCGGCCCGTAATCAACCACGGTGAGGCTTGTGCCGTCTATGGCCACCGATCCTTTTTTGATCATGTAACGCATTACGGCAGGCGGGGCGGAAATGGTAATCAGGGTCGCGATATCATGCTTTTCCCTTTTGGTGATCTCGCCTACACCGTCGATATGGCCGCTGACCAGATGTCCCCCCAGCCGGTCCCCCAGCCTTAAAGCCCTTTCCAGGTTTACCCGGTCTCCGGGCAGCAGTGCGCCCAGATTGGTTTTGGCCAGTGTTTCGGCCATCACGTCAGCATTAAAAGCGCTGCTGTCAAAGTCGGTAACCGTCAAACACACTCCGTTCACCGCTATGCTGTCCCCCGCCGCCAGGCCGTCCATAATCCGGCGGGCGGAAATCTTCAGCCGGGCCGAGTCCGCGCCCCGGCGCAAGGATATTAATTGTCCCATTTCCTCAACCAGTCCGGTAAATATTGTTTATTCACCCCGTTTCTGCACACGGCCCTCGATACATATATCTTCCCCATGGCGATGCAGTGCAATGTCACTTAATTTTAAAGCACCGGCCAGTGCTGTTATGCCGGCGCCGCCCACCGGTCCCGGTGCGGAACTGCCGCCGATAATTTTAGGTGCGATAAACCAAAAAACCTTGTCCACCAGGCCATGTTCAATAAAACTACCGTTTACCCCGGCGCCGCCTTCCACCAGCAGGCTGGTGATTTCCTGCTCTCCCAACCGGCGCAGCAGTTCAGGCAGGCAAACCCCGTTGGCATCAGCCGGCAATTGCATAACCTGCGCCCCGGCGTCCGACAACTGACGCAATTTTTCCCGCGGCGCGGCGGATGTGGTAACAATGATGGTCGGTGCTTGAGATGGTTGAGTTATTATTTGCGCGTCCGCAGGTGTCCTGGCCCGGGAATCCAGCACCACCCGGACCGGGTCTTTTCCACCGCCGCCGGGGAGCCTGGTGGTCAGGGACGGGTTATCGGCCAGCACTGTGCCCACTCCCACCAGAATGGCATCGTACCGGTCACGCAGCCGGTGCACCACAGCCCTTGATTCAGGCCCGGTAATCCACTGGGATTCCCCACCGGCGGTGGCAACTTTGCCGTCCAGGCTCATGGCCGTCTTCATCACCACAAAGGGCAGCTTGGTGCTGATGTACTTGATAAATACCTCGTTCATCCGCCTGGATTGTTCTTCCAGCACCCCGGTTTCCACCGTAATACCTGCGTTTTGTAATATTTTAACACCGTTGCCGGCGACTTTGGGGTTGGGATCCTGCATGGCCACCACCACTTTTGTAATGCCGGCGTTAATCACCGCCTCGGTGCAAGGACCGGTCCGGCTGTGATGACAACACGGTTCAAGGGTCACGTACAGCGTGGCTCCCCTGGCCTTTTCACCAGCTTCCCGCAGCGCATGCACTTCGGCATGCGGGGTACCAGCCCGGGCGTGATATCCCGAACCAACTACCTGCCCGTCGCTTACCACCACTGCGCCCACCACCGGGTTGGGGCTCGTGCGGCCCAGGGCTTTTGCCGCCAGTTCCAAGGCCATTTGCATGTAATGAATATTTTCTCCCCGCAACTTTCCACCATCCTGTCTTGATTTAAAACAAGCAAAGCCCTGAAGCAATCTTCAGGGCGCAATACTCAGACAGGCATATCCCACCCAAAGGAGCGAAAAAATGCCTCAAGGTAATTACCTTCTCCCATCCAGACTATACTGTCGGCTCCGGAATCACACCGGATCAACCCTTGCGGGCTCGCGGGCTTGAGGTTTGGCCTCTTACCGCCGGTACGGAATTTCACCGGTCCCTGAAGGTTTTTATTTTTTAATCCTTTTTGTAAGTTAATTATAGTGATCTGCAAAAACTGTGTCAATATTTCAACGCCATATTAATAAACCCATCCCTGGACAACCATGTGATCCTTTGTTACAATAAATTTGCTTGCCGGCAACTTAAAAATTTTTGTTAATTTGCCGGCATATTATTATTTTTTAACAATATGTCTAGAAACCTTTGACTAAAAACTTATCTAAAATACAATAAGTATTAAAAATTAAATGTTAAAAATTATCAAATTGGTATTAGGAAGGAGCACCGGGTTGAGCAAAGTTAGTGTTAAAAACTTATATAAAATTTTCGGGGAGCATCCGGACCGGGCTCTGAAAATGCTGCAGGACGGCAAAACAAAAGAAGAAATTTTGCAGTCCACCAGGAGCACGGTGGGTGTACAAAACGTTTCCTTTGCTGTCGAAGCCGGTGAAACCTTTGTTTTAATGGGCCTGTCCGGAAGCGGCAAATCCACGTTGCTGCGTTGTATCAACCGGTTGATTGAGCCGACCAGCGGGCAGGTGCTGATTGACGGCGAGGATATTACCGGCGCTAATGAAGCCGCCCTGCTGCAAATCAGGCGCGTCAAGCTGGGGATGGTTTTTCAGCGTTTTGCTTTATTTCCTCATCGCACCGTGTTGGACAATGTCGCATACGGCCTGGAAGTCCAGGGTATGGAAAAGAAAGCCAGGTCGGCCAAGGCCGCGCAGGTGCTGGAGGTGGTCGGGCTCAAAGAATGGGAGAACAGTATGCCGGACCAGCTTAGCGGCGGTATGCAGCAGCGGGTGGGGTTGGCCAGGGCGCTGGCCAGCGACCCGGACGTATTACTGATGGACGAAGCGTTCAGCGCTTTGGATCCGCTGATCAGAAAGGGCATGCAGGACGAGCTGCTTTCCCTGCAAGCCACTTTGAACAAAACGATTATTTTTGTTACCCATGATCTGGATGAAGCGCTTAAAATTGGCGACCGCATCGCCCTGATGAAGGATGGGGCCATTATTCAAACCGGCACGCCGGAAGAGATTCTCACCAGCCCGGCAAACGAATATGTAGCCAAATTTGTCGAGGATGTGGACATGTCCAAGGTACTCACCGCCGAAGGAGTAATGAAAAGGCCGGACACCGTCGTGACCACCAAGGACGGCCCGAGACATGCCATGCGCCGGATGAAAGAAAACGGTATTTCCAGTATCTTTGTTCTGACCAAAGACCGTCGTCTGGCCGGGCTGGTACTGGCAGACGACGCTTTGACTGCTATTGAGGAGAATAAGGAAACCCTGGATGATTTTATTCTTAAAGACACCCCCAGGGTGCCGCCGGAATATCCGCTATCCGATCTGATACCGCTAATCGCTGATTCACGTTACCCGATAGCCGTTGTAAACGAGCAGGAAAAACTAATTGGCGTTATTGTACGCGGCTCGGTGCTGGCCGGCATGGTGCGCAGAGGCGGTGAAGCGGTTGATGCCTAAAATTCCAGTCGGACATTGGGTAGAATGGCTTGTCGAGTGGGCCACTATTAACCTTAACCCTCTTTTTGAGGTTATTAAAGCCGTTATTAAATTTCTGGTGGACAACCTTTCCGAAATATTTCTATTCATTCCACCGTTGATTTTTATCATGCTGTTCTTTTTACTGGCCTGGTATATTGCCGGGCTGCGGGTGGCCATAGGCTCGGGAGCAGGCCTGTTCCTGCTCTATAATCTAAACATTTGGGAGCCTTCCATGCATACCCTGGCCATGGTTATATCCGCCACCATAGTAGCTTTGGTGATCGGCATTCCGTTGGGCATATGGACGGCCCGCAGCAACACGGTCAATAAAATCGTTATGCCGTTGCTTGATTTTATGCAGACCATGCCGCCATTCGTATACCTGATTCCGGCAGTGTTCTTCTTCGGTATCGGCACCGTGCCGGGATTAATCGCCACCGTTGTTTTTGCCATGCCGCCGGCCATTCGCCTGACCGGCCTGGGCATCCGGCAGGTGCCGGTTGAGCTGGTTGAAGCAGCGGAGGCTTTCGGTTCCACGCAGTATCAAAAACTGATCAAAGTTCAGCTTCCGGTGGCCATGCCCACCATCATGGCCGGAGTTAACCAGTGCATCATGCTATCGCTGTCCATGGTGGTAATTGCAGCCATGATCGGCGCCAGCGGGTTGGGCCGGGAAGTTTTACGGGGCATCCAGCGACTTGACGTTTCCACGGGTTTTGAAGGGGGATTGGCCATCGTAATTATAGCCATCATCCTGGACCGGATAACCCAAAACCTGGGTCACAAAAGGAGTCGTCCCCCACAAAACTGATATTAAAAAAGCAAATTTAAAAAGGAGGAGATAAATTTGAAAAAATTATCAAGAATGGTTACCCTCATGCTGATGCTTGCCTTCCTCTCGGCGGCGGTGCTTGGCTGCAGCAGTGGAAACCAGCAAGACGTCGGTAATGACGGGGACCAGCAAAGCGCGGGCAAGGGTGTAATTGTGGGTATCGAGCCGGGAGCCGGAATTATGAAGGCTACTGAACAGGCAATCGAAGATTATGGTCTTGATTTTGATTTACAGGACAGCAGCAGCCCGGCTATGGCCGCCGCTTTAAAAACAGCCATTGACAAAAATGAATGGGTTGTGGTTACCGGCTGGACACCGCACTGGAAGTTCGCCAAGTGGGATCTCAAATATCTGGACGATCCCAAGGGTGTATACGGAGGCGAAGAGCATATCGCCACCCTGGTGCGCCAGGGTCTTAAGGATGACATGCCGGAAGTGTATGCCTTGCTTGATAACTTTTACTGGGAGCCGGACGACATGGCGGCCGTGATGGTGGACATTGAAGAAGGCCTGAGCCCGGATGAAGCGGCGCAAAAGTGGATTAAAGAGAATAGCGACAAGGTTGATGAATGGATTCCCGCCACGGAAGCCGCTGAAAAAGGAACTGTAAAACTGGGCTACGTGGAGTGGGATTCCGAGATTGCCAGCACCCACGTGGTAAAAAATGTACTGGAAGACATGGGTTACACAGTTGAAGCCATTGCCGTGGATGCCGGTATTATGTTCGCCGGTATCGGTACAGGCGAATTCGACGGCATCGTTGCCGCCTGGCTGCCCGGTACCCACGCCGATTACTACGCCGAAATCGAAGACAGTGTGGAAAACCTTGGACCCAACCTGGAAGGAGCCAAAATCGGCCTGGTGGTGCCCACTTACGTGGAAATTGATTCCATTGAAGAACTGAACGATGTCAAAGATAAATTCCAATAACACATCCATGATAATTTAAGGGCGGCCAAAGGTGCGGTTTAATAGGGAAACTTGTTGAACCATACCCCAAACCGATACGGAAAAGCAAGAGACAGGCGGTATCCTGCAATGGATACCGCCTGTCTTGACTAAAACCTCCGTCGGCGTGAGCGACATAACCTTTGGCATTCTGCTTGTTATAAATTTTTCTGCCCGGGTTTTCAACGCACGATGAAGCGCATGGTAACGCCATTCAATATGGTTGGGGCGAGTTTATCAATCGGCAGAGTGCCATCCACTACGAAATCTGCTTCTTCAATTCCTGTTTTTCAATTCCTGTTTTTTGTCCGTGCCAAAAGGCATTGCGGGATTTTTTAAGATAGTGGCCGCAGTCGGCAAGTATATCAGAGCCGTGGACTGCGCAAAGTCCCTGATAAATCGCCGCGCCATTGCTATGTCCAAAGGGGTATCTATATATATCAAATAATCAATATATTTGGCAATTTGCTCCTGCCGGCGTCCAAAGGGGTAATCAAGGAAAATATACTTTACCTGCTTATCAACCAATGAGCAAATATCTGATTGTAACAGGCTCAAATTAAACTTGTTACAATCCGCACCTTCTTCGACCCATTGGGAAATATCGCTTATACCGCTTGCAGCATCATAATCCCGGTCATCAAAATGCAAAACAGCTGAGTTCTGCGTTATGCTATGCAAGTAATTGGCGACAAATGTTTTCCCTCCGCCGGAAATACTGTTTATTGCAATAATGAGGGGACGGGTAACGTTATTCATTTTCTACCCCTTCCTCCATGCCATAAATCCCACCGTAAACGGCAAATGTCTAAATTGTTTGTTAGAAACCCAATAACCGGTACAGGTTTAAAAGTTTAAAAGCCATAATCAACACCGTAACCACTAAAAATACGCGGATCCATTTATCGCCCTTGTGCACGGTAAACGCGCTCCCCAGATAAGCTCCCAGGCCATTTCCGGCGGCCAGAATAATACCCGGCACCCATTCAACATTGCCGCTCCAGACAAAAACCAGCAGCGACGAAAGCATATAAATCGCAGTAACCAAAACTTTGATACTGTTGATTTTCACCAGGGTCATGCCGGTAATCAACGCCAGGGCGGCAATCATTATAAAACCCACCCCCGCCTGGATAAACCCGCCGTAGAACCCGACTCCGAAAAATACCAGCGCTGCGGCCGCCAACCGTGACGCGCCGTAGCTTTCCTGTTCGGCGTGAATAAATTTCTTTTCCGGCCGCCAGATGATTAATACCAATACCACCAGCATCACAACAGCCAATGTTTTATTGAATGCTTCGTCCGTAAGGGCTATGGCAAACCTGGCCCCCGCTATGGAGCCCAGAATGGCCGGTACGCCAAGTATGGCGCTGAGCTGGGGATAAAAATAACCCTGGCGCCGGAAGTAACTTATGGCCACAATACTCTGGACCATCAGGGCGACACGGTTGGTTCCGTTGGCCGTCGCGGAAGGCAGTCCCAGGAAGATGAGGGCGGGCAGTGATACCAGCGACCCCCCGCCGCCGACAGTATTCACAAACCCGGCCACCAGCCCGGCGGCAAAGATGATCAGTGTGTGTTCTATGGACAAGAAAAACTCACCCTTCCTTAAAGGATTGTAAGTTATCCTCTAAGGATTTTCAACAGCTAAGATGAAAGCTAAAATTCATCCGGAAATGGTGAGCATAAAAAAAACACCGTCCAGGTTTCCTCTGTAGGCATTTGCTTTACTTGCCGAATAAGTCGCTGTGAGAGCCGGTGCGCGTCAAAGTTAATACGAGAATATCTTTCTCTATACGGTATACAAGCAGCCAGTTGCTTTGAATGTGGCATTCCCTGTGCCCTGCCCAATTTCCGGTCAGCGCATGGTCACGGTTTTTTTCCGGTAACTGCTCTCCCCCGGCTAGCAGGCGGATAATTTCGTCCAGCAATTCGATTTCAAGCCCGCGTTTCATCGCCAGCTTGTAGTCCTTTTTGAATTGTGCTGTCCAAACAATGTCCAGCTTCATCTTTTAAGCTCTCTCAGCGCTTCCTCTACATCGCTGTAGCGATTTGCGTTGGAGTCACGGGCAATACGTTCGGCTTCCGTCATGGCGGCTACGGTAACAGCGTTAGGCGTACTGAGAGTCACGTCAAACGGAAAACCGCCGACCCGAAGCGACTGCCTCAAAAAAACGTTTATGGCAGTCGTAAGATTCATGCCAAGCTCTCCATAAAGCGCTTCACACTGTTTTTTAATGTCGCTGTCCATGCGGACGCTGAAATTAGTTTTATTGGCCATTAAATTCAACTCCTTTCGCAGTGCATTACTTATATATTATATGTAGTTTGCATTGCAATTTCAACTTACTTAACATAAATATTATTGAATTTAATGTTAATCCTCTCAGTTTATCTCCGACTTGCTCAGGGTGCTCCGGTACCGGTAGAGGTCGGAAATAATGCCGCCCATACGGTCGATGACCGCCTTGTTTTTCCAGTACATTTCGAGACTGTCGCACCGGTTCAGGCAGCCGTATAACACGCTCAAACGCAGGTACAGGCGCCGGGGCAGCAGGGCCACGTCTCCCCCCAGCTTGTGCCAGGCCTCGGTGACGAAAATTGTTTGCACTCTTTCATCATCCCCGCTTTTATACTGCTCTACAGAACCATTCTGAATTGTTTCCACTGTGGCCTTGTTTTTCTTCAACTCATCCAGCAGCTCATCCACAATAAATAACCTTTTTTCCCCCACTTCCTGGGCTCTGACCGTTTGGTAATACCAAACGGTTACAATCACACCCAACAGGGTCAGCAAGCCGCCCAGGGCGGCCTCGTTAAACCCGCGGGCAAATTCGGGCGTATTTACCTGCTCGCCCAGCGCGTCAAACAGGAGGGGAAAAGTACCGGAAAACCAGTCCCAATTGGCCATGACGACGATCAGTTCCCTGTTCAGGGACAGGATGACCCAAATTAAAAAAGGACTGAAGATCATCGTCAGGCAAATTAAAATTTTTTTCGTCAACCGCAGGGTTTTGCGGATTATCCAGCGTTCCTTGAGCATAGAAACTTTCTTTACGGGCGTTTTCCCGCTTTGGCTGCAGCCGGGCAAATGCATTCACCTGCCACAATCTAATTCTGAATTGCGCATCAAAAAAACCACCGTCATAATAAATCCGGTGGTTATTTTATTTTCTACCAAAATCATTTTTTTATCCCGGGAGAATTAAAACAAGTTTTGCTTAATTTTAATCTTTACCCGACGGCCATGGCCTTTGGTTCCAGCACCCGGCCCAGAAACTCCCGGGTCCGCTGCCGGACGGGACGGTCAAAAATAACCTCCGGACAGCCTATTTCCACGACCATTCCATCATCCAAATAGACTACCCAGTCCGCCACTTCCCGGGCAAAAGCCATTTCGTGAGTTACCACAATCATGGTCATGCCCTCTTTAGCCAGTTGTTTCATCACCGTCAAAACTTCACCGACCAACTCCGGATCAAGGGCTGAAGTAGGCTCGTCAAAAAGCATCACCTTTGGATTCATCGCCAGCGCCCTTGCTATAGCGACCCGCTGTTTCTGACCACCCGATAATTGAGACGGATAGCTGTCTGCTTTATCCGACAATCCGACCTTTTCCAACAGCGCCATCCCCATTTCAGTTGCTTCCCGCAACGGTGTTTTTTTCACCATCACCGGCGCTTCGATAATATTCCCCAGCACAGTCTTATGCGGGAAAAGATTAAACAGCTGAAAGACCATGCCCACTTCCTGGCGGATCTTGTTCAGATCATCTTTCCGGCGGTCAATTATCCGGTCTTCGATTATAATTTCGCCGCTTTCAGCCGTTTCCAAAAAATTAATGCAGCGCAAAAGCGTGCTCTTGCCTGAACCGCTGGCGCCGATTAAACACACCACCTCGCCCTGCGCAACTTTTATATCGACATCCTTGAGTACTTGCAATGAACCAAAGAACTTGTTTAATTTTCGCACCTGAATCAATCAACATCCCTCCGGCTACTTGTCAACATCCAACCGATGTTCCAGTTTATTGACCATGTAACTGAAAATTATGACCAGCGCCAGGTAATAAAGTCCGGCGATAGTATAGTATTCCAGCGCATTTCCAGGCTGGTTGGCCGCCCGGCGCATGGCGGTCATAAACAGTTCCGGCATAGTCACAAAAGCCGCCAGCGATGAATCCTTGAGCCCGATAATAAACTGGTTGCCCAAAGGCGGGATACTCCTTTTAAATGCCTGCGGAAGAACAATTCGCCGCATAGCCAGCGAATAGCCCATTCCCAGGGAGCGTGCCGCTTCCATCTGTCCGCGGTTGATTGACTGGATGCCGCCCCGGAAAATTTCCGCAATATAAGCGCCGTTGTGGATGGCCAAAGCCAGTGAAGCCGCCCAAAACGCAGGCACATCCAAAATCGGCGCCAAACCGTAGTAAATCCAAAATATTTGCACGATCAACGGGGTACCACGGATAATAGTGATATACGTGTTCGCGATGCCGGCCAAAACCCGGTTTTTCGAGATCTTGATCATCGCAAAAAGCAGGCCGATTAGGATTCCGATCCCCAAAGCCGCTATGGTCAAGCGCAAAGTAAGTGACGTCGCTTCGATAAATACTGGTAAAGATTTTATAATAATCGTATAGAAGTTGGTAAAATATTCGATAATCCCCAATCACCTCAAATACCACTCAGAAAAGCGAATGACCAAATTATGATACCGGCGTACCGGGTTCACCGCATTAGTCGCCGCTGATGTCTGCGCCGATATATTTCTCGCATATGGTCTGGTAAGTGCCGTCCGCTTTGATTTCGGCCAGAGCCTGGTTGATGGCGTTCAAAAGATCGGTTTCCCCCTTACGGACCGCAATCCCGATCTCCTCAACCATTAACAAATCGCCCACCGCGACAATATCGAGCTCCTGTTCCGCAGCATTGGTAAGACCGACAATCTGGTCGGTGATTACGGCATCGGCCCGGCCGGCAGCCAATTCACGCAGGGCCAGCACGTCATTATCGTAAAATTTCAGCTTGTCCGTATACTGCTTGGCCAGGTCCTCATATACGCTTTCCATGAGGACGGCAATGGTGGAGTCCGCAGTCAGGTCCTCCACATTTTTGATATCGGAGTCGCTGCGCACAAACAGCTTCGGGCCGGAACGGTAATAGGGATCGCTAAAGTCAAATTTCTCAAGCCGTTCTTCGGTAATGGTCATGCTGCCGATGATAGCGTCGTAGCGTCCGGCATTCAGCCCCAGCGGCAGGGCCTGCCAGGGGGTGGGTACCGGTTCCGGTTCAAGCCCCATTTTTTCGGCTAACGCGTTGCCGATTTCAACATCGAAACCAAGAAGATTGTCTTGTTCGTCAAAGTAACTGAATGGAGGGTAGGCGCCGGTCTGGGCAAAGCTGAAGGTGGTTTTTTGGGCCTCTTCCCCGGAAGGCGCTGCAGGCGATTCATTTTCACCGCTGCATCCGGCAGTTATAACCGATAAGACTAAAATAAATAAAACAAACAATATTACCGTTATTTTTTTCTTTAGCAAAAAAATTAACCTCCCCATTATTTTTTAACCTTCACCGCGCAGATTCTCACCTCCTTGAAAAAACAAAAGTATTCAATAGCTAGGCATTTCTATTGATTTTATAAAGTTGTCTGTGGATAAATGGTACTTAAATGAACATGAACCATTATATTATACAAAGTTTTTAATTGTAAACTTTCCCATGCGGCAATTATGGGCCGTTTCAGCTATCCAACCGCATTCTTAATACTATAAAGGCTGTTAGCCGCCAATTTATTATTATTTCGTAAGTTGTCATTAAGGGCAAAAAAGGTGTTTTTGTTCTTTAAAAAACAAAAACACCTTTTTCAAGAGCAGAATGCCTGCATGTATTATTTTATTTTCGATATCGCTTCTTTTATTTCATCGATGGACGCGGCTTCTTCAATGGTGGAAAGGTCGCCCAATTCTTTGCCCAGCATCAGTGTTTTCATCACCCGCCGCATAATCTTGCCGCTGCGGGTTTTAGGCAGGGTATTGACAAACTGGATGTCCCTCATCACCACGATGGCGCCCATGGTATTGCGTACGTGCGCGATCAGTTCTTTTTGCATTTCCGGTGTTGGTTCATACCCGGTCTTCAGCACCACAAAGGCGCAAGCCACTTCACCCCTGAGTTCGTCGGGTACACCCGAGACCCCTGCCTCGACCACCGCGGGGTGGGAGATCAGTGCGCTTTCCACTTCCACGGTGCCGATCCGGTGGGCGGCAATTTTGATCACCTCGTCGGAGCGCCCGGCAAACCAGATATAGCCGTCTTCATCCTTGGCGGCGGCGTCTCCGCAAAGGTATTTGCCCTTGGTGGAAGGCAAGCGCTCCCAATAGTTGTACAAATAGCCCTCGGCATCGCCCCACAGGGCGGAGACAAGCCCGGGGAACGGTTTGGCTATTACCACCACGCCCTTTTCACCGGGACCCAGGGGCTTGCCGTCCCCCTCATGCACCACTTCCGCCACTACTCCAGGCACTGGAATATGCGCCGAGCCGGGTTTGATGGGTATCATACCCAAACCATAGGGGTTGGCGAAAATAGGGCCGGAGGTCTCAGTCTGCCACATATGATCCATGACCGGGATTTTGTTTTCAAATACCTCTTCCTGCAGCCAGGACCAGGCCGGAGGATTAAGAACCTCGCCGGCGCAGAAAACCCTTTCCACGGTGCTGAGATCATGTTTGCGGGCCTGTTCAATACCCAGGCGCATCATCCCCCGCACTCCCGTGGGTGAAAGCCAAAGCGCCGTAGCCTTGTTGCGGGAAGCGACACTCCACCACATGTCCTGCGCAGGGTAATCGGGGGTACCCTCATATAACACGGTGGTGCAACCGGCCAGCAGCGGGCCGTACACATTGTAACTATGGCCTACGATCCATCCGATGTCGGAGGTGCAGAACCAGACGTCCGAATCGCGCAGCCCGTAAATCCACTGGCCCATGCAATACACCCACATTTGGTAGCCGCCGTGCTTCTGCACCGTGACCTTCGGCTTGGCGGTGGTGCCCGAAGTGGGCAGCAGGAACAGCGGATCATTGGCATCCATAAACTCGCAGGCATCGCTTTGCCCTGCGCCGCCGGCCAAAAACTGATCCCAATAAATATCTCTGCCCGGGGTCATGGGCGGCTCCGTAACGGTATTTTTTCTTAACACCACCACTTTTTCCACCAGCCCGGGCGGGCACAGGGCAATACCGCCGTCAACAATCGGTTTTAACGGCACAGGCTTACCCCGGCGGGAGCCCTCATCCTGGGCCAGAACGTACCTGGCGCCGGAAATTTGCAGCCGGTCCGCCACGGCGCTGGAAGAAAACCCGGCGAAGATTACCACATGGATGGCCCCCACCCGGGCGCAGGCCAGCATTGCTGCCACTGATTCAATACCGGTGGGCATATAAATGGAAACGCGGTCGCCTTTTTTAACCCCCATGCCCCGCAGAGCCCTGGCATACTGCTTAACCAGTTCAAACAACTGGGCGTAAGTCACCGTGCGTGCTTCACCGGTTTCGCCCGATTCCGCCACAATGGCCGCCCGTCCGGCCCGGCCTTTTTCAATGTTGTAATCCAGACAGCTGTAACTGATGTTGGTTTGTCCGCCGACATACCACTGAAAAGTGGGATATTCCCAACTAAAAACCCGGTCCCATTTTTTAAACCATTTAATTTCACCCATGGCCTGCTCGGCGGCGGCCCCCCAAAATCCTTCGGTATCCTCGGCTGCCCAGTCGATAAATTTTTTAACGTGTGGCGGAACAAGTCCGGTGCCGGCTGGATTTTTCGATTCGGACATAACGAATCCCCCCCCAAAATTTTTTTTGACCCGTTAGCCAACTAGCATTTCTTCCCTTTAACATCCCTCCTCTCTAATTGTACAATATTTCATTCTTTTCTATATATTTTGATAACTCAACTCCTACAAAAGGTATAGCGCCGGAATGCGAAAAAAGAGCAATATTATTATTTTAATGACTGTTTTCCGGATTTTTATAATAAATCATTTCACCCATAATCATCTGGCGAACCATCTCGGCCGATTCACGGGTACCCACCACCAGGAGCACATCGCCTGTTTTAAGTGTGGTGTTGGCTTCCGGCGAGACTATTTCGTGGCCGTTGCGATAAATTGACAAAACCGTTGCTCCGGTACGGGCTCTAAAGCCCGCTTCGGACAACGAAGCGCCCAGGAGCGGGGAATCAGCCGGGACGGAAACCTCTTCCAGCTTTTGCAGGCGGCCGGCCATTTTAAAGGTGTAATCCAGCAATTGGTTTGTAAGCCTGTCTATTTCCAGGTTCAATCTTTCTCTTTCCTTCAGCAGCACTTCCAGACGTTCCTGAATCTCCAGCAGCACTTTCTTCTGGTTATAATCCGCCAGATATTCGCGGGCGGCCCGGTCGGACTTGACAACCACGCCTATCCCCGGCATGACGTCGACAATGCCCCGCTCCTGCAACAGCGTCAACGCCCGTCTGATGGTCTCCGGCGATACATTGTACTTGCCGGCCAGGGTGGACCTGCCGAATATTTTTTGTCCGATCCGGTATTCGCCTCTCACTACACGGGTTGCAATGTCCACAGCAATGGTAATGTATCTGGCCAGGTGAACCTGCGACTGCTGATTTTCCTCCATTGGTGCACTTCCCTCTGATTGATTGGGGTAATTATCCTATCCTGTATTATGTCAACTATTGTTATAAATTACTCGAATTCCGTTACCGGCAAAATCATTCAGCAATTCGTCCACATTGGTTGAAGCCAGCCTGACCATGACATGCACCAGCCGGTCGTCCTTTTCACGCAGGGCGACGGCATGCACATTGATATCCCGCTTTTTAACCAAAATGAGCAAGTCCGCCAGGGCTCCCACTCTGTTTTCCATTTCCAGGACCAGCCTGATGCCTGGCTTGCGCAACCCGAAAATACGGATTAACGCTTCAAACACGTCGGATTGGGTAATAATCCCCTTCAGCTGGCCGTCATCAACCACCAGCAGGGAGCGAATCCGGTGCTCGCGCATCTGGAGGGCGGCTTCCTCAATGGTGCAGGCGGACTCCACGGAAATAGGATCCTTGACCAGCACGTCCTTTACGGTCATCTTGGACAGCAGATGGTTCATTTCAAAAATACTCAGGGTGGAAGCAGGTGACGGAGATACCTTTAATAATTCCCTCTCAGCCACCAGACCGGCCAGCTTGCCTTTGTTCATCACCGGGAGCTGGTGTACCTTGCGTTTGCGCATGATGCTGAGAGCTTCCAAAATCGGCGTTTCAATGGGAATGCTAATGGGTGATGTGGTCATAAAATCTTTTACAAACAATTTAGTACTCCCTTTCACCTTGGTTATTTTATTTTTTAATCATCTTAAAGCACTTTGCCGAGATTGAGCAGCAACCAAAGTTCCTCACCTTTTTTCACCACGCCGCTGAGGTATTCCACGCCGTCTCCGGCCACAGAGGGGGGTTCGATCTCATCCCCGGAGTAGTTGCCGACCTCCTGAACGTTATCAACAATCATCCCTACTTTTTGGCCGTTGTATTCAACGACAATAATCCGGGTGGAGTCGTCATGCTCCCTTTCCGTCAGACCAAGCCGCCGGTGCAGGTTAATTACCGGCACGACACTGCCCCGTAAATTAATGATTCCTTCCACATACTCCTTGCTGTTGGGTACCATGGTAATACCGGTCATGCGAATAATTTCCTGGGTTTCCTGGATCGGGAGCGCATATAGCTGATTAGTCAACTCAAATATCACCAGTTGTCCTTCGTTTTGCATGATGTTCACCTTCTTTGGGGCATATTTAAAAGTTATTTATTTGACATAGTTTTGTTTTATCCTTTTTAATTTAATCTTAATTATTGCTTACTTTTTCTTTTTTTCCGTTTCCTGTTTTTCCAGAGCATCCTTGGGCGCCCCGCAGGCCTTGCATTTGCCCGGTTTGCACCGGCCTTCCAGTTCCGTGCCGCAGGATTGGCATTTCCATACCGCCATAATTATTCCTCCTTTATTTGTTTTACCGATACCATCCATTAACCGGTTACCGCCACGCCGGCGGCTTCTTTCAGCTCTCTTACCGCCCGGGCCGGATCCCCGGCGCCAAAAACAGCGGAGCCCGCCACCAGCACCCGGGCGCCGGCCCTTGCTACCGCGGCGGCGGTTGACCCGTTAATCCCGCCGTCCACCTGAAGCTGCGCCGCGGATTTTTCCCTGTCCAGCAGCGACCCGATGGCCCTTATTTTGGGCAGCATCCGGGGGATAAATTCCTGGCCGCCGAAACCGGGGTTAACCGTCATAACCAGTATTATATCAAGCAGGGGCAGAATATATTCCAGCCCCTGCGGCGCGGTGGCCGGGTTAAAGGCCAGACCGGCTTTTTTGCCGTGCTGTTTGATGCTTTGCAGTGTCCGGTGCAGGTGTGAGCATGTTTCAGCATGCACAGTAATGATATCCGCTCCAGCGGCGGCAAAATCAGCTATATAACGATCCGGGTTTTCAATCATCAAGTGGACGTCAAACACCAGCCCGGAAAGGGGGCGCAGTGATTGCACAATAAGTGGCCCGATGGTTATGTTGGGCACGAAATGGCCGTCCATGACGTCAATATGCAAAAATTCGGCCCCGGCCTGTTCCACCAAACGTACTTGCTCCCCCAGCCGGGAAAAATCCGCGGCAAGTATCGACGGTGCTATTTTTACCATTAGCTTTTCCTCCCGGATGCAATGACTTCCTGCAGCAAATACAGGTAATTCCGGTACCGCAGCATGGAAACTTGTCCAGTGCGTACCGCCTCTTTTACAGGGCAATCCGGTTCCCGAAAATGGAGACAGCCGTTAAACCTGCACCGGCCGGTGTAATGAGCAAATTCGGAATAATAGCCGGAAAGATCTTCCCTGTTCAGTTCCGCCGGCAAGCTGACGCTGGTAAAGCCCGGCGTATCCGCCACCAGCCCGCCCTGCTCCAGGGGCAGCAGTTCCACGTGCCTGGTGGTATGTTTGCCGCGCCTCAGTTTACGGCTGATTTCACCTGTCTGCAACTTAAGGCCGGGCTGCAGGGCGTTAAGCAAACTTGATTTTCCCGCTCCGGATGGTCCGGCCAGGACGTTAACGCGATCTTGAAGCAAATTGCGCAGCGCGTCAATACCCATACCAGTCTTGGCGCTGACCTTGAGGACCGGACAGCCGGCTCCCTGGTAATGCGGGATTAGTTCCGGTTCCGCCCCTGCAACCAGATCAAACTTATTGAAACATATAATGGGAGTAATTTCAACCGCCCGGACCTGAATTAAAAACCGGTCCAGCAGGAGTGCGGCGGGGTCGGGCTGTTTGGCGGCCATGACAATCACCGCCCGGTCAACGTTGGCTATGGGAGGGCGCGCCAGCATATTGCGGCGCGGCAGTATTTTTCCCACCACGCCCTCATCGCCCCCCGTCAACTCAAATTCCACCAGATCGCCCACCAGGGCGGGACTTTTTTCCAGCCTGATTTTGCCCCGGATGGCGCACCGGAAAACCCGGCTGCCGGCCCGGACAAAGTAAAAGCCGCCCACCGCCTTGACTATTATTCCATGCATAAAACTCTCCCTGACCTGCCTAGGGCAGTTCCTCCTCCATGACCGGCGTGCCATCCACCAGCACCTGCCATTTGCCGCTCCCCTTGTAAGATATACTTTCACGCACCCGATCATTGGCGTCATGATCTTTCGCGTATTTTACCGTTCTGCCTTCAGCGTCCTCGACCACAATTTGCAGGCTGTGTTTTTCGCCGTCGTCGGGGATTACGTCACGGCCGTCAAGCCTAACCTCGATGCTTTTTTCCAGCGGTCCGGGACCCTCGCTGACCACCACGTCGACTACGGTCCCTTCATCAACCTCGGCGTCCCGGCCGGGCTTCTGGCTGATAATCCGGTTGGCCGGGTATTCATTGCTCGGCTCATATTCGGCGCCGCTTTCATTGAGCACCAGGTTTAATTCCGACAATATGGAAGCGGCCTCGTGCAGCGTCCGGCCCCGTAAATCCGGAACGGTCCGCTTCACGGGAGCCGGCCCCTTACTGACCGTAACTTCTACCGCGGTTCCCCGGGGAACACTTTCTAGTGCGGCGGGCTCCTGTCCCATAATCAAGTCCTTGGCCACCTGGTCGCTGTAATCTTCCCCCGGCGGCTGAGCCATGGACAATTTCTCCTGGTCCAACAAGCTTGCCGCCTCTTCGACGGTGCGATTGGACAAATCCGGCACCGTCACCATTTCCGGCCCCAAACTGACTGTGATGGTAATTTCCCGGCCCGGTTTAACCATGGGGTCCTCGGGACCGTGATCCTGTTTGATCACTTTGCCGGCTTCTTCAGCATCATACTCCTCCACAACCTTGGGCACCAGCCCCAATGCTGTCAGTTCCGCCTTGGCTTGCGCCTCGGTCTTGCCCACCACGTTGGGCACGGTTACATCCGGCACTTCCATGTAGTTGAAGAAACCGTATATCCCGCCGGCTACAATACCGGTAATCAGCACGGCAACGGCAATCCAGGTCCAGGCTCTCGGTATCGCGGCGTCCCCTTTGTTTTTCTTCGAGGCAATCGCTTTTTCCGTTTGGTACGGGCCGGCTGTTTTCAATTCCGGGGCCCGATCAAGTTCAGTCCCGGCAAAGGGCAATATAACGGTGTTCTGGTCGGTATCCTCCAGCGCCGACTCCAGGTGCCGGGCTAAACCCCCGGCGGTGCGGTGGCGCAGTTCGGGTTTTTTTTCCATGGCGCGCCTGACCACGGCGGCCAATTCCGGGGGTACATCCGGGTTAACCTCGTCAACCGGCGGCGGCGTTTCCTGGATATGCTTCAGCGCCACGGCGATGGGGCTGTCGCCGCTGTACGGCTGTTTGCCGGTCAGCATTTCGTAAAGCAATATACCCACGGCGTAAATGTCTGATTTGGGGGTGGCCGTTTCACCCCTGGCCTGCTCGGGGCTCAGGTAGTGCACGGACCCCATAATGGTATCCGTCCGGGTGATGGTGGCGGCGGTGGCTTCCATGGCGATGCCGAAATCCGTCAGCTTGGCGCGCCCCTCGGTGGTAATCAGGATATTGTGCGGCTTGACATCGCGGTGCACGATGTTGTTCTGATGGGCATGGCCCAGCGCCTCGCTGATCTGCACCGCAATCCGCACTGCTTCAATGGGCTCAAGACAGCCTTTTTGCTTGATGACGTTCTTTAAATTATCCCCCCGGACGTATTCCATCACCAGGTAATGGATGCCGTCCTCCTGCCCCACATCATGGATATTGACTATGTTGGGGTGCGACAGGCTGGCCACGGCCTGGGCCTCACGGCGGAAGCGGGCGATAAAGTCTTCATCCGAGGTGAATTCGGGACGAAGGATTTTTATCGTCACCAGGCGGTTTAAAAAAGTATCCCGCGCTTTGTAAACGATGGCCATGCCGCCGCCGCCCAGTTTTTCCTGTATTTCGTACCTGTTGCCCAGCATTTTGCCAATCAAATGTCTTCACCTCGGGTTTCAGTAGTGGAAACCGCCCGGCTTATGCGCCGCCGCCCAGATCCAGAGCCCGGCGCAGCACATCCCGGGCCAGCGGCGCGGCACTGCCGCTTCCGGCGCCCGCGTTTTCAAGCAGTACCGCTACGGCAACCTGCGGCGCTTCCGCCGGCGCGAACCCGACAAACCAGGCATGGGCTTTGCCGTGCGGGTTTTCGGCGGTCCCTGTTTTGCCCGCCACCGTTACTCCGGGCAGGGCGGCGGATTTTCCGGTTCCATTGCGCACCACGTCGACCATTTCCTGTTTAATCAGCGCCGCCACCGCCGGGTCCATGGGCTGCAGCCAGCTCCGGGGCTGAAAGTGCCTGGTACCCCCGGCCGCGGTTTTGTATCCGGATACAAGATAAGGCTTCATAATCACGCCGTCATTTGCCACGGCGCAGGCCAGCAACGCGGCCTGCAGCGGGCTGAGCAGCAATTGGCCCTGCCCGATGGCGCTGGAGGCCAGCTCCGGCCCGGTCATCTCTTCGGGCCTGGCTATATGGCCCCGGTAAACAGGCAGCGGGAAGTCGAACTCTTTAGTTAAACCGAAGTCAAGTGCTTGCCGGTAAAATTCTTGCGCTCCCTGGGCCAGCCCGTAACTGCCGAAAGCCACGTTGCAGGATTGGGCAAAGGCCTGATGAAAGTCCACTTCGCCATGCGCCGCGTTATCCTGCAGCACAAAGCCCTGCACTTCCAGGCTGCCGGTACAGTTGATTTTTTGTTCCAGAATTTCCGGTTGGCTGTTCAGCACCCCGGCGGCGGTAACTATTTTAAACACCGACCCCGGCGGGTAAGCGCCCTGGACGGCCCGGTTCAGCATGGGTGATCCGGGCTGATCAATGTACTTGCCCACGTCTCCCGGTTCATATGAGGGGCTGGCGGCCATGGCCAGCACTGCACCGGAGGCCGGATTGAGCACCACCACCGCGCCGGTCCTGCCGCCCAGCGCTTGGTACGCATACCGCTGCAGATCGGCGTCAATGGTCAGGATCACATCATTGCCCGTTCCCGGCCTGTTTAACACCCGGTCCAGCAGCCCGGTCAGGGGGTTGCCGCCGTCCAGACCCAAAAGCACCCTGGCCTGGGATTTTTCCAGGCCGGCGGAACCATAACGGCTGGAATAATAACCGGTAATATGGGCGGCGGCGCTGCCCAGCGGGTATTTTCTCACATACTGCAGGGTGTTTTCCTGTTCCGAAAACGCCAGCGGCTGCCCGTCCCGGGCCAGGATATCGCCCCGTTCAATCATCCTCTCCCTGGCATACAACCGGGGGTCCAACGGCCCTTTGCCGTTGCCGGCCACATGTTCCACATAAAAGGGGATCAGACCCAGGTATACGCAAAGTGCGGCCAGCCCCGCCAGTATGATGTATGCCAGCCTGCGCACGTTATTCTTCATGTTTTTTCGCCCTCACCGGAGATATTGAGCAGCATGCCGGCCAAAATGAAGTTGGCTACCAGCGAACTGCCTCCGTAGCTGATAAAGGGCAGGGTGATCCCGGTCATGGGCAGCAGTTTGGTTACCCCGGCGGTGATGATCAACACTTGCAGCCCCAAAAGGGCTGTAAAACCGGCGGCCATCAAACTGGAATAATCGTCCCGGGAGGCCAGGGCGATTTTAAAGCCTCTGGCCACCAGAATCATGTACAATATCAGAATTCCGACCCCGCCCAGCAAACCGGTTTCCTCGCAAATGGCGGCAAAAATGAAATCGGTATGCACAGCGGGTATAAAATCCGGAAATCCCGCACTCAACCCGGAACCGAAGATGCCTCCGGCAACAATGGCGTATAATGACTGGATAATCTGGTAACCCGCCCCTTCCGGGGAAGCCCAGGGGTTAATCCAAATATCCACCCGGGTATGCACGTGGCTCACTTTGAAAAAAGCGGCCGCCGCGCCGGCCAGAAATAAAATAACACCGGTTAAAATATAAGTCCACCTGGCTGTGGCCACGTAAACCATAGCCAGGAAAGTGCCGAAATAAATCAGGGCGGTACCGAGGTCCCGCTGAAAAACCAACACCAGCAAGGCTGTCAGCCACATGCCCAGCAGCGGGCCCCATTCCTGTAATCCGGGCAGGACGTAATGACTGCCTGCGCCGGCTCCGGGCGAAGACATCCGCAGCCTGTTTTCCACCAGGTAACTGCCCAGAAAAAGCACCAGCAGCAGTTTGACAAATTCGGACGGCTGCAGGTGAAACATGCCCAGATCCAGCCAGCTTTTGCCCCCCCCGGATTCAATGCCGAAAAAGATTGGCAAAAGCAGGGCCACGATACCGGCCACCGCAAGCAGGTATTTGTAATCTGCCAGCAGGCGGTACCGCCGGCCGAAAGCCGTGGTGGCAAACAGGGCCGCCAGGCCGGCGATCACCCAGGCAAACTGCCGGTATCCGTAAGCGGGTTCAAGCCGGAACAGGAATACCATTCCGGTACCGGCGAGAAAAAACACCACCGGGGCGATGAAAAAGTCATATTGCGCTTTTTTACGCTGCCAGACCAGGCTGAGCGTCATAAACCCCGCGAACATAACCACTGCCGCCGCCAGTGCCCAAAAAGCGGGCGGTCCCGGGTCGCGCAGGTACAGCACCAGCGTCCCGGCCAAAATATAAATAAATGCGATTAATAACAGCTTTCTTTCCAGTCCGCGTTTACGCAAGTTATTCCACCGCCATGCAAATAATGGTGATATTGTCATTACTGCCTGCTGTGATGGCTTCATCCAACAGCAGCCTTACCGTCGCCTCCGGGTCATCGGACAAGCCCATCAATTCTCCGATGCGTTTTTCTTCCACAAAGGCGGATAAGCCGTCGGTACAAATCAGCACCCTGTCGCCGGCGATTATATGATACTCAAAAACATCGATTTCCACCAGGGGCGCAACCCCTAAAGCCCGGGTCAGCACGTTGCGCCTGGGATGTTTAAAGGCATCCGCTTCGGTAATGCCTCCTCCGTTGATTAGCTCCTGAACCAGCGAATGGTCGCTGGTCAGTTTGGTGAGCCCGCCGTCCCGCAGCAGCAGCGCCCTGCTGTCCCCCACATTGGCCACCCGGAGTTTTTGCCCGCCCAGCAGGCATGCGGTGATCGTGGTTCCCATACCGCGCCGCTGGGGATTCTGCCTGGCGTCCTGGTAAACAGCCTGGTTGGCCGCCGCAACAGCCTCCTCCAGCAATTCCCTTTGCCCCCCGTTCCCCGTTTGATGTTGCCGGCAGTGGCTTTCCAGGGTCTTCAGAGCCAGCATGCTGGCAACTTCCCCGGCTTTGTGCCCGCCCATGCCGTCAGCCACCGCAAACAAGCCAATTTCAGGACAAGTGCAAAGGGCATCCTCGTTTCTCAACCGGACCGGCCCGCGTTCAGTGATCTTGCTCCACCGCATTGTCCCACCTCACAAACCTGAATATAATATCGCCAATTCTGATTTGGTCACTGTTCGCCAATACCGCCGGTCTGGTCAGCGGCATGTTGTTAAGAAACGTGCCGTTCCTGCTGTCCAGGTCCTCGATCCAGTATTGTCCGTGGCGGAGATTAATAACAGCGTGATTATTCGAAGCAAACCGGTCAGGCAAAACCACGTCATTTTCCGCCCCCCGGCCCAGTCTGGCAGCGCCTTTTAATTCATAGATCATCCCGGCCAGGCCGTACTCATCCGGAGCGGTTTCCACTTTCAGCACCGGAAAATCGCCGTCACCGCGTGCAAATGCCCCGGATGCGCCTTGTTTGCCGTCCATTTGGACCGCAGGGGTTCCCGCATCACGCAGGTCTCTAATCAAATGGATTAAAACGATATAAATAAAGACATATATCAAGACTAAAAAAATTGTCCGCAGTACGAATACCGCCAGATCCATGATCTCCAAAAAATCAAACCACCTTAAAGGCCAGCGATGTACTCCCCAATACGATGACGTCACCAGTTTCCAAAACCTGTCTGGTAACCCTGATCCCGTTTACATAAGTACCGTTTGAACTGGCCTGGTCGATAATTACAAACTGGCTGCCGGAGCGGGTAATTACGGCATGTTTCCTTGAGATGCCGGCATCCGCCAGGCATATGTCACAGGTTTCCCGGCGCCCAATCACAGTTAAATCTCCATCCAACTCATATCGTTCCCCGCCGCGGCCGCTTGGGCCGCTTGAGGTTAGCTCCAACACCGCCCGGTTTTCCTGCGGGGAAAAGTGGTCCTGCTGCCGTGGATATCTTACCGGCACAAACTGCTGCGTGTCTTCACGCCGCTGTTCGGGTTGCGCTTCCGTTTCTCCGGCGGGCTGTTGATCAAAGTGCCCCTCTACGGACAATCTCTCATCCGGGGGCTCCCATTCCGGTTCCGCGTTAATAAAATCGACCATTACAGGGCCGGCCAGTTCGTAATTCTTTTCCGCCGCCTTTTCGGTAATGAATTCCTTCAATTCTCCGGCCAGGCGTTCCAAGAGCGGTTCAAGAGCCTGATAGTCCTTTTGACCCAGGGTAATCCGATACCGGTTGGGAACAAAAACACCTGTCAGGCCGGCCTGGCGCTTACGGCGCATTTCCCGGGCCATCTGCCTGGCGATGTCCACCGGCTGAAGCTGTTCCCCCGGCCTGGTTTTAAAAAACAGCTTATTAATATATTTTTCCAGGTTTTCTTCCAGCTCGCTGAAGAAACTCATCCTTCATTACACCTCTTATTTCAGGGCGTCAAAACTCTTCTCCTGAGCTGTCCGCAGGCGGCATCTATGTCCAAGCCCAGTTCCCGGCGCACCGTGACCCGGTAACCGGCCTTCTCCAGCAATAAAAGAAATGTGTTGGCAGCCTCCCGGCCGGAGCGGCCAAAACCACGTCCGGGTACCGGATTGGCGGGTATCAGATTGATATGACAGTGGATGCCGCGTAAAATACCGGCCAGTTCCCGGGCGTGCTCCACACCGTCGTTAATTCCGCTTAAAAGCGCGTATTCAAAAGTTACCCGGCGGCCGGTTTCCCGGGCGTAACGCCGGCAGGCCGGCAGCAGCAGCTCCAGTGGATATTTTTTGTTTACCGGCAGCAACTTATTACGCAGCGCGTTGTTCGGCGCATGCAATGAAACAGCCAGGGTAATGGACAAACGCAGCCGCATTAAATCCTCAATCCGGGGTACAATGCCGCAGGTAGACAGGGTAATGTGCCTCTGTCCGATATTAAGTCCCCAGGGAGCGCCGGACAGCTCGATAAACTTGACCACCGCGTCATAATTATCCAGGGGTTCACCGGAACCCATTAAAACGATGCCGCCAATCCGCCGGCCGGAATCATGCTGCATGGACCAAATTTGACCGATTATTTCCCCCGGGGCTAAATTGCGGACCAATCCCCCCATGCCGGACGCGCACATCCGGCAGCCCATCCGGCAGCCCACCTGGGTGGACAGGCAAGCGGAGTAACCGTGCCGGTATTTCATCAGCACACTTTCCACCGCCTGGCCGTCTGTAAGCGCCAACAGGTACTTGACCGTGTCCCCGTCCCGGGATACCCTTTTCTCCAGCACTTGAGGCAGAGTTATTTCATAGCTGTCGAGGAGCTTTTCCCGCGCCTCTTCGGGCAGGTTGGTCATTTCCGCATAGCTGCCCGCCCCTTTGCCGTGTACCCAGCGGGCGATCTGTTCAGCCCTGTATTTCGGCATGCCGAGCAGCGCCACGTCTCTCTCCAGTTCGGCCAGGTTCAAATCCCTGATCCCCGGCAGTCCGGACATACAGACAACCTCCTCCGGCACTTGAGCTGTATTTTCTACACCGCATGAAGCAATTCCTTTTTATGTACATGCCTTACGTTGTTGTTATTCTGACGATAAACCATTTCCCAATGTTCCTTTCCTCTCCGTGGTTACACCTGTCCCTGCTCGCTCATGGCTCCCGCGCCGACGGCACCAGCGGTTTATACGTTGGGGACATACCTCAAACTATAAAGCTTCGACCCCAAAGAAGAGGTGTGTCCCCTATCCTTATTCCTCAACCGGACCGCCATAAACTCACCGTCCTGCCTGCCTGTGCCCCTGAGGGTATGCCCGGAACGGGTAGTTCGGGTTATGGCTCTCGCGGCCATCCTTGGCAGCTCGTCCGGTTTCGCTCCTCGCTGCACCGGGTGCCGTTACCGGCGCTCCCGCAAATCGCTCGCCGGGACAGGTGTAACCACTCCTGACTACTGACTCCTGACTCCTTTCCCCTTACGCAGCCGGGCTATAAAAAACCCGTCCAGCCCGTCATGGACATGGGGCAATATCTGCAGGTATCCCCTGGCCATGGTGTTGTGGCGGTCCAATTCCACCGGCAGCAGGCCAACCAGGGATTCCGGCTCGTATTCCCGGTATTTAGCCAGAAAGGCCTCCACCTGGTCCAGGTTTTCCTCACCGGTAATGGTGCACGTACTGTATACCAGCACCCCGCCCGGTTCAAGCATCCGGTGCGCCGCGTCCAGTATTTGCCCCTGCAGTTCCGCCAGTTCCTTAATTTGCGCATCTTCTTTGCGCCACCGGGCATCCGGGCGGCGCCGCAGCACGCCAAGCCCCGAACAAGGGGCGTCGACAAGCACATAATCCGCTGTCAATTGGGGATAGAGGCCGGGTATTTTTCTGGCGTCGGCCAAAATGGGGCGCACAATTTCAACCCCCAGGCGGCGGCAGTTGTCTTTGATCAGGTTTATTTTATGTTCGTGTATATCAACAGCAATTATTTCGCCCTCGTTTTGCATCAACTGGGCCAGGTGCGTCGTTTTACCGCCGGGCGCGGCGGCAACGTCAACGACCCGCGCCCCCGGTTCCGGACTTAACGCCTGCCCCACCAGGATGGAGCTTTCATCCTGGGCCTGAAAAAGGCCTGCTTTAAATTGCGGCATTCCCCCCAATGAAATAAAGCCGCCAAGATGCAGGCAGTGATCCGCGTATTTACCCTTTACCGTCTCAATACCCTGTTCGCGCAATAAGGATTGCAGCGCTCCGGTATCGGTTTTTAACGTATTTACCCGCACCGTGTTGGGCGCCGGCCGGTTATTGATCTTTAGCATGGTTTCGGCGGCTTCAAAACCGAATTCACCCAGCCAGCGCCGGACCAGCCAGCGGGGATGTGAATGACGCAGGGACAAGTATTCCACCGGTTCCTCAGCCGGATCAGGATACTTCAGTTCAGCGCCGCCGCGGGCCAGGTTGCGCAGCACGCCGTTGACAAACCTGACCGTGCCGGCGTGACCGTAACGCCGGGTCAGTTTTACAGCTTCATTGACTGCGGCGGATTCGGGTATGCGGTGCATAAATAAAAGCTGGTAAGCGCCCAGGCGCAAAATATTGCGCACCGGTACGGGCAGGCCGGAAAGCGGCCGGCGCAGGTGCTTGTCCAGGGCCCAATCCAGTGTGTTCAAAGCGCGTAAAGTCCCGTAAACAAGCTCAGTTATCAGGGCCCGGTCAAGTTTACCGGTTTCATTTTCCCCCAGCGCCGAGTTAAGGGCCAAATTGGCATAGGCTTTTTGGGTCTCCACATCCATCAAGACACGCAGTGCTGTCTCCCTGGGGTTTTTGACAACGGACAATTGATCACATCCCGTTAGTTTCCGGGGGCCGGACTTTACATAACCTGCCCCCTGCCGATGAAAAAGTGAATGGCCTTTTCCAGGTGCGCCAATGAGAAATCGGTGTTATGACAGGGGCCGTTGGGCCTGAGATTGGTTACGCCCAATACTGGAATGGGGTTCGCGTCAAGGATGCCGCTGGTAAGATCTCTTTCACAGGCAATGGCCACTATCGCCCGGGGACGATAGTCCACTATGTACTTGCGGGCCAGCGTGCCCCCGGTGGCCATGCCCACCCTGACGCCGTAACGGTCCCTTAACTCAAGGATATTGCTGACGCTGCACCGGCCGCAACGATGACAGTTGTCTATATTGCCGGTTACTTTGTGCGCGCAGGCGCTGTTTTGCAGGCAGTGGGGCGCCAATAACAGGAGCTGGCGCGGTTCAATGCAAATTTCCCTGGCCTGCACCAGGTTATTGTTTACTTCGATAAATGAACGTTTTATTCTGTCCAGATCAATGCGGAATATTCGCCCCAGGACTAAAACCACGGGAAAAAAGGTGTTCAGCGCCACCCGCATGGGGCCTTGAAAAGGTCTAAAGGGACGCGAACGCACAATGGTCAGCACTATACCGGCCAGTCCAAACCCCGCCAGTAATATTACGGCAAACAGGCCGACGGCCAGCAAAAACAAAACGATTTTATAAAAGATTGACTGTTCTGGATTAAAAATAAGGTACCAAATGGCCACCGCCAAAAGACCGACCACGGCCAGGGAAGTGCCCAGCAACCCGATAAACAACCTCTTTCTCTCTTGTACCTGAACCAGATTTTCCACCAGTCTCAACTCCCCAAGAAAAGCGCGCCCTTTCAGTTCCCTGTGCGCACGAATTAAACCGTCATTTGCGCTCACACCAGTTCCGTTCCCGAGGATACCGGATTGCCTTTGAGAAACTCTTCAACATCCATACGTTTTTTCCCCTGCAGTTGCAGTTCCCTGATCACCACAATGCCGCGGCCCGCCTGCACGGTGATGCCCCTGCCGGCGCCGGCCTCAAGCACCTGCCCGGGCTTGCGGTCCGCCGTGCTCTCCGGCTCCCGGATATCCACCCGCCAAACCTTAAGCAGTTTGTCTCCCAGGTTGGTCCGGGCCACCGGCCAGGGGTTCAGCCCCCGCACCTGGTTCTTTATCGACAGCGCGTCACGGGTCCAGTTTATTATTTCATCGGCGCCCGACAGCTGATGCGCGTAAGATGACTTGGCATCGTCCTGTTTTACCGGCCTGGCCCGGCCCGCTGCAACTAGAGCAAGGGCATCAACAAGCAGCTTGCCGCCCAGTTCAGCCAGCCGGTCATGCACATCACCGGTGGTGTCGTCCGCACCGATGGGCACCCCTGCTTGAACAATAATATCTCCGGTGTCCAGACCGGCATCCATTTGCATAATGGTAACGCCGGTTTCCGTTTCCCCGTTGATCACCGCCCGGTGAATGGGCGCCGCGCCGCGGTACGCCGGCAGCAACGAAGCGTGCACGTTGATGCAGCCGAAGCGGGGTAATGCCAGGAGCCAGGCAGGCAAAATGCGGCCGTATGCCGCCACCACAACCGCGTCGGGCTTAATTTCCTCCAGCAGCCGGACAAATTCAGGCTCGCGAAGATTTTCCGGTTGTAATACCCGGAGGCGCTCCTGCAGGGCGTAAGTCTTCACCGGCGGCGGGCGCAGTTTTTTGCCGCGGCCGCCCGGCTTGTCCGACCGGGTAACAACAGCCGCCACCCGGCAGCCGTTTTCCACCAGGGCTCGCAGTGAGGGCAGCGCAAATTCGGGCGTGCCCATGAAAATAACTTTCATATCAACCCTCACTTTATTCTATCTTTTTTAAATTCTGCGCTTTATCCAGAAATAAAATGCCATGCAGGTGGTCAATCTCGTGCTGCAAAGCCCGGGCAAAATAACCTTCGGCCTTAATTTCCACATTTTGTCCGATTCGATCCACACCCTTGACCGTGACCCTGGCCGCCCTGCTGACCTCTCCCGCCATCCCCGGAACACTGAGGCATCCCTCGGTGCCGGTTTCCGAGCCGTCCATACCGGTTATTTCCGGGTTGATTAATTCCACCAACCCTTCACCAACATCAACGACGATCACCTGTTTGGAAACGCCGATCTGCGGCGCCGCCAGCCCGACCCCGCTGTAGGCGTACATGGTGTCGCGCATGTTGTCCAGCAGTTTTTCTATGGTCCGCCCAAACTTGGTGACTTTTGGGGCTTTTTCCCTCAGGATCCCGTCCCCGACTTCTACTATTTTATAGACGGCCAAACCTTATTCCTCCTTAATAGGATGTTCGAAAAGCCTGTTCCTTTTCGAACTCTCACTTAATATTAAACGTATTTACATCAAAGACATGGGGTCCACGTCAACGCTCAGGCGCAGTCCCTTGCCGGGCTGCGCAAAACCGTTGCCCCGCCACATGCCTTCCAGCACCCGGCGCAGTCTGTGGTGGTCGCTGCTCCATACCACCACGTGCCAGCGGTAGTTTTCTTTCAGCCGCCCCAGGGGCGCCGGCGCCGGCCCCGTAATAAATATTTTACCCCCATCATGGGCCCGGGTAAAGTCATCCAGCCGGCCGCGCAGTTTCTCAGCCGCTTCCCGCACCATTTCTTCGCTCTTGCCGTAAACCAGCAATCTGACCATCTTGGAGAAAGGCGGGTAACCCATGCCGCGGCGCAATTCCAGCTCATGATTAAAGAACCGGATAAAATCGTGCTTGGCGGCCATTTGCACGGCGTAATGCTCGGGTGTATAGGTCTGGATCAAGACCTCCCCCGGCAGATCGCCGCGGCCGGTCCGCCCCGCCACCTGGGCCAGCAATTGAAATGTGCGTTCCGCAGCCCTGAAATCCGGCATATGCAGGGTGATATCGGCATTGATTACGCCCACCAGGGTTACACCCGGCAGATCAAGACCTTTGGCGATCATCTGGGTCCCCACCAGGATATCGGCCCCACCGGCGGCGAAGGTCTCCAGTATTCTTTGGTGAGAGCCCTTGCGGGTGGTTGTGTCGGCGTCCATGCGCAGCACCCTGGCTTCCGGCAGGGCGGTCTTTAACTCCTTTTCCACCCGCTGTGTTCCGGCGCCGAAATAACCCACCTGCCTGCTGCCGCACTCCGGACATAACCGCGGCGCCCGGGTCAGGAAATTGCAATAGTGACAGTGCAGATTGCCGTCGGCGTGATAGGTGAGGGATACGTCACACCGCGGGCATTTCACCACATTCCCGCACTCCCTGCATACCACCAGGGTGTTTAAGCCCCGGCGGTTTAAAAAAATAATGGTTTGCTCATTATTGTTCAGTGTATGCTGCAGCTTATGCAGCAGCGCACGGCTGAATATACCGCCGTTGCCGGCCCTTGTCTCGGCGCGCATGTCCACTACCCGCACCGCCGGCATGTTCCGGCTTGCTATTCTATTTTCCAGATTGATCAGTTTATAAACACCGCCGGGCAGGGCCCGGCAAAATGATTCCATGGAAGGGGTGGCGCTGCCCAGGATCAGGACGCCGTTCTTTTTTTGCGCCCGGTAAAGAGCCACCGCCCGGGCATGATATCGGGGCGTATCCTCCTGTTTATAGGACCACTCGTGCTCCTCGTCCAGAATAATCAGCCCCGGATCCCGCAGCGGCGCCAGCACCGCCGACCGGGCGCCCAGCACCACCGGGGCCGCACCCCGCGTTATCCTTACCCACTCATCGTATCTTTCGCCGTCGGACATGCGGCTGTGCAGCACTGCCACCCGGTCGCCGAAGCGCTCCCGGTACAGTTTGACCATCTGTGGAGTGAGGGAAATTTCAGGCACCAGCGTAATGGCCTGCCGGCCTTTTTTCAGCGCCTCTTCAATGCAGTGCATGTACACTTCGGTCTTGCCGCTGCCGGTAACGCCATGCAGCATAAATACCCTGTGCCCGGCTTCCGCCAGCCCCGCGGCTATTTCACCGATAGCGTTTTTTTGTTCCCCGGTCAGTGTCAACGAGGGTGTTTCTTCCTTCACCTGTTCCGGATACGGCGCCCGGCGCAGTTCCTGATACTCAACCTCCAGCATCCGCCTGGCATACAGCTTGTCCACCACCGATGCCGAAGCGCCGGCCGCCGCGGCCAAACCACGCCTGGTCAGGCCGGGTTTTTTAAATGCTGTTTCCAGCACCGCCAGGCTTTTGGGCGCGCGCCGGTCAAGCTTTGCCCGCAGGGCGTCCAGGTCCAGGCCATGGTTAATATAATAACGCACTTTTCTTGGGGACGCCGTTTTGTTCAGTACCGGTGCAATGACGACCTGCAGCGCCTTTACCGGATCGCAGAAATAGTAACTGCTGATCCACCTGGCCAGTTCCAGTTGCTCTTGATTGAATAACGGCCTGTCGTCAACCGGCTCGATGATGTATTTAATATCATCGGCTTGCGGCGTGTTACCCTGCCCGATAATGAAACCGGTTACCCGGCGGCCGCCGAAAGGCACCAGGACGCGGTGGCCAAAACCAAGGGACGCCGTCAGGTGATTGGGAACCCGGTATTGAAAAGTCCGCTCCGGTATGATGCCGGGCACCTCAACCAGGACGTCGGCAAACAGTTCTTCCGGCATGGTATTCCCCCGTATTTACGTCAATTGGTTATTCACCTTATTATAGCATTATACCATCTTACCATCCGCCCGGTTAACGTTCTTGCAATTGCGCACGAGTTTACAAAAAAAAAATATTTCCTTTACAAAGCATAACATTTACTTTACCTTTAATTAAATAAAGTCTGTTAGAGTATCATAGGTTGCTTTTAATAACGCACTGCCAAGGGTGATTAAACAGTGAATAAAATTGAAACGCACGGACTCAGTGTTTTTTACAGAAACTTTCAAGCCCTGTTTGACGTGGATTTACCGGTCAGGAAAAACGCCGTAACGGCGTTAATCGGCCCGTCGGGCTGCGGCAAATCCACTTTTTTGCGCACCCTCAACCGGATGAACGATGTGATCGAGGGCACCAGAATTCAGGGACAGGTTCTTTTGGACGGTAAAAGCATTTATGACCCCGGCGTCAACCCCGTCGACCTGCGCAAAAAAGTGGGCATGGTGTTTCAAAAACCAAACCCTTTTCCCATGTCGGTATTTGACAATGTGGCGTACGGTCCGCGCATCCACGGCATAAAGAACAAAAGAATCCTGGAAGAGATTGTGGAGAAGAGCTTGCGCCAGGCTGTATTGTGGGACGAGGTCAAGGACAGGTTAAATAAATCAGCTTTGGGTCTTTCCGGCGGCCAGCAGCAAAGACTGGTCATTGCCAGGGTTTTGGCCGTGGAACCCGAGGTAATTTTAATGGACGAACCGGCATCGGCCCTGGACCCCATTTCCACCGCCAAACTGGAGGATTTGATTGACCAGCTGAAAAAGAATTATACCATCGCCATCGTTACCCATAACATGCAGCAGGCGGCCAGGGTTTCGGATTATACCGGATTTTTCTTAAACGGCGAGTTAATTGAATATGATATAACCAACAACATTTTTACCACGCCGGAGAAAAAACAAACCGAAGACTACATTACCGGACGTTTCGGTTAAAAGGAGACAGCAAAGAAATGGTCAGAGAGTCATTCCAGGAACAACTAAAAGTGCTGCGCGATACAGTAGTTGAACTGGGCCGCCAGGTGGAGACAGCCATCGATTGCGCCATGACGGCGTTAAAGGACAGGAACCTGGATCTGGCGGAAAAAGTGGTCATGGACGATGAAATAATCGATAAGCTGTCACTGGATGTGGAGAAAAAGTGCACCACCCTGCTGGCGCTGCAGCAGCCGATGGCCCGTGATTTGAGGTTAATCAGCACCGCCATGCGCATGCACGTGGACCTTGAGAGAATGGGTGACTACGCCTGCAATATATCGAAAACAGTTTTAACCCTGGGCGGGGAACCCTTTATCACGTCCATCGACGATATGCTGCACATGGCCGATCTGGCCAGGGAAATGGTGCGGAAAAACCTGGACGCTTATATCAAACTTGATCGTGAATTGGCTTTAAAAACCGCCAAAATGGACCATGAAATCGATCACCTTTTTGGGAAGGTATTTCAGGAACTGATGACGCTGATGACTGAAAATCCGGGCAATATCAAGCAATCAACCTATCTGTCTCATATTGTCAAGTATCTGGAACGGATCGGTGACCGGGCCACCAACCTGAGTGAATCCATAATCTATATGATTACCGGCGACAGATACGAGTTGAACGACTAGAAAAACCCCCTCCGCATCCTACTCGCCAAATACGGCGGTGCTGAGGTAACGTTCACCGGTGTCGGGCAGGATGGTAAGCACTGTTTTGCCGGGCCCCAGTTCGCGTCCCACGGCAAGGGCGGCAAAAACAGCTGCGCCGCCTGAAATACCCGCCAGTATTCCTTCTTCCCGGGCCAGCCGCCTGGTCATGGCCAGGGCATCCTCGTCGGCTACCGCGTAAGGCGAGTCCACCAGTCCGAGATCAAGGTTGCCGGGAATAAAACCGTCCCCAATACCCTGGATACCATGCCGCCCCGGCTTGCCGCCGGACAGAACGGCGGATTTTTGCGGTTCCACGGCATAGACTCTTAATTCCGGAAATTTCTTCTTCAACACCCTGGCCACTCCGGTAAGGGTACCGCCGGTACCGACTCCGGCCACGTAAGCATCTATTTTTCCGTCGACCTGAGCCAGTATTTCCATGGCTGTGGTACGTTCATGGTAAGCCGGGTTGTCTGGGTTGGTAAACTGGTCCGGCATCCAGGCGCCCGGAATAGTTTCCGCCAACTCCCGCGCTTTGTTGACCGCCCCTCCCACATCCTCTTCCGACGGTGTAAGCACCACTTCAGCCCCGTAAGCCCGCGCCAGCTGTCTTCTTTCCCTGCTCATGGAGTCGGGCATCACAACTATTACCCGGTATCCTTTAACCGCGCCCACCATGGCCAGCGCAATACCCTGGTTGCCGCTGGTGGGTTCCACGATCACACTCCCCGGGTGGATTTTGCCGGCCTGCTCCGCAGCCAGCAGCATGCCGAGGGCCGCCCGGGCCTTGGCGCTGCCGCCGGGGTTGACCATCTCCAGCTTGGCCAGCACGCTCGCCCGGCAATCGTCCTTGATTTTATCCAGCCTGACCACCGGAGTATTGCCAATTAATTCTAAAATATTATTTTTTACTTTGCCCATGTCGCCGGCCGTCCCTTCATCCAGGTCAAATATTTTTTTCCTTGGCCTGTTTAATCTTGATCACCTCATCCCAGATGCGGTGACTGACTGCCAGCTTGTCCATTACAGGCAGTGATTCCAACCGCCCGTCGGGGTACAGCAGTTTAACAATGTTCGTATCGGCGCCGAATCCGGCTCCCGGCTGGGTTACGTCATTGGCCACCAGCAGGTCGAGATTCTTCTTCACCAGTTTATTAGCGGCATTACGCACCAGATCCTGGGTTTCGGCGGCAAAACCCACCAGCACCTGTTTGCTTTTCCGGCTGCCCAGTTCCGCCAGTATATCCCTGGTTTTTTCCAATTCCAGTACCAGCGCGTCACCCTTTTTAATTTTCTGCTCCTGGTAAGTACCGGGGCGATAATCCGCCACCGCCGCGGCTTTTACCACCGCGTCCATTTCCGGGTACAGGTCCGTTACCGCCCGGTACATTTGTTCCGCCGTTTCCACGTTTACCATCTCCACGCCGGCGGGGGGCGGTAAACTTACGGGCGCCGACACCAGATATACCCGCGCCCCTCTTTCCGCCGCCGCTTCCGCCAGGGCATACCCCATTTTGCCGGAACTGCGGTTGGATATATAACGCACCGGGTCAATGGGCTCGCGAGTGCCGCCGGCGGTAACCAGCACCTTCAGCCCCGTCAAATCATGCTCGTACTCCAGCAGATGCTTGATTTGCCGGACGATTTCCGGCACTTCGGCCAGCCTGCCCGGGCCTTCGTCCCCGCAGGCCTGCCGGCCCGAAGCCGGGCCGACAATGATCATATCCCGCCGGCGCAGCCGGTCCAGGTTTTCCTGCACCACCGGATTTCTGTACATGTAAAGATTCATGGCCGGGCAGATCAGCAGCGGGCAGGTCATGGCCAGCACCGTGGCGGCAAGCAGATCGTCGGCCAGCCCGCAGGCCAACCGGGCTATGATATCGGCAGTGGCCGGAGCAATCACGGCCAGGTCGGCTTTTCGGGCCAGTTCAAGATGGGGATAACGCCAACCGGGCGGGGTGGCAAAAATATCATGGTGCACATAATTTCCGGATATGGCTTCAAAGGCCAGCGGCCTGATAAATTCACGGGCGGCGGCGGTCATGACGACATGTACTTCCGCTCCGGCCTTAACCAGGGTGCTGGTCAGATCCAGTGCCCGGTGGGCGGCTATGCCGCCGGAAACCCCGACAATAATGCATTTTCCTGCCAGCATGGGACACCCCCGTTATTTAATTCCCTGCTTGGTCCTCCGGTACTTGATCATTCCCTGCACCGTCTCCTGCAGTGCCGCCGAAACCGGCTTGCTGACCGTTTCCGGGTCTATGCCCGTATCCTGCTGCAGCACCTTTTCAGTGAGCTGCCGGGCCCGCTTGGCCGATACCACCACCAGTGTATACCTGCTATCCACATGTTCCAAGAGCTCGTCAAGGGAAGGTCTGTTCATGGCCATCCCTTCATCCCCCCGTTCAAGTATAAATCAAGATTATTTATTCCTGTATTTCTGCATTAATGACTCAATATCCAGGCGTGCGGGACGACATCTTTCGGCATTGATGATATTGACAACTTTACGGGCCGCATTGGCCACCTCGTCATTGATAACGAGATAATCGTAAAACTCCACCTTTTGAATTTCATTTTCCGCCCATTTTAAACGGCGTTCAATTTCTTCGTCGCTGTCCGTGGCCCGGTTTCTCAGCCTTTCCTCCAGTGCGGAACGGGACGGCGGAATAAGAAAAATCAACACGCAGGCGGGGAATTTTTTTCTGACCTGAAAAGCCCCCTGCACGTCAATTTCCAGGATCACGTCCCGCCCCTGCTGAACCGCGTTCAACACAGGCTCAACCGGTGTCCCGTAATACCGGCCGTAAACATTGGCCCATTCAAGCAGCCGTTCTCCCGCAATCATAGATTCAAATTCAGATTTGGACATAAAGAAATAGTCCACGCCGTCACGTTCTCCGACCCTTTGCTGTCTTGTGGTTGCCGATATTGACAGGTGCAAGTCCGTCATGCTGTCAAACATCGCTTTACACACCGTGCCCTTGCCGGATCCGGACGGCCCGGAAATAACAATCAGGTTGCCCTTGATTCTCATCTAGTCATTTCCCCGCTACTCTTCGTCATTCACGGAGGAATTTTCCTTGCTTACCAACCGGTGGGCCACGGTTTCCGGTTGTACCGCGGATAAAATAACATGGTCGCTGTCGGTAATGATGACCGCCCTGGTGCGCCGGCCATAGGTGGCGTCCACCAGCATTCCCCGGTCCCTGGCCTCGGTGATGATCCTTTTAATGGGCGCAGACTCGGGACTGACAATGGCGATAATCCTGTTGGCCGATACAATGTTTCCAAAACCGATATTAATGAGCTTGATATCCATTTTTATCCTCCCTCGAAATACTTATTCTATATTCTGCACCTGTTCTCTGATCTTTTCCAATTCACTCTTAATTTCCACCACGGTGCGGTTGATCTGCAAATCGGCGGACTTGGAGGCGATGGTGTTTACCTCACGGTTGATTTCCTGCATCAGAAAATCAAGTTTGCGCCCCACCGGGACATCGCTTTCCATACAAGTGTCCAACTGTGCCAAATGGCTTCTAAGTCTGACTATCTCTTCGGTAATACTGGCCCGTTCGGCGATAATTACGACTTCAGTATCCAGCCGGCTCATATCCAGCGTCCCGGGCTCCAAAAGCTCGGTTAATCTTTGGCTGAGCCTTTCCCGGTATTCCTCAGTCACCACCGGGGAACGCTTCGCAATGCTCTCCACCATCTCCGCGATTTGCCCGGAGCGATTTTTGATATCGTTTTGCAGGCGGCGTCCCTCGCGGCGACGCATTTCCAACTGGCCGGCCATGGCTTTGACCAGGGCCTCCTGCACAACGGGCCACCACTGTTCCACATCGTTTTCGGGCTCCTCCAGCGATACCACGCCGGGCAGGTGCAGCAGGTCGTTTACCGTGACATTTCCGTCCAACGTCAGGCGGGCCTTGATATCATTGGCCGCCCGGACGTAATCACCGGCCAGGTCTTCATCCACCTTGACCAGCGGCTTATTTGCGCCGCGCAATTCAATATTTATGAAAACATCTACTCTGCCCCGGGCGATTTTTTCCTGTATCACACGCCTGATACGGTCTTCCAGAACATTCACAGACCGGGGCATGCGCAGTACGATTTCACAGTAACGATGATTCACGGATTTCATCTCAATGACCGTCTTCAGGTTATCCGTGCATACCTCACCGCGGCCGAACCCGGTCATACTATTAATCAATCTCTCACCACCCGTTCCGTTATGGTATTAGTATTAACGCTAAACCATAAAATATTTTTTTCTACCTAAAAAATGAAACTCCTTTAAAAAAAAAGAAAAACAATGATAATCTTTAATTTTCAAGGGAAATCCAAATAGAGCACCGATTTTCATTATATGCAACAAATCAGGCTTCCAATGCGTCCAATGTATGTAATATAATGCAAAAAAATCATTGGTAAAGTACGGAGGAAAAAATGAAGCTTAAAAAACTATGCACCGCGCTGACTCTGACCTCTTTTTTGGCCGCAACGCCCCTGTGGCCCACCGGCATCGCCGCCGCCGACGATCCGCCCGGCCAGGAAAAAGGCCGCCGGGTGGTACTGACCCTGGGCAGCAGGGAAGCTGTACTGAACGGTGCGCCTTATGAATTGGAAATCCAACCGGTGGTGAAAAATGATACAACCTTTTTGCCCGTAAGGTTTGTGGCCGAAGAAATTATCGGCGCCACGGTAAACTTCAACCAGGCCGACAGAACCATAGACATCATCAAGGGCGACACCAACGTGCGGCTCAACCTGGATACGGGACAGGCCGAGGTAGACAGCGAAGCGGTGGAAATCAGTCAGCCGCCCTTTGTGGAGCAGGGCCGCACCCTGGTACCGCTGCGTTTCCTGGCGGAGAACCTGGCCATGACCATTGTATTCAACCCGGCGGACAAATCCATTACCATAGAGGAAATTGTCACCGAACCGGAACCGGTTAACCTGCCCCCGGTGGTGACATCCCTGGAACTGCAGGGGGAGGAAATTAAAATCGGCGAGGCGCCGCAGTACAATTATACTTATATGAATGAGGAAGGGGAAAGTATAACCGCCGAAGAGTGGAGTTGGCAATTGGCGGGGGAAACCCGGACGACAAGCGGCAAGCCGCGGGCTTTCTTCGTCCCCGGCAATTACCTGCTGCACCTGAAGATCCAGGACGCGTCGGGCCAATGGAGCGACACCGCCTCCACCAGGTTCACGGTATCGGAAGAAGTATTGATGAGCGAAATGGAATTTAAGTTCTCCCAGCCGATATACGGTGAACTCTTCGAAAACGCCGGCGGCGTCAATTTCAATCTATACGAGCCGGTCACGCAGGTCTCCTTCGAACGTTCCGGGCCGGAGCTGCACCTGAGCAACAGCCCCGAAGTGGTAACCCAACCCGGGGTGCTTTACCGCAGCGAGGCCGAGGGTGATTTCAGGTTTATGTACCACCATCTGAACGGGACGCCGGAAAAACAATGGATGTATATTATAGTAGAGAATAACGGCTTTGAACCGGTGACGCTTAAAACACTCAAATCCGGCGTGGGCGGCCCGGTAAGCGATTACATGACCCTGGGCCAGACCGCCTCCATGCGTTATCTGTCTTCTCAGCCGGCCGCCCCGGTGACCATCGCACCCGGTAAAAAGATCATCTTAAACTCCGGGATGCGCCATCTAAATTTCCGGGAAGCGGTGACGGGCATGTACGATCTGCAGACCGACGGCCCGGTGACCATCAGCGCGGTTATGGGCCCTGATAAAGCGCCTGCGCCAACGCCGGATCCGGTTCTGGTTCCGGAAACAACCAACGAACAGACTGGCACCGTACCGGAGGAGGAGCAGGCTTCCGATCCCCAGCTCAATGCCGCTGGACAGCCAGAACAGCAGGTAACAATAACCATTGCTCCCGATGGTGGAGAGGCATCGGCAGCCGGCAACGGCGCCGAAACGGTTACCCAGCCCGGGATTACAGTGGAGCCTCCTCCGCCGGTGAAAACAGCGGAGGAATTGCTGCAGGAGAAAATAAACTACCTGCTGTCACTGCCTGTCAGGGCCCGGCAAACGCAGCAAGTCAGGGGCGTTTTCCACAGTGGTGACTGCCTGGTGGAAGTGCGGGCGGACGGCAAACGCATTGAAAAAATCACCCTGGGCAAGGAAGACCCCGGTTTTGATGCCTGGATGGAAGGCATTGACCCGATAAACGGCGATCAGGTAAAAAGCTTCGGCAACTATGGCGTAGTTTACCGGATCAAAGTAACGGCAACGGTTAAAACAGGTATATTACTGAATCCCCGGGGCAGTATTTTTAAAGGAGCCTTCCAGGGTCCCGACGGCAAGGTGTACAAAGCCCCGCAAACAAGCCATTTTGCAGGGCTAAACCGGGCCGCCGTGCTGGGAGTGCTGGAGGCCGGCCAAACCGCCGAGTTCATTTACACCCCGCCCAGCGGTTCCGACACTCCCATTGTTCTGGCCTTGATACCGGAAAAATTCTGGGAGTAAAACCAGGGAAAAACCAGGGAAAAACCAGGGGGTCGGGCCTGTCGTAATTAACTGGGAGTTAGTTAATTACGACAGGCCTGAATCCTTTTGGAAAGAAAGAGCTTTCGCTTTGCATTTAGAAACTTTTTAGTAATTTCATGACACTCGGAAGTTAAGATTGGTTTACATTGTGGCGAATGGCATCCTCCACAAATGCGTTGAGTGATATCCCACGAGCGGATGCAGCAAGGGCGGCTTGGCGGTGCAGTTCTGGTTTAATACGGATATTAAAAGAGCCTTTGAACGGTTTTTCCGGTTGTTTGCCGTTTTTCTCGCAGAATTCCAAATACTCATCTACAGCATTGTGAAAATCTTCGATGAGTGTTTTCACGCTGTCACCTTCAAATGAAATCAAATCCTTTATGCCAATAACTTTACCATGAAAAACCTCATCTTCTTCGGAAAATTCAATATTACCAGTGTAGTCACGATAATGAATGTAGTTACTCATAATAATCCCCTTTCTTGCAAAGCGGTAATAATATCTCTCACTTGATATGGTTTGAGAAGGTTTCTTGGATGTGGCTTGTGTAACCGAATATAGTCCTCGCCGTTAGAAAAAGCAACCTTTGAGCCGCTTGTTTTACCCGGATTCACCTGCTTATAGTTGAAACAACTTAGCAGCGATTTTAATTCTTCAAAAGTAAAATCCTTCGGTTTTGATAGCAGTCGGGCTATCAACTTTTCTTTTTTACTCAATATCCTCACCGCTCATCTATATTATATCCAGTACTCAAAAAAATGCAACTATTTTTGGTTGCTAATAATGAGAAACTATAATTTGGTTGGAGAAAACTTTTACTTGCTTACTCTATTATTACTTCCGAAATTCCAGTAGAAATAAAATAAGAAATCACTATTCAGAAATTCGTGAAACATTTCAGAGAGCTATTATGGAGTTAAGCAATCTTCACAGTTTAGGCACAATTGAAAATGAGCGGTATTTAGAAGAAAAAATAAAGGAGATAACACACGACTTTAATAAAGAAGTTGAAAAATTGAAAAATTCTAAGTTTGGAAAATCGGTAAAACGGTGGGTTCCAATAGGTACTGGTTGTGCTACATCTGTTTTTTGTTCTGCGATTCAACAGTTAGAAGCAGCGATTGCAAGTTCTGTAGTAGGAGCAGTCGTGCAGATATATCAAGAACTTGTTAGTAAGCAAATACCTAAGCATAATGAAGACGTTTATCAACTTATGGGTAATCTAAAAAAATCGATACTTAAAGCTTCAAACGTAAGAAAGATTGCTTCGTCTCCTTTTTTGTAAATTAGAAATATTTCGTCTGAATTCTGACATTAAATAGTATAGCAAGTTGGGCACGTTATAAACAAAACAATAGGTCAGGCCTGTCGCAATTAACTGGGAGTTAGTTAATACGACAGGCCTGCCCCCCTTCCTTAGCTTAATTCGCCCAGTAATTTCTCAATACGATCCAGGCCGTCCTGAATATTGGCCATGGAGGTGGCGTATGAAAGCCTGAAACAGGTATCGTCACCGAAGGCCACCCCCGGCACTATGGCCACATGTGCTTTTTCAAGCATTATTGCCGCCAGGTCGCTGGCATTTTTTATTTCCGTACCTTGATACTTTTTACCCAATAACGCAACGATGCTCGGGAATACGTAAAAGGCGCCGCCCGGGCGGTTGCATTGCACCCCCGGCATGGCGTTCAGCCGGTCCACCATATAATCGCGCCGCTTGACAAACTCGCCCACCATTGTTGCCACTGCCGACTGGTCGCCCCGGATGGCTTCCACCGCGGCGGCCTGGGCGATGGAGGTGGGGTTTGATGTGGAGTGGCTCTGCAAATCGGCCATAGCCTTGGCTACAGGAGCCGGTGCGGCGGCGTACCCGATGCGCCAGCCGGTCATGGCGTATGTCTTTGATACACCGTTGATTACTATGGTCTGTTCTTTCAATGCCGGGCTCAGGGCGGCGATGCTGACGTGTTCCAGACCATCGTAAATAAGCTTTTCATAGATCTCATCGGATATAATAGCAATGCCGTGCTTCTCCAGCACCTGCCCCAGCGCAGCCAGTTCATCCCTGTTATATACCGCGCCGGTGGGATTGCTTGGACTATTGAGAATAATTGCCCTGGTGCGCGGTGTAATGGCGGCTTCCAATTCACCGGCGGTGATTTTAAAATCGTTTTCCACCCGGGCCGCCACCACCGCAGGAACAGCGCCGGCCAGCTTAATCTGTTCCAGGTAGCTGACCCAGTAAGGCGCCGGCAGAATCACCTCGTCCCCTGCCTGGCACAGCACCTGGAAAGCGTTGTACAGCGAGTGTTTGGCGCCGGCGGAAACGACTATTTGTCCGGGTTTATACTCCAGGCCGTTTTCCCCGGCCAATTTGTCAACTATTACCTGACGCAGCGCTTCGGTCCCGGCCACCGGCGTATACTTGGTCATCCCTTTGTCGATGGCTTCCACGGCCGCCCGTTTGATATTGCCCGGGGTATCAAAATCCGGTTCACCGGCGCCGAAGTTGATCACGTTAATGCCGTCCGCAATCATCTTTTTGGCCTTGGCGTCAATGGTTAATGTGGGTGAAGGGCTGATATTTTTTGCTCTTTCTGCCAGCTGCATAATATACATCTCCTCTTATAATGGACATTTTAGTTTCCATATGTCGTTCGCTAAGGAAACTAAAATATCTGTGAACTAATGACTCCTGACTCCTGACTCCTGCTTTTAAAATTTCACCTGGCCGATGTTCCTCTTCATCCGGTCCAGAGCTTCCATCATTCGCTCTTTGGACACGGTCAGGGCGATGCGGAAATATCCGGCTCCGTTTTCGCCGTAGCCCGTACCCGGAGTAATCACCACGCCGGCCTTTTCCAGCACCAGTTCGGCGAATGATTCCGACGTGTGCCCTTCCGGCACCGGCGCCCACACGTAGAAGGTGGCTTTGGGCTTCTCCAGGTTCCAGCCCATGCTGTTTAAAGCATCCACCATGATGTCCCGGCGTTCCTGGTAAATCTTCTTCATTTCCTGCACCTGCCCTTTGGGCCCGGTGAGACCTTTGATGGCGGCATACTGGATCGCCTGAAACTGGCCGGAATCAATATTTGATTTCAAACGCCCCAGGGCTTCTACGACATCCGGATGTCCCGCGGCCCAACCGATGCGCCAACCCGTCATGTTATAGGTTTTGGACACCGAATGGAACTCAATGCCCACTTCCCTGGCGCCCGGATATTGCAGGAAACTGGGGGGCGTATATCCGTCGTAGGTCATTTCGGAGTACGCCGCGTCATGAATGATTAAGATATTGTATACCCTTGCAAAATCAATCACCCGGTTGTAAAAATCGTCGCCGGCCACGGCTCCGGTCGGGTTGTTGGGATAATTAATAAACATCATCTTGGCCCGGCGGGCAACCTCCGCCGGTATTTCGTCCAGGTCCGGCAAAAAGCCGTTTTCCCTTCTCAGTGACATGTAGTACGGCTCGGCACCGGCCAGGATGGAACCGCCGGCGTAGACAGGGTAACCGGGATCGGGCACCAGTACGGTATCACCCGGATCGAGATAACACCACGAGATGTGGGCAATGCCTTCCTTGGAACCAATCACAGACACCACTTCCCTGGCGGGGTCCAACTGCACCCCGAAACGATCCCGGTACCAGCCGGCCACTGCCTGCCGGTAGGACAGCATCCCGGCAGACGACGGATACTGGTGGTTGGCCGGGTTTTCAGCCTCTTTCTTGAGTTCTTCAATTATGTAATCCGGGGTCGGCATATCGGGGTCTCCGATGCCCAGACTGATCACATCTACTCCCGCGGCTTTCTTTTCCGTCACCAGCTTTTCAATCCGGGCAAACAAATAGGGCGGCAGATTCTTTATTCTTCGCGCTTCTTCAAATTTCAAGCTCAACAATAACCCTCCTAGCGGCTGATATTATATTTTAGATTCTTGCAATATGATAGGCTTTATAATTTTATAAAAGGTATTCACCTGAAAAAACTTCTTCCGCCGGGCCGGTCATATAGATATGCCCGTTCTCAGCCCACTCGATATCAAGAGCGCCCGCTTCCAGGTGTACCCTTACTTTTTTGCCGGTGTGCCCGTTAAGGCAGGATGCCGCCGCCACGGCGCAGGCGCCGGTTCCGCAGGCCATCGTCGGACCCGCTCCCCGTTCCCACACTCGCATACGCACTTCCCCGTTCCCTAGCACCTGAACGAACTCCACGTTTGTTTTGCGCGGAAACGAAGGATGATGCTCCAGCAGCGGACCAAGATTTTCCAGCGGCACCGCCGCCGCATCCGGGACAAAGAGCACACAATGTGGGTTGCCCATGGAAACAGCGGTAACGTAAAAGGTATCCGCGCCCGCCTGAAGCGGTTCATTGATCACTCGCCCCGGTGGACCGTGCATCGGTATTTGTTCCCGCTCCAGTCGCGGTTCGCCCATATCAACCCTGACCGCCCGGACCATACCGTTCTCCATTACCAGTTCCGGAACCATGATCCCCGCCGCCGTCCGCACGCGCATTATCTGTTTGGTGACCATGCCCCGCTCGTAAGCGTATTTGGCCACACAGCGGATGGCGTTGCCGCACATTTCAGCCTCGCTGCCGTCGGAGTTAATTATTTGCATGGTCAGGTCGGCCCCGTCGCCCGGTTTAATCAGTACCAGTCCGTCCGCACCCACACCAAAATGCCGGCGGCATACATTGACGGCCAAACCGGCTAAATCAGCGGGTAAGCTGTTTTCTTCCATTGTATTTACAAGGACAAAGTCATTGCCCAATCCGTGGACTTTAACGAAACGCAAAACAAAAAATCCTCCTTAATTTATATCCCGTATATTCTACACTATTTTTCACCAAATGTTCAATGTTTTCCGGCCTGTCCCGCGACATGTATACAGGATATTTATACTCTTATACCCTGAGGTAGGTCAGGCGCCTTTTAAAGCCGGTATTGAGGCCTCCCAGCAGTAAACCCAGTATAGTGGGCGAAGCGGCGACCCCGATTACCACCGCCCAATGAAACGGGCTTAGCGGCACGGTGTTAAAAACCGGCTGGAACGCAGATATCTGGGTTACGGCCACCTGCAGACATGCCGACACCGCTGCCGCCGCCAGCAAATGCGGGTTGCCGGACAGCCCCACATCCATAATTCCGGCATGTTCCGAACGGCAGGAAAAAACATAAAACAGCTGCAGGAAGACCAAAGTGTTGAAAGCCGCCGTCCGGGCAAGCTCGATATCCTTGCCGGCGGACATGAAGAAAGCAAATACAGCCAGCGTCAGCACCGCAATCAGTGCTCCGCCCCCGATGATACGCGCCCCCAACCCGTGTGAAAAAATACCCTCCCCGGGTTGTCTCGGCGGCCGGTGCATTATATTTTTATCAATGGGGTCCACCCCCAGCGCCATGGCGGGCAGCCCGTCCGTAACCAAGTTCATCCACAGGATTTGAATCGGCAGCAGGGGCAGGGGCAGCCCGCCCAGTACCGCCAGCAGCATTACCAGCACTTCCCCTACGTTACAGGTAAGCAGGTAGCGCACAAATTTGCGGATATTGTCATAGATGCCGCGGCCTTCTTCCACGGCGGCCACAATGGAGCTGAAATTATCATCCGATAAAACCATGGCCGACGACTCCCTGGTTACGTCTGTGCCGGTCACCCCCATGGAAATCCCGATATCCGCCTCTTTAACCGCCGGAGCATCGTTAACCCCATCGCCGGTCATGGCCACTACGTGCCCGTTTTTCTTTAAGGCCCGTACAATACGCAGTTTATGCCGCGGCGAAACCCGGGCGTAAACGCGCACGTCCTCAGCCACCCGGGACAGCTCTTCATCGCTGAGCCGTTCTAATTCCCCGCCGCTCAACACCTTTGCTCCGGTGCCGGCAATGCCCATTTCCCGGGCCACCGCCATAGCGGTAAGCTGATGGTCGCCTGTAATCATGGCCACCTTTATTCCGGCCCGGCGGCAAGTATGGACGGCGCTTATCGCCGCCGGTCTGGGCGGGTCAATCATACCGGCCAAACCGACAAAAACCAAATTCTTTTCCACGTCTTCCGGTACGGGGCAGCTGATATCGGTTTCCGGCGTCAAGGGCCGGCAGGCAAGGGCAAGCACCCGCAGCGCGTCGCCGGCCATGGATGAGTAGCGGTCTATTATTTCCGAACGCTTGCGTTTATCCAGCGGCACGGGGGCTCCGTTAAGCAAGTAGTGGGTACATAACTGCAGCACAACGTCGGGCGCGCCCTTCACCAGGGCTTCCCTTTGGCTGCCCCGGCCGTAAATAACGGTCATCCGCTTCCGGTCGGAATCGAAAGGAATTTCCGCCAACCGCTGCGCCTTCCTGGCCATGGTTTCGCGCCAAAAACCGGCCTTGGCCGCCATCACCAGCAGCGCTCCTTCGGTGGGATCGCCGTTAATCTGCCAGGCCGAACCCGGTTTTTTATCGCCTCTTTTGTCACCTCTGCGAAATAATCCCGCTATTTGAATCTGCTCTTTAAACAGGACGGCGTTATTGCATAATGCCGCCACCCGCATTAAAACCTCAAAATCCGGATTGCCCCCGGTTTGACCGTCACCGGCGAATCCACCCTTGGGGTCGTACCCTTCTCCCGTGACGGCAAACTCCCTGTCTCCCATATAGACCCGGCGCACCGTCATTTCGTTTTGGGTCAGAGTGCCGGTTTTGTCGGAACAGATAAAGGTGGCGCAGCCCAGGGTTTCCACGGCGGGCAGGCGCCGGATAATGGCATTGCGCCTGATCATCCGCTGCACCCCGATGGCCAGCGCCACGGTAACAATGGCCGGCAACCCCTCGGGAATAACCGCCACCGCCAGGCTCACACCGGTCATAAACATTTGGTACACCGGCTCGCCCCTTAAAATACCGATCACCGTTACCAGCAGGCATACTCCCAGGCATAGAAGCACCAGCCCCCGGCCCAACTGCGCCAGGCGCCGCTGCAGCGGCGTGGGCTCCTGCTCCGCTTCACGGATCAGGCCGGCGATTTGTCCCATTTCAGTGGCCATCCCGGTGGCCACGACAATACCCCGTCCCCGGCCCCTGGTGAGCATGGTGCCCATAAAAGCCATGTTGGCGGCATCGGCGGCTTCAACTTCCCTATCCAGCGGGACGCTGTGCTTGGTTACCGGTGTCGACTCACCGGTGAGGGCCGCTTCAACCGTTTCCATGTCCACGGCTCTGATCACTCGCACATCCGCCGGTACCCGGTCGCCAGCCTCCAGCAGTATGATATCCCCCGGCACCAGTTCCGCGGCGGGGATCTTTCGTTCCATCCCGTCACGGATCACCCTGGCCTCGGGCGCCGTCATACTCCGCAGTGCCTCCATTGAACGCTCGGCCCTGTATTCCTGGACCACTCCCAGCACAGCGTTCAACAGCACAATTACAGCAATAGTAACCGCGTCGGCCCATTCCCCCAAAAGACCGCTGACGGCGGTGGCCGCAAGCAAAACCAGTACCATGAAGTCCTTGAACTGGTTCAGGAGCATCTGCCACGCCGCCGGGCCCCGGTCCTGCTCCAGCACATTCAACCCGGCCTTTTCCAGCCGGTCTTTAGCGTCCCTGTCCTTTAACCCCTTTTCCGGGTTCACGTCCAGCCGCTTTGCCGTGTCTTCCACGGTCAGTTTCTGCCAGATACCAGGCATGTCCTCACCCCTCGCGCAATATTTATTGATAAAAAAACATATTCATCAGGGCGAGAAATAATTACCATATTATGGGCTGCCTGCTGCAGATTAGAAGTTGGAAGTTGGAGGTTAGAAGTTGGAAAAGCAAAAAAAGACCCGGCGGGGCTAACCGCACGGGTTTGTTTTGGCATCAGCCGTTATCCTTATTTTCTCCGAACATAATCCTTTTGCTGGGCCTGGTTTCTTCAGGCGGCGGCTTTAATTCTTTCACGTATGTATCGAGGATTACTTTTTTATCATCGTCTTTGCGATTAAAAATAGCACAACACCACCTTTGGCAGTATTATTGCCAGGCGATGAAACGGATTATACACCGGGCTGTTTAAACCTGTTCAAATAAATCCGTTAATCGTTTACTTCCTTATTGCTTACACCGGTAATCTCGGTGATACATCTTTTATCCAGATCAATTACCACGCCTGTGTCATCGGGCAGCCTTAAAATTTCTTTGCGTGTTTCCGGATCCAGGTAGATAACGTTGGTCAGGAAAACCTCCCGGCAATTTCCCGTTGTGACCTGGTATTTAACGCCGCCTTCCACCAGCATGCCGCCGATGTTTAGTGTAACCCAATACTTGTCCGGTTCGTCATTCTGGCGATATGACGGATTTAAAATCCTCGCGTATATGTTGGGTGGCTCAACAGCGGTGCCGAATTTATTTTGAATGGTTGTGACAAGTCTGGTTTTCTTGACCCAAACGTAAATTAAAGCCCAACCAAAGCTAAAACCGGCCAAGATAAAGATGGCTGCCAGAGGGTGCCATCTCGAATGCAATAAAAGAGATTCCATTGTCTCGGGGTGTTGGATGTTCACGCCCCAAAAAAGCACTACCAGCGGGTATAGGATCGTATAGATCACAATTGAGTGAAGCAGGCTGCCGTATGTCGTTTGATAACTGTTGGAAGTTTCATTCTGTTTAACCAGGGAATTGATGATGATCTGAGATAAAAAGCCGGGCAAAATAAGCAGAAAAGCAATAAAAATGGTTACCAGAGTGTCAGGCCTTAGCTGCACTGGGGCACAGCCACCTTATCTTGAGACATTGTTTTACTCTTAATAATTTTTTTACTGGGCCGGGTATTTTCAGGCGGAGGGGTCAGTTGTTTAACATAGGTTTCCAAAACAACGGGGTCTTTTCTTTTTATATTTTGTTTGCCCATGGACAAGCCCCCCTTTGATCCAAATTTTAGCCCAAATCAGCCTTTTAATCAATATATTAATGGTCTAAAAATATGTTACTGTACCACTGTTAAAGGACATTACTCTAAATCATGGATGTAAAGCATTGACTTTTGAATTCTTACCCTGTCTCCCTCCCGGTAGTGTTTTTCTCCGGGGTGGACCGAGGTAAGCCTGAAAGTTACATGCTGCCTGTCCACTATTTCCACAACACCATACTTATAATACGTATCCTTGGGCCAAAGCTGCACCCTGGCGCCGGGCAGCAATTTTTTTTGCGTCATTTCAGCCTCACCGTAACATATTCTCCATGGCTGGGTTATCTTCTTTCGGAAAGCAGCAGGCGCAGCTCCCGGTCATGCCGCTTCAGTGTAATAGAATTCTCTATACTTTGACGGGTAAGAAACTCTACCCGTTCTTCCAGCCGAATCAGGGATTCATTGATGCGGTTAAAATTATCTTGAATTATCGATCGATCGTCAAAGAGAGCACGGATTTTTTCGATCAGTTCGTTCTCCATGCGGAGTTCCAGGTGCTCAAACCGGTATTCCAGTCCATTAAAGCGGGACTCAAGGGTATCAAACCTGGATTCAAGATTATCAAATCGGAGCTCCAGGTTATCAAACCGGAATTCCAGGTTGTCCACCTTGGAGCCGACTTTTTGGATATCCTCTTTAAGCTCCAGCTTTAATTGTTGTTGTCCCTGCTCCAAAGAGCCCAGTCTGTCCAGAATTAAATTTAATATTTGTTCCATAAACATGCTCCTGAAAAAGTATAGGTATATTATACCATAAGAACATGTGTTTGTCTAAGAATAATTTTTGATTGCCATAAAAATCGGGTCAGTGACCTGGGAAGCGGCACGGCGCGGGCATTGACCCCCGCCGGCGCCGGTGATATACTGTTAGCGGCAACCGGCGCCCTGATTGCTTGAGCTTTAAAGTGTTACGGAGGGAAACAGTTATGCCCCTGGACGGGCTTTTTTTATACGGCATTAGCCGGGAATTAAACGACATCTTCAAACAGGGTCGCATAGAAAAAATTTACCAGCCGGCCAGAGAAGAAATCGTCCTCACCATTAGCAAACCCGGGGCCAAACACCGGCTGCTGCTCAACGCCGGAGCGGAAAACGCCCGGGTGCACTTGACCGATGCCACCAGGCCCAACCCGGTATCGCCGCCCATGTTCTGTATGCTGCTGCGCAAGCACCTGGAAGGCGGCCGCGTTATTGAATTCCGGCAATCCGGTTTGGACAGGGTGCTGGACATCCGGGTCGATTGCCGGGACGAGCTGGGGCAGCCCGTGGTAAAGTCGCTGATTTGTGAGATTATGGGCCGGCACAGCAATATTATCCTGGTGTCCCGGGCCGGCGATCTGATCCTGGACGGTATCCGGCGCTATTCCCACGCAGTAAGCCGGCACCGGGAGGTGCTGCCGGGACGGATTTACGTTCCCCCGCCGGACCAGGGCAAAACCGATCCGTTTTCCCTGACCGAGGACGTTTTCAGAGAACTTGTCATGTCCGGCGACCTGGACGGCGGCCTGGCTGAGACGGTACAGCGTTGCCTGGACGGTTTCAGCATTCCCACCTGCAGGGAATTGGTCAGGCTGGCCGGCCTTGACCCGGAAACGCGCCTGGAATACTGCGGGGAGCACGAAATGCGCACCCTGTGGCAGACACTGCAAAAAACCCTGACCGGTATCCGGGCTAACGGAGTCCGGGCTGCCCTGTTATACCGTCCCGACGGCGCGCCGGCGGATTTCTTCGCGCTGGAGCCGGCTTACCGGGAAAAGCAACGGCAAATTACAGGCACAGCCAACGAAATTGCGGATACTTTTTTTACCTACCAAATGAACCGGCTGTTACTGGCCAAAGAAAAAAACCAACTGCTGGGGGTTATTAAAAAACACAACCGCCGGATCACAAAAAAGCTGCGCCTGCAGCAAAAAAGCGCAGCTGACGCTGGAGAGGCCGATTCGTACAGGTTATGCGGCGAATTGTTGACCAGTTACATGCACCTGGTAAAGAAGGGCATGGACGAAATCAAACTGGAGAATTACCACCACCCGGACGGGGAAAAGGTGACGATTTTATTGGATCCCGAGCTTAGCGGCGCGGAAAACTCCCAGGTGTACTTTAAAAAATACGCCAAGGCAAGAAACACCAGGGAGGCTTCCTCGCGGATGGCCGCCCTGAGTGAAGAGGAATTGCATTACCTGGAGGGCGTGGCCGCTTCCATTGAGATGGCTCAAAGCATGGACGACCTGGAGGAGATCAGGCGGGAAATCCGGGGACAGGGTTATTTGAAAGAACCGGCTATTGTGCCGCGCAAGTCCGGGGCTAAAGAAGCCCGGCCGCGGTCCGAGCCTTTGAAATTTGTCTCCGGCGACGGGTTCACCGTACTGGTGGGCAAGAACAACCGTCAGAACGATACCCTGACTTTTAAGATTGCCGGGGAGCAAGATATATGGATGCACACCTGCAAAATACCTGGTTCCCACGTGATCATCCGTACGGAAGGCCGGGAAGCGCCTCTTTCCACCCTACGGCAGGCCGCCGCCCTGGCGGCTTATTTCAGCCGGGCCAAAGGTTCGTCAAACGTGCCGGTGGATTACACCCTGCGCAAAAACGTAAAAAAACCCAACGGCGCCCGGCCGGGTTTTGTGATCTACGAAAAACAAAAAACACTGTATGTAAACCCCGCCCCGGATATTTTGCTTGAGTAAGGCGTTTTTAGTTTCCTTGGCGAACGACAATAGCGGTCGGGGGACACACCTCTATATGGGGTCATGCTAACGGGCCTGAGGTATGTCCCCAATTGGTGCCGGCTAAAACTCCCGGCGCAGCGCGGGAGCGCAACCGGGAGGCGAGCATAGGACGTGCGAGCCAGCCTCAACTGAAATACCCGTCCCGGGCATACCCTCAGGGACACAGGCAAGCAGGACGTCGAATTTGGGGCGACCCGGTTGCGCCCCAAGCAAGCCGTTGGAGTTGTCCGGAGCGAAATCCGAGTGAGCAAAGGAAACAAAAACGCCTCTTTCAACAAAAAAAGTGCGCCTTATTCAGGCGCACCCGCTGCCGCAGCTCCTACACCATTGCGTTTTCGGCCCGCTGGATGGCAAGGCGGACAAGGTTTCCGCAGTTTCTGGAAGACACGCTGCCGAAACCGCCCTCCGCGCGCACAACATCGGCCACCCCAAGTTCTTCGGCTAACTCCATTTTGAGCCTGTCGGACATGATACTGCGTCTCGCCATAATTAGCCTACCTCCTTTGGGTTTTGACAGGGAACTGCAGCTGCATTTTTATTATGCGCCATACCGGCGCCGTTATTCTGCAGCTATTTCGTCGCCAATTCCCGTCCGGCCAGAAAAGCCTTCACATTAAGCTCTTTGAATTTCGCCGGCACAAGATCCTGCACAGCCTGCAGCCAGGTTTCCGCCGGCTCTTCCAGGCGGGTGGACAGCACCCCCAGCAGCACCACTCCGGCCAGGGCCTGGTTGCCCAACTCGTTCGCCTTGGCGGCGCCCTCGACCCAGAGGACCCTGCCGCCGGCCGCGGTTAAAACCGATTCAATTTCCTTTTCTTCCGGGTACTGCTCCCGCCCCAGGTTGACGGAGGGCGGCATCACCCGGTGGTTGTTGACCAGGGCAACGGAACCGGGCGCCAGATAATGGGGCCAGCGGGCCGCCTCCAGCATTTCAAAGGCCAGCAGGAAATCGGCGCCGCCCTCCTCGATCAGCGGTGAATAAACCTTCTGCGCCCAGCGGACATGGCTTTCCACGGCGCCCCCCCGCTGAGACATGCCGTGCACTTCCGATTTCTTGACGTCATACCCGCAGCGCATGCCCACATCCGAAACGATGTTGCTGGCCAGGATGGTGCCCTGGCCGCCTACTCCGGCAAACAGGAAATCCAGTTTCTTTTTCATTATGCGGTCACCCCTTCTTTATCCGGCAGGCTGATGGCGCCCTGGTTGCAAATGGCGGCGCAGAAACCGCAGCCGATGCAGAGCGCGGCGTTGATGCTCACGCTGCCATCGATTTTGGTGATTGGGGAACAGCCGATGCGCAGGCAGTTGCCGCACTCGTTGCATTTCTCCGCATCCACCACCAGGGCGGGCTTCCGTTCCCGTTTATACAGGACACACGGATACTGGGCCACGATTAATGAAGGTTCATTGGACTGCAGGTGATCCTTGATGGTGCTCAACACGTGCTTAAAATCGTAAGGGTTCACCACGTCCACCTTGGTAAAGCCAATGCCGCGGGCCAGTTCATCAATTTTTACCACGGGGGATTCTATGCCCATCAGAGTATTGCCCGTGCCCGGGTTGGCCTGGTGCCCGGTCATGGCGGTAACCCGGTTGTCCACAACGATAACCGTACTGGTGCCGTTGTTGTAATGGAGGTTGATTAAAGGCGCCACACCGCTGTGGAAGAAGGTGGAGTCGCCGATTACGGCGACGGTGCGGTCTTTCACGCCCACCCGGTCGACCCCGTGCACGACGCCGATGCTGGCTCCCATACAGCCGGTGGTATGGATGGCGTTCAAGGGGGGCGCCGCACCCAGGGTGTAGCAGCCGATGTCTCCAAATACCGTCGCGTTTAAGCGCTGCAGGGCGTAAAACAGGCCCCGGTGGCCGCAGCCCGGGCAGAGCATGGGCGGCCGGCCGGGTAACTTAGGCGCCGTCACGGCCGGAGCCTGTTCGGCCGGTGTGGGAATCAGCCCGGCTTCACGGGCACAGCGTCGGATTAATCCGGGGTTGAATTCTCCGATATTGGGGAAGATTTCTTTTCCCCGGGCCGGGATGCCCATAAGACGCACGTGTTCTTCAATAAAGGGGTCAAGCTCTTCAATGACCACCACTTGTTTCACCCGCCCGGCCAGTTCCCGGATCAGGCCGTCGGGCAGCGGGTATACCATACCCAGCTTCAGGCAGGTGGCGTTTGGAAATACCTCCCGGGCGTACTGGTAAACAACGCCGGAAACGATGATCCCGATTTCGTCGTCACCGGGTTCGATCCGGTTTAAGCCGGTGGTTTCGGCAAACGCGGCCAGCTTTTTAAGCCGTTCTTCCACCACCGGATGCCGCTGGCGGGCAAAGGCCGGCACCATGACATACTTAACCGGGTTCCGTTCGTAGGCCGCCGGTTCCGACTGCGCTTTGGGCTCCGGTTCAGCTTCGGTTTCGACAATGCTAAGTGAGTGGGACAGCCGGGTGGTGGTCCGGATGATCACCGGGGTGTCAAAGGTTTCGCTGATTTCCAGGGCCGCCTTGACTGATTTTTTAGCCTCTTCGGAATCGGCGGGTTCCAGCATCGGCACTTTGGCAAAACGGGCGTAATGGCGGTTGTCCTGCTCATTCTGTGAACTGTGCATGGCGGGGTCGTCGGCGTTGATAATCACCAGTCCGCCCTTCATGCCGGTATAGGAGACGTAAAACAGCGAGTCGGCCGCCACGTTCATCCCCACGTGTTTCATGGTCACCAGGGCGCGCCCGCCGGCGTAGGCCGCGCCGGCGCCCACGTCCATGGCCACTTTTTCGTTGGTGGACCACTCGGTGTATACACCAGGGTACTTGCTGAGGTTTTCCAGTATTTCGGTGCTGGGGGTGCCCGGATAGGCTGCCGCGATGTCGATTCCGGCCAGGTATGCGCCGTAGGCAAACGCTTCGTTGCCGGTCATGATCTTTTTCATACCACACCACCTTGTTTCAGGTTAATTGTTCAAAGAAAATCTTAAACTTATTCCGCACTTGTTCTTCGGAAAAATAACGTAAATCCGACATGTCCGCCTCAAATACGATGCCCGGCAGGCCGGTGCGTTCGCTGATGGTGTTGCGCTTGTCGTACAGACCAAAGGCCGTGGGTTTGCAGCTGCGGTTGGAAAACAGCGCGAAACCGTCGACCCGGTACTTTTTCATCAAGTTGATTTTGAGTTGCATGCGGCTTTCAAAACCCCGGTTGGAAAAGCCTTCGCTGTAGTTCTCCGCCAGGCTTTCCAGCGGCCGGGTCAGGTCGAACTGATAGGCCCAGGAGTGGGTGTATTGGGACACCGCCACCAGGGCGCCGTGTTCGGCGAAGAGATCGGAAAACCAGCGCAGCCTGGGCCACACGGGAATGTGGTCCCAGTAAATCTTGAAGCGCTCCTCCTGCACCGCGTAAATTTTCTTGGACAGCCTGTTTTCCAGCTCATCCTTCAGCGCCAGGTAGTACATTACCGCCTCTTTGGTGCCGCGCCAGGTGACGATAGGCGCCATGTGGAAGCAGGCGTCAAAAAAGCCGAAGGGGGCGGGCTTTAAGGCGGCCATGTCGAGTATTTCGTTCCACAGGCGGCAGGCCTCATTGGACAGGGCCAGCACTTCCTCCAGGCGGTCAAAGCTAAAGGGAGTTTTGGTGGCTACCTCGAAAAAGTTAATCGCCTCTTCCAGCTGTTCCACAAAATAATTTTTAATCAGCCCGGTGGGTTCGTTTTCTATGAGCGGCGCATCCAGCAGAAAATAAGGCGCCCGGTACAGGCCGGCGGATGTCTCAAACCACTTCTGCAGGCTGCCGCACTGGGTATTGCAGCAAAACAGCAAATCCGGCGGCACTATTTTACCCACCGGGTGCTCCCGGGCGTAGGCGTCGCCCAGACCGCACCGGGCATAACCGCAGAGGTCCGCGAAAAAGCCCCGTTCCTCCGCCGACATGGATATTTTGTCGGCCACCTTTCTGGCCGCCGCCAGGGCGCCGAAATTCTCCGGGTAATAGGGGAACAGACCGGCGGCGTAAACCAGTTCCACCGGGGAAACGGCGGTGACCCAAACCACCGGCGTCCCCTGTTCCCTGGCCCGGCTGCCCTGCTCATAGTATCTGGCCATTAATTCCTTCAACAGGCCGGCTGTTTTAAAGGGCTGGCTGGCTGCCATAGATTTCGCCACCTCCCAGCATTTCCACGAAGGCCTGAATGCGCGTGCTGATCTGGCCCTGGGACACGTTGCCGATCTCAATCTCGACCCGGATGTTCGGGATATTCGCGGCCGATAAGGCGTCACGCAGCAGCGGGTAGTCATAATTTTCTGTTTCACAGAACTTTAGGTGCAGGAAAATTACACCCGCCGCGCCGCTTTCCCCGACGGTTTCAACCAGGTATTTCAAACGGTCCCGCTCCCGGTTCACAAAACAGGGCGACGGCGGACGTTTGAGCTGGCGGTCGGCCAGCGCTGCCACGGGATCGCCGCTTTCCGCCACGTCGTTGGCGATATAACGGTAACCGGTGCACAGGTCGTCGGCCACGCACACCACCCCGGACTGGTCCAGGATCTCCATTAAAACCGGGGGCTCCCAGACTTTGCCGGTCAGCACCACCTTCACCCGGCCGCCGTTTTCAACCGCCGGGATTTCCCGGTCCGCCTGCTCCAAAGCAGCGAGCAGTTCTCCTAGCATAGTGTTATGCTGTTCCTTGGGGATCAGCATGGATGATTTGATGGCACTGTAGACGTCCAGGTTGGAGAGCAGATCCGGCCTGCGGCCATGCATCTGGTACAACTTTCTTAACATGGCGCGGTTGCCGTTATAAAGCCTGATGCTTTGTTGCAAGTCCTTATCGGTGACGGAACGGCCCGTAAACTCTTCCAGGCGCTTCTTCAGCCGGTTCAACTCGCCGGTGAGATAACCCCCGGCACTGGGGCGGTGGACCTGTCTGGGCAGGATATAGTCCTCCATAAAATCGTAAGGCCGGTTTTGTTTCCAAATGCCTGAAACCATCCGGGTGGTGTCGCATATATGCGGGATGATCAGCCCGTTCAGGTAATCCAGCTTACCGGCCAGGGCCATCCCCAGGGTACAGCGCGACAACGAGCAGGCCCAGGTTTGCAGATGGGCGTCGGCCCGGCTGACCCACGTGCCGTCGTAAGAAACCAGCCCGCAGGGTTGAGCGCCGGAAGCGTGGATCAATTCTTCGGGCACGTCGGTGGGTAAAAAGCCGATTACCGGAGCCGGTTTTTCCCCCTGCGCCGGCTGCACGGCACGTTCCGGCTCGTCTATAATTCTTTTAAACTGCGCGCATATTTCCTTTATCTTTTTTGGTTCTGTCATGGTTTTGCTCCTGACTCCTGAATTCTGACTCCTGACTCCTGCATTACATTGAATCGCTCCACTTGCCGAACCTCTCCCGCAGGACCCGGTGGAGAATCTTCCCGGTACCCGTCCGGGGCATTTCGTCCTCGTCCAGGAAGCGGATCGACTTGGGCCGCTTGTACCCGGCAATCCGGTCTTTACAGAAAGCAATAATCTCACCGGCCAGTTCATCTCCCGCCTGGTATCCCTCGTGCAGTATAACCGCGGCCGTCACGACCTCGCCCCATTTTTGATCGGGAATGCCGATTACCGCCACGTCTTTCACCGCCGGATGGGCGCCCACGGCATTTTCCACCTCCGACGGGTAAACATTTTCCCCGCCGGAGATAATCATGTTCGCTTTCCGGTCCACCAGATAATAGTACCCTTCCTCGTCCCGCCGGCCCATGTCGCCTGCGGTGCACCATTCACCGCGAAAGACCGCCCTGGTTTTTTCAGGATCCTGCCAATACTCCTTGAACATGCCCGGTGAACGGCTGTACAGTTCACCTACTTCTCCGTCCGGCACTTCGTTGCCTTCTTCGTCCAACAGCTTGATTTCGTCGGAACCGAACACTTCTTTACCAATGGAGCCCAACTTTTTAAACTGGTCCTCCGGACGAAGATATGTGACCAGGGATGCTTCTGTTGACCCGTAGGCCTCCCATAACTCGGCCGACTTGAAATATTCAAGAATAGCCAGTTTTAAATCCCGCCTGGCCGGAGCCGAAGAGACCAGAAGCTGTCTGATGCAGCTGATATCGTACTTTTGCTTTACTTCATCCGGCAGGGACAGGATCATGATGTAGTGGGTGGGTACCAGGGAGGTAAAGGTCACCTGGTAATCGGCAATGGTCCGTAAAAAATCTTCGGGATCAAAACTGACCATATTATAAACCATTACCGGAGCGCTGACATAGGTATAGCAGAAAGAATAATAAATTGAGTTGACATGGCACATAGGCATGACCAACAGAGGTTTGTCGGTGGGCCGCACCGCCATGTTGATATTGTTGATCAGATACTGGCCCAGGTAACTTTCATGGGTCCGGACCACTCCCTTGGGCTTGCCGGTGGTTCCCGATGTGTACATGATGGTCCATGGATCGGCGGCGTCCACTGTAACGCCGGGTTCTGCGGGACTTCCCCGCCCCATAACCGACTCGTAACGCACATAACCCTCCGGGGCCTCACCGTCACCCAGAAAAATATAATTCCCTCCGGGAATGGAGGTCAGGTTGCTTCGAACACTGTCGACCCCTTTCACGAAAGGTTCCTCGACGATAAACGCCTTGCAGCCCGCGTGATTTATGATATATTCGAACTCCGGGGGCGCCAGGCGGAACATGACCGGCACGGCAATTTGTCCGCCTTTGGCGCAGGCGGCGTAGATTTCCAGCCATTCCACCCGGTTATAAGCGATTACGGCCACCCGCTCGCCCCGGCCCACGCCCATGTCCTTCAATGCGGAGGCCAACCGGCAGGCCCGCTGGTTCCACTCCTTGAAGGTGTAACTGTTTACCTTGTCCTGGCAGCCCAGTTTGTCGGGATAATTGCGGGCGTTCATTTTTAACGCCGTTCCAACGTGCATCCATTTGCTGATCGTCATTTTGTATCCCTCATTTTATCACAAACTGTTTAATCAATTCTTTAATTAACTTTTGACCAAATAACAGCTCAGGGTTATTCAACCCCGTTTACCACCGCCCGTGGTTTCTCCCCTTTAATAACCCGCAGGCAATTTTCCAGGGCGCTGTTCAGCATGCGGTTTAAAGCTTCAGTTGTCACCCCGCCTAAATGAGGAGTGAGAAATACCCGATCCAGCACCTCTTCCGGTAAAGCTAAAATGGGATGATCTGCAGGTAAAGGTTCTGTTTCGAAGGTATCGAGGGCTGCTCCGCCTATTTGACCTGTGGCCAGGGCTTCGGCCAGAGCGGCCTCATCAATTATCCCACCGCGGCCCACGTTGATTAACAGTGCTTTTGGCTTCATTAACTTCATTTCATGGGCTCCAATCAGCTTTTGTGTTTCAGCAGCCAAAGCCATACAGACGATAATAACATCACTGGTTGCCAGTAATTCCTCCAGATTAAGATAATTAATCTGCAGTTCCTGTTCAATTTCCACCTTGCGCCGGCGATTGAAATAGCTAATTTCCACCCCAAGCATCCTGCCCAATGCAGCTACTTTGGATCCTATCTGCCCCAGGCCGATGATCCCCCATTTACTCCCGGTTAATTCCGAAGTCCCTCGCGCCAAAAGCTTTTCCCTTACCTGTTGGTATTGCCCTTTCCTTATTTGCCGATCGGCCTGAGCCAAACCCCGTTGAAGGTTAATTATGGCCGCCAAAACCAGTTCGGCCACCGAAATTGAATTCAGACCGGGGGTATTGCTGACCGGAATCCCGGCCCGCGCCGCCGCCTGGATATCAACTTTGTCATAACCGGCGCCGGTGGTTTGAATCAACTTCAGATTGGGCAGGGCATTGATAATTCCCTCTGTGATTAGCGGGTAAGGGGCGGGGCACAGCAAACAAATGGCATCCCTGGCCGCAGCTATTATTTGCTCAGGTTCATAGTTTGTGAAAAAGTCAAGATCATCTTTAACAGACTCTAAAGTGGCCAGGGTACCGGGATCTTTAAAATAGATTTTTGGCATTAAGCTGAGTATTTTGGGCATAGTCATCCCTTCCTAAAATAAGAAAGTCTTCTGGTTGTTTCAAATATAAACTTCATTTTAGACACGGTTCATTGTTTAATTGCCAGTTTTTTGTTAATCGGTATTACCCCCTTTTATGATATGTTCAGTGGTACATAATTCAAAAACCTTTAATTGTTTTAACAACAAGCAATCACATTCACTACCAATCAACAAGTTCTCTATAATTTAAGCGAGCAAAAAACGTGCCAAAGTTAATGCGCGTTTTTTGGCGCAATTTTCTGAAATTTATTAGCTTTTAGAGGTCAGATTTGAACCCCAATACGGAAATAACAACTAAAAGAGCCCAAAAATAAAGATCTTTTAATGGGTCAAATGCGACAGTCATTATTGACTCTTTTTCATGCCCTTAAACTTGATTTTTAAAGTGTTATTTTTTATCTTTAAGAACTCCGTTAAAAAAAAGCTCATTGGTTTCCGCTATAAAATCTTTAATTGATAACTTACCCTTTGGGTTAAACCAGTGAAAAGAAAAGTTGATCACAGCCAATAAAGCAAAAGTGATAAATGTTAAGTTATTATTTTTCAGACGCCCTTCATCATTGAGTTTGGAAAGTTCTTTTTTTATTAAAATGAATACTTCTCTTTTTTTATTATTAATAATTAACAGTTGTTCCGGGTTTAGCCTTTCACTTTCTTTTAATAACAAGCCAATTTCCATTTTATTAGCCAGTACTTCTTGGGACAAATTTTCAATAATACGTTTAATATTTGTTTGGGGGTCATCGTTATTATTTACTGCGACAATCACAGATTCCACCATGCGAGATAATGACTGGTTAAGAATATTAAAAAGAATTTCTTCCTTGTTTTGAAAAAAATAATAAAGCCCGGCGACACTGAGATCTACAGCTTTGGCAAGTTCTCTTGTTGATGTGTTATCATATCCGCCTTCGCTAAAAAGTTCTGTGGCTTTTTTCATGATCTCTTCTTTTCGTTCAATCAATTTTGACCCCCCATATACAAATAAAAATTAGTTACATTAAAAAATGAAGCCCTATGGCATCAATTTTTATCTATCATTAAATTTATTAACTCCTTTATATTATCAACTTTCTCTAGGTTTTCAACCAAACTAATAATTTTTTCTGCATTCTCCTCAGATATTGTCCGGGAAAAAGCTATATTGTCCATAAACTTTTGTTTTATTTCATCTATTGTAAGAGGACTTAAAACCGGTTCACCCTTGGCAAAACTTACAGCAGTAGAATAATTTATGCCATCTTTCATTTTTAATTTTAAACATACCTGATCTTTAGATTCCTTAATAATGATTTTATTGGCAATGTATGTAATGTGAGGATCTCTTATCAATTCCTCTTTAAAATGCTCTAGTTTTAAATCTTTTCTTAATAATATATTTGCTACACTGAAACGAATGTTAAAAGCTGCATCTATCTGGGGAATATCCCGAATTACAAAAGGTTGACTGACAAACACATCATGAACAATGGCAGGTACTTCAAGTTCTATTTGCTCAATTTCATCAATGTTCAAATCATTCTTATTTATTATATCAATTGCACAATCAATAGCGGTATGATTGAGACGGCAGCCAGGATATGGCTTAATAGTAACCTCGGTGTTAAACTTCTTGCCCATGTCCTGAATTAAAATTTCAGGATTGACACAGCCTTCAGTATAAAGTTTAAAATATCCAAATTCACCCAATAAAGCATCCTTTGAACCGGTCCAGCCAGTTTTAGCCAACTCTGCAGAAAATATACCGTTTCTGGCCGATAATCCTTGGACAAGCTTAAAGGCGGCAGCGCCATCCCATATGGTATCAAAACTGCCGGCTAATTGGTTTAAGACAATTCCAAACGCATTTTGGAGTTGTTTGGTAGATAACTTTAATAACCTTCCGGCAATCGCTGTTGCACCAAATGCATTTACCGTTCCAACATTATCCCACCCCCGGGAGAATCCAAAACCGGAAGCGGCCAGTATTCTACAGGCGACATCCTCACCAACCAATAATGCGGTAATCAATTCTTTGCCGCTGATATCAGCTGCTTCCCCCATGGCCAAAGCCGTTGTTACCGTTGTCCCGCTAATATGAGAAGGGAAATTGATACCATTAACACGGGCCTGCGTAGCCTCAAAATCGTACGATCTAGCCATTACGCTATTTACCATGGCGGCATTATGCACCGGCACCCTGCCGCCAAATACGAAAATAGTGGCCTCTTCCTTGCCCCCCCAGTCTTTAGCCAGATTGATTAAATCTAAATTGCCGGCAGCGTTCGCACCGCTAATTATGCATCCCAATACATCTATAATACGGCATTTTACGTTTTCCAAAACCTCACGTGAAAGATTTTCAAAGCTTGTATTTAAAACATTGTCTACCATTTTTCTTATATAAATACTCAATCCTCAATTCACCTTATCCTTTTATTATTTGACTATTTATAACATACTGATAAATTTGACAAATAAAATTAACGCTTAAGTTTGTAGCCGCTTTTTTCCAGGTCCCAAGTGTCCGGCGTGACTCCTTCTTCGCGCAGCTTGTACTTCTCCACACGCAGCACGGCATTCTTGGGCAGGTTTTCCATATAGCGAACGTATCTTGGCACCATGAAATAGGCCATCCGATCTTCGCAAAAGGAGATAAGCTCTTCCGGCGGGAGGGTTTCCCCAGGCTTAAGCGCCAGACATAACATAACATCATCATCGCCAAAATCTGACCGGACTCCGATCACAGCCGATTCCCGCACAGCCGGGTGCGAGTTGACGACCTTTTCCACCTCAAAAGAAGAAATGTTCTCCCCACGACGCCTGAGCGAATCTTTTTTACGATCTGAGAAATGGAAAAAGCCATCGTCATCAAAATAACCGCAATCACCGGTGTGAAACCACAGGTCCTTCCAGGCTTCAGCGGTCTTTTCCGGCATTTTATAATACTCCAGCATCATCATCGACTGCTTCAGAGGGCGAGCCAGTATCTCACCCGGAGTGTTTACTCCCACCTCAATACCATCTTCGTTGACAATTTTAATGGCATAGTCCGGATGTCTTTTCCCGCATGTACCTGTCTTGTAATCAGAGATTTTGTTCCTTATCGCAGCACCGAGCTCGGTTGAACCATAAAACTCCAATATCTTGGCTCCGAACCGGGCCTCATACTCCCGGCAGAGCTTTTCCGAAGCAGGCCCTCCCAAAACAACCTTCAGCGGATTGTCAGCATCATCAGGCTTGGGTTCAGCCAATAATAGAATTGAATTGGCAGCCCCAAAGGCCGTGGAATGGGTACATCCATAGCGCTTAACATCATCCCAGTGACTGCTCGCGGAAAATTTTTTCTTCAGCACCATACGCGCGCCCCTTAATAAAGCAAGGTTGACGCCGGCGTGCCAAGCCTGGGCGTGACAAAGCGGCGAGGGATTATATATACAATCTTCTTCATCTAAATCAAATTCTAAAGTCCAGGTATAAAAATGCTCTGCCTGGGTGTATACAAGATTTTGCGGCAGCAATACACCCTTGGACAGTCCGGTGGTTCCGGATGTGTATAAAATCATTATCGGATCAGAAAAAATGACATCCGTATACAGATATTGACCATTATTATCAATAAACTCGGGCCATTGCATTACTTGCTTACCAAACGCACCTATTTGTTCCGCAACTATGACCAAGCTCGAAGCGCTGCTATTCATTGTCTGTTCATCGCTGTCTTCTTCTAATATCACTACGGTCTGAATCTTTGATGCTTTCTTTAACACCATCCCCAGCCGATCAATGAATTGGCTGTGCATAACCAGGATACTAGAATCCGAATGCTCCACCATATAGGCCATTATATCTCCCTTGTGGTAAATATTTATGGGTACAACCACAGCACCCACTTTAGACAATCCGAACATCAAGAATATTACTTCAGGACAATTTTCCATCACCACAGCAACTTTGTCCCCTTTGGTCACCCCTAATTTTTGCAGTCCGCTGGCAACCTGGTTGGCCTTTTTATTCACTTCTTCGAAACTAAACTCTTTATCTTCGTAGTACATATAAGTTCGACGGCCGTATTTTTCTGCCTGCCGCTCAAGAAGGTTATGCATTACTCTCTCCCGCACGATATCTTGAACCATAAAAAAACTCCTTTCCATGTAATGTAAAAGCATCATTTTAGATTCTTTACTAATCTCTTGACCAGTGTCTTTGCAATTTCCAGCTTATATGCGTTTTTAGAAAGGGGTCTCGCCCCTTCCAGCGCCAGCACCGCTGCTCCTTCCGCATCTTTATCGGACAACTCCTTCCCTTTTAGAAACTCTTCTGCCTTCAAGGCACGAAAAGGGGTGGGCGCAACCGCTCCCAGAACAATGCGTGCATTGACACAGACCTTTTGCTCAAAGATTAATATACCGGCGGCGCTGACTATAGCGAAGTCAATAGGCCTCCTAAGGGTGAATTTAAGGAAACGCTGTCCGGCTGTGGAAGAAATTTTCGGAATGTAAATTGAAGTAATCATCTCACCGGAGGTGAGCACATTTCCCAAGGGGGTATAGAATTCCTCCACGGGAATAACACGAACACCCTCCGCACTTGCTATCGCCAGAGTCGCGCCAAGGGCGGTTAGAGCTATGGCCGTGTCGGAAGGACAAACGGCAAAACATTTCCTGGCCCCCATAAGAGCATGGTATTGGTTTTCGCCAGCTACAGCGGGACATGTCTTTCCCCCTTTCCGGTAACATTTGATCATACCGCCTATTTCATCTGGGTATCGGTAGTACCAGCAGCGGGTATCCTGACAGAGATTGCCGCCAATGGTCGCCATGTTTCGGATTTGGGGAGAGGCAACAGTATCGGTGGCCTCTTTTAGCAGAGGACAGTATTTTTTAATAAGAGGAGAAGATATAATATCTGCCAGGGTGGTTAACGCACCTAGTTTAATTCCTTTTTCTTCTTCCTCAATGGAGCTTAGAGCAGGGATTGTTTTTATATTGATGACCGCTTCAGGATAGTCGGGGAGGATCCGGTTCTTCAAGACACCGAGCAAATCAGTCCCTCCCGCATTAAGCTTGGCCTTGCCTTGGAATTGGCTTAGCAATCGAATTGCTTCATCCACTGAATGGACGTTAATGTGAGCAAAATTTTTCATTTATTATTTTCACCTTCCCTCCGTCCAGCTATCTTTCCCAAAGCGCTTAAAACCTTGTCGGGCGTAATCGGATAATCATGAATGCGCACTCCTATGGCATTGGAAACAGCCATGAGGACGGCGGAGGGACCAGGGGATGGAGTGATCTCGCCTACGCCAATGGCCTGAAAGCGATGGGTGGGAAAAGATGATTCAAGGATTACATGCTCCATCTCGGGCAGTTCGGCAAAGGTACGCCATTTATAATCAATCATATTGGCGTTCATAATGCGTCCTATCCGTTGGTCAATAATCGTCTCTTCGAAGAGGGCACTGTCGATACCGGCGGACCCAAGACACCCGTTGAGTTGATTGGTAAGAGACAACGGGTCGATAATCTGCCCGACATCGGTGGCGCCTACTACCTTGACGAGGTCCACTTTGCCTGTTTCGGTATCAACTTCCACTTCAGTAAAGATCATCATAAAGTTGGGTTTTGAAAAATCTGACTCAAAATGACCATGTCCCATTATGGATCCATAGTATTGCATTCCTTTGATCCACGGTATTCTTATATCCGTTTTGTCTTTAACATAAACAATCCCGTCCATTGTCTCCAATTCATCCGGACTAACGTTAAATTTTGGCGCCATTAATTTAAGCAGCTTTCTTTTGGCATCTTCGGCAGCAGCTATCGCCGCACCCCCGATGGCATAGGTACCTCTTGATCCTACCGGTCCAATTTCAATTGGGTTAACCAGTGAATCCGTTGGTGTGACAAAGACCCGGTCAAGGGGAAGCTGCAAAACCTCGGCCACCATCTTGCAGATGCTGCTGCGCTGCCCCGTGCCGTGTTCGGCAATACCGCAATGAATTACTGCCGATCCATTTGGCTCAAGCCTTACATATACCTCGGATACATCTTCGCCGGCATCCGCATTCCCGTGTACTCCAACGCCGATTCCCCTGCGCTTCGTCCCTGTGACAGAGGTAGGCTTAAGCCATCCTTTCCACTTTTCCCTCCAGCCGAATGTCTCGGCTCCCTGGTCTATCGCTTTCGAATAGTCCATACCTTCACATACCCACCAAACTCCCTCACGCCAATAAAAGCCATCACCCGGCTTAACATAGTTCTTTTTAAAGAATTCAACCGGATCGATGCCGGCCTTCTCCATTCCCAGGGTGAGGATGGGAATCAATGCGCATTTCAATTCCTGGCCGCCGAACCCCCGCACTTGCCCTGAGGCCGTTCGATTTGTACACACCATTTTGGGTTTTAAGCTCCAGTTGGGACACCTGAGCATAAGCTGGGCTTCACCGCAGCCCACGGCAACCATAGCCTGGGTACATTCAGAATAGGCTCCGGAGTCTACCAGCCAATCGCCCGACAGGGCTGTCACAGTGCCGTCTTTCTTCATGCCCACTTTGCCGTGAATACGGGATCCCAATCGTAATGTAAACGCCGCCAGGTGCTCCGTCTTGTCATAAACAAGCTTCACCGGCTTGCCAGTTGCTTTTGAGAGCGCGACGGCAGGCAAAGCATATTGCCAGGAGGCATACTTTGAGCCATAGCTCGCCCCAACCGGGCTCCCATAAGATTCCAAATTAATTGAACCCATCCTTCTTTGAAAGGCGGCTTTAAATATTTGCGGACCCTGTGAGGCCAACCAGACAGTTAATTTACCAGTTCCCTCCCATAGCGCAATCACCCCGGGCGATTCAGGAGGTAACGGGTTGGGGATATTTTCATAGGCATAAGTTCCCTCAACGATAAAATCGGCCTCTACAAATCCCTTCTCAATATCACCCATGACAACCTCATTAAGGGTATGCGGCCCAAATACAGTGTTATCACGCGGGAAAACGTTACCGGGAAATTGGTCATACAATTGGGGCGCATTGGGTTGGATGGATTCTTCCACGTCATAAACCGCAGGGAGAGGTTCATATTCCACTCTTATCAGACGCAGTGCTTCTTCTGCAATATCCACCGTTTCAGCCGCGACCAGGGCTACCCCTTCACCGACATACCGGACTTTGCTGTCTAAGATCCGTACGTGGTGGGGGAATCCAGCCTTCCAACCAGGCACGTCTTGATAGGTGAGTACAGTCTTCACACCAGGCAGGCGCACGGCCTCCGCGGTATCGATACTCTTAATCAAAGCATGAGGGTGGGGACTTCTGAGAACTTTGCCATAAAGCATGTTAGGAATAGTGATATCATTAATGAATTTTGTCCTCCCGGTGACAATATCAAGGGCATCTTTGCGGGGAGTGGATTTACCGATATAACGATAGTTTTTCATACCTTGCCTCCTTTTTGGGCCGCGTCCATCACTGCATTCATTACATGATAATGACTGATGCACCGGCAAAAGTTCCCGGATAATGCTTCCTTAACTTCTTCCCTTGTGGGAGAGGGATTATCATCTAATAGAGCCTTGGCGCTCATTATAATTCCCGGGGTACAGAAACCGCACTGGAAAGCCGTATGGTCAATAAACGATTGTTGCAGGGGGTCAATAGCACCGGTAACGGGATCTCCCAGACCTTCAATGGTGGTTATTTCCTTCCCTTCACACTCCACGGTCAGGAGCATACAGGATAAGACCGCTTTCCCGTTCATGAGCACGGTACAGCAACCACAGGCGCCTTCATCACAAGAGATTTTAGTACCGGTTAACCCTAAACGCTCACGCAAGGTATGGGCTAAAGTATCAGATGGGGCAACTTCGCGGGGTCCCTCTCCCAACCTAAATAAGTGGTTCTGTCCATTGACGGTGAGTGTGACGGTGGTATGAGAAGATTTTTCATGTGCGAACTTCATAATATGATCATCCTTTCCCGGTTTTTAGTTATGCCATGCCGGCGCCCACTTTGAGCTTATGTGTATAAATAGGAATTTTTGAACAACAATCGTTCAGTTTATTGCAGAAAAGATGATGATATGCCGCTGCTTATCTGCGGTAAAAAGCTGATCAGAAGTAAATCTACAATTAAAATTAAAATAAAAGGCAGTACCGGTTTTAGAAGGGATTCAAATTTCGTTTTTCCAACCTGAGCGGCAACAAATAATTGTACGCCGAGAGGTGGCGTTAAACCGCCAATCGAAAGATTGACTACCATGATAATGCCAAAATGTACAGGGTCGAGCCCGATAGCTTTAACGAGCGGCAACAGGATAGGAACCGTTATTATGGTAGCTGACGGGGCATCCATGAAACACCCTAAGATTAATAAAAAAAGATTAATGATTAAAATTGTAATCAGCGGTGAAAAGTTGGCATTATTAAATCCCTCAGCTATTGTATGGGGTATTCTTTCAAGGGTTAACCACAACGAGAAAAAAGAAGCGGCAGCCATGATCAAACCAATAACCGAAGTAGTTACCACCGTGGAATGAAGTATCATTTTCATATCACGGAATGATATTTCTTTATACACAAACGCGCTGATAATTAAACCGTAAACCACGGCAACTACAGCTGCTTCCGTCGCGGTAAAGAAACCTCCATAAATACCTCCCAACACGATTATGGGCATAATTAATGCCAGATACGAGTCCTTAAAGGCTTTGCCAATTTCCTTTAAACTAACCTCTTGTTGGGTCTTTCCATATCCGTTTTTCAGGCAAACAAAATATGATACCAGTACCAATGAAAATCCAATCAACATACCGGGAACAACACCAGCAATAAACAACTGCCCGACAGAAGCGCCGGCAATTACTCCGTATACCAGCATAGGTAAACTGGGTGGAATTATCCCTCCTATTACACCTCCGGCAGCTATTAACGATGTGGAAAAATTCCGATCATAACCCATTTTTACCATGATTGGAATCATGATACCTCCGATTGCCACCGTTGTAGCAATAGCGGAACCTGATATAGCAGCAAAAAACATGCATGCAGCTATGGCAACGACAGTCAGGCCTCCCTTGATATGTCCCAAAAAACTATTTGCAAAAGCAACCAGTTTTTGGGACAGCCCACCTATTTCCATGATTTTTCCGGCTAAAATGAAAAACGGTAAAGCCATAAGTGTATAGGAATCCAAAGAGGCAAACATTGCCTGCGGAAGCCTGATTAAAGAAACACCACAAAAAACTCCTGCTACTACAGTTGTTAATCCGATAGAAAAGGCTATCGGTACACTAAGCAAAAAAAGGAACAATAACAAACAGAAGATTATTATGGTCACTAATCATCAGCCTCCTTCAACTTGCCACCTGTTTTCCAATATCTAATAGTTACATCGATAATGTTAATGATTTGCAATAAGGCGCTGAAGGGGATTATAAAATAAACATAAGCCATTGGTATATTTATATTGGTTGAGATCTGCGTCATAGTAAGACCAATTAATTCTATACCCTTGATTAGCAACATTACTAAAAAAATAATACATAATATTGACACAATAAGATGTAACAATTTTTTATATTTAATTGATAGTTTTTCAGTCAATAGATTTATACTGACGTGTCCTCCATATTGGAAGGAAAATGAAGCTCCTAAAAATATAACCCAAATCATAAGATATCTTGCCACATCCGCCGTCCATAAAAAAGAGCTGCCGAATAATTGCCGGGTTAAAATTTGAAAAGCTAAAATAACTACCATTATAACCACAAATAAATATGTAATATATTCACTAAGCAGATTAATTGTATTGACTACTTTACTCCACATTTCATCACCCCATAATCAGTTTTATGCTGACCTGTTATAACTTGGGGTACTTTTTGCAGACCTTTACATTAAGTCTCAATTAAATGACTTAATGTAAAGGTCTGCGGCGTTTATTGAATTAAATTCAGCAAGTCTTGATACTCTTTGCCGTACTTTTCGTAAATTGGCTCCACTGCTTTACGGAACGATTCTTTATCTATTTGATCGTTTTCAACTAAGTTAATTCCGGAATCGATAAGAAATTTTTTACTGGCCTGTATTTCCTCCATACTCATATCCCGCTGTATTTTCGTATATTTTTTTCCTAAGTCAACAATAGTTTGTTGCATTTCAGGAGCAAGGGAATCAAAAACAGCTTTGTTAATAATAAACGCGGTTGCACCATAGGTTAGATTTACCTCGCTAAAGTACTTGGCTTGCTCGTATTCCTTTTGATCTATAGTAACAAAGTAGTAAGTGCTTACACCGTCCAATATGCCTTGCTGAAGTCCCGTATAAACTTCTTTTGAATCCATTGTTATCGGTTCAGCGCCAAAACTTTTATAAGTATCTACTAGCAGCGGACTTGGCTGTACTCTTATTTTTAATCCTTTTAAATCGCTGTCCTTAATGACCGGTCTTTTTGAATTTATTACTTGACTTTGACCAAATTCCCAATAACCTAAAACTTTGATCCCCGAATTCTCAAACTTTTGCGATAAAGCTGCCCCCAGTTTCCCATCAAGGGCTTGATAAGCTTGTTGGTTATCCTGGAATAAAAATGGCAAATCTAATACATTAAACTCCTTTACATAGCTGGTAAAATTCGGTGTTGATATTATCCCCATTTCTAGCGTGCCCATCTGAATTTGCTCTGTCATTTCACGCTGACCGCCTAGTTGACTGCCTTCAAAAATCTGTACTTTCACATCACCTTTTGTTATACTTTCCATTTCTTCTTTAAAAGCCATAGCCACTTTCCATATAATAGAGTCTGTTGGTTGCGGGAAACCGATCTTTAAAGTTATTTTTTGGTTTGACTCCTCTGCTTCATCACTTGTTGAACCGCCACAACCAGCTGCAATTATGAGGACTGATACCAATAATAACGTGATCAACAAATAGCTTTTAAGCCTCACGTTACACACTCCTTTTTTGGTTATTAGCACTTTTTTCCCCCGCTGGACAGATAAATAAGTTTTCAATTAATAGTGAATATTTTGAATACTTATTTCAATACCGTTAACCAGAGCCGTTATTTTTTGACACCACCATACATTTCTCTAAATGAAGCCTTTTCATCCAATAGTTCACGAGCAATAATAAGTCTCTGTATCTGGTTTGTTCCCTCATAGATCTGAGTAATCTTAACGTTGCGCATAATACTCTCGACCGGGTAGTCCCGCATGAATCCATAGCCGCCAAAAATTTGGACGGCATCCACAGCTGCTATCATTGCCACATCAGTGGCATGAGTTTTAGCCATTGAAGCGTGTAAATTGAAAGGCTGGTTATGGTCTTTCAGCCAGGCGGCCTGGTAGGTGAGCAGCCTGGCTGATTCAAGCTGTATGGCCATGTCAGCAAGCATCCCCTGGATGAGCTGAAAGCTACCTATGGGTCTACCGAATTGAATGCGTTCTTTGGCATATTTGACCGAGGCATCCAATGCCGCCTGCGCCTGGCCAAGTGCCTGAGCCGCCGTGAGCACCCGCCCGCCGGTTAGCATTTTCATTGCCGTCTTGAATCCCTTGCCTTCTTCTCCCAATAAATTGGAAACAGGAACCCGGCAATCGTCAAAAGCAAGCACCCGGGTGGTCGAGCCCCGGTACCCGAGCTTATTTTCTTTTTGACCAAGAATTAGACCGGGCGCATCCTTATCAACTAGCAACGCACTTATGCCATTCGTTCCCTTCTCATAACTGGTCCGGGCCATGACTATAGTGAATTCAGCCTCTCCTCCCTGGGTGACAAAACATTTCTCACCGTTGATTACGTAATACCCATCTTCCATTCGTGCTGCAGTGCGCATTGATGCAACGTCGGAACCGGCGTTGGGCTCGGTTTGCGCAAAGGCGCCAACGGATTCACCGCTACAAAGTGGCGCAAGATAGCGAGCTTTTTGTTCTTCGTTACCGACAGTGAGTACATGTATTATTGACCAGTTGGAAACAATATTCGCCGCTGATGAAAAATCATATCTGGCCAACTCCTCAACTACTATGGCTTGCGTAAGTAGACTGTCTACACCGGCGCCCCCGTATTCCTCGGGACCGGCGAGTCCCGGAAGTCCCATTGAGGCTAGCTTGCGCCAGATATCCCATGAAAATCCCCCTTTCTCATCAATTTCCTTGACCAGAGGAGCCAGCTCTTCCCTGGCAAAATCTCCAACATTCTTCTTAAACATCTGCTGTTCTTCATTTAACTCAAAATCCATACTAATTCACCTCCGGCAAAAAGATGTTGGTTCCTTCAAACCATATTTCACACATCTTCCCGAATAGCACCAAGGTTGCGCTAATACTGCATAAGTTATTATGTAAGCAGTTTGATTGCTCAGTAAAGGAAAAACGAGTGTGAATTTAATTTAACTTAAATAGCTGACGTTTTATTTTCCACACTCGCGCCTGATTATAAATCACCTATGAATATTGTACTAACCACTTATAAGACAACTATAATTACATAAAAAATTACGCTAGAATACAAACAACTCAATTCCTCCGGTAACCATTATCTCCGCGCCATTGACGCTGCGGGCCTGATCGCTGGCGAGAAACGCCACAACAGAAGCCAACTCCTCCGGTTCTTGCAAACGACGTGTCGGAATCCGGTTAATAATTCGCTCCCTCGCTTCCGCAGGCAGACCCTGAGTGGCGGGCGTGTTGGCCAGGCTGGGAAAAATCACGTTACTGGTAACACCTTTGCGCCCGTATTCCAATGCCGTCGTTTTGGCCAAACCACATAGACCGGCCTTGCTTGAGGAGTAAGAGCACTGTCCAAAGCCGCCATCCAGGCCCGCCCTTGAAGAAACAAGAATTATTCTTCCCCACTGGCGCTTAGCCATCATAGGACCCACCTGTTTAATGCTATAGAAAGCACCCGACAAATTAACCGCTATTTCTCTGTTCCAGTTCTCCACGTTCATTTTTTCGATTGTCGCCATGTTATCGGTAATAGCCGCGCAATATACCAGCACGTCAACCGGCCCCAATTCGGCAACAACTTTCTCAAAAGCCTGCTGCACGTTTTCGTAATCGGCCAGATTCACTTTAACTGCGGTCGATTTTCCTGATTTTTCCCGGATTATCCGGGCGGTCTCCTCCGCCCCTTCAAAGTTTATATCAAGAACACCTACACTTGCCCCTTCTTCAGCCAAACCCAAACAAATGGCCTGACCAAGCCCTCTCGCCCCTCCGGTCACAACCGCGGTCTTACCGGACAAACCTAAATCCATTATGTTTACCTCCCTTTTTTCAGTTCTGAAGAATATTTACTGTGCAAGTTTTAACATCTCCGGCTTTATCGGCACCCATGCATTCCGCCATAAACACTTTGGCGCCTTCCACCTGGCAGGCGCCGGCCTCCCCCCGGAGCTGGCGCACGCCTTCCACGATTTGCGCCACAGCGGTGGCCGCCACAGGATGCCCCTTCGAGAGTAATCCCCCTGAGGGATTCACAGGTATCTTCCCGCCCAGACTGGTCGCTCCCGACTCCACCAGCCTGCCTCCCTCGCCCTCCGGGCACAACCCGATTCCCTCATAGTGCACTATTTCAGAAATTGTAAAAGCATCATGGCACTCAACAACATTCAAATCTTGCGGCCCGATTCCGGCCATCTCATAGGCAATGCCGCTGGCGCGCTTGTCTGCATCCCATTGGGCCATATTGCAAGGATTCTCATAGCTTCCAGTCACCAGTACGGAAGCCGCTACCCGAACCGGCTTAGTGGTGTATCGCGTGGAATATTCTGAAGCGCAAAGTATCACGGCGGCAGCTCCGTCGGCGTTGGGACAGCAGCTTAAACGTGTCAGGGGATCTGCTATCATAGGGGCATTAAGCACTTCTTCCACTGTTATCGGGGTTCTAAATTGAGCCAACGGATTAAGAGCAGCGTGACGACGGTTTTTAACCGCCACCATGGCCAATTGCTCCTTGGTAGTGCCATAGGTCGCCATATGAAGATTGGCACGCATGGCAAAAGCGTTGGGCACCACCAGACCTTCCAAAGTGTCAAGCTCAGTTGAACCGGCTTGCATCAGACCAAGATTAGGTACCACCAATTTTTCAGCCCCCACGACGATGGCTATGTCATACATTCCTGACGCGACACCCATCCAGGCCAAATTGAATGCTGAAGAACCGGAGGTACAAGCGTTCTCTGTGTTAAACACCGGGACGCGGTTGATCCCTGCCTGCCAAAGCACGTTTTGTCCAACAGTGAAATCTGTAAAAATGCTGGCTGCCTGCATATTGGCGAAAAATCCTGCATTGACTTGAGACGGTTTAATCCCAGCGTCCTTGACGGCCTCAATTGCAACCCGGCCACCTAATTCCACCAGCGATGTCTCAATGTGCTTTCCAAAATTGGTTATGCCCACACCAATGATATCCACCGGTCTCATTATTGGCCACCTCCATCTTGAGGCGTAAAATAGTATCGCAAGCAGGTCTGACCTTCGTTATTAACACCGATTGCTCCAACCCGGAGGGTAACCCTCTTGCCAAAATCCAAATCAGAAATCCTCTCCGGATCAAGTAAGCTGAATATTCGTAAACCATCGTTCTCAAGATCGACCCAACCCACTGCATATGGTTGGGGAAGTCCATAAGGCGGTTTTATTCGTAAAATTGAATAAGTATAAATCTTTCCTTCCGCAGAAAGACCTATATCCCACAATTCCCCCAGGCAGTGTGGGCAAACCATTGGTTTAGGGAAGAATTTTTGATTACACTCCGGGCATATCGCCCCGTGTAACCGGGGAGACGGTCCTACTTCGAAGATCCCTTCCATTATCGGTTTCAGCTCACTATTCATTATTGACCTCCTTTATTACCGGCCTTTCCAAACCGGCTTACGTTTTTCCATGAATGAACGGAAGCCTTCGTGATGGTCTTCGCTTCCTACCACATACATTGCGCATTCAGCCTCATAATTCAATCCAGATTCCAGGTCGACCTGAAGACCTGTGTTGATACATTTCTTAACCGCTTGCAAAGCCAGCGGCGCTCTTTCCGATATTTCGCCAGCCAGTTCCACTGCTTTGTTAATGCACTCATCTTGTGGAGTTACATCATTGACCAGGCCAATTCGATATCCTTCAGCAGCAGTAAGAAAATTCCCGGTGAAAATAAGCTGTTTAGCCATTGCCGGCCCTATGAGCCTGGGAAGGCGTTGTGTGCCGCCAGCGCCGGGTATGGCTCCCAGCTTAGCCTCCGGCAGTCCTAATTTCGCTTTTTCTGAAGCTATTCTCAAGTCGCAACAGAGAGCCATTTCAAGACCTCCGCCCAAAGCGGCACCACTAATTGCCGCAATAACCGGTTTACCTAACATCTCGATTTTATGAAATGTTTCGCGTGTTTGCCTTGAGAAAGCAAGAAAGTCATTTATCGACTCCAAAGAAGTTACGTATTTGACATCGGCCCCAGCGCAAAATATTTTTGTGCCGCCTGTAATAACCAGCGCGCCTATGCTCGTGTCGCTTTCACATTTGTCCAGAAGCTCACCAAGCTCTTGCAACAGCTGCCCGTTAAGGGAATTCATTTGCTCGGGACGATTTAAAGTAATGACGCCAACTGCACCTCTCATCTCGAACAATATGGTTTCCAAGTCCACTTGTTCACCTCCTATATAGTTAGTTAACGCTCGCTAAGTTAAGTTTAAACGGAGAAAACTTTTTTGTCAATAGCTAAATATTATAAATTTTCATTTAATTCAGTTTTAAAAAAAACGTACTAGATTTTTAGCACGTTTTGGAAACTAACTATTTTTTTCAATTATTAATAAAAGCACGCCATTGATTTTTTCCAAATCAAATGCGATTCTCATTCTCAACTTGTTTTAGTCTTCTCATCCTTCTAGTTAGGCTAGATAGGCTAATACCAAGTTTACTAGCAGTCTCTTCCCGAGTTTTACAGAGTTCCAGAGCACTTTTAACGAGTTGCAATTCATACTCTTCCACAGCATCACTCAGGGATTTAAAATTATACCATGGTTCTGCGGGGTTTTGAGTCCGCACCAGGTATTTTGGGGGAATATGCTCCGGTTTTATAACTGATTCCTGGCTTGTTACAACAACCCTCTCAACAAGATTGGCGAGCTCCCTAACATTACCCGGCCAATTATACTTACATAACACTTCCATGGTTTCTTTGCCGAATCTTACTTCCCGGTTGTACTTTTGATTAAAAGTCTCTGTGTAATGAACTATCAAAAAAGGTATATCCTCTTTTCGTTCCCGCAACGGCGGGATTGTTACCGGAATCACGTTAAGCCTGTAGAAAAGGTCTTCCCTGAAATCACCTTGCCTCACCATTTCCTCCAAATCACGGTTGGTAGCCGCGATAATCCGGACATCGACGTTTTTTTCCTTTACTCCGCCAACCCTGGTGATCTTTTGATCCTGAATTACCGCCAGTAATTTAACCTGCAGCTTCTTGGGCAATTCTCCTATTTCATTCAAAAATATAGTCCCTTTATCCGCTATTTCAAAGTAACCGGCTTTACCGTCCTTTTTAGCTCCGGTAAAAGCTCCGCCCTCATAACCAAAAAGTTCGGATTCAAGCAAGTCCGCCGGGATGGCGGCGCAATTTATTTTCAAAAAAGTTCCTGAGTCGTTTCGCGCACTGGCTTCGTGAATAAGCCGGGCTACCAGATCTTTGCCAACTCCGGACTCACCTAGAATAAGCACTGTGCTGTCTACTACGGCTATACGGTAAACGTTTTCCAACACCTGCTGAATTTTTTTGCTGTGAGCGACAAAATGAATTGTTTTTCCTTTTTTTAGTTCAAGAAGTTCTAAAAGATATTTTGAAGCAAGCCTCTGGGTCTGCTCGTACTTTTGTCTTAAATGGTTTAATTCGGTTACGTCCCGTATGTTGCAATACACTCTGATGATTTTGCCGTCATGGTCATAAAATGGGACTCCGGTACTTAAAACCTGCCTGCCGGATCGGGTGTTTATAATCACTGTTTCTTCCTTACCTGTCTCCAAAGCTTTTAAGGCTGCACTGGCATCGGTAATACCTTCATTTGTCAAGTCCTGGGTTGTTCTGTTTAATGCTTCTGATTTTTTTATGCCCATGATCCTCTCAAAGGCCGGATTTACAAGCAACAATCTGCCGTCACAATCAGCAATGCTCATGGCGTCGTAAGAGTTTTCAATCATCCCCAAGTAATCCCGGTTCAGTTCTTCCAGTTCAGCCAATCTCCTGCGCAAATAATTAAGCTCGTCCAATTTATCTTTGCATTCTTGATTATTTATCATAATCCACCTCGATCCAAAGACATGGGTTAGTACCAAATCTATACTTATTATCTTTCAGAGGAACACCATACGAGCATGTATATATGTAATTATGGACCATTTTATTCTTTATAAGCAATATAAAATTCTCAGCAAGAAAAGCGCGCTCTTTTAGTTCCCTCAGTGCGCGCTTTTCAGTACTTTTTTCCTTAGTTCTGGCCATATATATGGCTAGTATACTTTCATAAAGTACAGACAAAACCGCCTGCTGTTTGAGCCAGGCGGTTTGTATAGACTTCTTATGTTTTAACCGAATACAATATTTGGTTAGTTAACAATTAAAAAGCCAGCACCTTATCCAGGTCTGCGTCCTTAATATCAAACCTGGTGTTATGCGGCGGCAGTTCTTCAATGGAAAAGAACTCCGGCAGCCTGTCGTCGGCTTTGGTAAAGCCGGCTTGGGCGTTAAAATCACGCTCCACCTTGAGCACATTCATCCCCAGGGCCAAAGCGTCATCGGGGGTCAGGGACAGGCCATATTTGGCATTGATCATCTCCACGATGGCGGGCAGCCCGTCGGGATTGTCCAGTACCGCAAAGGCGACAAACAGGCACAGGCCGGTTGAATCCACGGCGGCAGTGGCAATCTGCAGGTTGCGGGATAGTTCAACCTGTCCTTCAGCCTTGGTGGGATCCACAAAACCACCGACTTTCAGAATGTTGGCAGTAACAGCGTATCCCGCAGTATGATCGGCGCCCATGGTGGTGGTGGCATAAGTTACGCCGTTACCTTTGCAGGAACGCGGGTCATAAGCCGGAATGCCCTGGCCTTTGACCGCGGGAACCCTGGTAACACCGTAAATTTTGCCGGCGTTGGCTGCGCCGCTGCCGACCACGCGGCCCAGCGGGGTTCCCTTGCCTACTTCTTCCAGAGCGGCGATGGCGGCCGGACCGTCCCCGAAGGCAATGACACCGGCTTCCATAAGCACACCCAGGGTGCAACCGGTTTCAATGGTATCCAGGCCTACGTCATTACAGATATAGTTCAATTTAGCCACCACGTCGAGGTCGCTGATTTCCAGGTTGGGGCCAAACCCCCAGGCTGTTTCATATTCAATGGGTGAACATACTGTGCCGTCCGGCATCGGGTAAGCGTTGGAGCAGCGGATTACGCAGCCTGGATGGCAGGCGTGGGTAGCCTTGCCGCCGCGGGCCACAGCAACTTCAGCCAGTTTTTCACCGCCGACTTCGCTGGCCCGGTCAAACCGGCCGAACCTGAAGTTGCGGGTGGGCAAGGTGCCCGCTTCGTTGATGATATTCATCAATACGTTGGTGCCGTATGCGGGAAGACCCTGACCGGTAACCGGGTGGTCCAAAAGCATCTTGGAGAATTTCTTGGCTGCTTCCTTAAAACGGGGCGCATCATGAACCGGCGCGTCAAAGGTCTTGTCCGCGTCCACAATAATAGCCTTGAGGCCTTTGGACCCCATAACCGCGCCCAAACCGCCGCGACCGGCGTAACGGCTGCTGCTGCCTTCGCTGTCGTTGTTGGTAACTCCGGCCGAAAGCATCAGCATTTCACCGGCCGGACCAATAGTGATAACTCCTGCTTTTTCCCCAAAACGCTCCCTGCAGATGGTTGTTACTTCGTAGGTACCTTTGCCGGCCAAGTCGTCGGCAGGCATCATTTCAGCGCCGTCTGCGCTGAGTTTTAGCAGGTAAAACCCTTTATCGGCAGGTTTGCCTTCAATAATAATCGCTTTAATGTTGATGTTTGCCAGCTTCTGAGAGGTTATGCCGCCGGCATTGGCTTCCTTGATCGTACCGGTAAGGGGACTTTTTGCGCCTACGGAGAGACGGCCTGAAGAAGGAGCGCTGGTTCCGGAGAGCAGTCCCGGGGCAATAACCAGCTTGTTGAAAGGACCAAGCGGCTCACAGGCGGGGGGCACTTCGTCAGCCACCAACTGGGACGTGAGTGCGCGGCCACCAAGGGCAAGATACTTTTCTGGAACAGCTTCAACCTTCACTTGCCTGGTGGTCATGTCAACCCGGACAAACTTTGCCATCAATATTCCTCCTTTGATATCAAATAATCCCCTTTCCACAATGGGAGGCGCGGCAGTTTCCCGCCACACCCTGACGTCCCGCAACCACCATTGCAATTAATGCAATAAAGGTATCCGGGCTCGGAGAAAAATTGATCAAATCCGCTATGTTTATAACCAGTTATAATTTTTAGATTTTTATTGTTTATTTTCATCACCCTTGTTAACCAGGCCAAGAATTACCCGGTACGGACCGGGAGTGCCGGGCGGAACAAACGCCACCCGGTCCCCGGGGTTAATAGTCCGTTCCAGCGGTCCGGCAATGCCGTTGATAAAAACAGTCTCGATTCTGTCCCGCGGCAATTCAAGTTTTTTAGCCAGTTCCGCCGCCGTGCACTGCTTGTCTAAAGGAACCTGTATTGGAAAAGGCCAGCCGCGCTGGTCAAATATTTCTTTTAGATACGAAAATCCCCTTACTTCCACATTCTTGCCGCCGGACAAACCAAAATCACCATCCCGAAACATTTATTGATATCTATGCTAAATTATTGTTACTCTTTTTTTTATTATATCCTACCAAGTCCTGAACACAAATAGCGATTAAGAGACTGTTAATATTTTTTTACACGTGGCCGTTGGCGCAGCGAAAAACCTTGCCTTCCCAGGTCCTGATCATGACATGATCCTTACCCATGGACAGCAGATACTGGGGCAAAATCGGAGTTTTACCGGCTCCGTCGGGGGCGTTGATGATATATGATGGTATAGCCAGACCCGATGTGTACCCGCGCAAATTCTCCATAACTTCGAGCCCCTCCTGGATGGTGGGCACAAAATGCGCGGTGCCCTTGACCTGCTTGGCGTGAAAAATATAGTACGGCCGCACGTGTATCTTAAGCAGTTCATGATTAAGCTTCTTCATCACATGCGGGTCATTGTTGATGCCTTTTAACAGCACAGCCTGGTTACCCAGCGGGATTCCGGCTTTGGCCAGCATCCTGGTGGCGCGCAGCGCTTCCTCGGTCACTTCCCTGGGGTGATTGAAATGAGTGTTTAAGTAAAGCGGGTGGTGCTTTTCCAGCATATCGCAAAGTTCCTGCGTAATTCGCTGCGGCATAGTTACAGGCGTCCGGCTGCCGATACGTTTTATTTCCACATGTTCAATATTATCCAGTTCGGTTAAAATCCAGTCCAGTTTGGTATCGGAAAGAGTCAGCGGGTCACCGCCGGTGATCAAAACATCCCTGATTTCCTGATTTTTTCTGATGTACTCAATGGCTGCTTTAATTTCGTCCAGCGAGGCGGGAATATCGACCTCGCCGATATTGCGCCTGCGCTGGCAGTGACGGCAAAACATAGCGCACTGATTGGTAACGTTAATAATCAACCGGTCAGCGTAACGGCGGGTAATGCGCGGCGCCGGGGAAGTATACTCCTCGGCCATGGGGTCCTCTTTGCCCCAACGGTCCTGCAATTCCCGGCCTGTTGGAATACCCTGCATCCTAATAGGGCAATTAGAGTTGTCGGTAGACATGATGCTAAGGTAATATGGTGATACTGCCCAGCGATATTTCATGCTCACCATTTCTATATGCCTGGCTTCTTCATCCGTTATAGGCATCAATTGCCGCAATGTATCCAGATCGCTGACCCTGTTTTGCATTTGCCAGTGCCAATTGTTCCACTGTTCTTCAGTGGCACCCAATTTATTCAATATCTGTTTCTTTCTTAGTGCAAATTCGCGGTTTAAATTTAAACCGGCGGGGATGCTTTTTACTGCTTCCCTGTATCCCTTGACATGTTGTTTAAGTTCCTCAGCCCTTTCCAGCGCGGCCAGACGTTTTTCTTCATCGGAACGTTTTACTGCGTTGTGCGTACCCATTAAAAGTTCCAAAAGCGCCACCTCCTTATTTGATATTTATGAAATTTTAACCAGGCATATTAATATTTTGTTATAAGTTGCTTGTTAACGAACACAACTTAAATACTGAATACATTATAACAATAAATGACCAACTGGGAAAGAAATTATTTCTTTCATCACCCGTCATTGCAGCAGGTCGTATTTACTGATTTTGCGGTAAATAGTGGCTCTGCTGATACCAAGCACTGCCGCCGCCTTTTTTTTGCCTTCCTCGGTCCAACCGTATAGCTCCAGAGCACGGCTGATGGCTTCCTTCTCCAGTTGTTCAAGCGGTTTGATTTCTTCGTGCGCCGCAGCAAACGCCGCTGGTTTTTCCCTGCCTTCCCTGAGCCGGGGAGGCAGGCTTTCAGGCATAATGACCCGGGTTTCTTCCAGGTTGATGGCATACTCCACGGCGTTAATCAGTTCCCGGATGTTTCCGGGCCACGGGTAATCCATGCACAGTTTGACGGCTTTTTCACTGCAACGCTCAATTTTTTTGTTCATTAACCCGGCAAAACGCCTGATAAAGTGATCCAATAACAGTGGGATATCCTCACGGCGCTCGCGCAGTGGAGGTATTACCAGGGGTATGACGCTGAGCCGGTAATAAAGGTCTTCCCGGAAACGGCCCCGCCGGACCATGTCCTGCAAGTCACTGTTGGTGGCGGCGATAACTCTGATATCCACTGGAACCATCTGGGTGCCGCCCACCCGTTCAATCTGCCTTTCCTGTAAAACTCTGAGCAGTTTAGCCTGCAGGTAAAGAGACATGTTGCCGATTTCGTCAAGGAATATGGTGCCCCCGTGGGCCAGCTCAAATTTACCCGGCTTGCCGCCACGCCTGGCGCCGGTAAAGGCTCCTTCCTCATAGCCGAATAGTTCGCTTTCCAGCAAATGTTCCGGTATGGCGCCGCAATTAATAGCCACAAAGGGCTTGCGTCCGGAACTCCCGGCGGTATGGATGGCCCGGGCAAATATTTCTTTACCGGTACCGCTTTCACCCACAATCAGCACAGTAGAATTACCGGCGGCAATTTTGGCGGCCTTGTTAATAACTTCGCGAATAGCTTTGCTTTCACCGATAATATCATTAAAGTCCATCATTTCCTGGGTGGTCACTATCTGGTAGGCCAATTTTTGCGCTTCGCGAAAATCCCTGAAGGTGGCGACCATGCCGGCGGGACCTTTTTTTTCAGGTTTAATCGGTTTGGCCGTGGTCCAAAAGTGCAGTTTTCTACCCTGGAAGTTAAGCAGGTATTCCCGGGCCTTAAACCCCTTACCATCCTTCAGGGTCTCCATAAACATGCTGTCGCCAAAAACTTCCCGGGCCGTTTTCCCCACCACCTGCTCCCTTTTTATTCCGAACATGCGCTCCGCCGACAGGTTGAAATTAGTGATCATTCCCTGTTCATCCATGGCTATTACACCCTCATAGACAGAGTCAACCACCGCTTCCAGCCTGTTGGCAATAACGATCTTCTCACGGACCATTCCTCTTTCCAAAACCTTACCGGCGATTAAGTCCGCCATACGGCCGATAAAATCAAGCAGTGTTTCGTTATTTTCCGTCAGAGTGCGTTTTTGTTCATCGTCGAAGGCCACCAGACTGATGGTACCGATCACTTTTTCTTCAGCGGTGATAGGATAAACTATATAAGCCCGGTAAAAACAAGTTCCCGTCAACGGACAGGAAAGACAAATAGGATGGTAACCCGGTTCGTTAATAAACACCGGTTTACCGGTTTGCAGCACATGTTTGTTAACCAGACCCCGCAGCAAACGGTTGCCCACCCCGGCGCGCACCTTGCCCGTTCCCGCCACCCGCACCAAATTGGCATCAATTATTTCAACCTCCACCTTCAGCGCGGCGGCTATGGCGTCAGAGACGCGTTGTTCGGTTTCCTTGGCTTCCATCAGGCTCAATACCATCTGCTGTGGCTCCTTAAAATTAAGATAACGGTGGTCTCATTTTGCAACCCCCGTTATCTTATCATAAAACGGCTGTGCTCAACAATACGTTATTTTCAGGCCCAGCCGCGGGTATTTATTTATATACATTTATTATTCGGCCAGTTGCCAGCCTAACTCCAGGGCCCGGCTGTTAATTTCTTCGGTACCCTTGGGTATTCTGGCCATCAAAGCCGCGGTCAGCGCTTCCCTGGAAACAACGCCGGTAATCTTGGCCACCGCGCCCAGCGCCACTATATTGGCCACCATCTCCCGGCCAATCTCTTCCCTGGCGACCCGGCTGATGGGCAGCTCATAAATCCGGCCGTCAACCGCAGGCAGTTCCTGCACATAAGTGGAATCCGCAATCACCACTCCGCCGCCGGCCAGATCACCGGCAAACTTGTCGCCGGCTTCCTGGCTCATCACCAGCAGCACATCCGGACTGGACACCTTGGGGTAGTCAATTTCATCGTCACCGATAATTACTTCCGCCCTGCTGGCGCCGCCCCGGGCTTCCGGCCCGTATGACTGGGACTGGATGGAATTCTTCCCATCCCTGATTGCCGCGTCAGCCAAAATAATCCCGGCCAGGATCAGCCCCTGCCCACCGGTGCCGCTAAGGCGCAACTCCGTTTTATCACCCATGGACAAAAATCCCCCCGTTACTTAACCTTTAATGGCTTAATTGAAGGCCCTGGCGTTTCCTGCCGGACATCTGCAATTAATTTATCGTAAAGCTCCGTGTACTCAGGGGCCTCATAACTGTGCAGTTCTCCGATGACTATTTTGCCTTCCAGCTCATCTTTGGACAACTGACCGGCCCGGTTGATATGTATCGCGTTTTCTTTTTGCCACAACAGCATTTCCGTTCCGCCCTTCATTTTGTTCCGCCGGCCAAAGGCGGTGGGACAGGCGTTGACGGACTCGATCAGGCTGAATCCCTTGTTTTGGATTCCTTTTAATATCAGTCCGGTAAGCAGTTCGGTATGATAGGTGGTACCCCGCCCAACGAAAGTGGCTCCGGCGGCGCGGGCCAGCTCGGATGCGTCAAACCCGGGCTCGATGGTGCCGTAAGGGGCGGTGGTCGCTTTCTTGCCGGCCGGGGTCAGGGGCGAATACTGGCCGCCGGTCATCCCGTAGATACTATTATTAAAAAGCACCAGGGTCAAATCTATGTTTCTTCTGGCCGCATGGATAAAATGGTTGCCTCCGATGGCGGTGGCGTCACCGTCACCGGAGATCACAATCACGTTTAATTCCGGGCGGGCCAGTTTAATTCCGGTGGCGTAAGCCAGCGCCCGTCCGTGGGTGGTATGCAGGGTATTAAAATCCAAATAACCCACCGCCCTGGACGAACACCCGATACCGCCCACGATGACGGTGCGGTCCTGATCCAGATCCAGTTTTTTGATCGCCTTCAGCATGCATCCAAGCACAATACCGTTACCGCAGCCCGGACACCACATATGCGGGAACCGGTCTTTGCGCAGATACCGTTCCAGTTCCTCCATCATGCTTGCGCCACCTCCAGGATGGCCTGTAATATCTCGCCTGGGGCCATCAATTCGCCGTTTACCCTGTTCACACCCACCACTTGGGCCCGGCCCCGGACCGTACGCTCCACCTCAATCCGGTACTGGCCCAGGTTCATCTCCGGCACGATAATGGTTTTGGCTTGCCGGGCAAGCCGTTCAACACCGGCGGTGGGAAAGGGCCATAATGTCAGCGGCCGGTACAGGCCGGCTTTAATGTTCCGTTGGCGCGCTTCCTTCACCGCCTGCCGGGCCGGACGTGCCGCGGCGCCGTAAGCCAGCACCACTATTTCAGCATCGTCCAGCGATCTGGAATCTTCCATCAGAATATCGTCGAGATTACGGTTAATCTTGTCGTGCAGGCGAAGCAACAGAGCCTCCGCCGTCGCCGGATCGTTGGTGGGATTACCCTTTTCATCGTGCGCCAATCCGGTGACATGATACCGATACCCGGCGCCGAAATTGGCCATTGGCGGCACCCCGTCCGCACCGGCCCGGTAGGCATAATAATCGGCGGGCGCCTCTCGGGGTTCCCGCCGGCTGACAATTTCAAGCTCGTCCGGTGGAGGCGGAACAACCCTTTCCCTGAGATGGCCGATTACTTCATCCATCAGTAATATCACCGGCACCCGGTACTTCTCCGCCAGGTTGACTGCGCGTACCGCCAGGTCATAAGCTTCCCTTACCGAGGAAGGGCATAACGCTATAATAGGGTGATCCCCGTGGGTACCCCAGCGGGCCTGCATCACATCCCCCTGGGCCGGAGCTGTGGGCATTCCGGTGCTGGGACCGCTGCGCTGCACGTTGACTATTACGCAGGGCACTTCCGCCATGGCGGCGAAACCGATATTTTCCTGCATTAAACTGAAACCCGGTCCGCTGGTTGCGGTCAGTGATTTCACGCCGCCCAGCGAGGCGCCGATGATGGCGGCCATACCGGCTATTTCGTCTTCCATTTGAATAAACTTGCCGCCCAGCCGGGGCAGCCGTTCAGCCATGATTTCGGCCACTTCGGTGGAGGGCGTAATTGGATAGCCCGCAAAGAAACGCACACCGGCCGCCAGGGCGCCTTCCGCCGCGGCCTCGTTCCCCTGCATTAACCGGGCAAGTTCGACAACCCGACTCATTCCCGGTATCCTCCCTTTCTTTATCTTAACAGCCTTATACGGTTGCACCGTAGCCAGTTGCCGGTTCTTCCTTTGCATACCCGCCCGGCGCCGTGAATTTCCCCCTCTGGGACGGGCGGTCAACTGTAATTGCCATATCCGGGCAATGGTCCTCACACCTGCCGCACCCGGTGCAGGCGGCGGGGTTTGTCACAGCGGCTTTACCGCGGCTATCCAGCATCAGTACTTTATTGCCGCACAGAGCGGCGCATATTCCGCATCCTTTGCACCATTGTTTTTTGACCGTTATTTTGTTATCATCGAACTGTGAAGCTGCTCTGGCCATTGTCATCACTCCCGGTTTCTGTGCTGTAGAAATTGCTTTTAATCATTTGCATTTATCTATAGCAACAGCCGTGCCATTAACTTCATAGTCCGATCCGTATGCATATGTTGCCCTGGGGAATACCATTTTTAACCGCCCGACGGGCTTTTTTAAAACCGGACAATCGCCGCTGCAAACCAATGTTAAGTTAATATTTTTATCTCACATTGACATATTTTTCGTGTCTGCCTTTTAAAATCAATGTTGCTCTCAGTTTGATATTAGTATCAATATGAGACAATACAAGTTCCATCCAATTAGATAATTTCAAAAGGAGGGAAAAAATATGGGCGTGGACAAGGTTAAGGACATCAAACCCATACAGGTGGAAGCTCCGGGGGCAGCCAACGTGCTCAAGCGGGTTCTGGTGGGCCCGCAGCAGGGCTGGGCAGGCTGGGTAATGCGCCATTTCACACTGGGAGCGGCAGGATATACGCCGCGTCATTCGCACCCTTGGCCGCATATAACTTACGTCCTCAGCGGAAAAGGCACCCTTTTCCTGGACGACCGGGAAAACGTGGTCGAAGCCGGCTGCACGGCATACATACCCGGCGGCGCCGAGCATCAGTTCCGCAACACCGCCGCCGATGATTTATGCTTTATCTGCATCGTACCCGAAGAAGGAGATGTATAAAAAATTATCGTAAAGCCTTTTTCCAATGAGCGTTTTCCCTGTTGGCGCCCCGGTGCATCCAGAGATTGAAAGAGATTTCCGCTCTTAGGGGGATCAAGATTGAAGCTTGATCCCCCTTTTATGGAGTAAGTGTAAATTTTAAAAAATATGGATTAACGCGTATACGGCAGTCTCTGCTTGTGAACAAATTGTAATTAGTTATTCATCATATTGTAACCTAAAGCGTTCAGATATGACATCCAAACAATCGGCTATAACGGCACATATACAATCACAATTGACGAATTTGAATCTCCTGTCTGTCGTAGCTACTAGAACATCGCCTTTAACAGCCACGATTTTCACCAGCTCTTTGTCTCCTGATTCTAGTATTAATATAACTTTTTCACCCACTAATTTCTTTAAAACATCGCATATTGTTTGGGGAAGATAAGAGTCAGACACAGTCATCACCTCTTTCTATATTTACTTTTTTTGTATATTTTATGTTGATAGGTGAAAAATTGCTACTTGTTTCCATATATAAACCTGCCTGTCCTTTGAAATCGGGAGCAAACCCCGACATACAGGACCATTACGGCAATACCGCGTTGATTAATGCAGCTTTTAACGGCCGTACTTCAACTGTTCAATTGCTGCTTGATATGAAAAACTCCGAAACAAACGAGTCCGATTAAAATTAAAAACTGCGGAATACCACCCGCTAGGGTATATTCCGCAGTTCGTTTATTATTTCACCCGTACTCTTGCCGCTGGCATCGATAACAACTTTCCCGGTTTTGATGTCCTCCATGTTCATGGCGTTATTGTCCATCCCTGATACCACCAGGGCGTCGGCACGTTCAGCCCGGGTACCATCCACAACACTAAAACCTTCTTTTTCCAAATCACCGCGCAGTCTCGCCAGATCTCCACTTAATGCTATTGTTTTCATGAACAATGCACCTGGTTTCTGAAACCTACACATATCTGATTTATGAAGAATAATCCAGATTTATAGAGGTTTCTCTCCCGCCGACTAACGGGAGGCAGTGTCACAGGATTCAACTGCTGGGCCATAGGCTCTCGCCTATGTTCCGGGTGGATTACCCCGCAGGGCTTTCCGCCGCTGCCAATTGCTGAGCGTACTGCCCGGAGAAGGTGTTACCTCCGCCTGGGTGCTGACTTGCGGCAACGGCCTTTCGCTGCGTGTACCGTGCCACCAGCAAATTCTAAAGGCTTTGGCTAACCTATTCCTAACACGTTTTTCCGGTGCACTGGCCAGAAAACCAGGCTTTTCACCTGCCTTTTCGTTAGTTTTTTTATCTTGGCCGGGGCGGCCTTTTTGACTGCCGGCCATTGTTCCCAGTTGTTTATTTTTTTTGAACGCGGATTTGTTTTTGATCAGTTGTTCAAGTATTGGTTTGGGTATTTTTTCATGGTTGAAGCCAAGGGCGCGTCTTGCTATGACATAAACTGCTGATTCGTGAGGTTGTCGAGATATGACTTTTGCTCTTAGTTAAGCTGAAGGATTATGCCTCTAACTGTCGTTTTCACCGGCAGTCACCTCCAGCTTAATAGTTTCAGGTAGATTTATTGTTATCTGGTAAAAGGTTAAGTTTTTCCATTAACACCAACTCCTGTTATGATCATAATAGAACATATGTTTGGCGTCAATGGGTTGATTGCTTTATATATAATTATTTCTAGTTATTTTGTAGTTTTTTCATACCTCCAGATTTAATCTCTGTTTTTGCACCCGGTTTTATACATGTGCATGTTATGTTTAACATCCCAAGCAAATTAAACGTATTGCCTTTTAATGCTGAAATGTCGCTTCCACTGGTTAAATACAATAAGGTATACCTGCCTTGCGTGGTCACCGGGCGCAAAAATCGTTTGCCCCACACGTTGGAACGAACAGCCGACCGCTCTCATTCCCGCGATCCTCAGCAACATCAAGAACTTTGTGCCCAATGCGAGCAGCGTTAAGTTCTTAAATATGGAGGACGCCGACATCGAAGAGGGCGATATCCTGTCACCGCCTTCACCGACCCCAGTTGGACGCCGGTGTTTATTTCCGTTAAAGGCCTGGTGACGGAGGTGGGCGGGCTGATGACCCATGGCGCCGCCATTGCGCGTGAATACGGCCTTCCGGCCGTCGTTAGCGTGGAAAACGTCACAAAGCGGATCAAGGACGGGCAGCGCATCCGGTTGAACGGCACTGAAGGTTATGTGGAAGTGCTGTAACTAAATAACACAGTACCGGGTAAGAATTGGCCGGGTATCTTGAAAAGTTAACATTTTTAGGAAACAATTTACCACTTATAAGCGTCTATATGGTAATATGGTACAAATAGATTAAATGGATCTAAATTTTCATTAATTGGTTAATGATAACAATTTTATAACAGCGAAAAGGGCAAACTCATCGAAAGGTGAGGACGCAAAGCCACAGGGTCTAAAGTACTAATGTACAATGATAGCCTGGCCGCCGCTTCTATTAACCCTGACCTGAACCTGCCCTTTAATTAGGTAGGTTTTTTATTTAACTTTGCTGAGATGGTAAAAGAAAGGGAGGTTGAAATCTTTTGTGTACAAGATAAGACTAAGCGAATTAATTGCCAGAGCTAAAAACGGAGATCAAGAAGCCCTTGTTCAAGTAATTGAAAGATTTCTGCCAATTATAAAAAAATACAGCCGTGATTTGGATAATGATGAAGCTTATTCCGATTTGGTAACATGGATTATTGCCGCAGTTAAGCGTTATAAACCTAAAACTAGCTGGGGTAAGGATGAATTAAACTCATATCTGTCTGATAGAGAGGGTAGTGATAAATAATTTAAAATGTGGGGTTGTCTGTAAAGCTTGTTTTCCCTCTTTATAAAGTAGGGGGATAGGTTATTAAACTATATTGAACGGAGGTGATTAATAATGTCCCCCCTAAGCTGGTACGGTTTAATTTAAACTCCGAAGATGCCCGGCTGACAGCCTGGTTATTAACCGGATTGCGTCATGAATCGATCCGGTTGGCTAAAAAGTACAATCGTTTACGGAAACACGAGTCATTAATATTGAATGATTCGCCGGGTAAAGATACCGTGGACGATGCAATAGAATTGCTGGATACAGTTGCCTCAACAAACGATACTGTTGTGGAAGCATTGAGCGATTTATTTATTCAGGAAGCTCTCTCACTGTTGACAAAGCAGCAGCAAATGGTTATTAAGGCAACTATCCTGGAAGGAACAACTGAGCTGGAAGCGGCTATTAAATTGGGTGTAACCAAGCAGGCGGTAAACAATATGAAAAGACGCGCTTTAAAGAGATTAAAAAAACATTTAATTTCAGACAAACCGTTGGCCAAATAAAATATTATCATAATAAGACGACCATTTTTTAGTTTATGTATTTAACCTGCCCGGTTCATGCGGCAGTTTTTTTTGTAAATGGAGGTGAAGAACATTGATAGAATTTTTCACATATACATCACTCGGCACTTTGACCGGAGCAATTACCGCCACCGTACTGGTAGTAGAATTCCTGAAAGAGTTTAAAGTTTTTGCTTTGATGTCAACCCGCTGTCTTGTGCTGGCGGTAGCCGAGATAATCATGTTTATTGCAGGCATTGCCGGTGGTAGCTTTGCATTTAAGGACTTACCGATTTATTTTCTTGACGGTTTAATGGTGGCGGCTTTAGCTATGGGAAGCTGGCAGGTTGTATATACCCGCCTGTTTGATATAAGCCGTGATTAAATTTATGCATATCCTTCGCTAAAAAACCGCGTAACGGCAATTAGTAACTAATTTTTATAAAAGAAGGAATTGAATTTTTTTTACCGAAATCTGTCTCTATTGTTGAAGCGGGAGGGAATCACATGCTGCGCGGGCAGGATAAATACCGGCGCCTGATTGAGAACTTACCGGACGCATTTGCCTACCACCAAATGGTCGTAAACAGCGAAAAAATCCCTGTGGACTATATATTTCTGGAGATCAATAAAGCCTTTGAAGCCCTGACGGGTCTTTCCAGAGACATGGTAATCGGCAAAAAGGCCACAGAGGTATATCCGAACATTAAAGAATCGTCTTTTGACTGGATCGAAGCATACGCCAAGATAGCTTTAAGTGGTAAAACTACCCGTTTCGAACAACATTTCGAGATGGCCGGGAAATGGTACGGTTTTACCGCCTACAGCGACGAGCCCGGTTATATCGCCGTGGTCTTCCGTGACATCACCGAAATTAAGCAGACGGAAGAAAAACTTCGTCACATCAGCTTTCACGATGGCCTGACCGGACTTTACAACCGGATATATATGGAAGAGGAAATAAAAAGGCTTGATACCATAAGGCAGTTCCCCATCAGTGTGATCATTTCAGATTTAAACGGTCTCAAATTGGTTAACGACACCTACGGGCACAATGTGGGGGACAAGATGCTCAAATACACCGCGCACGTGCTGACCAGTTCCTGCCGCAAGGAAGATATCATTGCCCGGTGGGGCGGCGACGAGTTTGTCATCCTTTTGCCCCGGACCACAAAAAAGGAAGCATTGGAGATATGTAAAAGAATCAGTGACGCCTGCAGCAATATATACGTTGTGGATATACCCATCTCATTGGCTCTGGGCGCCGAAGCTAAAGACAGCGTAACAGTTACCTTTGCGGAAATTCTCAAATCAGCCGAGAATAACATGTATCAGCACAAGCTTACCGAGAGCCGGAGAGCCAAAAGCGCTGTTTTAAACAGCCTGCTGAGAACACTGGACGCAAAAAGCTATGAAACCAGGGAGCATACCCTGCGCATGCAGGAGGTAGCCCTGAAAATCGGCAAAAAAATTGACTTGCCTGATTCGGAATTAACCCGGTTGGGCATTTTAACCTTGCTGCATGATATAGGAAAGATCAATATCCCTAATGACATTTTAACCAAGAAAGAGGCCCTGACCAGAGAGGAATGGGAGCTGATCAGGAAACACCCGGAGATAGGGTACCGCATAGCCCGTTCAACGGAAGAATTCTGTCATGTCGCCGAAGATATTTTAGCCCACCATGAGCGTTGGGATGGTTCAGGGTATCCGCTGGGGTTAAGTGGGAACGAAATACCGTTACTGGCCCGCATTACGGCCATCGTGGACGCTTACGAAGTGATGACCAACGGAAGGCCATACAGAGAAGCGCTGCCCCCAAGTGAAGTAATGGCGGAACTGAAAAGATGCTCCGGTACTCATTTCGATCCCGGGTTGGTTGAGGTTTTTATGCTTTTACAGGAAGGGTGCGCTGACTGACGACGCCGGCTGATACCCGGCTAAAGCCCATTTAATTACCTCTTATATTTTACGGATACCGATAGTGACCTGTAATCTCCCAGCGGGTAAGACAGTCTTCTTCCCGGGCCGTCCCGGCGTTGTGAATGGCCAGCGGCAGCCCGTTTTCGTTTGTCCGGTCACTGATAATACCGCAGTGGTCAAGACCATTGGAAAATTTCCAAAACACCACATCGCCCCATTGCCACTGGGTTAACTGGTCCTCATCCGTTGATGTGGTAAGGGTTTGACCGTGCCGCTGGAAAAATTTCATCAGGTTGGGCACCCGGCGGTGGTCAATGTTGGCATCCGGACCGCTTAAACCCCAGTTTTGCGGATATTGCCGGAAGTTAGCCCGCATATCCTCGTGCACCAATTGCTGCAGGTCAATGCCCCCGCTGCGGAAGGCCCGGATCACCACATCGGTGCAGGCGCCCACCTCCGGCGGCACGTCACCGCCCGGGTAGTCAATTTGCCGGTAGGCGGCGTCATAGGTGACCCGCCTTTGGACTTCACTCCGGGCGCCGATGACTACCCGGTCATATGTATTTCGTTCTGCCGCCGGGATTTTTTCCACCGGGGAAGGCTCCAACCGCTCCGCTTGTTCAATTTCTGTTTTCGGGGCCTGTTCCCGCCCTGCTGTTTGTCCGCAGCCTGCCGCAAGCACTGTAATTACTACCAGCAGCAATAAAGCATGTTTAATCATCGTTCATACCCACCGGCTTTTTTTGTCAGGCGGCTTTTCAATTTGTACCTGGCCGCCGCGATTATCGCGGCCACGTCCTTTTCACTGGCCATGGCCACCCCGGCAATTTCAGCATAGGAAAAACCCAGGTTGTCCCTTAATATTACCGCGGTTCTTTCCCCGGGTTCCAAATTTAAAAGCGCTTTCTGTACCCGGCTGATGTCAACGGTGCCGGATTCAGGCTGCCCGGGGCAATTCGCCGTGTCCACCAAAAATGCGCGGCATATACTTTTAACCGCTTCCGCCGGTGCCGGGCTGCCGTTGTTGTCATACTTGCCCAGTGCTTTTCTCACCAACAAAGCTGCGGCCTGATGATTGCCGGTCAGCCTGAACCCGGTGGAATACATCAGGCTGAACATTTGCTCCGGCGAATCAGCCTTCCACGTCAAATCACCGGCCGCAAACAAGGATATCTCCCCTCCCGTTTATGGGCATATTTTCACAAAATAATCACCTAAATATTAAACACACCCGGAGATTAATTAATGACACTGTCGCTATACTGCCGCGGTCAGGGAAAAATACTGCCGGTTATCCCGGTACGAAGCGGCAATTTGCTTTTTATCCAGCAGGTGGCCCAGGTAGGCCAGCACCGTAAGGTGCATCAGGTAATACTGACCCAGATTGCCGATGCGCACGTTAAACCTGGCACAAGCCGTGGCCAGCAGCTCTTCGGCGGTGCGCGGGCAGGTCAGCTGGGACAGGATATATTGCATGGCTTCCTCGACCCGCCGCCGGTTGGCCGCCGCCACCATCCTGATATCTTCCAGCAGGGTTCCGTGGGCCGGCAGGAAATAGTTTTCCCGCCGCTGTTCCAGCAGGTCGAATGTCTCCATGGCCCGGTCGATACAGGCGTTTAAGGGGATACCGTGTTTATTTAACACCTCGGGCGCTATTACCGCATCCGCGCAAAACAGCACCCCGCCGGCGGCAACCCCGATCTGTCCCGGTGCGTGCCCTGCCAGATCCACAATCTCCAATGCGCAACCGCCCACATTTTGCGGCCCGTTTTCCAGCACTCCGTCCACCTGAACACCCGGAGCGAGAAAAAACTTGTTATGCAGCGGTTGAGGCGGGCAGGCGCCGCCAAACAGATATACCGGCTCCAGGATCGGGTGCTCCAAAATTGCTTTTTCAAGGGCGTTGGCGTAAACCTTCGCTCCGGTGGTTTTAACCAGGTACGGCGCGCCGCCGCAGTGATCGGCATGGGCGTGGGTAATCACAATCCATTTCAGGGCCAGCCCGTTTTCATCCACCAGGCGCCGCACTTTCCTGGCCACACTGTCGTCGATGCCGGTGTCCACCAGCAGCGCCTCTTCCTGTTCGTTTACTATAAGACCCATGTTTACCGGCGCGTCAATATAATAGATATTACCGGTAATCCAGTTTAACTTCATGCCCCTTCACCTCGCCATTTCCATATTAACCGCCCCGGCGGCGGCCGCCGGGTCCGGAGCGCCGGTTACCGGCCGGCCGATAACAATATAATCAGCCCCGGCGCGCACCGCTTCCGACGGCGTCATGACCCGGCGCTGGTCGCCGGTTGCTGCGCCGGCCGGCCTGATCCCCGGAGTAATGATTTTAAAATCCGGGCCGCAGGCCGCCCGGACCGGAGCAATTTCCTCCGGTGAGCAAACCACCCCGTCCAGGCCGGTCTCTTTGGCCAGCAGCGCCCAGGCCCGCACCCGGTCTTTGATCGCGCCCGGCAATCCGATATCACTATTGAAGGCTTGCTGATCAATGCTGGTAAGCACCGTTACAGCAATCACCATGGGCGCGGGCACACCGTGTTTTAGGGCTTCTTCCGCGGCGGATTCCCGGGCGGCCCGCATCATATCCCTGCCCCCCGCCGCATGGACGTTGATGATGGCGGCGCCGTAACGCGCCAGCACCCCGGCGGCCCGGCCCACGGTATTGGGGATATCGTGCAGTTTCAGGTCCAGAAACACCCCGGCTCCGGATGCGGTGATATCCCGGATGATCCCGGGTCCCGCGGCATAAAACAGCTCCATGCCCACTTTAAACAGCCCGACTTGCCCGGCCAGTTTGCTTACCAGCTCCATGGCCCGGGTATGGCTGTCCACATCCAGGGCGACGATTAGTTTTTCCTTGGCCATACGTTTCATCTCCCAAACGCTTTGTTCATTATTTTAAGACGGTTTTAACCGGATCAGATAGCTTCGTTCATGCTGCCTGTGCGATACCCTTCTAAATCCACGGCCACATAAGTAAAGCCTAATTCCTTCAGTTGGGCGGCAATTCCAGCGGCATTGGTCAGTAATCCGGCGATTTCCCCACCCGGCACCTCAATCCGGGCCAGGTTCCCGTGACTCCTCACCCGCACCTGGGTAAAGCCCTGACGATGCAGGAACACTTCCGCCTTCGCCACCCTTTGCAGCGCCCCGGCGGTAATGCGCGTACCGTAGGGGAAACGTGACGCCAGACAGGCCGCCGCCGGTTTTTCGGCGGTGGGCAGCCCCATCCGCCGGGACAGGGCGCGGATTTCCGCTTTGTTCAGCCCGGCGTTATAAAGCGGGCTTTTAACGCCCAGTTCCCGGGCCGCCCGGATACCGGGCCGGTAATCACCGTCATCGTCGGCGTTCACCCCGTCCAGCACATGTGTATAGCCGTGCTCCCGGACCAGATCAAATAACAGGCCCATGATTTTTTTCTTGCAGTGATAACAGCGCAGCGGGGTGTTGGCCGCGAATTCCTCGTCCTGCAGCGGATCGATATCCACAACCAGGTGTTTGATCCCGGCGGCAGCGGCAAACCGCACGGCTTCATCCACCTCGCCGGGCGGGTTGACCACCGAACGGAAGGTAACGGCCAGCACTTTGTCGCCCAGGGTGTCCGCCGCCACTTTTAAAAGCAGGGCGCTGTCCACCCCGCCGGAAAAGGCGACCACCGCCCCGGGCAATCCGGAAATAATTTTTTGCAGCCGGGCCAGTTTTTCATCACAGTCAACGGTCATGCCGGCAAGTCCTCCCGCAATTATTCATCAGCCTGTTCGCCGATAATCAGCCGCAACAGGTTCGGCCGGCTGTACTCCCTTTTACCCGCGCCGTACCCGACCTGTTTCACCCGCATTAAAGGCAATGCTCCGCACCCGCTGCTTAAAGTTGCGGCCAGGGCCGCCCCGGTGGGGGTGACCAGCTCCATGTCCGCGTCAACACCGTATACCGGGATCTGCCCATCCGCAAGTATGCCCAGAGCGGCCGGCGCCGGCGACGGCATTACGCCGTGGGCGCACCTGACGAATCCCCGCCCCATGGGCAAAGGGGACACCAGTACCCTGTCCACGCCCAGCATGTGCAACCCCAGCACGGTACCCACCACGTCAATAATGGCGTCCACCGCTCCCACCTCGTGAAAATGGATTTTTTCCGGAGTGGTGGCGTGGATTTTCGCTTCGGCCCGGGCCAGGTTTTCAAATACCGCCTTGCCGGAGGCCTTGACCTGATCCGGTAATGCGCCGGAATCAATAATTTGGTTGATCTCAAGCAGGCCCCGTTCCGGCTGGGCGGATGTTAGATCAACATAAACGCTGGCTGCGGAAATACCGCTGCGCAAAACCCTCTCCCGGCGCAACGCATAACCGTCCACGGGCAAGGCGCCGAGCATTTGCCGCCAGGCGTCGAAATCAACGCCCGCGTCAATCAACGCGCCCAGGCACATATCGCCGCTGATGCCGGAAAAACAATCAAAGTAAGCTGTTTTCATCCTTGGCCTCCCCAATCATCCGGGTTATGGCGTTGGCCAGGGCCGCGGCTCCAAAACCGTTGTCTATGTTTACCACACCGACGCCTGAAGCACAGCTGTTTAACATGGAAAGGAGCGCCGACAGCCCGTTAAAGCTGGCGCCATAGCCCACGCTGGTGGGTACCGCGATCACGGGTTTTTCCGTAAGGCCGCCCACCACGCTGGCCAAAGCGCCTTCCATGCCCGCCACCACGATCAAAATATGCGCCCATCCGATCAGGTCCAGTTTATCAAACAACCGGTGGATACCGGCCACTCCGACATCGTAACACCTCCGGACGTTGTTGCCCATCACCCCGGCCGTTACCGCGGCCTCTTCGGCCACAGGAATGTCGGAAGTCCCGGCACTCATCACCAGTACGTTGCCCCTGGCCGGTGCGGTTTCACCCTGCCGGACCACGATGGTGCGGCCGAGTTGGGAATACTCGGCGCCGGGAAAGACTTGCCTGACCGCATCGTAAACAGCGGGATCGGCCCGGGTGCCTAAAATTGCCCGGTTATTCCCGCATAATCTTTTGTATATCTCCACTATCTGTTCAATGGTCTTGCCCTGGCAGAAAACAACCTCGGGAAAGCCTTTGCGCACAGCCCGGTGATGATCGATCTTGGCAAAACCGAGGTCCTCGTAAGGCAAGTTTTTTAACCTGGCCAGCGCTTCATCCACGTCCAGGTTCCGGTTTTTTACCGCTTCCAGCAAATGGCGCAGCTCGTCTTTAGTCACGGCAATGCTCCCTTGTCAACCGTTTCCTTATTTTTGCAAAAGGCATTCCTTTTATAGTTAGTATTCAACTTTTAGAACATCCTCTTATAATATAGTCTTACTTTTCTGCACTAGCAAGTGTATCCACCAAAGTTCCGCCGGCCGAAAAACCAAAACACCTTCCGTTTGGCATCAACAGAAGGTGTTTTCATTAAAACTTAATGATTAGAATTTAATCTTTTCAAAATTTCCCTGCATATCCGCGATTTCGGCCACGCCGTCCTTAATATAGAAAACAGCCATGGTCAAGCCGCTTTTTTCATTATAAATATTCCTTAAATGGGGCATTGTTTCAAAGGCTTTAGCCAAAGCATCCGCGCTGTCGTCAAAAACAGCGGTGCCGCTGATCCTAATCCACTGCCGCTGGGCGCTGACGGTGCAAATCTCCACGTTGGGATTGGCGACCACCTGTTTGTACGATTGTTTATGCTTGCCCATGCCGAAGTACAGCTTGCCGTTATATCCCATAAAGAAACCAAACGGCCTGACTTTGGGCTTATCTCCATCCACGGAAGCAAAATAAAAAACAGGATTATCGGTTAGAAACTGCAGTATTTTTTCCATTCTCTCACCTCACTTCGGAGTCGGACTTAACAAGTTTATAATACCATATAATCTATCTTACAAAAAAGAGTTAGTTTAAACTTGTTTAAGTCTGACCCCTTATTCCCGTAAGAGAGACAATGTCTTGCTGTCCATAGTGTAAAACATGGGGGCGACCAGGATTTTGGGATACCGGCCGCGTATTCTCTTGGCCTCGCTTAAAACAAAATCTATTTCATTGCCGATTTCAAACATAGGTGCGAAATGCATGAAATGCTCTTCGGCCATTTGAGTGTCCCAGCCAGCATTTTCGACCATGCCGCGGACAAATTTCTCTTTTTTGGATATCAGGTTGACCATGCCGCAGTTATCGTGCCCGATAAGCGCTATCGCACCGACACCGCCTATGGCGATGGCATATGATACTTTAAACTCGCTGTAACGGAGATTACCGCCTCCGGTGCGCATGATATAGGCGAAATTATCCGGAATCCGCAGATGCTTCCGGTAATCCATGCACATGCCGATTAAAAGCTCGGCATGTTTGTATGTATCGCCGGGATAGGCAAGATTATGGTATTTCAGCAGGCGCTCAATCGGAGTGTCGCGATACTCCGGAAAGATATCCTCAACAGAATTAACAGGAACTATATATCTATCCATGTTCTCATCTCCCCTTGACAAAGTTTGAACCCGTAATTTATGCTATTTTTCACTTCCGCCGGAACTCAGAGTCTTTAATTTGTGATTTATTTTACATTCATTTTACAATAAAACCAGGCTGACTGAAAGTACTTTTTGTCCCTACAGCAAACTTTTATTTAATTCCGGCATCCCGCCGTTAATTAAATTGATTTCTGTGTTCTGGTTAATATAAAACCAGGCCTGATTGTTGAGGGGCACTCCCGGGAGGGTGATTATGGCTGCCACATCCGAAGACCAAATTATTTTAGAGATTATCAAACACTTGAAAGAACGCAACCTGAAGGGCTTTAACTCTCTGCTGGAAGAACTGCAGCCTTACGATCAGGCCCGGCTTTACTTAAACCTGCCTGAAAAACACCGGACGCGCTTTTTAACGCTGGCAAATGCCGAACAATTGGCCGACTTGATTCAGGAGCTGGAGCAAGACCGGCAATTGGAGATTTTAAATAAGCTGGGCCTTGAAAAAGCAAGCCGCATCATGGACTTGATGGACAATGACGACCTGGCCACACTGTTGGGCGGGCTGTCCAGGGAAGAAACCGAAACTTTTCTCTCGGTAATGAAAAAAGAAGAGTCCAGAATAGTAATGGATATTCTGGAGCACCCCCCGGAAACGGCGGGGCGGTTAATGACCAACCGCTACGTTTGGATACCGGCCCATTATACCGTGGGTGATACGGTCAACAAGCTCAAGTCATTTGCGGAAATAGCGGAAACCATAAACTACCTGTACGTTATCGACAGCGACAAAAAACTGGTGGGCGTGGTATCATACCGTGATTTGCTCCTGGCCGGCGACGGCGAAAAAATCAGCGACATCATGTTTACCCGGGTCATCTCGGTGCCGGTGGACACGGACCAGGAGGATGTGGCCCGGATCATCGAACGCTATGATTTTCTGGCCGTGCCGGTGGTGGAAGAAAACAATGTCCTGGTGGGAATTGTCACCGTGGACGATGTTCTGGATGTAATTATTAAGGAAGCCGACGAGGATATCGGAAAATTATCCGCCACCGGCAATGCCATCGATTTCGATACCAGGGTCTGGACAGCCGCTTACCGCCGTTTGCCGTGGCTGGTTTTACTGCTGCTGATCGGACTTATATCCGGCAGTATCATCAGTGTTTTTGAAAATACGCTGCAGCAAGTGGTGGCCCTGGCTTTCTTTATGCCCATGATCGCCGGCATGACCGGGAATACCGGAACGCAGTCGCTGGCTGTGGTGGTAAGAGGTCTTGTTTCCCGGGACATCAATAAAAACACCGCCCTGCGGCTGGTGATGAGGGAGCTGGGTGTGGGTATAATCATCGGCGCCACCTGCGGCGTATTAATTGCCGTTATCGCTTACCTCTGGCTTGGTAATCCCGTCCTTGGCCTGGTGGTGGGCAGCTCTCTGCTGATAACGCTGGTTATCGGCACCCTGGCGGGTACTGTGATACCGCTGATGGTATATAAAATGAAAATCGACCCCGCCGTGGCTTCGGGGCCGTTGATCACAACTCTGAATGATATATTCTCTCTTACGGTGTACTTTGGCGTGGCCACATTTTTCATTGCCAAACTGGTGTAACAAACAGGCTTCGGCGGGGTCCGGAATCAACTCCCCTGGTTCGGACTCACTCCGGCCTCACCGGCGCCGGGTTTTTCCGTTGCAACAACCAGCAGCGAACCCGCCAAAACAGCAATACCGCCCGCCAGTTGCAGCCAGCTCAATTGCTCATTAAAAAGCAGCGCGGAAAAACCGATAGTAGTAAGAGGTTCCACCATACTCAAAATTGAGGCTTTGGTGGGGCCGATTAATGAGATGCCTTTAAAAAAAGAAAACACGGCCAAAACTGTCGAAAACCCTACCATACCCGCTAAAGCCATCCACGCCATGGGCTGCATGTTAAAGTTTAAAGAACCCTGCGCCACGCCGATGATCAGCAGTGAAAAAGAAGCAAAGGTTGTAACCAGAGTGCTGGCGGCAATAACAGGCAATTGTGTTAAAACACGCTTTCCCAAAACAATATAACAGGAATAAACCATCGCGGCGCAACCGGCCAGCATTACCCCCCCGGCGTTGAACCCGCTGGAATCGCCGCCCAAGACCATGGTTAAGCCAGTTATCGATATCAGAATGGAAATGATGATTTTTCCGGTTAATGACTCTTTATAAAAGATTGATGACAGCAAAGCTACAAAAACAGGGTAAGCGCAAAAAATCAAAACCGCCAAAGAGGCCGGAATATACTGTACCGAGGCAAAATAAAAACTCGACTGCAGCATATAAAAAATTCCGCCCATTACCGCAGACAGGCATAATATTGTTTGGGTCAGCTTTAATTCTATTTTTTTATTAATTAACAGGAGCACCCAAAAACAAATCGCAGCCAGTAAAAAACGCAGAAAAAGAAGGGTGGTTACATTCGCCCCACCCTGGTAAGCATAAAGCGCAAAAACGGGAAGCAGGCCAAAACCGACGGCCGATATAAAAGCAAGGATTACACCGGTATAGTATTGTTTGGACAATGTTTTTTCCCCGAGACAATTTTATTTTACTTAGATTTTATTCCAAAGAGGCCGGTTTTTAAAGCATAATATTAAAAAATTGCTGCAATAGATTCTTTACTTAAAGATTCGGTCAAGCTCCGCGGATAATCCGTCAAAAATGTAAGATGCCACGATTTCGGGTTTTCTGTAAGTGATATTGCTACTGATATTTTTATCTTCAAAATGATAAACGGTCACTTCTTTGTTTATCGGGTTAACAATCCAGTATTCCCTGACATCGCATGACATGTAAAGGTCAAGCTTTTTGATCAAATCCTTGCTCCGGGTACTCTGTGATAAAATCTCCACCACAAGGGCCGGAACACCCTTGTAATAGTCATTTTCATCCAGCTTTTCTTCAAGGTCGCAGATGACCATGATATCAGGCTGGACAATATTAATACTCTCCGGGTTTCTTTTGAGTGTAATATCATAAGGGGCAACCAGGGGAACGCATTCTTTGCCCTGAAACCAGTTGTAAAAAATACCAAAAAGTTCGGTCAAAGCTACCTGGTGCATGGTTTTAGGTGAGGCCAGCAGATATATTTCACCATCAATGTATTCGTATCTATCCTCGGTATCTTTGGTCAGCTCCAGAAATTCTTCATAGGATGCCTTTCTGCCGCCGTAACCGTATTCTTCCGCCTTTTCCATCACCACACCGGACACCGGGCCGCAGTCTGAGGACGCATCTCTAATGGCTGACAGTTTTGCTATTTCCGTACCGTTTCTTGTAATTATGATATCTTCCCGCGCCGCAAGCATCAGGTATTTTCCAAAGTTATTCTGCAGTTCCGTTGAGCTGACTTTCATAAACGCACCTCCGATAATAGCTATAATAGCTAAATTAGATATTGTAATTATATGTCAACAGAAGAGGCTGCGTCAAGGGAAAAGCAAAAAAGCGGAGGAGTTTGTTACCCCCGGCCAACTGATTAATGGTGGTATATAAAATGAAAATCGGCCCCGCCGTGACTGCGGGGCCGATAAATTGGCTGTATTTTAAAGAATCGCTCCTTGAGGCGGAAAACAGGTTAGAACCCTTGGTGGGCCAGGCCTACCAGTTCACCGACGTTGTCGAACCCGTTTTGCCGCATGTAATCCTCAATACCTTCGATAATTTCAATAGTGGCCCGGGGGTTGACGAAATTGGCCGTACCCACTGCCACCGCGGTAGCCCCGGCCAGGATAAACTCCAGGGCGTCCCGGGCGTTCATGATGCCGCCCATGCCCAGGATGGGCAGTTTCACCGCCTTGTACACCTGCCACACCGCCCGCACCGCCACCGGCCTGACAGCCGGGCCGGAAAGTCCGCCGGTTATGTTGGCTAATAGGGGCCGGCGCTGCTCCACGTCGATAACCATACCCACCAAAGTGTTGATCATCGACAAGGCATCAGCCCCGGCTCCGGCCGCCGCTTCCGCCATGGCCACGATATCGGTTACATTGGGCGAGAGTTTAACGATCACCGGCAGCCCGGTAACCGACTTCACCGCCCCGGTCACTTCGGCCGCCGAATGCGGGTCGCTGCCAAACTGGATCCCCCCCTTTTTTACATTGGGGCAGGAAATATTGATCTCCAGGCCGGCCACACCGGGCGCTCCGTCCAGTTTGCGGGCCACCAGGGCGTAATCCTCCACGGTGTCCCCGGCAATGTTTACAATCACCGGCACGCCCAGTTCTGCCAACCGGGGCAAAATTTCCTCCTTCACCCGGTCTACTCCCGGGTTCTGCAGCCCAATGGCGTTAAGCATGCCCGCGGGCGTTTCAGCAATGCGCGGCGTGGAGTTGCCCTTACGGGGCGCCGGGGTGGTGCCCTTTACGGTAATGGCCCCCAAACGCTGCAAATCCAGATAAGGCTGGTATTCAAACCCGAACCCGAAGGTGCCGGAGGCGGTGGTTACGGGGTTCTTCATCATTATCCCGCCCAGGTTCACCGTGGTGTTCACCGCCAGATCACCTCCGCCGCGTTAAATACCGGTCCGTCCACGCAAACCCGCCGGTAGTTCTCCTCCCCGCCGTCTTCCCGCGTCGGGCAAACGCAGGACAGGCAGGCGCCCACCCCGCAGGCCATCCGCTCTTCCAGGGAAACTTCCCCCGGCACCCCGGCCCGGTCAAGCAGCAGACAAACCGCTTTTAGCATGGGTGCAGGCCCGCAAGCATAAACAAACTCCGCCGGCTGCTTTAGTTCCTTCTCCAGCAGCCCGGTAACCGGGCCGTGCAGCCCGGCCGAACCGTCATCAGTGGCGATTTGCACTTTAAAACCCAGCGCCGCCGCCAGTTCCACAGCCAAAAGTTGTTCGGCGGTTTTAGCCCCCAGCAGCACCTTCACCCGCGGGGCCACATTTGCCGCCGCCAGTTCCTGCAACAAAAAGAAAAGCGGCGCGGCGCCGATCCCGCCGCCTACAACGATAATACCGCCCGGATCACCGGTTTGCCGTTCCCGGCCCAGGGTAAACCCGCGACCCAGGGGTCCCATGACGTCCAGCGGTCCGTCCTGCCGTCCCGCCAGCAGTTCGGTGCCCCGGCCCACTGCCTGGAACATAATCCGCACCTGCCCGGTTTGGCGGTTTACCGCATGGATGCTGACGGGCCGCCGCAGCAGCGGGTCATTGCCCGCAGCGCAGCGGATATGCAAAAACTGGCCGGGCCGGGCATTTTCCGCCAGGATTGGGGCATACAGCTCCAACACGTAAACATTGGGCGCCGGGTTTGAATTACCTGTTATTTCTGCCAGCAGCAACTGGGACATCGAACACAATCCTCCGGAAGTGAATAATATTTAATAACAGTAATCAGAATTTCAGGTCTTTTTCCCGTTCTTTTATTCTGACTCCTGTCTCCTGACTACTTAAAAGTTAATATTTTCTTTATTGACTTTTAACACAACCCTGCTATAGTGATCATTAAGAAGGAGGTGTATATTAATGACCGATCGTGAGCACGCGGTGCGCGCCCTGACGCAAATGGTCCACAGCAACAGCAATAAAGCGGACCAGTGCCGGGAACTGAAGGAATGGTTCAACAGCCTGAACCGGGACCTGATGAAAGCGGTGGAAACCCTGAAAAAGGGCGCTTAAATCAGGCCTTTTTCGTTACATAACGCTCCCGAACTCACGAACGCGCAAAACCGGCATTATTACCGGAAAGCGCTTTTTTTGTTGCAATTATTATTTAGCTCTGAAAATTATTCTCATCAGAGCGTGGTTACACCTGTCCCCGCTCACTCAAGGCTCCCGCGCCGACGGCACCAACGGCTTATACGTTGGGGACATACCTCAAACCCAAAAGCTTCGACCCCAAATAAGAGGTGTGTCCCCTATCCTTATTGCTCAACCGGACCGCCATAAACTCACCGTCCTAGTTCGGGTTATGGCTCTCGCGGCCGTCCTTGGCCGCTCGTCCGGTTTCGCACTTCGCTACGCCGGGTGCCGTTCCGGCGCTCCCGCAAATCGCTCACCGGGACAGGTGTAACCACGTAGCATAGTGGTTAATTCTGACTCCTGACTCCTGACTCCTGATTTTACCCCAGGTATTCCTGCAGCGGCACCAGTTCAATATCGGAGCCTTCCTGGAAGTCCGTCAGCACTTCCAGAATGGCCCGGGCGGTGTCCAGGGAGGTCAGGCAGGGCACAGCCAGTTCCACGGTGGCCCGCCGGATGGCAAAACCGTCCCGTTCAGGCTGTTTGCCCTTGGTGAGGGTGTTCACCACCAGGTGGATTTCTCCTTGTCTAAGCAGGTCGGCGATATGGGGCGACCCTTCGCGCACCTTGTTCACCCGCCGCACCGGCACGCCGTGTTCCGCCAGGTAACGGGCCGTTCCGGCGGTGGCCAGGATGTTGTAACCCAGCCCCGAGAATCCCTTGACGATGGGCAGCGCTTCTTCCTTGTCCTTGTCGGATACGGTGAACAGGATGCTGCCCTGGCGCGGGAACTCGACGCCCGAGGCCAGCAGCGCCTTGTACAGCGCCACCGGGTAACTGGCGTCCACCCCCAGCACCTCGCCGGTGGATTTCATTTCCGGACCCAGCGAGATATCCACCCGCAGCAGCTTGGCAAAGCTGAACACAGGCGCTTTAACGCCCACCAGTCTGGTTTCCGGGTACAGCCCGCCCTGGTACCCCATATCCTTCAGCTTATGCCCCATGATGATCTTGGTGGCCAGGTTGACCATGGGCACGCCGGTGATTTTGCTCATGTAAGGCACGGTGCGGCTGGCCCGGGGATTCACTTCCAGCACGTAAACCTGGCCGTTGTACAGCACGTACTGGATGTTAATCATCCCCCGCACGTTCATGGCCATAGCCAGCCGGGTGGAGTAATCCACAATTTGCGCCCGGGCATTGCGGTCCAGGTGGTTGGCCGGGTAAACCGCGATGCTGTCCCCGGAATGGACCCCGGCCCGCTCCACGTGCTTCATAATCCCCGGGATCAGCACGGTTTCGCCGTCAGCGATGGCGTCCACCTCAATTTCCTCGCCCAGGAAGTATTTGTCCACCAGCACCGGGTGTTCCGGCGTAACTTTCACCGCGGTTTGCATGTAGTTTGTCAAATCTTCCACGTTATAAACTATCTCCATGGCCCGGCCGCCCAGTACATACGAGGGCCGCACCAGCACCGGGTACCCGATGCGGCCGGCCACTTCCACGGCCTCGGTGACGGAAAATGCCGTGCCCCCCGGCGGCCGGGGAATAGCCAGCTCTTCCAAAAGAACGTCGAACCGTTCGCGGTCCTCGGCCCGGTCGATATCGTTCAGCGAGGTGCCCAGGATTTTAATCCCGGCCCGCTCCAGATGGGCCGCCAGATTGATGGGCGTCTGGCCGCCGAACTGCACGATTACGCCCTTGGGTTTTTCCTTTTCCAAAATGTTCAGCACGTCCCCGGGCAGCAGCGGTTCAAAGTACAGCCGGTCGGCGGTGTCGAAGTCGGTGCTGACTGTCTCGGGGTTGTTGTTGATGATTATGGTCTCGTAATCCATCTCTTTCAGCGCCCATACCGAGTGCACCGAACAGTAGTCAAACTCGATGCCCTGGCCGATGCGGATGGGCCCGCCGCCCAGCACCGCCACCTTGGGCCGGTCCGTGGGCGGCGCCTCGTCCTCTTCATCGTAGGTGGAGTAATAGTACGGTGTTTGGGCCTCGAATTCGGCGGCGCAGGTGTCCACCATTTTATACACCGGTTCCACGCCCTTGGACTTGCGCAGCGCCCGCACTTCCCCGGTTTTGAGGCCGGCGGCCTGGCCGATATAAGCGTCGGCCATGCCCATTTGCTTGCACCGCCGCAGGGTTTCCGGGGTCAGTGCCGCCGGTCCCTCCCGGCGCAGCTGCTGTTCCAGGTCCACCACGTTCTTGATTTTACGAATGAAGAAGCGGTCCATTTTGGTCAGGCTGAAGATGCGCTCCTCCAGCATGCCCCGGCGCAGCGCTTCGGCCAGTACGAACAGGCGCTCGTCATTGGCCTGGATCAGCTTTTGCTCCATTTCTTCGTCCGTCAATTTATCCATCCCGGGGTAAATCAGGCCGGGAACGCCGATCTCCAGCGAGCGGACGGCTTTTAATAGCGCTCCTTCGATGGTGCGGTCGATGGCCATCACCTCGCCGGTGGCCTTCATCTGGGTGCCCAGGGTCCGGTCGGCCAGGGCGAACTTGTCGAAGGGCCAGCGGGGAAACTTGATCACCGCGTAGTCGATGGACGGTTCGAAGCAGGCGTATGTTTTGCCGGTCACCGCGTTTTTAATCTCGTCCAGGTTAAGGCCGACGGCAATCTTGGCCGCCACCTTGGCAATGGGGTAACCGGTGGCCTTGGAGGCCAGGGCCGAAGAACGGGACACCCGCGGGTTGACTTCAATGACATAGTACTGGTAGCTGTCGGGGTCCAGGGCGTACTGGATATTGCAGCCGCCCTCCACGCCCAGGGCGCGGATAATTTTCAGGGCGGCGGTGCGCAGCATCTGGTAATCCTTGTCGCTCAAGGTCTGGGTGGGGGCCACCACGATGCTGTCCCCGGTGTGGATGCCCATGGGATCCAGGTTCTCCATGCTGCAGATGGTGATGCAGTTGTCCGCCCCGTCCCGCATCACCTCGATTTCGATTTCCTTCCACCCCACCACGCTGCGCTCGATGAGCGCCTGGTGAATAATGCTGGCTTTTAAGCCCCGGGTGCAGGTGTCGATCAGTTCGTCGAGGTCGTATACCATGCCGCCCCCGGTGCCGCCCAGGGTGTAAGCCGGACGCACCACCAGCGGGAAGCCGATTGCCTTGGCGAATTCCACGGCTTCATCCACCGTGGAGATGATGGCGCTTTCGGGCACCGGCTCATTAATCCGCTCCATGGTGCTCTTAAACTGTTCCCGGTCCTCGGCCCGCTTGATGGCGTCCAGCGGTGTGCCCAACAGCCTGACGTTGTATTTGTCCAGCACGCCCTGTTCGGCAAGCTGCAGGGCCATGTTCAGGCCCACCTGGCCGCCCAGGGAAGGCAGGAACCCGTCGGGCCGTTCCTTGGCGATAACCCGGGTGACGAACTCCGGGGTGATGGGTTCAATATAAATCCGGTCCGCCATGTTGGCGTCGGTCATAATGGTGGCCGGGTTGCTGTTAATCAACACCACTTCCAGGCCTTCCTCGCGCAGCGCCCGGCAGGCCTGGGTGCCGGCGTAGTCGAACTCCGCCGCCTGGCCGATGATGATTGGCCCCGAACCCACCACCAGTACTTTTTTGATGCCCTTTTTAATCGGCACTATTGTCCCTCCCCGCGCATGATGTCCATAAACTGGTCGAATATATAGTCGGAATCGTGGGGCCCCGGTGACGCCTCGGGGTGATACTGCACCGCGAATATGGGCAGCTTTTGATGCCTGATGCCTTCGACAGTGTTGTCGTTCAGGTTGATGTGGGATACGTCCACGTCCAGCCCCACCAGTGACGCTTCGTCCACGCTGTAGCCGTGGTTGTGGGAGGTGATGTAAACCCGCCCGGTACGCATGTCCTTGACCGGGTGGTTGGCGCCCCGGTGACCGAACTTCATTTTGTAGGTTTTGCCGCCCAGGGCCAGGCCCAAAACCTGATGCCCCAGGCAGATGCCGAACAGCGGCACCTTGCCGGTCAGTTGGCGGGCGGTCTCAATGGCGGCCGGCACATCAACCGGATCCCCGGGGCCGTTGGAAAACAGCACGCCGTCCGGCGACAGGGCGTTAATTTCATTGGCGGCGGTTTTGGGAGGCACTACGATCACGGTGCAGTCCCTGTCCCGCATCTTGCGCACAATATTATGCTTGGCGCCCAGGTCCACCAGCACCACCCGCGGCCCGCCGCCCGCCAGGGTATAGTTTTCCCCGGTGGCCACCTCGTCCACCAGGTTCAGGCCGCTGAGCTGCGGGCTGGTGCGCGCCCGGCCCACCAGTTCTTCGGGGTTTACGTCGCCGGCGGCGATATAGCCCCGCATGGTTCCGTAACTGCGCAGGTGTCTGGTCAAAGCCCTGGTATCAACTCCGCTGATGCCCGGCACTCCCTCCTTGGCCAGGAACTCGCCAATCCGGTAACCGGCCCGCCAGTTGCTGGGATGATCGCAGTATTCCCGGACCACGAAACCGCGTACAAAGGAACGCCTGGATTCGTAATCCTCCCGGTTGATACCGTAGTTGCCGATCAGCGGGTAGGTCATGACCACTATTTGCCCGGCATAAGAGGGGTCGGTAAGCACTTCCTGGTAACCGGTCATGCCGGTATTGAACACCACCTCGCCCCATTGTTCGGTGACGGCGCCAAAGGACTGGCCGGTGAACACTTTGCCGTCTTCAAGAGCTAAAACAGCTTTCAAGTTGCAAACACCTCCGCGGTTTTATGTCTGAAGTAATCAGGAGTCAGGAGTCAGAATTCAGAATGTCTTTATTCGGATTTCTTTACTACTAACTACTGACTCCTGACTCCTGAATTCTGCCTTTCATACTTAATTTCCCCCGCTACGACGGTCAGGACCGGCAATCCTTTAAGCCGGCGGCCCGTAAAGGGGGTGTTTTTGCTTTTGCCGGCAAAAGCGGCGGGGTTGACCGTTTCCTCGAGCAGCGGGTCGATTACGGTAATGTCCGCCGGTGCTCCCACGGCCAGGGCGCCGCCTGTAACGCCCAGGATACGGGCGGGGTTGAGCGAGAGTTTTTGCACCGCCTGCAGCGGAGTTAAAACGCCGGTGTGCACCAGTTCGGTCCACACCAGTCCCACCGCCGTCTCCAGCCCCACCAGACCAAAGGGGGCCAGGTCGAACTCCACGTTTTTTTCGTCAAAGGAATGGGGCGCGTGGTCGGTGGCGATTACGTCGATGGCGCCGTCCGCCAATCCTTCACGGATGGCCTGCACGTCTGCTTCACCGCGCAGGGGCGGGTTGACCTTGGCGTTGGTATCAAAGTCGCCCACTGCCCGGTCTGTCAGGGTAAAGTGGTGCGGCGTCGCTTCCGCCGTCACCCTGACCCCACGTTTTTTGGCTTCCCGCACCAGGGACACCGAGCCGGCGGTGCTGACATGAGCTATGTGCAGCGGGCATTTGGTCTCCGCCGCCAGAATGATATCCCGGGCCACCATGGCTTCCTCGGCGGAAGCGGGGATACCTTTTAAACCCAGCGTCGTCGCGTACGCGCCTTCGTGCATCACTCCGTCTCCGGCCAGGCTTTTATCCTCGCAATGGGAGATGATTACCGCGTCCAGCATGCCGCAGTACTGCATGGCCCGGCGCATCAGGCCGGCGTCCGGCACAGGGCGGCCGTCGTCTGAAAAGGCTGCCGCGCCGGCTTCGCGCATGTCCGCCAGTTCGGCCAGTTCTTTGCCCAGGCTGCCCCGGGTGATGGCTCCGATCGGGTATACATGCGCCAGGCCGGCCTCCGCGGCCCGCTTGTTGATATACTCCACCGCCACCCGGTTGTCGGTGACAGGCTCGGTGTTGGGCATGCAGGCCACGCCGGTGAATCCGCCCCGGGCCGCCGCCGCCGTGCCGGTGGCAATGGTCTCCTTGTACTCAAAGCCGGGCTCCCGCAGGTGCACGTGCATGTCAATCAGTCCCGGCGTCACCAGCCTGCCTGCGGCGTCAATGATCTTTGTATCCTGATCGGGCTGAAACGGCGCGCTGATTACTCCGTGGTCAACGTACAGGTCCGCCGTTTCGTCCCGGCCGGCGGCCGGATCCAAAATCCGCCCGTTTTTAATGATTAGCTTCAAAGTGAGCACCTCCCCCGGTGAGCAGGTACAGCAGCGCCATGCGCACCGCCACCCCGTTGGTTACCTGCTCCTCTATAACCGCCCGGTTACTGTCGGCGATATCCGCGGTAATTTCCACCCCGCGGTTCATGGGACCGGGGTGCATTACCAGCGCGTCCCCGGCAGCCAGTGACAGCCGCCGGCTGCTCAGGCCGTAAAGCCTGGAGTATTCCCTGAGCCCGGGGAACAATCCCTGCTGCTGCCTCTCTTTTTGGATGCGCAGCATGATGATCACGTCGGCCCCTTCCAGGGCCCGGTCCATTTGATGGAAAACCCGCGCGCCGGTCTCCTCCAGTCCGGCCGGCAGCAAAGTGGCCGGACCGCAGACCCTTACCTCGGCCCCCATTTTGGTGAACCCCCAGATATTTGAGCGGGCCACCCGGCTGTGCAGTATATCGCCCACGATGGCCACCCGCAGCCCGGCCAGGCCGCCTTTTTTCTCCCGTACCGTAAACATGTCCAGCAGCGCCTGGGTTGGATGTTCGTGAGCCCCGTCCCCGGCGTTAATCACGGCCGCTTGAACCGACCGGGCCAGCAGTCGTGGCGCGCCGGGCATGGGGTGCCGCAGCACGATCACATCGGCCCCCAGGGACTGCAGCGTGCGGCCTGTGTCGTACAGGCTTTCCCCCTTGGTTACGCTGCTGGACGCCCCGGAGACATTAATACTGTCGGCGCTCAGGTACTTGGCCGCCAGTTCAAAGGAGCCGCGGGTACGGGTGCTGTTTTCGTAAAACAGGGTCACCACCGTTTTGCCGCGTAAAGTAGGCACTTTTTTAATCTGCCTTTTGATAATTTCCTTCATGGGTACGGCGGTGTCCAAAAGAAAGCTGATTTCTTCAGCGGACAGTACCCGTATCCCCAGTAAATCTTTGTGTTTGTACATTGCTGCTCCCCCTGACCACATAATAAAGGCCTCCCGGGTTGATTCACAACCCGACGGAGGCCAGCAGGGCAATTAACACTTGGCCCTCCCTTACCGGCCTCACGGGACCGTTTTAAAAGGATGCGCCATGCACTATGTTTTTTCCATGATTACCACTTCATCCGTATCATCGGTTTCCGTCAGCCGCACCGCCACCTCTTCGCGGCGGGAAGTGGGTACGTTTTTGCCGACGTAATCGGCCCTGATGGGCAACTCCCTGTGCCCCCGGTCCACCAGCGCGGCCAGTTGAATGTAGCGCGGCCGTCCCAGGTCTATTATAGCGTCCAGAGCTGCCCGGATAGTTCGCCCGGTGAACAGCACATCGTCCACCAGGATCACTCGTTTGCCGGCTATGGGAAAAGCCACTTCCGTCTGCCGCACCACCGGCTGGTGCCCCATGGTAGTCAAGTCATCCCGGTAAAGGGTGATATCCAGCACCCCCACCGGCACCAGGCTGCCCTCAATTTCCTTGATCTTATCAGCCAGACGCCGGGCCAGCGGAACCCCCCGCCGGCGGATGCCAATCAGCACCATATCATCGGTCCCCTTATTGCGCTCGATAATTTCGTGGGCAATACGGGTAATCACACGCCTGATACCGTCGCTGTCCATGATCCGGGCCTTTTGTTTCCATTCCGCCACGGCTTGACACCCCCGTAAAAGTGGCCGCAAAAAGCGCGCTAAAAAACCTGTCTCACCGGTAAGTTGGCATAGACAGGCATAAAAATGCGCAAGGCTTAATCTATGAACCCTTACCGGCCTCTCGGGACCGATTTCAAGGTGATTTTCACTGCAACAATACTATCAGATCCACCACCGGGCGTCAACCTTTTTTTGTACATGTGCAACAACTTGTGAAGCAGTGTGGTTGTACCTGGAGCGAACATAGGAGGCATAAGTTGGGGACATTCCTCCGAAGGAGGTGTGTCCCCTGACCTCAGACGAGCGAACGAGGCGAAGGAAAAGCGGCGAAAAAAGCTGTCAGGGGACACACCTGCTGAAAGTTTGGGTATTCCTTTTGGGACAGGAATGTCCCCAACTTATAGGCCCATAGGGCCGAGTTATGAGCCGCCCTGAGACGAGTAAGCTCGTTCAAGTATAAGGCCGAGTCAGTGAGCGGAAGGTACTACCCTCTGCTTCTTTACGTCGAACCCCGGATGCCGAGGAAGATCAGGAATACACCCGTAACTATGGAGACCATCCCGGGCAGGGACACTTTGCCCGCCAGCCCCACCAGGCCCAGCGTGGTAACGCAAATCAGCACCGTGGGTCCCACCATGGCCAGTACCGCGTTAATTTTAAACGCCATGTCCACGCGGTTGAAATACAGCATCAGCATGGCGGCGGTAAACTCGATACTGGACGATAAAAAACGCAGCAAAGCCATAGATAATACAATTTTATCAAAAGTAAAAAACAAGTTTTATCCCCCCCCGTCGGACTAGATATTTTTTCATATGCCCGGCGAGGGTAATAAATGCATACCGTTAATGGGGCGGAGATAAAATAACCGTGTCGCACCAGGAGGGATTGGATAAAACATGCAGCCTAAAAACAGCGCCGCCGTGCTGGCGGCCATTTCCGGCGTCCCATTCATCATGGTCCTGGGCAATTCTATGCTGATCCCGGTTTTACCGGCCATGAAGCAAGTAATGAACTTGAGCCAGCTTGAAGTAAGCATGATTATTACCGCCTTTTCCATACCCGGCCTGTTGATCCCCGTGGCCGGATTTTTGTCCGATCGCATCGGCCGCAAAAAGATTATTATTCCCGGCCTGATCCTGTACGGCCTGGGAGGGATTACCGCCGGGGCGGCGGCGATAATGCTGGGTGCAAACGCCTATGCCTGGGTGATCGGCGGCCGCGTCATCCAGGGCATCGGCGCCGCCGGCACCACCCCCATTGCCATGGCCCTGACCGGCGATCTTTTTGCGGGACCCCAGCGCAGCAAATCACTGGGGGTTGTGGAAGCCTCCAACGGGATGGGCAAAGTGTTGAGCCCGGTATTGGGCGCGGCCATCGGCTTGATTGCCTGGTACGCCGCCTTTATATTTTTTCCCGTCGTTGTGGTGCCTATTGTGATCGGGATGTGGCTTCTGGTTAAAGAGCCTAAAAATGAACGGGAAAAGCAAAGCGTATCCCAGTACGCCCGGTCCATCAAAAAAGTTTTTCATAAAAAATCGGCCATGCTGCTGACCTCGTTCCTGGGCGGCATGATCGCCTTACTAATCCTCTTCGGCATCTTATTCTTTCTCAGCGACTACCTGGAAACGGAAGTTGGGATTTTCGGAATCATGAAAGGGTTCGCCCTGGCGGTTCCCGTGCTGTTTATGAGTGCGACGTCCTTTGTCACCGGCATCTGTTTAAAGAAAAAGCTCAAGCTGCTGAAGTGGCTGGCTGTCACCGGACTCGGTCTGATCGCCCTGTCCCTGGTGTCGTTGAATTTTTTCCATAACATTTACTTCTTTTTCGCCGCCATATCCATAACCGGCACGGGAACAGGTTTGCTGCTGCCTTGCCTGAACACCATCATCACCAGTACCGTTGACTCCGCCGAGCGGGGCCTGATTACATCGGTGTACGGCAGCGTCCGCTTCCTGGGCGTGGCCGCGGGGCCCCCATTTTTCGGTTATCTGATGGATCAAGGCAACGTTTACATGTACTGGGTGGGCGGGGCGCTGGCCGGAATCACCGCGCTGCTGGCGGCTTTTTTGATCCGGGTGCGGGACATGCGCCAGCCGGACAATTCCGGTAAGACCGGACAGCCGGAGCCGCCGCCGGTTACGACGGAGTTTGTTTTCAGCCCGGCCTGCAAGCCCGGTACAGTCAAAAGTCCAAAGTCAAAAGTCTAAAGACCGAAACCTTTCGACTATCGACTTTTGACTTTAGACTGAATTAAATATTCAGCGCCGGGCCGAATTCCCTCAGCCAGCGGCGCTTTTTCTTATAATCCGGCGCCAATGCGGCCACCAGGCGCCAAAACTCGGCGGAGTGGTCAGGCCTGGTTAAATGGCATAACTCGTGCACAACCACGTAATCAATCACTTCCAAAGGCGCCATGACCAGTTTCCAGTTGAAATTCAAATTGCCTTTGGAGGAGCAGCTGCCCCAACGGCTCTTTTGTTTCTTTATTTTAACCGCCGCGGGCTTGTGTCCCGCCACGGCGGCAAACAAATCAACCCGGTCGATGATTATCTGCCGGGCGCGTTCCCTGTACCATTTGATTAATTCATTTTTAACCACCACGCCGCCGGGGCCGTTTTCCGCCTCATCAACGGTCACGTGGATTTCCCGGTCCCTGAGCAGCACTCCTGAAGCACCGGTGGCTTTACCGACCATGAGCGTATACCGTTCGCCCAGGTAAAAAAGCTTTTCACCATTGACAAATTCCCTGGGTACCCGGCATCCCGCCTGGTTTTCCAAAAGCCGCAGCTTCTCTTCAATCCACTGTGCCTTTTCCCGGACAAATTTTTCAATATAGCCGGCCCTGCAATGCAAAGGCGCCGTCACCACGGCTCCTCTTTCAGCGTCAACGCTAATTTTCAAACCGGAAATTCTCTTGCTGCGCTCCACGGTGTACCCGACCGCACCGCTTTTTTCAACCACGATAGCTGCTCTTATCCTCATAACCTTTTCCTTTCCTGCTAATAGATTCCTGTCTCAAATGGCTATTATAGCCATATTCTAACGGAAAATTTTATGCATTTGATTATGTCTTCATTTTGCTATCTCGTTTACAAAGCCGTTTTTTGCGGTAACTGTAAATATTGTACATACTCCTCTTTAAGAATTTCTTCCAGTCTTAACAAACGCCATCACCATCAACGGCGAAAACTACAACACCATCGCGCCCAGCTAAAAGGCGCCGGCGGCATCAATTTCACCCAACCCTTCGGAATAAATAACTTTACGAAACAAATTAAAGCGATAATGATTACGAAATTAATTTCCCTGTGACATTGGCCCATAGTCACAGGGATTTTTCTTTATCCCAGATACCCATCGTAATTATATCAAACCGCAGGCAGAAGTTTTAGATTTTGATAAATGATTTTATAACGGTTTAAACACCCGGCGGTATAAAGTATCAAGCTAACCAATCTCAGTTAGAAAAAAAATTTTACCATCGATTTCATTAAATATCTCTCCTTCCAGGGTTGTCCCATAGCTTCATATATATTGGCGTCAGGTTAAAAACATGACCAAAAAACGGCGGCATACATCATTAAAGAGGGGAAAGAATAACCCCAGAAAAAAATATTTATCTGCGGGGGTTAGTCAATGATTGCCGTCGTAAAAATGATATTAAAGGTTTTTTTAGCAGTTGGTATTATGTTTTTTATCCCCGGTCATGCGGCGGCTGACGACGAGTGTTCGTTTTGCCGCCTGGCATCGGAGTGCTGCCGGGAATTGATACCTTCTGATCCGACAGCCAGGGGGCAGAATGTGGAACGGCTGCAGATTATATTAAAGGATGTCAAATGCTATGACGGCCCGGTTAACGGTGTCTACGATCCGTATACCGTGGCGGCGGTAAAAAAGTTCCAGGCCGAACAGGGATTTAAAACCGACGGTGTGGTAAATGAGGCCACCTGGGTGGCCCTGGATAAGGAACATAGCATAGCGACCGGCAGTAAGGAAACTGAAGCGCCGTCGGGTGAGGTAAGTATACTGATTGACACCGTGCAAAGAAAACTAACCATCCTTTCCAACGGTGAGCCGTTTAAGCAATATCCGGTGGCTGTGGGCAAGCATGAAACACCTACGCCGCTGGGCAATTTCAAGGTGCTGCGCCGGGCTAGAAACTGGGGCACCGGTTTCGGTACCCGCTGGATTGGCCTAACCGTACCCTGGGGAATTTACGGTATCCACGGCACCAACAAACCGGACTCTATCGGCAGTTTCGCCAGTCACGGGTGCATCAGGATGAATAACCACAATGTGGAGGAAATATACCCCTGGGTTAAGGCGGGCGACAGGGTGGTAATAGTTGGCAACCCCTACCGCTACCAGCCCGGGCAGTTCAGGGTCATGCGCCGGGACGCACGGGGCGGAGACGTGACGGAAGTACAGCTGAGGCTGCAAAGGCTTGGTTTTTATGATGGGCCTATTGACGGCATCTGGGGCGGTGGTATGGAACGGGCAGTGGTGAAGTTCCGTGAGAAAAAGGGACTGCGGTATGATAACTGTGTGGACGCGGAAGTTTACCGGCTGCTGGGGCTGTAAACTAAAAGTGTCGCTTGTGCGGCATAGGCAAAAAACAGTATTATTTATTTGGATTTTGAGCGGACCTGGCTGGGAAAAAAACGCGGCTTATGTATATGATTGGCTGGAAAGCAGGGGATAATTGTCAGACCGGTGCGCCACAATATATGTCAAATGTTTATGATAAACACTTGGTAAGGAGGCTCACAACAGTGGCCCAAAGACCATACCACCCGGATTACAGTTACCGGGAACCGGAATTGACGGAAGACTTGCACAGGCCGCCCGGTTCGCCGCAGCCCAGGGAAATTAAGTCCCAACAGGCCCAGCTAAAAGGCCGGCACCGGCACGGTACCAACAAGGGAGTGAAGCTGGGGATGGCGGATAAAACCGGTCTGACCAATGAATGAACAGAGGCACCGGCTGAAAGCCGGTGCCATGTTTTTGTAAACCGGGAAAGTATACCGGCCGTATTTATGGCCGGGACTGGGAAGTAAAGTGTGCGCATAAAGGGAACCTGATGAGCGCTATTTGTATTGTTAGAATGAGCCCCTTCTGCGCAAAAGCTCACGGATCACCAGGATTAAGATCAGGGATCGTAACAACCCCCGGCCTTCCTGTTGTCTGTCCATGGGGTAGCAGCCTTCTTTTAACATTCGATGGTAAACATAATCAGTCATTTGATCAACCGCGGTTCTGGTGGGATAAGGGTATAAACCGGGATTGCTCGGGTTATCATACATTTCGCAGGCTTGCTTCACCATTGGATAGGCGCAATAGTAAACATCGGGATACATGGCATCCAAGGGTTCTTGCGGATACTGCGTATATGATTGAGTTTGGGGAGTGTTCGCCATAAGGTATACCTCCTTTTGCATTATTTACCATATTATTCTAATCGCGGTATAAATGTACCCGGTTACAAAAAAATCTACTTATTGTCACCGGGCCCAAATAAATTACCTGGCTGAGTTCAGCCAGGCAGGGATCAGGTACTACAAACTTCTCCCATTCAAGGTAGTTTCATCCTCGGCGTCTGTTGCCAATCGCAAGTAATCTTGGGCTGCCTCTTCCTGTGCTTCCATGTCGATTAGGCCATAGTCTTTTCTTTCCGGCAAAAGGTTACACCCCCTTAAAGGAATTTTGATTATCAAACGCAACCTGTTAATACACCAGTTATGAGTTGACGGGAATTAGTGAATCCGGGGTTCTTCCTGGTGAGAAGGTGATTCTTGAGGCATCCACTTCCCAGTGCCATAAAAAGCCGCTTGTTCCTCCGGACCCACAAACCCCAGCTGTATGTCCAGCGCCCGGGCCAGGTATGGATCCAGGCAGACCAAGTCATCCCTGTTGATATCCCGCAGCGATACTTTGCCGGTGGTAACCGCCACCAGTTCCATTTCCATCACGCAAGAGTTGAGAAAATTAAACAGGTTGTGCACCGACCGTTCCACATCCAGGTGGTCGGTCATTTTGCCTGTATAAACCACCATGTCGGTGGGCGGTTCGAAGGGCATGGTTTTGGCCATCTGGTCTCCCACCATGGCCATGACCGCGGCGGTGCCGATGTAAACAGCGTCAGCACCCAGGGCCATAGCTTTAAGCATCTGGCCGGGGGTGACCAGCCCTCCGGTGGCGATAAGGCTTATCTCCACGGCGGCACCCTTTTCGGCCAGGAACCGGGCGGCCCGGTTTACCGCGTATATGGTCGGCAGACCCACATCGTCCTCCAGGGTGGGCGCGCCGCCGTGGGTGCCGCCCTCCGCCCCGTCTATGGCGATGAAGTCGCACCCGGCTTCAAGCGCCGCCTGCAGTTCATGCTCCAGGTAGTGCCCGGCGGCAATTTTAAGGCCCACTGGAACCCCGGTCTCCTGGCGCAGCCGCTGTACCAGAGCGATAAAATCTTCCCGGGTATTTACACCTTCCAGCCGGGAATGGATCTTGGCATCCTGACCCGGTTCAAGTTCAAACGCTTCCCTGTATTCCTCGCCTATATTGCCTGTGGTGGTGCGCTGGGGGGTGGGCCCCTGGGCGCCCTGACCCAGTTGAATTTCGATGGCGTTCAGGCGGTTATATTTGTCCGGGGTGTTCAACCAGCCGCCCCGGTTGTACTGGCCGATGAGCAGCTGTGCTTCCTCTCTTTCCTCCTCCAGCAGTCCGGCCTCGCCGGTGTTGGTGGCGGTACCGGCCATGGAAGCAGCTCTGGCCAGCGCAATTTTGGCATTTTTGCTCATTGCGCCGCCGAAGGACATCCCGGCAATAATCAAGGGAATGGACAGGTGCAGCGGTTTACCGGCCCGGGGACCGATTACCACTGACGTGTCAATGCCCACATTGTCCGGAGTGGGAAAACGGTAGAGATGCACCGGGTTAAAAAGCAGCTTCTCCCAGGGTGAAAAGTGGATGTGACTGCCCAGCGGGCGGGGGATGGGAGTGCCGTGGGCCGCCCGCATGGCAATTTCGGCCAGGTTGATGGGGTTTACCTTCTTGGCGGCCGGTACCATTTCAAACAAGTTTTCTGTGTATTGGTCCCGGGCCACGGTGCGCACCGCGTCACCACTCACTTCGCTGCCGAGCTTTCTTAAAAAATTAGCCAGTATACTCACGGGTGTAACCTCCTTACCTTGCGACCATGGAATTCTGGATCTCCTCTATCTTTTGTGCCATGGCCAGGCAAAGCTGCCTGATTTCACCCAACTGCCGGGCACCGTTTTGTTCAGCGACGGCCATATCCCTGAGCTCTTCATTTTCGTTACCGGTCAAATTTTCAAAGTGTTTCTTTTCCACCTGAGACAGGGTTCCGGCCAGGGTCTGGATCCTGTTCAGGTCGGACTGGAATGATGACAATACCTGCTTCATATTGTTGTTTTCCATGGACGAACCTCCTAAACCATTTCTTTTTATATATTCCCTAGAAAAATTTATCTCCATGCGGGCCGCCGGGCGGTAAATCTTCCCGGCCCGGCGACCTGATTATTGTGTTGTTCTCTAAAAAACTTAAGTTATAATAAAAAGGAAGGCGATGGGAAATAAGTGTTAAATTAACTACACTGTGTGAAAACACATTCGGAATCATTGGTTTTGGCGTGACTTTTTGGGATTGGTCACTGGTCCCGGTCTTAGACGATAGAAATGACAGTCTAATCAATAAAAAAAAGATACAAAAAAACACAGGCAGGAAGTTCATGCTTTAGCATTTAATTAATCAATAATATCAGGACTTGAAAAGAGGGGTTGTTTTGCAGGAACTGGTTTACTTAAACGGCCGGACCGGTTCTTTTGAGGACTCGTTTATTTCAATCAATGACCGGGGTTATGTTTTCGGGGACGGCATTTACGAGGTGCTCAGAGTTTATAACGGCGTGCCCTTTGCCGTTGCCGACCACCTGGAACGCCTGGTGAACAGCGCCGCCGCCATAGAAATGGAGCTTCCCTGGAGCAGGGCGCAGCTGGCTGCGATTACGGAAAACTTACTGGTCCAAAGCGGTATCCGGGAGGCCATGGTTTATATGCAGATCAGCCGGGGCACCGCCCACAGAAACCACCTGTACGATCCGCAATTAACCCCGAACCTGCTGATCACGGTACGGAAAATACCGGATATTGATCCGGCCATCTATACCGGCGGGGTTAAAATCATCACCCAGCCTGAATTTCGCTGGCAGCTTTGCCATATTAAAAGTATATCCCTTTTAGGCAGCGTACTGGCCAAAAACAGGGCCGCCAAAGCCGTTGCGGCCGAGGCGGTATTCGTAATGGACGACGGTACGGTTACGGAATGCGCGGCCAGCAACATTTTTATTTACAGTAACGACACGCTGCTGACCCACCCGGCCAACAACCGGATTTTAAGCGGCATTACCCGCAAACATGTGTTGCAGGCGGCCCGTGCCCTGGGGATCGACACCCGCGAGGAACCATTTACAATCACGGACCTTTTGGCGGCCGGGGAAGTCTTTTTCACAAATTCCATCTCGGAAGTGGTGCCGGTGATCAAAGTCGACGAGCACATTATCGGCGGCGCTCCGGGACCGGTGACGAATCAAATCCACTCTGCATTTATAACCCTTCGCGATTCAGGAGTGTGAATAGTTGACAGTATTTATTTTAAAAGGTAATCTTTAGATAATAGCTTCAATAGCTGCATTCTTTTTATGTTGAAAGGAGGGATGATAATGCAGACTGAAAAGGCTGACGCCAATAGGTTGTATACCTATGCAGATTATCTAAAAATCGACGACGACAACCAATATGAACTGATCGGGGGGAAATTAATTTTGGTTCCGGCGCCAAGAACATTTCACCAAGAGTTGGTTGGTAAGATTTTCCGAAGAATTGCGGAATTTGTTTATGATAATAATTTAGGCAAAGTATTAATTGCCCCGACAGATGTTCTTTTATCGGAAACAGAAAAGCCTCAGCCGGATATATTATTTGTTTCAAAAAAACGTTTGGATATTATTACTGAAATGAATGTTCAAGGCGCCCCGGATTTAGTAGTTGAAATACTGTCACCTTCAACGGGCAAAAATGACAGAGTTGAAAAAAGCAAAATGTATTTTAAATATGGGGTAATGGAATATTGGATAGTAGACCCCGAACATAAAACTATTGAAGTTTTTATTCCCGGCGAGAAAAACTGGAATCTATTTCAATCCTATGACGATGAGGATACATTAACATCCCCCTTGTTACAGAACTTGGAAATACAACTGAAGAACATTTTCCAGTAGTTTTATTGCAAAAATAATATATAAAATACCTCCTGCGGGTAAACTGCGGGAGGTATTTCTATTCAGCATTGCAATTATAATATAAATCACCGTTTTTTGGCAGCCTTTCTCCGGTAACCATCTCCGGTACAGCTGAATAATTTTTAAAAGGCGTAATTAGCCCCTTTCCCACGCCAGCAGCCATGGGAGGTGAAAGCCGGCATCGGCCATTTCAGGCCGGATGCATTATACAGGGAAGGGAGCTGGTTTTTTGTCCGGATGTAACATCAACGGGTGGCGGGAAATTATCGCTTTCCCGATGGGCGAACGGGCAACCAAGCCCAGGCACCGGGGTTTAACCATGGTCATGGATAAAGGGATGGGCGCCGGGGAAACCCGGGATTTGCTTCAACTGAACCATCCGTATATCGACTTCATCAAGCTGGCATTCGGCACGTCGATGCTTTACACGGACGGCTTACTGGAAGAAAAAATCCACCTGGCGTGTTCATACAACATCGCCATTTATCCCGGCGGAACGTTTTTCGAAATAGCGCTATGGCAGGATAAATTGACTGAGTACCTTGACAAATGCAAATCGCTTGGATTCACAGCCATCGAGGTGAGCGACGGCACCATTAACATATGCAGAGAGGTGAGAGCACGGGCGATATCAATGGCTGCGGACAGGGGCTTCATGGTCCTTACGGAAGTGGGCAAAAAAAACACCGGCCCCGGGATTCCGGCCCTGTCCCTTGCCGAGCAGGCGGGAGAGGACCTGGAAACGGGCGCGTACAAGGTGATCCTGGAGGGCAGGGAGTGCGGCCTCAACGTCGGCCTGTATGACGCGAGGGGGAAAATGGACGCCGGCGACATGCAGGTGCTTTTGGAACATATCGGCGACCCCGCCCGGATTATCTGGGAAGCGCCGTTAAAACCACAGCAGCAGGATTTAATTGCCCGGTTTGGTCCCGACGTCAACCTGGGCAATATCCCGCCCCAGGAGGTACTGGCCCTGGAAGCAATGCGGCTGGGGCTGCGGGCCGATACGCTGCAGCTTAAGACAGCTGATACGGCGATATGTGATTAAGAATTAGCTTTAAGTAATAGAGCCGGCGGGGATGGCATATATTTACAAAAGACTAAAGCCTTTAAGCGAGGTTACGGTAATGAACGGAGTTGCCCTGCTGGTAGCATTGCTGCTGATTGGAATAGTATCCCGCTCCAACCTCATTGCCATTGCCGCCTGCGTGCTGCTGATTGTCAAGTTCGCCAATCTCAATTTCGTCTTTCCCCTGCTGGAAAAAAGAGGCCTCGAAGTCGGCCTGCTGTTTCTGCTGCTGGCCATTTTAGTGCCGGTGGCCACGGGCCGGATCTCGGAAAAAGATCTCCTTTCCACCTTCACTTCTTTTTCCGGGGTCCTGGCCATCGCCGGCGGCGCGCTGGCCACCCACCTCAACGGTGAAGGGTTAAAGCTGTTGCAGATCGATCCGGAAATAATATTCGGTCTTTTGGTGGGCTCAGTTGTAGGAATTGTCTTTTTCGGCGGCATCCCGGTGGGGCCGCTCATGGCGGCCGGGTTGACCGCCCTGTTCCTGGAAGTGTCAAACCTGTTCAAATAAGCATTAGTCAATGCAGGTGTGAAAAATACATCCCGACCTTTTGGACCAGGATTTCTTGCAGCTCATCCGGCAGCGGAGCCCTGAATTCCAGATACTCCCCGGTTCCGGGATGAATAAATCCCAGCAGATAGGCATGCAGAAACTGGCCCGCCAGCTCAAACTGAGGGCGCGCGGGACCGTATCGGTTGTCACCCGCCAGCGGGTGACCGATGTAAGACATATGTACCCTGATTTGGTGCATGCGCCCGGTTTCAAGGCGCAAGTCCAGCAGGGTGAAGTTGTTTTTCCGGTCCAGCACCCGGTAGCGGGTAACCGCCCTTTTACCGCTACGGAAATTAACCGCCATCCTCTGTCTGTCCGAAGGATCGCGGCCGATGGGCGCGTCAACCGTCCCGCGGTTATGCGCCAGCAAACCGTGGGCCAGGGCCACATATCCCCTGGTCACCGTGTGCTCTTTCAGTTGTTCGGCCAGCCCCTCATGGATCAGGTCATTCTTGGCGGCCATTAATAACCCCGAGGTTTCTTTATCAATCCGGTGCACGATACCGGGTCTTAAAATTCCGTTGATGCCCGAAAGATCCCGGCAGTGGTAAAGCAGCGCGTTAACCAGGGTACCCGTATAGTTGCCCTCCGCCGGGTGTACCACCATCCCCCTCGGTTTGTTCACCACAATCAGGTCCGCATCTTCATAGTATACATCCAGCGGAATGGATTCCGGCTGTAATTCGAGCTCCACGGGAGGCGGCACCGTTACAGCCACCCGGTCCCCGTCGCGCAAGCGGTGGTTGGGCTTGACCTCCGCCCCGTTTACCGTCACCAATCCCCGACCGATAAGTTTTTGCACGTAGGACCTGCTTAAACCGGGCTCCGTTCCGGATACGAACACATCCAGCCGCATGCCCGCCCCGTTGCCGGTCACAACGTATTCTTCACTCCCCGGCACCCTGCTCCACCTTCCGCAAAGCTTTCCTGTCCGCCAGCCACACATCCAATATCAGTATCACAGCCCCGACCACGATGGCGGTGTCGGCCAGATTAAACACCGGCCAGACCTTGAAATCCAGAAAATCAATCACCCGGCCCAACCGGATCCGGTCAATCAGGTTGCCCATGGCGCCGCCCGCCACCATACCCAGGGCGACATAAGTCCAAACTCGCTCCCGGGGCAAATACCGGTAACCAACCAAAACCCCAATAATCACCAGCAGCGATACCACTATAAATAAATTGGTTTGGTTGGCCAGCATGCCGAAAGCCGCACCGGGATTCAATACATAGGTGATATAAAATACAGGCGGAAAAACAGCCAGCGATTCACCGAGGTCCATACCGGAAGTAATCAAATACTTGGAAAACTGATCCACAATCAGCGTCACTGCCACGATAGCCGCAAACCGCAAATTTACATACCCCCATATGCATTCTCCATGATATAATACCACAAGTTAAACAACGGTGGTAACACCGGCGCATTCCATAAGACATTATTTCAGGAGGTTAAGCTTTTGCTTTACTGGATCCCCGCTCTGGCATGGATGGGCTTGATTTATTTCCTGTCCGGCCGCACCGGCAATGAACTGCATACATTGTTTCCGTTTATTGACAACTTTAACCCGGGTCATATAGCCGCTTATTTTGTGCTGGCCTTGCTTTATTATGCCGCCCTTGCCAAAACGGCTCACCGCCGTCCTTACCTGAAGGCGCTTGCGCTTTGTTTTTTATACGGTATCAGCGACGAAATCCACCAGTTTTTTGTTCCCACCAGGTATCCCGATGTTTTCGATCTGGGCATGGATCTGGCCGGCGCGGCTTTAGCCCTGGGAATAATTTGGCTGGTGAAAAAAAGCGACCATGATCATTTATAAAACTTGGGTGTTATTTATTGTCGGATGTTTACATTCTTGAGCAGGACATTTGCTTATAATTAACGAAAATAATATACAAGAGAAACAAGAGCGGTCATAACCCCATGAAATTTCGGGATGGGAGTGGTAACATTGGAACAAAATAAACATAGCCAGCCGGACATTGGAATTACTCCGTCCGCCGCCAGCAGGTTCAACCTGCGTCAAGTTGAAAACATCCTTTACGAGCACTCCGGCGTTGATGAGGTAGCGGTTTTATGCATTGCCGACGATGCAAGCGAAAATAAAAACATAGTCGCTTTCATCGTTCCCCGGGAGCCCGGTATGACTGAAGAGGGAGTTTTTGATTATCTTAAGCAAAGCGGCTTGCTGCAGACCGAACAATTGCCGGGAGAAGTAAGATTCGTACCGCGCATCCCCAAATCACCCAGCGGCAAAGTGCTTAAAATGAAACTGCTGGAAGGCCGCGTCAATCCTGATTAACCTTACGCCCTTATATCTACTTTCCAGAGTATAAAATCAGCAACCTGCGTTTGCACAACGCAGGTTTTTTTATTCATACCGGACGCATTTTATATTAACGGACGGGAAAAATAACAAAAATAAATATAATTGAAAACGGAGTGAACTTGATGGAATATAACCAGGATATGCCCAACCAAATGGATCAAAGGTTCCGCCACAGCAATACCGACCGGGATATGCTGGAAAAAGGCGCCATTTTGCAGCGCGACGGCACATATGCCATAGCGCCTCACTTGCCCGGCGGCATTATTACCGATCCGGAGATATTAATCCGGTTGGCCGAAACAGCTAAAAAATACAATTGCGCCGCTCTAAAAGTCACTTCATCCCAGCGCATCGCCCTGGTCGGCCTGAAAAAAGATGATCTGGACGCCGCCTGGGCCGACCTGGACATGAAACCCGGGGCCGCCATCGGATTATGCGTCCGGAGTGTTAAATTTTGTCCCGGCACAACCTTCTGCAAACGCGGCCAACAGGATTCCGTGGGGCTGGGCAGTGAAATAGATAATAAATACCATGGCATGACCATGCCTTCGAAGTTTAAAATTGGTATCAGCGGGTGTCCCAACCAGTGCATGGACTCTATGATGATCGATTTCGGGGCGGTGGGCACACCCAAAGGATTTAATGTTTTTGTGGGCGGCAACGGCGGTTTAAAACCCCGCCTGGGTCAGGCGCTGGCTGAACACCAGACTTCGGAACAGGTACTCGAGTTGCTGGACCGCGTGATTAATTATTACCGTGATCAGGCCAATAACAACGAACGCCTGGGCCGGTTCATCGAAAGGATTGGTTTTGACAGTTTCAAAGCGGCAACGCTGCCGGAAAAAAGCATGCGCCATTAGGTCTTCATTATGGATACGGTCTGCGAGTTATGCAACGGCATGAGGACGCTGTCCCCGCAGTGCGTATGCGGCGGGTCCATGCGGGACAGCGGACCGGTCCATGATTATTCAGGACCGTACAGTCCGTACTATAACACCGGGTTCGAAGCTCCTTTTTGCCATCACCTGTTCACCTGCCCCAAATGCGGCAGGGACCGGGTCATCAGCGCACCGTTGCGGCCTGTATAAAGAACACTAATCAACCACCATAAATTTTTGGTTTTTCCTGCGTTCTTTGCCCGTGTTGTATCTATTAAGTCCACCCTGGCCGTATTTTAACAGTTTGCCGTATGTAGATTGCAGACATTGCTGCGCTTCCCAAAAAAGCTTGTTGTAAACGGGGGGATCTGTACCCAACCACCAGGCGGAAGATTTTTGCCACCATGGTTCCGCCTGCTCCTCGATCAGCTTTACAATATCATCGGCGATATATTTGTATTTCAGCGGCGTGTCCTTATACATCGTCATAAAGTTAAAGTTTTCTTTCATTCTGAGTTCACTTTGCCGGGCGTCGTATTTAAACCAATGACATGTGCAACCGTTTTGCACGCCCAGATACAACCTGTCCGGAGAGTGCAGCGCCGTTACATCCCGCTGTTTTACCTGCAGCCCATTGGAAAAGCGGATTCCCCCCGGCGGACATTTGGAGACACAAACGCAAAATGACGGGTCACAGCAGGAAAACTGAAATGTAATCAGCTCCAGATGTCCGGGCCGGATACGCGTATAGTTGGGGAAAACTCCTTTAAACCCTGATTCTTTTAGATAAGGCGCCACCCAATCAACCAGCGCCCTAATCATTTTTGCCCTTGCCTTAAGCATTTCATCCCGCCTTATAACAGTTTGTAAATCAAAAGCCCGGCCAAAAGCGCCGGGCAACAATGCAACAAACAAGCCATTACAGGTAAGACTTGCGTTATTTGTAACCCTCCTTTCCACACTGGGAGGCACGCTCGTTTCCAAACGTACCCTAACGGCCTGTGATCCATATTTGGTAAGGATAACACAGGCTCGGAGGTATATAGTTGTTTGTTTAATAGTTTAACATATAGTGATATTTCTGAAAAGGAATGAGTTCCTGCTAAATTTTTACAGAAAAAGAAGGAACACCGTACGCGACCGAAAAAACCCGGCCTTTTCACCTTCCACAAACTCACGCATAGTATAGAAAAAAGAATGAGGTTGAAAGGAGGCCGGGTAGTTCCATTATGAATAATAGTCCATTCAGTTTGTTTTTAATTCTAATCCTGCTGGTTTTAAGCACCGATAAACAAGTCGACGTGAAATTGGGATACGTCAGGGGGCTGCTGGATCAAACTTCCCGCTCCCTGAAAACAATGCGAGAAGGCATCGAAGCTATGCACGTCAGTTTTGAGGCAGCGGGCGCAATCTTTGCTCGACCACCGGAAAAAAGCGAAGATACACAAACCCTGTAAATACCGTACCGCCGGTCACGCTTCCAAATGACGACCTCAACGGGTTTGTCAAAGGTTCGGGCCGGTGATTACCCGTGTATCAGCGCCGGCAGGCAACCGGTACACACCCACATACTCCGGCCGCGGTTACGACAGGGCAGTACGACAACCTGGTCCTCGTTCCTGCCGCAGCGGTGGCAAACCTGGGGCACGTAAGTCCCCGGGTTTTGTTTTACATGTTCCTCCACCGCGTGTTCATCAAAATCAGGCGCTTCGCGGTGTTCCACCGAGAGTGCCCCCCGGGGGCATACACCGATACAAAAGCCGGCCCCGTCGCACAGCTTTTCATTTTTCACTTTGGCTTTGCCGTTTTCTATGGTAATGGCTCCTTCAACGCAGGGGCTCACACAAAGGCCGCAGCCGTTGCACTTTTTCTCATCGATGCTGACTATTTGTCTTACAGCCATCATTAACACCTCATTTTTAGGTTTAAAACTTAATTAAACTATAAAACAAAATAAACAATCGTAAAGTTAAGTGTCCCTCGCTGCGCGTGTGATATTCGTCACAACCCCGGGCAAACAAAACTAGATTAAAAAATAGTCCAGCACCCGCGTGACGGCCTCGATTACTTCCCGGGCATCCCGGTCGGTCATGGACGGGAACAGGGGCAGGGTTAAAAACCGGTTATACAGGTCTTCGGCGATGGGACACAGGCTGCCTTCAATGGTACACACATCGGGGTGCCCGATCCAAAGGTAATAAGGGTGCAGAAAAACCGGCAGGAAGTGCACGCCCACTTCGATGTTTTCTGCCCTGACGGCGTGCAATATTTCCGTCCGGCCGGCCTTTAGCTTTTCGGTACGCAGTGTCACAATGTAACGGTGCCAGGTGGAGCGTCCCAGGGGATTGGGCTCCTGCAGGTCAAGAGCCGGGTGGCCGGCCAAAGCCCGGTTGTAATAATTCGCTATTTCGGTGCGGCGGCCGATGAATTCCTCCACCCGGGCCAGTTGGGAAATACCCAGGGCCGCTTGCATGTCGGTAAGCCGGTAGTTATAACCCCGGTCCTGCATTTCTTTTCGCCATGGTCCTTCCGGTTTGATCATTTTTTGAGCCTCGCTGACCATGCCGTTTTCCCTGAAAACAAGCATCCACTCATAAAACTCCCCGGAATTGGTGGTCACGATTCCGCCTTCCCCGGTATAACAGTGCTGCGGATCGCTGAAACTGAATACGGTTAAGTCGCTTAAGGAACCGATCCTTTTATCTCTATAATAACCGCCCAGGGCGTGGGCCGCGTCTTCGATAACGCACAGGTTGTTTTCCCGGGCCAGCTCATGCAGTTGGTCCAGTGCGCACGGGTTGCCGGCGAAATGGACCGGAGCCCGGCGGCGCCTGACGATACCGCTACGGCGTATCTGGCGCCGACATATTTCGCCACGGCCGCTTCAAATTCCCTTACCTTGTCGCCGCTGCCCAGTTTACCGTCACCAAGGACCCGGGTAACCGCCTGAATGTCATCCGCCGTCATTTCCGCCGCCGCCAAGGGGAGCAGCCGGTTGCGCACCGGTGTTCCCCCGGCCGCTGCCGGTTTATTTTTCATCACACGGGCTGCTTGAGCCCTGTTCCCCCTTTTTTTTATTGATTTTTCAAAAAAAAATTTTAAAACTATCTTCTCCGGTCATGATATTAATGCGGTTCATTACTGTTGAAAACTGCAAAAACACATCCGGGAGAACCTTCTATGACGTTTAATCTGAAAAAGTTTTATACTCCCCTGGCGGCCGTTGCCGGGGCGCTGCTTATTATAAGTATCTTCGGCCATATGAATTTCTACTTTGAGGCACTGCAATTCCGTGCCGGTGTACAGTTCCATGAAAGCGGCTATACCGAAGTGGAAATACCGCCTCTCGGTACCGTCAGGGCGCATACTCACTCCACTCCGGTATTAATTAAGCTGCGTCTGGAGAATATAGACCTGCAGCCGCTGCAACAATTGCTGGCCGGTCCCGTGGAGCGCGACGAACTGATCAACCAGGGCCGGTTAGCCCTGCGCAGGGCGGCAGCGCTGTTTATTCTTAAAATAATGGCTTTGGCCCTGTTGGGCAGTGCCCTTGGCGTTTTCCTGACCCGGCCGGCATCCCCCCGTAAATATATTACCGGCCTGTCGGCCGGTTTCCTGCTGACCCTGGTGCTTCTTTTAGGCACCTATTTTACTTATAATCAAAATGCCTTCAGTAATCCGCAATATTCGGGCGTGCTGCGGGCGGCGCCATGGATGGTAAGCATAGCCCAGGAGACGTTTGGGAAGATCGAAACCCTCGGCGACCAGCTCGAGCAGGTAGTTGACGGGCTGAACAGGTTATATGCCCAGGTGGATGAATTACAGCCCCTGGGTGAAGAGGAAGACGGCTTTAAAATTCTGCATATTTCCGACCTGCACAATAACCCGGCCGGCATGGATTTCGTAATGCAGATAGCCGACTTGTTCAAGGCGGACATGATCATCGACACCGGTGATATCAGCGATTTCGGCAGCCCGCTGGAAACCCTGTTAATCGACCGCCTGCACCGGTTGAATATACCTTACCTGTTCATTGCCGGCAATCACGATTCGCCGGCGATAGTAGACAGAATGAGTACGGTTCCCGGTGTAATCGTAGTCAACGGGATGCTGGAAATGAACAATCTTGTCTTTTACGGGGTACCGGACCATTCTTCCGCCTTAAATACAGTGGTGCCGCCCGACCTAAGCGACATCCCGCGCCTGACGGCGCAGGTAATTGAGCAAATTGCCCAGCTCCCGGCCGAAGTGGACATTCTGATGCTGCACAACGATAAAATGGCCCGTTCTTTGGCCGGTGCTGCCCCGGTGATCCTGTTCGGCCATAATCACCAGTTAAAGGTGGAAACCCATCGTCACAGCGTGCTGGTCAACGCGGGCACATCCGGGGCCGCCGGCCTGCGGGGCCTGCAGGCGGTGCGCATACCGTATTCGGTGGTTTTGCTGCACTTTAAGCCGGAGGGCGAAAAAATGCGGCTGGTGGCGGCAGACTCCATCTCGGTGGTCAAGCCGGACCAGGGTTTCACCCTGGAAAGAAAACGGTTTGATGGGAACACGCCTGAAACAGACGAGAACGGCAATATTTAAACTTAGCCCCGGCCGGCATAATTTTTTACGCCTACTTTTGGTTTTCGGTCCAGCTGTCAACAATTATCCCGCTGCTGACCATCACGCCGGAATAAAACCGTTCCAACCGCCAGCCATCATCAGTCCGGGTCAGGTATTTATCATCATATACTTTACTTACATCAAACAAAAACTTGATTTGGTGTCCCAAAACAACTAACACAGTATCCCGGGGGTACAGGCGGGCCGCTTCCCCGGCCACCGTACCGGTGAATTCCCGCACCGCCGCGGCGCTGCGCTCAAAATCAACCTCCCAGTTATGGTATCTGGGCTCAATATTACCAAAGACATAGAGCACTTGCGGACCTTGACCATTGTACAGGTCAATCTTACGGACATTGTATTCGATAGCATAACCCGGCATGGAGCCGGGATTAATCTGTCCATACTTATTATGCAGCAGGGTTATTAAGCCGGAATACTCCGGCTCGCTGTCCATGAGCGGTTTAATTATCCCGCCGGTCACCAGTCCATCAATTGAAGTGTCGGTGAAAAAAGCCCTGTTCAACAATGCCGCCACTTCGGCCCGGGATATACCGGCGCCGGGTTTCAACGTCCCGTCCGGAAAGCCGCTGAGCAAGTTGTTTTGATAAGCCCAGGCCAGGGGCATCCTGGCCGCCGCGTCAATGGCGTCGAAATCGGCAAACCGATCCTTTAAAACACCGGCATCGGCATATTGGGTGCCGGCGCCCAACGCCTTTACCAGCGCCACTACCACGTCTTCCCTGGTGGCTTGATCGCGGGGCAGGAAATACCGTTTGCCGCCCTGTTCAATAGAGCCCGGCAAATAACCGGCCACCGCCGAAACAGCATTCCGGTACCAGGCCTCTTCGGAAACATCGGCAAAATTGCTCCCTGGCACTCCATTAACGTCCAGTCCGGCTGCCGGGACCAGCATGGCGGAGAATTCGGAACGGGAGACCGGCTGTTGCGGCTTAAAGCTGCCGTCCGGGTACCCGTTCAGGATATTTCTTTCAGTCATGCGCTTAATCGGCTCATAAGCCCAATGTCCGTCATTAACGTCGCTGAAAATGCCTGTCCCTGATGGGGACGTTTCCGGAGCGGGCTCATTTCCGGCACTTGGAGCGGGTATTGAACAAAATGTTATCACGCACGCGAACACAACCGCAATTACATTTTTTAAAAAAATCATATAACACCCCTGAAAACTGAATTCCATCATTAGTACCCACTCATATAGACGACTCATTAAGACAAAATGTTCCAACCCACAGTGGATATCGTTTAATTTCAGTTGGGTTATGTTTATACTACACCGTTGCAGGTATTTAGCGCTGCAGCCAGAAATAATAACCAGATATAGAAATTAAGGAGGTTTATTTCATGCCTATTGCCGGTAAAATTGAAAAATTTTTATCTGCTTCGTCATGGATTAGAAAAATGTTTGAGGAAGGAGAAAAACTGAGGAGTATTTATGGCGCCGACAAAGTGTATGATTTTACCCTTGGCAACCCCAACGTTGAACCTCCCGCAGCGTTTCATAAGGAACTGCTGAAATTGGCTCAAAACCCCCTGCCCGGGATGCACAGATATATGAGCAACGCGGGATACGTTGAAACCAGGCAGGCGGTGGCCCGGGTGCTGGCGGAAGAATCAGGGCAGCCGGTCACCGCCGACCACGTGGTAATGACCTGCGGCGCCGGGGGAGCTTTAAACGTGGTGTTAAAAACACTATTAAACCCCGGTGAAGAGGTAATTATACCGACTCCGTATTTTGTGGAATACCGCTTTTACATCGACAACCACGGCGGCACATTCAGGGAAGTGCCCACCGGTGACAACTTCCAGCTTGACCCGGAGGCGGTGGCGGCGGCCGTAGGGCCCATGACACGCGCGGTACTGCTGAATTCGCCCAACAACCCCACCGGGGCGGTGTATCCCGCCGAATCGCTGGCCGCCCTGGCCCGGCTGCTGGAAGAAAAGGAACGGGAATTGGGCACCACCATTTACGTGATATCCGACGAACCCTACGCCAAGATAGTTTATGACGGAATAACCGTGCCGCATATTTTTAAATATATCAAGAATTCCATAATCGTAACTTCCCACAGCAAGGACCTGGCTTTGCCCGGAGAACGGATCGGTTACATAGCCGTCAATCCGGCCGTCAGTGATATGTCGCTTCTAATGGAAGGGATGATTTTCTGCAACCGCACCCTGGGCTTTGTCAACGCGCCGGCCCTGGCCCAGCGCCTGGTGGCGCCGCTGCAGCGTGAAAGTGTGAATATCGGGGAATACATGGAAAAGCGTGACGTGCTTTACAACCACCTGACAGCACTTGGTTTTCAGTTGGTCAAACCAATGGGGGCATTTTATTTATTCCCCCGCTGCCCCATCGAGGATGATGTGGCATTCGTGCGGCAGGCCCAGAAATACAACCTGTTGCTTGTTCCGGGCAGCGGTTTCGGCGGACCGGGTTACGTCAGGCTTTCCTATTGCATAGATATGCAGGTGATCCGCAATTCACTGCCTGCCTTCGAAGCGCTGGCCAAAGATTTCAACATGCAGCCGGCTTAAACGGGTGTTTTTGTTTCCTTCGCTCACTCCGATTCCGCGCCGGACAACTCCAGGGCTTGCTTGGGGCGCAACCGGGCCGCCCAAACTCGACGTCCTGTCTCGGATTGGGGTGGCGCACACGTCCTGTGTGCGCCACCCGGTTTCGCTCCCGCACTTCGCCGGGAGTTGTTTACCGGCGCTCCATATGTCGTTCGCTAAGTAAACAAAAAACACCTAACAAATAGAAAACCCCGGCAGATACCGGGGTTGCTTTCGTGCCTGTTCAATCCTCGTCTTCCGTCAACAGGAGCAGCTTCTCATGCAGGTGCATGTTCAGTTGCTGCATTACTTTTTCCAACATTTCGGCGTCCTTGAGGGTAAAGCCGTTTTCCCACCGTTCAAAAAGGTATTTGGTAAACTCCAGGTAACCGCTAAGCATGGCCAGGGTGTAGAGATCCTTAAAACGGTTATTCTCTTCCGGACGGCAGATACGCCCGGTGTTGGCGTCGTTCTTATGCGTCAGCTTAAAATTCGACAAGGTGCTGTTGGTTCTGGACCAGGTTAGAACACCTTCGTGCAGGGCTATTTCTTCCCCGCAAACATCGCAAATGAAAATAGACATTTTATCGCCTCCCAGGCTGTAAACATGCAAAGACATTTAACATCTGCTTATGTTATAATATATCATAATCCAGACAAGTCAACTAGAATAAATAGTAAAACTAAAGAGGTCGCAGATGACATACTGGTATATTGAAGACGCGGGCGGCGGCTGCAGAGCTTTTTCCGAAGTTCTGGTGCTGGTCAGTGAAAACCCGGTGCGCATTCACCGCAGAACTTTGCCGCTAACCTGGGAAAGCAGCATAACCGTTGAAGAAATGGTATTTAAAAAGGTCATGGAAATGATCAATGAAGCGGGAGTTACCAAAGAAGATTATCTTTACGTATGTTCCAGCAACCTGTTTTACCACTTGCATAAATGGCTCACCGATAACGGCTACCGCTGGGAAACGGCTAAAATGGACGGCCTGGCCCACGAGGTGGCCGAAAGATATTTTCAAGAACAAATAGTACAAGCGGGATTTCCCGCGCAAATCCGGCTGGAGGAACGGAATTACCGGGAATTCTACGGTTTTGTGGATGCCTGGATTAAAGAGGACTTATCCCGCAGCCGGTTCATCAAGGATATGCGGGTACGCTGCAAACCCGCTCAGTTTAAGTATATCCTCAGGGCCAATACCGGACATGTCAGGAAATGCTCACGCTGCCGGGGAAAAATCCAGCCCTTTACACCGATGGTACAGTACAGATACAGGGAGCAGGGCAAGAAAAAAAGCCGGTATTACCACCCGGGCTGCACACCGGTCAAACCGCACAAGAATAAGCTGGAGCCGGTGGAACTGACCTGGCGGAATAAAACTATCACCGGAGTTATGCTTGCCAATAAGGAAATCAAACCCTGCCTGATATGCAAACGGGTAATCCCCGCCGGCGAAAAGGCTGTTCACGCCTTTTTGGATCATAAGTTCATATTCGGCCACCGGGATTGTTTTTTGCCGCCCCAAAGCAGAGAACACTAAATCGAGCAGATTAATTTAGGGGTGAAACCAATATAATCGGCGCTGACCAGGTGGAAATCAATACCCCAGGCCCGGTCGGGAAGCCGGTAACGGCACGCTTTGGCGTGCAGGTGCCCGTACACCACCGTTTTAACATCATAGCTTTCAAAAAGCTGAATAAACTGCGAATACTCGTGTTTTTCATTGGTGGGCATATAATGCATCAACACTACTTTCCGGCCCGCACCGGCGGCGCGCAGTGAGTTTTCCATTCTGATCAGTTCCCGGCGGTAAATCTTTTCGTCTTCATCTTTAAAAAGGGAGCTGTTGGGACACACCCATCCCCTGCTGCCGCAAAACTTCATGCCGCCGGCCTCTACATAATCATTTTGAATAAACCTTATATTGGACGCGGCCATAGACCTGACCCGGGAAACACTCTGCCACCAGTAGTCGTGGTTGCCCTGCACGCAGATGAGCAAACCTGTTAACAGGCTTAAAAAGCCCAAATCGTGCCGGGCCTCGTCCAGCCGCATGGCCCAGGATATATCGCCGGGTACCAGCACCACGTCGCCCCTGGCCACCTCACGGTTCCAGTTCCCGTATATTTTACGGGCATGCTGCCGCCAGGCAGGATCCATTTCTTCCATTGGTTTGTGCTGGAAATTGTTTTCCCAGTCCGCCAAATCAACCGCTTGTCCGAAAGACAGGTGCAAATCGCCGATGGCATAGATATTCAACACTCTTCCTCCTGCAAGAAAAGCGCGCTCATTCAGTTCCCTTAACGCGCGCTTTTCAGTACTTTAATCCTTAAATCTGGCATAAGTTGGGGACATTCCTCCGAAGGAGGTGTGTCCCCTGACCGCTGCTGGCCAATATAATTTCCTAAAGTGTAACCAGCGCCGGCCTTTATCACTACCGGGAGGTGTCAAACCGTTGAACCAGTATAAGCTTGTTACCGTGGTTGAGACCAAAGAACACGTTTATATACGTATTTTTGTCAATGATATTTTAATTAACCCGGAGGGCCTGATTCGCCTCAAACATGCGGAATTGGACCAGCTGTTCCGGGATTTGTTCAAAGGCTCCAGGGGCAACTGTATCCGCTTGCGCTGTGTGCACTCTAAATAGGATTACCCTATTAGCTTCTACCGGCAGGCAAGTTATTCCTGCCGTACAAGAAAAGCGCGCTTTTTCAGCTCCCTCAGCGCGCGCTTTTCAGTACTTTAATCCTTATTTCCGGCATAAGTTGGGGACATTCCTCCGAAGGAGGTGTGTCCCCTGACCGCTGACGGCCAGTATAATTTTCTAAAGTACAAAATGACACACCGCCCGCCGGGCGGCAAAACGGTGCCCGGACAGGCGGCAATTTCGGTATGCCTCAGATGGAGTATTTGTTTTGCCGCACTTACTATTTGCCCTCGGTAAAGAAAAAGGGCATGGTGCCGAATACCAGCAGGATCAGGATCAGGAACAGAATAAAGCTCCCGTCAAAGTAAGTACCACCCATTTACAATTCCTCCTTCTTTTTGTTCTTTGTTTTTTCTAATAAAATATTCACCGGCCTAAAAAGTGTTACCGGTCACGCGATTTAACCAATATCCCGCTGATATACACGATATAACTTGATTACTTTGCCGCCGAACATCGGCATGATAATTTTCCTTTTTACCACACTATTGCTTTCGGCAACCTGCGAGGCTTCGCCCCTGGTGTAACCCAGCCTCCTGCATTTTTCATAGAACATTTTTAATCCAAACCAGTGGATACCCCTGTGTTGGAATTTCGGCACCACACCCGCCACAGCCAGCCTGAGCACCCCGTCATTCCCGTCCGGGCCGGGCTTTTTGATTGGTATGGACAGAAACATGCCCGCCGGTTCTCCAGCCATTTCAATCACCATAAACAGTTCCGCCGGAACGCTGTCGGCAAGGCCGGACAAAAAACCGCCGGCCTCTTCCATGGTCATGGGAATGAAGCCCCATATTTTGGCCATGGACTGATTATAAATTTCCATAATTATCCGGGCTTCCCGGCTCAGCGCCCGGTAGTCAACCGGCCGGATTACCAGACCGGGGGGCGCTTCGGCGGCCTGCAGGATGCCCGGCAGCTTTTCGGGCAGGCGCCACTCAAAGCATTCCAGGTCATGCAGTTTTTTTTGCCCCGTTTCAGATATCAAGTCTTTATAGTAGGGCGGATTATAGGGTATTTCCTCCTGGGGCTCATACTGGAACCCTTCTATCAAGAGGCCAACCTGTTGGTTGGTATTCAAAGTGGCCGGCCCAATCATCACGGTCTTGCCCTGTTCCTTCAACCACCCGGCAGCCGCGTCAAGCAAAAGTTCAGCCACCCGCACCCGGTCCACGCACTCGAAAGAGCCCCAAAACCCCTCGCCGGGACGGGGGTTAAGCAGGTCATACGAAGCGGTAATTCGACCCACCGGGCGGGCGCCTTCCAGAGCCATAAAATTGGCGTACCTTACATGCCGCAAGGTCGGATTGAGCAAGGGTGTAAAACGCATCCAGCCGGCGCCGGCGGTGGCCGGCGGTATCCTGCCTGCCGGGTAAACCGTCCGGGGCACTTGCATAAAAGCCTGCATGTCGGCGGGATTGTTGACCTTTGTAACTGTATATTGCATCTTTTTCAGACCTCCGTAACCGTTAATGGTCTATACTATGCGGCCGGCTGGTCCGAAGCAAGCACATCCGCGATGTTCCTTTACAAAAAAAGCCAAGATGACTGGGATGATTTTCAGCAAGAAGTTAAAAAGCGAGCGAACACTAAGGGGCTGGACTCAGGAAGAACTCGCGGAAAAACTTTTTGTCAGCCGCCAGTCCGTCTCCAAATGGGAAAACGCTCAGAATTATCCGAGCATTGACATCATCATTCAAGTAAGCGATCTATTCGGCATCACCATTGATGAATTATTAAGGAGCGATGAGGAGCTGAAAAAGAAAGTGATCAAAGACAGTAAGCAATTGGCTTATCCTGGATTGAAATCTGCATTTGATGCTTTATTTTTACTGGGAATCGCTCTTTTGGTTATTAAGATCGGGACTGTGATGCTCAACAAATTTACTGCTTTGGACTTTACTTTGTATGGCGGGCCGTTTATTTGGAATTTTGGCTCATTGATTTTATTGATTGCCGCAGGGATTGGTTCGAATATCGTTAAGGAAAAATACAAGGAAAATTAAGATAAAAAAGTTGCCGTTTGATGCTTCATCAACTCCGTGGTGATCCGTCCCGGCCGGCCGCCGCCCATTTTTTTGCCGTCCAGGCCGGTGACGGGCATAACGCCCATTAACGAGTTTGTCACAAAGCACTCGTCGGCCGATAGTATGTCTCCGGTGGTGAAATTCTCTTCCCGGCACCGGTAACCCGCTGCCGGCGCCAGTTCAAGGATTAGCTGCCGGACCGTGCCCGGCAGCAGACCCGCCTCCGGCGGCGGGGTGAGCAGTTCCCCCTGCCGGACTACGAAAACGTTGCTTACCGTGCCTTCGGTCACGTTACCCAGGGAATTAAGAAAAATTCCCTCATCGTAACCAAGCCGCAACGCTTCACGGCGGCCCAGGATGTTTTCCAGGTAATTGGCGGTCTTGTGGCGGACCAGGGGGGACTTTTCATTGCGCGGCCAACCGAGAGTCAGCAAGGAAAAACCCACTGCGTAACGCCCGGGGGGATAAGGGACTCCTTCCTGGATGGAGAAAAGTATTAATCCCGGCCCGCTTTCGGCATGCCCTGCGGTAACGGTAAGCCGTAAAACACCGTCAGCCGCGCCGGTCTGTTTCACCGCGGTAATGCTGTTTGCAGCCAGCGAATCCCCGTCCGCGGCCATAGTGATGCCCAGCGCCGCGGCAGAGCCCGCCAGTCTTTGCAGATGCTGCCGCAGCATAATGATCCGGCCCTGCTTCACCAGCATGGTCTCAAATAGGGAAAAACCGTACAGCAGCCCCTGATCCCGGGGGTGTAACGTCAACTGCCCGGTTGGTTTTAATTCTCCGTCGCAAAGGCAATAGTGTTGCAATTATACTACCTCCACAGCCTGGTATGGTGAATTAGGTTAAAAACCGGGGCTGCTTTTTTCCAGGCCCAAAGCCCTGACCAGCGCCCGGGCCTTGTCCAGCGTCTCCACGTATTCCAGGTGCGGGTCCGAATCGGCGGTAATACCGCCGCCCGCCTGGAAATAAAAGTTCCCCCCGGCGGCCAGAATGGTGCGGATGACAATGTTCAGATCAGCCCGGCCGTCGAAGCCGATATAACCGATGGACCCGGTATATACGCCCCGGCGCACCGGTTCCATTTCCTCGATAATCTCCATGGCCCGGATTTTGGGCGCCCCGGTGATAGAGCCGCCGGGAAAAGAAGCAGCCAGCAAGTCCGTAATGTCTTTATCCGGGCGCAGCACGCCTTCCACGGTGGAAACCAGATGAAAAACCGTGGCGTACTCTTCCAGGCGGTACAGTTCCGGTACCTTAACCGAACCCACTTCACACACCCGGCCCAGATCGTTGCGTTCCAGATCCACGATCATCATCAATTCCGCCCGGTCTTTTTCACTGTCCAGCAATTCTTGCCGCAAAAGGGCATCTTCCTCCGGGGTGCGGCCCCGGGGCCTGGTTCCCTTGATGGGGCAGGTTTCCACCCTGTTCCCGTCCAGTTTAAGAAACCGCTCCGGTGAGGCGCAGATCACTTCCAGGTCGCCGCAGGTAAGAAACGCGGCAAAGGGCGCGGGGTTGATGTCCCTTAACCGGGTATACAACGACCAGGCGTCAATAACTTGCGGCGTGCTGAACCGCTGGGAAAGGTTCACCTGAAATATATCGCCGGCATAGATGTATTCCACGGCCCGCCGGACCGCCTCGCGATAGGCGTCCGGGGTGAAGTTGGCCGCCAGCCCGCCCGCTCTGCCGGCGCCGGTTATAAGGCCCGGCCCGCCGGCGGATGACGGCCGGGCGGACAGCAGTTCAATCACCCGGTCCAGCCTGTCCCGCGCCCTGGCGGCGGCCGTATCGCCGCGCCCGGGCAAGCCGGTGGATATAACCGTGGTTTCCCCGGACCGCACATCAACTGCCACGATAACATCATAGAAGCCCAGGCACAGGTCCGGTGTTTCCAGGTCATCCACAGCCAGAGCAGGTATTTCTTCCAAGCCGCGTCCCAGATCGTAGCCAAAATAACCGGCCGCCCCACCGTTAAAGGGAAAGGGACCGGGCGCGGCGGGCAATTTATAACGGGCCAGCAGTTTGCCCAATTCAGCCAGGGGGTCTCCGTGATAAACAGTGGATTTTTCGCCTTCAATCACCGTAATCCGCCGTCCCTTGGCCTTTAAAACCAGAAAAGGGTCGGCCCCTACGAATGAGTGATGCCCCAAACCCTGCACCAGCATGCCCGTATCCAGCAGAAACGGATACGGCAGCGCCCTGAGCCGCTCAAAGAGCGCCGGCGCTCCGCCTTCTATAGCGGGAACATTGTGGTATAGCGGCTGTTTAAACGACATTGCGCATGTCCTCGCTGATCGAACCCAGATAGTTGGCCAGCAGTTTTTTGCCCCCGGTGGTTAATATGGACTCGGGATGAAATTGTACCCCTTCCACCGGCAGTTGCCGGTGCCGCACCGCCATGATTACCCCATCTTCGGTCCTAGCCGTTATTTCCAGGCAGTCCGGAATGCTCTCCCGTTCGATGACCAGGGAATGATAACGCGCCGCGGGCATGGGATTGGGCAGCCCGGCGAAAATGCCCCGGCCGTTGTGGTATACCCGGGACGTCTTGCCGTGCATGGGACGTCCGGCGCGCACCACCCGGCCGCCCAGGGCCTGTCCGATGGCCTGGTGGCCCAGGCAAACGCCGAAGATAGGTATTTTGCCGGCCAGCTGCCTGATTAAGTCCAGTGATATGCCTGCCTCGTCCGGCGAGCATGGCCCCGGCGAGAGGACTATGCATTCCGGAGCCATTTCCTCCGCCTCCGGCACCGTAATCCGGTTGTTGCGGTAAACCCGCACGTCTTTGCCCTGTTCTGACAGGTACTGGTACAAATTGTACACGAAAGAATCGTAGTTGTCGATTAACAGGATCATCACTGCCGCCCCTTTCCTGACCATAAAAAAAACCAGCACAAAGATGCTGGTTCTCACCCCGTAGGTCTCCGAGTCGTCTCAAAAAATCTCTCCGCTCTGCTCTCTTTAATACCGGCTCAGCTTTCAATTGTCAAGTAATATGTTATAGTATGCAAACCAGGCTGTCAACTTAAAAGAAGCTCCGTTGTTTTTCACCGCGTTGGTCTCCGGCGGGCTCGCGGAAACCGGCAGCCGCCCCGCGGACAGTGGCAACCAAAGTCACGATCAACACCAACACCAGGGTAATTACTATTGTGCCGCCGGGGGGCAGGTTCAGGTAAAATGATAGCATCAGGCCTGTAATTACCGCCAGTTCACCAATCAGTACCGAACAAAAAAGGGTGCCGGCAAAACTCCGGGCCATTTGCATGGCAGCGGCAACGGGCAAAATCATCAGCGATGAAACCAGCAAAATGCCTACAATGCGCATGGCCACCGCGATGGTCAGGGCGGTCAGGACTATGAAAACCACATTAATCAGCTTTACCGGCAGTCCCGAAGCGCGGGCCGCCTCTTCGTCAAAGGTGATATTAAACATTTCTTTGGTAAAAATCAACATCAGCAGCAGTACCGGAAGGCCAATCAGGGACATAATCGCCACGTCCCGGCCGGTCAGGAGCACAATACTGCCGAACAAATAGCTCATCAACCCGCCGCTAATCCCGTTGCCCAGGCCGATAATGATGGCCGCCGCCGCCACCCCGGCGGACAGGATGACGGCAATGGACAATTCGGCGTAGTGCCGGTATTTTTCACGCAGCACTTCAATCAAAAGAGCGCCGCCCACGGCAAAGGCCGACGCCGATAGAATGGGCTGCACGCCGGTTAAAAGGCCGGCCGCCACCCCGGACAGGCAGACATGCGACAGGGCGTCGGAAATCATGGACATGCGGCGCAGGGTGACAAAAAGCCCCACCAGCGGGCAGACTATGCCGACCATCAAACCCGCCGCCAGAGCCCGGAGCATAAAATCATACTGCAATATTTCCATCAGCTTTACCCTCCGACAGGGCTGTCGGCACAACCCAACCCAAGTTTTTCACCCCGGACGGGCAAGCATCCGGACCAGCCCGCCTCCCGGGGATATTTGCTGCTGTTGCATGAACAGATGGTCCGGTCCAGGCACACCCACTTGCTGGTCAATCCCGTCAGCCAGCCCGGTTCGTGGGAAACCACCAGAATGGTGATGCCGTCGTCTCTTAAACCGCTGATTAGCCGGCTTAAATCTTTGATTCCGTCTTTATCCACTCCGTTGGTCGGTTCGTCCATTACCAGAAGACGCGGACGCAGCGCCAGAGCGCGGGCGATCATCACCCGCTGCTGCTGACCGCCGGACAATTCACCCACCGGGACATTTTTATAAGCCGGCATGCCTGCCCGTTCCAAGGCTTCTTCGGCACAAATCCGGTCCTGGCGATTAAAAAACCGGAAAAAACCCCGCAGCGCGGTCCGGCCCGATAGCACCACTTCGTATACGGTGGCCGGATAGCTGCGGTTGAAGTGAGACGCCCGCTGACCGACAAAACCGATTTGACGCCGCTCTTTAAACGACCCCGCGGGCAATCCGAACAGTTTCAACTCCCCGGACTGCGGGCGCACCAGCCCCACGATTAAATGCAACAGAGTGGTTTTACCGGCGCCGTTGGGACCGGTGATACCCACGATTTCACCTGCCGCGACCTGCAGTGAAATCCCGTCCAGCACCGGATGGCAGCCGTAGGTAAACCGGATATTGTTCAGTTCAACCACCATTTCAGCCGACAAGTCAGTTAGCCTCCTTTTTCCGGCAGGCCCAGCAATAACCGTATATTTCAAAACTATGTCTTTGCACGTCGAATTTTTTGTCCCTGATGGAGCGATCATCCATGTAATCCAACGGGCAAAAATTTACCTCCTCCGAATTGCCGCAACCCAAACAAACCAGGTGGTGTTTGTGTCCGTCATGTTCCAGTAATTTATACCTGGCCTTGCCGTCCCCGAAATCAGCCCGGGCCAGCACGTTCAGCCGTGCCAACACTCCCACGTTGCGGTAAACCGTATCCGGACTCAGGTTGGGGTACCGGCGGGAAATCCGGGTATGGATCTCTTCCACGGTCAAATGTTTATGCTCGCCCATCAGCACATTGATGATTTCCTGTCTCTGGGGGGTTATCTTATAGCCATTTTCCCTTAATTTAGTGATCACGTCCTGAAGTTTCAAAAAAATTCCCCCTGTCCCAAACGCAAAAAAGAATCATTCCTGTTTAGTAATAAGATATCCTTTTTGTGGGGAAAAATCAATGGCTATAGCAAAACAATTTTACTCCAATCCCTCCACCAGACACATGGCCCTGGCGGTTACCCCCTCCACCCGTTCCAGATCCTCCACCAGCGCCCCGGCTTCATCACTATGGGCTTCCATGGTCAGAGTGATGATCCCCCTGCTTTTAGACGGATCAGGAATCCCCGAACGGCTAATCACCTGGGAGCCGTACCTGGTGATTACCTGCTGCACCTCGGGAGCGCGGCAGGCCCGCTCTTCCACCAGGATCCCCACAATACAAATGTCTTTGGGCATAATTATTCCTCCAACAGTATATTTTGCCTTTAGTTTTGACCTCTGTTCCGTTGTTTATACCGGCGGGCATATTCAAAATCCAAATTACACCTTGGAAACAGAGGCCAGGTTAATGTATAATTTGGATCAGTCCATTCACCATCGGAGGTTATATTTTGAGCGAACTGCACCCGGTGCTGCAAAGCGCAGCCGTGACAGGCAACGGCCGCATGCTGTCCTGTATGTCCCCCCAAGGCCTGCTGACCAAGCTTTTCTGGCCGCATATCGATTACGGTCAGCATATGGGCAAATTTTATGCCGGTCTGGCGCCGCGCAGCAACAACGGCAATGCCCAAACCCGGTGGCTGCATCACGACGGCTGGCAAACCGGGCAACACTACCTTCCCTCCAGCAACGTAATCCATACCGTTTACCGGGACGACCACCGCCTGTTCGATATGGAACAATGGTCTTTTGTGCTGCCTGACGCCGACGTATTGATCAACAGGTATCTAATTAAAAACACCGGCGTAGATGTTCTTGATTCCGTTTTCATGCTGTATTTCGCTTTCCTGCCTAATGAATCGGACCAATACGATTCCATGTATATTGATTTTGACACTTTTTCCGCCGTGCAGTACCGCCGGGATGTCTACCTGACGGTGGGCGCGCTGGAGGATATGAAACCATACGGTTACCACTGCGGGCGGGTTGACACCCCCTCCGACCCCATGGAATGCGCAAACTATGGACAACTCTGGGGCAACCAAATTAACCTGGGGCGCAGCGCCGGAGGCCTGGGCTGGGAAACCGGGCCTGTAAACCCCGGCGGGTCCGTGTTTGTGACAACCTATATCGCAGCCGGCAAAAACAGTGAAGATGTAATGGGAAAAGTGCGGTACTTAAAAAGCAAAGCTCCTGAAGAATGGATGGAAAAAACGCAGCAGCACTGGCGGGGCTGGGTGGGAGAAGGATACCGGCCCGATTCCGGAGCGGATGAGGATACGCACCTGGCAGAACTCTACCGGCGTTCGTTGATTACCATCAGGCTGCTGCAGGACGACAGCGGCGCCTTTATTGCCGCGCCCGAGTTTGATCCCCGTTACCGGGCCAGCGGCGGGTACGGATATTGCTGGCTGCGGGACGCGCTGTACTCCGCCATGGCGCTGGACGAGGCGGGCTACCGGGAAGAAGCGGAAAAGTTCTACCTGTTTGCGGCGTCAGCCCAAACTCCCCAGGGAGATTGGCAGCAGCGCTATTTTACGGACGGGTCCTGGGCGCCCACCTGGGGCAAACAAATTGATCAAACCGGCAGCATCCTCTGGGGGTTTCTGCACCACCACCGCCTGGGCAAAAATGCGGATTTTATCGCCCGGGTATGGCCGGTGATCCAAAAAGCCGCGGATTACCTGACGGCCAACCTGGCCGGCAACAACCTGCCCCTGCCCAGCATAGATCCCTGGGAAGAACGGCTGTCCCAGGGAACGTATTCCGCCGCTGCGGTTTATGCCGGATTGCGGGCGGCCTCCGCCATGGCCAGGGAAATGGGAGCGCCGGAACAAGCCCTGCAGTTGAACCAGGTCGCCGAAAACATGCGCCTGTCCATCATCAACCTGCAGTGGAGCCCCGCATTAAACCGCTTTTACCGGGGTATCGGCAAACGAATCGACGAGTGTGAGTATAATTATTTGCGTGATAATGGTTTAAAGGCCTGGACGGGAAACGACCCCTCGGGTATGTACATTACGTTTTGGAATGAAGCCGACAGCAATATCGACAGTTCTGCGCTGGCCCTGGGTTTTCCCTTCAACGTGCTGCCGCCCGGGGACGAAAAACTGCTGGCCGCCGCCGGCGTCATCGAGTCCGCCCTGTGGAACCACCGGGTGGGCGGATTGCACCGCTACGAAGGAGATACCTATGCCGGGGGCAACCCCTGGATCATCAGCACCCTCTGGCTGGCGCTGCATTATTTCCGGGAGGGAAACTCCGGGCGCGCCGGGGAATTGCTTTCCTGGTGCTTAAACCACGCCAACCACAACCTGCTGCTTCCCGAACAGGTACATAAAGAGAACGGCGGGCCGGCCTGGGTGGTGCCACTGAAGTGGTCCCACGCCATGTACGTGCTCACCTACCTGGCCCTGCGCGGCCGGGCCTCGTGGCTGAATCTTAAATAATTTTGACTATATGCTAAGTCCCCCGTTAACACCGATAAACTGACCGGTAACACTGTTCGCTCCATCGGATAAAAAATACATAATGGCATCAACAACCTCATCAATTTCAACTCTTCGACCAATGGGAATCAATGTTACCGGTATTCTTTTCTCCTCCGGATTAGTGCCGGCTTCTCCGGTACTCCCTGGAGCAACCATGTTGACGGTGATACCGTTTTTAATTTCCTCCAAAGCCAGAGTTTTGGTAAATACCGTAAGAGCCGCTTTATGTATCCCAAAAGGTCCGAGTCCCGGGATACCCTTGAAATAATCATTGGACGAAGCCCCTATGTTAACAATTCGGCCAAATTGCTGCGCTCTCATAATTGGCAAAACAAGTTTGGATAAATATACCGGGGCATTAAGAATAATATCTTGAGCAAGTCTCCATTCCTCATAACTAACATCACACAGAGGTTTAAAAATATCGACTCCCACGTTATTCACCAAATAATCGATCCTGCCGAATTTCTGATAAACATGTCTCACAAATCCATCCAGTCTTTCAAAGTGTTTTATGTCGAGATTCTCAATGTAATACTTAATTCCAAAATCTAAAGCATCCTGCTCAAACCTCTCGGCAGATCTTTTATCTTTGTGATAGATAGTTGCAACATTAATCCCATTACGGGCAAGTCTCTTAAATAAACCATTTCCAATACCTCTGGTCGCCCCCGTTATAACGGCTATGCGTTCCATTTTTTCTCCCCTTAGATTCTCAAAAAACAATTGTTAATTCATTAACTGTAAATAAAAAAGGAAGTAAGAGCAATATCCCCTTGCTTCCTTCTTTCCGGCCTCTATGCCTGAACCAACTTTTTGATCCAGTTAATCTCTTTTTTATTTTGCCAGTTTTCTTGGGCCAATAATTCAACATCTGCCACGAAATGATCAAGCTTGCCGTTAACTTCAGCGATATCCGCTTTTAACTCGGCCTTCATTTCAGCCATTTCGGCCCTCAACTCGGCTTTCGTTTCGGCCAAATCAATTTTAATTCCAGCTATATCCGCCTTCATTCCAGCTACTTCCGTTTTAATTCCGGCTATATCCGCCTTCATTCCAGCTACTTCCGTTTTAATTCCGGCTATATCCGCCTTCATTCCAGCTACTTCCGTTTTAATTCCGGCTATATCCGCCTTCATTCCAGCCATCTCCGTTTTAATTCCGGTTATCTCAGCATTCATTCCGGATATCTTAGCATTCATTCCACCTATCTCAGCCTTCATTTCGGTCTGGCCTTCAATAACCTTGCCCACCATCGTTATCAGCTGGGTAACCATTTTTTCAACACTATCAGACATCCCGCATCCCCCCTGTTGGTAAATTATATCAAAAAGGAGTTAGAATGAAAACCGCGATTATAATTGCCGACGGAATATTTCCCGGCATGCTAATTATTTTTAGCTTTTTGCAGAATCTCCTGCAATGTTTGTTCAGCCAATTGATTAAAATGGCTTTTAGCGTCGACTGCTCCCTCGCTTTCCAAGCGCTCGTTGAGCAGGTAGCTGTAAATTGCCTGGTGCAGCGCCTTTACGGCCAGCAGGGAACAGTGCTTTTTCCCTTCCGGCAACCCGCCAAGGTATTCGATTACGTCATCATCGGTTAATCCCAACGCAAAATTCACACTTTTCCCCTTGGTTATTTCAGTTACCACGCTGGAAGTCGCTATGGCACCGGCACATCCGTAAACCCTGAATTTAATGTCCTCAATGACGTCATTAACAATGCGCACTGTAATTTCACATATATCGCCGCAACCCGGCTCGCCGATTTTTCCATACCCGTTCCCGTCCTTAACCACTCCTACATTACGGGGGTATTCAAAATGTTCCATGGTCAGCTCGTTATACTCCAAAACGCTCATCACAACACCCCATTAAGTTTTTATTAAAGTATTATAGGTTTATTATAAACGTATGTCAATTATTTCTACAGCATTTTGTTTGATAACGGGCGAAGGGAGCCCGTTATTTATTTTTTTTGTCGAACTGGTGCGCCGGCCTGGTAATGTGAAAACGGTATTTTTCACCCCGGTAGGCTGCTATCCTGTACTCGCACGGCCGTCTCTCAACAGTGTACACAATAGTGGTGACCTGAAGCAGGGGATGTCCGGGGTTGACTTCCAAAAACTCAGCGGTTGGTTCATCCGAAGTTATTGCCTCAAAAGATTGTGTTAGCATTGAAGGGCTTATATCATTGATTTCAGCGTATAGATCGTAGGTGGAAAAAGAATGGCCTTTTTGTGCTTTGTTGCGGGCCAACTCAACCATTTTATTCCCCGGGTTTTCCGGAAAATATGAATTGTAAATGACCAGCGGCACCCCGTCGCCAAAACCAATCAGGCAAAGGTGAACGGTATTGGTTTCCAGGGGCACGGCCAGTAATGTGGCCAAATTATAATCAGCAGCTATTGTATCGTGAGATAAGAATTTTGTTGACGGCTTTATGCCCTGGCGTCGCAGTGTTTCTTCAAACGGCGTTACAGTGACCAGTTCCTGGTCGACCCCGGGTTTGGCCACAAATGTTCCCCTGCCGTGACTGCGGTAAACAAGCCCTTCCTTTACCAGTTCGGATAATGCCTGCCTGACTGTAATCCTGCTTACATTGTGCAAATTGCATAATTCTTTTTCAGACGGCAAACGGTCATTGGGTTGAAAAGCGCCGTTTTTTATTTGGTCTTTGAGTGATTCTTTCAGCTGTAAATACAATGGTATGGTTCTCTCATGGTATAACATGTTCATTGTCTTTCTCCTCACGTTTATTCTACATGAATATAACATGTCCAAACTTATTTAAACAACATATTTCGAATTTGTTCAAGACCCCGAAAAATTTGTAAAAATTTTTTTTAAAAAATAAGAAGGGTTTTTTGTAGAGGCAACGAAACTTAAACATATTATAACATGTTATATAACAACTAACAAAGCAGAAATCCTTTTGTAACTGCGCTGGAATATGTGAAGCAAATATTGAGTTAAATCAATCAGCCAATGTTGTTATAACAAAAAAATGGAGGTGATGAAAAGGACTGGACAGGCGTAATTACAGAAACATTAGGTAAAGGAGGTTCAAATGATGGGAAATGAATTTTTGGGTCCATTGCCTATGGGTGTGGCGTACATTCTGTTTCTTCTGTTGTTTATGGGGGCTTTGTTTTTAATTTTTAAACGGCCCATTTATGAAGTAATGATTTTATCTTTTATTTTCGTAATTGTAATAACCAGCCGTTATGATCTCTTTTGGGAATATCTGCTAAAACCATCAACCAGCGGTTTATTTTATACCATTGTGGGTTTCCTTACCTTAGCCCATTTATTCGGGGAACTAAAAGTGGTAGACAAGATTATTAATTTCATACTTGCCACAGTGGGCAGGTTTAGAGGTGGCGGAGGTTATGTCTCTTTACTGGCATCCACCTTTATGGCGGCGCTTTCGGGAACCGGTCCCGGGAACGTGGCCGCTACCGGCGTTTTCACCATTCCGGCCATGAAAAGGACCGGTTTTCCCGCCGAACTGGCGGCCACGGTGGAAATGAGTTGCAGTTCGTTGGGTAACATAATTCCCCCGTCGGCCACCATTATACTTTGTTACGGTGTTTACAACACAATTTATCCGGATGCCATATCACTTGCCGCTTTCTGGCTGGCCAGTTGGGGAGTTGCGCTATGGTTCATCGCTCAAAGGTGGTTGACTTTAATCGGCTTCTGCAAATATTACAATGTGGAACCGATTCCGGCGGACGAACGGCCTACCGTGGGTGGCTCACTAAGTGAAGGTTGGCAGGCGCTTTTGATCCCGCTTATTATTTTCGTTCCCATTTTTGCAGTAGCTCAGTTTGATGCTTTTATCAATGCACGTTTGGGTGAAGACGGAGGGAAAGCGCTTATCAGTTCGGTGCTCCTCTTTACCCCTGGCCTTGCAGTTGCGTACGGCGCCTTGATTTCACGTAAAAGCATCGGGGACTTGAATCTGAAAAAATTGTATGAAATTGTCAGAGGAGGCGTGGGGACAATAGTTCCCGTGGCTGCCACAATTTATGTCGCTTACGCCATCGCACTTGTTTTCAACCAGTTGGGGATGGATGAAAGCGTACAATCCTGGTTCATGTCCATGGGGTTGTCAAAACTGGCGCTGGCTTTTATTTTACCCATATTCACTGCTTTCCTGGGCATGGTTCTCCCCGGTTCGTCCCAGGTGGCCATTCTGGGTGGCGCATTGGTTTCGGTCTATGCGGCCATGGGGGGAGACCCGCTGTTGCTGGCGGTTATACTGCCCGCCCTTACCGGTGCCCTGGAGGGTATGACTCCGCCGCTGGCCCTGTGCCTGTACGCAGCCATGGGTATCGCAAAATCAGATTTTGTTAAAACATCAAAACTTGCTTTTGTTTGGGTTGGGTTGCATATTTTGTTTGCCATGTTGATACTGGCGGGGTTGCTTCCCGTGCTCTGGGTTTAGGAGGTGAACGATATGAAAGAAAGCATGCGTGCTTTTACGGGTAGTGTATTTGGTATTTTGGTTTTCGTCTCTGTCGGGATAGGTGCGGTGGCGTTCATCATGTTTGCTCTTGCCCTGGTTATCGGAGGCGAAACCGGTACCGCCTGGTCTTTAACAGCCAAGAAGATTATCGATTACAGTATTCAGGTGGCGTCGGTGGGGGTATTGTTCGGTTTGATCAACATCTATCTGGGTAAAGAGCATTATCTCACCCTGACAAATAAAAAACCCGACGCCGCGGGGGATATCAATAAGCCATAATTATGAGTGCAGCGCTTACTGAAATTTGGCAAATTAGCCGGAACGGTGCAACACTGCCGCCAAGAAAAACGCGGCAGTATTGCACTGCCTGAAATATTAAACCGGCATTGATGTTTGGTTATAAATTAAACTTGTCATAACAAGATAAAGTTGTGGAGGTAGTAAGGATGAACAAAAAGGAACTTAGATTTCTATGCCCCAACGGACACCTGGGATTCGCCCCTATAAAGACCGAAAGCTTTTATCGCGGGGTAGCCACCAAACCGGACTTCATAATTGCCGATTCCGGTAGTGACGATATCGGGCCGGTTCCCCTGGGTGCGGATATATGCGCCAGTCCCGGGGAGTGGCAAAAGCACGACCTGGAATTGATGCTGGTGGAAGCAAGAAAGCTGAATGTGCCCATGATTATCGGTTCTGCGGGCGATACGGGATCAAACAGTCGTGTGGACATGTATGTGAGTATGATTAAGGAACTGGCCGCCAAACATAAACTGTCTCCGTTTAAGCTGGGTTATTTCTATTCCGAACTGGACAAGGGCTTACTGCTGCAAAATATGCAAAGGGGTAAAATAATTGAGGGGCTTGACGGGCGGCCGAATCTTACGCCAAACGACGTGGAAAAAACTGAAAGGGTAGTGGCCGTGGCCGGCGTGCACCCGTATATTGAACTGCTGGATATGGGCGCCGATGTAATAATCGGCGGCCGTTCCAGCGACTGCGCCATTTTTGCCGCCCCCGCCTTACGGGCGGGTTTCCCGGAATATCTGAGTTACTACCTGGGTAAAGTGATGGAATGTGCTTCTTTTTGCTGCGAGCCGTATGGGGGCAAGGAAACCATTATCGGGACAATAACCATGGACGATGTCAAGGTCACGGCCATGCACCCCGAACAGAGATGCACCATTGCCTCCGTAGCGGGTCACGCCATGTACGAGCGCTCCAACCCGTTTTACGAATACGTGGCCGGGGGCATGCTGGACATGAGCAATTGCAGGTACGAGCAGTACGACGAAAAAACCTGCCGCATTACCGGTCCGGTTTTTGTGCCGGCGGAAGCATTGCGGGTTAAAGTCGAGGGAGCGGGCAAGGTGGGGGAAAGATTTATCGGCATTGCCGGTATACGAGATCCGTACACCATAAGACATGTGGACAAGGTTATAGCCTGGGCCAGGCAACAGGCGGTGGAGAGATTCGGCGAAACCGGCTATGAACTGCATTACCGGGTGTTTGGTAAAAACGGCGTGATGGGTGATATGGAACCGGTCAAGGAAACCCGGTCACACGAGCTTTGCGTGATTGTGGAAGGAATTGCGCCCACCAAGGCGATGGCCCATGAAGTGTGTATGACCGGTACCAGGCAGATGTTTTACGCCCGCCTGCCTGAAGTAAAGGGAACAGCCGGCGGGGTGGCATTTGTTCTGGATGAAGTGTTGGAAGCCAGCCCGGCGTATATTTGGACTATGAACCATACCGTACCGGTGGATGACCCCATGGAATTATTCGAAACACATCTTCTGGAGATAAAGTAACGGGGGGCTAAGAAGAATGAAAAGTAAAAAGCTGCATGAATTGGCCAAGACAATAAGAAGCAAAAATGCGGGCACGGACAAAATTACCTTTGACATAATTTTTCGTGAGCGGGAGAATTATGAGTTAGTGAAAAAAAGCAAGCTTATTAATAAGAACACAATTTGCAAGCTTTACGGAATCAGTGAGGATCGCATTTCGGACTTCGTTGAGTTTGATCCGGCATACGCCATTAAGTTCACCATTTACCGCTTGAAGCCCAGCGGGAGCCCGGGTGAGGGCGATGTTTTCGGTTGTCAGCAATATCCGCCCCTGCTCGATTTGGAAATACCAGTTGAGTAAATAATTTGTTTTATAAATAATGCCTGGCTATCGGAGCTTGCGGCTCTGACAGCCAGGCATTTGAATATAAATTTGAGGTGTTTACAGATATACCTTGCCCGCGTCGCCGTCCACGGTGATCAACTGGTTATCCTTGATTATTTTCATCACGCCCGGAATGTTCACCACCGCCGGAATACCGTACTCCCGGGCCACAATGGAACCGTGGGACAAAAATCCTCCCGTCTCCGTAACAATGGCCGACGCCCTTAAAAACAGGGGCGTCCAGCCCGGATCCGTTGACGGGGCCACCAGCACATCTCCCTCCTGGAGTTTTCCCCCCTCGTCGGGATGGCCAATTAATCTGGTTGGGCCGGAAGCCTTTCCCGCGGCCACCCCCATACCTGCCAGCACATTTCCCGCCCTGTGGGCGGCGGGTTCCGCAAACTGGGGAACCTCGTCAATAATCAAGTCGGGAGGTGAAAGGGCCTCCAGCTCTTTTCTGCCGGCTTTTCGCTCGGCCACCAGAACATCCAGCCCCTTGCCGTCCCATTCCCCCTTCAGGATGGGAAAAATCTCATTCCAGGAACAGTGGTATATATCCGACTGCTCTGCAAGAATCCCCCTCTCCGCCAGCCGCCCCCCAATCGCCTGGAATACGATACGCTCGGATTCATACATCTTAATCAATACCGATTTGGCCATTTCCCTAAATTCCGCCCCTTTGACAGCCTGTTTCAGCAAGTAGTTAATCATTCCACGCCGATAAAAGGGAACCCTCCGGTTTACTTCCCGCCACGCCCCATCCGCTTTCTCTTTTTGGCGGGCCTTTATTTTGCCGACATCGGCGGTTTCCATAGTGCTCCTGACAATATCTAAAAGGTAAGCAGGGTCTTCCCGCCAGCGGGGGTTGATAATATCCATTTCATATATTCCCCGGTGACCGTATTCCAACAGAAAGTTGCGCAGCGCTAGCTTGAACGGTGATTCCTCCGGCAGTTCTTCTTCCCACCGGAGAGGATTGAAGGTTGCGCTGTCAAAAAACCTCCAGGCGGCGGCGTCCCCCCGGGCGATTTGGGCCATTTCCATCAGCCGGTAACCCTGCTGTGCGCTGGTGATGTTCCCGCCTCCGGTCATAAGAACGGTGGCCAAGGCCTTCCCTCTGCCGGGGAAATATTTTTCCAGCGCTTTCACAAGTGAATCCATGTTGGCAAAAGTGCCGCCCGCCCCCCATACCGGGTAAAACTCTACAATCGCGCTTCTAATTTCAGCGGACTTGTCAAGCAACTCTTTGTCGTCCAGGGCTTTGAAATCCTCCTTTAAAAAGGCCTCTGTCAAAACGTTATTTTTTGCAAAAATTCCATTGGCGTTCTTTCTGATTTTCATCCCGCCAGGTATTGCTTTCAACAAACGCCACAATCTTTTACATCCCTTAACTCCGCGGTAAGGACTTTTTTCGTCAATTTTAATTTCCGGCTGGTGCCCGCCCAAAGACTCGTTCATTAACCGGGGTCTGATACCGAAAACATCATATATGAACCATTGCGCAATGGACAGGTTGAAATAGGCCCGGCCCTGATATAGCCTGATTTGCCTGAAGCCCGAGAGGTCTTGACCAAGTTGCTGGCTGAAAGTTTTGAGAGGTGCATTAAACAGTTTTTCCAGGAAGCTCCAGTTGAGTCTCGATTGAACCATGGGCATGGTATCCCTTAAATTAGCATTGGACCATATGTCCGGCTGGTTTTTAATGCCGTCAAAAGTATACCTGGGCAGCACCGTCACCGGCCGGGCCTGGACCAGGGTGAAATCTTGGCCGTCAAACACCCATTCAATATCCTGGTGCCGCTCTCCATAGCCGAGGGCGTCAAAAACCCGCAGGATCAGCAAATTCAGCTTGCGGATATTTTCATCGGTTAAAACCTGGCTCGCCGATAGTTCGGCAGCATCAACAAACTCCGTCCCACCGCTGCTAACGGCAACGGTCTGCCCTTCTTTACGGCCAATCCTTTTCTCCGCTATCTCCCATCGTTCCGCTGTCTCCCAACAGAAGTGCAGACGATATTCGTCCGGTTCAACGACGCCGCTAACCACACTTTCGCCCAGGCCGAAATTGGCGTTGATCAGCGTAACGCATTCCCGGCCGGTCCGGGGATCGCAGGTGAAGCCCACTCCGGCGGCTACAGCCTCCACCATTTCCATTATCACCACCGCCGGGAGTACTTGCTCATCTGTAATATTCATTTTTCGCCGGTAAGCAACGGCCCTCGGTGTCCATAAGGAGGCATAACAACCCTTGATGGCGGACAAAAGATTATCCGCGCCCCGGACATTTAAGAACGATTCGTAAATCCCGGCGAAAGACGCCGCGGCAGTATCCTCGGCAGCGGCCGAAGAGCGGACGGCCAACGGGTTTTGAAGTATTCCGGCGTGTTTTAGCCGGGAGAACAATTCTTCCTGAATATGCGGAGAAACACGGCCGGCTTTTATTTTTTCCCTAATCAGGAAAAGCTTTTCCTCAGCTGCCCTTTCCCCGGCGTTGCCAACGTTTACACTTTGAGCAATGTCCTCCGTGTCTGCAAGCAGATTATTATCTTCAATAAAAATACGATATGCCCCGGCCGCAAGAACACCTCCCGCGGGGATCCTGAACCCATACCGTTCAAGCCTGCCCAGGTTCCATCCCTTTCCCCCCGCCGCCGCCATACCCGCTTGAAAAGCCTCGGGCCAATTGAAAAAAAACGTTCCGCTCTTTTTCATAGACATCCTCCCCCCGGCATAATTTTTTTTATTGCTGGTTACTCCCCCCTGGTTTCCGCCCCCTTTAGAAACAAATCCACAATCATGTCAATGCCATCATCTATCGATAAGAATTCCGGATGAGTCAGCCAGGTGATTGCCGTGGTACTGTACATATTTTCCAGGTGACCGGCCAGACTGATGCTGGGCACATCCTGCCTGATTTCCCCTGTTTCCTTACCCAGCTCTATAATTTGGATAAGGAAAGTATTCAAACCGCTATTAAGACTCTGGTCCAATTCCCTTAAGGCCTGCACTACCTTTTGCATCCGGTATGTAAAATAGCTTTCATAAATGTTTTTGTCCAACTCGATATGCATCCACTCCAGTGACTTGTGCAGTGCCGCGATTAAGCGAGACCGGGTGTCGGGCAATTGCTTTAAAAGTTCAATCATCTCAGGCGTTTGTTCCCTGATGGTTCTTCGTATATATTCATGGACAATGGCTTCTTTTTCCCGGAAATGGTTATAAAGGGTTTTGCGGGCGATATCTGCTTCCCGCGCAATTTGCTCCAGCGTGGTTGCGTCAAAACCCTGCTTATTAAAAAGGTTCATGGCCACATCGACTATTTTTTCCCTTGTTTCTTCTTTTCTTTTTTCATATCTGTTTTGAGCCGCGCCCGAATAATCATCCACGCTTCATGGGCACCTCCATTTCAATCATCTACATTACCCAATTAGTAATATTACCATACTTGTATTGTAACATTATTATTTGCTATGAACAAGCGAAAATTGCCCTGATGTGAAAAATTACCCTAAAAAACAAATAACCGGTTTCCAAACAACCGGCTTAAAAAGTAAATTTTACACCTGGTTTTTCCAAATGGAGAGGTGCTCAAACGGGTACCCCATTGCCAATGGGCAGCAATATTGATACGATACCTTTACGCTTGCGGTTTGCATCTTCGTTCTTGATAGGGTAACTAATAACACAATGAGGTGTCAAGATGGGTAAGAACGGCGGGATATCGTGTCTCCTGCAAAGAAACGCGCGGCTGGTAATCGCACTGCTGTTCTGCGTCAACACGATGTGGATTTTCCTGCTGATGGACGATATGTCCGTGGGCCTTAAGGTCCTGTCCTTTGGCGTATCGTGGTCGTCGTGTCACTCGTCAAGTGGTCTATTGATAGGATAAAAGAGGAGAGATGATGGTACCTAGGGCGTACCGGTGTTTGTGTAGGCAGAGGCGTTAAAAATTGGGCAGGTGGGGAATGTTGTCCATAATCTCACGCATGGTAAAGAAAATGCAGGAAAATTTCCCGGATTAAACCGGTTCGTTTTCCCGGTAGACTTCCAGCAGCTCATATCGCTGATTATCCAGCACATATTGTTCAAGCAGCTCATTATTGATATCCACGATCCAATATTCCGGAATCAAATATTTGGCATAGACGTGCAGCTTTTGCCGCCGGTCGCGTTTGGCCGAGAACGGCGACAGTACCTCGACCACCAGGTCGGGCGGCCCTTCAATACCCCGTTTGGTGATTATGGACAGCCTGTCGCGGCGGATCACGGCTATATCCGGCTGACGCTGCATTACTTCCGGGAGGGAAACCGCAAGCGCGCCGGGAAATTGCTTTCCTGGTGCTTAAACCACGCCAACCACAACCTGCTGCTTCCCGAACAGGTGCATAAAGAAAACGACGGGCCGGCCTGGGTGGTGCCCATGAAGTGGTCCCACACCATGTACGTGCTCACCTACCTAGCCCTGCGCGGCCTGGCCTCATGGCTGGAGATTGAATAGCATCTATTTTGGTTAAATTCCTTTCTTCTTTAAACTTACTCCTTGTGATAATTGGTAGACTATAAACTGGTTAAGGCTGACGTTTTCTTCTTTTGCTCTCTCAGTAAGACTTCGATGGAGAGACTTTGGAATCCGAATCCTAAGCTGTCCTGAATACTCATTAGTTATCGGTTCCGGTACAGGGTGACCTACCTCCAAACAAGCATCTATCCAGCATTTTTTTGCATCCTCTACGTTAATCAGGGCTTCCTCAGGATTTTCCCCGTCGGACATGCAGCCGGGAAGGTCGGGGATTGTGGCCAGCCAGCCACCACCTTCATCTTCGGCAAGTTTTCTCAATTTTATTTCATAAGGTAAGTTAAGGTAATATTCGATGTTTTTCATTTTACCTTTCCTCCATAATTTTATTGATTCGATTGATAGCTTCCTTAACGTAAACAGCCTTTACCGGTCTGGCTTTTGGAATTGACAATTTATCTCCAGGCAGTTCCGGATGATAATAAATATAGTGGCTGGATCCTCCTGACGGTTGTCTGCAAGTAAAGCCATTCTGTTTAAGTAGTTTGTCTAGGTCTTCGAAATTTACGTTTTTCGGGTTATTAACTATTTGGGCATATAATTTGTCTCGCCGAGTCATTTAAATACCATCTCCATATAATCATGGTATCATATATGGAACCAATTTTCAATAAATATTCTCAATTCAGGAATCAAATATTTGGCATAAACGTATAGTTTTTGCCGCCGGTCGCGCTTGGCCGAAAACGGTGACAGTACCTCGACCACCAGGTCAGGCGGACCTTCAATGCCCCGTTTTGTTATTATGGAGACGAACACCACTGAACCGCTGATAAAGTGTCGAAAGCGTAGGGACGTCATCAAAACCGGGAGGTAGTCGTTAGCCCGGGACAAGTCTGGAGGAAACCTGTTTACCGACCAGATGGTGACCGGCATGAAGGCGGCGTGAACGTGGCACAGGCTTCGGTTAGGAACGTGGAGGAATATTACTTTGCAGCAATGGCAGCCTAAATAAATGATAATATGGCGGTCTCCAGAGGGAGGGGAAGTTCTCTCCAGCCACAACAAGTAGCCGCCGCTTGCGGTCGGAGCGAAGCGAAGATTCTTGACTCCATGTGCTAGGCTAAAAAAACCCGACCGTAGACAAATTATTATATGGCGTATATCCGTCGGTCGGATACCTTTAAATTAGCACATGGTGTCAAGGACGGCGGTCAGTTACCCATTAACCTTTTGGTA